>Ga0209607_1000031_pt1 | contig 125648 bp, 102 predicted proteins | sample AD_UKC117_MetaG_FD_184413 | JGI IMG/M metagenome (GOLD analysis project Ga0209607, IMG submission 184413) | Active sludge microbial communities of municipal wastewater-treating anaerobic digesters from Hong Kong - AD_UKC117_MetaG (SPAdes)... | ecosystem: Engineered > Bioreactor > Anaerobic >... | reverse complement strand
CTGATTAAAATCGGTTATCTTTCCCCCTGCTTCAGAAAGAATTTTTGCTGCTGCCGCAAAATCCCATGGTTTTAATCCTGTGCCAATGAACGCTTCAGAATGCCCGGCAGCTACTTCACATATTTGCAAAACGGATGAACCCAAAATTCGGACTCTTTGAGTTTTTTCAAAGAGTCTGTTGAACAACTCCATTATTAGTTCTTTTTGTACGGGTTGATTTTTTAACTGATGGGTAAGCCCCGTGGTGATCAGTGCGTGTTCTAAATTGTCTATTTTTGATACGTATATTGGTTTTGCATTCAAGAAAGCCCCTTTTCCCTCAAACGCTTCATACATTTTTTGAATCTCAGGACAATACACAACTCCAAATATGACCTGCCCTTTTTGAGCAAAGGCAATAGAAATACCCCATAGCGGTAAGCCATGCATGAAATTTGCCGTGCCGTCAATGGGATCGATGATCCATAAGTTATCTGAGTCTAAGTTCGCTTGCTGCTTGTTGTTTTCTTCCGCATATATTTGATCCGAATTAAAAACTTCTAAGATTGATTGGATGATCATATTTTGTGCGAGTTCATCTAAATTGGTTACCGGGTCCTGAGCTTGACCATCTTTGTATCCAACTAGCAGCTGACCAGAGTGTAAACCCGTTATTTTCTCTCCCACAACAGTCACTATTTCTTTTGCTAATTGATAGCGTTCCAGGATTTTCATCAATAAGAGTCTTTAACTGTCTGGCCTTGAAGAATCTTGATACCGCTGCTGGTTCCAAGCAAAGCTGCTCCATTGGCGATCATTTGTTTTGCGGTGTCTAAATCCCGAATACCACCTGCGGCTTTTACTTGGATGTTGTTACTGACGGTGTATCTCATCAGTGAAACATCCTCAAGTGTAGCGCCGTGTTTGGCGAAGCCGGTGGAAGTCTTAACAAACTTTGCTCCAGCTTCCTCAGATAGAAGGCAAGCGATGATCTTTTCCTGATTGGTTAGGTTACAGGCTTCAATGATCACTTTTACGGGGATATGCCCGGCTGTTTTAACAACTTTATGGATATCAAAAAAGACATTTTCGTATGACTTTTCTTTGAGTTTGCCTTGATTGATGACCATATCGACTTCATCTGCGCCCATAGCAATGGCGTTTTCTGTTTCTTTTGATTTAATGACCGTTGTGTTCATTCCCAAGGGGAATCCAATTACCGTAACAATCTTTACATTTGATTCAGTAAGAAAATCTCGGGCAATAGGGATATAGGAGGGATGAATGCAAACAGATCTGAATTGATATTTTTTAGCCTCTTCACATAATCTTTTGATATCTTCAGTTGTGGCGGTTGCATTTAAGTTGGTGTGTTCAATTGTCGTTTTGATTTGATCGACCGGAACTTCTGACGCATTATTTTCAACGTATACGAAGTTTTGCTCGATTTGTGCCGCCTTGTTCAATAATTTCCCGATTGGTTCATTCACGTTTGATCACCTCTCCTTATTACTTAAGCTGTTCATTACACCCAAAGCGATGGAAGTTAGTTTGGCTTGGGCTTTGTCCGCCCGGCTGACTATGATAATAGGAACCTTGGCACCCATGATCAGTCCCCCTATGGTTCCCCCTCCAATATATTCGACACTTTTTCCCAGGAAATTTCCACTGTGTATGTCCGGGACAAGAAGTATATCGGCATCTCCAGCAACTTCGCCATCTATGCCCTTTATCTTCGCTGCCAATGTGCTCAATGCGTTGTCTAATCCAAGAGGTCCTTCAATCACGCAGTTTTTTATCTGGTTTCGTTGGTTCATTTTACTCAAAATTGCCCCATCCATCGTTTCGGGCATTTTGGGATTTACAACTTCTACGGCCGCAATCGGGGCCACTTTAGGGCGATCTATTCCAAGACTTCTCATGAGAGAAACGGCATTTTCAACGATTTGGATCTTTTCTTCTAATGTGGGTCTGAGATTCATACCGCCATCGGTGATGGCAATCACTTTTTTTAGACTTGCGGTGGATGCAACGGCCACATGAGAAAGGAGATTGCCTGTTCTCAGTCCCCATTCTTTGTTTAGGACACTTGATAGAAGTGTAGCTGTTTTGATCAGTCCTTTCATCAATACCGTGCCGTTACCCGCACTGATATATTGAACACTTTTTTTCGCCGTTTCTTCCGGAGTTGAGGTGTGTATGATTTCAGATGTTGCGAACCCGATTGTTTTTAGGTTTTCTTCTATTTTTTTGGAATCGCCCACAAGCACAGCCTCTGTGATGCCCATTTCGCAACTTTCGGCTAAAGCTTTCATAGCTTCCAAATCTTCAGCACCTGCTAATACAACTTTTTGTGTTTTTGCCTGTTTGAGTTTGTCAAATAATTGGTTAAAATCTTTCATTTTTACCCCCAGCAGTTTATTTATACCAAATGATGCCGTTGTCTGACAGTACATAGATGCCTTGTTCTGTAAAGGTAAAATCCTTGATTTCTTCAGAAAAGGTGTACTCGGCAATGTTGTTGTCTTTTGCGTTGTAGACGATCAGTGTATTTTGGCTTTTGGCAATGACTCTCAAGTTTTTTTCATCGTAAAGTGCGCTGTCGATGACCTTTCCCAGTTCAATCGGTAAGGTGATTCGATCTTCCAACAGCATATAGTAAATTATCTTACCCGTTGAGTCTAAAATGCCCAGTTTTGTGCCTTCGATGAGGAATACACGTTTAATCTCTGACAGACCTTCGTTTTCAAGGTCAATTACAATTAGTTGTCCTGGATTGTAAGGGTTGGTAATACCCATCGATTCATTGAAGAAGAAGAACAATCGGTCTTTTCTCATGGAAGCAAAGTGGATGTTGTTGCCGTCTCCGAATTTAAATGTTCTGATCGTTTTGGAATTTTTGATGTCAAAGACGGATAGCATGTCTTGATCCCAGTAAATGAAGTATCGTTCAGAACTGTTGACGTTTCCTTCTTCAAAGACTTCTATTGCAAAGTCTGATATTTTCTTGTTTGAATAAGGATAGTATTTTTTTCCTTCATTGTGAATGACTGGTGGATTCTTTAAAATATCAGTTACGACAAATGATTCGTAGGGAAGGGCTCCCTTTTCCACGATATCGTTGTTTGGTGTATAGGAATAAATCGTATGATCGGTAGTGATAATTGTCAGGAGATTGTTGTCTGAAAAAAGACCGTAGGTTGAAGTAAAATGCGGTTTGTTTGATATTTCGGAACCGGCAATTAAATTCCAGCTTTTCAGATTATAGAATTCATCGATAGAAATCATATTTTCTTTGTAGCCTGACAATTCGCGAACCGGATGGGGAATGCTTGTTTTTCCTATTTGAGTTAAAGTGTTGTTTAAGATGTAAAGATTGCCTTTGTCCGTCCCAAACATGATCCAGTCTTTATCAATATCAGCGGGATATACTGCTTGAATTTTCTCAGTGGTAATTCTTCTTTGAATCCCATCCAAAATGCCAACCGTTGAATTTTCATCCACCCAATATGTTTTGCCTTTATGACTGAACACGAAGATGATAGGGGAATCTGAACAGTTTTTACTGCTGAGGATCCCTTCTGTTGAGATAATCCCTACATTTCCTTTTTCATCTCCAAAAAGGAAATGTTCATTTTGTGTTAAATCCGCTTCAATGGCAGTGATTAAATTCTTGGAATAAATATTTTTCCCCCTGGTAAAATCAAGGGACATGATTTTTAGTTCTCCGTTATCTCTCAAGACAAGCATATATTCGCCGTTTCTTGAAAAAGAGATTTCTTTCCCATCTGAAATGGGGAATTTGTAGCTGTTTATCTTTGAAGTGTCTTTTGTGGAATAGAGGTTGTCGACATCCCAAATCTCGATTCTGCTGTCAAAAAGTAATGCCAATAGATTGTATTTGGATATGGCACAATCCAATAAGGAACTTTTCGAGTATTGAATATTCTTGATCGTTTGTAATAAGGGGTTGACGATCCGCATGTTGGTGTCCCCGGCTAAAACATAGCCGTAGTCTTTATAGGCAACTGCACTTTTCCAGCCGCCATATATTGCCGTCAGACCTTGTAATTCTTCTGTGGTTAATTCTCTTTGGCTTTTTTCACCTGTGGGGATGGGTGTGTTTTTTTCATCATCTAGGTTTCCCACGATGACTTTTCCATCCAGTACAATGGCAATTTCTTCTTCTTTTTCTTCAGTGACAGTTTTTTCCATTTCAGACGATTTTTTGGTATCTTCTTTCTTGACTTGAGATAAATCAATACTGGTATCATAGTGTTCTTCTGCCGTGTTATCTTTTTGTGTTTGTTCTGTAGCAGGTTCTTGTGTTTGCAGATCACCAACGGTTATTGTTTCGTCTTCCTTTGAAACAGCTTTTTCATCTTCGGTAGTTTTTTCATGCGGTTCTACGGGTATTTGAGAAACCGGTTCTTTTTCAACAGCATAAATCTTTTCCAAATTTTGCGGAAGTGTTGTATTTTTTGAGAATAAAATCAAGTCGTTATCAACCGTAGCGATTAAAAGCTTATCTGAATAGATGTCTACATCAAAAGAATTGATGCCTTTTTTTGATCTAAACAATACCGTTTCGTTTAAATCAAAAATGCGATAGCCTCTAAGGGTTTTATCCCAATGATTTGCAAAAAGCATGTTGTTGGATTCCGCAAAAGCAGCCATCAAAACAATGCCTCTATTCAAGTTTCGAATCGTTGGCTTTGTGTTTTCAAATCTTTGAAAATAGACAGAACCTGAGGCATCTACAATTAAAAATCTTTCCTGATCCACATCAAACGGACTTAAACCCACAACCGGTTTATCTATTTTTAATGAGTTTATTCCTTCTGCGGTATTTTCAATCCAATTGATGCGTCCGGTTGTCGTACTGGCAATGATTCTGCCTGAATCATCTACAACGGCTTGATTCAAAACCCCTGATTCCAGTTGCCATTCGTTTATTTTCGAATGTTCTAATGAGTAGAGTTGCATTAAGCCGTTTTCGTATCCCATTACAATAAATTGATCGTTGAGCATCTTCAAATAAGCAATAGGAAGGGAAATTGGGGAAGAACTGATTTCAATAATCTGGTCTTTTTTGATTGTCAGTGTTTTTAATTCGTTATTGATTAAAACAGTGAGATAGGGGTAATGAAGTGATACTTGTCTGATTCCGGTTGATAAACTGATTCCCGCTATTCTGTTCTCAGCCGGGATGTAGAAATATAAAAGATCATTTTGTGCCCAAACGAGATTGCCTTGCATATCCAAATCAAAGATTGAAACATCCTGCAAATTTAGAATCTGTTTGTATTCGTTCGGAAATTCCACAATCGTTTCGGTATCTGCTTCATTTGATATAGTTTGAACTTCTTCGGTCTGTTTCTCTATGCTCTGCTCTTTGGTTTCATCAGTTGATGAGGTCGCTTTGCTTGTTGTGACCGGTACTTTTTCCGGTTCTTCGACAGGGATTTCAACTGCTGTTTCACTTTGTTCCTTTGTGACCGGTTCTTTCTTTTCAACTGTTTCGATCGGTATTTCTTCACTTGCTGTTGTTGTCGATTCTTTTGAAATGGTCGTTATTGCTTGTTGTTCGGTGTCGGTCTGAGTGAGTGGAGTTTCTTCAGACTGTTCTATCGTTGCCATTTCTTCCACTGCTTTTTGCGTTTCTAGCTGATTTGATTCACTGCCGATCTGTTGAAATTCTCGTATCAGTGATGCTTGATTGAGAAATCTGCTGTTTGCTTCTTGTGAATATTTATAACCGTTGATTGAATAATATTCCGGTTTCTCTTTTCCCGATATGACGATATTGCCAAGGGTGTAGGTCAGATCCCTTGCGATTTGTGTTGAGACTTCATCCGGTTGATATTGTTTTAAATCATAATATTGTGTAGCGCTTAGGTAGGCAATTTTATTGAGTAAAGAGGTGTGATTGTTTTCCGATACTCCGATTGGATAGACAATCATTCCTGAACGAGAGATGGCATTCAGCGCTTCTTCTTCCGTTCTGATACTTCCCAATCCGGTGTCGTAGTAATCCGAGTCAATACCGTCTGTAAGAAGGATCAATATCTTCACTCCCTCCTTTCTTGCGAGGACGGTTGCTGCATTGAAGATGGCATCATACAGTCGCGTCATTCCGCTGGAAATTATTTGGTCTTTTGCAAATTGCCATTGGATGTAATCTCCTGTGAAATTCTGTATGATTTCAATTTTATCGTCAAAACCCATTAATGACCATTCAAAGCCTTTAGGAAGAATTTGAAGGAGGGATTCAATTTGTGATTTGATCAATGGGATTTCTCGGTTGTTACTGCCGCTACGATCGACCAGAAAGATGATATTGACGGGAAGTTGATCCATTGGGATTTGTTCGCTATCTATGAGTGATTCCGTTTTATCGTAGCTTTTGATTTCATTAATGGTCTGATCCGATTTGATCAGGTATAATTGTCCATTTTGATATTTTTGATCATAGGCCAGAATCGGTCTTTTAATGTCTTTCCTAACCCGTTCCACCATATAGTTGCCAATGTTGTCTAAAAATCTCTGAGTTGCTTTTTCAACAGCTTGAAGAATATTGATCTGTGTACCAAGCATGCCGATGCTTTCAGAGATGTCTTGAAAGTTTCCAAGTGTTATCGATGTTTTGGGATCGTAAATGCGCATCTGTGTTTCAAGCCGGGTAATCTTTTTCTCCTGGAATGAAGAATAACTCCAAAGCGCATTGGCAATGAGAAAAAGGCGTGCTTGAGGGTGTCTTTCTGAAAGCATTTCGTAAATACTCAAATTATCCATGACTAAATCAAACTCATCCAGTGGTTTTTCAACACTGACTTCAAAACCCATGTTTGAAAAACGATCTTGGATGGCTTGGATTAACTGGTCTTCATTTTCTCTAAAGAGAATTTTTCGAGAACCTGATTGCTGATAATTAGTCAAATACAAAACCAAAGGGAATTGTTCGGTTATTTCTTCTAAAGGATTTAAGTTGTATTCCATAACGGTTGGCATTCTGATATCAATGGTTTCCTCTTTTTGCTGATAGCCATTCTTCTGGACATGAACGGTATGATTTCCGGGTGAAAGGTCAACAGTAATTGGTGTGTGGCCCCTCCATACTTTGTCGATATAAACGTCCGCACTTTGTGGATGTGATAAAAGCTCCAATTCAACAGCAAACGAAATCATGAACGTAGAAATAATTAAGAATATTATAAGAAAAGACTTCATTCTTCCCGCCATTTTTTCTTCCCCCTTCTTGTTTTACTATAATTGTACCATAAACAGTCTTGAGTTATTTCGTTATGATAAACTATGTTTTGTGAGCGTTATGGTCATGATCGCATATCGATCATGTATAATAAAGAAGGGGTGAGATTTTGAATAATCTCGAATTAATGTCTGAAGTTGAAGCGGCTATCAGTGTTTGTCAAAAGTGTCCGCTGTCTGAAACGCGTAATAAAACGGTACCTGGTGAAGGTAACATTCATTCACCGGTTGTTTTTATCGGGGAGGGTCCGGGTGCCGAGGAAGATGAAACCGGACGTCCATTTGTTGGAAAGGCTGGTCGCTTGTTTGAGGAGATACTGAAGGCTGTATCTTTTTCACGTGATGACATCTATATCACTAATGTGGTAAAATGCAGGCCTCCAAACAACAGGAATCCGATGCAGGATGAAATGAATCTGTGTTCATCTTTTCTGTTTTCTCAACTTCAAATTATCAATCCATACCTTATTGTAACTTTAGGGGCTGTTCCTTTGTCTTTTTTGCTGGATAAAAAGAACATTCGAATTACCTCCATGAGAGGACAACTAATTCCTTACAAAGAAAAGACGATGTTGTTTCCAATGTTTCATCCCAGCTATTTGCTGAGAAATCCATCGAAAGCAAAGGGGTCTCCAAAATTTTTCACTTGGCAGGATATTCAGGAGGTTAAAAGAATTTATGAACAACATAGACAATAAAAAAAGGGTTTTTGATCCGGCGATGTGGATGTTTTTGATTTACTTCGCCTTGTTTTTTTTCTTATTTAAAGCGTCTCAATCAATTCTTGGTGCGATTCTTTTTGGCTGGTATCTATCACTGATCATTGAAGTACCTGCTAATTATCTCAGCAAATTTAAGTTTATCAAATACAAAGTAGCCGTTCTGATCAGTTCGATTATGATGTTTTTTTTATTGGCTTATGCCATTTATTCAATTTTTCCAATCATCATTGAAGAAGGGCAGCGTTTATTCCCGCTTTTATCAAAAACATCTCAAGATCTGGATATTCAGCAATTTTTTAAAAACCGTTCAATAGACCCCAACGTTGTAGAGTGGTTTGATTCTTTTATCGGGGAAATAGGTAAAAAATTCTCAGAACTGGGTGCAACTATTTTAAACACTGTCATTCAGTATATTCCAAATGCAACAACTTCAGCGATTATTTTTATTATTACAGCATCGTATTTCACGGCGTTAACTCCCGTTTTCAAGAGAAACCTCTGGCGTTTTTTTCCTAAATCTACTCAGTCAAAATCGTTGGGGTTTATCAAAGAATTCTATCGGGATATTCGGCATTTTATTGGCGGCCAGGTGATCATTGCTTTTTTAGTCGGTTTTATGGTGGGATTCGGTACATTTTTATCTGGCATCCCGTACTCATTGTTTTTGGGGTTTTTGTCCGGTATTACCAATTTCATCCCTTTCCTGGGTGTCTTTATTGCTGCCATTCCAGCTTTATTACTGGGATTTGTCCATGGTGGAGTTGCCGGATTGATTAAAATTATTGTTGTTTTAATAATTTCCAACCAATTGGAATCTTGGTTGTTAAATCCAAAAATACAAGGAACCAGAATGCAAATTAACTGGTTTGCGATTTTGTTGTCTATTCTTATTGCCGGTAGTATTTTGGGTTTAGCCGGTGTTTTATTGGGGATCCCGTTGTTGTTGTTTTTTAAGCGTTTTTGGGTTGAGTATGTACAGGATACTCTTAAAAAAATATAATGATCAGAAAAGAGTGAGTGAAGATGAAAATAGCGGTGGCAGGTGGTGTAACAGGGGGGCATATTTACCCAGCGGTAGCGGTATTGGATTTTTTTAAGAAAAAGGGTGACAAATTAGATGTATTGTATTTTGCCACACCCCATGGGCTTGAAAATCAAGAAATAATAAGACTTTTTCCTGAGGCAAGGATTGTAAAATTGAGAATAGCCGGTTTAAGAAGACCGGTTTATCATCTTTCGAATTTCTCCGTTGTGTTCAATACTTTTAGGGCGTATCATGATTGTGTCAGGGAATTAAAAACTTTTAAACCGGATTTTAGTTTTATTACCGGAGGCTATATTTCTGTACCTTTAGGGCTGGCAAGTAAACAACTGAATATCCCGAATTTTATCCATGAACAGAATGCAATCGCAGGTTTGGCCAATAAAATTATTGGTCCGAAAGCGGAAAAGATTTTTATCAGTTTTGCTGAAAGTGCCAGAGACTTTAAGTTAAAATTTGCCCATAAGATCAAGCATACCGGAAATCCGGTGAGAAAAATTGAAAAAAAAGATCGTCAAATCTTCGAGCATTACGGAATAAACCCTAATCACAAGATCATGATCGTGGCTGGTGGTAGTAAAGGATCTGATTTTATCAACGAGGTCATGATTCAAGTTTATTCCCAAATGGCTGATAACCCTCAATATAAAATTGAATTCCTTCATTCTTGCGGGGATGAAGCGATGATAAAGAAATTGGAAGAGTTTCCTTTTGTGAAAGCGATTCCTTTCATCATCGATATGCACCGGTATCTGGCAGCATGTGATGCATCCATCATTAGAGGGGGTGCAACTACAGTCGCTGAAGTAATTGCCTATGGTGTACCTTCTTTGATTATTCCCTGGTCAGGCGCTGCGGAAAATCATCAATTAATCAACGCCATTTCTCTTGAGAAAAATGGCGCTGGGTATTTTTTGGAGGAGAAAGAAGCAGATTCAAAGGGAATTTTAAGAATCATCAATTTATTAACGGATAAAAAAATATCTCAGTCCATCAGAAATAACTTAAAAATTCTTAAACCTGATTACGATCCTTCAGAGCGGATTTACAATGAAATCCATGAGTCTTTAAGCAATTACTCTAAAACATAGACGTTGTAAACCATTTTTTTATCAAGTTTTTCCAAGTAGTCTTTAACATCTTTTAGCAGGCTTTGACGAATGATGTAGTATTGAAACGGGTTGCTACCGATTAAATTTGTTTCTTTAAAAACGTCAAAGTTATAGTATGTTAATAATCCAGGAAGATGATGCTGCAATTTCGCCAAATCGATTTCAGTAATTGTTTTTACCAGTAAATGACCATTATAGTGTTCCTCAATTTCAAAATCGTTTATCTCAACGCTTTTATAACTTTCAGTTTCAACGTATTTGAGCCATTTTATATAATCATTTGCCGGTAAATATCCTGGAAAGCCACCCAAAAACTCCAACTCTCTATTGAAGAAGAATGTGGCGGGAACACCTCTGACTCCAAATAGAGAAAAGAGATCTTGATAAGTGTATTCTTTTCCGGATTCGTCAAATTTGGCGTTTTCAACATCAAAATGTGCGATTAAATCATTGTCCGCTCTGATTTCTATCAATATATAATTGTTAATAAGGAAATTCATCACATCTTCCGAGGCAAGAACTTCATCTTTCAATTTCGTGCAATAAGGACAACTATTACTGGTGAAGATCAATAGTACGTTTTTGTTCAGTATTCTTGCAACTTCAAAACCTGTATCAAAGTCGTTGAAGAAAACGAATTCCTCATAAGTAACTGCAAGTCCTGTAAGAAAAAATGCCATGAGTAATAGGGTTACGGTTAATAACTTTTTCATTGAAATACCTCCACGAGTTATAATAATCTAATTATCTCTTCAATTTAGACGAATAAATCACCCGTTTATTTCAGATATATGGTAGAATGTCATGAATTTTTCTTTGGAGGGGTCAAATTGAACGAATTGATCTGGATTCTTTTTATGATTGGTGATTTATCCATCGCCTTATTCATTTTTCGTGTTTTTGGGAAAAAAGGACTGCTGATGCTGATCGCTGCCAATATCATAATCTGTAATATTCAAGTTTTGAAAACGGTCGAATTATTTGGTATCACAGCAACTTTGGGGAATATTCTTTACGGAAGTATTTTCTTCGCAACGGATGTCATCAGTGAGCTATACGGAAAAAAAGAGGCAAAACGGGCAGTGCTGATTGGTTTCGCCAGTCTTTTAATCATGACTTTGTATATGCAGGTTTCATTGCTTTTCCAACCGGCACCTGATGATTTTGCTTCTTCTCATTTGCAGGCTCTGTTTGGATTTATGCCTCGAATTGCTTTGGGAAGTCTAACCGCCTATCTGCTTTCACAACTTCATGATGTTTGGGCTTTTGAATACTGGAAAGAAAAAACAAAGGGCAAACATCTTTGGTTAAGAAACAATTTTTCGACTCTCATTAGTCAGATGATTGATTCTGTCGTTTTTTGTCTAATTGCTTTCTTAGGTTTGTTTCCGATGAATATTTGGTTTGAAATTCTGTTAACAACTTATCTGTTTAAATTAATCGTTGCGATTTTCGACACGCCATTTATCTACCTTGCCAAAAAGATTGGAGAAAGTAAAAAGGCTCCGCTTTTATAGCGGAGCCTTTATGTGTAACTCTAAAAAAAGTAGTTTTATTTTCTGTTATATCTTGCTTCCGAGGTGTAGTTCTCAATGGTTCCGAGGTGATCGATGTAGCCTCTGAGAACATCTGCTGCTACAAAGCCGGTGTCATAGCCTTTGTCTCCGTTTTTGGACAACGCTTCATAACCGTCTCCACCCATTGCCAGATAGTTATTGGTCGCTAAACGGTAAACCTTATCCATTTCAAGAGCTTTTCCATTTACTTTTACATCTTTGACTTGTCCATTCTCAAAGGTAAAGGTGAGTCCGGCAAGGTGAGGATAAGCACCTGCTCCGGCTGGAATGGTAACCATGAAGTCAATGAGCTCCATAATCTCTTTACCCTTTAATTCCATGACGTATACGGTGTTGCCGAAAGGAAGAACAGTAAGAATGTCTCGGTAAGAAATATTTCCCGGTTGGATGGAAGCTCTGACGCCACCGCCGTTTTGAAGGGCGATGTCAGCATCTGTCTTCCATTTGATTGAATCAGAGATTAAGTTGGCAAGATTAGTTGGTTTTGATCTGACATCGGCTCTTTCACCGTTTAAAAGAATTTCTGTTTTTCCGATCATTTCGTTGAGTTTAGTATCGCCGAGTGCTAAGAAGTAGTTCATTGCAGCAAGAACCTTTGGCTCTTGTTCTACCCCTTCCAAAGGAATGAGTTCCCATTCAAAATCCACTACGTCTCCGTCAACGATGGTTAAGTCCAATCTTCCAACGTATTTGTTCCAATCAACTGCTGAAACAATGATACTGTCGTTAATAACAGGCGGTTTTTTAAAGAAGGTATGCGTATGACCGTCCACAATGACATCAATTTCTGAGAACGCTGCAGCTAATTCATTGGACGTGGTTTTTGGATCATCCAGTCCTGGCTGATAACCTAAATGTGCTAAAGCAACAATGATATCCGCATTGCTCTGAAGTTCGGGCATCAATTTAGCGGTGACGTCAATGGCATTTGCGAATTTCCAGTTGTCTAGATATATAGGTTCCAAAATAGCTGTTTCTTCAGTGGTAAGTCCCAATACAGCCACTGAAAGATCTTCGAAATCATAAATCACATAAGGCGTGACTGGGTGCTCGTTATTTTCATCAACTATGTTGGCGCTGAGAACCGGCATTTCAAGGAGATCCATTTGTTTTAACAGAACTTCTCTGTTTTTATCAAATTCGTGGTTACCCAAAGTAACTGCGTCAAATCCAACCATGTTCATTCCAATGATATCCGGAACGGCATCCAGTTGATCGGACTCCGGAACTCCAGTGTTATAGTCTCCTGCATGTAGAACGAGAACATAACCCCCACAGGCTTCCACTTCCGCTTTGACAGCATCAACAACAGTTGATACTCCCGCAAAACCTCCGATCTCTCCATTCTGCCAGGCATGTCCATGTGTGTCATTCACATGTAAAATCGTCAAATGTGATGTAACAGCAAATAACGAAATGCTCATCAATACAACCAAAGTGAATACAAACAGTTTTTTCATAATGAATCCTCCTTTTTTTGTTTTTGCACTGTTGATTATACCATGAGAAATAATACTTAAAAAATCAATTTTTTTATTTTAATTTTTTCAGAGCAGGGATTGGCTTTTCTTTTTTTAATTATCACCTGTCAACACTTTGAATAGAGTGAGGCGTGTTATAATCGGATTGATCGATACACGCTTTTTAATATAACTTTAATTCAAAAGCCAGTTAAGCAAACAGTACTCAACAATGTTCGAAACAATAAGGAAAAACGGTGATCAGATGACAACAGTTTATTTAATTAAAGGTCCGCAAAGAGCTGATAAAACTTCAAAGATTATTGATTTTATGCTTGACAAACAAAAGCGTTACGGAGCTTTTAGCTACCTTTTTCTTGGTTCTTCCGGAGGCTTTTTACAAAGATTTCGTGAACGCTATTTGGACAAGGCTGATGCGATCATTAACAGCAATTTCAAAGTCATCAATCAATACGTGGTTGAAGAATTGCAGAAACATCTGCCCGGGAAGGTGCATGTAGATCGAGAAATGCTTTCTGCATTGGTTCTGGATGTTTTGGCAGACAACGATGAGTTAAAAGAGTTACTTAATTCTGGAATTGGCATTGTGGAGATGTTTTTGAATTATTTTAGTGTTGTTAATGAACAGGATCCTGATCAGGTATTTGCCGATGTGGATGGAACCGAAGATCAATTGATTCAATTATTTGCCGGGTTGTATGCCAAGTTCAGACATTTTCTTGAGCAGAACAACATGTTTGCGACTGATGATGCGTATCGGATTATTGCAGGGATCATTGATAAAGGCGACTATCATATGGATAACAATAAGCAATTTCTTTTCATTGATGGTTTTAATGACTTTCCTAAGCCGATCAGGGATTTTTTGTTGGTCTTTATTCCGTTGTTTCAAGAGGTCTATATCACCATTCCCACGACTTTGGATCTAATAGTAGATGAAATGTCATTTGCAGTGTTTGAGAACTATTTACAGCAAGGATTAAACTTTGAGAGCTGCAGGATAAAACAATTTCGAGTTGACGACCACGATCCTAAGGTTATTGATCAAATTGCTGATGTTTTTTCTGATGGAAAAAAGGCTTTGCCCTATTGCAAACCGATGAGTTATTCTGAAGAGTATCCAATTCAATTTATCAAAACTGCTAATCCACCTGAACAATATCGCTATGTCGGGACACTTGTAAAAGATTTGGTGTTAAAGGAAAAGATGCCATTGGGTGAGATTGGTATTATTGCAAGAAATATTGATAAAAGCGGGTTAGCCTGTTCTCGCATCTTTGACAATATGGGCATTCCCTATCGTTTTGAACGGGATGTTTCCATTTTAGAAAGTATAACGATCAATCGGTTGGTTCATCCGTTTAGGGTGTTTCATTCGGGATTTGATTCAGAGATGATATTGAATTATCTGGAATCGGGGTATGAGGATTTAGATGATTTGTCATTTGCAACGCTTTTAGATCTTTTCGATAGGGCGGGGCTTTTATATGAAAGGTATTTTCAACAAAGACATTCCCGTCACTTTCTCTCATTAAAAAAGAGAAAAGAAAACTGGTATGAAAAACTGAATCGTTATGAAGACTTTATCAAAGAACGCCTCAAATCCAATCAGTTAACCGTTGAAGAAGAGATTGACGTAACGGTTCAAGATGAGCACACACTAGTAAATATTTCAAAAATAAGAAAGTTGTTAGATGATGTTTTTGATACATTGGGAGTGCTTTTTGATTCCACGAGAAAACGCAGTTTTCGTGATTACTACGATTATTTTCACTTTTTGTATCGAAAATTGAATGAGAGGGGAGTCATTAACACAGATCATTTTGAACAGCAGGCTGTTTTGATTTTCTTTGAACAAATTTTACCGGCTTTGAAACGTTTTTTTGTCATTGTCAAACATGCCAATGAACCGTTGATATACCCGGTTGAATTTTGGAAATATTTGAATATTTATCTTGAGAATAATCGTTTTCACAGTTCTGAATTTATTGAAAATAAATGCCTGATCATGGATTTAGAATCCTCCAGATACAGACAAACCGCAGCGAGAATCTATATTGATTTTTTGGATGGCCAATATCCAAAAGTAGTTTTCAATAAGGTTTACGATTTATTATTTGTCAATGATATGCCTTTTATCGATACTTATCTTCAACGAGAAGAAAGAAATTTTCTTCTTTCTTTGAGAAAAACAACACAAAAAGCCTACTTTGTTTTTCCTGCAGCAGATATAAACGGAGTTCCCTATCATCCTTCCTCGTATATTCAACGCCTTTGTCATTATTTTCGTTATACCGATAAGACTTTTAAAGATACGCTGGTGAAGGATACGACTCATATTGAAACTCTCGATGACTATGCTATCAAGGATTACTTAATTTCAAAACTCGATAAAATCTCCGTTGAGGATAAAGGGTTTATCCAACTGTGTTCTCAATTTGAGTACGATTGGAATCGAATCAAAAAAAAGGTTGTTTCACTTCACAGAAACAACGAATCGGCATTCATGGTGGAAAATAAAGAGACCGTTTCGCTTTTATTTGGAGATACGTTGAGTCCCTCCAAGTACGGTGTTTTAAAAAAATGTTTTAAAGACTTTTTTTACAAGTACATCCTGCATGTAAAACCAACTTTGGATGTCAAAGAAGGGTTCGATTTTTTTGTGGAAGGGCAGATTCTTCATTCTATTTTACATGGTGTTTTTCAAGGATTAAGCAAGAAGAATCAATTATTGGAAAACCTTTCAGAAGTTGGGTTTCGTGCTTTTTTTGAAAGAACTGTTCTCGAAATTATTCAAAGTGAAATCAAAGCGAAAATGTTTCATCCTGAACAGATTCTTTATGATGCAGAAGTTTCGTATTTTAGTAAGCTGATATTGGATTTTTTGGAAAAATATAGAGATTCCGGATTCTGTTTCTCCAATCCAGATCCTGAATCATACGGTTCTTTGGTTTTTATGCCTAAGGAATTTGAAGTTGAAATCACTCGCAAGGACGCTATCCGTTTTATTGAAGACCGCCAGATCTTCTTTGTGGGGAAAATGGATCGTATCGATATGAATGAAGCCGGTGACTTGTTTATCTATGATTACAAGCGGTCTGAAAGCAGTGCCAAAAGGGATGCTTCGCATCAACTAATGATGTATGCTTATGCAGCCAGCAAGCAATTGAAAATGCCTTTGGGATTAGCTTTTTTACCTGTTATTTCAAAAAGCGAGAAAATTACAGGCCTTTTTTTGAACTATCATCCAGAAGATGATTTATATGTCATCGTGGGAGCACGCAAGGATAAAGAATTGACTTTTCAAGATTTGATCAATGAGATTGATATCAACCTCTCTCAGGTCTTTGAAGGCCGATTTGTTAATGAAAAAGCAGTCAATTGTTATCGATGCCAACAAAAAGAAACGGGAATTTGCGATATCAGAAAGAGGGAAGATAACCCATGAAGAATCAACTGAATAATGAACAAATAAAGATTATCAAAAGCGATGGGGATGTCTTTGTCAAAGCAGGTGCCGGAACGGGAAAAACCAAAACCATCACTGAGTTATACATCGATATGCTGTTAAACAGGGATTTCGATGTGAGAAATATTCTTGCGATTACTTTTACCGAAAAGGCAGCCAATGAGATGAAGGAACGGATCAAACAGACCATCAGCACTCTTACTCAAGAAGCCGACGAGCATCAAAAGCCGCATTTGTTAACATTACAAAAGCGAATGAATTACGCCTGGATTTCCACTCTTCATGCGTTTTGTTCTCGGCTCTTGCGGGAATTTCCTTTGCAATCTGGAGTCGATCCGTTGTTTGAAATCATTGATGAGGCGGAGAAAAAAAGTTGGATAAATTACACCGTGCGCCATTACTTCAATCAATCAAATGGGTCTGAAAAATTTAAAAGCATCAAGGATTTGGCCTTTTTATATCGATATGATAATCTCTTGACACTCTTTGAAGAGGCCTTGGAAAAAAAACAGTATGAGTTATCAAGGATACAAGTAACATCTTTTCGGACCAGAACCGATGATGTTGATACCGGGCAAATGATTGAGCGATTATTACCTGGTTTTAAGAAAGTTTTTGATGAAATGGTTAGTGACTATCGTCAGTATATCAAAAAAGAAAATAAACTGGATTATAACGGACTTTTATCTGAAACGATCAAGTTGCTTGGTCAGGATAACGGTGTTCGTGAAAAGCTGCATAACCGTTTTAAATGCATCATCGTAGATGAATTTCAAGATACCAATCAACAGCAAAAAGAGATTATTAACCTGTTAGCCCATACTGAGAATAAACTGGTTTTTGTTGGAGATCCCAAACAGTCAATATATTACTTCAACGGAGCAGATGTCAGTGTGTTTAATCAAACTGAAAAGGATTTTAAAGACAAGGAAATATTTACATTGTCTAAGAATTACCGGTCAAACAGCGAACTGATCGATTTCTTTAATTTGACTTTCCCCAGGATATTTGTGAATAGACCCGCTATCTCATATACAGTTAATTATGAGGGGTTATCGGCAGAGGCTTCAAAGTTTTTCAAACAGCCGGTGAAATTACTTCCCATTGCACAATCCTTTGAAGAAGAATGCGAGAATATTTGCCGATACATACAAATGCGAGCATCGAAAGGGACTCCCTATCGGGAGTTTGCAATCCTTATGAGGAAAATGACAAAAGTAGAAACCCTTGAGAACGTTTTAAAAAGTCGCAAAATCCCCTATTATGTCAATGGAAGTCGTGGGTTTTTCAAAAAACCTGAAATTGTATCGCTGGTTTCTTTGGTTAAGGCGATTTATGATCCCACTGATGAAGAAAATCTTTTGTTGTTGTTGAGAAGCTATCTGAGCCCTTATTCAGATTCTGATTTAGCTGATATGCGGCTTATGGATAAAAGGTCTTTATTAAAGGCGTGGGAGATGTATTCGGATCATGTATCCTTATCACCGAATTTTTATCAGCAATTTGTTGAGCTAAAATCACGGGCTAATTTGATAAGTCCATCTAAATTAATAAACGAGATTATTGATTTGTTTGACTATGAGTTTATTATTTCCCAGCTGTCGAATCCTACACGAAGGCTGTTGAATTTAAAGAAATTTTTAGAACTGACGCAGTCATTTGATAATGAGATTTCAATCAGAAAATTTTTAACTCGAATTGAAGCTATGGCACAAAGCAATGATGGAGAAGCGGCGATTGATAATGAAAAAAACAATGTGGTAAAAATAATGACCATCCATAAATCCAAGGGACTTGAGTTTCCCATTGTTATTGTTCCAGAGCTGGGCTATGTGAATCATCCCGGCAAATCCAAACCAAACCTTTTGGTAGATTATGAATCCGGTCAAATTGCGTTAAAGGATCCTGTTGAAGATGAACAGGGAGGTTCTGAATACACACGAATGCTTTTACAGGAAAAAGCCAAGGAATATGAAGAGGAAAAAAGAGTCTTATACGTCGCTTTTACCCGGTCAGAAAACGAATTGGTCTTAAGTTACTCTCAGCCTAAAAGTAATAAGAAAAATGCTCCATTTAGAAATGCCTTGATCGAATTTGGGGTGTTAAAGGAAGCTGGCAAAGAGGATGTTTGGACTGATGATTCTGACTCAGAAGTGATACAATATTTGGAAACAGTCAAACCCGACATAATCCATTCAGATCAATATTCAACTGAATGGATTCATTCCCACAATGAGTTAGAAGAATCAAACATTAGGTCTGATTTTAACATTCCAGAGACGGTATTCCCTCTAAATGAAAAAGAATGGAAGAAATATGTCAGTCCAACTTTACTCACACAGGCTGTTTCTGATTCCAAACAAACCTATCAATACTTCGGTATCGGTGACGACTTGAACGAGAAAAAGAATGATAATAAAATGACACTGGGCTCGATGGTTCATCGGGTTTTGGAGGATTTAGGAGAGGTTAACTTAGAGGGGATTAACCTTGTCAGGATGCAAGCGAAACTGTCCGATGAACCGGTTTTAAAAGAGTACTTGCCTCAAATCAAACGCATCATTCAAAAGATGATATCACTCAAATCCCCACTGATTGATGAAATTGAGCGAGCTGAACGTATTTATAGCGAACTTCCCATCAGAAAGAAATTCGGTAAGTACTATTTAACCGGTACAGTTGATAAGCTCTTTTTTGTCAACAATGAGTGGAAGATCGTTGATTTCAAATATTCAACCGGTTCACAAAAGGAGAATGAAGATTATCTCTTTCAAATGAGATTTTACATGTATTGTCTTCAAACACTTGTGGATCCCAGTCCTCGCCAAGGATATATTTATTATATCAAGAGTAATAAAGTGACGAATGTAAATCAGGTATCGGATATAGAGCAACAAATAGCTGATAAAATCAAGACTTTTGAAGAGAAAGGCAGGCTTTAAGAAAATTATAGGAGGCCGAAGCCTCCTATAGCCTATCCCTCATCGTCGAATATATTGTGCTTTCGTCGTTTTTTTGGGAAAAGTCCTTCTAATATCATCGTAATACCGATTAAGATTAAAATGCCTTGCCAAAAAACATGAAAATGGAAACATAACGCCAAGCCAATCAGCCAGGAAGAGGCAGTAAGTGCATGTTGCCAGCCTTCTTTGAGGATGCTTCCCGGTAAAATGGCGATTCCAATTACGGCTAATATCCAAGGGAAAAAGGATACGTCCTTGATAAGAATGATGACCGCTAATCCAATCAGCAATAATCCGCCTGTTAGGGATCCGGCAGTTTGTTTTCTGGTCATACAACAAACACCTCGTTATTCTAAAATAACTGCGGTTCCTGAGCTGCTTACCATGAGCATGCTCCCGCTTGAGCCTAAGACTTCATAATCTATATCGACGCCAACAACCGCATTTGCTCCTAATTCAAGAGCTCTCGAATGCATTTCCCTCAATGCATTTTCCCTGGCTGTAATCAATTCATTTTCATAACTGGCGGATCTTCCACCAACGAAATCCCTTATTCCAGCCATAAAGTCTTTTACAAAATTAACACCGGTAATGACCTCGCCACAGACTATTCCTTTGTATTCTTTTATTCTTCTGCCTTCTACTGTTGGTGTTGTTGTAATTATCATTCTTTTGACTCCTTATACTTTATTTTTGTAAAGTGGAAATTGTGCACACATAGATTGAACTTTTTTTACAAGTTCATCTCTAACTTGTTCTTCAATTTCTCCTTCTTCATTCATTGATTTAATGGCTGTTACAATGATATCGGCAATCAATGGCATTTCTTCAAGTCCCATGCCACGAGTGGTGATGGCAGGGGTACCGATGCGAATCCCGCTGGTAACAAATGGTGAGAGTTTTTCATCTGGAATCGTGTTTTTATTGACAGTAATGTTGACTTCTTCAAGTCCATTTTCTACTGCTTTACCTGTAACATTCATCGGTGTTAAATCGACCAAGAATACATGGGTATCAGTCCCTCCGGAAACAATCCTCAATCCTCTTTTTTCAAGTTCAGATGCCAGTTCTGAAGCATTTTCCTTGACACGTTTTTGATAGTCTTTAAAAGAGGGTTGAAGGGCTTCCAAGAAACTTACTGCTTTGGCTGCAATGATATGCATTAAAGGACCGCCCTGAATACCGGGGAAGATGGTTTTATTGATGGCTTTGTAGAGGTCTTTGTCGTTGGTTAAGATGAGTCCGCCTCTGGGCCCTCGGAGTGTTTTATGCGTGGTGCTTGTGACGACATGGGCGTAATCCAGCGGATTTGGGTATAATCCAGCGGCAACCAATCCTGCAAAATGTGCCATATCTACAACAAAGTAAGCATTGATCTGATCGGCTATTTCTCTGAAACGTTTAAAGTCAATAATTCTGGAATAAGCGCTGCCACCTGCAACAATAATCTTGGGTTTGTGTTCTAATGCAAGTCGTTCCACTTCATCATAGTCAATTTGTTCTGTATCCAACTTGACACCGTATTGAACCGAATGATAAATTTTTCCGGAAAAATTGACACTTGCTCCATGCGTTAAATGGCCACCGTGGCTTAAGGACATTCCCATAATGGTATCGCCAGGTTCTGCTATTGCAAAGTAAACACCCATGTTGGCTTGAGAGCCGGAATGAGGTTGGACGTTTGCAAATTTACAATTAAAAAGTTCTTTAGCCCTGTCTCTGGCTAGCTGTTCAGCCTGATCGACAAATACACATCCACCGTAATATCTTTTTTTTGGATAACCTTCGGCATATTTATTGGTCAATACACTGCCCATTGCTTCCATCACGGGAACTGATGCGAAATTCTCAGAGGCGATTAATTCTAAACCGGTTTCTTGTCTATTTAATTCTTTTTGAAAGATTTCATACATTTGAGAATCATTCTGGCTAAGTGCTTCCCACATAAAACCATCCCCTTTTTTTGTATTTTATGATATGGTGATTAATGTTTCACCGGTTTCTACATTGTCTCCCTTTTTACAGTGGACTTCATCAATGATTCCTGAAACATCACTGACAATATCGTTTTCCATCTTCATGGCTTCCAATACCAATAGTTTGTCCCCTTGTTTAACATTGTCTCCTTTTTTGACTTTCACATCTATGACTAATCCGGACATGGGAGCGTCAATGGATGAATGAGCGCCTTGGTCAGCCGCCGTTTCTTTTTTGGGTTCACTTTGAGCTGGTTTGCTGACTGGTTTCGGTTGTTGAGTTTGGGGGGTCTGTTGTACTTGAGAAACTGTCTGTATAGTTTGACCCTGTTGAACTGACTGATGTGAACCCATCTCTTCAACTTCAACCTCGTATGCTTTGCCATTTACCCGTATGTTGTATTTTTTTACCATACTCTTTTAACTCCTTTTCTAAGCGGTCTCCAAATTTTTACTCTTTGGTTTTTCCATCCCAAATTTTGAACGGATGGCCTTTCTCTAACAGCGATTATTCTCGCTTCTTCTGAGGTATAAGCGGTGATGGCCGCAGAAATTACGGCCAATAGTTCTGTATCGTTTTCTTCAGACACATTTTTTGCTATTGGCGAAGTATCTTGTTTCAGAGGGCTGGATGCGTCTGCAGATACCATTTGATCCTTTTTTTTATCTCCGAAAACAATTGCCAATAATTTAAACAGGAAAAATAAAACTACAAATGTAAAAAAGACAACACTAATACCCACTAAAGAAATGGTTCCTACATCCATCGAATCAATCCTTTATCATCTTTGATTTAAAGAGGTATGTTTCCGTGTTTTTTTTCTGGAACTGCCTCTGCTTTTGTTTCAGTGATTTTTATAGCCCGATATAATTGTTCTCTTACTTCCTCAGGAGATACAATCGCATCCACATATCCTCTTGAAGCTGCCTGATAGGGGTTAGCAAACCGATCTTTGTATTCTTCGATCTTTTCCATTCGGGTGGCTTCCGGATTCTGAGAACCTTCAATTTCTTTTCTGAATATGACATTTGCCGCTCCTTCAGGACCCATGACTGCAATTTGAGCACTTGGCAAGGCAAATACTAAATCCGCTCCCAGATGTTGACTCCCCATGGCAATGTATGCTCCTCCGTAAGCTTTTCTGAGAATGAGGGTGATTTTGGGAACAGTGGATTCACTATAAGCGTAAAGTAACTTTGCTCCATGCCGGATTATGCCGTTAAATTCCTGATTGGTTCCTGGAAGAAATCCGGGTGTGTCAACAAAGGTTAATATTGGGATGTTAAAGGCATCAAGAAAACGGATAAAACGAGCACCCTTATCCGATGCGTTGATGTCAAGGCTTCCAGCCCATACTTTGGGTTGATTGGCAACAACTCCGACTGTATAACCTCCAATTCTGGCGAATCCCGTTACGATATTTGGAGCATATAAAGCATGGACTTCAAAGAAGTGTTCTTCATCGACAACGCTCTTGATAACATTTCTGACATCATAACCCTTTTTCATGTCCCCGGGGATAATTTGAGCAATGTCTTGAGAATTGGAAAGGGTATATGGAGACCCCGAGTTTTTGTTATCCGGTTGTTCAATATTATTAGAAGGTAAATAATCAATTAATTCACGGCAAAGTTGTAATGCTTTTTCATCTGACTCTGCTAAAAAGTGTGCATTACCGCTCTTCGAATTATGAACTGTTGCTCCACCCAAATCTTCCTGAGAGACTTCTTCACCGGTTACAGCTTTAATCACTTGTGGACCGGTGATGAACATCTTGGCATTCTGATCGACCATGATGACAAAATCAGTGATAGCAGGTGAATAGACAGCACCTCCTGCACATGGTCCCATGATAATGGAGATTTGCGGAATGACACCTGAAGCCCTGGTGTTTCTGAAGAAGATTCCACCGTATCCAAAGAGGGCATCAACTGCTTCTTGTATCCTGGCTCCACCTGAATCGTTAATACCGATGATTGGAATCCCCATTTTTAATGCAAGATCTTGCATTTTCATGATTTTTTTGGCATGCATCTCTCCTAAAGATCCACCCATTACTGTGAAATCTTGAGAGAAAACCGCAACTTTTTTTCCGTTGATGGTTCCTATACCGGTTATAACAGCATCAGCCGGAATTTCCATTTTTTCCATTCCAAAATTATCGCATCGATGTTTAACAAATTTGTCAATTTCCACAAAAGAATGGTCATCAAGTAATATACTGATTCTTTCTCTTGCAGTTAATTTACCGCTTTTATGCTGCTTCTCAATTCGTTTTGGTCCGCCTCCTTGTTCTATTTCCGCATTTTTCTTTTTGAAGGCGTCTATCAATTCATTCATTGTTGACATCATTCTCATCCTTCCATTAATGTTCTGATTCTACTAATTCTAAAAGAACACCGTTGGTACTTTTTGGGTGCAAAAAGACGACCTTTGTTCCGTGAGCTCCCTTTTCAGGCACATCTGAGAGCAATCGATATCCCTTTTCCTTTAGCGATTCCATGGTTTGTGTGATGTTCTGAACATGAAGAGCGATATGATGAATTCCAGGCCCTTTTTTTTCAATAAATTTTGCAACTGTACTTTGTTCTGAAGTCGGTTCGAGCAATTCGATCATCGAGTCTCCAGCTTGAATAAAAGCGGTCTTTAAAGCCCTTTCAGGTATCTCTTCGATCCCTTTGTAGTTCATTTTTAATGCATCTTGGTACAATTTCAACGATTCTTCTATCGATTCCACTGCAATGCCAATGTGATCGATTTTCGTTACACTCATCTTCATCCTCCCGTTTATTGTTATGCAGATTATAGCACATTCATTTTTCAATGCCTTCTCTGGCTTGTACCCCTTGCTGATAATAGTGTTTGATCTCTTTCATTTCGGTTACCAGATCAGCGACCTCGATCAATTCATCCGGTGCATACCTGCCCGTAATAATAATTTCTGTCTTTTCATGTTTTTCACGAATGATATTTAAAACATCTTTGATATCAAAAAGTTTGTAAAAAAGAGCGATATTTAATTCATCCATTACAACAACATCGTAAATACCGGAAATTACTTTTTCACGAAGATCAGAAAGCCCTTCCTTAGCCAATCGGATATCTTCTTCTTCTGGTTCTCTTTGAATAAAACAGTTCCTGCCATATTGCCTGATTTCGAATCCGTTTAGCATGTCGGTGGCGTTCAATTCACTGTATTTCATACCTTTGACAAACTGTCCAAAAAATACCTTTTTCCCCGCACAAACCGCTCTTAAACTCAATCCTAGAGCTGCTGTCGTCTTTCCCTTGCCATTTCCCGTATAAATTTGAACATATCCTTTCATACAAAAACCTCCTTAACCGGTCCTGATGAGAACTAAAAGATCAACATGAGAAAATGGGCTGTTACACCGGCAAATAATCCTCCTACGGTGTGACTTAATATGGCTTTATTGGTAAGATTTCTATATCCGAGTGCATCCATCATTGCTATATGCGTGGAAAGATAACCACTCCAGCACATTCCCATGGCCGTAAATACTGCTATTTCATTATTTCCTAAAATACCGTTTTCGATGAAATTAGGGACAAGTGCAAGGGCAGCACCACTTGAACCCAACGAGGTTAAAGGGAATGCCAATAACTCAGAAGAATTAAAACCGAAAAGAAATTTAATGATTGGAAATATTTTTTCTCCCAGCCAAGGTAAAACCGGTACACCTTCATATGCAATTCCCTGATATCCCATCACAGCATCTTTCGGGCCATAGGTCAACATCATGACAAAGGTGCTAACAATAAGCACTCCGGGGATGATTCCCATTCCAATTTCTACGCCTACCCTTCCACCTTCTAAGATTGCTGCAAGTAGTCGGTGGAACACACTGCCTTCTCTTACTGTTCTTTTGTCGGATATATTAGAGGAATCCTCAAAATCATCCTGATCATCCCCTATCTCCTTTTTTGAAAAGTGAGCCATCATTCGAACACTGATGATGCTTCCGATTAAAGCGCCGAGATTGCCTATAAATACTGGAATGAAAACAGAGTGTCCTACTTTGGTACTTTGGGCGATCATGAATGTGCTGATCAGCAATCCCATCCCAAAGGATGTACCCAGGTTGCATAAAAGTGGTAATTGCCATTTACGAAAAAATCTGAGAAAATTCCTGTCTTTTGTCAAACTGATAATGGCAGGATTATCAGAAAAATACGTGGTAATGACACCAACTACAGCTATTCCCGGTAGATTGAACAAGGGTTTCATCAGAAATTTCAACATTTTATCGAGTATGTGGATCACACCGAATTCAGAAAACATACCTGAAACAGCGCCCGTTAGCACTGCAACAGCCATCAAAAAAAATACCGTATTGATGAGTAAATCATGAGCAGTAAGCATCATGGTCTGGAAAAAATTTGCCGTTCCCATGACGGATAGCATCGGAACTAAAATGAGCATGAATAGGGCAAGAAAAATGATCCCTTCGTAATTTCTGGCTTGTATTCTCTTCTTGGGTTGTTTGACTTTTCTTATTTCGCATTCCTCCCCTTTGATTTAAATGATCACCACGTTATTTTACAATAAATACCATTCTTTTTAAAAGATTATCATGCGCATTTTCAAAGACTAAACAAATACAATCAAACAGTAATTATGAAAACTTGAAAAAAAATAAAAATAAATGCAATTATCTTCATTGTTTCATTGAACTCCACCATAAAAAAAGACCCCGTTAAGGGTCTTTATGCGTTGTGTTTGTTCAAAATGAGCTCTACCACATCTCCTACGGTGACGATATCGGTCAGTTCTTCCAGTTCAATTCTCGTGTCCAGGGCTTTTTCCAAATCCATAGCCAAGTCTACCAATTCTAAAGAGGTGGCATCTAAATCTTCCTGCAAATTCGAATTCAACGTAATTTGAGGATTTTCTAAATCGAGATTTTCAATCAAGGTTTCTTTTACTTTGTCGAATATTTCTTCTTTTGTCATAGATAAACTCCTTTCGAATGATATTTATTCTTCCTTGAATCCTAACATTAGTCTGGCTTTTGTACACAACTTATCTTCGCAGGTTATTTTTCCCGAAACAAAAAAAATCGACTCTCTTCTTTCATCCAATTTGATTTCGTATTGTATGACATCACCCGGTCTGATTTCTTTTTTAAATCGGGCTTTATCAATTCCTAAAAACAGGGGAATATACGATTCGGAGAATTCCTCCTTGTATTTATTCTTAATAAAGATTCCAGCTACCTGTGCCAATCCTTCTATTTGGAGTACCCCTGGAAATATCGGGTATTCCGGAAAATGACCTTGAAAAAAAGGTTCATTAACCGTGCAGTTTTTATGAGCTATGATCTTGTCATCATTCAGTTCTTGGACGCCGTCCACAAAAAGAAAAGGATAGCGATGGGGCAATATTTTTTTTATTTCTTCAATATTCATGATTTTCATGAGTTCACCTCTACAATAATCGATGCATTTTGTCCACCAAAACCAAAGGAATTTTTCATAAAGAGATGAATTGGGTATTGTTGTTTCTGATAGACAAAATTTAAGTCTTTTAAATCATCATCAGGCTCATTGAGATTTGGCATCCCGTGAATAAAGCCTTCTCTTGCTTGCAAAATCCCTGCTATGGTTTCAATGGCACCGGATCCCGCGATGGTATGTCCGATAAGGGTTTTAGTTGACTGAATGAGCGGTCTATGATTGATAAAAACGTTCTGAACGGCTTTTCCTTCGGAAACATCTCCAACCGGTGTCCCGGTTCCGTGGGTGTTAATTAATTCAATTGATTCAGGTGATAACTGAGCGCAATCCAACGCTCGTCGTATGGCAAGTGATGGGCCTTTTCCTTCGGGATCTGATGCACTGTAATCATGAGCATCCGCCGACATGCCATAGCCCTTCAGATAACCATATATGCGAGCGTTCCTTTTTTTGGCATGTTCTTCACTCTCCAGAACGATGACGCCGCTCCCTTCACTCATAACAAATCCATCTCGTTGTTTATCAAATGGTCTGCTGGCTTTTTGTGGGAAATCATTCCTTCTTGATAAAGCCATCATATTTGCAAAGCCGATAATACCAGGCAGTGTAACCGCTGCGTCTACACCACCCGTAATGGCCACCTCACATTTACCCGTCTCGATTAACATGGCACCGGTTATTAATGAGTGAAGTGACGAAGCACAGGCGCTAACCGGTGCAAAATTGGGTCCGTTTAACCCATACTCCATCGCAATAACACCAGCCATCATATTGGTGATGATCATCGGAATCATAAACGGACTTACATATCTTGGACCGTTTTGGTATAACTCGTAAAATTCTCTCATTTCGGTATGAACCCCGCCGATGCCTGATGAAACGGTTACTGCGCCCGATTCTTTCCAGTCATCCGATTCATTCAATTTTGCATCTTCATAGGCTTGCTTGGTTGCTGCAAGTCCCAGCTGAAGAAAGCGGTCAAATTTCTTAGCCTTTCGCCTATCCATGTATTGTTTAGGATCGAAGTCTTGAATTTCTCCGGCAATTTTTACCGGAATTTCACTGGCATCAAAAGATCGAATGAGATCTATACCGCTTCTTTCCTGCTTAAGCGCTTTTGTGAAATCCATAATATTGTTGGCAACGGGATTAACGGTTCCTAACCCGGTAATTGCAATACGTTTCATCATTCTCCCACCATCCTATTGATATGTTCTTCCTTTCCAAAGATACCCTTTGTTCTTATGAGAATGAACTGAACGGATCAGCATAGCGAACAGTACAAAGGGTATAAAAGGGTGCAGAAATGCGATAATTGGATTAACGTGAATATTGATACAAGAGATAGTCCATAGGAGTAAAGAAAGAATCAGACTGAGTATAGATGTTATTGAAGGAAAAATGAATAATAAAATATACGGTGCCAAAAAGAACAACCCGATCATTAACCCAACCAAGAGGGCCAAAAAGGGTGATTCGTTGATTGTGGGATAGAAACTTTTGGAAAAACCGTTGAAGGCATCTTTAAATCCATTATACATTCTGGATGAAATCAGGTTTGAAACATTCGTATAGATCACTCTTTTATTTTCACGTTTAAATAATCTTGGGAATGCAATGTCATCGGCTAAAATATTGTGGATTGCTCGATAACCTGATAATGCGTCATATGTCTTTTTTTTAAAACATTGATATTGTCCATTGGAAGCTGTGGCCCATTTAATTGATTTGATTGGGAAGAAAAAATGAGGTAAAGCGCCAAAAGAGAAAAGACCGATAAATGGTACTGTAAGGGCTTCACCAAGTGTTTTTACAATTTGTCTTGGAATTCCAGATAGTAAATCTGCATTTGTTGATTTCATTTTTTCAACTAATAGTGTCAACCCGTTGCTGCTATGTATTGTATCCGCATCGGAAAAAAGGATAATGTCTCCTTTTGCTTTTTGTGAAAGTTGATGACATGCCCAATTCTTCCCAATCCATCCTTTTGGAAGCGGTTTTCCGTTAATAATGGTCAATCGTTTGTCAGAATACGAAGACAATATTTCTCCGGTTTGATCGGTTGAATGGTCATCCAAAACGATTAATTCCAAATGAGGATAATCATTTTTTAAAACGGAATCAACGGCGTTTTTGATATTTTTTTCTTCATTTCGTGCAGGAATTAAAACTGATAAGAAAGGATTTTCAAGCTCATAGTCGCTTTTTGTTCTACCTCTTATATGATAGTAACAATAACAGTTGATCGTGTAATATACAAAATAGATGATGAAAAACGTTAAAAGTAAATTTGCAATCAAGATTAATATTCCTCACTTACGCTAATTATCGAGATATTATATCATATCGTTTTGTATCTTCTTTTCAAATAAAAAAGGACAGTTATTCACTGTCCTTGAATGTGGTGGAGCCGATGGGACTTGAACCCACGGCTTCTACCATGCCATGGTAGCGCTCTCCCAACTGAGCTACGGCCCCACTAAAAAAGCAATGCTATTATATATGAGAAAGAGAAAAAAATCAAGTCTTTCGTTTATTTTTTATATCTAACGTCCAAATCTTTATTGGCCTTTAGTTCATTCAACCTTCTGACAGGTGTGGTATAAGGCGCATTCTTCAATCTTTCTGGGTTGCTTTTTGCCTCTTCTAAGATTTTATCCACAACCTGAACAAATTGATCCAGGGTTTCTTTGCTTTCAGTTTCTGTGGGTTCAATCATCATAGCTTCATGAACAATGAGCGGAAAATAGATTGTCGGGGGATGAATCCCATAGTCCAGCAACGCTTTTGCAAAGTCTAGTGTTTTTAAACCATATTTCTTTAATGCAGAACCATCAGCCACAAATTCATGCATACATTGATTTCCAAAAGGTACAGCCAATCTTTCTACGAATTGTTTTCTGAGATAATTGGCATTTAACACGGCCATCTCACTGGCCGCTTTTATCCCATCCGCACCCATTGTTAGGATATAGGTTGCTGCTCTAATTAAAACATTGAAATTTCCGTAAAATCCTTTGACCTTTCCGATGGTTTTTGGAACACCATAATCCAAATAATAATGTTCTTCTGCTTTTCTGACTTGAGGTACAGGAAGATAAGGGACCAGTTTAGCTTTTACACCGACAGCGCCGCTTCCAGGACCCCCCATACCATGAGGAGTTGAGAACGTTTTATGCAGATTGTAATGAAGCACGTCAAAACCCATATCACCGGGTCTGATTTTTCCCATTATTGCATTCATGTTGGCACCATCATAATAGAGCAATGTTCCGTTGTCATGGGCCATTTTTTGAATCTCAAGGATGTCATCCTCAAAAAGACCAAGTGTGTTGGGATTGGTCAGCATGATGGCGGCTGTTTCTTCGTTGAGCATCTCTTTTAAAGCATTAATATTGACTCTGCCATTTTCATTGGAGGCTACTTGTTTGACATCATAGCCGCACATTGCTGCTGTAGCCGGGTTTGTTCCATGAGCGGAATCTGGCACAATGACGACTCTTCTTTTTGTGTCGCCTCTGTCTTCATGATAAGCCCTGATTAAAAGGATTCCTGTCAATTCTCCATGAGCACCGGCTGCTGGTTGTAGGGTTACCTCATCCATACCGCTGATCTCTGCTAATGATTGCTGTAGAAAGTACATCAACTCCAGTGCACCCTGAATTGTAGATTCAGGTTGATAAGGATGAAGATTTACCAATCCGCTGATCGTTGCAGCACTTTCGTTGATTTTAGGGTTATATTTCATGGTACAGGAACCTAAAGGATAAAATCCACTATCAATTGAATGATTCAATCTGGACAAATTGGTAAAATGTCTAACCACTTCTACCTCACTGCAATTTGGCAGCTGTGGTGAATGATCTCGGATTTGATTCATTGGGATCATTTCATCGATCGGGTAATTCGGAATGGTTTCATCCGGGAACGTGTACCCGATTCTACCTTCAGCACCTTTTTCAAAGATTAATTTGTCATCCCGTCTCATAACAGTTCCTCCATTCTGGAAGCAAAGAAAGAGATTTCTTCCATTCTATTCGCCTCGGTAACCGCAATCAAGGATAGATTTTCATGTGCCTCGTCCCCCGTTACTTCTATAACAGGTAGTGGTCCCATAATCTTTTCTTTTAACATTTCATCTCTGATATATTTAGGATCTTGCTGAGATTTTACGGTAAACTCATTGAAGAAAGGACCGGTAAAAGCCAAATCAAAACGATCCATCCTGTCGATTCTCTCTGCAAGAAAATGAGCCTTTTTCAAGCTTCTGGTAGCCGCTTCTTTCAGCCCATTCTTTCCAAGCAAAGACAAATAAATGGTTGCTACAAGGGCATTATGCGCATGATTGGAGCAGATGTTTGAAGTTGCTTTGTCCCGTCTGATGTGCTGTTCCCTTGTTTGCAACACCATAACATAACCGGTATTGCCATCCATGTCAGTGGTCTTGCCAATGATTCTTCCTGGCATTTTTCTCATATATTCTTTTTTTGTTGCAAACATTCCCAAGGTCATTCCACCTAAATAAAGTGAACCACCAAAAGGCTGGGCTTCTCCGGTTACAATATCCACATTGTATTCACCGGGTGCTTTTAAAACACCCAAAGTCATGGGGTTACAAGACACGGTTAGTAAAATATCTTTTGTGACTTCTCTAATGCTTTGGATATCTTCAATGATTCCGAAAAAGTTGGTATAGCCGACAAGGAATCCTGCCGTATTCTCTTTGATTTTTTGCTTCAGATCATCCAGATCGATCATCCCGGTTTCTCTGTCGTATTGAACGGTCTCAATCTCAATCGAGGGGCCTTTTGAATAGGTTTCTATGATCTTTAGGTATTCGGGATGAATGGATTGTGCCACCAGATAATGATTTTTGTTTTTAACATGGCATGACATCAACATGGCTTCTGCAGCTGCCGTGCCACCATCATACATTGACGCATTGGCAACATCCATTCCTGTGATTTCGCAGACCATGGTTTGAAATTCGTAGAACATTTGTAAAGAACCCTGACTTACTTCAGCTTGATAGGGTGTATAGGCGGTTAAGAATTCTCCTCTTTCAACAAGCGGCTGAATTGATTGCGGGATAAGATGTTTGTATATGCCACCTCCTAAAAAAACCGAATAGTCTTCAAGATCTGCATTTCTTTGAGCCCATTCTTTCATTTTTCTCATGACATCGACTTCTGAAAGTCCATTGTTGAGGTTTAATCTGGTACATCTTTTTTCAACGGGTAATTCACTAAACAATTCATCGGTACTTTTGACACCGGTTAAAGCAAGCATCTCATTGATTTCCTCTTGAGTATGAGGAATATATCTTTTTGGCATGTTCGTCCCCCTTTCGCATCATCAACACCCTTTTCAAAGGTATTGAATTTGTCAGATTATATCATAGTACATTCAGGTTATGGATACGTTTAAAAAGGTTCCAGCGAAGGATAAAAAGAAAGAAAGGTATAAAAAAAGGCTGCCTAAAGGCAGCCTTTTTAATTGGATCATACACGACTTAGGATTTTTACGCCATCTTTGGTAATCGCAATATCGTCTTCAAAATGAGCATTTAATGAATAATCTGTGTTGACAACGGTCCAACCATCCTCAAGAATCATGGTTGCATATTCTCCCATGCTGATCATGGGTTCTATGGCTAATGTCATTCCGGTTCGTATCTTTGGACCACTGTTTTTATCTCCGAAATTTGGAATAAAGGGATCTTCATGCATTTCTCTTCCAATACCATGTCCCCCAAAATCTCTAATGATAGAATAACCGTGATCCTCAACAAATTTTTGGATCTCATATCCCATTTCACCAAGTCTTGTCGCTTGTTTCAAAGTTTCAATGGCCAATTCTAAAGCCTGATAGGTAATTTCCACCAGCTTTTTCTTTTCTTCACTGACTTCGCCAACGAGATAAGTTCTGGCTGCATCACCATGAAACCCCCCCAAATACGCTCCTACATCAACGGTAACGATATCTCCTTCTTGAATGATGATTTCTTTTGAAGGAATGCCATGAATCAAGACTTCGTTGATTGATAGACAAGCTGATCCCGGAAAACCTTGGTAGCCTTTAAATGAAGGAATTGCCCCTTTACTTCTGATAAATTCCTCAATCTTTTTATCAAGGTCCCAAGTCGATATCCCGGGTTCGATCATCTCACGAGACATTTCCAAAGTTTCTCCCACAACCTTTGAAGCCTTTTCCATTGCGTTGATATCTTTATCTCTTTTTAGTTTGATCAATGACTTTTCATCTCCCTTATCTCATCAGGCATTATTATCATTTGTTTTTTCTAACACGATATAATCATCCGGTTGGATAGTGCTGACCGCATGCTTAAAAATGAGACTTTGATGTTTCCCCTCTTCCACTAAAATCGAATACATATCGAATGATTTCAGTTTTCCGTGGATCTGAAAACCATTAACAAGAAATATCTTGACACCAACCTTGTTTATTCTTAAATGGTTTAAGAAACGATCCTGCAAATTGAACTTTTCTGACATGATTTCACCCCTCATCATTAATAATAACAATTCCAAATTCTTCTCTATTCTCTCAGATTATAACATTACGTTGAAAAAATATAGGGAAAACACTGATATATATTTTTTCTTTGAAGGTGTATGGGTCTTATCAAATAAAGATTACATCAAACCCAGATATGGTGTTAGTATTGATAAAATCTGAGGAAGTACCTCCACCAATTGCTTGAGGAAGGGTACTTGATTAGTAACCGGAATCACATGAAAGCCTTCTTCTGATACCACGATCAAAGAATAGGGCAGCAGTTCAATGCCACCGCCGGCTCCCCCGCCATAAGCAGTTGAAGGTCCTCCAAGCCCGCCTCCAAAACCGATGTTGGCTTTAAACAACGGGATGATGATCTTATCTTCCAACTCAATGGGTGTACCTACTGCTTGATCTGCAGACAGTAATTCGATGGGAATTCTTATCAAACTTTCGACTGTTTGCGAGATCTCGTTTGCAAAGAAAAGACAAGGGATCAGTATCAGCAAGATGATGGTTAGTTTTTTCATTTCATTTGCCCCCTTTTCGATTTTTCATCGTTGAATAGTCAATTATATCATGTACTAAGATTATTCAGACTTTTTCCTAAATCTTTCTGCTGCCGGGCTTAACCGGGTGATCTCCTGCTTGGCACAAAGGGCAATTTTGCGCATCATAGGTCTCAAATTCCAGCTTGATAGCTTCAAATATCGGTAAGTCTAATGTTGCAAGCCCCCTGTTTGCAATACAGGCAAAGCCAACGACAATCCCATCGTATTTTTCAACCAATGCTTTGACCTCAAGAGAGGATTTTGCCGTAGTTATCACATCTTCCATGATTAAAACTCTTTCGTTCGGTTTAATCTCAAACCCCCGTCTGAGTTCCATGATATTGTCAACTCGTTCTGAAAAAATGGTCTTTTTGTTTAACTGTCTGCCGAGTATATATGAGGGGATAATCCCCCCCATAGCGGGACCGATAACGGTGTCAAAGGGCAAGTTGATTTTTTCAGCAACCACTTTCATCGTTTTTTCTGCTATTTGAGGATACTGTAGTAGTTTTGCACACTGGACGTATTTCTGACTGTGTTTTCCGGAACTAAGCAGAAAATGTCCTTCCAGTAAAGCCTCCGTTTCTTTTAAGTATTCAAGAATCATATGTATCACCTTTTTCAGATTGTTTTTGAAGTTCATTCAATATTTGGGTTTTCATTTCAAGAGTAGCTTTTCTTGCAGCTTCATCAAAGTTCAGCCCTTCCCATTTTTTATTTTTGTAAGCCAGGAGTATGCCTCGAGAGGAGTTGATTATGCCGCCGTTTTTGTTGATCAGATACCGAGAAACATCACTTGCGGTGCCGCCTTGAGCTCCATATCCAGGTACAAGAAGGAATGATGTTTTCATCCGGTTTCGAATGGTCATGCCATCCTCTACATGGGTGCAGCCAACTACGGCACCAATGGCGGAATAACCCGAAGTACCAATAAACTTGGCTCCCTTTTTTTCCAAAAGATCAATCATTTTTTCATAAACCGTTTCGTTTGACTGGGTTTTCAAGTTTTGTATTTCACCAGAACCCGGATTTGATGTTTTCAATAGGACAAATATCCCTTTGCCTTTATTCAGATAGTTTTCGTAGGGTTCCAATGTATCCAGACCCATGTACATATTGACAGTTATGATATCTACTTCAAAATCTCCTGAAAAATGCGCTTTTGCATACATTTCAGCTGTTTTTGCGATGTCTCCACGCTTGACGTCGGCAATTAGAGGGATTTTCAGTTTCTTGATATAATCCAAAGTCCTTTTATATGCCTTCAGACCTGAAAGACCTAGTGCTTCATAATAGGCAATTTGAACTTTATAAGCACCGACCAAATCGTTTGTTGAATCAATTACTGAACGATTGAACTCAAAAAGCTGTTCTTCAATACTATCAAATTGACTTTTGAACTGTTCTGGAATATACTCAAGAGAAGTGTCCAGTCCAACACAGACCGGTCCATTTTTTTGAACAGATTGAAATAATTTATCCATGATTACTCCTTTCAACAAAAACTCCGTTGTCATATTTGATCACACCATCTTTAATCACCGTCATTATTTTTCCATTTAATATTTTACCTGAAAATGGTGTGTTTTTTCCCTTTGATAAAAATTCAGATGGGTTCACTTCAAAAACCGCTGTTGGATCTATCAATACCAAGTCAGCTATATAACCTTTTTGAATCAGGCCTTTATGTACCCCCAATAATTTGGCAGGATTAAAGGACATCAGCTTTGATAATGTCATTAAGCTAATCATCCCCTTTTTAACAAGATGCGTAAAGCAAATGGAAAAAGCAATTTCAATAGAACTCATTCCAACTGAACCATTTAACTTGTCTTGAAAACTGTGAGGGGCATGATCGGTTGCAATACAATCAACGGTCTGGTTGTTGATTGCAGCAATAAGTGATTCTACATCCTGTTGTTCCCTCAATGGCGGGTGAACGGAATAAGCAATTTGATTGGTCAGGGTTAAATGATGCGGTGTACATTCGCAAGTTACATTGACGCCCTTTGATTTGGCATCGGCTACCATCTGAATGGCTTCTTTTGTACTGACATGAGCCATATGGAGATGGGCCTTTGTCTTTGCACATAGAGTGAGATCCCGCTGAGTCATTTGATTTTCAGATGCTCGGGTATCCACCTTGCTAACTGATTTGTATTCTGCATGGGATGAAACGATTAGTCCTTTTCTTTGGGCTATTTCCATCGCTTTGTTCATGACAGTGTCTGACTCAACACCATTTCCATCATCCGATATGACTTTACATCCCGGACTGTAAATGTGTTGAATGTGATCGCAGTCTTTTCCGTTGAAATCTTTTGTGATGGAACAGGACTGGAAGATATCAATCAAACCAATTTCTGTTACCTTGCTAATGTTTTGTTCAACCTGTAGATCATCGTTACAGACCGGCAAGGTATTGGCCATTAGATTAACGGTAGTGTATCCGCCTTTAATGGCTGCTTTAGAGCCTGTGAGAAGGTCTTCCTTGTAGGTATAACCCGGATCACGAAAATGCGCATGCATATCGATAAAAGCCGGCATCAAGGTTAAACTATTACCATCAATCAATTTACCAGGTTTGTCCAGATCTTTTCCGACTAATTCGATGACACCGTTGCTTATCCATACATCTGCAAGTTCATGGCGATTCTGATCGCATATCATTACATTTTTGATCAGCAAAGGTTCCCTGCTCATGATTTGTTTCCCAAAGCATATTTTTCATCACAGTATTTGCAACGGTAAACCCCTTTCTTCTCATCAACCAGGTAAAAAACATGGGCTAAGTTTCTTTCAACGGATGTGATACACCTGGGATTTTTACATTTGATGACATTTTCTACCACTTTTGGTAGGCTTAGTTTTAGTTTTTTAGAAATCTTATGATTTTGAATAATGTTAATGGTGACATCAGGATCGATTAACCCCAATTCGCTGAGATCAAAATTGATTTCATTTTCAATTTTAATGATGTCCTTTTTCCTCTGTTTTTTGCTGGTGACGTTCATGATTAATGCCACGGTGTAATCTACCTTATCCAAACCCAAGTAATTGAAGATTTCGACACCATACCCGGCACGAATGTGATCAATAACAATCCCATTCTCTATTGTATTGATGGTCATCATTTTAACACACCCCCAATAAGAGTGAAATTAGCCCCATTCGAGCGTACATTCCCATTTTTGCCTGTTTAAAGTAAAAGGCTCTAGGATCAGAGTCTATTTCATAGGAAATTTCATTAACTCTAGGTAGCGGATGCAATATCATCAAATGAGGTGAAGCTTTTTTCATTTTTTCGTTGTTAAGAATGTAGGTGTCTTTCAGACGGATATAATCTTCTTCATTGAAGAAGCGTTCTTTTTGAACACGTGTCATGTAAAGGATATCCAGTTGATCGATGCACTCCTCGAGTTTTTCATGTTCTTCATAATGAATAGCGTTTTTGTCTAAGATTTCTTCTTTGATGTAATCGGGAACTTTCAATTCTTTCGGAGAAATCAAATGCATTTCGTTGTCGGAATATCTGGAAAGAGCTTTTATTAAGGAATGAACCGTTCTCCCGAATTTCAAGTCGCCACAATACCCAATTTTCAACGAATCTAACGAGCCTTTTACGGAAATGATGGTTAGTAAATCAGTCAAGGTTTGGGTTGGATGCTGATGTCCGCCATCTCCTGCGTTAATAACCGGTACATCGGAATACATCGATGCAACTTTTGGTGCTCCTTCTTTTGGATGGCGCATGACAATGATATCCGAATAACAGGCAACAGTTCTTATGGTATCCGCTACCGTTTCACCCTTTGAAACTGAGCTGGATCCGGCTTCGGAGAATCCGATTACTTGGCCTCCCAACCTTAGCATTGCCGCTTCAAAACTCAATCTTGTTCTTGTACTGGGTTCAAAAAACAGACTACCTAAAATCTTTCCTGAACATAACTTTGCATAATCACTTGGATTTTCAGAAATCTTCTGTGAAAGTGATAGCATTTCATTAATTTCCTGAGTAGAAAAGTCCGTTGGATCAATGAGATGTCTTCCCGCTAACATTCTAACCCTCCTAAAAAAAAAACCACCATTACTAAAAACAGTAATGGTGGTTTTTAATTTTTAAAAAATATGGTAGTTTTCTATACCGTAAAGCCACTTGTCGAGGCATCATTTCAACTCCATTCTTTTTATCCCGAGAATTGTATCATAGATAAATGACTTTATGTTTAAACAGAAGTTACTTAATTCTATCAATAGCTTTGAGCTTTACAGAATACTGAAAAGTAATTTAAATCATTCTCAGTCATATACTTTGACAATCCTTCAACTATATGGATCGGAATGATTGGATCTAGCATCACACCAAAGCCAATCCCAACAAGATTAGCCCCTGCCATTAAATATTCCAAGGCATCTTCGTGATTGATTACCCCACCGGTTCCGATAATTAAGGCATTTTTAAATGCCTTTCTGACTTGAAACACCTGATGTAATGTAATGGGTTTGATTGCAGGACCTGCAAATCCGCCATATTCTCTTTTTAAGATGGGTTTCATGGTATGAATATCTATTTTCATTCCTTTGGGACAATTAGAGAGTACAACACCCTCAGCACCTCCTGATATTGATGAGTCTACCAATTCTAAGATTGAATCTGAGGGGGCGAATTTTACCAGCAGAGGTTTTTTTGTTAGTTTTTTTAGGAATTTGACCGTTTCAAATATCTTGTTGGGATTGGTTCCAATGGGTTCTTTGCCTTTATCGACGTTGGGACATGAAAAATTTAATTCTATCCATTCACAGGAGCTCTCATTGAGTGCTTTGACCATAATAGCCAATTCTTCCAAATAATTTGATGCTATGCTGATGATAACCGGAAGGGGTAACTGCTCTAGGAAAGGGATTTGATTTTTCATGAAATCTTTGAATCCGGGATTCTGAAGGCCAATAGAATTGATGATTCCACCGTATACATCTACAATTCTCGGTGGAGGGTTGCCATCAGTTTTTTCTAAGGTGACAGTTTTTGAAGTGAACAGGCCAATTTTTGAAAGGTCGATAGCCCTCGATAATTCTTCCCCATTTCCTGCTGGACCTGATGCGATAACAATCGGATTTTTAATCTTTAGACCTAATAATTCTATAGCCAATCTATTATTATCCATTTTTATCACCAATCCCAGATAATGTCATCCGAATCAAATATTGGACCGTCTTTGCAGACCATTTTGATTCCGGACTTGGTTTTCACCGGACAACCTTTGCACATGCCCATACCACAACCCATTCTCTCATCTAAAGATACAAACAAGCGGTAGTTGTTTTCTTTTGAATGATTGAACAATGCCCGACACATCCCTAAACTTCCGCATGCCAGAACGACGGGCGGTTGAAGTTCATGACGTTTTGAAAGGTGCTCGTCAAGCGTATCGATAACGGTTTGTCCACTGAGAGATTCATAGACCGCTTCTTTGATGGACAGTAATTGTTTAATGGCATCGGTTTTGAAACCGATGATGGATTTTTCGATATGATTTGGAAATTGTTGGTTGAAAAAAAGAATGGGCGCTGCTCCACACCCGCCGCCTATGGTGATAATCTTTCTTGACAGATCGAGTTTTTTTTCAAATGGTGTTCCATATGGTCCTCTACAAAAGAAAAGTTCTCCGGGCTTTGACTGGCTTAAATAACTTGTAAAACGGCCAATAATTTTAATCAATACCGAAAAGCCTTTCTTATCTGTACTAAGTACAGAAAAAGGTTTGGCGAGGATTGGTTCAGTCCGATTTTTTAACATTAAGAACTGTCCTGCTTGAACAGTGGTTGTTTCTTTTTCGGATAACTGATCTGTGTATTCAAATTTCGCAACGAGAAAATCTTCTGATACCTTTTTTTCCTTTAGTTTGATCTTTATCAATAGCATTCACCTCAAGGTTGATGATTCAGGTAATGATACACCCAGCACTCATAGTATAACAAGAAATAAGGTCATTTTCGGACTGAGTTGTATTTGGAATATTTTTTTCTCGTTCGTATGATACGATTGTTCGTTCATTTGAAATTCGGTATAGAATGAATACAGGAAAAATAATGCTATAATACACTGAAATCAAGGAGAATTTCGATTTATCTTACTTTAATGATCAGGTGGGTTTGTTTGAATCAAAAGTATCCTTTCTTAAAAAGGTTTTTAGTTCTTGCTTTCTTCATATTTAATGCCGTTTGTTTTGGGTCACGTTATTTGTTTCCCAATGAGATTTTGTATCAAAACAAATCTTCTGTTGGCGTCGCCTATCGGGATCATTCTTTTGATTTTTTTATCAACACCAAATTTTCGGTGGATCTCCCCTTTAAATATACTGTTGAAGATCCGATAATCGCCGGGCTTATTAAAACAGAATCGTCGTTCTATATCCATGCCATCTCTGAATCAAATGCCTTGGGGCCATTCCAGATGAAACCATTCATCGCTTTGGAAATTGGTGCTTTCAATCCGTTTAACCCATATCATGGAGACAAAGTCAGCGGTTTGCTTGATCGCTATCAATTGTCTCTTGGCAACCTCGATAATGCCTTGGGAGCTTATCATATCGGCTTTTACGGTGTTAAGAAAATGATAGATTCAGGCAAAAATCCAACGGACGATCAAAAAGTTTATGATTATGTGCAAAAAATCCGTTCCTTTCAACGTCTCTTAAAAGAAGGCGAGAAAATCACTTTCAAAGATTATATTTGGTTGGATTGTTCTTTAAATCTTTCTGAGGTGAATCGATTTTCTTCTAATGTGGTCATACCTGAGTTTTTTATTGGATCACTCGCTTTGGGTGTAACAAACAGCCCGGATATTCGATTGACATTATTTCAAGAATTGACTTTATCGTCGTTTTTTAATCTTTATTTTGGTTATGATCAAGGTTGGGTTGTAGGAATGGGATTGTATTCAAATGATTGGTTTGATAAAGTCACGATTAGATATGATTTTTCGAAAGATGATTTGATCTGGGTTTTAAGGAGTTCATTTGATTTTTTTAGTCTGGATATGGGTTTTTCCAAATCCAGTGTTCTGGTGAGACCGGCTTTTAGTATCAAAAATCGTTTTACCCTTCAAATTCCGATTTCTTATGAGAATCATGAATGGGTTCCCGGAATATCAATAAGGATCGTATTTTAATGGGGGAAAAATGTTAGAACAGGCTGTAGTGGAAAAAGTGTTGGAAAAGAGCGAAAACGGCACAGTTGTGTTACTTAAAAAGGAAAGACCAGATGCCTGCCATCATTGTCAAACAAGAATGTTGTGCGGGATTAGAAATGATTTTCAGTTTAAGGCGTTGAATCTTTCTTCGGAAGAACTCAAAAAGGGCGATTTGGTTGAATACCTGCTGCCAGAAGTGTCTGTGATCAAATTATCATTTTTAGTCTATAGTGTGCCATTGATTGTTTTTTTATTGACTATCTCTTTGCTATTCTGGATATTCCCGGATAAAGAATATCTTTCTTTATCTATTGCTTTACTAACAATGATCATCACTTTCTTTCTCGTGGGTTTATATGATAAGAAGAAATTTAATTTGGGAAAGAAAAACATGCCAAAGATTCAAAAAAGAATCAAAGAGGGATAATTAATTTTTTTGTTTGTACATACAGGAGGGGAATTTTTTGAGATCTAAAATGAGTGTTGTTTATATCTTTATTTTACTGAGCATTGTGAGTACTTCCTTTGGGATTAACATCGGTCTATTGGAAATTTCAGGTAATTTTTCAGTGAGTACCGAGGAAATCTTGTCGGTTATCACCAAATGTCATGAAGGAAATGATGTGACTTATGCAGACATTGACAGGGATATCTTTAATATCAGAGATATGGGATATTTTCAGGATGTCAAATATACTTTAAGTAGTTATATCAGCAACTCTCAGATTCTAAGAATCGAACTACAAGAATATCCAATTGTAAAAGAGATTCAGCTCAATATAAGCGGTCCCGGCTTGATTTCAAAGAAGACACTTGAGGAATATATTACTGTTGAAACGAGTAAGGCATTAAATTTTAAACGACTAATCAAAACTCAAAACGCCTTGAAGAATCAATATCTCATGTCAGGTTATCAATTATTGGAGATTAAAAATAACGTTCAAGAGGATGAATTCGGATCATTTTTACTCGATGGTATCCTGGTAATCGATATTTGGGAATACGCCCTTTACGATATTGTTTTAAAGGGTGATATCGGGGATATACGTTACGAAGAGGTCAAAGAGATTCTTGATCTCAGGCTTTTGAAGGATTACTACGACGATTTTTTTCGATTGTTTTTGATTAAAAAGAAGAATTACCCCTCCAACACAGAGCTGCAAATGGCCTTATCGAGGCTTTATAATACCGGACTGATTGGCCCTGAAACAAATGTGGAATTTGAAAATCATCCGGAACCACTTGAAACAGGAGAGCACGTTACAGATATTGTTGTAACGATTCAACTCAATCCAATTGTTCCAGATAAACAACCCTTTACGAATTTAACTATAGAAGGGAATCATTTACTCCCATCTAATTTGCTATTAGAAAATTTAAGATCGACCGCGGACAAACAGGTCAATCTGATCAATGTTTTACGGGATGTTCAAAAAATAAAAAAGATTTATGAGGATAAAGGGTATCCCTTGGTTGTCATTACTCCTAAATTCTACAAGTCAGAGGAACGTTTGACTTTTAAGGTTACAGAGGGAATTTTGAAAGACTACAGAATAGAAGGACTAAACAAGACCAGAGAGGATCTGGTTACCAGGGAAATTTCATTTAAGAAGAACCAACCCGTTACAATGAGAGAGTTGAGGCAAACGTATATCAATTTAAACAAGACCGGCTATTTCTCCAGTATCAATCTGGAACCGTTGGGAATATCTGCGAATTCAACGGCAGTGACGATTATCGTGAAAGTACAGGAAATGGAAAACAATGTCGAAATCAATACGGGGATATCTCTTGAACCGACCAGTATAGGGGAATCATTTATTCAAAGAATAAACGGTAAAATAGGGCTTTCTTTGAAGAATCCCATGGGTCAAGGCCAGACAATTAGTGTTAATACGGTGCTTGGGAAATACCCAAGCATCAGTGTAGGTTATAATGTGAGTAGTATTTTTCGATCACCGATCGATGCCGGATTAAGTATTTCATATGGAAAAAACTTCAACGAGAGGACTTTAGAGATTGACGATCCTTCTACTGATACGAAAATAGCAACAGCTGTTACTTTTGAATCGGAAGATTTCACCATTAGACCTAATATCAGTTATCGGATTGATGATTTCCAAAAAGTCGGTATGGATATTACTTGGGGTAAATTTGTGAATTTTAATTTCAGTACAGATGAAGCCAGTATTACCAATCAAATTGCTAAAGAAGGCATGCGTTTGGTATTGGGTGGTGATTATCAATACGATAGGCGTGATGACTTGATCAGTCCTAATGAAGGCTATTTATTTAAGTCAAGAGCAGAATGGTCATTACCTTTTGCATTTGTTACAGATCATTGGCTACGATTAAATGAATCAATCAGCGGATTCTATTCGCCATGGGAAAATCACATCTTTGCCGGACGATTTTTCTCAGCGCAAATTCCCTGGGAAGATGAGGATGATCCCATCAATTATTCTATTGGCGGCCCCAACAACCTCTTTATTCGAGGCATTGATTATGAACGGGGTATTCGTGTAAACTATGTGAATGCCATTAATCTCGAATACCGATTCAGATTTGTTAACACCAACAATCTTTCAATTGAATTCTCTGTTTTTAACGATAATGCGGTGGGGTGGAATACTTTTACCGAAATTTCCAACTCAAAACTGTATTCCAGTTTAGGGTTTGGATTTAGATTCAACATACCGGGGTTTGGTGTACTGCGATTGGATGTGCCATGGGATTTTTCTCCTTATCTAATCAGCTCAAAAGGGCCGCAATGGGGTGGAATTCAATTTGGATATGGTCAGATGTTTTAATCATAGATCAAAAAGAGATGAAAAAAGAGCCGGCCTGCGTCGGCTCTTTTTGGTGTTTTTTTTAGGAAGCCTATTCATTTTTAAAGGTTTTGGTCAGTCCATTCCCTGGTCACTTGAAAGTGAATGTGTGTGTTATTTCAATTCGCCATTGGATTGGACAGTCGGTTATTCCAATATGAAGGAATTCAATCGTTTTTCAATCAAACATGCTATCGAATCAAAGAATCTAATCACCGTTGAAGAGATCTCACAAAAATATGAGTGTGAAATGGGTCTTGTAAAAAGATTCCTTCAGTCCAAGCTCATTGTTGTTCGACAGAAAACAGAAGTCTTCGATAATGATATTTTCAATGATTATGAGGAGTACTTATTTAATATCGAAAAAATATTCCATATAACGGAAGAAGGTTTGAAAAATGGAATAATTATTATTGAGAATTTTTCGGGATTGCAAGAATTGTTGGAAATCATTTCTGGATTTCAAGCACAATTCTTCCAGCAAGGAGATTATTTGATTGCTGCCACAAAAGAAAAATCCCTTTCCGAATTTATTGACACAATGGTGAACAGAAATGTGTTTTCTGAGGATATTTTGCTTTATGTTGAGACACCAATCAAAAATTTGACTATAACAAATGCCTTTTCATTTTTAAACATAGAAACGAAGACTTTGAATTCCTCTGTTTCAGAACCAAGAAATCAATTGACTCAGTTTTTTGTTCAATCCATTGAATTACCCTTTGAGCATTCCATTCCCAAACGGTTGCTTATTTTCTCTGATGTAAGACTAAGGGATCTTTTTTATCAGGAGTTTGAAGTGGTATCCTCCGTTGACGAATGGCAAATGTTCTATCCCTTGATTGAGTCCACCATGATATATGGTTTTTTTTATGAATCGGAAGGTGATTGGCTAATTGGTTTTAAAGCTAATGAAGATTATCTTCAAATCGAAGCCTTTCGCAAACATATGTTAAAATGGGGCATGAGTAAAGACCAAATCACCATCAAACCTTACACCAACGAATACTATTTAACAGTTCAAGGTCAGTATTTTTTAATTTCAAATTTTTTACCCATTCTTTCGCAAAAAAATTCTGAAGAGAGTGGGTTAATTCAAGTGTTGAATGAGATAATTGAGAAAATCGGGAAAAGAGAGGTATATGAAATGGGGGTTGAGTATAACAAAATATTTGATTTTCACTGTTACTTCTTTTCTTCTTTTGATGATAAAATAAAAAAGGAAATTATTAGAATTTTCTGAAAAGGGGTTGTTGAACAACATGAATTTTTTTACCAAATTATTCGATAAGAACGAAAGAAGAATCAAAAAATATACGGACATCACTCGCTATATAGGTGAATTCGAGAAAAAATATGCAATAGAAAAAACAGTGGTTTTACAAGATCGCATCAAAGAAATGAAACAACTCTTAACTGATCAGCAAGCAAGCGACAAAAGCTCCAGACAGTCCATACATGAAGAGATGAGAATTGAATTGTATGCCATCGTAAGAGAAATCGCAAAAAGAACTTTAGGATTGAGACCTTTTGATGTTCAATTAATCGGTGCGATTGCCCTAGATAATGGTGAAGTCGCTGAAATGAAAACCGGAGAAGGAAAAACCCTTGTAGCTACAATGCCTGTAACGTTAAATGCAATGTATTCAAAAGGGGTTCACATGGTAACTGTGAACGATTATTTGGCGAGAAGAGATGCCATGTGGATGGCGCCGATATACCTTTCTTTAGGGCTTACAGTAGGTGTGATTAACAATCAGACAATAACTTATCAAGTCGTTTGGGAAGAGGAGGAAAAGGCCATTAATGCCTTAAGAAATAATGAAAGTGTTTGGCCATTGGATCTTGTTACCGACATCCCCCAACCGGATCAGTTAAATAAACAGGTGGTGGATGCTTTTAAAACAAAACTGGTTGAAATTAATCGAAAAGAAGTCTATCAGTTGGACATTGTCTATGGTACCAACAATGAATTTGGGTTTGATTATCTACGTGATAATCTTGTGTATAGTTCAGATGCAAAATCACAACCCACACATTTTTTTGCTATCGTTGACGAAGTAGACAGCATTCTGATAGATGAAGCCAGAACACCTTTGATTATTTCCGGCCCCAGTCAAGGTGCTGAAATTGTTTATTCGAAGTTTGCGAAAATGATCACGAAATTCAAAAAAGATGAAGATTTTGAGATGGATGAAAAAAGCAGGAGTTGCACTTTGACAGAAAAAGGTATTGCCAAAGCCGAAAAATTATTGGGGATCGACAACCTCTATGATCCCGCTAATATTGACAACCTTTACCATATCAATAATGCGTTGATCGCTCATCATTTGTATAAGAATGAAGTGGATTATATCGTAACTGAAGACTCAGAACTGGTTATCGTTGATTCTTTTACCGGGAGATTGATGCCGGGTAGACGTTTCAGTGGTGGTTTGCATCAGGCACTTGAAGCAAAGGAAAATGTCAAAGTGCGTGAAGAATCTGTGACTTATGCCAGTATTACTTTTCAAAACTTCTTTAGAATGTATGATAAACTGGCCGGTATGACCGGTACGGCTAAAACAGAAGAAGAGGAATTTGAGCAGATTTATCACATGGATGTGCTGGTTATCCCTACGAACAAACCGGTTGTTAGAACGGATAACGATGATGAAATTTATCGGACTGTTGTGGAAAAATATCAGGCGATTATTAATCAGATAAAATCGTGCCATGATCAGGGACAACCGGTGTTGGTAGGAACGACTTCGATTGAAAAAAGCGAACTGGTAAGTCATACCCTCAATAAACTGGGATTAGCTCATGAAGTGTTAAACGCCAAATACCACGAAAGAGAAGCAGAGATCATTGCCCGTGCGGGTGAAGAAAGTGCAATAACCATAGCAACCAATATGGCGGGACGTGGAACGGATATTAAACTGTCCCCGGGTGTTACCGCAAAGGGCGGTTTGTATGTCATCGGCACCGAGAGACATGAAGCGAGAAGAATTGACAATCAGCTTAGAGGAAGAAGCGGCAGGCAAGGCGATCCGGGTCAATCGAAATTTTTCTTATCGGTTGAAGATGATTTGGTTAGGGTATTCGGCGGAGAAAAGATTGGTAAAATCATGGATGTGTTAAAGCTTAACGAGGGTGAACCCATTCATCATCCCATGTTGACGGGTATCATAGAAAAGGCTCAAAAAAAGGTGGAAGGCATGCATTTTGCCATGCGTAAATATCTGCTTGAGCTGGATACCATCATGGATTCTCAGAGAAAGGCCATTTATGAACACCGAGATTGGATATTGGAAGAAGAGGATATCTCCAGCCATTTAAAAGAGATTTACGAAGACGTTGTACAAAGAAGGGTTTCAAGCTATACGACAGGCAATGATTGGGATATAGATGGGCTAAAAAAATCGTTGCGGATCTTCAATGTCGATACAGATTTTTTAAAATTAGATAAATATAACACAATTGAAGAACTTGAAAAGGAATGTTTTGATGTATTATATGATGCTTATTTAGAAAAAAAATCTGAAATTGGTGACGATTTCTCCGGGTTGCAGAAATTCCTCTTGTTAAGAATAGTAGATGAAAGATGGAGAAAACATCTGGAATCAACTGAGCGTGTTAAAGAAGGAATTAGTCTCCGTGCCTTTGGTCAGAAGGATCCCAAGATGGAGTATAAAAAGGAAGCCCACAGATTATTTGACGAGATGATTGATTCCATTTACGATGACATGGCTTCTATGTTACTCAGATTGGTGAAAACAAGTACAGAAAAGGCATCAAATGAAGCTCAGAAAGAGATTGACAACCTTCAATACACACACGATGAAATCGATACTTTTAACAGGAAAAAGAGACGCAAGATTTCCCAGACTGCTCAAAATAATATAAAAAAGAAGCGATTCAAAGTCAAGCGATGAGGTGAAAGTGATGTTGACATACGAGAATAAGCAAGAATATACTGAATTAAGGCAGAAATTTGAAGAAACCTCAAAAGTTTTTGATATCAATAGTGCACTAAAAAGACTAGCTAAACTTGAAAGTGAAATGGGAAATTCCGAATTCTGGAATGATCCTGAAAACGCTGCCCAAGTTCTAAAAGATGCAAAGGTGATTCGTTCATTGATGGAAGAAATCAAAAAAATAGATCTGACCTTTGAAGATGCTTCTGTTGCCCTGGAGTTTGCGGAAGAGGACGTTTCAATGGAGGAGCATTTTCTCTCCCTTTTGTCCAAAATTAAGAAAGAAGTCAAATCTTTTGAGTTATCCATGTTACTCAACGAGAAATTTGATATGAACAATGCATTCTTAACCATACATGCAGGTGCTGGAGGAACTGAATCTCAAGATTGGGCACAGATGTTGATGAGAATGTACATACGATGGGCAGAAAGAAGAAGCTTCTCTGTCGAAATTATCGAAACACAACCGGGTGATGAAGCTGGAATCAAAGGTGTCACAATGCTGGTTAAAGGCGAATATGTTTATGGCTATTTAAAGTACGAACAGGGGATCCATCGTTTGGTAAGAATTTCTCCATTCGATTCAAATAGCAGAAGACACACATCTTTTGCATCTGTTAGTATTTTACCCGAGTTGGATGATACTATATCAGTAGAGATAAATCCTGAGGATATAAGGGTTGATCTTTATCGAGCCTCCGGCGCTGGAGGTCAGCACGTCAATCGCACTGAATCAGCGGTAAGGCTCACTCATCTGCCAACAAATATTGTTGTGACTTGCCAGTCACAGAGGAATCAACACCAAAACAAAGAAACTGCAATGAAAATTTTAATGGCAAAATTGTACCGGGTCGAATATGAAAAACAAAGACAAGATGTTGACACCATTCAAGGTGAGTTGAACGATGTTTCTTGGGGTAATCAAATACGTTCTTATGTATTTCATCCTTATCGAATGGTAAAAGATCTCCGCACAAGCAATGAAACGGGAAACACAGACGCTGTGATGGATGGAGATATCGATGACTTTATTGAGCAAGAACTCGTATATTTTTCAAAACAAAAAAGGGACTAAAATATGACATTAATGTCGTTTTGGCTGGTTCTTGCGTTGTTTTTAGATCAGCTGTCAAAAAAAATAATTGTTGAGATGGTATCTCCAGGAAGGACTATTCAGGTATTGGGTGAGTTTCTCATGATTACCAACGTGGGAAACACAGGTGTTTCCTTTGGAATGTTTCAAGGCTACACCCATATTTTGATTCCTTTGGTTTTTGTGATCATTGTCATGGTTTTTTTAGTGTCTTTAAAATTTGTAAAAGAATCTCCTTGGCTGGCTTTTGCTTTTGGTTCCATCATTGGCGGAGCATTGGGAAATCAAATTGATCGACTGTTTAAAGGTGCAGTTGTCGATTTTATTTATGTGAATGGGTTTGCGGTTTTTAATGTCTCAGATTCTTTTGTCGTGATTGGTGCTTTTATACTGGGAATTCACACAATTTTTTTTGCTGATAAAAAACATGATCATTTCATTAATGGCCAAAGTGATTTAAAAACTCAAATCATGAACCATGTAAATTCTGGAGTATATGATGCCAGTATTAAAAGAGGAACGCTATCTAAAGAATTCATTTATTGGCTTTATGAAAATAGCGAAATTGAAATCATGTTGATGCATAAGGAAAAGGAGAAGGAAATGTTCAATTCTTTTCATACAACATCGGTCAAGGATCATTTTTTACCTCTGATTTTAATTCAGGATTTAAGTGAGAATGATGAAGATCTTTCAATGGATTCTCAGAGAAGCATTTATGATGTTTATTATCTTTCTGCGATTAAGAAGACTTTTACGAACCAAGCTGTTTTTGAAAACGAGAGACAGTTCTTCAATGAATCGATTTATCATTGCAATTTTAAGAGACTACCGAAAGATTTAACTTCTGTGGAATTTTCAAAACAGATTAAAAAGGGGAGTAAACGGATAAAAACACCTTTATTGAAGCTAACCATCGTTGAAGGAAAACCAAATCGAATAAAAGAATCAAAAAATATAGAACTCGAAGGGAGACCTGAAATGGCAAAGAATGACTTTATTCTTGAAATTATTACTGAAGAAATTCCACCTACTGAAATTGAATTATTACGTGAACAATTTGAAAAAGGTTTTTCTGAATTCCTTCAACGATTAAGGATAAAGCATGATCAAATGCTGTTTTTTTACTCATCCAGAAGATTTGGAATGTATGTTCAGAATATGGCCTTGAAGCAAGAGGACTTAGAAGAAGTGAAGAGAGGACCTGCAAAGCGTATTGCTTATGATGCTCAGGGTGAGCCCACAAAGGCGTTAGTTGGTTTTTTACGAGGAAATAAAGCCACAGAAAATGATTTGATTTTTAAAGAGGAAAACATGGAAAATTATTGCTACATTAAGCGTTTAGTGGAAGGTCTAAGCACTAAAGATGTTCTGGAGAAACAATTAAGTTCTTTTTTGGGCAATCTCAGTTTCAAAAAACCAATGCGTTGGGCTCAAGGTGATTATAAGTTTGTCCGTCCTATCCACAATATCGTCGCCATTTTAGCAGATCAATTGATAGATATTGAATTGATGGGCATAAAAAGCAGTAAAACAACCCTTGCCCATCGATTTAAAGAATCTTTGGTTGAATTGGATTTGGCCGATCAGTATTTTGATTTGATGAAAGAAAATGATGTATATGCCGATCAGAGGATGCGAAAACAGAAAATAATCGATGATATCCGTAGGGTAGAAAAAGACAACGGTGTTAAAGTTCCCGGCGATGATCAATTAATTGAAGAAGTTACGGCTATCACGGAGTTTCCAAACCCCGTATTCGGAACGTATGATTCAAAATTCTTACGATTGCCGAAAGAGGTGTTAATCACAACACTCAAACATCATCAGAGAACTTTTCCTGTTTTGAAAGACGGTGAAATTGTTCCTCATTTTGTCTCTTTTCAAGATAACGACAAGCATTCTGTTGATAATGTCAAATCAGGATATAAAAAAGTAATCGAGGCAAGATTAGAAGATGCTTTGTTCCTTTATCTAGAAGATCTAAAGGTTCCTTTTGAAAACAAAACGGAAGCATTAAAAGAAATAGGCTTTCAGAATAAATTAGGGTCTCTTTATGATAAGATACTCAGAGTCAGCGATCTGTCTGTTGAAGTATGCCGTTTTCTGGAAATAGAGGGTGAAAATGTTCAGCAGGTTAAAAGGGTTGTAGAACTTATGAAAAATGACTTAACCACTCAAATGGTTTACGAGTTTCCCGAACTCCAAGGGGTGATGGGGAGAATCTATGCAAAAGTTGCAGGAGAACCTTTCAATGTTTATCAAGCAATAGAAGAGCAATACATCGAGGGTGTTCCGGAAACACTTAACGGTTGTATTACCACTTTGGCAGATAATTTAGATACGATTGCTGGTAATTTGCTAATCAACCATATCCCAAGCGGATCTAAGGATCCCTTTGGTTTGAGAAGGGCTTTAACAAAATGTGTCAATATTCTTGTTGCCAGGGAATGGGATATGGACCTGCAGAAACTCTTTGATGAGGCAATACAACAGTATCGTTTTGAAATTGATGATTCACAACAGGAAAACCTAAAGGCTATTTTCAAGGATTTGTTAAAAAACAGAATTGATTATTATCTGTCAGAAAAAGGTATTCCGTATGACGTAATCAATGCCACAGTGCATCTTGCAAATAACCCCATGAGATGTGTGATGGCTGCCGATGCACTAAGTGATTTAAAGCTGAATGGGGATATCACTGATTTAATGTGTATCTTTGAAAGAATCCATAATATTTCAAAAAATCATTCATCTTCATATTACGATTCCAGATTGTTTGAGCATCAGGAAGAAAGCGTTTTGGAAGAACATTTTAACGATATCCGAGATGCAATTTCTTTGGCTTTAAACCGATTCGATTATCGAACAGCTTTAGTAGAAACCAAGCAATTGAAGAGCGATATCGATAATTATTTTGAAAATGTGTTTGTCATGTCGGAGAGAGAGGATTTGAAATTAACCCGATTAGGATTTTTGAAAAATCTGGATGATTTTTTATTGAGGTTGGGTAATTTCAGTGAGATTGTATTGAATAGAGAGAACAATGATGAATAAGGGTAGTTATTTACTCTTTATTGAAATACCAGAGGATATTGAAATTACGATATCCGGCAACAGATGCCATATACAAAACGGATTATATACTTATGTTGGATCTGCAATGAAGAATCTAAGACAGCGGATCAACAGGCATATTTCCTTTCAAGAGGGGGGTTACAAAAAACATTGGCATATTGATCAACTTCTTGAAAAAGGTAAAGTGATTTCCACATTAGCTTTGCCTAGCGAAATGAGGGCGGAAGAAGAAATATCCATGTTTTTATCAACGTTTTACCAAACCATTTATGGTTTTGGTGCTACTGATTGTAAAAGGGTGGATTCAAATTTATTCTTTCTAAGTAATCATTTAGAAGACTATTTTTCCATTATAAGAAAGGTATTGGAATATCATTGCAACAAGAAAATAGAAGCCTAGAGAAAAATAATATTCAAAAGGTTAATTATAAAGGAATTATCTATCTGCTCTCATTGATTATGGTCATTGGGATTGTTGTTCTATATAGCGCCAGTTATGTAATATACTACAAGTACCCTGAGATGGATTTTGATTATTACTTAATTCGACAAATTGTCAATATCGTTGTAGGATTGATATTCATGTTCATCATCGCTTTGATCCCCTTCCAAAAGCATATCAAGTTAACTCCGTTCTATATGGTCGGCTTAGTCTTTCTGTTATTGGCAGTTTTTGTTTTTGCCCCGCAAGGAGGTAGTAGTCGGTGGATTGATTTTGGCGTGATGAATCTTCAGCCATCAGAGTTTGCCAAGGTCTTTTTGGTGCTTTTTCTTGCTTCTTATTTTTTCAAAGAAGATGACACAAAGCATATAGGGATTTTGGAACAACTGATCATTCCTTTGGGATGGATCATGATGATTACATTTCTCGTTGCTGCTGAGCCAGACCTCAGCAGTTCATTGATTATCTTTTTAATCGGGTTGATTGTTTTATACATCAGCGGTCTAAGATTCTCATACTTTGTATTGATTGCCATTATGTGCATCATCGGCGTTGTCATGCTTTTTCAATTAAACCTTCTAAAGCCCTATCAACTTGGTAGAATTCAAGAATTTCTTGGCATCACTCAGAAGGTTGCAGAAGAGGGTCAAGTGGATGTAAGTTTACAAGCCATTTCATCAGGAGGTTTTCTGGGAGAAGGATTAGGAATGGGAAATTATAAATTTATCATTCCTGTTCAGTTTACTGATTTTATTTTTGCCATTTTAGGTGAAGAATTGGGCTTTGTAGGAATGGCCGTTTTTCTTTTTCTTTACTATTTTATGTGCCGGAATTTAATTAAAGCAGCCATTCATGGCATTTATAATATGGCAGCCAAGGTTTTTGTCATCGGGTATGCCTATTTGATTTTACTCCAGGTTGTGATTAATGTAGGAGTTGTCTTCGGATTATTGCCACCCACTGGGGTTACCTTACCATTTGTTAGTTATGGAGGCAGTTCTATGATGGCGTTTTTAGGAGGATTCGGCTTTTTTTTAAGTGCTTTGAACGATCAATCTCGTAATTACACATAGCAAAGTTGATACTAAAGGAGAATATATGTCTTACAAAACAGCAAAAGAACTTGTTTCACTATTTGAACAAAAAAGATTGGCAAAATATTCCGTTCAGTACGAAGACTTATTGACATCGATGAGTCCATCAGTTAGAATACAGGCTGTTCAAGGATTAATGAAACTAGAAATCAACTCCAAAAAAGTTGATCATCTGCTGGTTGATCCCAATCCGTCAGTCAGAAAATCTGTTGTCAAATATTTCAAAGAAAATGGCCTGACAGAAGATTATCAACAACTGTTACCATTGTTAAAAGATCCAGATGAAAAAGTGATAGAAGAAGTCATTCAAACGATCTTTTGGTTGAGTTCAGAATACGACATCAAACCTTTTTTGGATAATCATTCACCAAAAATCAGATATGTCACGTTAAAAACATTGGAAGATGAAATTGAAGACGAACGGTTGGAACAGCTGATTGACGATCTGAATCCCAAAGTCCAAGGCTTGGCTTGGACGATTAAAACCAATCGCTCTAATGACCCCAACTTCCTAAAACGAGTGATCAACGATTCAGATGATTTTAAATTACGAAGGACTGCCATTAAAAAGCTTTTACCCTACGATGCAGCTTTCTGTTTTGGAAAAATCAACGAGTACATTAATGACACTATGCAGTTTTCTGAGAAAGAAAGGTGTTCCTTGCTCGGATTGATTAAAGAATTACCAATCGACGAGGCTGAAAAAATCATCAATCATCAAGTTGAAGAAGTACAAAATCCGGTTCTGCTGATCAAATTGATTGTTCCCTATGTCAGTTTGAACACTGAATCACCCGCTAAGGTTATTCAAATGCTTGAATCTTTTTCAAAAAGTGAATCAGCACTTATGAGAGTTCAAGTCTTAAAGGGATTTTCCAAGTTAAATGAAACGTCAACCGTTCCCACTATCAGATCATTTTATAATGATCCGGATGATAAAGTAAGAGCTGCTTGTGTAGCAGCCATGACAAAGATGTTGGACTATCATTTGGTAGAATTAATTGACGGATTGATGAATGATTACAGCAAACAAGTTAGAAAGGCGTCAATCAAAGCGATTGGGCGACTCAAAATGGAAGATGCTTATCCCTATGTTATCTCCTCTATCCAAAACCACCTGGAAGATGATGCGGTTAGGAAAGAGGCAATGATGATTGCTTCTCGCCTGAAGCTGGTAGATGCTGCTGAAGTTTTGGAGAAGATAATTTTGAATGAGTATGAAGACCATGACATAACCATTAATGCAGCAAGGGCGTTATTGCGGATTTCTCCTGAAAAAGTGATTGAAATATTAGGATAGTCTTTTAAAAGATTGCAAGATCGAATTCTTTCTTTAATGGCTCCACTTTCACAAATTTCTCCGGGAATTGCTTGATTGAAAAACTGGTAGTAAATTTTTGTAAAGTAAGTTTTTTTGTGCCGTCTTGATCTTTTAAAGCAAATTCGACTGTGGTTTGATTTTGCCAACAGTGCAGATCTTTTACCAATGAAAGACTGAGACTTTCAATCTGCTTAGCTTCCAAATCGTAACGGGTTCCAAAATTTACTTTTAATTTCTCAAAAGCCCCGGAAAAAGCCAAATCAAGTTTTTTTGTCCTGGAGTATTTTGCGTCTAATCCAAGTGTTGTTTGATCAAACTTGATGCTGGTAGAATTCCTAACATAATTGACTTTTTGATCGTTTTCTTTTTCTCGTGGAAGGATTTGTATATCCAGCGTGTTAGCAAGACTGTCAATGAATCCTATTTTGCCTAAAGACACTGTGTTTTTATTGGTTAATTTATCCAATCCTAGTCCGTCATCTTCTTCATGATATGTAAATAAGAGTTCAAAATCTGTTGTAATCTTTTTGAAGATGTTGATGGGTCCGAATGAAAAGCCAAAAGAGTCCGTCAACTTTCTGATGTTGACATCCTGATCGTATAAATACACAAAATCAAGTTTGTTATGGAATAAATTGTTGCTAATTCCAAAACCATAATCGGTAGATAAAAACTTTGTATCACTGGCATCAATTATGCTTACCGTGTCTAATTTGAACCTTGTAGAGATTAGGGAAAAATCTGTGTTGGTTATCAGTTGTGGATTAGACAGTTTTTGTTCATCTTTCAGGAAATCATAGGATGTTTTGAAAATGACTTTGGATGACAAAAGTGAAAGATCAAGACTGGAAGTTAAACTTAATAGGTTTTTTTCTTTGTTGTAGTTAAAACGAGAGGTATTTCCATCAGATTTCAAGAAAACATAATCATGAACAATGGTGTTTTTCCAGAAGAATAGGTTGAAGTTCAGATCAGTGAGTACATTTTCTGAATACCGGTAGGCTTTTTCGTCTTGGTAATCCTGCAATAAACCAGCTCGCATCGTGTATTGGGTGTGAAGTCCAAAATAACTACCCCAGTCAAAACCTATCTTGGGTAATGTAAACGTGTTATCTATTTTAAAATCATCTGTATATTTGTTCTGATATTTAAAGGAATAATCCATATCAGTTGTCAATCCATTTACCAATTTCACATCTCGGATGATAATTTCAGGCAATACAGATGAAAGACCGTATTGACCATTATAACTGAGTTCAGATAATTTATCCATCAGTGAGACAGATGCATCGGACGTGTTGACAGCATTGAATTTGAGATCTTTAAAATTAACAGCAACTGGAAAAACTTCCGGAAAGAACTTGAATCCCATTTTGGAAACAGCAAAGGATGGTAAAGTGATGACATTCGTGTTCTTTGTTCGAGATCTTACTTCACTTTCACTCATGCTAAACGTAAATGGAGCGTTATTTACTTTGCCTTTCACACTGATGCCATAATTGGTATTTCTGCTGACGGTTTCATCATTACTGATGCTCATTTTGTTATTGAAGTAAAGAAGTGTTTCAAGCTGGTCATCCCATTTATGTGCTATTTGAAATTTTAATTCGTTTGAACGGTTTGAAAAATCCTCTTTAGCTTTTTGCAAGCCGTAAAAATAAACACTTGTTTTTCCATCAGGCAAGGTGAATTTGTTCTCTGCACCAATGGTATTTCCCTTTGCATCTCCATCCCCGACTGTATCGTAAAAAACAGCTCCGATTTCGTCTCCCTTGGAATAATAATTAAATCTTAAATGGGTTTGTACACCTGCTGCACCGGTATACGTGAAAGAAGATTCAACCGGTTGAGCTTTTCTTTCAAGAGATGAAAAATAAACTGGATAAGGCAAAATAGGAATATCATATATATACATCAGTAAATCATAAGCGATGATTTCATTACTTTCTTTAACGACGATATAATTAGCTTGAAAGCGATAATGAGGTTTTTCCTCATTACATGTGGTCAGATACCCTTGATGCGCTTCTGTGACATTGACCTCATCAAAGGATTTACTCCTGCTTTTATCTGCAGCTAAAATAATTGCTTGGTTAGAACCCTTTGCATTTTTAGCCTGATACGTTCCTCTAAGCTCATAGAGAAAATAAGCCTTTTTTTCAACATAAGCTTTTAGACTTTTGGATGTAAATTGTTCTTTAGCTTTAATAAGGTATACGGGAGTTGTGTCGGATGATTCGGCAAAGAAATACTCGACCGTGTCTTCATTTTTAAGATAGGCAGTAATTTTTGGTGCTCGAATGATGATATCTTCATATTTGACTTCTACACCATCTGAAAAAACAACCATGTCATTTTTACCCGAAAACACAACTGATCCGGCTGATATTTGTACTTCAACTTCTCCGGGTCCTGGGACTAAGTCATTTGCTTGTGCGATGCAAATGATGGGTAATATCACGGTAATTAGAATGATGATTAGTAATAAATTTTTTTTGAACCGATTTGTTTTTATCATTATTCTCGCTTTCTTTTTGAACAAAGAAAATCCGGAGAGACATTCTCCGGATTTTTGATTATCCAAATCACTATTCCTGTTCTTCCAGTTCCCTTTTTCTTTCGGCTATGATTTTGTCCTGCTCATTGGAAGGAACTTCGGCATAATGGGCAAATTGCATGGTAAAAAAGCCTTTACCGCTGGTAATTGAACTTAGTTGATTTGAAAAATCCAACATTTCAGAATATGGAACGGTTGCTTTTACAACCTGGAACCCTTTTGAACCAGCTTCCATTCCCATTGGTCTTCCTCTTCTGGAAGTTATTTCGCCCATTACATCTCCCGAATTTTCGTCCGGAGTGTGTACTTCAACGTCCATAACGGGTTCAAGGAGTACGGGTTTCGCTTCTTGCATGCCCTTTTTAAAAGCTTGTCTTGCTGCAATTTGGAAAGCCATATCGGAAGAGTCTACATCGTGATAAGAACCATCATACAACTCAACCTTAATATCAACAACTGGATATGAGGCAAGAATTCCCTTTTTCATGGATTCCACAACTCCCTTTTCAACAGAAGGGATGTAGTTGTTTGGAACCGAACCGCCAAAGATCGTTTGAGCAAACTCAAACCCTTTTCCTCTTTCTAATGGTGAGAGCCTGATTTTAACATGTCCGTATTGACCATGTCCACCGGATTGCTTTTTATGCTTGTATTCTACATCAGAGTTCCCTTTGATCGTTTCTTTATAAGGAATCTTGGGTTGTCCTACATCTATATCGACTTTAAATAACTTTTTAAGTCTTTCAATCATGACGTTTAAATGAGAGGTTCCCATACCGGAAATAACCGTATCGTTGGTTTCTGGGTCATGTTCCCAAGTGAAAGTAGGATCTGATTCGGAAAGTTTTGATAACCCATTTGATATTTTGTCAATATCTCCTTTTGACTTGGGATGTACAGATTTGGTTAACATCGGTTCCGGATAGACAGGTTGCTCAACCATTAGTTTTCTGGAAGGATTACAAAGGGTGTCCCCAACTTCGCTTTCTTTCAGTTTAGGAATACTCACAATATCTCCTACTGTTGCTTTTTCCACTTCTTCCTGATCCTTTCCTGTAACATGATAAATATGGGATGCTTTTTCATTAGAGCCTTTATTGACGTTGACAATCGCATTACCGTTTGAAATTTCCCCAGCAAGGACTTTTACAAACGATTGCTTTCCAATAAATGGATCAACAGCCGCTTTGAAAATATATCCTACAAAAGGCGCATCTTCTTCCATCACTAATTCAAAGTCATTTTCGCCATCTGCCATCTTTGTTGCCATAGGCTTTCTTTGTAATGGGCTTGTTCCGATTGATTTTATCAGTTCTTCAAAAAGATCAATACCGATGTTTTTCGTTGCTGAACCGCAGCAGACTGGTACCAATTGTCCTTGAGCATATGCATTTTTCATTGCTTTTGCAAGGGTTGGCCCGTCTATTTCTTCTCCTCCTAGATATTTTTCCATCAAATCATCATCTGTTTCAACGATGTCTTCAACTAAAGCCATCCTCAGTTCTTCAATCTGATCTTTCATGTCTTCAGGAATAGTTGCTTTTTCGCTTTTTCCGCTACCATCTGTTGCATATAGATATGCACAATTGTTTAAAAGATCAACGATCCCTTTGAACTGATCTTCTTTGCCAATGGGAAGATAGACAGGTACGATATTCTTATCGAATTTGGCTTTTAAATCTTCCAAATTCTGATTAAAATCAGCTCTCTCCTTGTCCATTTGATTGATGAAAATCATTAGTGGTTTGTCCAATGTTTCAGCTTGTTTCCAAGTTCTTTCAGTTTGGACTTCAATACCGGAAGTGGCATTGATTACTGAAACGACATTCTCAGCTGCAAAAAGAGCTGAAATTACTTCGCTTAAAAAATCACCAAATCCAGGTGTATCCATTGCTATGAACTCGTATCCATCTTTTTCGAATGTTCCAAAACCCACTGAAAGGGTGGTGTTTTTCTCTTTTTCTAACGGATCGTAATTCATTGTTGTACCCATTTCACTGATTTTGCCCGCTAACTTCAGCATAGCCTCAATGATGGTACTTTTTCCAGAACCGTTATGCCCGATAAAAGCAATGGTTCTTCTGTTTTCTACTTTTACTGCCACAAAATGCACCTCCAAACGGAACGTTTAATATCTCCGCATAATCTATTTGAGTTTAAGAATTAGTCATTTCTATCTACTAAAATACCTACTGGAATATTTGGTTCACCAGAAGAAGGCTGATTAACAATTCTGGATCCGATGGCCATTACAGACGAAGAGCCACCATCAAAACACATGGCATCTGAATACCCTTTTTTCAAAAGAAAATCAGTTAACTCCTCGTAGGTTAAGCCTGAACTTGCTGTTTGATAACCGTCAATGACGAGAAACACTACCTTATCTTTTGATAGAGCTAAAACGGTTCTCGGTGTACGGCCTTCTATGATTTTTTGACCATAAGTTGCACGAATGCTGCTCGTGTCTTCTACCTTTTGTCCACCTGATAATAACATCGGGCCGCCTTCAACTGCATCGGAAATCTTATATTGAAATCCAGGAACAATGAAATTCATCGAAAAAGCGTCTCCAATTTTAATGAATTTTGAGATCTCTTTTGGGTTAAAGACAATCACTTTACCGCCATTGGGAACCTTTGGAGTGTATGTCTTTGAGATTACTTTATCATCAGAAATAACAACATATTCACGATTGGCATCCTGAGGTATCAGTTTCTTAAAATTGTCTGTATAGACAATGACATCACCATTTTGACTGTATTTGTTGACACCTTTTACTAAGAACAAAGATCCTCCCACTCTTAGATGAATTTCCGTATTGATCTCTAATATGTGATAGGTGTTTTTATCCGTTCTGACAAAAAAAGGTCTTGGATAATAAAAAGGTTCCGATTCAATTTGACCGTCTTTAATTAATACTCCCACAGGGAAATTTGTCGAAGGATCGAAATAAGAAGCATTTACACCACCTATTGCAAAATTCTTTCTAACCATGTTGCTTAATTTATCCCTGGATCCCATTCCATCAAAAGAGATTTCAGGCACAATCTTAACGTCCGCTTCCTTCAGATCAACTTCTAAATAAGTGACCTTTAAGGTTGATTGTTCAAAGACTTCTTTTTTTCTGTACCATTGAACTCCCTGTGACAAGACTTCTATCTCTTCTAAATAAGGGTCAACATGAGAAAAATAGATGGTTGCCGTTTTTCCGTCCTTTACAATTCGATAGTCAACCGGAACGTTAAACTGGATATTAAATTCAGAATAGAATAAATCGTTGTTTTTCAGAATAATTCCTCTGATAGTTGCATCATCGGCATTTGCAGGAAAGATTTTAATATCGGCTTCATTTCCCTTAGTATCTACTTTTATCATTGAATTGACATCAAAAAACTGTGAGGAAAACTCAAAACTTACTGTTCTTAGATTCATTTGAGCATTCAATAAACGAACCATGCTGTTTTCTTTAAAAACATAGGCTCTTTCATTAGATATATAAGTAAATCCCAAAAAAGGAAAAACACAATCCGCAGAGATAAATACCTTATCATTAATCGTCATCACTAACCCGTCGAATTTTTCAAGGAAGTTTAATGAAATACCTGTGTACGGATCGACGATCAACGTGTCGCCAGACTCCTTATTAATGATATAGAATTTATTGCTCCCCGAAAAAGAGGTAACGCCTGCATTAAAATCAGTCAGTATATCCACAGATAACATCAACTTACCGCTTACCAAAGAAATATCCGGCTCTCTAAATCTTGTATAATTTCCATCAGATTGAATAAAATACAGTTCCTGAGAAAAAACAAACACGGAAATGAACAGTAGAATTCCAATCAATAGATTGACTTTTCGCTTCAAAACAGATAGTACCCCCAAATAAAATCTCCAAAATTTGAAAAAAACCAATTGGTTTTTTCAGTTAACTGATTATATCAAAAATTAACGGTTTTTTTTCAACCCCAGCAAGATCAGTCATCGTGATGGCGTTTTTAAGAGTAGAAACCGCATCATTTAATCTTTGCTCATCGTTGTAAAAAACCTTAACGATTAGATCACCCTTTTCTATTTTATCTCCTGTTTTTTTGATAAAATCAAACCCAACTGAATAATCGATGATATCTTCTTTTGCTTCTCTGCCGGCACCCAGAAGATTTGCTGCGATTCCCACCATCTGAGTGTTTATTTTTCCAATGTATCCGTCTTTTTCAGATTTCAGCTCATAGACGCCTTTGTTTTTCAATAACCTGTAAGGATCCTCAAGAAAATCTGTATCCCCTTTCTGGGCTTTGATGAATTCTATCAATTTGTTATAGGCTTTTCCGGATGAAATGGCTTCCATAAGTATTTGCTCTGCTTCTTCTAATTCCATTGATAAAGCGAATTTCAGCATGTATTTTCCGAGGATCAGGCATAATTGTGTGAGATCTTGTGGACCTTTACCTTTCAAGGTTTCGATAGCCTCTATGACTTCCAAGGCGTTTCCTACTTTGTTTCCCAAAGGCTCATCCATATTCGTTAGAACAGCAACGGCGTCTTTACCAGCTTTTTTGGAAATATCTACCATGATTTGGGCTAATTGCTTTGCTTCACTAACCTCCTGCATAAAGGCCCCTGAACCTACTTTGACGTCTAGAACAAAAGCATCGGTTCCACCGGCTAATTTTTTGCTCATAATACTCGAAGCGATTAGGGAAGGTTCATCCACAGTTGCTGTAACATCTCTTAATGCATACAGTTTTTTATCTCCAGGAACCAAGTTAGCCGTTTGACCGGCCAAAGCAAATCCGATTGTATTGACTTGTTTAATCCATTGTTTCGTTTCTATATCTGTTTTAAATCCCGGAATGGATTCCAACTTGTCAATGGTTCCCCCGGTATGTCCAAGAGCTCTTCCTGATAATTTGGCTACTTTTGCTCCGCAGGCGGCAACCATAGGACCCAGAATCAACGTCGTTTTATCACCAACACCTCCTGTTGAATGTTTATCAACTGTAATTCCGTCAATTTGAGAAAGATCAACCGTATCACCGGAATATCTCATCAATTCAGTCAAAATAAATGTTTCTTCAGAAGTTAAATGCTTAAAATAAACAGCCATCAGAAAAGCCGCTGTTTGATAATCTGGAATCGTTCCATTCACACATCCTGTGATCATGTATTCTAATTCTTCTTTCGTCAAAATCAATCCATTTCTCTTTTTTAAAATGATATCATAAGCCCTCATCAGTTCAATCCCTCCTTATTTACTAACAATGATAGTTGCTTTTGACTGTTTTGTCTTGTGTTTGATTTGTTCAAAACACATTGATATCTTTGTTCTGAAATAATTCCTGAGTTTAGCCATTCATTTAGCTTTTGTTGGGTAATCATATCACACAGCGGGCTAAAAGTAAGTCTGTGAAATGGTGTCGGACCATATTTTTCTAAAGCCTTCAAGTGTACATGGGTACCATAACCCTTATGCTTTTCAAAGAAGAATTCAGGGTAAATTCTTGAAAAGTCGGTCATTATATTGTCTCTAACGACTTTTGCGATATTGGACGCTAAAGCGATTCTTAAACTAAGAGAGTCTCCTTTAATAATTTGCCTGTTGGGATGGTTGATGCATAGATTTTTACCGTCTACCAAAGCCAAATCATGAGGAACATTAAGCCCTTCCAAAGCGCTGTTCATAGCCATATTAGTACTCTTAAGAATATTCTCCTTGTCGATGATGCTTTCATCACAGATGCCGATAGCGTAGGGTATACTCTCACTTTTTACATATTCAAAAATCAATTCTCGCTTTTTTTTGCTCAATCTTTTACTGTCATCAATAAAGGGCATTTTTTCAACAAGTGTTTGTTCCTGCTCAAAAGTTAAGTAAACTGCTGCAGCAACTACCGGTCCAGCAAGTGGCCCTCTTCCGGCCTCATCAACTCCTGAAAGTTTCCCGAATTGTTTTGTAAAATCTGCATCAACCCATTTCTTCAATATGAAACCGCCTTTTCCAAGAATAGAATAAATGTGAACAGACCAAAAACGCCAATCAGTAAAAAATAATCTGAAATTTTCATTTTGAGTTCAATGTATCTGGTTCTTCCTTGGTAACCGTTATAATACCGAACGTCCATCGCCAGAGCCAATTCATCTGCCCTTTTGAAGGAACTAACTAAAAGAGGTATGATCAGTGGAAAGAATGCCTGAACTCTTTTGATGATACGACGATCTTCGAATTTGGCACCTCTCGCTGTCTGAGCTTTTATTATTTGGCCGGCCTCGATGGAAATAATTGGAATAAATCGGATTGCCAAAGACATAATCATTGAGATATCATGGGCATAAGATTTTTTTATACCGATTGTTTTAAAAATGCTTTCAGTTGAATCAGCTATTCTCATTGGTGAGGTTGTGGCTGTGAGGAGCAGCGATAGCCAAATGAGATAACAGAGTCTGGCAACCATTATAAACGAACGAGTTATACCCTCTTCAGTAACTGTAATAAAACTCCAACTGATGATCACACGGCCTGTATCATCCAATAGCTGAAGAAAAAACGCCAAAACAATTAAAACCCAAATAGCCTTTAATGATTTAACCATCACGATTATACCTATTTTAGAAAAACAAAACATCATAAAAATTACAATTCCCATAATCAAAAATGGTATCCAATGATGAATAAAAAAAAGAACGATCAAACCGTATAAGGTATACAGCAATTTAATCCTTGGATCTGCTTTATGAAAAACAGAATTGTTGGGAACATAACCTCCTAAAATCTCATCAAATCTCATCACTTTTTCTCCAAGAGACACACTGATTGTGCACTAATCCCCTCTTTTTTCCCCTCAAATCCCATTCCTTCAGTCGTTGTGGCTTTGATACTGATCAGTTCTTTATCAATCATTAGTACAGAAGCAATTTTTTCGCTCATACTTGAAATATAGTCTTTTAATTTCGGTTCTTCAGCGATAATTACAGAATCTATATTCATGATAGAAAAACCGACTTGTTGTATCATTTGATCAGCCATTTTCAAAAGGAGCTTGCTGTCAATACCCTTATACCTTTGATCGGTATCTGGAAACCGCTTTCCAATATCTCCCAAGTTTGCCGCACCCAGCAGGGCATCAATCATCGAATGGATCAATACGTCGGCATCAGAGTGTCCCGACAGTCCATATTCGTAAGGAATAACGATGCCTCCTAAAATCAATGGTCTTCCAAGTTGAAATCTATGGGCATCATAACCGATACCGATTCTCATGATCTGATTTTTACAGGCATAATAATGTGCAAGAAACCTGATAATTGTGTGTCGTTTATTTGTAGAGCATTGTTCTCATCAACAAAATTCATTTCCAATTGATCAGCATCAAAATGCTCGAGCCCTTCAATCAGATAAACTGGGTCGAAGGCTATTAGCATATCCTTTCCCTCTTGTGCTATTTCAAAAGGAATATCACCATCACCCCTATCCTGTGATCTTGCTGATATTTCTAATTTTTTTTCTTCAATGTTCAGTTTTACTGTATCACCTTTTCCCTTAGCGATAATATAGATGAGTCTTAACGCTTTTAAAATTTCAATCCGATCGATGATAATTTTAGTTTGAAATTGTTCTGGTAAAACAGCTTTATAATTGGGAAAGGAAACATCCATAAGCCTGGCTGTAAAAAAAATGTTTTTAATCTTTGTGATCACTTTTTTACCATCAAAACGAATTGTGAATAATTCTTCATCAGATTCTTTTAAGAGGGTTTGAATCTCTTTCATACTTTTGAGAGAAAGAAAAAAACTTAAGTCAGAGCGTTCTTCATCAAAAACAATTTCCTCAGTGACTGCCATTCGATAACTGTCGGCGGATACAAGCCTTAGATATTTTCCGGAGAATTCCCATAATACTCCATTCAGATTACGCATCATTTCATCTGTTGATGCGCAAAACAGAACCTTAGAGATCATTTTTAGTATGATCTCTTTTTGAAGTTGGATGGGTTCGCCTACATCTTCAAAATCGAGCTCTGGATAATCGTCTGCATTCATTACCGGGATTTTGATCTCTCCTGCACCAGTATATGCGATCGCTTTGTTCGGTTCTAAGGTAAAAAAGACCTCATTTTTTAAAAGGTTTTTTGAGATTTCTTCCAATGTTAGTGCATCTACAACAAATGCTCCATTACCTTCTTTTTCAAATTGTTCGACTTTTATCATCATTGATGATTCCATGTCCGTTGCAGAAAAAAACACATCTGATTCATTGCTGTGAATCTTCACACCTGATAAAATGGGTTTGATGTTTTTTTTAGGTATAATATTGACAATTTTTGAGGATGCACTGATTAGCACACCCTTTTTCATCGAAAATTTCAATTGTATCACCCCTAGCTTTTTAATGGATTATGGTTACGAATGATATCTAAAATAGATTGGAAATCGTCTCCAAAATAGCGATCACTGTGGTGAGGCTTTAGTGTTTGTTGGAATCTTTCAATATAAAATTCTAAAAGCTTTCCAGTTTTCATCGGACGTAAAAAGCAAAGACCCCTCAAAGCCAACATTAATTCAATGGTTGTTACTTTTTCGCAATTTCCAATGATTGAAAAAGCCTTCCTTACTGAAACAGAGCCCATAGACACATGATCTTCCTGAAATGCAGAAGTTGGAATACTATCAACTGAGCCAGGATGAGACAAGGCTTTGTTTTCTGAAACCAGAGAGGCGGCTGTATATTGCCAAATCATAAAACCACTGTTCAAGCCTTCTTCGCCTTTGGCCAGGAATGGAGGCAATGATGATACTAAAGGATTAACCAAGCGGTCTATGCGTCGTTCGGTTATATTTGATAATTCAGTTAATGCAATTGCAACAAAATCCGCTACCAGAGCTATTGGTTCGCCATGAAAATTACCACCGCTAATGGCTTCGTTTTCAAATATGATTGGGTTGTCAGTCACTGAGTTGAATTCCCTTTCTAATACGATTTTAGCATAATCAAAGGTATCTTTTACTGCTCCAAACACCTGAGGGATGGCTCTTAATGAATATGCGTCTTGAACTTTTCCACAGTTTTTATGAGACTCTCTGATTTCACTCTTGTCTAAAAGATCCAACAATCTTTTTGCAACAAATGTTTGTCCGGGGTGGGGCCGAAGATCATGGATTCTTGGATCAAAAGGAGCTGTTGAGGCCTTCAACGCGTCTATAGTTATTGAAGCCGAGATCATTGTCCATTCAAACAGATTGTAAGCACGTATTAGGATATTGCTTAGTAAAGAAGACATCATCTGAGTCCCGTTAAGAAGGGCGAGACCTTCTTTTTGAGCGGGAACAAATGGCTGAATATGTTCAGATTCCATTGCCTCTTTTGCGCCAGTAATTTCTCCTTTGTAATATACTTTCCCTTCGCCCAGCATGGCCATTGCCATGTGAGCCAGCGGAGCCAGATCACCACTGGCACCAACTGAGCCCTGTGCAGGGACATACGGAGTGATCCCTTTGTTTAAAAAGTCTACAAGTATTTGAAGTGTTTCGAGGCGTATACCTGAATAACCTTTAACGAGCGAATTAATTCTTAAAAGCATCATCGTTCGCACAACCTCAACTGGCAATGGTTCCCCAACACCGGCTGCATGTGATAAGATGAGATTTTTTTGAAGTGCTGCTGATTTAGGGGCATCAATGTGAACAGACGCCAATGCTCCAAAACCGGTTGTCACACCATATACAACTTTTGATTCATTCACAAAGTCTTTTACTCGTTTTGCGCTCATTTTGATTTGTTGAAAACATGATTCATCGATCTCTAATTTTTCGTTTTGATATGCAATGGATTCGACTATCTTCAGATCCATATTTGTGCCGTTGATCTTATACATCGTTTTCCCTCCGTAGTAGTGATTCTTTTTCATTCTCTAAATCCTCTATCTTTTCAATCAATTCCAGCAATATTTTTTCATTCTCCGCTTTTTTATCCGCTAATCTGTTTAGTTTTTGATAATTGTTGATGTTACCGGGTAAATACATCTCATTTTCGATTCGACATTGTTCAGATTCCACGGTCTCGTACTTATCCATAATTTCATTGATCATTCTTTGTGTTTTTTGAAGCATGTTTTTTAATGCCTTTTGACGTTCATAATCTGTTGCGTTTTTTTCGAACTTAACTTCTTTATTGGAAAACCCGGAAGATTCGTTCATACGATTCATATATTCGTTCACCGAGCCGACTTCTTGAATACCATCTTGCTCTAAAACGAGAATTCGATCTGAAACATAGTTAAGAAGCCTTCGGTCGTGAGTAACCATCAAGATAGCCCCTTCATATTCACCCAAAATCTCCTGAAGTCTTTCGATCGACATGATGTCTAAATGATTGGTCGGCTCATCCAAGATGAGAAAATTTGGTTTTTTTAATAAAAGTTTTGCCAATGATAATTTGAGTTTTTCTCCGCCGCTTAACACATCCACTTTCTTATCGGTTTCATCCCCTGTGAATCCAAATCGACCGGCATATGCCCGAACTTCATAGTCGTATTTCATGGGCATTAAGGTATTTAGTTCTTCGAATATGGTTTGTTGAAGATCTAATTTAGATAAGTCTTGGGATAAATATGCAAAGCGAACCAGATCGCCATAGTGGAATGTACCTTGATCACTCCGGGTCTCACCGGTCATTATCTTTAATAAGGTTGATTTACCAATCCCGTTTCGCCCCAACAACACGATTTTCTCAGATCGAAAAACTGTAAAACTGACATTTTCAAACAAAGTTTTTTGCCCAAATCCCTTTGAAAGGTTATTACACTCAAAAACGATATAGTTTGCTCTTTCAGGCTTTGGAATATCTCCAAGATGGGTTTTGTTTTCTTCCATTATTTCAACTTCTTCCAACTTGCGTTCTACCCTGGCCACCATTTTCTCCCTGGAATGCATCAAACTGATGGCCTTGGGATTGCCCATATGTCCCCAGGTTTCGAACTGTTTAACCAATTTCTTTTGTTTTTCCAACTCGATTTCCAGTCTTTTCTTTTCTTTCATTTTAGATTCAATCATTCTTTCTCGTTGGAGAAGATAATCATCATAAGTCATTCTGAAATTCCATACCTTATTCGAATTGATTTCAAAGATCTGATTAATCACCCCGCCCAATAATTCTCTGTCGTGAGTGACCATCAATATCGTTCCTTTATATGATTTTAAGAAAGCCTCAAGCCAAAAAACCGATGCAATATCCAGATGATTGGTAGGTTCATCCAGGATTAAAAGGTCGTAGTCTCTTAAAAATAAACGTGCCAAGGATATTCTTGTGAGTTCTCCTCCACTGAAAGAACCAAGCTTTCTTTGCCAATCTTTTTCTGAAAATCCCATGCCTTTAAGAATGGAACGAATCTTTTTCTCGAAAGCAAGATGTTCATGCTCGACCTCATAATCATGAGTGATTTTTTTTATCACATCTTGAAACTCTTTTTCAATCTCTTCCCACAAAGAAGTATCTGGATTTGATATTCTAAATTGTTCCTGATACCCAATTCTCATATCTTTTTTTGAAATGATTTTTCCTTCATAGGAAGTGATTCCCCCGGTAAGTATTCTCAGTAAAGTAGTTTTTCCGGTTCCATTCGGACCGATTAAAGCAATTTTATCCCCATCCTGGACCTGAAAACTACAATCTTTTAACAAAGGTTCTGTTGAAAACCCAAAAGTGATATTTTCGGCTCTAAGTATCATATAATCTCCCCTGAACTTGTATAAAAGGCATGCTAAAAATCGGGGCCTGTGTAACTGTCCCGACTAATCCATCATATCATCTATCGGATTATATTATAACAAATACAATTGAGAATACGACACCTAAAATATTAACAATCCAAAATCTTACCACAACAGTTGTTTCGTTCCATCCCAACAATTCAAAGTGATGGTGGATCGGACTCATTTTGAATAATCTTTTTCCTGTAATCTTAAAAGATGACACTTGAAGGATGACACTAAATATTTCAACAAAGAAGATGAGTGAGAGGAGAGAAATTGTTAAAACATTGCCATTCACCAAGGCAATGATTCCGAATATTGCACCTAAGGCTAAAGCGCCTGTATCGCCCATGAATATCGATGCTGGTTTTATGTTAAACCATAAAAATCCCAGTAAAGCCCCCGAAAGAAACATCATTGAATAATCACTGACACCACTAAGCCAAAGAAAGACTTGTATACCTGCTGCAGTAATCAATGCACAACCGCCTGATAAGCCATCTAATCCATCAGTAATATTTGTTGCATTTGAAAACATGGTTAAGTAGAGCACAAAAAAGATCGGATAAAACCATCCAAGATTGAATTGTATATTAAAAAGCAAAATGGTATGGGATTGGATGATACCGCTTAGCAATAAGATTATATAGATAACAATACCTGAAATTAACTGCATAATCAATTTGTTGAGGGCACTCAACCCTTGAGAATGCTTTGAACGAACACTTAAGAAATCATCGATAAAACCTATTGTACCAAACAAAAGAGAACTAAGGATAATGGCTACCAAATATTTATTCTCTACAAAAATTGAGGAGATCAAATAGAAGGCTAAAAACAAAACCATGAAAACTATCCCGCCTGCTGTCGGTGTTCCTTCTTTATAATTGTGCAGTTGGGGTCCCTCTTGTCTAACATATTGAACAATCCCTATTTTTTTAAATTGCTTTGTAACAAAAGAAAACAAATTAAGTGATGTGAAGATTTCAATCAACAGCATCCATAACATGATCGTAAACCTCCTCTAATTGAATACTTCTTGAAGCTTTAAACAAAAATACAGCCTTTTCGTTTTCCCGTATGCGTTTAACCAGTTCATTTGAAAGTTCAACACTCTTTTCATAGATGTGTATTTCACCGGTATATTTTTTTTGAATTTGCTTGATTACTGGATCTTTAGTGTATAAAAATACAACATCAACATGTTTAGCACTGAGCATTTCTCCGATTTTTTCGTGAATTTCTGATTCATGGGAGCCAGCTTCCGCAATAGAACCTAATACGCAATAGATCTTTTTTTGACATTGTTTCATTCGGTAGATTTCCAATACATCCAACGCATATTTTAGAGATTCAAGACTTGAATTGTAACAATCCTTGATCAATAATTGTCCGTTTTTGAAAACGGGTTCGAATCTTTCTTTGACAGTTGAGATAAATGGAGAAAAATCTTTAATGGCAAATATATCATGCTGAAGATTTACAAGGATAGACAATGAGGCGCATAGATTAAGCAACTGTCCTCTATGAAAGATCCCATCTATTGATTGTTTGATGATGCTTTCGTTTTCTCCATTCGAAACAATCAATTCGAAGGTGGTGATAAAACGTTCTTCTTTGAAAGAATAATCTATGTGATTGAGGTATACCCCGCAAAAGCCCTTGATTTTATCGCCAATATTCCCAAATACACAGATCTTTTTATTTGAACGATGCCTGTTGAAATAATCCTTTATCAATGGATCAGAGATGTTTAAGCATAACGGGTGCTCTTTCTGATGATGTTTAAAGATTTGAGATTTTTCTTGAAAAGTGTTTTCAAGACTACCTGTATTGCCAATATGAGCTGTTCCGACATTTAAAAGAACGGGAAAATCAACTCGATAAGTATCAACGAGGTATTCTATATCTCCTTTTTTGGACATCCCCATTTCAATTACCGAGTATCTTTTCGGAGTATTTAATTCATTAAGAATACAGACAGGTAAACCGATCTCTGTGTTCATGTTCCCTTTGTTTGAAAAGACAGATTGCACGTTGTGAAAAGCACCCAAAAGGTTTTTGACCCATTCTTTTGTACTTGTTTTTCCGTTGGAACCGGTTATGGCAATTGTGTATCCGGCAAATCTTGCAAATTGATCTAAGGCCATTCGATTGATAAACTCAATCACCGAATCAACCATTAAACAGATACCCTCATATTCTCTTGCTTCTTCTACGATTGCCAATAGGGCACCTTGTTGAAAACTTGAGTTCACAAAATCATGGCCATTAACACTATGTCCTTTAATGGCGATAAAAACTGTATTTTTTTTGATACATCGGGAATCGGTTGTGAAAAAAAGTTCATCGCTTTCGCTGTCGCTTTGTTTTTCTATGGAAAAACCTAATTTTTTAGTTTCAAAGTCCCCAACCCTTTTTAATAAATTGAGGAAATCGTCAATATACACAACTTACTCCTTAAGATGCATGATGCTTAAGTGTCCTGATCATTTGAAAGGCGATAGCTCTGTCGTTTAAGGGAAAAAAGGTGTGTTCATAATATTGATATTTCTCGTGTCCTTTGCCTGCCAAAACCACCAAATCCCCTTTATTTGAAAGGTTTAAAGCTGTTTCAATGGCCAATTTTCTGTCTTCTACAAGCAAATAAGGTGTGTCGTTTCCCATGCCGGCTTCTATTTCTTTGATAATTTCCAATGGATTTTCTGATTTGGGATTATCACTGGTAATGATGACCACGTCCGCCAATTCAGAAGCAATTTTTCCCATCAGAGGTCTTTTCTTTTTGTCGGAATCACCGCCTGCACCAAACACAGCAATCACCCTGCTTCTCTTAAGCGATTTGGCGTTTTTCAGAACCTTCTCCAATGCATCGGGTGTATGGGCAAAGTCAACTACCAGATCGATATCATTACCGATATGAGAATACAATTCAAATCTTCCCGGAACACCCCTGAAAGATTGTAGGTATTTGGCAATATAATTGATATTGTATCCTTCCATATCCAACATGGCTAATACAGGTAGAACGTTATAAACATTAAAATCCCCAATAATGGGTACTTTGATTCTTTTGATCTTCTTGTTTTTGATATAAAAGTCAAACTCAATGCCATTAACATCCGCATTAATATTGCTTGCAGAATAATCAGGTGTGCAATCTTCTCGTTTCATTCCGTAAGTGCTGATCTTTTTATCAATAGGAATATCACCTATCATTTTCCTGACATTTGTATCATCAACATTTAAAATTGCTGTTCCTGTGCTTTTTAGTAATTCAATCAGATGGAATTTTGTATCAATATATTCTTGCATATTATTATGATAATCAAGATGATCGTGTGTAATATTCGTCATAATGGCATAATCGAACTGCATGCTTTCCACTCTTTTCATCGATAACGCATGAGAGGAGACTTCCATACTCAAAAACGTTCCACCTTTATCGATGGTTTCTTTAGTATTATCGACAATTTCTAAAGCGGTGGCAGTGGTGTTGTATGAATCATAACTCCTATCCACAACAATGTTTTCGACCGTTCCCATCAAAGTTCCTTTTAAGCCGATCCGGCTAAGCAGGTAATGGATCATTGTGGATACCGTTGTTTTACCGTTTGTACCGGTGACGGCAAAGGTCTTTAATTTTTCATGAGGATTATCATGTAAGAAAGAAGCAATCACTGATTCTGCATATCGGCTGTCAGTAACTTGTATCATGGGCTCTTTTGAATCATAATCTACCGGTCGCTCCACAATAAATCCCACAGCCCCATCTTTAAGTGCTTCGGTAATCAACGCATGAGAATCATATTTGTATCCTTTTCGACAAACAAATAGCGAATTGCTTTTAATACTGTTTGTGTGAATGGAAATATTCTCAATGTACATATCAAGATTATCTTCTACATTGAACAAGTTCACAAGAAGCTTTTTCTCTTTTAGTACACCGATAACGTCTTTTAATAACATAATAGAACCCCCCTTAGTTCTACGGTGTTTTCCGTATTAACTTTCTTGGATGTTAAAAACCAAATCTGCAACTTCCCTATTTTCCTTAACGTCATGAACTCTGAATATATGAGCCCCCTTCAGCACCCCCAGTGCTGTTGTTGCCATCGTTCCAGATAGACGTTCGTTCGGGTCTTTTTGGTTTAACACCTCCCCAATAAATGACTTCCTTGAAGTCCCCAACAACAAGGGAAGTCGAAAAGAATGAAAAGAATCCAAATCTTTCAAAATTCTTAAATTGTCAACTACTCTTTTCCCAAAACCAATCCCGGGATCAAGAATCACATTTTTTTGACTAATTCCTTTTTCTTGTGCAAAGGCGATTCTTTCTTTAAAAAAGGCATGTACTTCAGATACGACATTGACGTATTTGACTTGTTGCTGCATCGTGGCTGGTGTTCCTTTCATATGCATGAGAACGATTGGGATTTGATTCAAAGCAACAAAAGAAGCCAGTTCTTTGTCAAATCGCAACGCACTGATATCATTAATCATGTCTGCTCCGGCATTAATTGCTTGCTTTGCAGTTTGATACCTGTAAGTATCCACAGAAATTGGGATATCAGTTATTCTTCTAAGTCTTTTGATGAAAGGGATTATGCGTTCTATTTCCAGTTGTTCATCAACAGGAGCCGATCCGGGACGAGATGATTCACCTCCGATGTCAATCAAATCAACACCGTCCTCAAGCATTTTTCTGACACGTATTTCAAAGAGTTGTTCATCCGAAACCCGGCTTTGAGGGTAGAAACTATCATCCGTAACGTTAATTACCCCCATAATTAACGGTCTTGACAATGATAGCTTGCCCGCATGCGGGAAGTGAATATAGGTGTTATTCAAATTAATAAGTGCCTTGAGGTCGTTAAAGAAGTTTGCTTCAAGTTTATTCTGAGCAGTTCTAAGCAGTTGCCTGAAATCAATAACCGAACCAAAAACAATCAACCGATTACCCATAAAACGTACTTCCAACAAATCACGAATTACCAAGCGTATTTTGTTTAATTCTGCTTTATGACCAGTTATTTTTAAGGTTAGAAAAGAATCTCCGAAAACAAAAGACCCCGGCTCTGTAATTCCACTAGAGTCGAGTATACACATCTCCATATGTAATATACCCCCCACATATAATAAGAAAAAAATATACCCCACAGATAGTATACACCAATGATTTTTTTTTTGCAACTGTTTCTTTTTTTTATTTGAATCGTACTGATACATTTTAATTCGATGTATTCTTAAAAATCCATGTTATAATCTGCTGGCATAAATTGGAAATGAGGGGTATAAATGGACTATCTAATCGTGGGGATTGTTATGGTAACACTGTTTTTTTCTTTGAGGACGAACTATAAAATATCCAACGTGGAAGAAAAACAAAGAAAACTAAATCAGAAAAGCAAAGAAGATTTCGATAAAGCCATCATAAAGCTCAACACAAAAATCGATTCAGTGGAAAAGAGATTAGTATTTCTCCAAAAAATGATCAGCGACAATAAAGTAAATCATGAGTCTGTGTCAACCAAAAATCTCAATCTTCTTAAAAAGCTTTTGTTAGCCCTTAAAGGCGATACCGATCTGATCAAAACGATGTATTTAAAAGCGGATATTAAAAAGCAGAAAAGTCCGAATCACACATCGGATCAATCTTTACCTTTACAGAGCGACGACCAAGAGCAGAAAGATCTTTCAGAACCTCCAGTTGTCGAAGAGAACGCTATTCATCAGAATTTTCATGACAAAATAAAAGAAAAACTTGAAAAGATGAGTAATAACGAAATATGGTTGCTAAAACAATTATTGGCGCAAGAACCATACTCATGGCAAACCATTTCACAACTGCAGGAAGAAGTGAATATGCCACAATTCCAGATTCCAAAACTGAGTAGAAAGTTTATTATTGACGGATTGCCTGTATTGATGATAAAAAATGCCGGTGATAAAATGCTCGTGAAATGGGGAGATGGGTTGACAGAGGAGAAAATCAAAGCGATTCAGGAAGAAGTCAGAGGTGATTGGTAATGCCAACATTTGAAGAAGAGATTGTCAGATCACTCAGAAATGGGTCAGACTTACCTTTTGGAGCAGCATCCAGAATCATTAAGGGCAGAGAGAGAGAAACACAAATTCTTAAAAAAGATATTGAATTTGTTGCTGCTGGTGGAAGCGCTTTAAAGGTGTTTTTAGGAGATTATGGAACCGGTAAAACTTTGTTAGGAAGAATTGCTTTAGAAAGTGGATTAGAAAAAAACCTTCTGCCCATCTATGTTTCAGAGCCTCCTTTGAATAAGCCTGTCGAATTTTATCAGCAGATTATCAATGGTATCATCACACCTGAATTTTCTGGGGATTCGCTGTTTTATCTACTTTCACAATGGTCCGAAAAGCTGATATCTGAGCTGGAGATGCAGGGCATCGAGAGAGGTCAGGACGAGATATTTATCAATAGAATTAAAGAAAAAGTTCTTGAGTATGAATTTACAAATGATTTTAATATGGGATTATCGGAGTTTGTGAAGGCGCATATTCTAAAGCGAGATGATGAAAAAAAGAAGATTGTGGACTGGATGTCGGGAAGGAAGATTAGTTTTCACGAATTAAAAAAGGTCAAGATCTCTCGGAAAGTTGAGAGTAAAGAAGAAAGTTTTCTTTTCTTAAAGGATATCTTAAAGTTATCCAGAGCTATTGAATATAGTGGGGTTGTTATTGTATTCGATGAATTGGAATTGATGCAGGATCAAAGAAAAAATGTTGCCATGAAAGGATATGAAGCCCTAAGAGGGATTATGGATATGCTCTCTTCAAAAGAGCTGCCTAATTTATTTTGTATCTGGCTGGGAACACCACAATGGTTTGAGAATTCTGAAAGAGGTGTTAACAGCTATCTGGCTCTTTACGATCGTCTGAAAACTGAAATGAGTACAACCACTGAATCCACAGTTCAAATTCTTAAGCCAGTATCACCTGCTATCTATACTGATTTTGTACAAATCATAATCGAAGTTTATTCACAGGCTTATCACATCAAACCGCATATCTCACTTTCAAAAAGTACACTTGATACGTTGCAGGAAAAACTTACCTCTCCTTTTCATGGAGATAAATTTGTTGAAATGAGGCAGGTTGTAAAGACGACTGTTGAATTTTTGGATATGATAAAAGATTCAAAAAGCGAAAAAAACGCCTTGGAAGAAATTGTACCAAAAGAAAAAAAAGATACCGAAGAATTGGAACAATTCTGGGCATAGTGAATCATTCAGACAAATTTATCATAAAAAGATTGTATTCATGAAGTGTATGTTATAATCCTCTTTGTTGAAGAATAATTGGGGGGTCCAGCTATTATTGAAGCATATGAAGATGTGCTATCATTTGGTGCATGTCGACTTTTGGGGAATAAGGAAATTAAAGGAATATATCTTTCTCATATTGATCACAGGGGTTATCATTCTTCTTATCAGATCTCACAATGTGCCCAATTGCCTTTGTTCTTTCAAGAACAAATCAGTCTTTCTCAGATCAATCACATTTTTCAGGAAAAAGAGATAGTTTTTATTGATCAACTTCCGCTTCGGTATGTGACTCAGTGTCAAAAAAGCAGCTTTACAGAATGCATGATAAAAAATCGCATTACACAATTCTACCGCATTCCTTTAGGGAAAATTAATCAAATCCGGTTCTATATTTTTATTTTTCTGGAAGCGGATGTTTTTTCTCGTAAGTCTTTTTTAGAGCTGTTAGAAACAGAGAGAATACAATTGCGTTCAAAAATCATAAAGTTTTATCATTCTTTGATAAAAATCAGACACCTTTTTTTAAGCTATAGAAAGATTCTTGAGTTAAAAGGTGACGAGACTTTCCCGCATATGGAAAGGGTTGCTATTTATTCTCATGAAATAGCAGTCCAGACTTGGTATTTAGCACATGAATTATCCCGAACCGATATCATAAACAAGTTTAATCCTCTAACCCTTGAGGCTTTAAAATTGGCTGCCACTATTCATGATATTGGTAAATTAGCTATTCCTGATATCATTTTGAGTAAACCTTCAAAATTGACAAAAGAGGAATTTGAAATTATCAAAACCCATAGTATGAAAGGAATGGAAATCATCTGCACTGCTTTCCCAAATACAAATTATTTGCACGATGATTTATTCACCCCTGAAATGTCTGCCATTATTGAAATGACTAAAACAATCATTTTCCAACATCATGAAAGAATTGATGGTAGTGGCTATCCAAACGGACTAAAGGGTCACAAAATAGACTTGTTTTCAAAAATTGTTTCAGTGGCAGATGTCTTTGATGCCATAACATCAAAGAGGATTTATAAAACAAAACAAACATCGGATTTGGCTATCAAAGAAATAGTTGAAGAACAGTTTGAGAAGTACGACCCCTTAATACTCGAAGCCTTTCTTAGAACGCAAGGGAAGTCCAGGCTACAATCACTCCAATAATTACTGTATAGATTGTTATGACATTACTAAGCTTAAAAAGTTTATAAGGATAATGAATTTTTATTTTTTTTGATAAGGTGAATAAAACAAATAAACCTAATGCAAAAAGAATCTCAGGTTCCAATAAGTGTTCAAAATCCAGATGATTTATGCTACCTAATGTACCAAATATGATACAGATGATTGAAAGAAGCATAATTGAATAGTCTTTTTCAGAAAAATGCATTGCGTTCTTTGAAGGTCTAACAACAAAAGCGAATTTTCCTACTGAAATAACCGATCCTATGGTGGCAAAAAAGAGACCATATGAAATAAACGGACTAGTTAATGCCATGATTTCGTGCTTATAGTATGATCCTAAGAAAAAAGGGAGACCGGATATTGAGAAAAATCCAATCCATATGGCTAAAAAAAGAGAAATGGGTATCTCTTTTTTAGACGTTTCAATATTTCTGGTGGAAAAAAGTTGCTGATAATAACCTGCACAAAGGAACAATAAAGCTTTGAAGATGGCATGTGAAAAAGCGTATTGTGGTCCATAAGAACTTAACCCTTCCAGAATGAATCCCATTTGAGACAAAGTACTGAAAGCCAGAATTAACTTTATATCCTTCTGTTTGATCGAAAAATAAGCACCGAATATTGCACTGACAATTCCAATGATTATGATATATCTTGAGATTTCAACGCAGTTTATTGCGTTATTAATTCTTAAAACGTGAAAAATCCCCGCATTAACGATAACTCCAGATAAAATAGCTGAAATTGAGCTTTCAGAATCCGAATGTGCTGATGGTAGCCACATACTGTAAAAAAAGATACCCGATTTGATTAACAAAGCAGTGGTTAAAAGAAATAAGGAAAAGGGGTTCTTAATCACATGTGTAGCAATCAGATCGATGTTCAAAGTCCCGTATTCATTGTAAATCATGGCGGTTGCCACCAAATAGAGATTAAAACTGACAGCGCTCAGTATCATGTATTTCAAGCTGGACCAGATTTGCCTGCTTTTAAATTCCATTGAAATCAGTAAGTATGATATTAATGACATCAATTCCAGAGTTACATAAATATTGAACAAATCATTGGCAAGAAACAGACAAGTGAGATCCGACAAAAGAAGGTTAATTAGAAAATAATATTTCCAATCATGTCCCTTTTTCGATGAATAAATAATGACACTTAAAAAAACAATATATGTTGCAGCCAAAAAAAGGAGTGCATTCACATCCAATAAGATTTCTATCCCGATTGTATGTTGCCATCCTCCAAAAACCAATTTTAACGGTAAGTTGTCTTTCTGTTGATAAAGAAAAAGAAGACAAATTAAGAAAATAACAATTTGTATCAACGGGATTCGTTTCGCATGTTTCTTAAAAACTGGAATCAGAAATGGCATGGCAAGACAAAGAATGACGATGGTTTGTAATAGAGTACTTAACATTCAGTGAACATCTCCTACTGATTTCATGCTAATAAGGATAAAGTGATGATAATCCCTATCATGAACGAATAAATGGCTAAAGAATTGGATAATTTAAAGAGTTTGTAAGGATAGAATAGGTTTACTCTTTTTGAAAAAATAATGAAGACAGCAAAGCTGATACCTAAAACGATGAATGCTTCCATCAGTAAATCATAAGAAAAATAATTGATAGTGGTTCTAATACCAAAAAAAAGGACAACAAAAGACAATATAAGAAGTCCAATATCGACAAATGGTTTTGAAAAAAAACGATGTCCTGGTTTCATTAACACAAAGATTCTGATTAAAGGTACAATTGAGAGAATAGAAATCAATAGGAGTAATAGCGAAGTGATCAGATGATTATTGAAGATGATCTGGTGTTTAAAAACGCCTCCTATGAAGTAAGGAATACCGGCAAGAGATAAAAACCCTGTAATAAATGCCACGTATAGACTGATCGGAACGACAATGGCGGGCTTTTTGCAATCTTTACTGCCGGAGATTGTTATAAAATACCCCACTGTTAAGAAAAGTAGTGATTTGTAGAGAGAATGAGAACAGGCATAGGCCATCCCAATATCTGTTAATAGAATTAGTACAAATCCTACGTTAGACATCGTTGAAAAAGCTAAAATCATTTTCATGTCTCGCTGAAATAAAGAAAACACGGCTCCAAACAAAATGGTCGATAAACCGATGATAAGCAGGAATATTTGGACCATTTGTGAATGAAGGGCATTGGATAATCTGAATAAGTGAAATAACCCGGCGTTTACAACCACGGCAGAAAGAATGGCCGAAACAGTACCTTCGGACTCAGTCTGAGCGGAAGGAACCCACATGCTGAAGAAAAACACTTCTGATTTAATCAAAAGGGGAATCATTATCATGATGATCGCAAAATAATTATCATAATTCAGTGAAGATATCGTTGTTAGATTAAGTGTGCCTGTTTCACCATAAAGAATGGCTGTTCCGATTAAATACAGATTAAAACCGATCGCCCCCAGAATCATATATTTCAAGCTGGACCATATCTGTCTTTTTTGTAATTCAATGGAGATTAACAGATAGCATAAAAGTGAAAGTAATTCCAGAGTCACGTAGATGTTGAACAAGTCATTTGCTACAAAAAGGCAAGTGATATCAGCATGTAAAAGGTTAAGCAAAAAATAATAATGCCATTCTTTTTTTGGGGATAATGAAACAAACAGAACAGATAAAAAAACGATATTGGTTGTGGCTATAAAAAGGAGTGATTCTTGGGAAAAGACGACTTCTATGCCAAATGACTGACTCCAACCGCCAAAAACAAAATGGATAGGGAATGATTCCCGATTGAGATAAAAAAACACTAAAAATAAAAAAGATAAACCAACATAGGCGAACAGAATCGAACGGACCCATTTCTTAAAAAAAGGAATGAGAAAAGGGAATCCTAAGGTTAAAATAATGAATAACTGAAGTATTTCAGGATTCAAGATCGCTCTTCCTTTCCTCTTCTACTAATTTTTCTATTTTATCTTCTTCGATGGTTTGATAGTTCTTTGATAGGAACATCACAAAAACTAATGAAAGAGACTGTGTCGCAAACCCAATCACTACAGCTGTTAGTACTAATGCCTGCGGTAGGGGATCTGAGAATGAATGATTGCTGATGATGAGTGGGTCTCCTGAAAGAATAGGCGGGATGATTGAGTGTGTAGATCCGATAAACAAAAAAATACCGATCGTTGCTACATTCATGACACCCAGCATTAGAAGTTTTTTGATCATGTTTTTTGTATAATAAACACCAAAAAAACCACAAATAAAAACTGCACAAATAAAGAAGAGCTCCAACTCTCTCATATTCACCCTCACAGTAAATGATTTAGTTGAATATATCATAAAAAAGAAAAAAAACGAAAAAAGTATTATCTACTAACTTATACTTATATTGTTTGCGTATGTAGAGATTATATGATATAATGTTTGTGGAGATGATATTTATGAAAAGTACAATTGATTATTTTTGGAATGCTGCACAGGAAGATTTAAAAAAAGGATATACTTATGATAGTGAAAATGAAAGATTTGTTTGTCTGATTTGCGGAAGGTCTTATCAAAAAGGTTATATTTACAAAGACAACGATGAGATGATGGATGCAATGACGAAAATGATGCATCATGTTGAGTCGGTTCATGGTGGAATGTTTCATTTCTTACTCTCAATGGATAAGAAATACACCGGTTTGAGTGACGTTCAAATCAATTTACTGAAAGACTTTTACCGGGGCGAAGATGATTTGACTATTTCTCATTCTTTGAATATTACCAAATCAAATGTCAGAAATCATCGGTTTAGATTAAAGGAAAAAGCCAAACAAGCCAAAGTGTTTTTAACCCTTTATGAGATGGTTGAAACGAATGCAGATATCAGTCAAAAGATGATTGATTTTCATCATACAGCAAAACAAGTGGATGAAAGATATGCAATTACTGAAGCAGAACGAAAAAAGTGTATTGAAAAATTATTTGATACACAAGGTCAACTTAAAAGATTTCCAACAAAAGAAAAAGAGAAATTGATTATTTTATTAAAAATAGTCAATGAACTCAAGACTGATATAACATACACCGAAAAGGAATTAAATCAAAAGTTACAGGCTATATACCCTGATTTTCCACTCTTAAGAAGATATCTTATAGAATATGGGTTTATGGAGCGAAAACCAGATTGCAGCTTGTATTGGGTTAAAACCAAATAAAAAACAGACGGGGATTGCTCCGTCTGTTTTTTATATATGAGTTTTCAGTTTAGAACAGGGAAGAGCATAGTTCAGCAACTTTTTCCAAGAAAATGCGATCTTCATCAGTAAAAGGATTGACAGTATGCGAATCAATATCTATTTCTCCTACAACCTTTTTATTTTTAAAGATAGGACTTAAGATTTCTGATTTTACCTCTGGACTGCATGAGAGGTAATTGGTTTCCACATTGACATCCGGAACAATCAAACTGATTTCTTGTTCAGCAGCTTGTCCACAAATTCCTTCACCAAATTTGATCCTCAAATGTTCGGTAGGAGCACCAACAAAAGGCCCCAAAATCAATTCACGTTCTTTTAACGGATCCACCAGATAAAAACCAACCCAATCGTAGTACTCAATTCTTTCGTTTAGAATTTTGCAAATGCCCTGCATCTTATCAATGCGTTCATCAGTTCCGGAAATGATCTTTCTAACCGTACTTAACACAGAAAGAAACAGAGGGTTTGTCAACTTGGGTATCTTTTCAAGCGTTTCATCTAAAAATTTAAACGCACGTCTCATATGAGGAATGACAATCGAACCGCCCACCATTGCTGCTATTGAAAGGCACTCTTGGATCTGGTCCGGTTTGATCTTTTCCTCTATACATCTAATAATATGGTATTTAATACAATCATCGCATCTTAAAACAGTTGATGCAACTAAGCCAAGCATTTCTTTAGTACCACTATCTAAGGCACCTTCTCGATACATTTGAGAATCTAAGCTGAAAAATCTTTTCAGTTCTTTTCCTGCATATTTCATCACAAAAGCATTTAATTCTTCTCTTTCGTTTAAAAAATCGTTATTTTCGATCATTCAATCACCTCCCCAAAATTCAACAGATTATAACATGTTCAATTCATGTTGATTCTTCAACCTATATATCAATAGCAATTTTTGATAATTTCTCCAGCTTTCATTTCAAGTAAATGAGAAAATGTCATATGCTATAATTTTAAAGACAAGAAAGGTGGGATGAAAATGAAAAAATCAATTATTGCCTTGGATATTGGTGGAACAAAGGTACTCGGAGCTTTGTTCGATCAGGATTTTAATTTAATAGATAAAAAGAAGAAATCAACGAAAACACATGATGGCATTGAAAAAATACTTGATCAAATAATCAAAGTTATTTCAAAATTACTGGAAACTGCAGCAGAATCCAATTTAGAATGTGTGGCAATTGGCGCAGGTGTACCTGGTGTAATCAAAGATGGAGTGGTTCTATTTACACCCAACATTCCTTGGAATCACTATCCGCTTGCTGATGAAATTGAAAAAAACTTCAATATTCCTGTAATAATTGGCAATGATGCGAATGTTTCTCTGTTAGGAGAATGGGGTCATGGCGTAGCAAAAAACACGGTGAACACGGTTGGCTTTTTTATCGGGACCGGTGTTGGTGGTGGCTTGATTTTAAATTCAAAGATTTATACCGGACATATTGGTCTTGCCGGAGAAATTGGGCACATCACCTTAAATCCGGATGGAATTATTTGTGGATGCGGTTCAAGGGGTTGTTTAGAGAGTTACTCTTCAAAGACCGGGATATTAAAGTATATAAAAGCTCAAATAAGGCATGGTAGAGAATGCGTTTTAAAAGAAGAGATCGATAAACAGCACTCGAAATATATATTAAGAAGTTCTGATATCAAAGAGGCTTTAGATAAAGGTGATGAATGTATGGTAGAGGCGTTGGAAATTGCTGCGAAGTATTTAGGCATTGCTGTAGCTTCTACTTTGAATATCATCAATCCAGAAATGGTTGTATTTGGTGGAGGACTTGTTGAGGCTTTGGGTAACGATTTTATCCACAAGATCAAATCTCATGTCAATCGTTACTGTGTGCCACATGCCACAGATGATTGTTCTTTTGAACTATCAACCTTGGGTGATGATGCATGCCTTTATGGCGCTCTAACGCTTGTAGAAGAAAGAATGATTTCTCAGGAGAAATAATGGCAGATATAGCAGCGGTAATCAGTATTGCATCTGAGGGTGTTTATTTGAATATCTCCGAATCAAAAAGCGGAATAGTCAAAAGGCTTGAATTCCTTTTTCAACCGTTGAGTATCGGACAAGACACCTTTAATGAGGGTAGGATTAGTTTTAAAAAAGTTGATAAAATTTGTAAGATCCTTGAAAACTATAGGCAGCTGATGAGAGACTATGCAGTAAAAAAAGTTAAGGTTGTGGGAACAACCGCCTTACGTGAAGCCACTAATATTACTTTTATTTTGGATCAAATTAAAAGCAAAACGAATTTCGACGTTCTGGTTTTAGATGATCCTCAGGAAAAATCCATCATCTACAAAGCGATGTTGCTTAGAATCAACAACAGTGAATTTATAAACAACCGTTTGTTTTTAGGTTATATAGGAACTGGGAGTTTGGGAATAGCAATCTGTAAGGACAGAAAAATAACCTACTCCCAGAATGTTCGAATCGGTTCCGTTAAACTGCTTGAGATTTTAAAAAGCTTTCAAACAGATTCCGAAAATACTTATCATATCATCAACGAATACTTAAGCAGCTTTGTTAAGACCATAAAAACCATACCCAATATCGATCAAGTAGAGCATTTTATAACTTGCGGCCAAGAGATAGAAAATATGATCAAAATGACTGGTGAATACACTAAGAATAATTTCCAAGCGATCCCCGTAAAAACGATTACGGATTTGTTCGATAAAATTAAAACAAACACCCCTGAGCAGATCGGCAGAAAATTTAAGTTGCCGGATTATGATTTGGAATCACTTTTACCGTCAATGGGTATTTATAAAATGTTTTTTGATATCGTCAAAGTCAGTACGATCATCTCAGTACCGGTAAAACTTTCAGAAGCCATTTTACTGGAGATGTTTTCAAACAAAGATTATCTGGAAATCAGTGAAGTTTTTGCCGAGAGCACGGTTATTTCTGCAAAAAATTTAGGTATGCGTTTTCTTTATGATGAAGAACATGCCAACCAGGTAGAAAAATTGTCTTTAATTCTATTCGATTTACTCAAGATCAAACACCGTTTAGAAAAAAGATATCGCTTGTTACTCCAATTGTCAGCTATATTACATGACATTGGTAAGTTTATTCAACTGAAAAACCATTCTCAACATTCGGCAAATATTATTCGGGGAACAGAATTATTGGGATTGGATCAAAGAGAAACAGAAATAGTTGCTTTGGTTGCTAAATACCACAGTACGAAATTCTTATTATCTGATGATATTAACTTACAGAAGATGGAACCGGCAGATCGTTTGATCATTGCAAAATTGTTGGCTATTTTAAGGATTGCCGACGCCCTCGATCGGTCTCATGCCAGTAAGGTAAAAGACATTAAACTTCAGATGAAAAGCAGAAAATTGAGGCTAAAGATTCTATCCGATCAGAGAATAATGTTGGAAAAATGGTCAATAGAAACAAAATCTGAATTTTTTGAAGATGTATTTGGCTTAAAGCCTGAAATAATAAAGGAGTGAGCAAGTGAATTTAGATTCATATGAGTATTATTTCAATAGAGAGCTGAGTTGGTTGGCATTCAATGAGCGTGTTTTGGATGAGGCGTTCTCAAAAACCAACCCTCTTTTAGAAAGATTAAAATTTCTTGCAATCACCGGATCAAATTTGGATGAATTTTTCATGATTAGAGTGGCCGGTTTAAAAGAACTGGTTAGCGTTGGATATGCAGGAAAAGATGCAGCTGGATTTTCTGCTAAAGAGCAGCTGGAAGCAGTCTCAAAAAAAGTCCATCAGCTCGTAAAAAAACAGTATCATTGTCTTAATCAGCTGATCCTGCCACAACTTCGAAAAGAAGGGATTGTTTTTTTAAGCGAGGAGGATTTGGATGAACGGCAATATGCTATTTTGAATGATTATTTTAATTCAACTGTTTATCCGGTTTTAACTCCTATGGCCATCGATCAGGGCAGACCTTTCCCTCAGATTCTTAATAAAAGCTTGAATCAAGCCGTCATCATTGAAAATGAGAAAAAAGAGAAATTGCTTGCAATTGTCCAGGTGCCATCCATTTTACCTCGTTTCATTAAATTATTCGATCGTGATCAGGAAAAAAGGTTAAGTTATATAAGCATGGAGAAAATTATCAAATTATTTGCAAAGAAAATGTTTAGTGGATACAAAATGATTAGCATTCACCCTTTTCGTTTAACCAGGAATTCCGATTTAAGTATTGATGAAGAGGAAGCCAGTGATTTATTGGAAGAAATTGAAAAATCACTTAGGCAAAGGGAAAGGGGATTTCCGGTTCGATTAGAGATTGAGAAAAACCCCTCTTCAGTTATCAGCGATATCTTATATTCCATGATGCCTTTGGATAAGGACGAATTATATGAAATAAATGGTCCAATTGACCTTTCTTCATTTATGGATATTTCAACAATAGAAAGTTATGAAAGCTTGAAGTACAAGCCGGTTATTCCTCAACAGACTGTTGATTTCATGGCTAAGAAAAGTAAATTTGACGTGATCAAGAAAAGGGATATTCTCCTTCATCATCCTTATCAATCTTTTAAACCGGTTATTGAATTCCTTGAAGAGGCAGCCGAAGACCCTACTGTTTTAGCCATCAAGCAAAGCCTTTATAGAGTTAGCGGTAACTCTCCAATTGTAAAAACTCTAATCAAAGCTGCCGAAAACGGAAAGCAAGTAACCGTTTTAGTGGAATTAAAAGCCAGATTTGATGAGGAAAATAACATTCAATGGGCAAAAAGACTCGAAAAATCAGGATGTCATGTGGTATACGGTTTAGTTGGCTTAAAAACACACTGTAAGATACTTCTTGTCGTAAGAAAAGAAGCGGACGGCATCAAACGTTATGTGCATCTTTCAACAGGAAATTATAACGACAAGACTGCTAAACTGTACACGGATATTGGCATGTTTACTTCACGTGAGAGTTTTGGTGCAGATGCATCAGCTTTATTCAATGTGCTCACCGGTTATTCTCAACCACCCGAATGGAAGAAGTTTTCTGTGGCTCCATCAGGATTAAGAGATGAGTTTATTCAGCTCATCGAAAATGAAATTCAATCTGTCCAAGAAAATGGGATTGGTAGGATTATTTGCAAAAATAACGCTTTGCTTGACAAAGAGATTATCAAAGCTTTATATCGGGCTTCAATGGCAGGCGTCGAAGTCGATCTCATTGTAAGGGGGATTTGTGCCTTGAAATCCGGCATAAAAGATTTGAGTGAAAATATAAGGGTATATAGTATTGTGGGTAGGTACTTGGAGCATAGCCGGGTCTATTACTTTGAAAATGGTGGAAACCCAAAAATATATTTGTCCAGTGCGGATTGGATGCCGAGAAATCTGGACAGAAGGGTAGAAACCATGTTTCCAATCGAAGAAACGGATTTAAAAGAAGAGATAAAGGAAGTGCTTGAACTAATGATTTCGGATAATGTGAAGGCCAGAATACAAAAAGAAAATGGCGATTATGTCATTTTGAAGCATCAGGGAAAACCTTCTATCGAATCTCAGGAGGCCTTGGCTCTTTATTATATTGAAAAAACACAGAAATTCTTGAATGAAAAAAGTGAAAAGTCATATCGTTTAAACTGAAAAGGATATGCTGAATATGGGGTGTTTTTAATGTATAATAACAAAGTAAGAGCTTTCTTCTCTCAAGAAGAGGGTGGGATGTTTTTTTTGTCAAAGAATTTTTGTATGAGTATGAAATCTAAAAGGTCCGGTTTCTTTATCTTTGTTGACATGCTTGTGGCTGTTGCCATTTCAACGATTTGCATGTTGATGATTTTTAAAGGATTCGAAACGGCTAATCAATACATAAAATTAACAGATGAATTAATCGATGAAAGAGGTCGGATAACGGAAATTCTTACATCAAAGGAACACTATATCAAAGAGAATCATCTTCAAAAAGACAGAACATATGAAATCATTCCAAGTGTTTTTGTGGATATTTATCACGTTGAATATTCGAAAGAAATTCAAAATAGATATGGTTGGAAAAAGGTTGAATTTGGACTTATTGAGGAGAGAAAGGGTGAATGACATGACATCAAAGATGGAAAACAATTCCTTTGGGGGGATTAAAGAGAATCCAAGGATAATTAAAGAAAATATTTATGAAATGATCAAAGAAACGATTAGTAAAATAGATGAAGGATTTGATCTTTCATTTCGGGTAGAAATTCCTCCAAACGATGATTTTGGTGATTTTTCAACCAATGTAGCCATGATCAATGCCAAAACAGTAAAAACTTCTCCAAGGAAATTAGCAGAAAAAATCGCTGTTTTTCTTCAAGAGAACCAGGATGTCCAAAAGATTGAAATAGCCGGACCTGGATTTATCAACTTGTTCATGTCTGATGCATTTTATCAGAAAAAACTATCAGAAATGATTAATCAAGAAACTGAACAGTATTTTAAAGCCAATTTGGGGAATGGTCAACAGATACAACTGGAGTTTGTTAGTGCTAATCCCACAGGCCCTCTAACAGTCGGGCATGGCCGTCAGGCTGTTATCGGCGATGTTTTGGCATCTATCTACAAGCGTTTTGGTTTTCAAGTCATCAGAGAATACTATTTTAATGATGCCGGCAGACAAATGAAACTGCTTGCAAAATCTGTCTCTATTCGTTACAATGAATTGTACGGTATTACTGAAGATATTCCGGAGGGTGGTTACAAAGGTGATTACATCATCGATATTGCCAAAAGGGTTCAAAAAGATGTAGGAGACAAGTACAAAGGAAAATGGAATGAAGAGATTGAAGAAGTCTTTTTAACAGCTGCAAAGGATGAAATGTTCCAGCATATCAAAAAAACTTTGGACGGGATGAACATCAATTTCGATGTTTTCTTCTCTGAGGGATCACTATTTAGCGATGGAACCGTTGAAACCGTAAAAAAGATATTTCAGGAACATGATTTAGTTTATGAAATGGATGGTGCTCTTTGGTTAAAGGTCTCAAAGTTTATTGACGAAAAAGACAAAGTGTTGATCAGATCGGATGGCATGCCTACTTATTTTTTCACAGACATTGCTAATCATTATAAAAAACATGAGAGAGGATTTAGTCAGGTGTATGATATCTGGGGTGCTGATCATCATGGCCATATACCGAGAATGAAAGCGGCTATGAAAGCACTTGGCTTTGAAGATTCATTCTTTAATGTGATTCTACACCAGATGGTGACTTTAAAACAAAACGGTGAAGTCATCAAAATGTCAACAAGACAAGGCACCTTCATTACTTTAGATGAGTTAGTTGAAATGGTTGGAAAGGATGCAACTCGTTATTTCTATGCCATGGTAGATAAAGATGGACAATTAATATTTGACATTGATCTGGCTAAAAGCACGTCCATGGACAATCCTGTTTATTATGTTCAATATGCTTACGCCAGAATTTGCAGCCTAATTGCCAATGCACAGACAAAAGGCATAAAATTTGAACCTGGAAAGCATATTGATCTGTTGACTACGAGGCAGGATGCTTTATTTATCAGGAATTTGATGCTGTATACCGATGCCCTGCTGGAGACTATTCAAACAAGCTCACCACACAAAATAACCAATTACATTCATGATTTGGCATCGAAATTTCATCAATATTATAATGCTAATGTGTTTGTTGACCCTGAAAACCCTTCATTATCAAACGCACGGTTATCCTTAGCTTTTGCAACAAGAAAGATTATCAAAGATGCTTTGATGTTGTTGGGAGTCAGTACACCTGAAATCATGGAGCAGCTGTAAATCATGTCATTCAATCGATCTCATACGATAGCTGCAATATCCACGCCATTGGCTACAGGTGCTATCTCTATTGTAAGGATTTCCGGTGAGCAAACGATTGAAGTGTTCAAAGAACATTTTAGATGCAGCTTAAAAGATAGTGGGATCCATCGGAAAATGTATTACGGAAAATGGGTCGATTCAGATGAAACAACGATAGATGAAGTCCAATGTTGTTTTTACCGTTCTCCTCATTCATTTACTGGTGAGGATATGTTGGAAATCTTTTGTCATGGAGGAATTATTGTCACCGAGATGGTGTTAAAAAGTACCATGAATATCTGTAAAATTGCCTTACCCGGAGAGTTCTCATACCGTGCTTTTTTGAATTCGAAAATTGATTTGATACAAGCACAGGCCATCAATGATTTAATCAATGTTAAGACTCAAGCGGGAGTCAAATTATTGATAAGAGGACTTGAAGGAAATCTTTCCCATTTCATTCAAAAACTTCAAAAAGAATATACCAAAATTGCTGCAATGATTGAAGTTCAACTAGATTATCCCGATGAAATTTTTGAGCATGTTGAAACAGAAAAGATCATATCTCTGCTTCATACCATTTCTGAAGAAATTGAAGGCATTTTAAAAGATGCTGAAAATTCAATCCGTGTAAAAAACGGAATCGATACGGTTATACTCGGTCCTCCAAATGTTGGAAAGTCAACGGTGATGAATTTACTACTGAATGAAGACCGTGCAATTGTAACAGATCTTCCAGGAACAACCCGTGATTATATTAAAGCAGAATTAAATATCAAGGGTATATTGATTAACCTCATCGATACCGCTGGGATTCGACAGACTCAAGATGTTGTTGAAACGCTGGGAGTAGAGAAAACACTGCATTTATTTAAGACGGCACCGTTTGCCATTTTTATTTTCGAACACGGCTCAATGCTGGACGAAGTGTCTATAAAACTTTTAGAAGAATCATACCGTGAAAGTAAAGAAGTATTGATTTTACTCAATAAAACCGATTTGAAAAAAGATAATTGCGAATGTTCCAAGCAATTAAAGGAAAAATTGATCAAATATGGAGCCATTCACGAGATTTCAGCTAAAGACATCATAGGAATTAATGAGTTAGAAGAATATATTTATCGATACGCAAAAAAACTTGTTACAACCAACAACGAAACACAGGTTTTCAACAAGCTTCAAAAGAGTATTCTAGAAAGCAGTTATCAAGATACCATCAAAGCGATTTCCGATTTAAGAAACGGTTATACCATCGATACGGTTTCCATTACTATCAGAGATATTATCAATACTTTAAATGATTTAACAGGAAGAGATTACAATGAAGACATAATCAACACGATATTCTCTGATTTCTGTCTGGGAAAATAGATGTATGAGAGTATTACGGTCAGTTTCAAGATCGGAGAAGCAAATAGGAAGGATGTGTTTTATTAAATGAATCAAGTGATTGGCAACAATGAAATTTACTATATGTTTACATGTCCGAGAATGTTCTATTTTTTTCTCCAAGATGAAAGAGAATATGTCGTTGTAGAAAATGCCCTCGAAAATGACCGTATCAATAACGTCAAGGAGTATTTCAAAAACATTTCCTGGGTTAATGCTAAAAAGAATAATGAAATTACAAAACGAATTGCTGACAATGAAGGGGATATATTAAACCCCCAATTAGAGGGTATGATAAACGGTATTTACTTTAAGATAAATGTGCACGCCCTCATTAGAAAAAAGGATAAATATCAAATTGTTTTATCCCATTTATCCAGAAGACCCAGTAAACGCCACCATGTGATTGCTTCGATCTTTATTGCTTTAGCAATAATAAACAGCTTGCCCGTTTCCAATCAGGTCGTTTTTTTAAGAAAAAAAACCATGAAAACCCAAAAGATTAAAGAGGAGGGGCTACAACTTTTTTTTGAAACGATAGATGAAATTGCAAATACCCAAGAACCGCCTCAAGCGATTGGTACGAGAATCTGCAATTTTTGCGGATATTGGGAAAAATGCCATTCGATGAACGTAGATGACCGATCTAAATTACCCGTATCCCATATTCGTGGAATTGGTTCGAATATGTCGGCTCTTTTATCAACATACGGAATTGAAACATTGGGAGACTTGATGGAGATACCTTTAAGAAATGAATTGGAAGACAAAATCAAAAATATCAGAAAATACAAACTACAGGCTTATTCTTATGTAAATGACACCGCTCTATTTCTAACAGAACCCCAACAACTGATTAAAGATGCTCAAAAAAGTGGTGTTTATTTTGATATTGAAGCGGATGATAAACCTTATTTGTTTGGCTTTTTATCCAATGAAGATTACCGATACTTTTTGATAGATGATCAAAATCCCAGGAATTCACAAATTGGGGCAATCATGAAATATGTTGAGACCCTTAAGGTAAATTTATATCATTATTGTGAATATGAAAATCGTGTTTTGAATGAATTATCTTTTGAGCTAAGGCATCAACAGGGCAAGGAGAATAAAGGGAAGATCGATAACAAATATGTGAAAAGCCTTTTTGAAACACCAATGATAGATATTTATGAAATCATCATTAGAAATATTTATACGCCATTAAGGCATTATTCTTTAAAGTCCATTGCTAAATGGTTGGGATTTAAATGGCGTATTGGATTAGATGGCAGAAGTTCTATCCAAGAATATAGAAGATGGTTAAATACCGGAAATAGCAAGCACTTGGAAGCATTGTTGATTTACAACGAGGATGACTGCAGGGCGACAAAAGTGGTAAAAGAATGGATCAGTGATCCATCTAATTTTGAACATCAATTTATTATTCTTAACAGGAGAGATGTTGATGATATACTCAGAAGAAAATGATTGGGTTCTACAAACGATAAAAGGAAAAAAAGTATTTCTTTTTGATATGGATGGTACTATCTATATCGACAATCAAATTATTCATGGTGCTGTTGAGTTTCTAAAAGTCATTGAAAAGAATGGCAAGAAAAAGTTCTTTTTTACCAACAATTCTTCAAAACCAAAAGCAGAATATTTTAGGAAGCTTAGGGGATTTGGCATAGAGGTTTTTGAAGAGGAGATTATCACATCCAATCGATTGACCGCTGCATTTTTAAATCGTCATTTTCCAAAAGCAAGAGTCCTCTATTTGGGCAATTACGAGGCTTCTGAAGAAATGAAAAAAATGGGAATCAATGTTATTCCACCATACAAAAGAAATTTGGACAAAAGGATTGATGTAGCTGTTATCGCATATGATACGGGGATAACTTATGAAAAAATTGCTGTGTTCTCATATTTTTTAAATCAGAGTGTTCCGTATATTGCAACACATCCTGATATCAATTGTCCTTCTGAGATTGGATTGATTCCTGATGTGGGAGCATTTATTTCGATGTTTGAGCGCTCCACCAGCCGCACACCTGAAACAATACTGGGTAAACCTTCGACAAGCGTGTTGGATTTTGCGTTTTCTTCAGAAGAAATAAAAAAAGACGATGTGGTTTTTATTGGTGACAGACTATATACAGATATCAAATTGGCAAATGATGCCGATATCATGTCAGTGTTGGTTTTGTCTGGTGAAACGAAATTAGAAGATGTGGAAAAGTCTGACTATTCTCCAGATTTGATCGTAGATTCTTTGGAAGATCTTTGCAAAATCTTTGAAGAGGAGAATGGCTATGAACACAAATGAAATTCATTTCAAAGAACTCTTGGAAAAAATCTTATCAAACAAAAAGGGATTCTTTACATTAAAGTATATTCAACAGCGATTAAAAGTAGGGAACAAGGATCTGATGGATGTTTTGACTCAATGGATTGACATCCTAATCGAACAGAACGAGATTGATTTAATCAATGTGGGAATGAATAAAAACAATATCAATATTTATATCAATAAAAGTGATTTCGAACAAATCATGAAGGATTCATTTATCAACGCAAACTATATCGTTGACGAAAATGGAACATTCGCAATTTTTACTCAGACAACAAAGACACAAAATCCAAATAGCGATATGCTGGTCAAAAAGATTGAACAATTGTTCCAGCCATTGATCAGATTCGATAAAGGGTCTAGAAATGTACCGATTATGTTTAACCTCTATAAACTCTTTGTTCCTGAACGATTGATCACTATATCCAATGATATGTTAGAAAATATTTCACACGAACCAACGCAAATACATCAAAACATTGAAGTCAAGAAGTCCATCTTGAAAACGAAAAAAGTGGAAGGTCAAGATAATAATCCAGCAAAAATAATCCTCACAGCACTGAGTTATATTCTATTGGAGAAAGGTAAATTAATCTTATCTAAATCAGAGATTGAAAATTCAAGAGGGTATAAGATATTTTTCAATGCACCTGAATTTTCTTTTTTCATGAACTTAGTTAAAAATATCTATCCATTCAAGCCTTTTGTTTGTGATCAATTTATCAGTTTTTATCCAGAAAACTGGTTGGATATCCCCCGTTTAAAAAATCAAATTATTAACGAAGACCCTCAAGGTTTTATCCGACATCATTTTGAATTTTTAACTACCAATGAGGTTTCTACATTGGTTAAAGTACTCAATGTCGATCATGCGGACGATCAGGCAGAAAAACTCTATGTGGTTTCGGCAGAACAAAAAGTAAAAACTGAAGAAGATAGTATTGCAGATAAAGTAGACATAGAAAACCCTTTTCAAGAGAAGGAGACTCGCCAGAAACCGCTTGAAATTCCCAAAATGATCAAAGAAAAAATTTTAAAAGAAAAGTCTAAAAGTGAAAATCAGAAAAAAAAGAAACCTCAAACTTCTGAACCCTTAACATTCCTAAATGAAATCATTTATAAAGAAAGTGAAAACAATCAATCTGCGGAAAAGATCAGTACAAAATCATATGGTGATAAAGAAGAAGAGAATAAAATGGAAAATGAACAAGAACGATTGATCGATCGAGTTCATCATTTGAATAAAAAAGAAAAGCATTTTCTTTTGTTGATTTTAGATTCCACAAAAATCGATTCGGGATATTTTTCACATTCCAGAAAAGATGAGCTGTTTAATGATTTTCTTAAAAAAATTGACTTGTCTCATTTATTCATGTTATCTGATACTGAAGAACAATATCACATTAAAAGAAAACTTCCTATTGATGATAGACAATACCAGACTTTAAGAGAACTGATAGAAGAAGCCATTTTAGGTTCTTTCAATGATTTTGAAGAATCTTTGCCTGATATCCAAAATATTTCTTATTCTGAAGCCGTTGAAGAGCAGAATGAACGTTCAGAAACCCCGCATGAACAGGCAAAAGGGGCATCACTTCTTGATAGTTTCCTTATTGATGAACTCTCTGCATCAACAACAGATGAAAAGGAGCAAAATACCAACTTAACAGGTGAAACTGAAAGCGAGACTTTTGAAATGAATGAAAAGAAATCAGACTCAAACGAGCTATCAGATTTATTCAGTATAGAGGATAACGAAGACGAAGATGTCAAGCATTATTTTGGTATTAATGATGATGAGAAAGGGTTCACAGAAGAATCAAATCAGGAAAAGAATGAGATGACTGGTAATGATGCTAATCAAGAGCGTATTCATACTGATTTCATCGCAGAAAATAATAACTTAACAATGCAGCCAGCTGAAGAAGAAGAAGAAGAAGGTGATGAAATTAAGGCTGAATCACCATCATCAAATAATGAACTAACAAATCAGTTAACTGGTAAAATTATATCAGTTTTAACTGAAGATCAGGAGAAATGGTTGAAGATCAAAATGCTCTCAGATGTGATAGGTTTTGAGTTAAGAGATGGACTGGCTTATAAACCGGAAATTGCTGTATTTGACGAGGGCTTTTTTCACTTGGAACCCATTGCTAAAAGCGTTGGTGCTACTATTATGCATATTAAAGAGTTTTATCGTTTATTGGGATTGAGGGATAAACATTGAAAAGAATGATCCTTCTTTTTTTCTTGATTTTTGTGCTAAGTATTTTTGTTGTTTTACTAATCATTCAAAAGCCACAAAAAATGATCGTTCGGACATTTGAGCTTATCAATGAAATACAAATGGAAAAAACAATCGTATTTCCTGAAAAAATATTGATCAAATCCCCAACCGATGACTTCATTGAAGACATTCATCAGGGCATTGGAAATTACGTTGAAATAGATACAGTCATAATCCAGATGGAAAGCAAAGAAGAAGCCTATCAATTGGCTAAATCGAAGAATGAGTATGCTGTTTCACTCCTTAATTCTGGAAAAGCAATTCAAGAAGAAAAAAAACAAGCAATAGAGTTGGCTGAAAAAAAGCTTGAGAATACAAAAATTAAATCTCCGGTGGATGGCTATATTATTAGCTTCAAAGTCAACCAACATCTCTTTGTTACAAAAGGAACAATATTAGCTGAAATAGTACCCAAGGGTTCCAAGGCTTATATTCAAATTTATTCAAATGAAATGACTTTTTTGAAAAATGCTCAGTATGTTGAATTATTAATGATGCCAACCAATGAAAAAAGATTATTGAAAGAAATGGTGTTTATTGAGCAAAACGGTCAGTATCTGTTAGCTTTGGATTTAGATATTGACCAGAAGAATTCAAGATCATTGAATGAATTATCCTGCAAATTAACCGTCTCTTATGTTGAACAAATGGCTGCTTGGATTCCAGGTGATTATATTTCTGACGAAACAGTGGTTCTTGAGAATCAGACAAAGAAAAGGGTTACCGTACTGGAACACAAAGAAGATTTAGTTTTAGTAGGTGGCTTAGAGGATAAAGAAATCATCGTGAAAAAGAGGTGAAAAAATGGCGGTATTAGATATTCCAAAATTAATCTATCATGCTTTTCAACTCAACGCATCTGATGTTCACCTTTCGGTAGGAGAACATCCAGTTTATAGAGTGTTTGGGGAATTACAGAGATTGCAAGACGTGCCGGTTTTCACAAAAGAGGATCTAGAAAAAAGCATTGATTATCTTTACGAAAAAATAGGCTTAAAAAAAACCGACAAAAAGGAAAACGATTTCTCTTTTGGAATACAGGATATCATAAGGGTAAGGACAAATATTTATTATGAAAGAAGAAATCCAGCAGCTGCATTTCGAATAATTACCAAAAAGGTTAGAACACTGGACGATTTGATGCTTCCATCCATTCTTAGAGAATGGAGTGAAAAGAAAAGCGGGCTTATTTTGGTTGCAGGACCTACAGGTAGCGGTAAATCCACTTCTATGGCCGCTATGTTGGAACACATTAACGTGATCAGTAATGTGCACATTCTGACGGTAGAAGATCCCATAGAATATATTTTTGAAAGTAAAAAAGCCCTTATTCATCAAAGAGAATTGGGATTGGATACGGATTCCTTCAAAGATGGTTTGAAGTTTGCACTTAGGCAGGATCCCGATGTCATACTGGTTGGTGAAATGAGAGACTTGGAGACAATGGCTCTGGCGTTAACTGCAGCAGAAACGGGTCATTTGGTCTTTGGAACCATCCATACCAACTCTGCACCCACAGCACCAGAAAGAATTGTGGATGTCTTTCCGGCTCATCAACAACGGCAAATTACTTTACAATTGGCAAATAGTCTAATCGGTGTCCTATATCAGCGGCTTGTAAAAAGAAAAGACGATAAAGGTTTTTTCCCTGTGGCTGAGATCATGATCGCCACTTCCGGTGTTCGTAACCTAATCAGAGAACAAAAACTTCATCAAATAGGCACCTTGATGGAAACTGGAAAAAAATACGGCATGAAGTCTTTTGACGAGGCTCTTTTGGATGCGCATGAAAACGGAATTATTTCCAAGGAAATGGTTTTGAACTTTTGTAGGGATTTGGAGAAAGTGGAGAAGAAATTTGGACAACAATCATTCTGAGATGAAGCAATTAGGGGATTTATTTCAATTTCAAAAATTAGTGACCAATAAAGATGAGATACCCACGGATATTTTGGCGTTTGTTGGTGATTCTTTTTTTAATCTAATAGCTACTTTTAATTCCATAGGCGATGGAAGAGTCAAAACATCAAAAGCATTCAAGAATGGTGTTCAGTCAAAAAGGGCTTCAGGCCAAAGATTGTATTTAGAACAAATACAATCAATGCTTACCGATGATGAACTAAATGTAGTCAAAAAGGGTCTTAACTCAAGAGGGGCAAAAAAAAGAGGAAATGACTATGATTATCGATACTCAACGGCATTTGAAACCTTAATTGGTTATTTATTTATAAAGCAGGAGTGGGAGAGGCTCGGCTTACTCTTTAGTAGGTGCTTTAAATGACGATAAATAGATAGCTTCATGATAGAAGGTGAAACAGTGAATATTGCAAACGAGCCCTCTGCAGCAATTTCTGTTCAAGCCTTTTCAAAAAACAGTCAGTTCAAAGGAAAAACAGAAGCTTATCAGGGCAAGGTGATTGCCAAATCAGGTAAAGAAATCAGCGTGCTTATTAACGATAAAGTTTATAAAATTGAACCTGGAAATGCAGCAAGTATAAAAATAGGGGATAAGATTCAAGTTTTTTTTGGCAAGAATTTACCCATTGAGATTTCCGAAGAAATGCTTAAAAAAATAAGCGGAAAATTACTGGACGTCTTTTCGCTTTCGTTGCCTTATCAAACAACAAAAGAGCTCGAGGATATCATCAATCAGATGCCGCAGAATGAGCGCCTGCAATTTGCCAAGATTTCAAACGAACTGGTTCAAATGATAGAAACCATATTAAAAGATGACTATGATTTTCACACTTTAAATGAGTCAGATACAAAGAATGAGAGTTTCAATCTTTATGATCATTCTGAACCATACAACCGACGATTAGTTGAACTATCATTAAGAGTTAAAGAAATGGGAAAAGCTTGGGATCAGATACCCGAGGAAATAAAGAAAGAAATTGTAAAAAGATTTGTGTTATTTGATTTACAGAAAAACCATAGCGCCAAAGAGGATGCCCAAAAAGAACCCTTTATTGGAGAAAAGTTTGTTTTTAAAAACTTTAATACTCAATCATCCCAACAAAAACTCGAGAGAGATAATCTTGAGGATAAAGTGCTGGATTTGAAAAAAACGGATAGCCATAAAGCGATGGACAGTGTACAAACACAAAAAAAGGATGAGCCCTTGATAACATCAACAAATAGAAGGTTTTTACAGCCCTTGAAAACCTTCACTGATTATAGTGTCAAAGAGGAAAGGAATCATCAACAGGAAGATCACACAGAAAGAACAAAAAAAACATTAGACACGCAAAACAACAAACTAAGCAATCAGAAACTCACGATTTCCATGACTCAAGAAACGAAAGACAACTCAGTGATTAATAAAACCAGCCTGCTGACAAATGAGAGTATACAAATCAAAGCAGCTGGAGAAAGTAAAGCTGGCAAAGAAGCGGTTCAAAAAATTGACACCAATGATCAGGACGGTGTTAAGAATCCTCAAAAAAACGCTCCTAACATTCGTGAGGACAATACGCAGATACAAATTCTGAAATTTACAAAAGCAGATACACAAAGGGTTGTTAATGCACTTATTCAATTAAACAACACGAATAAGGATGATTCAAAACACTTCGACGTTGACGATCTTCTTCCTTCAAACAAGAAGAATCTTAAAATAAATAGTCAAAAAGCACTAATTTTAGAAAATCAGACTACAAGCAAAGTGCTTATCAGTCATTCCGATACAAATCAGATAGACGGACTGAAACGAATTCAGTTTACAGTAAATCATCATTTTGATGATTTACACTTTCAAGACAAGAAAAAATTCAATGATTTTCAAATCATTCTTGACAGTAAGGATAATCATGAAGAGAATAGTGAATTTTTGTCAAGCAGGTCAGAACCATTCAAGTCATCGAATGTGGACTATTCAAAAACAAATGAAGTATCTGAGAATGCGAAAGCAGAATCTTCAGATAACTCACAAAAGCTCTCGATTGCATTTTCATCAGAAGATATCAGAAAGATCGTAGATGTCCTGCAAAACGCATTAAGTAAACCAATATCATTGGAAATGAGTCTGGAACAGTTGGAAAAAAAATCCCCAAAAACAAACATAGAGATTGACGAAACAAATTCATCATCTTTACCCAATCAGTTAAGAGGATTAGCTATTGATCATGTAAATCAAAAGTATGATGAGAAAATGCTGCCCTATGATAAAACAGCAAACGAATTTCTTCATTCTTTTCTTTCTAAAAACAATTACAATATGCCTGTTTTATTTTCAGCGGAAGCTTTTGAAGAATTGATCAAAACATCGCTTTTAAGTATTGAAATAGATGACATGATTTCCTCTTTTAAATCCTATGGCGTACCTTCAAAAGAGGCTAACCATACAACACTGGACATGGTTAATTTGGCAACAAGATCAATTAAGGAAGGAGATCTTGCTCCTCATATTTATGGTTCAGCCTTAAAAAAATATTTAAAGCTGCAATTACCTCAATTAATTGTCAATCATCAAATCAAACAAAATGATGAGGATGGGATGATTAAAAAAATTGAATCTTTTTCGAAAAAGGCATTTATGATCATCAAAGCCTATGCCGAGAGACTGATGACAAATAAAGAAAAGGATTTGCAGTCAGTCACAATCAAAACGGATGGGAAAGAAGATAAGACGGATCACACCCCTCCCCTTAAAGCAGATTCAAGGAATCAACTTTCCTTTGAATCAAAAGAGCCTCTGACAAAAAACGTAGCATCATGGGATTCAGATATTTCAGATTCCCTTAAGCAAAAGCTGGAAAAAGACAAAATACCATTACAGCAAACCGAATTATTATCAAAAGCGACAGCAGAAGTAAAACAAAAGGAAGGGGCATCAGAGTCTATTCAACAAAAAGAGCTCAATTCAAACAATGCTACAAATCAAAAAAACCAGCAAGAGCTGAACATCCAGTCGGAAAAAAGCAACTTAACCGACTTGAAATCAAATGAAGCACACTACAGAAATGATATTGGTTCAGATAAGATCCTTAAATTCCTTAATATATCTTCTGAAAAACCAGACTATTTCACTGCTTATTCATCTTTGCTCACAATAAATTCTCATCCCTTTGTGATAGACCTCCAACAAAAGATGATGAACAAAGGTGGTTACGAAAAAAGCGAAATGTATAGAGTATTTATTGAAACAAACACACAGATGTTTGGCACCGTTTTTGTAGATACTGTTGTAACGGATAAGAAAATTGATATCTATATTTACGCCGAGCAACAATATGCGAAGGCTTTTACCAACCATTCTGCAACACTAATCAAAAGAATCAAGGAAACGGATTATCAATTAAGGGGATTATATATTAGAGAAAAATTAGATCAAAATGGGATACTGAAGCATAAGATGAACCGTTTTTCAAACCTTAACAAAAAGGGAGGTTTTTATCAGTTCGCATGAATAGTAAAGATCGATCTTTTCATTTCCTCAATAAATCTAAAGGAAAACAAGTGAATGCAGAAGAGATATCGCAAGCTGCAGCCTTAAAATACAATCCGGAGGAAGGACCTGTCCCTAGAATTGTAGCTCAGGCAAAAGGCGAATTAGCAAAAAGGATTGTAGAAATTGCTTTGGAGAATGACATCCCCATCTATAAAGATGAGCAATTAGTCGAAAAGCTATTAGAATTGGATTATTATTCTGAGATACCACCTGAATTATATAAGGCGATTGCTGAAGTAATTGTATATGTTTATCAACTTGGCGGCTTTAAATAAAAAAAGAGAGGGAATGCTTTGAAAGAAAAAACATTTAGTACATACCAAGACACTTTGGAATATTTTTTTCATTCAAGACCACACGGAACCATCAAGTTAGGTTTGGAGCGGATTAAAAAATTACTTCATCTAATAGGAGATCCGCAAACTTACTTTGATGCCATTCAAATAGCTGGTACTAATGGAAAAGGTTCGGTTACCCGTTTTTTATCAACTCTTTTTACTGAGTCTGGTTATCATACAGGTGCGAATTATTCCCCGCATCTGGTTCGTTTTAACGAGAGGATTACCTGTAACAACGAGATGATCAGTGATGAAGATATTGTAAACATCGCTAATGAAATCTATGATGCAGTCCACTCGATGGATAAAATCTCAGAAGAAATGAAACCAAGTTTTTTTGAATGTGCAACAGCCATGGCTTTTAAATACTTTCAAAAAAATGATTGTGAAATTGCAGCCGTTGAAGTTGGATTAGGCGGACGATTAGACGCCACCAGTGCCTTGAATCCTGATGTAACCGCTATCACTTCCATCAATTTTGATCATGTGAAAACTTTAGGAGATACCATTGAAAAAATAGCCTTTGAAAAAGCCGGAATCATTAAATCAAATACACCCATGATTTGTGGAACTGATTTGCCTGATGCAGTTAGAGTCATTGAAATGGTTGCAAGGGAAAAAAAAGCTCCATTGTATCGATTTTTGCAGGATTATCATTTTTTGCCGGTAAAAAACGAACTGAATTCCAATGAATTTCATTTTCAAAGCAAACAGCTCGATATTCACAATCTTAAATTAAAAATGAATGGTACTCATCAGATGAAAAATGCTTCAACGGCTATAATGGCTTATCTCGTTTTTTGTGAAGTTAAGGGTCTTGAGTACTCTGAGGATGTGATCAGAAGATCATTTAAGAAGGCGTATTGGCCCGGAAGATTTGAAAAGATTTCAGATGAGCCAATAATCATAGTTGACGGAGCACATAATGGAGAAGGGATTGATTCGCTAATTGAAAACTGGCAAATATATTTCAATAAACAAAAACCAATATTGCTCACCGGCATGTTAAGTGGCAAAGATTATCATCAGATTTGTAATGTTTTATCTGATATTTCGGATTCTGTCATTATCACTGAGCCAAACTCGCCCAGAGATACTGATACTTCTCTTATCGTTCAAGAATACCTCAAACACAAACAAGAAACAGAGGTAGCCTATTTGCCTGATCATAAAGAAGCATGTTTAAAAGCATTAGAACAAGCCCAACGCAAAAAAATACCCATTTTAATTACCGGCTCGCTATATGTCATCGGTTATTTAAAAGAAATAATGAGTACTTTAAGTTAGCAGAAATTCTCCATATGTGATAAAATTTTATAACCATCATCCTTATGTCAGACAGGAAGGAGTTTGAATGGAAGAAAATTGGAGAAGATCTGATTTTGAGTCTTTTTTGTTCAAAATAATAGAAGTATCGATCAACGACAACAAATGGAAAACACAAATTCTGTATTCTCTAGAAGCAGGCGGGAAAAGATTCAGACCTGCTTTATGTTGTTTGTGCGGAGAAACGTTGCGAATTGATTATCATTCATTGTTTACGATTGCTTCTGCTGTGGAGTTATTACATACTGCCTCTCTAATTCATGATGACCTACCTGAAATTGATGACGATGATTATCGTAGAGGTCAGTTATCACATCATAAAAGATTTAGCCATGGAACAGCTGTAGTAGCAGCTGATTTCATTTTTTTCTTAGCTTTTGAACTGATAACAAGATTAAACAGCACAGCATTAAACCAATATTTTTCCCGATGTTCTCAAGATCTTGCATATGGAGAATACTTGGATATCATAATGGAAGAAAGGTCAGAAATCTCTCAAGAGGATATTGAAAGGATATATGAGTATAAAACTGCAAGACTTATTGAGTTTTCTATGACCGCACCGGCGGTTTTGGTAAAAAAAACAGATCCACACATACAATATTTAAAAGATGCGGGACAAAATATGGGGATTGCCTTTCAGATTTTAGATGATTTAAAGGGTATTGAAGGGCGATTTGAAGACATTGGTAAAACTCCTGGAAAAGATGTCGACAACCATAAAAAAACAATCCCGCAAGCTTTGGGAATTAAAACCTCTAAAGAATTGGTTTTGCAGAAAAAACATCAATGCCTTGAACGATTAAGATGCATTAAAACTATTGATGGATCAGATTACCAGAGAGTTATCGACTATCTATCGATGATTTGGGAAAAAATTGAGATTGCGTAAAGAAAGGATGATTAGGTTTGGGCTTTTTAAAAAATATTTTTAAAATGATTAAGGGGCTCCCGGGAAAATTGAAGAAGTTTCAATTTAAAGATATGCTTGCTTATTTTAAATCTCACCGTTTGTTATCAATGATTTATCTTGCGGTCATGGTTTTGCTTATCGTTGCCATTATCCTCATTATTGGCAATTATAGGAAACAAGAAACAAAAGTTGCAATGAGTCAAACAGATGAAGATTTCGCAACGACAGATATCAAAGATTTAACCCTAATCATACCTGAAAACGCCTTTCCTTATCCAAAAGGATTTACCGTAAACAATATATACAGGGATGCAGCTTATGACAAAGTGAAAGCATTAGGAAATTTTTATGGGGAAATTTATGAGTTAACGCCTACAGATGGGAGAAACGATTTGGCACTTGAACCCATTACTTATACGTACAAAATTCCAACAGAGTTCTATTTTGGAGACGAATACAATAACTTTGAGTTACTGTATATAGAAGATAAAGAAAACCCGGTGGTTAAAACCTTTTTTGGAGGGGAAATTGTTTTTGATAAAGGGAATCAACCGTTGTTATTAGCAAAAGGATTTCATGGATCATTAGTAGGATTAAGAGTTAATAATCCTGAAAAACAAAATTTAGGCATAAAAAAAATAATCGAAAAACCAGATACACTGAAACCCGATTTATTATTGGTTCCGGGAATTGACATTAATTTTCAAGGCTTTTTGCCAAATACAATCAGCAATCAAAATCCGCAAGGAAATAATCTTTGGGAAGTGACTTTTGAAGATAGAAGTATTTGGGTTTACGATTATCCTCTTTCTGAAACAAGAAGTGCTAATTATGTAAGAGAAGCACAACAGTTTTTTTCTGATATTTCCAAAACCAGCTACGTAAGATTAGAGGCCGAAAAATTAGCCAAGACGCTTCTTGAGAGTGATCAAGAATTTGATATTATTGCACACGGAATAGGCGGAATAATTGCAAGATACGCTGTTGAAAACTATCCAGTCAATAATATTAGAAAAATGGTATTAATATCTGTTCCAAATACGGGTACAAATATCGTAAACCCTTCTTTTCTTAATCTTTTATATGGAAAAGATACGAAAGTTCTATCACAAATATACGGACTTGATACCGACTCGATTCGATATTTAACGAGAAATAACCTGGGGTATTTGGAAAACATCAACGCCTTTTATACGGATGTTTTACCCGATGCAGATGTAATAAACACATTGGAAAATTCTATACGAACAGACATCGACTACTTTTTTTTGGCTGGAAGTACCCCGGACTTTGAAGTGGATCTTGAAGAGTCTCAGTTTGCTAAGTTCTATCCCGAAAATACTTCAGGTAAAGGCGATGGTATAGTGTCGGTTTATAGTGCTATTTTCCCCTCGCTTGAAGAATCCCCAAACGAAAAAGACCACATCCTTTCGAAAATTGTACCTTATTCATTTTTCGATATTTTTCTACAACAACAAACACTGCAATATATTCGTACCTACCTTGAAGAAGGGATTGAAGTGATAGACATTCCCGAGTATGAGGACGACACCTTTAAAGAATGGATGTTCGATTCACCCAGTTCAACGCTTACAGAATCTACTGATCAAAAGGCAAACGATATCTTTTCAGCAACAACGACTGAAAATCAACTAAATGCAGAGTCCCTCATCTCAACCCAAAGTACCACCACACTTAGTCAAGATGTGTTGAATAAAAATCATTTGGAAGATTGGAAAAGTGGAGATGTCCCACCTGAACAGAAAACTTCTTCTCAATCCGGCATTTCTGAAACGATAAAAACACCGACAGATGAAAAGAGAGATCTATCAGTAGAAAGTACTCAAGTTCAAATAGTTGAAAATAATATCAAAAAAACGGTATCCATCATCAAAGACCTCAATGATATGAAAGGAACAATGGAGGTCGCTACAACCGGTAATACAAATCAAACAACATCTAAAATAGAGAAATATGTTCCCGATTCATCAAAATGGAATACAAATTTGTTCCCAACTACATTTGCAAATATTCAGAATATGATTGTTTATCAGCTTACTAGTCACAAAATCCCTTATGAATCTTCGCCATATGGATTGGCAACGGTTGGTGAAATGATTTACCTTTTTGACAAGGAAGGGGTAATTAGTTTTAAAAATGGTATTTTTAAAAGAATAAGCGACACACCAGTCAGTGCATACTATTATGATCGTGAAAGACTTTATATTGTACAACAGAATATCATGACGGAATATTCTGAAGGGGAACCCGTTAAAATGACCTATTTGATGTTTGAAGCGCCTGTTCTATCTTTAGCGGTTACTGATGCACATCAGTATTATTTATTAAATCAGGATGGTTTAACCTTTGAAACACCATTGCAAAGTTATCAATTGGATGGACACTATGGACAAATCATTTTGTACGGTGTATATCCCTATATTATCACTGATGCTGGAGTTTATTTGTTCGACGGGCAAGGATGCGAAATGATTTATAAACCTTATAGTTCAGACATCCAATTGAAATCTGGAATTGTATATAACGATTCTCTTTATCTACTTGCTTCAGATTATTCATTAAGAGCCGTTAGTCTTGATGGGAAAAAGTTCCTCTTGGAAACTGCGAACAATTCAGGCGGGATCAAATTAATCCACACTGCTGATAAACTCATTATCGCCGGAAGAAATAAATTTAACTTAATTGATTACTCCTATAAAAAACCGGAAGGAGCTACATTCGATATCCCAAAAACTGATAAATTGATCGATGCTGATATATTTGAGGGGAACATAATAGTATTAGTTCGAGAAGGTGATTCCACATTTATAAAAAAACTAGCGATTTTGGAATAAAGACTGTCGTTTTAATAATAGTAATTTTTGTTTTCTCATTGTCTTCTGTTTTAGCAGATGATGAAGATAATGCAATGTCACTTTATTTTTCAGGAAAGGATGCATATAATTCTGGAAATTATAGAGCTGCTCAAGATTTCTTTAAACAAGCCTTGATAAAAGATGAAAACATAGAAGCCAAAGCACAAAACATTAAATATATGCTGGGTGTAAGCGCTTTTAATAATGGAGATTATAAGACGGCAAAAACTTACTTAAGTCTTTTTTCAACCAATCCAATTGCTCAGGATTTGTTGAATAAGATAGAAATCTTTGAAGAGAATTTACCTGAAGATTTCGTTTATCATACGGATAACCATGAAAAACCGGTTATCATCTCAGAAAGCTCTACACAAATAATGGACACTAATACAAATGCTGAAGAGGAAGGTATTAACGGGAGAATCATTATCATTGTTGTTGTAACAACGATTTTGATCATCGCTTTTGCCGTTTTTTTTGAAATTAAGAAAAGTCTTTTTAGTCAAATTGCCCTAAAACTGGTTGGTGTTTCTGCCAACACCATAATCATTGGATCTAAAAATACAACGAATAGCATACAGGATGAACAGTTGAGTTCTTTGAATGAAAACCTTCAGCCCGCTATTACAGAAATCAGTACCGCATCGCTTTTAGAAACACCTTTTGACGAAGAAATAGATATTGAAAGCATGGCTTCCAAAGATATTAAAGAGATATCCAGATTCTTTAAAGATGAAAATGATGACGAACAAATGCCCAATCATACCACCTCAGAAACTGTTATTGAATCGATATTGAATGAGTCTCAAGAAAGTGAAAAAGAATATGATAATGCCCGTGAATCAATTCTCAATTCAATTTTAGATCATGAGACTATTTTTGATAGTAAGAATCAAGATGATGAAAATACTCCAAGTGAAGAAAAGTCGCTGATAACTGAACCTGAAAGAATGGAAGATGAAATTTCAAAAAAACCAAAATATGAACATCTCGACAATGTACCTGATGATTTTGACGTCAATAAAGCAATTGAGAAAGCCTTTAAACTGATAGAAGAAAGCCAGGAGATCATTAACAGTCAAGATTCAGATGATAAGGATTTCATGTCCATAGAAGAAATGGAAAAAGAAATGGCAGAAAAAGAACGGATGAATCTTAAATATTTTCAGGAGATGGAAGAGTTGAATGATGCATCCATGAACAAATTCTTTGATTATATCTTTGATCATCACTCAGAAAAAAATATAAAATGAAAAGAATTACTTCTGTGGTGATTGTCCCTTTGTTTTACTCAGAGGAAACGACTAGAATTTTGTTTACCAGAAGAAACCTAAAGTTGAAACATCATCCTGGAGAAATATCTTTTCCCGGAGGAAAGGTTGAAATCGGTGAAACATTCATCGATGCAGCAAAAAGAGAAACACTTGAAGAAATCAACTGTAAGGTGGTCAAGGTCATCGGTGAACTCAATCCTGTTATGACATTTGTCTCAGATCACTTGATCTTACCCTTTATTGCCTACATCGATACTTCAACCCTTTCTTTGAATCGAAATGAAGTAGAATCCATCCATACCGTTTCTGTTGAGGAATTCATAAAAACAAAAATGAATAAGAGAAGAGTTGAACACAATAGGGTTTACATCAAATCACCGATTTGGCAGTTTTCAGATTTTTACGTTTGGGGAGCTACAGGCAAAATACTATCCGAGTTTAAAGATTGGTTGAAAGAAAATACCATTTAATCTTTTAAAAGTACAAAAACGGGGAAGATTCCCCGTTTTTGTAGAGTAAAAGTGTATGTTAGTTTTGAATTAGTTTTAGTACTTCTTCGTTTTCTGGGTCTAATTCAAGAATTCTATCAGAATACTCCTGATTTGTTTCTGTTTCTCCTGATATTTTGTTTATTCTTATTAAATACATATAGGCAATAACTCTGTCCCTTAAATCGGCTTTCGGATTTTCTCCGATTTCCAATAATTTTGGGTAAGCCTGTAATAATTGAGCCAATACTTGATCGCCATAATAAGCCATAAATTCGTCGTCTTGGGCAACGATCAAAGCCTCAGAAATGAAAGCGTCAAAAAATCGCATTGCCATTCTTGTATCTTCTGGGTTGAGGGAATAATATCTGCTTAAAGCTGCAAATCCCTTATCGGTATCTTTGGACATAGCTTTCAAATTTTCCAGTCTAATCTGTTCTAAATTGTTGATGTCTTCTTCAGAAGCTATCGATTCAACTTGAGCCGCTATCTGAATGATGCTTTCAATAGCCACTTCAAAAAAAGCCCTATCGTTGACAGATTCAGGATCAAAGTCAAGCAGATATTGGACCATATTAGTAAAATCTTGAGATTGTATCGATTGCGTGTATTCTTTACCAAATTCTTCTATAGAGTTAAAGTAGTCAAAGAACTTAAACGTTATGTTGTTCTCTTTTTTAAATGTATTCATCCAATCATATAAAAGTTCCTGCTGAGTTTGTTCTTTGAATTGCGTGTATTCTTCTTCCATTTTACTGAAGCTTTCCAATGTTCTTACGTCTGTTTTTTCAATTGGTAAAATGATATGATAACCAAATTCTGACCTTACAGGTGGTGTTAGTTTATTTAATTCGCCAGAAAAAACAGCTGCCTCAAATTCAGGAACAGTGTATCCTCTTTTTACCCATCCAAGCATGCCACCGTTTTCAGCTGTTCCGTCAATTGAATACTGTTTTGCAGCCTCTTCAAATGTAATGTTTCCGGATTCAATGTCTTCTTTTATCGACAAAGCCTCCTCTTTAGTTTCGACCAATATATGTCCTGCTTTTACTTGCTCATAGTCGGCAATAATATCAGGCAATTTTTCAGAAAAGGCTTTTTCTATAGCCGCTTGTGTTAATGGGGCTACCGTTTCAATGACTTTAGTTCTTAGCATTTCATCCTTTTTTACCATTTTAACAAATTCATAGAAGTTTTCAACTGAACCATAATTGGCAATAACTTCGTTTTTATATTCTTCAGTTGCAATTACTTCAGAGACAATACTGTTTGTTTCTTCTTCTAACTGTAAAGCATCGACAGAAACATTGTTCTTAATGGCGTATATTTCTAATAATTCGCCTTCTGCTTTAATTGTTGCTAAATCGAATTTCACAAAAATCCCATCAAACACCGGATTAAAATTTTGCTGAGATGTATAATATTCTTCATAGTTCAAATAGTCAGATTCTACATCACGCATTTGAACTCCGTAACCTGTATCCTGGCCGTTTTCTAAAATCCTTACGGCCATTTCAAGCTCCTGTTCTAAAACTGGAATAACACTTTCTCTTTGAGTCATGATTTCTTCATCCGACAAGGTTCCTAACTCCATATTCGGTAATTGAACTTGCGTTGATGCATCCCCTTCATCACCAAACATAACCAAAGTAACAAGAGTTAGTACGATCAATAGTGTTAAAAACTTTTTCAAAACATTTCCCTCCCAAAAATAATGAAATTAAAATCCTATAGCTTTCAATTTTCGTAACAATAAGCCTGAAGCAAGATCCAGTAGATAATCATATAATAAAATCACCAACTGTATGACGAAAAAAAATAAAAGATTCTGCCAAAAGTGGCCACTGATAATCTTTTGAAAAAAATCTTCAAAAAGTATATTGGCAAACAAAAAGAGCAACCATAACGCTGTATTCGCATAAATAACCATCATTGTTTTTTTCACAAACAAGTTTCTGGTTTTAATCATGCTCCTGATCATTGAATAACCCCCAAAAGCAAAGATATAAAGAATGGCGATGCTTTTGTAAGGTAAGAACAAAAAAGATATGATTGCAGTTGGCAGAAATACTAAAAATGCTTTCTTAGGATTATGACGCTTGATAAAAACTTCTAAGATCAAAGCACTTACTCCTGCAATAAACAGCTTGTTTATCGGCGATATAGCAGCAATAATAAGAACAACTATGCTTAATCCGGTAAATAATCCGGATTCTGCAATAACGCGTGTGTTCATAATAGTAAGCAAGCATCTCCAAATGAATAGAAACGATAATTATTGTCAATAGCTGTTTGATAGGCAGCCATAATGGTTTGTCTTCCTGAAAAAGCTGATATTAATAACAGCAATGTACTTCTGGGTAAGTGGAAGTTTGTGATCATCGCATCAACCATTTTAAATTGATATGGCGGATAAATATAGATATTTGTGTGGCCAGAAAAACCGTTCGCATAGTGTCCAATATCCCTGGCTATGGTTTCTAAAACTCGTACACTCGTTGTGCCTACCGCAATAATTCTATTTCCTTTTTCTTTGGCTTTCACTAACGCTTGAATTGAATCTGGAGTAACATGAAATTCCTCGCTGTGCATGATATGATTTTCAACGATTGTTTCCGAAATAGGTCTAAAAGTGCCTAAGCCAACATGCAGAGTGACTTTAATGATTTGAACGCCTTTACTTATGAGTTTTTCGAATAAGTATTTGGTAAAATGCAAACCAGCGGTTGGTGCGGCAACCGCACCGTTTTTCTCTGCATATATTGTTTGATATCTTTCATTTTCTTCAGTTGTTTCGTGAATATATGGGGGTAAAGGTAGCGTACCTATTGAAAAAAGACTTTCATTGATTGTAGAGGATCCGTTGTTTTCGAAAGCTATCATCCTGTTACCATTTTCCTTTATGTCAAGACATGTTCCAGTTATGGTTGTGTTTGAATAATTTGGAAAATATAGAGTCGTTCCTTTTTTTACCCTTTTTCCTGGTTTACACAAAGTTTCCCATATTCCGTTTTCCACTTCTTTCAGAAGGAATGTTTCAACATATGCCCCTGTCGCTTTTTGACCGAACAACCTGGCCGGTATGACCCTTGTGTTATTGATAACAAGAACATCACCGGGAAGAAAATAATCAACAATATCAGAAAATATCCGGTGTTCTATTGTTTTTAGCTTTTTATTAATCACCATCAGTTTGGAGCTATCTCTGGGCTCACAAGCCTTCTGAGCGATTCGTTCTTGTGCCAATTGATAATCATATAAATCAATCATCAAATTCATTCACCAACATCACATTATTTTCCCATAAAAGCATACACTAGTGCCACTGCTGACAAAGCTGTTCCAGCTACACCAAGTCCAATTGCATACCATAATTGCTTTTCCACAGAAGTTAATTCTTGTTTGAGTCGATCATTCTCTATCTTTAAATAATCATTGTCTTGAGCAACTTGATTGACAGCCAATCCCAATGTTTCCAAATTAGCGATTCTATCATTATGATTAACCAACAAATGGTTGATCTCCGGAATTTGTTCTGCTTGCTTCAATACACCAGAGGCACTTTCCATTTGGCCTCTAAATTGTACGATTTCTTGACCTAAAAATTCCAGATTATCAATCCGTTTAGTCAAACCTTCGATATCACCATCGATTTTTTTGTCGTAGTCGTGAAGTTTGGTATCCTCAGCTTCTATCTTTGACATCCATTTATCTAAATCACCGTAAATTCTCAAGTATTCGATCAATCTCATAACGTTTGCTTCATTTGCAGCTAAGCGGCTCTCTTGTTCCTCTACTTGTGCATAGAGATTCTCCAATTCAATTTCAACAGCCGATAGAAAATCACTGTAACCACTAATAAAGCTTGTTTTGTCCTCAAGTGTCTGAAGTTGAATGATTACTTCATCTTTTAAAAGTATTAAACGCTGTTCCATGGCATCCAGTTCTTCTCTGCTTAGAGTAATTTCTAAAACATCAATTCGATTTCTCAATTGACCAATTGAAACTTTATTGGATGAGATATCTCCTTCCATTTTCACAATTTTTGATGATACCCCACTGATATCTTTAAATATCTTACTGCCAAATATACTTTCACGTGTTCTATATAAAGCATCCGCAAGTTCATATCGGTTAACTGTATTAGCACCGTAAAAATAACCTCTAGTGTCAACATCCATGATTCCCAATTCGATTATTGAAAGCACTTCTTCATAAATATCCAATTGAGATGAAAGGTCTGGAGGAACTGAATACATATATGTAGCACATAACACAGAAATAAAAACTAAGATTATGGCCTTTTTCATTTTGACCTCCTTAGAAAATGAAATTAATGGTTCTTTCGGACTCCCCGTTTAGAGTGATGATTTTTTCTTGTTGTTGGCCTGCTTGATTTAAACATTTGATAATATAAGTACCCTGCTTTAAATTCAGGGTTAACGGTGTGATACCACTTGGTTTACCATCTAAATAGATTTCCAATCGATCCGGAAGTGAATTGATTGTGAGTTTTGTATATGATGGAATCTCACGATAAAGCGTATACGTTTCTCCATCTAGGAAAGTGAAGTTTTCTTCATAATGTGTACCGTCACTCCATTGCATTTTAAGCATCCCACTTCCAGGTCTTATTTTTAATCCTCTAAGGGGTGTATCACCTATATAAGATCCCATCCAATAAACAGCGGCACCCCCAGGCTTTGTCACTAAAAACAATTCGGATTCCCCTTCGAGGTTAATAACTTGTTCATAAATCTTCCCCGGTAGCAGTTTGAATAATCGCCTTCTTGTCGGATAGCCGCCTCTTACAATATCGAAGGTTTGCATCCCATTCGTGGTATTGATTATAGCAGGTGATTCATACTCAACACCGTTGTGAAGAACAAACGATTGACCTGCTGGAATAATATCAAAAAGGATGGTCGTATCATGATTCAGATTAACAGCTGTTTGACCTTCACGCTCAACATTGATTTGACTCATCCATTCCTTTTCCCCACTGCTTAAATAAACCATATGCTCCCCATGTGAAATGGCTAATTCGACGGGTGTTATTCCAATTTCATTCCCGTCAATGGTTAAAATTGCTGCAGGTGTTGACGAAAAGGTCCATTGGTATTCCTTTAGAGGCAATTCTTCAAATAACTGATTTTCTCCAATCTCGATGACAATTTCTTTTTCAAGTGGTTGATAGCCTTGAGCACTCATCACTAATTGATATTTTCCTGGCGGTATTTCCTTAAGTATTAAAGGGTTTGAAGTTGCTTTTTTATTGTTAACCGTAATACTGGTATGAGAGGGGCTCGCCTTTATGGTCAGGTTGGAATATGGATTGAGTATCTCTGTAATTTCATTCAAGCCTTCTTTCTTTATGTTAATATCAGATGTTTTGGAATAATACCAGTCTTTATGAAAAGAGATGAGATGCTTACCCTCATCTATATACAGTTCTAAAGGCGTTTCACCGATTTTGTTACCATCTATGCTAACCAACGCACCTGAAGGATGGGAAAGAATTCTTGTTTTACCTTCTTTCTCCAAAACCACTTGCAGTTCCCTTTTTGAGTACTGTTTGACTTCAAGATAAAACGTGCGGGTGATATAGTTTTCTCTGGTTATTTCAACATAGTGTTTTCCGACCGGTAGTTCTTCCTCAAACTTCCCGATGGATTCCATCTTCTCATCAACTAAAATTCTGCCGTCTTCCGGAAACACCTGTACAGACAATACCCCTGATGGAATCATTTCAAGACAAATTGAAGTAGCTTCAGTGATTGCAATGCTCTTTTCTAAGGTGTTATAACCTGGTTTCTCTGCTTTAAAGAGATATTCACCTTCCACTAAAAAGAGCATCTCTGAAAGAATACCGCTTCGATCTGTAATTCCGAACAGGGTGTTATTGATATAGACTGATACAGCTCCCGGAATGGTTCTAATCTTTATTGGAACCGAAAGGACCACTGTAAAAACTACAAGGATAATGATAATTTGAAGAATTAATTGGCGTTTCAATTTACACGCCTCCCAGTTTATTGATATTCTATATTTGGAAACTGAATCTCACCAATATCCTTCCAGGTCAACACATTGCCAATACGTTCAGTTGGCTCAGGATCAACTGAAATGAGCGTTGCATCTTCCGGAAAGATAAAAATCAATTTTGAATTTGAATTTTCTTTCAATTCTAAGCGGTTAGTTCCAAAATCCGTTATCCATCCTTTGTCCGTTTCTTTGACCATTCCACTAATTACACTTTTCTCTTCAATTCGCAATGAACCATTTTCCATAAAGGCTACAGCCTCATACTCGTCGATTCCAATGGGGATATCTGTGTTCTTCTCCAGTTGCGTCAATACTTCTCGGTAGTTCTCCTTTTTTTCTGCATCAGGGACGCTATTGAAACTTTCCATGGAATTTTCCAAATCAGATACTTTTTCCGAACCAAACAAGACTGAATTTTCAATAGTTGTTTTTAAACCCTTTTCAAAAGTATAAGTAGCAGCAAATTCTATTTGTGAATAATTCTGGCGATTAGTAAAAAAAGTGTATATGTTAAATCCTGCAAACGCAATGATGACTAATAATAAAATCCACATCAGTTTTTTGTTATTCATCTTTTTCATCACACTCCATATGATTTGTTGTTATTTTTTCCACTTGGGTAATCTTTCTTTAAATTCTTTGAAGACTAAAGACGCCGACCTTTTTAGATTGTAATTGGCAAGTTCCTTTATTAATGGGAAAAAAATCAAAAAATATATTAAAATAACGGTGAGTAATATGCTCATTAACAAACCAAATGCAATCTTTTGTCCTAATATAATGGCACCTTCCAAAGACCGATCATTTTTTGATAAACTTTCAACCAAAGCGGGTCTGATTTGCGTGTACGAGTGAATAATTTCCTCTTTTTGATTAAATGCAAAATCGTAAAATTGCATGATCGTTTTTTTTAAATATTCTGTAGATTCTTCTACGTTTTTTTCGGGATCAATTAAAAACCAGGTTTTTATTGCATTTTTTTCTAAAAAGTCTTCCAATGTTTTTCTAAAGGCATTAATCGTCCATAGATCAAATTCCATACCCTTTTCGGTGTTCAGCATTGAAATGTGAATATCTGAATTCAGCTCATTCAAACGAATAGAATGCTGCTGTAAGGTATTGGTATCAATCATCAGTGTCCCTGCAAAAAAAATGAGGACTCCCACCAATACAATCATTATTAACGACATGATTAAGATATAATTTGATAATTTCAATGCCAATATCTCCCTATTGTACAGACTTTATTCGTCAAGTTTATCTAAGATGTAGTTTTCTATCCAACTGCTCTCAACGCTAGTCTGATTACCGGTTTCCATGTCTTTGACAATATAAATACCGTTGTTGATTTCCTCTTCCCCCAGGATGATGGTGAATCGGGTTCCGATTTTTGAAGCATATTTCATTTGGCTCTTCAAACCCCTTCCCATTAAGTCATGCTCGACACTTATCATTTTTCTTCTTAAAAATCGCACAATTTTCATCACATAGGTTTCTGCTTCTTCACACATACCCAGTACATAGACCTCTGAGAAGGGTTTGATCTTTATTTCAACCTCTTCTTCTTTCATAATGGATAAAATCCTCTCTATTCCGCAAGCATAACCGACTGCTGGTATATCTTTTCCGCCAAGTTCACCGATGACCTGATCATATCTTCCGCCACCAAGTATATCAAGTATTGTATCAGCGTATGGATATTTCACTTCAAATACCATGCCCGTATAATAATCAAGTCCTCTTACAAGAAAAGGATTCTCAAAGTATTCAATGGATAATTGTTCCAATTGCTTTTTGATGTTTGAATAATCCTTGGAACAAGAGTCACACAAATAATCTGTAATCTTTGGAGCATCTGCTTTAAGTTCTTCATCCTTGGGTTTTTTGCAATCTAAAAGCCTCAGAATATTATGTTCATATCGGGATTTACAATCTTCACACAACGAATCGTAATGCTCTTGATAGTAGGTTTTCAAAGCTTCTTTATATTTGATACGATCTGAAGAACAACCTAAATGGTTGATATGAAACATGTAATTATGAAGATGTAAACTTTCAATTAAGTATTGAGCCTGCCAGATAATTTCTGCATCAGCTTTTGAGAAGCCTGATCCTATGATTTCAGCTCCAAACTGATGAAACTGTCTATATCGACCTGTTTGCGGCTTTTCATAACGAAACATAGGCCCCATATAAAATAGTTTTTGAGGCAATCCTGAACTCATCATGTTGTTTTCTAGAAAAGCCCTGATGACAGAGGCTGTTCCCTCAGGTCTCATGGTCATACTCCTGTTACCTTTATCATCAAATGTGTACATTTCTTTTTGAACGATATCCGTCTCATCGCCAACGCTTCTTTTAAATAGCTCTGTCCTTTCGAGAACAGGAGTACGAATTTCCTGAAAACCGAATACCCGAGCCGATTCTTTTGCTTTGTTTTCAAAATGATGCCAAAAGGGGACATCCTCACCAAAAATATCGTAAGTGCCCTTAGGTCTTTTAATCAAAGGCTTTCCCTCCTTGATGATTGAACTTCATGATTGTCTTTGAATCTTCTAAATCAAAACAAACCCCGCAGTTGGTGCATTCGTTACGTTTGCAATCATTCGTTTGAAACCCGATAAAACTATTTTGATATTCTTTGATCAAAAATTCTCTTTTTATTCCTGAATCTATATGATCCCATGGCAATCTTTCTTTAAAACCCCTCGCTCTTATATACTTCTCAGGTGTGATGCCAAATTCCTTAAAGGAGCTAGACCATCTTTCATAAGAGAACTGATCTTTCCATGCTTCAAGATAACCACCTTTTTCAACTACTTTTAATAGAACTTTGGAAAGATTTCGATCTCCTCGCGATAATACCCCTTCTATAAAACTAATCTCGGGTCTGTGAAATTCAAAATTCGAGAAATTTTTTAATACGGATAGTTTTCTGATTTTCGAATGCATTTCGTGAACTGAATTCTGTGCAGCAAATTGAAAAGGGGTGTGAGGCTTTGGAATAAAGCCTGAAACACTAACTGAAATATTTTTCATGCCCAACTGCCTGCACTTTTTTACTGTCTCGATGATACCGCTGAGATCACCCTCTGTTTCAAAGGGTAAACCTGCCATATAATAGAGTTTTACTCTTTTCCATCCCTTTGAGAGGGCAATTTTTATCATCTCAAAAATCTGATTTTCATTAATATTTTTGTTAATTCTATCTCTCATCCTTTGTGTCCCAGCCTCTGGAGCAACTGTAAGTCCTGTTTTTCTTACATGAGATACTTTTTCAGCAATGTCAACTCCAAATTGGTCTACTCGGCTTGAAGGTATTGAAAGGGATATCTTTTTTTCGTTCAAATGATCAATCAAAACATCGGTTATTTCTGATATTTCAGAATGGTCCAAAGTACTTAAGGAAAGCAATGAAATTTCATCAAAACCGGTATTTTTAAGAATTTCATAACAAGCTTTTATAATCTCTTCTTTAGACCTCTCTCTTGAAGGTCTATATACCATCCCGGCATGACAAAATCGACACCCTCTGGTACAACCTCTCATCACTTCAACAACCCCTCTGTCATGAATGGTTTGTGTAAAAGGAACCAACTGATGTAAAGGGTCATTTTCAGCGGTCAGTGGAGCGATTCTCTTTTGAATTCTCTTTGGAACTTGATACTTAACATCCGATTTAGGCTGAATATAGCCATCAATTTGTTCATAGAATATTGGTACATATATCCCATTCACATCATTCACCAAACGATATAATCGTTCAATCTTTGGTAAATTCGTTGTTTTGAGTAAAGACTCGCCTATCTCAATGATTGCTTCTTCTCCATCACCTATTAAAAAGGCATCGACAAATTCAGCAATGGGCTCAGGATTATAAACGCATGGTCCGCCTGCAATAATTAGCGGATCATTTTCCGTTCTATCACGGGTATATGGGTTAATGTGAGCCAATTGAAGATACTTCAACATTCCCGGATAGGAAAGCTCATATTGAAGGGTAAATCCTAGGACATCAAATTCGTTCGGTGAGCGATAACTTTCAAGGCTGAATGGTTCTAAATCTTCGCTTTCCATTATTGCTAATAAATCTTTCCATGGCAAAAAGGAACGTTCAGCTAAAAAAGCGTTATTTTTATTCAATATTTCATACAATACTTTTAATCCTAAATGACTCATACCAATATCATATATATCAGGAAAGACAAGAAGAAATTTGAGTAGCTTTGTGTCCCATATTTTCTTGATCCCGTTGTACTCGTTCCCGATATATCTTGAAGGTTTTTCAACGGTGTAAAACAACCCTTTTTCATGGAGGAACTGGTTCGTGGATTTTCGGTTCATTTGAATTCTCTGCTGATTTAAGGTACTCATTTTTTCCAATCTACCGGTTTTCGCCTAACAGGCATCGTCATACAACGACAGCCACCGCCACCTCTGGATAGTTCTGAACCTTCGATGGTAATCACACAACGTTTGTAATCGTTCATTCTTCTCTTTCCGCTGATAATTTCTTCCGCTTCAATCACTTCAAAACCTGCTTTATTCAGTGCGTTAATTGTACTAACATTTCTTTTATAGCCGATAATCTTTCCTGGTGCCAAGGTGAAGAAGTTAGCGCCACTATGCCATTGTTCTCTTTCCTGAACCCATTCATCTTTGTTGTCTCCGCAAAAAACGGGTTCAATGGGCATCCCAAGCCTTCTCAAAGAATCGATGATATTATCCTCTTCCCATATGTCTACTTTTCCACTAACAATATTAATATGGAGTGTTTTAAGATTATTTCTTTTTAGAATAACCGGTTCATATGCCATGCATTTATTGATATCCAATAATGTAAATACCATATCTAAATGGATGAATGATTCTGGGAATTTAGGCAGTTCTTGAACTATGATGTGTTTTGATTCTCCTCGATGTTTGATGTGATCGATGACGAAGTCTATTCCTTGAGAGGATGTTCTGGCTCCCATACCAAACAGCAATATATCCTCGCTAGCAATCAATAAATCGCCGCCTTCACTATACAATGAATCAGTTAAATAACGCCTTCTTGTTGGATTAATGGTATCGGCTGTGACCATGGAACTGTGATTAAAAATGGTTTCCATGATAAGTGACTCACGTGCCCTTACAGGGGTCGCCATTTTGTTGATTAAAACGTGATTTGAGATACTGACTGAGGCATCTCGGGTAAAGAAAAAGTTATGCAAAGGTCTCAAAGCGTATCTTTCTTGACTCAAGTAGTCAGACAAAGATCGTTTTTCAAGTGGAACACCCTCTATTAATTGAGAAGCAAGTTCAAATTCGGAAAGAGAAAGTAAATACCTTTTATAATCCTGTATGTGTTCATTTTCACATATTTCATCAATCAGTTCTCTTTTTACCCCTTCATCTCGAAGAGCATCTTGTAGAAGATCTTTAACCTGGAAGATTTTTGTGGTCTTTTCTAATACCCCTATCAGTTCCGAGTATTCTTCTTTTGCCACAGCTAAGTTTAATATGTCGCTATATAGTGCCCTTTGAGCATTCTCTGGAGTCATATTCTCAACCTCCGGACCTGGGGTATGCAATATGACACCTTCTAATACACCGATTTCAGAATTCACTTCTACCTGCATCTTGGTTTTTCTATACGGATCATTCTTCACCCTTTTTCCTCCATATCTTTTTATTTTTCTAATTCTATCATATGTTTTAATTATTCAGGTGTAGTTTCTTGTGTGGTTTCTTTAGATTCGTTGTTTTCTTCTTCTTCTTCTTCGGGTTCTTTCACTAAGTGATTGATTTCCTTTTCTGATTCTTCATTAGAAGAATCAGAAGATTGATCTAGGAATGATTCACCCAGTTCCTCGTATAATTCTAAATCAGACATCTTAAATATCTCATAGAAATTCTCAGTAACCGAATAGGCATAAGGTCTTCCAGGCGCTTTGACTCTTTTTCTTTTGATTAATCCCGCCAGTAATAATTCCAAAAGCTGATTTGAACAATCTTTTCCACGTACTATCTCCACCTGGCTTTTCGTACAGTTACCATTTTTTGCTACAATGGCTAACACTTCTACCTGAGAAGGTGTTAATTTCTCAACGGGTCTTCTAATCAATCTTTCTACATACTCAGAATACTCTTCCTTTGTGAAAAAACCATATTTTTTTCCAACACGCTTTAGCCGAATTCCATGATCATCACTTTCATAACGATCATGAAGCTCTTGGAGTATACTTTCGACTTCCGTTTTAGTGATTTCTGAAAACTTGGTAAGCTGCGGGATATCTAATCCTTTATTGGTCGAAAAAATCAAAGCCTCAATCACTGAAGTTTTTTTCATATACTCCCCCATAAAAAACAATGTATATTCATCTTTATTATAACATTTAAGGAAAGAGAATATAAAAACATGCTATAATCCTGATAAAACATAAGGGGGGTAAAGAAATGAAGATATTCTGTTCGATAGACATGGAAGGGATTGCTGGAACAATTAATTGGTCGCAAGAAGATGAATTTGCAACAAGACAACAGGTCAGAAAATGTATAAAAAAACAAGTGGAATGGGTTATCAAAGGGATTCACGAAAGTGAACATAATCATCTAATTGATGAAATAGTTATTGCTGACTCACACAATAACGGTGATAGTCTTGAGTATGACATCACAGAAATGGACGATAGACTCTATTTGATAACAGGTTCTCCCAGGCCGGAATACATGATGCCAATGTTTGACAAACGTTATGATGTTGCTTTTTTTCTTGGATATCATGCCGGTGTTGGAAGGCAGCAATCCACAATGGATCATACTTTTTCCAACAGCGCTTTTCATAATGTCTGGATTAACGAGAAAAATGTCAATGAAACTATTTTGAATGCGGCTTATGCTGGGTATCACGGAGTTCCGGTTGGGCTTATCACCGGGGATATGGGGCTAAAAAAACAGTTGGAAGAGAACAAAGACCTGAACTGGATTGAGTATGTCGTGACAAAAGAAGCGATTACTCGTTTTGCAGCAAAACACTATCCGATGAACATCGTTAAGAATAATACAATCGAAGCAGTGAAAAAAGTATTAAGATCTAATTTGAATGAATTACCGGTATATAAATTCGAGTCTGATTATGATCATCCGATTCTTCTGACTATTGAATTCAATAAAACTGAAATGGCAGATATAGCGCAATTTATCCCGCAAACTTCAAGGATTGATGCGAGAACCATTCAGTATAAGAATCATAGTTATAAAGACATTTTCAATACCATTGCAATATTTTCTAGAATCGCAAAAGTAAATCAGTAAGCAGAATATGGCCAACATTTTTGATAGCGAAATGATCCAATTAATTTAAACATGCTATATTTTTGAAAGTCAGGAGAGATCATGTTTGTTGGATTTCTATTGATTAGTGTTTCAGCTATTTCACTTTTTACATTTTCAATTATTACAGCATTTTCGAATCGACATTTTTTTACCACAGCGTTGATTGTGTTAATCAATGTCCTTTTATTGCTGGATATTACTATTCAGGTGAAAAAAGAGAAATTTCATTTCTTAAAATTACATCAGAAAGATTTTTTAATCGTAGCCTTCTGTGTTTTGGGTGCAGTCTCTGCCTATGTGTTGAATGTCTATGTTGGTTTAGGAGCAATCGTAGCCTCCTCATTAATAGGTTTATTAGGAGCAATACTCATTCCGAATTATGCGGTGTCAATTTATTGTGGTTCTTTTGTTGGTATGGTTTCTCCAATGGTTTTACATGATTTTTACCATGTGCTTTTAGCTGCGTCAATGGCTGGAATTATCTTCATGTTATCTGAAGAGGTATATAAAGGTTATGGAGGAAAGCTAGGTGCGACTGCTTTTATTCCGTGGGTTATTCTCACCCTTTCCAACCATGTACAGCTTACAACACCTCAATCTCTTTCCATAACCATTATGTTCGAAATAGTTGTGTTCAGTACAGTAGCTTGTTTTATCACTTACATCATTACCCACAGATTTAAACACGATGCGGTCACTTCATCCAGCTTGGTCAGCTTGATGGCTGGTTTGATCTTACCGGCCATCTTTAATGAAAACGGAACATCTTTTGCGGCAGTTGCTATGAGTGCATCCTTTGCTGGTATGTCAACCAAAGCTATTATTAAAAATGAATTGCAAATGTTTGGTGTATCTGTGCTTTTAGGTATGATGTTCGTTTATACCTACTGTCATTTTGGAGGGGCTGGAGGAAAACTGGGGACTCTCGCATTTGCCAGTGTGATTACATACAAAGGTTTTGAGGTGTTTAAAGACTTTCTGTATCAGAAATTGATAAAAAAGTCATGATCAGGTTTTAATGCTATAAATAGTGCTATAATGATCAAGTGGGGTCGTAAAACCAAATTATTTATTATTTTAGGGAGGTCTTATGAAAAAACTGTTTATAATTGCCGTATTTTTGTGCTTGATAACGATTGGGTTATCACAGAACTATGTTGCCAGTGTTATTAACGATGAAAATTTGGAAATCCAAGTGGAGACGTCTTCCCCTACAAGGACTCAAGAGTATCTTTTTAGAATCAAAAACATCAGTTTCTCAACCATATCTATGTTGTGGGATGAAAGCTCAATAACAGGATTCAACAATGCTCCTTCAAAGATGATTCTGAAAGATAATGTAAACTTTCTTGAATATCCACAGGCAGAGACTATTATTGAACCAGGACAAGAAATAATAGTAACAATCATTCCTCTTAATACCATAACAGACAAGGGAATTGAAGTTTTGGAATTAACAGAAAGAACCGTTTCTCTGTTTTTTCAATACCTCAAGTTTGAACAAAAGGAAAGTATAGCCGCAAGAATCAAATTCCCTGTCATCAAGGAACAAAGTACATTTGATAAAGTATTCCCATGGGTTATGGCAGGCGCAGGGGCAGCTTTGGTACTTGGTATCATATTCTGGCCAAGAAATTAATCAACTGTTAATTGTTAATTTTTTAAAGAGAAGAACTGGCGTCTTTTGCTGGTTCTTCTCTTTTTTTAGTGATTATCATCTGATTTTAGAGAGATTGAATCCGTTTCATCCTGGATTCCCGGGAACACATAACGATGTTGTCTTATATAACAGCTGATAAGCACTATAATAGAGTGTTTCATAGAATATTGTCGGTTTTTGGTTGCTCGTTATGTTTTGCTGAAACATAACGAGAGTTAGCCTTACTGCAAAAAGCTGTGTTCCTATTTTAATGAATGTTTTAAAGAGTTTTTTGGGATTTCTCGATAGATAATTCCGGGAATCCAGGTTTCATCATACCAAATTCTGAAATATAATATACGTAATATTATATATAGAGATACTATAATTATAATATAAGTCACTTTATGTATTACGCTAATATCTATAATACTATAACTATTATATACTGTATATATAAATATGCATATCCATATTAATATAAATTATAGTATCTAAATATAAATAGTGCCAACATCAAGCAAACAATAACATCATCTTTTCTAATTTCCTTCGCGAAAACTTCTTTAAAAGATCGTATTCAGTTCTAAAGTATAACTAAACATCACGCTTGGGATGTATTCGTTATTATCATTTCGCATAGCATGACAATTAATACATCTCATTAAACGTTTTGCAAGTATTCTTCAAGCAAAAACAGTTTGAAAATCATTACCCCGGAAGAAAAACAATCGATCAAGAAAAATAGGATCACATTGCGAATATGCTTTTACTTTCGTGAACAGAAAATATGTCGTTTGTCATTCCTGAAAGTTCTATTGGGTCTTTAGTTTCGAATTAAGAAAAGTCTCTTCGAAAAAAGAAAAAAACGCTGATTGATTTCGTTTTTTTTCTGCCAGCGTTTTTTATGAGAAAGATATGGAGAAATAAGCGGGGTTACATCCTGCGCAATTCGATGATCACTATTACTTCGAAGTCATTTAAAATGCTAATTTCGTCGTTTTTGACGCAACAAAATTAGTTATTTTGTTGCGTCATCGGTTTTCTCCAGTATTTTTGACCACAATTCTTCAGAAGAACCCGCATTTACCAACCCGTTTTCAAATAAAGTGTTGATGAAGTCTCCTGCTACCCATTTTTTTTGGTCGTCGTTGGCGAATTTTTTGTAGATCGTGGTTAATATATCAACGGCCAATTGGTTTTCATTCTTTTGATCCCTTTTGTAAATATGTTTTTTCATTGCACTTTGAAGTTCTTCTTCATTAGAGATATCTCTGAGATCCGCTTCTTCAAAATCGATGACATCAATGAGCGATCTAATAAAAGTTGCTTTTGTTATTCTCTCGTTTTCCCTGGTGCGCTCCCTGCTCGCCATCACAATCGCTACCGCTTTTGATAATTTCTCTATCTGTTCAATTCTAATAGGAACGTTGAGTTGAACTGTTTTCCCTTCCATGATAACCACTCCTTAGCTAATATGTTCGATAATATCATAATATTGATTAGAATACAAATCTATAAATATAAGAAGCAATAATAAATATTAATATATAATATGTACTAATAAGTATCGCTATTTAAAAAGATATTATATACATATTATCTGTATATATCCTATATTATATATCTATATATATAAGAAAGAAGTCTCATGTTGAATCTCATTTTTACTCAATCAATTATTCGCTTGGAAAAGGAAAAGCATATCGTCAATGAAAAAACTTTCATTCTTTATCAGTAGAGAAGATTAAGAGATAAGTTATTGCAAATTATCATATTTGCCTGTTATTTAAAGTTGACTAATCAATCCTCAATTTTGTTTAAATAAGTAAATCAGATATAATAGGTTGTACGATTAGACTGGATTTTTAAGGAAGTTTATTCATTAGATTTTTGATATATTAGCTAAAGGGGGAAACAAATGACGAACGAAAGATTTAAAGCGGAGAAAGAAAGACTCGAAAAACTTTCTGATGAACAGTTAAATGATCTTTTTTGGAAAAAGGCGGAAGAGATTG
>Ga0209607_1000030_pt1 | contig 125913 bp, 107 predicted proteins | sample AD_UKC117_MetaG_FD_184413 | JGI IMG/M metagenome (GOLD analysis project Ga0209607, IMG submission 184413) | Active sludge microbial communities of municipal wastewater-treating anaerobic digesters from Hong Kong - AD_UKC117_MetaG (SPAdes)... | ecosystem: Engineered > Bioreactor > Anaerobic >... | reverse complement strand
CGCCGAATTTGCTGCGCCACTTGTAGAACGTGGCCGAACTGATGCCGTGCTCCCGGCAAAGAGTCGGCACGGGTGTGCCGGCCTCGGCTTGCTTGAGCACGGCGATGATCTGGCTGTCGGAAAAACGTGACTTCTTCATGGAATCTCCTCGGAGAAAGGTTACGAGAAAATTCCACTTCTGAGGTCAGCTAATTTGCGGGGGGATTACCACGCCACCGTAGCCGATCCACTGCACGTCCACACCCATCGTCCACTTGTCGCTGGGCTGCACGGCAACACCCACCGTGGCGGTTGCCGGGATGTCGAAGCTGCCGCCGCCTTCGAACAGGCCAGCGTAGTTGTCGAACTTGCCCATGGACATTTTCGACTGGTAGGACGCGCCGAACTTCGCCCTGTCACCCATGGGTACCTGAACGCCGAGCTTCAGGCCGAAGCCATAGGCGGTGTCATGCCCGTTGTCGGTCAGGTTGTTGGGATCCGAGGAGAATGGCGCGAAGCTGCCAAGGCCACGCGCCTCGAACAGCTGCATGGCGATCACCGGCGAAATGCCAAACGACGCGCCATTACCGAACCCGCGCGCATAAGTCGGCGCGATGAACAGCTGCATCAGGTCGACGCCGGCAGTGCCACCACCGAAAGTGCCGGGATAGGTCACCGCCGTGCCCGATGGCACCGTTCCTACCGGCGCGCCAAAGGTGGCGCTTCCGCCGACGTAGCGCGTGTTCATGCCGCCATTGCCGTATACCGCGATGCCAATCACCGACTGCTCGTCCAGCCGATGCACCCAGCCGATATTGGGAATCAGGAAATAGTCGCGACTGCTGCGCAGCGAGCCCGGCCCCACACCGAATGTGCATTGCTGCGCGGACATGCAGGCGCCGCTGGGTCCGCCGGAAACGTCGTAGCCACGATCAGGCGAGAAGTAGGAGATGCCGACATCGAGGCCATCCTCGACACCCACCAATCCGGCCGGATTGGTGGCCGGGGTCAGGCCGTCGAGCGACATGGCAACACCGACGCCCGCCATCGCCTTGCTCTGCGCGCCATAACCGTGTGCGAAATAGCCATTGGTGGCCGCGGCCGGCAATGCCACACCCAGTGACAGAGCTGCCACGGCAATGGCGATGGCGCTATGGCGCATCGGGACGCCCTTGGAGTTTTGCTGCTTCATGGTTTTCCCTCCCAGGAAATGATTCGACCAGGACGTCTAGTCGGGTCGTAGGCACGGACCGCCAATCGGCCCGACGGAACTTGGCGCATCAGGTCTTGCATTCGAAATGACCTGGCTGTCGCCGGTAGCTGAAGCTGCGCAGCGTCATCCCGACCGCCATCGACAGCACGAAGAGCAGGATCTGCGTGGAGCCGCTGACCAGTCCGGCAATCGCCGGCCCGGGACAGAAGCCCGCCACGCCCCAGCCAACACCGAATATCGCGGAGCCCAGCAGCAGGTCGCGATCCACGCGCGTGCGAACCGGCAGGAAGAACTGCCGATCGAGCAGCGGTCGCGAGCGACGGGCAGCCAGCTGGAACAGCGGAAGGGTCACCAGCAGCGCGCTGCTCATCACCACCACCAGCGTGGGATCCCAGGCGCCGAACACGTCGAGGAAGCCAACGACCTTGGCGGGATCGGTCATGCCCGACAGCGTCAGTCCGGCGCCGAACAACATGCCGCAGGCCAGGGCCACCCAGATCCTCATCCGCGCAGCCCCAGATAGCGCAGCGCCAGCACCGTGAACATGGCGGTGCCCATGAAAACCAGCGTGGCGACGATGGACCGCCTCGACAGCCGTGCCATGCCGCAGATGCCGTGGCCGGAGGTACAGCCGCAGCCCATGCGCGTGCCGAAGCCGACCAGCAATCCGGCAACCACCATGCCCAGCGTTCCGGTCTGCAGCTGGATGGTCGCGGTCGATGGCAGGGCCATCCGCATTGCCATGCAGCCCAGCAGCAACCCAACGAGAAAGGCGAGCCGCCAGCGCCGGTCCTGGCCGGCGTTGCGTCCGCGATCGAGAAACGCGTCGCCAAAGATTCCACTGATGCCGGCGATACGCCCATTGATCCAGAAGAACAGCGCAGCGGACAGGCCGATCATCACGCCGCCCGCTGCCGCGGGTATCCAGTCGATGCCGATCATGTCGAAGTCACCGGACCGGGAGAACGGTTGCCACCCCCCGGGGTATGCTGTGGCAAGATTGGGTTTTGCCGGACCAGCGCATTCCCATGAGCAGCACACCGCCACGCAGCCGAAAGAAAGCCGCCACCAAGAAGGTGGTCGCGGAGAAACCCAGCACGGCGACAGCCGCCGACTCGGCGCGGATGGAACACCAGCGCAGCGTGATGATGCGTCTTCGTCGCGTGGAAGGTCAGATCCGCGGCGTGCTGCGGATGATCGAGTCCGGTTCGTCCTGCGAGGAAGTGGCGCAGCAGTTGGCCGCCGCGCGCAATGCGCTGGACCGCGCCTTCTTCGAGATGATGGCCTGCAGCCTCGAGTGCGAGATCGTCGACACCACCGGCTCGAACGAGATGCATGAACGCGTGTCCGAGATCCTGCGGCTGATGAGCAAGTACGCCTGACGACGAACCCGACAGGCCTTGCATCAGATCAGCCCCTCGTTGTTCTCGATGCCAATCAGCGTCGGTTGCTGCGGCGCGCGCGCGGCCACCGTCTTGCGGTCGCGAAGCCAGCCGGCCACCACGTCCCAGATCGGCTCGCCGTCCGCGCCTTCGGATACCGGCGCCCAGCCCGCGACCTTGTAGGTCTTGTCGGCTTCGATCGGCTTGCCACCCAGACGCATGTCGCGGATGCGGTCGCCCGCTTCCGCCTTCGGCGCGATGGCGTAGTCCATGCCGCCGACGCGCACCATGTCGCCGCCCTGCTGGTAATAGGGATCAGCGTTGAACAGGTTGTCGGCAACATCCTCGAGGATGGTCTTGATCATCGACCCCTTCATTTCGGTGAGGGTCGAGTACGGATAGGTGATGGCGGTCTGGTCCATCACCTGCTCCATGCGGATGGTGTCGCCCGGCAGCAGGCTGGTGCCCCATCGGAAGCCCGGCGAGAAGGCGATCTGCGCATCCTTCACGTCGAGTAGTGCGTCGAGGATCAGCTGGTCAAAGCTGCCGTTGAAGTTGCCGCGGCGATAGAGCAGGGCATCGGCAACCGCCAACGGCTCATTGAGCTTGTCGAGATAGGGCGCGCGATGGCTGTCGATCAGCGCCTGCATTTCCCCGTCCGGCGCCAGCGCGTTGGCGAACACCGGCAGCAGCCGGTACTGCCAGTCGACGACCTTGCCGTCGCGCACGTTGAAGTCGAGCACGCCGAGGAACTTGCCGTTGCTGCCGGCATTGGTCACCAGCGTCTGTCCGCCCGGGTTCCTGACGATGCTGGGCTGCGGCATGCCGTCATGCGTGTGGCCGCCGAGGATGGCATCAAGGCCACTCACCCGCGACGCCAGCTTCAGGTCGACGTCCATGCCGTTGTGGGACAGCAGCACCACGACCTGCGCACCCTTGGCGCGCGCCGCATCGATGGTGTCCTGCAGGTTCTGCTCCTGGATACCGAAGCTCCAGTCCGGGATGAGGTACGACGGATTGGCGATCGGCGTGTATGGGAAGCTCTGACCGATGATCGCCACCGGCACGCCATTCATTTCGCGCAGACTGAACGGCTCGAATACCGGGTCACCGAAGTCGCGGGTGTTGATGTTCTGGGCAACGAAATCGATCTTGCCGGCAAAGTCGTTGTCGACGATTTCCTGCACGCGCTCGGCACCCAGGGTGAACTCCCAGTGCCCGGTCATCACGTCGACACCGAGCAGCTTGCAGGCATCGACCATGTCCTGGCCGCGGCTCCACAGTGCGGTCGCCGAGCCTTGCCATGTGTCGCCGCCATCCAGCAGCAGCGCGCCAGGCCGGGAATCACGAAGTTGCTTCACCAGCGTCGCCAGATGCGCGAAGCCACCGACCTTGCCGTACTCACGCGCCGCCTCGACGAAATCCAGGCAGGTGAAGGCATGCGCCGCCGGCGTACCGGGCTGGATGCCGAACTGCTTCAGGAAGGCATCGCCGACCACATGCGGTGGCCGGTTGCGCGCGTCGCCAACGCCCAGGTTGACCGATGGTTCGCGGAAATAGATCGGCTGCAGCTGCGCATGGCAATCGGTGAAATGCAGCAGGTGCACGTTGCCGACCGCCGGCAGGTCGTAGAGGTTGCCGAAGGAGCGCCTTGGGCGCGCCAGCGGAGAGCAGCCCGCCGTAGCCGCGACGGCGGCCGCCGCCATGACCTGCAGGAATTCGCGGCGCTGCATCATTGCGCCTGCTCCATGGCTGCGGTTTCCAGTGTCTGGTTGACCGGCGATGCCGGATCAAACAGATAGGCCATCACGTCCTTGAGCTGCTGCTCGGTGAGGATGCCGGACGCGCCGAAGCGCGGCATGTGCGAACAGGTGTTGTAGACATGGGAGTTCCACAGCCGCGTCCAGGTGTACCTGAGGATCGCTTCGCTGGTGCCGCGAAGCTTGCCGTAGTGACGCAGCGGCGGGCCCAGCGTACCGTAGGCGATTTCCTCGTCGGCCATCTGATGGCAGGCATAGCAGTTGCCGCCATTGGGCTCGCTGGGATCATCATTGCTCTGCATGCCTTTGCCGGTCTTGGCGATCCACTCGCCGTTGTGCCAGTCGCCGAAGAAGTCGCCGTCCTCCGGGAAACGCACGCCGGCCGTGGCATCTGCGGCAATCTTCTTCGCGTCTTCGGCGGGAACCGGGCGGCCTTCGTACTCGCTGCAGAACCGCTGCATGTGGTCCTGCTCCAGGCGGTCCATGCCGGCCTGCCCGCTGGTTTCGAAAGAGGACATCAGCGCGGCCTTCTTGGCGGCGGCCGGATCAACCTTCGCCGCTTCCGCCTGCGCGGTTCCGGTCTGGCCTTCGGGGGTACTCGCACAGGAAGCCAGCGTTGCCGCCAACACGCCCAGCAAGGCACCTCGGATGATGGTTTGATTCAGTGACATCGTCGGCTCCTAGCGCTTCAGCCCGGGGGCATCCATTTCGGCGCCGTTGGCCAGCACGCCGAGGTAGGTGATCAGACCGATCGCGGCCGGCGAGCCATGCACCAGCCCGGGAAGGCGCTGCTGGCGAGCACAGTCGGCCATGCGCCACTCGTAGGTGCGCACCGCGCCCTGCGCGATGCGATAGGCGGGCCATGCCGAGAACGAAGCTTTCGCGCCTTCCGGCTCGTTCAACTGCAGCAGCGACTGCAGGCGGATGCGTTTGCCGCTCTGGCCGTGACAGGTGGCGCAGGAGAAGTCATGCGGCCCGGCGCGGAAGTTGAACTGCTCGCGCCCCATCTCGAAGGCGGCGCGTTCGGCCGGGTGATCCTGCGGCACCGCTATGGGCATGCCCTTGCTCTGCGCGGCGATGTACGCCGACAGCGCTTCGAGATCGGTCTGCGGTTGTCCCTGCTCGGAGAAGGGATGCTGGCGCAGCTCCGTCACGTCCATTCCCTGCACGGTTTCCATGCAGTAGAGCAGACGCGTTTCCAGGTCCATCACCTTGCCGGCGTCCTCGAACCAGCGTGGCAGCTGCGCGTAGGCGCCCTCGACCACGCCGGCACCAAGGCCGAGGTCGCACTGTTCGAGCGAAACCTGCTTCGGGCCACGCACTTCGTTCCACAGGTCCTCGCCCTGGAACTCGGTGAGTTCGGCCGGGTTGTCATCGCCGAACATGGCCCGGTACTGGGCAAAGATGTCGTCCTCGGCGCCGGTCGCCGATGACGCGGCCATCGCAAGGGCCGTCGCCAGCAACGTGCCGGACAGGGTTTTCATGGTCATCTCGATACCTCCTTCTCGGGACGAACAGCGCGACCTGGAGCCGCAGCCTGCTTGCTTGAGTCGCGCCTACTTGAGCACGGTCTCGTCGGTGCGACTGTCACCCTGGTTATCAACCCAGTGGACGCTGACCTTGTCGCCCGGCGCGCCGCCGGCGAAGCTGAATTCGAGGAACGGGTTCTGCGACACCGCCGCTCCCCACTCCGCGGTGAGCACGGTCTTGTCGTTGTGCGTGGCGGTCACGGTGGTGATGTGGTGCGCCGGGACCAGGTTGCCTTCACTGTCCTTGCGAAGGCCGGTTTCCATCGGGTGAGACATCAGGACCTTGACGGTGGTGTTGCCGTCCGCGGTGACGGCGCGAATGCGCATCGGATTGCCCATGGTTTTGACTCCGTAGATTTCGTGGTTCGGGTGCCGGCGATCAGCCGCCGCAGCCGCCGAGGGTGACCTTGGTTTCGCGCGTGGCGCTGTAGAGCTTTCCGTTCGCGCGGACGACGGCGTAGAGGTTGCAGGTCTGCGCCACCTTCACCCGCGTCTTGACGCTGGGATCGGTGCCCTCGGGGAAGACGAAGATCGCCGCCAGCGGATTCGGGTTCTTCTCGACCAGGATCGAGATCTCGGTGGTTCCCGGGATCTTGCTGGTGACGGTCACCGGCACCACCGCGCCGTTCTCGGCGATTTCCGGCGTCATGAAGTCGATGTCGGTGCTGGCCTCGGGCGTGCCGCCCATGGCGGCGAACGTGTCATCCATGCCCTTGGCTTCGAAGGCGGCCTTGGGACGCACCCACTCCGCCATGGCGCGCAGCGGCCACATCGTGGCGGTAGCCGCCACGGCGAGTACCGAGGCGCTCAGGGTGAGAAAACTCCGGCGATGCATGTTCATGCTTGCTCCATCTGTTGATCTGTCGGTTTCACGGTGTGTCTCAAGGTTTCGCGCCGTCCGCGATCCAGCGCGCCAGCGTGCCCAGGTCCTCTTCGGACAGCTGCGGCTGTGGCGGCATGGGGATGTTTCCCCAGGTGCCGGAGCCGCCATTGCGGATCCGGCTCTTGAGGTGGTCGACCTTGCCGGGCAGGTCCTGGTACTTCTCGGAAACCTGCCGGAATCCCGGCCCGACCAGCTTCTGGTCGACGGCATGGCAGGCGGTACAGCCGTTGGCCGAGAGGATGTCGCCAGGCATGGCGCTCTCCTTGGCCTTTTCGGCGTCGTCGCCTTCCTCGGGCATGGTGCGGGTACCGCGGATGGCGCCGTATTCACGGTTCTGTTTCATCAGCTCGCCATGCGCCGCCTTGGCGAAATCGGGCAGGGACGAGGTGATCTCCTCGTCGCGATCACAGTTGTGCATGCAGGCCGTGTTGTGGGTATCGGGCTTGCCATTGATGTCCCACAGGCCGTGATCCATGGTCATCGCGTTGCGGTTGGGCATGCGCGACTGCACCCAGGCCATGTTCTCGTTGGACAGCTCGAAGTCGTAGGGCACGATGTTGGCGAGGTTCAGCAGGTAGGCCAGCACCGCGTAGACCTCGTTGGTCTTCAGCGATTTCGGACGATCCCAGGGCATGGCGCGGTTGATGAAGTCCCACAGCGTCGACACCGTGGGCATCTTCATGATGGTGGTGCGGGTCACGCCGCCCCGGGTCAACGCGGCAACCCGGCCGGTCTTGATGTCTTCGTCGGTGGTGTTGCCGATCAGCGGCGGGAACACATGGTTGGCGTCGCCGAAATCACCGTGGCAGGAGCTGCATCGTTCGACCCACAGCTGCTCGCCTTCCTCGACGCTGCCCTTGCCCGGCGGCAGTCCGGCGAAGTCCGGGCGGACATCGATGTCCCATGCCTTGAGTTCGGCCGGCGTCGCCGTGCGGCCGATGCCTTCGAAGTCGTTCGTTGCGCTGGCCACGCCTGCCACGGCGCAGAACAGCACCGCCAGCGGGATGGCGAGGCGCTTAGCTGACCTGGACATTGGACACCTCCCCGCTCTCGGCGACCTTCCACGACTGGATCGCGTTGTTGTGATAGACCGAACCCGAGCCGCGCACCGCGCGCAGCTGTGAATAGGTCGGCTGCACGAAACCGGTTTCGTCGATCACGCGGCTCTGCAGGATCGCCGGCTGGCCATCCCACTTCCAGCCGATGTTGAAGCGGGTCAGCGCCTTGCTCAGGATCGGCGTCTCCAGTCGCGCGGTCTGCCAGTTGTTGCCGCCATCGAAGGAGACATCCACGCGCTTGACCTTGCCGCGACCGGACCAGGCGAGACCGGTGACGTTGTAGTAGCCCTTGTCCAGCAACGTCTGACCGCCGGACGGCGAGGTGATGACCGATTTCGCTTCCTGGATCGAGGTGTACTCGCGCATCGTGCCGTCGGGCATCAGGTCGGCGTAGCCGGAGGTTTCGTCCTTGGCGCCGTAGCGTTTGTCGCCCACTTCGATGCGGCGCAGCCACTTGACCCAGGAAACGCCCTGCACGCCCGGTACCACCAGGCGCAGCGGGTAGCCGTTCTCGGGCCGCATCATCTCGCCGTTCATGCCATAGGCGACGATGGCGTCATCGAGGCCACGCTCCAGGCTGATGGTGCGGGTCAGGCTGGAACCGTCCGCGCCCTCGGCCAGCAGGTATTTGGCCTTCTTCATGTCGATGCCGCAGTCGTCCAGCAGGACCTTCAGCGGCACGCCGGTGTATTCCGAGCACGACAGCATGCCGTGCGTGTACTGCACCGTCGGCACGGCGACGTTGCCCCACTCCATGGCGGTGTTGGCGCCGCATTCGATGAAGTGGATGCGCGACACCGACGGCATGCGCATCAGGTCGTCCATGGTGTAGACCTTGGGGTTCTTCACCAGGCCGTTGATCATGAAGCGGTGCCTGGACGGATCGATATCGACCCAGCCCTGGTGATGGCGCTCGAAGTGCAGACCGGACGGCGTGATGATGCCGAACAGGCCCTGCAGCGGGGTGAAGGCCACGGAGGCCTGCTTCACGCTGGCCAGCCCCGGGCTTTCCCGGCGCATCAGGTTCATCTCGTACTCGGAGGGCATGCCGTAGCCGCGCGCCGCCACCGGCTTGCCCAGCGAGGTGCTCCACGGTGGCAGCTCAAGGATGTTCGGATCACCCACGAAGCCGCCACCAGCGGCCTGCTCGGCGGCTCGCGCCAGTCCTGTGCCTGCGACGCCAGCGGCAGCCACGGCAAAGGCCTTGCGCATCCAGTTACGGCGCTGCTCGTTGAAGCCTTCTTCCTTGACCTCCTGGAGGAAGTCACCGGTAAGAAAGGACTCAGGGGCTCGCCGCAGGCGTCCCGGTCGATCCTGTTCGCCACTCATTGAAACCACTCCCGTTGAATGTTCCGGAAATCCGTCGTGATGCGGTTCCGGGTGCAGGACATGTGCCCGCGGGGCGGGTAGCATCGTGGCTCCGCACCAACGCGAAGCCCTCGCCACATCCGTCCATGCTCTTGTTCTTCCGCTTCGCCATCCTGCTGGCAACGCTGCTTGCGACTCATGCCGCCGTCGCTCTGGACGCGCAACGCGTCGCCGATGGCGTCTACTACTTCGAGGGCGTCGCCGGGCAGGCCAGCCACGCGAACCGCGGCTTCACCAGCAACGCCGGATTCGTGGTCACCGACGACGGCGTACTGGTCTTCGATGCGCTCGGTACGCCGGAGCTTGCGCGGGAGATGCTTGCCGCCATCGCCGCGATCACCGACCAGCCGGTGCGCCGGGTGATCGTCAGCCACTACCACGCAGACCACATGTATGGACTGCAGGTGTTCAAGGACGCGGGTGCTGTCATCTGGGCGCAGCAAGGCGGGCAGGCCTACATCGATTCCGACCTCGGCCGCGAGCGTCTGCAGCAGCGCCGCGTCACGCTGGCGCCGTGGGTGGATGCCAGCACCCGGCTGGTGCCGGCGGATCGCTGGATCGAGTTCGACGACAGCGGCGTCATCGAGTTCTGCTTTGGCGGACAGAACTTCCGCCTGATCCAGGCCGCCCCGGCGCACACGCCCGAAGACATGATGCTGTTCGTCGAGGCATCGAAGGTGCTGTTCGCCGGCGACGTGTTTTTCAGCGGCCGGCTGCCTTTTGTGGTCGACGGCAATACCCGCGGCTGGCTTGCGGCCATCGAGCGGATCAAGGCGACGCATGCCGCCGTCGTGGTTCCAGGCCACGGTCCCGCATCGCGGGATGTCGCCAACGACCTCGCCACCACCGAACGCTATCTTCGTTTCCTGCGCGAGCACATGGGTGCGGCGGTCAATGCGCTGGAAACCTTCGACGACGCCTATGCCGCCACCGACTGGAGCGCCTTCGAGAAGCTTCCGACCTTCAGCGCCGCCAACCGTCGCAATGCATACAGCGTCTACCTGGAAATCCAGGCCGAGATGCTGGGCTCGATGGAGCAGGACGCGCACTGATGGTTTCGCCGAAGACATGCCCTTTCTGCCTCAGTCGAAGTTGCTGACCACAGGGTGACCGAGCGTGGTCCACTCGTGCATCGAACCGTCGTACAGGCGCACGTTGGGCAGGCCCATGATCTCGCTGAGCACGAACCACGCGCCGGAAGCCATGTGCCCGGTGTTGCAGTAGACGACGGTGGCGTCGCCCGGCTGGATGCCGACACCGGCCAGAACACTCTTGTACTGGGCCGGACTCATGAACTTCAGCGCCATGCCCTGCTGCACGGCCTGGATGTCCGGCGAGAAATTCAGCGCGCCAGCCACATGCCCACCGGCGGCCACGGCTGGCTTCTTGAACGACATGCCGAGGTACTGCGGCAGCGGGCGCGCGTCGACGATCATCGCCTCGTCGCTGCCCGGATGAATCTGCGAGGTTTCCGCCAGCCAGGCTGAATCCAGCGGCGCGGCCTTCCAGTCGCCGGCCTTCATTTCAGGCATGGGATCGGTGGACACCGCCTGACCCGCGCCGGCCCAGGCGGCATTGCCGCCGTCCAGCACGGCCATGTGCTTCTCACCGTAGCTCTTCAGCGTCCAGTACATGCGTGTGGCCAGGTCGAGCTGACCCGGATCATCACTGCGCGCGGTAATCACCAGCGTGTCGCCGGCATTGATGCCTAGCGACTGCATCAGCGCCTGCACTTGGTCGGCGGATGGCAGCAGCTTGTCGATCTTCTTGCCCTCGATCTCTCGACTGACACGGACCTTGTCGAAGTCGACCAGGCGGGCGCCAGGGATGTGTCCACCCAGGGTTTCCAGGGTCTTCTCGCCGGTCTTTTCGTCCACGCTGTATTCCGGCGCTTGCGTGAACTCGTCCGGATCGTTGCGCACGTCGAGCACGACGACGTCCTTCTGGTTTGCTGCCAGCCAGTCCACCGACACCACCGGCCCCGGCAGTTCAGCGGCCATCAGCGGCGAGGCGAAGGCAAAGGCGCCGACGACGATGTAGGTGAGCAGTTTCATCGGTTCACTCCTTATCAGGCCGGCGCGCCATCAAGGCGATCGAGCCAGGCAAATTGACGGTGAAGATCGAATGCGCATTCCGACAACACGGTGCTGCGTCGATCCTCGAAAAAGTTCGGCCGGGTTTGCAGCGCACGCTGCCAGACCTCGTCCCGACGCGTCAGCAGCCAGCGCAGCTGCGGGCGGAACAGGCCCATCAGCGCCTGCAGCCACTGGTTCACCGGCGCCAGTCGAGCCGGTTTATCCAGCCGGAAGCCGCTGGCCCGCCGGATCACCTCAGCAGCCGGCCGCCAGTGTTCATTGGTGACCCAGCGGTTGGTGGTGAAGCCACGCACCGGCAAGCCGTCCGCCGACACCCCGACCGCCAGCAGATGGGTAAAGCCGGCGTGCTCGGCCGAATGCTCGCTGGCCTTTGCGAACAGGTGGAAATGACCGTGTTCGCAGGACGCCCGTGGCCCCGGATGCGCGTGGTAGTAGTAGCGGTAGCCGCTGTCGGCATCGAAGGCGTCGTCTTCGGGGTAGTGTGTCCACGCCACCGAAGGCTGGCTGCCGATCAGCGCAGAAAGCACGTTGCGGCCGCGTCGCTGCAGGGACTGGATCACCTCCAGCAACTGCGCACCCGACGCCTGCAGTCCGGCGAGCTCGCCGCGACAAACCGACAATGATGCGTTGATGCCAGACATGACCAGTCCCCGGGGCGATCACTCGCAGGGATTCTTGGCTCTCTTCTTCTTCGGTCGCGGCGCGCAGGGGTTGGCAGGGCGCTTGGCTTCCGTCTCGGCCTTGGCCGCTTCTTCGGACTTTGCTTCGGTCGCTTCCGTCGCGGCCTTGTCGGCTTCCGCCGCCGCTGCGTCGGTGGTTTCGGTGGCCGGGGTCGGATCCTCGGCCATCGCCGGTGCCACGGCGGCAACGCTGCCGGCGGCCAGCAGCACGGCGGCAAGCTGTGCGCTCAGGGATCGTGAATTGCGGTTGTTTCGACTACTCATGATGTCGTCCTCTCAGATTGCAGTGACACTCAGGCACGCTGAGCGGGTTTGGTGGTCATCCAGCCGACCACGGCGGCGACGGCGGTCAGGCCCAGCAGGATCACCAGGTCAGGCACGTGCAGCAGCTCGCCCAGCGTCTGCGCTTCCGGTCCCGGCAGGGCTTCGAGCAGCGGCTCCATCGCGTCGAAAGCACCCGCGAAAATCCAGGTGCCGGCGACGATGCCGATCAGGAAGACCAGGCCGTCGATTCTTCCGGACATGAAGCCAACCACCGAGGTGCCCGGGCAGTAACCACCAATGGCCATGCCCGCGCCCACACCAACACCGCCGAGCAGCGTCGCCCACAGGTAGGTGGTCGGGATGAAGATCTCTTCGGCCGGCATCACGCCGGTGATCTGCAGTAGCCACAGGCCAAAGGCACTGACCAGGATCGCGGTGAACATGACGTTGAACACCGCCCAGTCGCGGAAGCGCAGCTGTGCGGTGAGCTTGCAGGCGCTGGCAAAGCCGGCGCGCTCGAGCGCGAAGCCAAACACCAGACCACAGAACAGACCGGACAGAATGCCGGTGTAACCAAGCGGGAAGCTCATCGCCAGAGTCCTCTCATCGCGGTTCCAATGATTCCGCCAGCAACGAAGAAGCCGCCGAGGAACACGAATCCGGCCGTCGCCAGTGTCGCCGCGCCACTGAGGCCCAGCCCGCTGGTACAACCCAGCGACATGCGCGCGCCGAAGCCCGCGATGATGCCGCCGACCAGCGCCAGGCCGAGTCTTGCCGCCTTGCTCATGCGGGTCGGGCCATCAACGCTCCACTTGAACCGCCGCGCGCTGACCGCGCCAATCAACGCTCCCAGCGCCACGCCCAGCACTTCCCAGGTGATCCAGGCGTTGAAGGGGTTGCGACCGTCCTCGACCATCGGACCCAGATAGGAGTTCGCCTCCGTGGCGGCGGGCACCACCACGTGCGCGGTACCCGCTGCGACGCGGGTGGTGAAGCCACTGGCGCCGAGACCGTGTCCCGTAAGAACAAAAGTCATCAGCAAGCCGAGGCCAAGCAGCACGCCGGCGATGTGGGGCCGCCAAAGCGGTTTGGGCTGGTCGCTCATCATTCCCTCCCAGGAATCGACTCTGCCGTCGGGGCAGAAAACGGCAATAATACTTATACCCCTATAGGTATATCCAGCGACTGTCAGTCTTCCTGCTCCGGCTGTCAATCGTGCGCTGCAACAGAATCATTGGAATCCGGACCCCGATCACAGCCTTCCGCCGTCCCATTCGTGGTTTTGTCGCGGATGGCGACAACCCGGCAGACAGCCGGGCAAGGATGTACCCTGTCGCCCCGATTCATGGATGGAGATCGTTATGGGTACTTCGCGGGTAGTGGTGACGGGCGCAGCCGGTGCGCTGGGTGGCGTGGTCGCCACACATTTCCTGATGGCCGGGCATCCCGTGGTGCTGGTGGACCGCGACGAAGCCGCGTTGCGCCAGGCCTATGCCGACACGCCGGGCGACATGACCTTCGTGGCCGTCGACCTAACCAATGGCGACGCCACCCGCGAGGCTCTCGGTAACGTGCTCGACAGCCAACCGGCTGGAGTGCTCTGCAATATCGCCGGCGGCTTCACCATGGGCACCGCCGTCCATGATGGCAACGGCTCGGACTGGCAGCAGATGCTGACCATGAACCTCAACACCATGCTCAATGCCTGCCGTGCGGTGGTGCCGGGCATGGTCGTGGCCGGCGCTGGCAAGGTGATCAACATCGCCGCGGCCAGCGCTACCAGCGGCAAGGCCATGATGGGCGCCTACTGCGCGTCGAAGGACGCTGTCGCACGCGCCACGGAGTCCATGGCGATGGAGTTGCGTGAGCGGGGCATCAACGTCAATGCCGTCGCTCCCAGCATCATCGACACGCCAGCCAACCGCGACGCGATGCCGGATGCGGATCCGGCCAGGTGGGTGTCACCGGAGAAGCTGGCCAGCGTGATCGGCTTCCTCGCCTCGGACGACGCCAGCGCCATCCACGGCGCGATCATCCCGGTGGTCGGGCTGTCCTGATAGAGAAAAAAGAAGCCGGCGCCATGTAGCGCCGGCAACCGGTCATCGCGACCGGAGTATCAAGGGAAGAACTGCCGGGAAGCGCCAGCCCAGCGTTTCCCGGCGTCCTCCCCATTCAGAAGCGATAACCAATCGACACTCCATAGGCGACCGGATCGATGTTCACCGTGCCGATGCCGGCGCCATCCAGCTTCACGTCGGTATCGATGTCGATCCAGCGGCCATCAACGGTGAACAGCCAGTTGTCGTTGATCTTGAAGTCCAGGCCGGCGTGGAAGGCCAGGCCCCAGGACGAGTCCAGGTTCAGCTGGGTTCCGGTCAGCGGACCGGTTTCATTGACCGAGAAGAAGGTCGTGTAGTTGATGCCGGCGCCGACGAAGGGATTCACCTTGCCTTCCGGGTTGAAGTGCCATTGCACCGACACGGTCGGCGGCAGCTGCTTGGTGGTCGCGGCCTTGGCGCCATTGAGCATGATGTCGTGCTTGAACGGCACCGCCGCCAGCACCTCGACACCCAGGTTCGGCGAGAAGAAATACTCGGCCTGCAGGCTGGGCTTTGTGTCGTTGCCGACATCCACCGCGAACGCACCGCCCGCGACCTCGCCGTTGTTGCCGTCCGGGTTCACCGTATGGATACCGAACTTGACCACCCAGTCGCCGGCTTCCTGCGCCTGCGCACCCACGGCAAACGCACCCAGCACCGCTGCCGCCAGCAAATGACGAACCTTCATGACTGCACCTCTTGATCTTGGTAGGAAAGGGGAGCGCCGACAGTGTTTCGGGGGTCACCACCGACGCGATGCGCACAAGCTACGCCTACCTACCGGGTCATTTTCTGACTTTGCTCAAATTTGGTTCCGAATAGCGCCTGGAACCTCCGTTGGAAGGTAATCTGAGCACTGCCTTTCAATGCTCGCGGCTGACAATGGGCCAGGTTGATACGCCAGAAGAGTCCCGCCGCTTCAAGCTTTCCCGCTGGCTGAAATACACCATTGCTGGTTGGTTCCTGTGTATTCCCGCCATCCTGCTGGTTTCGGGGTTGATCGAATCGATAGGGCTTTCGTCGTTCAACTTCCCGGTTGGCGTGGGTGCTGGCCTCACCATGGGTGGAATACAGGCCCTGGCACTTCGGAACGTCCTCCGCTACCCGAGCCGCTGGCTCTTCAGCACGGCTGCCGGGCTCTCCGTGCCGTTCCTGTTTCTTGATCTGATGCGGCTCGCGGGTCACCCGGTCGCCGACATGATCTATCTGGCTGCGCTTTCCGGAGGTCTTCTGGTCGGCATTTTCCAGGCAACCCTAATCGCGGAGCTGGCGCAGGCACGGGCGAGGTGGATCCTTGCCTCTACGACCGCGTGGGGCCTTACCGCTGGGGCGCTATGGCTCGCAGACTCGATTCCGCTCCAAGGCCTTTCCAAAGGAAGCCACGGAATCATTGCCGCCCTGGTCTATCTCCTGATCGCCGGGTCCGGAAGCCTGTTGCTTGGTCTGGTAACTGGCAAAGCGCTGACCAGGACAATCAGCAATGGGCGATAGCCCGAAATCCGCGGCGAAACGGGGACTCCTGCATTCACGTGAACTCACGCAAGAACTGAAGCTCAAGCATACGTTGCGAGAGCATGAGCTTTTGGAATAAGTGGCGATCGGGAGCCCAGGCAGCGAGAATGAATGGCATGAAGCCGTCCTCATTCCGATGCGTACTGGGCCTTGCCCTGGTACTGGCTGCCAATCAATCGACCCATGCTTCCGAGCCGCTTCGCAACGTGGCGACAATCGCCGCAGGTGGTGACAACAGCTGCGTAGTCGACAACGACCACTATGCCGCTTGCTGGGGGCGCGGACAGGTAGACGTCTATGGCGTCGAACCCAACATTGAGCACCGAATTGCAACTCGGGTAGACACGCTGCGCACGCCCGTCAAATCGGTCGCAATTGATGCTGGCCAAGCCTGCGCAGTCACTATGGCTGGCGGCGTGCTCTGCTGGGGAAAGGCTTTCTATAACACCAGCCTGGGCGACGGGACCAATCAATCGTCGGATCTTCCTGTGACGGTTTTGGGATTGGATAGTGGCGTTGATTCCGTCGACTTGGGCGGCAGCCACAGCTGCGCGCTGACTGAAGCCGGCGGTGTCAAGTGCTGGGGAAGCAACGCCCGCGGCCAGCTTGGCGTCAGTCAGGCAACTGCCGCTGCGAGTAACGTTCCGGTTGATGTGGTGGGATTGTCATCCGGCGCGGTCCAACTCAGTGTGGGTCAGGAACACAATTGTGTTGTCACTGATGCCCATGCCGCGAAATGCTGGGGATACAACGCATACCGCCAACTCGGCTCAGATACTGCTACGTCGTTCAGTGCCTATCCCATCGAGGTCACCGGTCTCGCAAGCGGCGTCGCATCTGTCTACGCCGGCAATCACCATAGCTGCGCCGTCCTTGATGACAAAACCGTAAAGTGCTGGGGTGACAACGTCCTAGGCGAGGCAGTGCCGGGCGACGAATCCCCGCGAATCTATTCCCCCACTACGGTCGTTGGCGTGGCAAACGCCGAATCGCTGGCACTGGGCCAGTATTTTTCCTGCGCGCTGATTTCCGGCGGTTCGGTCAAATGCTGGGGCTGGAACGGCGATGGCCAGCTTGGCACCGGCGTGCCCAGTGGCGTGTCGGGGGTGGTTGATGTTGGTGGGTTCACCCACCCGGTTGTTTCCATCGCTGCAGGCTCCACGCATCTGTGCGCCTTACTTGACGATGGTTACGTCCAATGTGTCGGTGACAACGAGTATGGACAAGCCGGCGATGACAGCAGCCGGCCTGTCAGCAGCATCCCGGTGGCAATCACGGGTCTCGAAAGCGGAGCGAAGGACGTTTCTGCCGGCAAATACCATTCCTGTGCAGTGACGGCCGCGGGCGGCGTGAAGTGTTGGGGTTGGGGCGGCGATGGCCAGCTCGGGAACGGCGCCAATGAATTGAGCATTTCTCCGGTCGATGTCGTCGGCTTGGATTCCGGAGTCATGCAGGTCGCTGCGGGTGGCCAGCTCAGCTGCGCGCTCACTGAGCTCGGCGCGGTCAAATGCTGGGGCGGCGAGTACATTCTGGGGACGGGCAGCATTGATGGCAGCAACGTGCCCGTGGATGTCAGCGGCCTTTCGTCCGGCGTCGAGGCCATTTCCGCCGGAAACAACCATGCCTGTGCCCGACTGGTGACGGGAGAACTTCGATGCTGGGGAGATGACCCGTTCGGTGTTCTTGGGTTGGGTTCGGCGCCTTACACGCTGGAGCCTTCCCAGGTAGCCGGGTTTGGGTCGGGCGCTCTCGGCGTTGACGCGAGCCTTACGCACACCTGCAGCGTCGACGGTGACGGAGCCGCCTTCTGCTGGGGCAACAATACGTACGGACAGACTGGAGCACCTTACTTTCGGCAGAGCGAGTCCTACCCACAGCCGGTTTTCACGCTGGGGACTGGGATTTCCCAGATCAGCGCGGGTGGTTTCCACTCCTGCGCTCTGGATCTTGGCGGGAGCGTCAGTTGCTGGGGATTTTTCGAAGCGGGGCGGTTGGGTGTCCCACAGGCCAGCGAGGATCGCACCTATGTGCCGCAATCCGTGACGCAACTTGCCAGCGGAAACCTGCAGGTTTCCGCTGGCGGATACCACACCTGCGTGCTGTCACCCACCAGCGGCCTCGAGTGCTTTGGCTCCAACACTATGGGACAGTTGGGCAACGCATCCTTCGACAATGGTTTCACCGCTATCGATGTCGTCGGGCAAACCAGCGGCATTCAGAAAGTCTCCAGCGGCCTTCGCCACACATGCTCACTAAGTGATGCTGGCGCCGTGACATGCTGGGGATGGAATAGCGACGGCCAGATAGGCGACAACGCGGAGCCTGGCTTTCGTGCGCTCCCCGTTACCGTCCTGGCTGCCCCGACGCCGCTTTTCATCAGTGGTTTCGAATAGCCAAAGCACTTCAGAAAGTGAAAAAGGCCGAGGAATATCCTCGGCCTTTTTCGTTTCTCCTGCGCCGTACGGCAATCAAATCACTCCTCGACGCTGAACTCCCCGTAGGGCACCAGCTGCTCGGAAACCTGGGACGGGTCGCCGACGACGACGATGCTCTGGTTCTTGGGGTCGAAGTACTTCTTGCCCATGGCCATGATCTGTTCGGGGGTGACCTTCTGGATCATGGGGACGTACTGGGCGAGGAATTCCGGTGGCAGGCCGATCACCCAGTTGTTGGCGAGGGTGCCGGCGACGGCGCCCTGTAATTGGTTGGTGATCAGGTAGCCGCCGGCGACGTAGCGCTTGTTCATGTCGAGCTCTTTCTGGCCGACCGGTTCGCTGCCGATGCGCTGGAACTCGCCCATGATTTCCTTCAGCGAATCCCCGGTGACCTCGTTACGTACGTCGGCGCCGGCGATCAAGGCGCCACCGCTGGCGTAGCTGCGTGCCGACTCGTAGGCGCCGTAGGTGTAGCCCTTTTCCTCGCGCAGGTTCTGCATCAGGCGGCTGCTGAAACCGCCACCGAGCACGGTGCGGGTCATGGACAGCGGCACGTAGTCGGGATCGGTGGCCGGGATCGCCGGCTGCGCCACGCGCAGGGCCGACTGCACGCTGCCGTCACGCTTCAGCAGCACGTAGCTGGGCTTGGCTTCGCGACGTGCCGGCAGGATGTTGGCCGGTGCTTCGCCCATGCCCTTCCAGTCGCCGAAGGCTTTTTTCGCCATGGCGAAACCCTGGTCCTTGTCGACGCGACCGGTGATCACCAGCAGGGCATGCTCGGGACGGATGCGTCGTGCGTGTTCCTGCTTGAGCATGTCGACGCTCACCGAGGTGATGGCCTGCTCGGTCGGCTCGGTGCGCGCGTACGGATGGTCGCCGTACAGAATCTTGCCCAGCGCACGTTCGGCACGGAAGCCGGGCTGGGTTTCGGAGACCTTGAGCGACTGCAGCGCGTTGGCCTGGGCCAGCTGCACTTCGTTTTCCGGGAAGCTCGGCTCGCGGGCTACTTCGGCCAGCAGCGACAGCATGTCGCCAGCGTGTGAAGGCAGTGCGTTGGCGCGGAGGTTGAGGCCATCCATGCTGGCGCTGGCGCCGATGCCGCCACCCATGCCCTGCGCTGCCTCGGCAATCGCCCTGGAATCGCGCTTGGCGGTGCCTTCGGTGAGCAGGCCGGCGAACAGATCGGCGAAGCCCGGGTGATCGGCATCATCAACGGCGTTGCCGGCGTCCTTGATCGCCAGCACGAAATCCACGCGCGGCACGCCGTCGCGCGGCACCACCCAGACCTGCATGCCGTTGTCCAGCGTGAGCTGGGCGATATCCGCCACCGGCAAGGCCTTGTCCTTGGCGTAGGCCGGCAACTGCTTGGGCAGTTCGACATCACGCGCGGCCACGCTGCCGGCGGCGAAGGCCAGCGACACGGCAGTGGCGAGCAGGAGCTTGTTGATCAGGTTGATGCGGTTCGAAGTCTTCATGGTTCGCTCCTTACTCGGCCTTGGCCGCGGCGGTCGCTTCGGCGGCCTTGATCATGGCTTCCGGCTGGCGGTCGATCACGGTGCGGTTGGCCTTGGTCAGGTAGGTCGCGGCGGCGCGCTTGACGTCATCGGAGGTCACCGCCTCGATCTTGCCGGGGATCTGGTTGACCACGTTGGCATCGCCCCACAGGGTCTGCAGCTTGGCCAGGGTGTCGGCGCGCGACATGATGAACTCCAGGCCGTTGTACCAGTCGGCCAGCATGGCGGTCTTCACCCGCGCCAGCGTGGCGTCGTCGACGCCGTCCGTGGCGACCTTTGCGATTTCCTCGTCCATCGCAGCCAGCAGCTTGTCGGCACTGGCATTTGGCTTGTACAACGCGAACACGGTGAACAGGGTGGGACCGTCGTAGGTCCACGGATCGGTCAGGCCATACAGCGAGCTGACGTTGAGCGCCATCTGGTCGCCCTTGACCAGTCGCTGGTAGAAGCGCGAGGCATCGCCATCGGCGAGCAGGGCGCCGAGCACCGCCATCGGGGCCTGGTCCTTGCTGCCGCGGTCCGGCATCTTCCAGGCAGCCGCAATCGCGGGCACCTGCGCCAGCGCGTCGCTCTGCTGGATGCGCTTCTCTTGCGTGTTCAGGCCTTCGGCGAAGTCCGGCGCCTTCGGCGTCGGGCGGGCCTTGAGTCCACCGAAATACTTCTCGGCCAGCGCGAAGCCCTGCTCCGGCGTGACGTCACCGGCGATGCCGAGCACGGCATTGTTCGGGCCGTAGTAGTCGCGGTGGAAGGCTTCCACGTCCGCGAGGCTGGCGTTCTCCAGATCCTCGAAGCTGCCATAGCCGTCGTGGTTGTTTTCCCACTTGTTGAAGGCCTGCTGGCCGATGTCGATCCACATGAAGCCGCCATAGGGCTGGTTCTTCACGTTGACGCGGATCTCTTCCTTCACCACGTCCTGCTGGTTCTTCAATGTTTCCGGGTTGAAGTCCAGCGTCTTCATGCGGTCGGCTTCCAGCCACAGGATCGGCTCCAGCGCGGACACCGGCGCGACTTCGATGTAGTTGGTGAAGTCCGCGCGCGTGCTGCCGTTGTTGCGGCCGCCACCACCGGTGATGACGCTGTCGAACACGCCCTTCTTGGCGTTCGGCGTGCCCTGGAACATCAGGTGCTCGAACAGGTGCGCGAAGCCGGTGCGGTTGCGCGGCTCCAGGCGCATGCCGACGTGGTAGACCACGCTGATGCCAACGGTCGGCGAGCTGTGGTCTTCGGAGACGACCACGGTCAGGCCGTTGTCGAGTTTCTTGGTGGCGACCGGCACGGTCCATTTGTCGGCGTCGGCGGCATGCGCCGACAGCGACAGCAGGAGTCCGGCCAGCAGCAGGGCGCTGCGACGTTGCATGGCTGTTCCAATGTCAGGGGACCAGCCGACAACCTAGCGAAAACGCGACCACCATCACAGCCCCGGAAGTCACGACAACGTCCGGGCCGGCGACCGTTGGGGTCGGTCGCCGGCCTTGTCCCCTACTCGAAACCGTCAGTGAACACTTCCGCCGTCAGCGCCTCGGCGTGCAGGCGATAGGCGTCCGCGCGGTTGCGACCGTTGATGTCCTCGACCAGCAACGGGTCGGTGGTGGCGAAGGCGATCAGCGTGCCGTCCGCTGACGGCCGCGCCGGCTGCGGCCAGGGATCGGCCGGGTAGTCGGGCGTGCGCCCGACCAGCACCTGCACATGGTCCAGCGCCAGGTTGTAGCGGACCATCAGGTCGCCACTGCCGGCGTTGTCCTGGTCGATCAGCCAGGCCACCAGCTGGGTACCGTCGTCGGAGAAGCCGGGCTTTTCGGCGTAGTACTCGACGCCAGGATCCATCACCCGTTCCAGCGGCACGCGGCGCAGCGTGTCGTTGCTGCGGTCGTAGATGAAGAGGTCGCTGATGCCGCCGTTGGGATCATCGACCACCAGGTTGCTGGCCAGGGAAGCGAAGGCGACGAGCCTGCCGTCGCCGGAAATGCTGGGCTCGCCATAGACCCCGCCATCCGGCGTCACGCCGGGCGGCGAGCTGACCCGCGTCAGCGTGTCCGTCTGCAGGTCGCGCAGCAGCATTTCGCTGTGCCCACTCATGCCCGCCACGAGGTTGTCGGCCTCGGTATAGAAGACGACGTAGCGACCGTCCGCGGAGATCGCCGCATTGGCGCTGTCGTTGTTGCCGAAGTCGCCATTCGCGGCCACGCTCAGCGTCGCTACCCCAACGCCGTCCTCCCACAGGAACACGTCCTGGAAACCGCCGGTGTCGCCGGCCGGCACCAGGGTGTCCGAATGGAAGACCACGCGATTGCCGTCGCCATCGATATCCGGCAGGTTGCCGTCAGCAGTATTGCCGCCGCCATCAACGGACAGGAGCTCGGTACTGTCGTTCTGGCTGTCCCAGCGATAGATGGTGTTGGGCAGCGCGCCCGGCGGACCGAGGTTGGTGGCACTGGACTGGTAGGCCACGTAGCGGCCGTCCGCGCTGATCCGCGGCAGGCCCGACCAGTCGTCGCCGGCATCGCCAAGGGCATTGGCGCTGACCACCACGATGCTGTTGCTGTCGGCGTCGCGCAGGTAGACCTGCCAGATGTCACTGTCACCCGTGGCGGCAAAGCTGGGCGCGTCCAGTACCGATTGGCTGGAAAACACGGCAAAGCGGCCATCCGCGCTGATATCCGCTTCCAGCGAGCTGCGCAGGCCGCCACTGACCGGCACCGTGGTCTCGGCGGCACTCACCACGCTGACGGCCCCGTCTCCGGTGTCGACGTTGAGCACATCGGAAACGCCGTTGTTGTCGCCGATGAAGGCGTCCGTGGCGATGGTCTCGTAACAGATCCGACTGGCATCCCCACTGATGCGGGTACGCAGCACCGCGCCGTCCGACACGCTGGTGAGCTGGATCACGGCGCCGGTGCTCAGTGATTTCACGTAGGCCTGATGGAAGCCATGGGTCGCACCCACCAGCGCCGGGTCCGTGCTTTCGAAGACCAGGTAGTTGCCATTGCCGGTCAGGCGGCCCTCGTTGGCGCTGGCAATCTGGTTGCCCATGCCGTCGAGGCTGACGCGCTCGGTGATGCCGCTGCTCATGTGGTGCAGGAACAGGTCATAGGCGTTGTTGCTGTCGCCGGCCACCAGGTTGCCGGCTGCGGACTGGAACAGCACCAGCTCACCGTCCGAGGAAATGTCGAGGAAATCCGAACCGCCATTGCCCTCGACGCCAACCGAGCTCACCGAGACGCGCTCGATCGCACCGGTGTCCATGTTCTTCACGAACACATCGCGCTGGCCGTTGGTGTCGTTCGGTACCAGGTTGGTGGCGTCCGACTCGAAGGCGACATACACGCCACCGTTGGCAATACCCGCCTGGTAACTGCCGCCATTCGACTCGACGCCATTGAGATCGGTGGACACGCGATCCACGGTTTCGGTTTGCGCATCAAAGCGGAAGATGTCGAATTTGCCATTGCCGTCGCCGGGAACCAGGTCGGTGGCGCCCGAACTGAACACCACGAAGCGGCCTCCTCGCGCCACGCGCCCATCGCTGGAGGGAGCGTTGGCGGGCTGGCCATCCGTGCGACGACTGGCCAACAGCATGGTGCCGGTCTGACGATCCATGACGTACAGCTGGGGCGGCGTGACGCCGCCATTCGCGATCAGGTTGTCGGGGCTGGCAAAGGCCACGTAGCGACCACTCGCGCTGATCGTCACGGCGAATGCGCCGTTCGGGTTCTCCTCGCCATTCGCGAAGTGGTTCAGGCGCTGCACCTGCCCGCTGCTGTTGTCGCGGATGAACACATCACGCTCGCCGTTGCGATCACCCGGCACCAGCTGCGGGGCTTCGGAGGCGAACACCGTATGGCTGCCATCGCCGTCGATACCGCATTCATCCGAACGACCGAGTCCCAGCGTGCCGTACATCAGCGGGTCTTCCGGCGCGGACAGCAGCACCAGGTCCGCTGCCGCTGGCGTTATTGTGGCACCGGCCAGCGCGGACGGGCCGGAACAGGCTGTGATCAGGGCGAAAAGGCCGGTACGGATGCGGGCGGAAGTCGTCATGCAGCGCTGCCTGGGTCACGGATCAGTCTTCGAGGATAGGCGACGCATGGCTCAAAGTCCCGGAAAAACCCTCAAGACTTCGTCGAAGTTCCGTCAAAAGCCGTCAATTCGACGAAGCCATGGCGATGTCCCGTCAACCTTCGCGCCAGCCCACGGCAAACATGGCTGGCGCGAAACCTGCCGCCTCGATCCGTTCCGCCACCTGTGCCCGCTCGACGGCATTGGCGGCGGCATACTCCATGCGCAGCGCGAGCAGGCCATATCCCTGTCCCTGCGCGCGGGCGGCAAGCTCGCGCTGGACCTCCACGCCTGCCTGCCGGGCGACAAGTCCCAGCCACTCCTGCTCCAGGCGCAGCGCCGGATCATCGGCTTTTTCCAGCAGCTCTGCCGCGCGCGACAGGGCCGGCAAGGCATTCGCCGGTTCCCGACGAAGCAGCCAGCTGGTCGCCAGCAGCAAATGGCCTCGCGCCGCATCGGCCAGCTCATCCTCGGTCAGCGCGGCTGCCGCCAGACGCGTCGCTGACGACGCCGCACGATCCAGCCGTCCTTCGGCCAGGTCCAGCTGGGCCAGATCCAGCTCGCTTTCGATGACCCAGGAGCGGGCGCCTGCCTGCTCGCGCAGTGACCGGGCCTCGTCCATCTGCGAACGCGCCGCTTCCAGCTCGCCGCGATAGAAAGCCAGGCGGCCGGCGGCTGCAAGCAGAGCCGCACGGCGCAATGGATCCTGCACGTCATCCACCTTCACCCGGGCCAGCGCTGCCGCTGCCGCTGCCGCATCGGCGCGGTCGAGGTGAATCAGAGACAGGGTTGCCGCCGCCTGTGCCGCGTAGCTGGGAACGCCACGATCCACGAACACGTCCAGCGCTTCCTCGATCCGCGGAATGGCCGCCTGCAGGTCACCGCTGCGACGCTCGGCCACACCCAGATTGAACTGCAGGCGTGCGACTTCCGAGCGCGCGTTGATGGTGCGGAAAGCCACCAAGGCTTCGAGGTTGTAGTCGCGCGCCTTCGCTGCCTGCCCGGCGAGCATGGCGTGGATGGCGAGGTTGCTCAGCGCAGTAGCCTCGCCACGACGATCACCCAGCGCGCGGAACAGCTGCAGCGCCTTCTCGAAGCCGTCGATCGACTCGGCACCGCGGTCATTGCGTGCATCGAGCAGGGCCAGGTTGTTGCGGGCTCCGGCTTCCAGCTGTCGCTGGTCGAGCGCCACCGACTCGCGGATGGCGGCGACCAGCGCGTCGCGCCCACCGTCCACGTCGCCACTCTGCGCCAGGGTGATGCCACGAACCCCGAGCAGCGCCGCGTGCCCGGGCTGGTCGTCGGCAAAGGACAACGCCGCTTCCACCCGGTCCAGTCGCGCCAGCGCCGCCGACAGATCACCGGCCATGCGCTCGTTCATGGCCAGCGCCAGCTCGACGTCACGCCAGACGATGCCGTCGCCCTGCTGCTTGGCTTCATCGGCAACGGCCTGAAGTTTTTTCGCGGCTTCGGGATAGCGACCTTCCTCGCGCGACACCGCGCCGCTGAGTGCGGCGGCACGCAGCGCGATCCGGGTATGCGCCTGGGTCGAGGACTGCTTTTCCAGGTCCGACGCGCAAGCATCGGCTTGCGCCAGTTCGGCACTGGCGAACCGTGCCTCGCAGATCGCCAGCGTCGCCTGCAGGGCCCGCGCCGTGCCCGGCTCGGCCGCCGCTTGTGCCTGTTCGGCCAACGACCGTCGTGCATCGGGATCACCCTGCAATGCGGCCAACTGGGCGCGCGCCAACAGCAGCCGTGACGGCGCGGCCGCCGAGTTTTGCAGCACCGACAAGGTCGCCGCCGCCGCATTCGCGTCGGCCAGTTCCTGCTGCAACGCGAACAAGCGGAAGCCCGACTCCACGTCAGCCGGCTGGTAGCCGAACACCGCCTGATAGTGGTTCATGGCAGTGCGCCGGTCGTGGATGGCGTCCGCGGCCAGCGCCTCCCAGCGCAGGTGGTCGCCTCGCGGCAGCGCCGCGACGGCATCACCGGCCTGCTCGACAATGGCCTGCGCCTCGCGGAAGCGCCCCGCGGTGACCAATGCACGCGCGTAGGCGGCCCGCACGGAAAGGTTGTCTGGCGATTCCATGTTCGCGCGCTGCAGGCGAAGCAGGGCTTCGGCCAGACGGCCATCCTGCAGGGCCAACAGACCTGACCAGTAGTCGTCACTGATCGCCATCGGCACGCTGCCGCGCTCGCGCAGCTCGGCCAGGGCAAGGCGGCTCGAATCGTTTTGTCCACGCTCCCACCACAAGCCAGCACCCACCAGCGCCAGCAGGATCAAGGCAACACCCGCGATCCGCGTCCGGCTGTCACGCCGCGCATTCCCGTCAGCGGCCGGTACCGCCGCTGTATCCGTCGGGTCAGTCGCCAGCGTCAGCTCACGTTCGACCACCGGCACGATCCGGTAACCCACGCGGTGGCGGGTTTCGATCAGTCGCGCTTCGGTGGCGCTGTCGCCGAGCGCCTTGCGCAGCTCGAGGATGGTCTGCGACACCGTGTTCGCCGATATCGCCTGGCGCCCCCACACCGCGTCCAGCAGTTCCTCGCGCGACACCAGCGCCGGCGCCCGCTCCAGCAACAGGCCGAGCGCGCGCAGGGTCTGCCGGCGCAGGGCGATGTCGCCTTCGGGACCCGACAGGCGGGCCTGTTCCGTGTCGAGAAGGAATTCGGCAAAGCGGTAGCGCATGGATTGTCTTGCATGTGCGGGATGGAGGGCAGGGTATCGCGTTATCCGGCGGATACGTTTCCCGCAGTCAGTCGTGATAGCGTCTGGCCATGACGCCGGCCTACGAATTCCTTGACGCCACGCCCGATTTCCGCGGCCTCGCCGTAGCCGTTGGCGTGGGCCTGCTGGTGGGCCTGGAACGCGAGCGTCGACATGGCAACGACGGCATCGAGCACGTCGCCGGTATCCGCACCTTCGCCCTGCTGGCCGTGGTCGGCGTGGTGTCGAGCTGGCTTGGCGTGGTTGCCCAGGCGATGGTGCTGTTCGCGGTGGCGTCGCTGGCGGTGATCGCCTATGTCCGCGAAACCTCCGGTGATCGCGGTTTGACCACCGAAGTGGCGATGCTGGCCATCACCCTGCTCGGCATGCTGTCGACGCCATACCCCGAATGGTCCGCGGGCCTTGGCGTGCTGGTGGCGGTGCTGCTGGCGGCCAAGACCACCATGCACCGCTTCAGTCGGCAGGTGCTGACCGCCGGCGAAGTCCGCGACGGGCTGATCCTCGCCGCCGCCGTGCTGGTGGTGCTGCCGCTGCTGCCGGAAAAGGCCTTCGGCCCGGCCGAACTGTTCGACCTGCGCAAACTGTGGCTGCTGCTGGTCGCGCTGCTGGCGATCGGCATGCTCGGCCATGTCTGCCAGCGCCTGCTCGGCGCGCGCGCCGGCATTCCGCTGGCCGGCTTCTTCGCCGGCTTCGCCTCGTCGACGGCGGCCACCGCCAGTTTCGGACAGAGCGTCAACGACGGCTTGATCGATCATCGGACCGGCGTCGGCTCGGCACTGCTGGCCAACCTCGCCTCGCTGCTGATGTTCATCGGCATGATCGGCGGTCTGGCGCCTCACCTGCTGGTCGCCAGCCTCTGGCCACTCGCTGCGACCGCGATCACCCTGCTGCTGTCGGCGATGGCGCTGCTGTGGCGACGGGAAGTCGCCACGGATGCCGAACGCGCGGCGGTGGAAGTCAGCAGTGGCGCCTTCCGGCTCGGCCACGCCGCCCTGCTGGCGCTGGCCATCTTCACGATCACCGTGATTGCCGGTGCGATGAACCATTGGTTCGGCAGCGCCGGCGCGCTTTCCACGGCGATGATCGCCGCACTGGCCGAAGTACATGCGGCCGGCGCCAGCATCGCGCAGCTCGCCGCCGCCGACAGCATCGGCATGGATCGGGCCACGCTGGGTCTGGTGATGGTGCTGGCGGCGAGCTTCCTCGCCAAGGGCGTGGTTTCCGCGCTCAGCGGCGACCGCCGCTACGCATGGCGTTTCTGCACCAGCCTCGGGTTGGCGCTGGTGTTGGCGGTGGCATCGCTGTTCCTACCGCCACTAAGTTTCTGACGCTGCGTCGAGCCACGCCGTGGCGGCCCGGATTCCCGATCAGACGTCGCCGCCGTCCGCCCAGCCTTCGCCGGTGCCGCGGTTGAACACACGGTCCGTGTCCAAGACGTTGCCAGCCGGCACGTTGTCCAGCGCCGCGACGCGCTCGTAGATCGGTGTGAAGTCCGGTCGCGTGGCGTCGAACAGCTGGTCATAGCTGTCGATGACGAAATAGGTTTTCTGGTAGGTATCGATGCGGTACTGCGTACGCATGATGCGTTCCAGATCGAAACCGATGCGGTTCGGTGCATCGGATTCCAGGCAGTGGATCGACTCGCCCTTGCTGCTGACGATGCCGGCGCCGTAGATGCGCAGGCCTTCGTCGGTGTTGATCAGGCCGAATTCCACCGTGTACCAGTACAGGCGCGTGAGCTGCGACAGCGCTTCCGGGCCGATGCCGTGCGCCTTCACGCCGCCGCGACCGTAGGCGGCCATGTAATCGGCGAACACCGGGTTCATCAGCAGCGGCACGTGGCCGAACAGGTCGTGGAACAGGTCCGGTTCGGCGATGTAGTCGAGCTGTTCGGGCTTGCGGATCCACCAGGTCACCGGGAACTGGCGATTGGCCAGCAGCTGGAAGAAATCCAGTTCCGGCAGCAGGCCTTCGACACCGACCAGCGTCCAGCCGGTGGTTTCGCGCAGCACCTCGTTCAATTCGCTGAACTTCGGGATCGCGTCCGCGGACATGCCCATGATGTCCTGCGCGTCGAGGAATTCGCGGCAGGCGCGGCCCGGCAGGATTTCGCGCTGGCGACGGAACAGCTCGGCCCAGACCTGGTGGTCGGTGTCGCTGTAGTCGTCCCAAGGCTGCTCGACCACGCCGGTAGCGTAGACCGGCACGTAGCCTTTCTCGGTCATGCTGGCTTCGAGGCGTTGTGGCTGGCCCATGGCGGCGCTCCGTGGCTTTCGGGATCGTTCTCCATTATCCGCGAGATGACGCGCAAGTTTGTTGCTTTGTTGCAACCATTAAGGCTATTGGCGCAACATTATTGCGCCATTGAAGCATTTCATCGTTGAAATCCATGGACAAGACCGATATCGCGCTTCTGGCCGAGTTGCAGCGCAACGGCCGCATCAGCAATACCGAGCTGGCCGAAAAGGTTCGCCTGTCACCGTCGGCCTGCCTGCGCCGCGTGCAGAAGCTGGAAGCCGATGGCGTGATCGCCGGCTACATGGCGCAGCTTGATCCGATCAGGCTCGGGCTCGGCCTGCAGGCCTTCGTCCGCGTGCAGCTGACCGCACACGATGGTGACGCCATCGAGCGCTTCGTCGAGCGCATCGAGCGCTGGGACGAAGTCGTCGCCTGCTACGCGCTGACCGGCGACATGGACTACCTGCTGCAGATCGTGGTGGCCGACCTCGACCACTTCTCGCAGGTGCTGCTCGACCGCCTGCTGAAATCCGGTGGCGTCGGCGACGTCAATACCAGCTTCGTCCTGCGCACGGTGAAACCGCCCGGTGGACTGCCGCTGAACGCGGTGAGCTGAAGCGCGTACAGCCCATCTGCCGATTGTCGCCCGCGGCAACTGGTCGCTGTTCATGAATGACGCAACCGGACCGTCGCTGTCCAGCTGTCCAGCCGTCCGGTCAGTGGCGTGTTGATCTGCCTCAGGGCGTCTGTTCGAAACCGTCCGCGAAGATCTCCAGAGAGATCACCAGGTTGTCGTCCGAGGCGGTGTTGTCGTTGGTGTCGTTCTCGGTCTCGTTGATTGACTCGATGCCTACCGTGTTGGAGACGATGTCGTCCACGGCGGCACTGGTGTCCGCCATCAGCTCGAAGTGCAGCATGGTTCCCGCCGCCAGATCGACAAAGAGGTTCATGCCCCCAGTCCCGGTATCCGGTATCGGACAACTGGCGGTGGATTGCGCCGGTACGCACATCCAGCTGATGTTGCTGAAAGCCGGACCCGGCAAGTCAATGATCTGAGCGCTCGACGCATCGCTGGGCCCCGTGTTGCGGGTGTCGATGGCGTAAACCGTGTTGTCCGTCGGCAGCAGCGTTGCGCGTCCGTCGGACTTGGTCACGCTGAGGGACACCACCGGCGTCAATGTGTCCGAGTCTCCATCGTCGTTGTTGCTGCCGACCGGATCGCCGCCCTCGCGAAAGATCATCGCCGCGCTGGTCAGGGTGCCGGTGGCCGCGGCATCGATGCTGCAGGTCGCCGTGTACGTGGCCGTTGCCGAAACCGGCAGGACGGCCGGGTCGGCGATGTCACCACCGCCAGATGCTCCACAGGAAGCACCACCTGCGGCGGTGCAGGTCCAGGCGACGCTGGCGCAGGCTGCCGGGAAGTCGACAGCCACGGTCGCGAGGCTGGGATCCGGTCCGCTGTTGCTAGCCACGATCGTGTAGACGGTGTTTTCGCCGGGTATCGCAACCATGGCGCTGTCGTCGATGCTGATCGAGAGGTCTGCCTCGGTGACGACCGCGGTGCCGGGAACACCCACCGGCATCGGGTCGGCGAACTGCCGCGCACGCACCCAGTCGATGCTCATGCTTCCGGTTCCCGAACTGATGCCGCCCAGACCCAGCCGTAGATCCGCATCACGTACGTATGTTGTGTCTGTAGAGGTAATCGCGCCGACCGTCGGAAATTCCGCACGGATGTCGCCCGTTCCATGCCAGGCAATTCGCCACACGCCAGCCGTGCTCGAGTAGTTGTAGAGCGCGCTGGCCCAGTTGTGTCCCGTGCAAAAGCCCGAACCGGCGCCCGCCACGCTGATCCTGGCCTGCGTGGTGTTCACCATCAGCGCATAGGACTTATGCGGATCCGCATCCTTGAACCAGTAGATCGCAGGCCAGGTGCCCGTCGTGCCAACAACCGCCGCCTCCGCCACGTAAACATTGGCAACCGGAAAGGTAACGTTCGAGGTGTAGATGCCACTGGTGGTCCAGCTGATGGTGCCGATGCCTCCCGCGGCATAGATGAACGGTGACCCGCAAGCATTTGAAAACGCTAATCCGTCTTCGTCTTCGAAACCCTCGAACAGCGTGAAAGTTGATGACGGGTCATCCACGCTGGCGGCCATGGCGTTGCCGTAGTACATGCGGATGGTCGCGTTTCCCGAGGCCGGCAGGCTGGGTACGCGCACCCAGATCTGGGTGGCAGCGGTGTTCATGCCCGAGTCCACCGTGTGCGGGATGCAGTTAATTCCGTCGGTGAAACGAATGTCGGAGCCATCGGGATTCATGTGGCCGGCGCCGATCAGCGTGGCCGTATCCACCGTGATCAGCACCTCCAGATCGGTGAAGGCATTGGCGTTGCTGCTGTTGTCGATGCTGATTGGCAGCACCCAGGACGAACCGGCCACACAGGCCTGCGCCAGGGCAGCGCCCGGCGCGCCCAGCGCCAACAACAGGATCAGCATGATGCCGCGGAAGAAGCTGGCCATGACATTTCCCCTTGAGCCCTGCCGCCATTCTATTCTGTTGTGACAGGCATCGCCGTCAGGGCTCGGCAACCGCGAAGATCACGACCCGGTCAGAGTAATGCGAGGGCGTGCGGGACTCACCCGGTCTCAGGTCTCGCTGCGCACCGTGTTGCGGCCTTCGGCCTTGGCGCGATAGAGCGCGCGATCGGCTCGGCGCAGCAGGTCCGCGGTGGCTTCCGCCTGCTCGCGCTGGACGGCCACGCCAACCGACAAGGTCATCGGCAGTTCAAGGCCATCGGCCTGTATCGGTATGTCGGCAACCACGGCGCGGATGCGCTCCGCCACCTCGACCGCGCGCGCAGTGTCCGCACCTTCCATCAGCACCAGGAATTCCTCGCCGCCGAGCCGACCCAGCACGTCGTCCGCCCGCAACGCCTGTTCGATGCGCTCCACCACCGCGCGCAGCACCACATCGCCTACCAGATGACCGTGGCCATCGTTCACGCCCTTGAAGTGATCGAGGTCGATCAGCAGAAGCGCGGTGCGGGTTTCAGGCCGGAAGCGTCGGTTCAACTGCCGCTGCGTCGCCTCCATGATCCAGCGCCGGTTGTGCAGACCGGTGAGGCTGTCGGTCACTGCCAGCCGCTGCGCGCGCGCCAGGCTGCGCTCCACGCACATCAGCAGGAACGACACTGCACCCAGAAGTGGCAGCAAGCCGCCGCCGGCCAGGGCCAGCACGGGGATGGGCCCACCCATCTCGAAAAGCCCGGCGCTCCCCACGCCGGATGCCTGGCGCACCGCAAGGCCGAGGAACATCAGCGCGAGCAGCATGAACACGACGGTGGTGAGCGCTGCGGACAACATCGGCTCGTCCGCACGCACGCGCCAGGCCTCGCGTCCGATCAACCAGCCGAGCACGGCGATCAGCAGCGACACCAGCGGCATGCGCAGATGGGCCATCGGCCACACTGCCGTACCCAGCCAGAGCAGCAACAGAATGACGAGAAACGCGGGCAGGAAACGGACAAGCCGGAGGTGCTGGCCGCGAAAGCGGCGCAGGGCGCTGAACTGGAAGCCCAGGCCGAGCACCAGAAGGCCATTGCCCAGCACCACGCTTGCCGGTTCGCCGATCTTCGCGCGCAGCGCGAAGCCAACCATCGACAGCGCGATCAGGACATCCGACAAACCCCACAAGCGCAGCATGGGCCGTTCGTCCCGCGGCAACGACATGCTGACCAGCAGCATCAACAGGCCCACCAGCAGCGTGACGATGGCGTCCATCAGCATCGCGGTGGCGATATCGAACTGCATAGCCCTCCCAAGCAGGTGCAATCGGGTCGACCCCGCGGCGAGACGCCCGGTTTGCCGAGCCAGTCTATCTATTCGGCGGGCAGGCAGGTTCGAATCCCGATAGTTGGTCGCGACGACCGCTTTATTTCAGAATAAGCTAATATAGCTGCATCCCTTCCGGTGACGGAGTCCCGCCATGGACCTCGATGGCCTGTTGATCGCACGCCTGCAGTTTGCCTTCACGATCGCGTTCCACATCATCTTCCCTACCTTCACGATTGGCCTGGCGGCGTTCATCGCCTTCCTCGAAGGCGTGTGGCTGAAGACGAAGGACGAGCGCTACCTGATGCTGGCGCGCTTCTGGACCAAGGTTTTCGCGCTCAGTTTTGCGATGGGCGTGGTGTCGGGCATCGTGATGAGCTACCAGTTCGGCACCAACTGGAGCGGCTACTCCGAGAAACTTGGCAATGTGCTCGGCCCGCTGATCGGCTACGAGGTGCTGACCGCCTTCTTCCTTGAAGCCACCTTCCTAGGCGTGATGCTGTTCGGCTGGAAGCGCGTGCCGCCGTGGCTGCACTTCCTGTCGTCGGTGATCGTTGCCGTCGGCACCACGATATCGGCGTTCTGGATCCTCTCGGCCAACAGCTGGATGCAGCATCCGGTCGGGCACCGAATGGTTGATGGCGTGGCGCTCCCGGTGGACTGGTTCACCATCATCTTCAATCCGACCTTCCCGCTGCGCTTCGCACACATGGTCATCGCCGCCTACCTGACCACGGCCTTCGTGGTGATGGCAGTGGGCGCGCGCTACCTGCGTCGCGGCCTGCACGGCCATGGTGGCCGGGTGATGCTGCGCGCCGGACTTGGCATGGCGCTGGTGCTGGCGCCGCTGCAGCTGTTCATCGGCGACGCACACGGCCTGAAAACCGCCGAAGTGCAGCCGGCCAAGGTCGCCGCGATGGAGGCACATTGGGACAGCAGCGATGCCGCGCCGCTGGTGCTGTTCGCCTGGCCGGACGAACAGGCCGAGGCCAACCGCGCCGCCATCGAAATCCCCTACATCGCCAGTCTGATCATCACCCATGAGCTCGACGGCAAATTCCCCGGCCTCAGGGACTTCCCGCGTGAGGACCGTCCGCCGGTGAAACCGGTGTTCTTCAGCTTCCGGGTGATGGTCGGCATCGGCCTGCTGATGATCCTGCTCGCGCTGTGGGGCGGCTGGCGCTGGTGGCGCGGTCGCCTGTTCGAGGATGGCTGGTTCCTGCGCGCGATTGCCTGGAGCTGGCCTGGTGGTTTCGTCGCCGTGCTGGCCGGCTGGGTGGTGGCCGAAACCGGCCGTCAGCCCTGGGTGGCGACCGGCATCCTGCGAACCGTCGATGCGGCCTCGCCGGTTGCCGCCGGCGCGGTGCTGTCGTCGCTGCTGCTGTTCATTGCTGTGTACGCCATCGTCTTCGCCGCCGGCATCTACTACATCAACCGGCTGCTGGAGAAGGGCCCGCCAGTGCTGGAAGACGGCGCTGACGAAACCCCGCTGGGTACCACCCTGAGTTCGGCCAGCAGTGCCGCGCGCGCGGCAACGGAGGAGGCGTGATGGAAACCTTCCTGCCCACCATCTGGGCCGCGCTGATCGCCGTGGCCGTGCTGCTCTACGTGTTGTTCGACGGATTCGATTTGGGTCTCGGCATCCTGTTTCCGTTCCGCAAGTCCGAAGGCGACCGCGACCTGATGATGAACTCGGTCGCCCCATTCTGGGACGGCAACGAAACCTGGCTGATCCTCGGCGGCGGCGGCCTGTGGGTGGCCTTCCCCAAGGCCTACGCCATCATCCTGCCGGCGCTGTATTTGCCGCTGATCGTGATGCTGCTGGCGCTGATTTTCCGCGGCGTCGCCTTCGAGTTTCGCTGGGTGGCAAAGCCGAAGCACCGTTTGTGGGACATCGCCTTCGCTGGCGGTTCGTCGGTGGCGACCTTCGCCCAGGGCGTGGTGCTGGGTGGCCTGGTGCAGGGCATCCATGTGGAGAATGGCCAGTTTGCTGGCGGCAGCTTCGACTGGCTGACGCCGTTCTCCCTGCTCTGCGGCTTGGGACTGATGGTCGGCTACGCACTGCTCGCCGCCTGCTGGATGCTGTTCAAGATCGAAGGCGAACTGGCTACCTGGGCACGCCGCGCCGCACGCAACCTGCTGTTCGCCATGCTCGCCTTCATCGCCGCGGTCAGCATCTGGACGCCGCTGATGAGCGAAGCCATCGCCGAGCGCTGGTTCAGCACGCCGAACTTCTTCTACCTCTCGCAGGTGCCGCTGCTGACGCTGGTCCTCGCCTACGTGGTCTGGCGCGGCCTGCGCCGTGGCGCCGAACTGACGCCCTTCCTCGGCAGCATCGGCCTGTTCGTGCTCGGCTTCGCCGGTCTCGCCATCTCGACCTGGCCCTATCTGGTACCGCGAGCGCTGACCATATTCGAGACCGCCGCCGCACCGGAATCGCAGGTCTTCTCGCTGATCGGCGTGCTGGTGATGCTGCCGATCATCCTCGGCTACGTGGTCTTCGTGTACTGGACCTTCCGCGGCAAGCTCAGACCCGGCGACGGCTATCACTGAGCACCGGGCGGAGCAAAGCCGCCCGGTGCGTGATCGCTGTTAACGCCATCAGGGAGGCGTTGACTCCAGGCCGTCCGAGAAGATGTCGACGGGGGCCGCGACAACCCGCAACATGGGATCCAGCCGAGAACCATCACGAAACTCGGCGAATGTACCCGCCAACAATTCCAGATTCCGCCGGGAGGGCACTTCGTCGACGGTACCGAGCGCGCAGTCGTCAATCTGCCGCCAGACCGCATAGAAACCCGAGCCATCCATCAGCACCGGTGAATCCAACGGTATGTCGTTCCAGACATTGAGCGAAACACTCGCGGCAACAACGTCCACGCTGGACAGTATGGTCCCGGGTAGGCCATTCACGCCGTCATCGTCTTCGATCTGGAAACGATAGGTCGTGCAGGTATCCGAAAGCGGCACACCGCCAACCTGCAGGATCTGCATCGGCACACCGGTGCCCGGAAAATAGACGGCCATACCGTAGTCGCCGGCGGAGCCTGACCCGGACCAGCTGATGCTGCCGGTAGGCGAAGTCGCAGTGGTGAACGACAGGGTCTGGCTTTGTGCACCGGCCGGCAGGGTGAGGAATTCCGATGAAATGCTGTTGTTGCTCGGATTGATGTCATCGGCAGCCACGGTGGTCAGCCGGAGTTCGCTGAGGCCATCGGGCGGTGACGACAATGGCCCAAAGACCACGTCACGGGTTTCCCCGGCCAGCATGGGTGACTCCGACACCGAGTCCGAATAGATGCCCGACCCACCGTTGAAGATTCCCGCGGTGACGTCTACCTGCTGTGAACCATCCCCATTGCCCACGTTACCGATGCGTGCCGAGATTGGCAGATCGGCATCCGACCAGCCAATCAGCGCGCGATTTTCAGGCTCGATTCCCGCCAACGGCGCTGGATCAATGATGCTGATCAAGGGAACGAGCGGCGGCACAAACTCGATGGTCAATGGCGTACCAGGCACCACCTCGACGCTATGCTCCAGACCGATGTTTCCCTGCGGAGCCTCGATTCCGATGCTCATCTCGGTTGCGCAGTTGGTGGTGTTGTTGAATGGGTCAACGCGCTGGTAGTTGAAGCGGATATGGTTGTTCGAGTAGTCGAGGACAACCTGGAACGTATTGCTGGCGCCATCAAAGCTATCAACGTTGTTTGTCCAGAAAGGCACATCGAAATAGCTGATGATGAAGAGGTCTGCGCCGCTGTCGTAGTAGTAGCGAAGCGAGCCCGGGTTTGGCGTGCCGCTGGTGGTTGCGAAGTTCAGGTCTGACATCAGCGGCGCGAGGTAGTTGTCCGCTGCTCCACCTTGCGCGGGAATAGACGGGAAGCAGTGCGCGATGTTGCCGGTGTTTTCGAAGCCGATCCAGCCGTTGCTGCCGATCTTGATGGACGAAACGTCCTGCCAGTAGTAGTGGAATGGCTTGGGCAGCGGGATGGGCCCAATTGAGTTGTCATCGGTCAACCCAGCCGCCAAGGTCCCGGTGGAACTGATGTCGATCCACTCCAGGGCGGGACCATTCACTTCGTTGTTGTCTTTCCACTCATAACCAAAGGCATCGGGGCCTCCGGCACCCGCGAGGGCGATGGTCGGCATCATCACCAGCGTCAGTAACGGCATCGCCGCAAAAACCCTGTTCCGCGTCAGTTTCATGCTTTTCCCCTGTGAGTTGGTCGCACCCGCTCTGCCTTCGGCACGACTATCGAACACTCCCAATCAGGCCGGCAACGTGACGTTCCGACGGCCTTCCTGCCCAATGTACTCCGAACGGAAGCGATCTGTGCCAGGACAACACCCTTCGGAATCGTCGTCGCTGTGGCAGACTCGATCCCGCCTTCAGACAGGAATCGCAACATGGCGGATATCGGGATGGTGAAGACGGCCTCGCGTGGCGAGAAGTGGTTCCTGCTGGCGGTGGTTGGCGCCGTGCTGGTCTGGTCGGGCATCGCGCCCAACGACCGGCTGACCTGGTTCATGGAAATCATCTGGGTGCTGGCCGCGATCCCGCTGATGATCGCCACCGACCGGCGCTTTCCGCTGACACGCCTGCTGCTGTGGCTGATCGCCATCCACATGGTGATCCTGATCTACGGTGGCAAGTACACCTATGCCGAAACACCGCTGGGTGACTGGTTCCGCGAAGCCTTCCACCTGGTGCGCAACAACTACGACCGCCTCGGCCATTTCGCCCAGGGCTTCATCCCGGCGATCCTCGCGCGCGAACTGCTGCTGCGGAAAACGCCACTGAAGCCCGGTGGCTGGCTGTTCTATCTGGTCTGCGCGGCAGCGCTCAGCTTCAGCGCCTTCTTCGAACTGATCGAATGGTGGTCGGCGGTATTGCTCGGTGGCGATGCCGATGCCTATCTCGCCACGCAAGGCGACATCTGGGACACACAGTGGGACATGTTCCTGGCGCTATGCGGGTCGATTGTTTCGCAGCTGGTATGGGCGCGATTGCATGATCGGCAGTTGGGGTTGAGGTAACGATTCGACTACCGGTTGCCGAGGCTTCGAGACTGAAGAGCAAGGGAAAGCAACTCGCGGACCAAAGGTCAGAGAAAGCCCTTGCTGTTAAAACGCCAGAGCAATACAGCTACTCAGATTTCCTTTTTCGCAATCCGCTTGTGCAGTTCGCGAATCTTCATCAGCGCCGCACTGCCGTAGTACTGGTGGAACTCGGCCACCATCTCGCCGTTCTGGATCACCGGATCGGTAGCGACGGCGGCCTTGGCGGATTCGATATCGGGCACGGCGAAGATGAAGATGCCTCGACGACCTTCGACGCCATCCAGCGGACCGGCAAGGGCCAGCGTGCCTTCCTCGGCGAGTCGCTTCATGTTGGCGAAGTGGCCGGCAAACATTTCCTTGCGCTTGGCCTCGTCGGTGACACGCGTCGGGCCGGTCTTCAGGATCACCAGGACGTAGGCACGCATGCCGTAGTCATCGGCACCGAGTTCATTGGCCAATGCTTCGTCGTAGTCGGCTGGCGTCGATTCGGCAGGTTTTGCCCCTTCAGCCGGAGTGGTGGTTTCCGCTATCGCCGGGAGAGCGACAAAGGCTGTTAGCAAGAACAATCTGCGAGCGAACATGGAGGACCTCCTGGGAACAAACCTAATGTGTGCGACTCATCGACTCACTTCCGAAAATGGCATACCTACCGAAAACGAACGTAAAAAGGAGCTGCAATAAGATTGTTGGCGCTAAGCGAGACCAGGGAAACACGCCCTGCACTCCCCAGGCCAAGAGAAACGCGACTACCAGTAGGGTCCCGCCGGCAAGTAGACCCGCGAACGTTCGAAAGATCACTGATCGAATTTGACTTGCCGACATTGGCAGTCCGAGTTCAGGAGATAGTTAGCATGATGAGGCAGACCGCCAATGAACGCACGTGTTCGGTCTGATTGACGCTCAATGAATCGTCGGTCGTTGCGGTGGTTCGTTGTCGCTGTCGTCGTCCTCGGTATCGCGGACGGGGAAACGCAGCACCACGCCACGCTGGCGCAGGCGTTCCTCGCGGCGTTCGCGCGCGGTGCCCGGGCCATCCCAAAGGGGCGTGACATCGTCCGGTGGCGCCGGTTCGAACGTGCCGCGTCGCTGACGCGCCAGTTCCTCCTGCATCGCCAGTTCGGCTTCTTCTTCCAGCTCCCAGCTGTACTTCTTGCGTGGTGGTGCGGGGTCGCGGCGATGCCAGAGGATGCCGGCGAGCAGGCCGAAGATCGCGCCGCCCAGGTGCGCTTCCCAGGACACGCCGATCTCGCGCGGCAACACCGTCATCAACATGCCGCCGTAGAGGAAAAAGGCGATCATCGCGCCGGCCACAGCCGGGCGATCGCGTCGGATGATGCCCATCACGAACAGGAACGCGAACAGGCCGTGGTTCACCCCGCTGGCGCCAAGGTGCATGGACGGCCGACCAAACAGCCAGACGAACAGGCCGGAGCCGATCCACACGAGCACGACCGTTCGCAGTGCGCTGCGCGGGTAGATCCAGCCGGCCAGGCTGCCAAGGATGAGTAGCGGCAAGGTGTTCGACAACAGGTGATCGACCGATCCATGCAGCAGCGGCGCGGTGATGACGCCGACGAGACCCAATGCGGTACGCGGACGGATCGCGATGCTGGCGAAGTCGGCGCCGAGCCAGACCTCGATCATCTTGATCCACCACAGCACGGCAACAAGGGCCAGTGAAACCAGCACCGCGCGCCAGAATCGGCGGCGGTCGGCGGCGGCGTGTTTCTTCAGGTTGGGGCCGTAGTCCGGCACGGGGAGGTCCATTCACCCATGGTTGGGGCGTGTCTGTCAGGACGCAAGGCAGAGCTGTCTCATGGATTGAGACGCCAAACGCGAATCCTGCCCCGATCCGCCTGGGGAACGCGCCATGGAACTGCCGCTGAAGCATCACGATGAACCTCGTGACGACGAACTGAACAATGCGATTTCGCTGGATGACGACGAGCGCTTGCCGCGACTGCTGGCTGCGCTGAGACGTCGCTATGCTGATCGCATCACGGCCGAACATCAGCGCCCGGCTCGCCCAGCGCAATTGGCACCGCTTCCCGACGATCTGTCGCCGCGACTGCGCGCCGCGCTGGCTTCGCGTGGTCTGACGCAGCTGTACTCGCATCAGGCCGAAGCCTGGAATGCGGTTCGCGGTGGGCAGCATGTTGTCGTGGCCACGCCGACGGCTTCGGGCAAGTCGCTCTGCTACAACCTGCCGGTGCTCGACGGTGTGCTGTCGCAGCAAAAAAAGGCCCTGTACCTGTTCCCGACCAAGGCGCTGGCGCAGGACCAGGTGGCCGAACTGCTGGAGCTGAATCGCGCCGCCAACCTCGGCTTGAGAGCCGCCACCTTCGATGGCGACACGCCGGGCGACGCGCGGCGCAGCATCCGCCAACACGCTGATCTGGTGGTCAGCAATCCGGACATGCTGCACCAGGGCATCCTGCCGCATCACACCGGCTGGGCGCGGCTGTTCGAGAACCTCGGCTACGTGGTGATCGACGAGGTGCACAGCTATCGCGGCGTGTTCGGTTCACACCTCGCCAACCTGATCCGGCGACTGAAGCGCATTTGCGCGTTCTACGGCTCAAACCCGCGTTTCGTCCTTTGCTCGGCCACCATCGGCAATCCGCGCGAACACGCCGAGGCGCTGCTGGCCGAAACGGTCCACGCGATCACCGCCAGCGGCGCGCCGGAAGGACCTAAGCACTACCTGCTGTGGAATCCGCCGATCGTCAATCGCGATCTCGGCATCCGCGCCTCGGCGCGCTCGCAGAGCAACCGCATCGCGCGCATCGCCATCAAATCGAAGCTGAAGACGCTGGTCTTCGCTTCGTCGCGACTGATGGTCGAGGTGCTGACCAAATACCTCAAGGACGTGTTCGACCACGATCCGCGCAAGCCGCCGCGCATTCGCGGCTATCGCGGCGGCTACCTGCCGGGCGAGCGACGTGCCGGCGAGCAGGCGATGCGTGCTGGTCGCGTCGATGGCATCGTCAGCACTTCGGCGCTGGAGCTGGGCGTGGATATCGGCAGCCTCGATGTCGTCGTGCTGAACGGCTATCCCGGCAGCATTGCCGGCGCCTGGCAGCGATTCGGTCGCGCTGGCCGACGGCAACGCGCGTCGCTGGGTGTTCTGGTCGCGTCCAGCAATGCGTTGGATCAGTACGTCGTTCGGCATCCTGACTTCTTCTTCGCGCAGTCGCCGGAGCAGGCGCGCATCGCGCCGGACCAGCCGCTGATCCTGTTCGACCACCTGCGTTGCGCCGCCTTTGAGCTGCCCTTCGTTGAGGGCGAGCGATTCGGCAGCGTGGAACCATCGGCCATGCTCGACCTGCTCGCCGAACACGGCGTGGTGCATCGCGAAGGCAATCGCTGGGAATGGATCGCCGACAGCTATCCGGCCAACGCGGTGTCGTTGCGAAGTGTGGCAGATGGCAACTTCGTGGTGATTGATCGCACCGACGGCAGGCAGGACATCCTCGCCGAAGTCGATTACTCCGCCGCTGCATTGACCCTGTACGAAGGCGCGATCCATCTGGTACAGAGCACGCCCTACCAGGTGGAGAAGCTCGACTGGGAAGGGCGCAAGGCTTTCGTCACCCGCACCCATGTCGACTACTACACCGACGCCATCGACTACACGCGGCTCAATCCGCTGGAGCGTTTCGACCACGCGCCAGCCGGACAGGGTGAAGCCGCGCACGGTGAAGTGCATGTGCTGCGTCGCGTCGCCGGCTACAAAAAGATCCGCTACTACACGCACGAGAACGTTGGCTACGGCCCGGTGAACCTGCCGGATCAGGAGCTGCACACCACGGCGCTGTGGTGGCAGCTGCCGCCGGATCACCTGCAGCGCTGTTTTGCCAATCGGCAGCAGGCACTGGACGGTTTCGCCGGCGCCGCACAGGCATTGCACACGGTGGCCGCGCTGGCGGTGATGGCCGAGCCCTCGGATCTTCGCCACGTAGTTGCCGACAGCGACGGTGGCTGGTTCGCGCGCCGCGACGAGCGCGGGCGCTTGCAGGTGCAGGATGTCGATGGATCGCCCTTGCACGGCGGTAACGAAACTTATGGCTCGCCAGCCAAGGCAGGCGAGCGCTTTGCACCAACCTTGTACATTTACGACAACTATCCGGGCGGTGTAGGACTGTCCGAGCCGCTGTTTGATCGCCAGCACGAACTGATCGCCAGCGCGCATTCGCTGATCGCCGCCTGCGATTGCGAAGCTGGCTGCCCGGCCTGTGTGGGTCCGGTGCTGGCAGCTGATGAGTCGGGCGACAATGACACGCCAAAGTCGCTGGCGCTGCGGGTGCTGGATGAGTTGGGTTCCAGTCCGGCGGCACAGATCACAACGTCCTCTGACCGAGCCGTATTTGGCAAAGGCGATACAAGCACTCCGGCGCTGAGTGATCCTTGGTGAATACAACGCTTGATCGTCTTCGCACTCTGCAGACGCAGGCTGGCGCTCGCCAAGGCTTTGACACGCCATCTGTTCGGCATTCCCACGAAGGCGGTCATGGCCGGCAAGGGGATTCGCCCGCCGCCATCAACGCCAACAAACTGGTTGCCGATCTTCGACGGCTCATGCGCGTTCGTCGCGCAGCGACAACGACCGCCACTCCGGTGACACCCAGTTCACTGTGCGGATCAACATCTGCGCTTCCCGGCACTGCAATCTCGCCGGGCCTGCTGTTGATCGAGCAACACGTTCCGCTGCTGCCGGCCGGCGGGTCACTGACCGTCCGTTCGCTATGGCCGTTGCTGGCACGCGGCCTTCCGCATCGTGTTGATGTTTCCGATCTGCTGTTCTTCGACACCGAAACCACCGGTCTCAATGGCGGCACTGGCACGCGTGCCTTCCAGATTGGTGCGGCGCATTTCGATGACGACGGCCTTCGCGTCCGGCAGCTGCTGATCACTCGTCTCGATGCCGAATCCTCGATGCTGCAAACCTTCGCCGACTGGGTGCAAGGCCGGACGCTGGTCAGCTACAACGGTCGCAGCTATGACGCGCCGCTGCTGCGTACGCGTTGGCAGTTGCACCGCCAACGCGATGCCTGCGACGGCCTCCACCATATCGACCTGGTCCATCCGGTGCGTCGCCTCTATCGCGAAATCTGGCCGGACTGCCGCATGGCCACGGTGGAGCGCGAACTGCTCGGCATGGCCCGTGCCAACGACCTGCCAGGCAGCGAAGCGCCGCAGGCCTTCCGCCGCTGGCTGCAGTGTGGAGACGATGGCCCATTGCGCGGCGTACTCGCTCATAACGCGCAGGATCTGCTCAGTCTGGCGCGATTGCTTCTCTACCTGACCCAATCTGACTGAACCGGCTTCGTGGTGTCAGCGCACGTCTTCGAAGCCATCGCGGAACAGTTCGCCGCTGCTGCACTGCTCGACCTGCTGGGGATCGAACCAGACGTGGAACTCGGCGCCCGACGGCATGGTGCTGCCGTCCTGACGGAATAGCGCCCAGCGCTGCTTCAGATTGTTGTACCAGACGCCGAACGGCGTGGTCAGCACTTCCGACCCCTTGCCCTGCGTCACCTGCAATTGCGCGCAGGACTTGCCGTTCAACAGCGGATGGTCGAGGTAGAAGGTGTTCCCGCTGATGGCGCTGGCCTCCGTGAAGGTACGGAATCCGGCCTGACTGGGGTCCTGCGCGTAGACAAAGAAACGTGCGGACACCGGTACTGCGGCGCTGTCCTCGTTGATGATCAGCCATTGCGGTCCGAGGTAGGCGACTGAATAGGGCGCATCGAAGTAGGTGCTGGTCCAGTAGGGCGAGGCGATGATCACCTTCCCGCCCTTGCCATTTACCAGCGGGTTGTCCAGCACCGTGGTGAATCCAGCCTGGTTGCCAGCGGTCACCGTATGCGTAAACACCTTGCTCTGGTCCGGGTAGAACAGGTTGAAGGCCGCGCCCTGCGGCATGTCGGCGAAGTCCTGGTTGAATACCCGCCACAGGCCGGACCCGTAGTAGATGCCAGTAAAGTGATTGTTGTAGATGCCTGCGCCACCAGGCGGATTGTAGTTCGGCGTGAACAGCGTCCGCGCTACTGAGTCACCATCGATCTGCGGCCAGTTAACGGTGCTGACGTGATCTGCGACATTGGTTGAGGAGTCCTCGTGCAACCATTGCGCGCGGCTGCCGGTTTCAAAGGCGCCGATGTCGAAGTCGACGCCGTTGAAGCGTGGCTGGCCATCGACATCCACATTGGGAATCCCCTGCAAACCGAGGTCTCCGGAAACATTGACGCCGGCATCCACGGCCGGACTGTCGTCGAGGATACGGAAGCCATCCGGTCGCAGGCGCGGCGCCTGATGCACGGTGCCGGCGCCCGGCGTGTACTCGTTGTAATCGTTCCCGTAGTCCAGGTTGTGGCTATTGGCCACCATTCCTGGTGAGTCGAAGTCCGCGTCAATGATGATGCCCCCTTCGTTGTATGCCACCAGGTTGCCACGCACGGCGCCGGTGATCTGCCCGCCGAGATCAGCCCTTCCCCACACGCCAAGCGCAGTACGATTGTCCACCAGCGTGTTGTTGTAGATCAGCGCATCGACATTGCCATCACTGGCATAGATCACCACGGCGCCTGGGGCACCGACATTGCCGAACTGATGGCGGACCACATTGCCGACGATGTTGGCCTTCAGCTGCCCGGATCCCGCACCGTGCTGAACCATGATGCCGGCGTTGAAACGGTCGCCATCGACACGGTTGCCGATGATGCGGATGTCGCCGGCACTGCCGGAGGTCCCTGTGTAAATCGCCGCGCCCTGCTGGGAGTCCACCGAGCGCACGCGGTTGAAGCGGATGTCGAAGTCTGGAGGCACGGTCGATCCGCCCTGCAGCGAAATGGCTGTCATGCTCTCGGGAAATGGCGAGCTGCTGTCGCCCTGCACGAAGATGTCGTTGTTCTCGACCAGTACGTCCAGACCGGCATCGCCACTGGAATTGGCCGCGATACCGGGGAACTGCCAATCCCGGAAAGCCACAATCCGACGCACCCGGAGGGTCAGGGTTCCACTGCCGCTGCTGACGGCTCGGATGCCGCCGTTGCTGAAGTGCAGGTCTTCAAGATTGACCGAACGGTTCAGGGCATCCGTGGCAGCCACGAAGATCGAACCGTACTCAGCAAATACAGCGTCCTGCTGACCGCTTCCGCGCAGCGTCAGTGCCTTGTTCTGGATGGTGATGGCTTCATCCACCGGCGTGCTGGTGACGATGACCACCGTGTCGCCCGCGCCCGATCCATCAATGCAGGCCTGCAGGGTGCCATTACAGGGCGCCGCGCCCGGCCAGTCACGCGTCACCGCATGGGCGGCGGAGGCCGTCATCACCAACAGCAGACCAGCCAGGCCCGCGCGCAGAAGGGTCACCATGTCCTCGTCTCCCAGCCGACCCCGGCAACATGCCCGGGCTTCACGGCATCACGAGCGGGCAACCCCTGTCGTGCCCGGTCTCAGATCAGGATACGGATTCCCGGTCCGAAAAATGACAGGCGCAGCGATTAGGGTTGGCTTTCGCAGCCTTCGGGGATGATCTGCTCGGCCAGGCCATGGCTCCAGCATTGCCATTTCACGATGCCTTGCTCGGCTGCGCTGCGGGAGGGGATCAGTTGTAGTTCGTGGCCTGCCAAGGCTTCGCCGGCCGCCGCCGCGAAGTGGACGGTCACCGCACCATTCTCGCCAATGTCGACTGCATAGTTGGACGACGCCTCCGGCTTGAAACCGGCTTCCGTATTGCTGCCCGCCCAGCGGTCCGATGTCAGCACAAGTTCGGAAACAGCGAGCTTGGCCCGGGCTGCCTGCATCAGCGCGTCCCCAATGATGGCCGATGACCGTGCATCGCCTTCATCAACAGTCGTTTCCGCTGCCGTGGCGGCGAACGGAAGCAGGAATGCGGCGAAGAAAGACAGGGTTCGGTTGATGCGGTTGTTATTCATGATCTTGTGTTTCCGGATCAATGGAGATTTTCAGTCGAGTTGAGATCGGTTGATTGCGCAACCACTTCCTGCATCAGGGCCAAGCTGCCCACTTTCCTGATTCGCTCGGCCATAGCCTTTGGTTGCAGATCGGGATCGTCAATGTTCGCAACCAGCGCATTTGAGAACGACCATGACACCTTTTCCAAGGACGTCTTCGGAAGCGGTTTGATGTAGCCCTTCGCGCTGCGATGCATCCAGAGCGCTGTGTAGAGATCGTCTGCGGAGTGCTTCCAGTGCTCGGCAACCTGCTGGCAGAGTTCCGTATCAACTGGCGTTCCGCGACAACTCGTAAGAATCGGTGTCGCCATGATGTCGAAGGCGCTGATGGTCCCCGTCGTGAGGTAGTGGTCCGCGTCGTGTGGCGTCCACCAGTGCGACTCGAAGCGCTTGACCCATATTTTTTCGTACCAGGTTGCCAATGCTTCCCGTTGAAAGCTGCGATAGTGGTCCGCAGTCAGCGCGTTCTGCAAAGCATGTCGCGCGGCTTTTTTGTCGCTGGCCACGGTACCTAGCGCTAGAGCGGTCTTGAACGGATCCATGCCATCTAACAAGTCACTGGCAATCATCCAGCTTGCCGCGTTGTTGGCGTCGATCAACGTCAGGCGATCCAGTGCTGGTTTCGGGTCGCAGCCGTCCCAGGATGCGCACGCCACAACCGCCGCCTGCAACTCCATTGGATTTGTAGAGCGGAGCGCCTGGCGAAGCGTCTGGTTGATGCGGTCTGACGGAATATCGCCATTCAACAGCCAGAACTCAGCATACTCACCACGAGTATCCGCCTTGCGGAAGGTCGCTTCTTTTACATACAGAAGGGCGACCATCGTCTTCTCGATATCCGTACCGCTTTGGAGCAAGCGGTTGGCGCGCGTCGCCATCGCGCTGCCCTCATCGCGCATGACACCCAGCAGACGCTGTTCTTCGACATTGCGAATGGTGGTTGTGACACGATCCATTGCAGCATTGAGCACAAAGCTGATTTGTGGCCTCAACATCAGACCCGCTAACGCAACGCAGAGAAGCGCCATCAACAAGTGCAACCGGGCAATTCCTTGTTGGGCGAAAGCGCGCCCGTGTTCCGTCGGCGCGGCACGCAGGTTGTCGAGCAGCAGTTCACCGAGCAGACGCAGGCGGTTGTGCTGGCGCTGGCATTGCTGGTGGAAGACTTCGCGCATTTCCTCGCCGAACTGTTGGCGGAAGTCACGCGGGTAGAGGTAGAGGCTGAGGCTGAACAGACGGTCGAGACAGCGGCGGCGCTTCATGCTGCAACGCCTTCGGCTAGACGCCGTTGAGCGATTCGGGCGAGACGCGACCATTCGCGGGTTTCGGCGTCGACCACTTGGCGACCGCCGTCGGTGAGCGCGTAGCGACGGCGACGTTCGTCATCCCCGTCAGCCAGCGGCGCTTCCTCGATCCAGCCGCGGTCGAGCAGGCGCTTGATCGCGGTGTACAGCGTGCCGGGGCCGAGCCGGGTTCGACCTTCGGACAGGGATTCGACGCTCTGCATGATGGCGTAGCCGTGCAGCGGTTCGCCGGCAAGGGCGATCAGGATCTGCAGTTCGGCGGCGGTAGGGGTGTCGGATTTGCGACTCATGACATTGCAGTGGTTGTTGTGTCGGCTATCGTTATATCGATGATTGATATATTGGTCAAGCTTTGCCGCGCCCGGCGGCAGGCTTGTTGTGTCAAGGTCACTTGACACTGCTTCTGACCGCGTGGCATCGTAGTGTCAAGCAACCTTGACACACCCCATGAACCTCGCCTTCCGCACCCAACTCGTTATCGGCCTGCTGCTACTGGTGGTGGCCCTGGCGCTGCCGCGCTTTGTCAGCGTGTCGGACACGATGGAAGGCATCCTCTATGGCCTCGCCATCGGCACCCTGTTCAGCGCGGTGATCCGTCGCCAGCGCGGCGCCAGCTGCGACGAAGTGCCAAGGGCGCTGGGCCGGCGCTACATGCGCGAGCTGATCCCGGCGACCATCGCCTACCTGGTCACCCTGTTCCTTTCGGTGTGGCTGCTGAAGCAGGTGGAGATCGAGTGGCTGCGCGCACTGCTCGCACTGCTGCCGGTGGCGCCGGTGGGAATGATCATGCGCGCCATCATCCGCTACATCCGCGACACCGACGAACTGCAGCAGAAGATCGAGCTGGAGGCAGTAAGCATCGCCACCGCGCTGGTGTCGCTGCTGTATCTGTCCGGCGGCTTCCTGCAGACGGCCAAGGTCATCGATATCCCTGCCGGAGTCGCGATGATCTGGGTGTTCCCGCTGATCTGCGCGGTGTACGGACTGGCCAAGATGGTCGTGTCCGGCCGCTACAAGTAGTCGCCATGCGCAGTCACGTTCGCGAACTCAGGGAACAGCTGGGCTGGTCACAGGCCGCGTTGGCGGAACGTCTGGGCGTATCCCGGCAGACGGTGAACGCCATCGAGACCGGCAAGTACGACCCCAGCCTGCCGCTGGCTTTCCGCCTGGCGCGGCTGTTCGAGAAAAACATCGAATCCATCTTCATCTTCGAGGAGCAATCATGAAGTTGCCACTTCCCGCCTTCTGTCGGCATCCGCTGACACGCTGGGTGGCGATCGCCATCGCCATCGCGGCGGCATCGTCGTCGGCCAATGCGCGCACGCTGGGCACGCTGGACTTCGAGCCATGCACGCTGGCGCCGCCGGTGGGCGTCGCCACCACCGAGGCGCAGTGCACCACGATGTCGGTGCCGGAGAATCGCGCCGAGCCGCAAGGCCGGCAGATCGAGCTGGCGATCGCCTGGATTCCCGGCGAAGGCCGCGAGGAGCATCCGGACCCGGTGTTCATGCTGGCCGGCGGCCCGGGACAGAGCGCCCGCGACAGCTTCCCGCAGATCCAGAGCGCGTTCCGCCAGGTCGGTCGGCTGCGCGACATCATCCTGCTCGACCAGCGCGGTACTGGTGCCTCGCATCCGCTGACTTGCGAGCTCGACGAAGAGGATGAGGACGGCAACGCCGAAGCGAGCGACGCCGAGCAGATCGATGTCGCCGTCAAGCTGACCCGCGAATGCCTGTCGAAGCTGGCCGACAGCGACCCGCGTTTCTACACCACGACCGATGCCATTGCCGACATCGATGCGGTGCGCGAAGCGATTGGCGCCGCGCAGGTCAATCTGGTCGGCATTTCCTACGGCACCCGCGTGGCGCAGCAGTTCGCACACCACTATCCGGCGAGCACGCGCAGCGTGGTGCTGGACAGTCCGGTGCCGAACGAGTTGATCCTCGGACAGGACCATGCGAAGAACCTGGAGTCGGCGCTGGACCAGCAGCTGGCGCGTTGCGTATCCGACAAAACCTGCAGCGAGCGCTTCGGCAATCCACGCGAGAAACTTGCCGAGCTGGTGGCGAAGCTGCGCGAAGCGCCGATCGCCACCACCTGGCGCGATCCTCAGACCGGTGTCGAGGAAAGCGGCGAGCTGAAGTTCGACGACGTCGCCGGACTGGTGCGCATGTATTCCTACATGCCCATGGCCACGAGCATGCTGCCGCTGGTGATCTCCGAAGCCGTCGATGGACGCACCGACGTGCTGCGCGCACAGGCACAGATGCTGCGCGGCCAGCTCGAAGGGCAGTTCAGTCGCGGCATGGAGCTGTCGGTGATGTGCAGCGAGGACGCGGATCAACTGCGCGTCGATGCCGCCGATGAGGACAGCCTGCTGGGCACGCGCTTCATCGAACTGGTCAAGGCGCAGTGCGCGGTGTGGCCGCACGGCGACGTGCCGGCCGATTTCCACGAGCCGCTGAAGACCGACATTCCCTTCCTCGTGCTGACCGGCGAGTTCGATCCGGTGACGCCGCCGCGCTATGGCGAGCAGATCATGAAGAACCTCGGCAACGCGCGCCTGATCGAATTGCAGGGGCAGGGACACAACGTGATTCCGGTTGGCTGCATGCCGCGGCTGATGGCGGACTTCATCGACAGCACCAAGCCCGCCGACCTCGATACCACCTGCCTCGACAGCGTGCCGTACACGCCGCCGTTCGCCGGCTTCTACGGCTGGGAACCCTGAGCGCCGACGCGCCACGGTTCAACGCATATCTCTTTCGAATTTCTGGAGCCGACATGATTCAAGTCGACAACCTGCACAAGGCCTTCAAGGCCAAGACCGGCACGGTGAAGGCCGTGGACGGTGTGAGTTTCCACGCCGAGGACGGCCAGATCACCGGCCTGCTCGGTCCCAATGGCGCGGGCAAGACCACCACGCTGCGCATGCTCTATACGCTGATGTCGCCCGACCAGGGTCGCGTCGTCGTCGATGGCATCGATGCATCCAAGGATGCCGAAGCCGTGCGCCGCAGCCTTGGCGTGCTGCCGGATGCACGCGGTGTGTACAAGCGACTCACCGCCCGCGAGAACATCGATTACTTCGGTCGCCTCCACGGCATGAGCGATGCCGATATCGCGCAGCATCGCGATCGCCTGATCAAGGCGCTGGACATGGCAGACATCGCCGATCGCCAGACCGAAGGCTTCTCTCAGGGCCAGCGCACCAAGACCGCCATCGCCCGCGCGCTGGTGCATGACCCGAAGAACGTGATCCTCGACGAGCCCACCAACGGCCTCGACGTGATGACGACGCGCGCCATGCGCGAGTTCCTGAAGCAGCTGCGCGAGGAAGGCCGCTGCGTGATCTTCTCCAGCCACATCATGCAGGAGGTCGCAGCACTGTGTGACCGCATCGTGGTGATCGCCAAGGGTCGCGTTGTCGCACAGGGCACCGCCGATGAGCTGCGTCAGCAGACTGGCGAGGACAACCTGGAAGACGCCTTCGTCAAGGCCATCGGCACGGAAGAGGGGCTGCACGCATGAAAGCCATGATCACGGTAATGATGAAGGAGCTGAAGGACCTGTTCCGCGATCGGCGCACGGTGATGATCGGCCTGCTCATGGGGCCGCTGCTGCTGCCGGTGCTGATGCTGGGCATGTTCAGCGTGATGCAGAAGAAGGTCACCAGCCAGAGCGAGAAGATGCTGGAGCTGCCGGTGATCGGCGCCGAGCACGCACCGAACTTGGTGGCCTGGCTCAATGGCCAGAACGTCACCACGCAGGATGCCCCCGAGGATCCAACAGCCGCCATCCGCAACCAGGACGAGGAAGTCATCCTGCGCATCTCGCCGGAGTTCGGCGACAAGTGGCGCGGCAGCGAACCGGCGCTGGTGGAGATCCTCTACGACGCCTCGCAACAGGATTCCGAAATTCCGGTACGCCGGATCGAAGGCCTGCTGAACGCCTATTCGTCGCAGGTCGGTGCATTGCGCCTGCTCTCGCGCGGCATCAGTCCGTCGCTGGTGCAGTCGCTGGCCGTGTCACGAAAAGACGTCGCCACGCCAGAAAGCCTGATCGGTCGTTCGCTGGTATTCCTGCCCTACCTGCTGATCCTGAGCGCCTTCATCGGCGGCGCGCACCTGGTCATCGATGTCACCGCCGGCGAGCGTGAGCGGCAGTCGCTGGAACCGCTGCTGGCTACTCCAGCCTCGCGAGGCGGCGTGATGAGCGGAAAGATCGCCGCGGCCTGCGCCTTCGGTTTCCTCAGCCTGCTGCTGACCCTGATCGCCTTCAAGATCGGCTTCCAGATCGCGCCCGGCATGAAGGGCCAGGTCGATGTGTCGGTGTTGAGCATCGCGCGCATCCTGCTGGTGCTGACGCCGATGCTGCTGATCGGCACCACGCTGCTGACGCTGATTTCCGCCAGCGTGAAGAGCGTGAAGGAAGCGCAGAGCTACATGAGCCTGCTGATCATGCTGCCAATGATCCCGACCATCTTCCTGATGGTGTCGCCGGTGAAGAACGCGCTGTGGCAGTTCACGGTGCCGTTCCTGTCGCAGAACCAGATGATCATGAACATCCTGCGCGGCGAAGCCGGTGACATCACCGAGTGGCTGGTCTACCTCGGCGCCGGCTTCGGCCTCGGCGCCATCCTCTGGATCATCGCCGCCCGCCTCTATCACCGCGAGTCGCTGGCGATATCGGCCTGATGTAGTGACATGACCGCCGGCGACAGGCACTGGCCGGCGGTCACTTTTTCATCGCAGCGGCGTCTGTTACCCAAGCTCGCGGTACCATCCGCGGCCGTTTTTCCAGTCATGCAAGGGGACAGACATGAAATATTCTTCGAGCGGCGCACAGTCCGCCGGACGCGGTGTCATCAGCGTTGTCATCGTATTGCTGCTGATCCTGTTCATGTGGGTGCTGGCGCCGTATACCGTGGTGCCTAACGGTCATCGCGGAGTACTGATGACTTTCGGGAAAGCCACCGACACGCCGCTGTCGGAAGGCATCCATTTCAAGTGGCCGCTTGGCCAGAGCACCTACCTGATGCCGGTGCAGGTGGAGCGCTCGGAGACACGGAGCGAAGCCGCATCGCGCGACCTCCAGCGCGTCACCACGACGGTGGTTCTGAACTACCACGTGGAGCCGTCACGTTCGGTCGATGTCTACCGCAAGCTGGGTGCATTCGAGAACATCGAGCCGCGCATCATCGACCCGGCGATTCAGGAAGCGATGAAGGCGGTCACCGCCAAGTTCACCGCCGAGCAGCTGGTCACGCAACGGCCCATGGTGTCGGACGAAATCCGCGACGCCATCGTCGATCGCCTGGATCGTCACGGTCTGGTGCTGGATGAGTTCAGCATCACGGACTTCCGCTTCTCGCAGTCTTTCGATGCGGCCATCGAGGCGAAGACGGTTGCCGAGCAGCAGAAGCTGAAGGCCGAGCGCGATCTGGAGCGCATCCGAGTCGAGGCCGAACAGCGCGTCGCACAAGCAAAGGCCGAGGCCGACTCGACCAAGCTCGCTGCGGAGGCGCAGGCCACCGCGCTCAAGATGCAGAAGGAAACCATCACGCCCGAGCTGATCGAGTTGCGCCGGGTCGAAGCGCAGCTTCGCGCCATCGAGAAGTGGGATGGGCGCCTGCCCAACGTCAACGGCGGCGCGATGCCGTTCCTCAACGTGTCGGGAAGCGAAGCCGGAAAGCGCTGATCGAATTCGGTGGGTCCCCGATAGCTGCACAGGGACGTGCAGTTATCCGGGATGATTGCCGGATACCGCTACTTGCCAATGCAGAAGCTGGAGAAGATATGTCCCAGCAGGTCGTCGCTGCTGACTTCGCCGGTGATTTCCCCCAGTGACTGCTGGGCAAGGCGCAGTTCTTCGGCGGCGAGTTCGCCGGCGGCGTCGATGACCAGTCGCTGACGCGCGGCATCGAGTCGTCGGGATGCTCGTTCGATGGCGTCGAGGTGGCGCTGGCGCGCGCTGAAGGTATTGGCGGTGGACGCCGCATCATGGCCAGCGGCAAGGACCAGCTGTTCGATCAGCGCCGGGATGCCTTCACCAGTCTTCGCGCTTAGCCACAGCTGCGGACCCAGCCCGTCATCGCTGCTCGTGTCGGTTCGCGCGGCATCACCACTGCGATCAATCTGGTTGTGGATGCGCAGCAGCTTCGGGCCGTGTTCATCGCCGAGATCGGGACGGTCGACCTTCAGTTGCCCGACCAGCGAGCGCATCGCCACATCACCCTGACGCTCATCGATGACTGCCAACACCAGGTCAGCGGCATCGAGTTCGGCACGGGCGCGACGCACGCCCTCCTGTTCGACCGCATCGTCACTGTCACGCAGGCCAGCGCTGTCGACCAGCGTCAGTTCGATGCCGTCGAGCGAGATGACTTCGCGCAGCAGGTCGCGGGTGGTACCGGCGATCTCGGTGACGATGGCGCGCTCGCTGCCGGCCAGTGCATTCAACAGCGAGGACTTGCCGGCGTTCGGCGGCCCAAGGATGACCGCGTGCAGGCCGCGATTGAGGCGCACGCCTCGCGCCGCGTCGCGCTGGAGCTTTTCCAGCAGGCTTTCGGTTTCGTCGAGTCGCGCCAACAGCTGCGGATCGTCGAGAAAATCGATTTCTTCTTCCGGAAAATCAATGGCGGCTTCAACGTGAACACGCAGTCGCGTCAGCGAAGCAACCAGCTCATTGATGCGCGCGGAGAACGCGCCATCCAGTGAACGCCGCGCCGCGCGGACAGCGGCTTCGGAACCAGCGGCGATGAGGTCGGCAACGGCTTCGGCCTGGGTGAGATCCATGCGACCGTTGAGGAAGGCGCGTTCGCTGAATTCACCGGGTCGGGCCGCGCGGGCACCGAGTGCGATGCAGCGCATCTGCAGTTGTTCCAACAGCAGCGGCGCGCCGTGGCCCTGCAGCTCCAGCACGTCTTCACCAGTGAAGGAACGCGGAGCCGGGAAGAACAGTGCGATGCCATCGTCGATGGTTTGGCCGTTGGCGTCGTGGAAGATCGCGTAGTGCGCGTGGCGCGGTTCCGGAGCCTTGCCGATCAGCGAGGCGGCGACATCGGCGGCGAGTGGACCGGAGACGCGGACGATGCCGACACCACCGCGACCCGGCGCGGTGGCGACGGCCACGATGGTGTCCTGGTTTGAACTCGGCAGCGTCATCCGACGATGTTCGCAGATGACGCTGCTGCCGACGACCTGTCCGGTTCCCGGATCAGGCCTTGTGCTTGACGTCGTCGAAGCCGCCGTGGCGCTTCATGTTGATGTACTGCTGCAGCAGGCTCAACGCACCGTTGGTCACCCAGTACAGCACCAGGCCGGACGGGAAGAACGCGAACAGGAAGCCGAACATGATCGGCATCGCCTGCATCATGCGCCGCTGCATCGGATCCATGCCCGGCGTCGGCGAGATGCGCTGGGTGACGAACATGATGGCGATGTACAGGGCCGGCAGCACGAAGTACGGATCCTTGGCGGTCAGGTCCTGGATCCAGCCGATCCACGGCGCGTGGCGCAGCTCGACGCTTTCCACCAGCACCCAGTACAGCGCGATGAAGACCGGAATCTGCACCAGGATCGGCAGGCAGCCGCTGGCGGGATTGATCTTCTCCTTCTTGTACAGCTCCATCATCGCCTGGTTGAGCTTCTGGCGATCATCGCCATAGCGCTCCTTCAGCGCCTGCAGGCGCGGCTGCACGCGGCGCATCTTGGCCATGCTCTCGAACTGCTTGGCCGACAGCCAGTAGAAGCCGAGCTTGAGCAGTACCACCACGCCGATGATCGCCCAACCCCAGTTGCCGAGCACGTCGTGGAGCAGGCTCAGCAGCCAGAACAACGGCTGCGAGATCACGGTGAAAATGCCGTAGTCAACGGTCAGCTCCATGCCCGGCGCGACCTGGTCGAGCTGGTCCTGCAGCTTGGGACCGACGTACAGGCGTGCTTCGGTGGTAACGGTTTCACCGGGCGCGGCCGACAGCTTGGGGCCGGTAGCGCGCATGACGTAGTGGCCGTTCTTCAGCGCCAGTGACTTGAATTCGTCGGCCTCCTCGGCTGCCGGAATCCAGGCGGCGAGGAAGTAGTGCTGCACCAGTGCAACCCAGCCGCCCTTGATGTCCTTCTTGGCCGACTCGCTGGCAAATTCGTCGTAGTTGAGCTTGTTGAACTTGTCTTCCGGGCTGTACCAGGCGCCGCCGGTATAGGAGAACGCCGCGGGCGAGGTCATCCAGCCACCGGCAGGCTTGGGCGGCGGGATGCGCTGCAGCTGGCGATAGGCGTTGCCCTGCCAGTTGGCCGGCGTGCCGTTGGTGATCTCGTCGCGCAGGCGGATCTGGTAGCTGCCGCGGTCGAACACGTAGATCTTGCGCACCATCAGGCCATCGGCACCGTGGAAGGTGAAAGGCACTTCCAGCGTGTCGCTACCATCGGCCATCGCGTAGTCGCTGGCCTCGGTGGTGAAGGACGCCTGGTGACTCGGCGCGTTGCCGGCACTGTTGACCAGTCCACTCTGCGCGACGAACAGGTGCTGGCCGCGATCATCCAGGATTTCCACCGGCGGCGAACCGGCTTCTGTGTTCTGCGGGTAGGCAAGCAGCTCGACGCGACGCACGGTGCCGCCATTGGGCGACAGTTCCACGTGCAGCAGGTCGGTGGTGACGCTGATTCCCGTCGTGCGGTTGCTGCCTTCGCCTGCGGCCGGGGCGGCCGGCACGTCGCCTGCGGCGGCGGGCGCACCCGGAAGGTCCTCGGCGCTGGGAACGTCATCGACGTTGTCGGTCGGAATGGCCGCCGACACCTCGGCGTCCGCCGTGGTCGCGGTTCCCGCCGCCATCGTCGGCTTGGCCGCGGGCGCGTGATAGTCGTTCTGCCAGGTGCTCCACAGCGCGAAGGCCAGGGCCAGCCAGATCACCAGGAGGAAGACTCGATTCTGATTCATGGACGCAACTCGTCAGCCGGGGCGATGGCCCGGCCCGCTCTCGGTTCGGAAGGTCAGGAAGACGGTTCCCGCGGCACCGCTGTGACGGATGGGGCGGTACTGCTGTCGTCAGGGGGCGCTAGTTTGACCGGCAATGGCGCAGGCTTCAACGTTTCCGCACGCTGCCAGAGGCTTTCAAGGGCTTCGCGCAGGGCGCCACGCTGCAGGTCAGTGACGCCACCACGGGCCACCAGCACCAGATCAAGGCCAGCCAGCTGCTCACGGTGATGGCGGAAACTGTCGCGGGCGATGCGCTTGATGCGATTGCGATCAACCGCGCGCTTGGCCACGCGCTTGGCCACGGTGAGGCCCAACCTCGCCGACACGAGTCCGCGCACGACGCCGCCATCCGACGAATCAGATTCGCGGATGCGTGCAATCAACTGCAGGTGGGGGCTGTTGAACCGGCGGCCCTTGGCAAACACCCGGTGGTAGTCAGCGGGTGTCAGCAGTCGCGCCGGCCTGGGAAAGGCGGCGCTGGATGTCACGGGCGTGTCGCTCGGTGGCCGGCTCATCGCGGCAGGGGCCGCTCAATGAACCGGACTAGTGGATCGAACCGGCAGGTTCGATCAGGCGGACAGACGCTTGCGACCCTTGGCGCGACGGGCGTTGATGACCTTGCGGCCACCGGCCGTCTTCATCCGCGCACGGAAGCCGTGGGTGCGGGCGCGCTTGAGATTGCTGGGCTGGAAGGTGCGCTTCATGGCGGAACCTATTGAAAATGGTGGGGAAAAGAGGCGGAATTCTACGTGCCTGCGATTCGCGGGTCAAGCACCCCGCATTGCCGCATGGTGCGGCTCGGAGCTAGACTGCCCGGCCCGCGACCGCCGCTTGCTCATGCAGTCGCGGCTCACTTCGCCTTGCAGTAACTTTACGTGTCCACTTCCTCCGAGCCGTCGTCGCCCATGATCACCGCCTGGCAACGCTGCCTGGAGCGCCTGCAAGCCGAGCTGCCGGTCGAGGAATACCTGACCTGGCTGAAGCCGCTGCAGGCCCACGGTGACGACAACAGTCTGGTGCTGTACGCGCCCAACCAGTTCGTCGCCGATACGGTACGCGAGCGCCATCTGGAACGACTCAACGAACTGCTGCCGCATTTCGCCGGCGGCAACCCAACCCTGCGGATCGCCGTGGGCGCGGTGCCGCGACCCGTGGTCGCCAGCAGCCCGTCCGCACCCAGCAGCGCCAAGCGTGTCGCCGAGGGCGCCAATGGCGGCCGCTCGGGCCTCGACCCGCACTACCGTTTCGACACGTTCGTCGAAGGCAAGTCCAACCAGATGGGCCGTTCCGCCGCCATGCAGGTGGCGCAGAACCCTGGCCGCGCCTTCAATCCGCTGCTGCTTTACGGCGGCACCGGTCTCGGCAAGACACACCTGATGCATGCGGCCGGCAATCTGATGCGCGAGAACAACCCGGCCATGCGCGTGCTCTACCTGCGCTCCGAGCAGTTCTTCAACGCGATGATGCAGGCGCTGCGCGAGAAATCGATGGACCGCTTCAAGCAGCAGTTCCATTCGGTGGACGCGCTGCTGATCGACGACATCCAGTTCTTCGCCGGCAAGAACACCACGCAGGAGGAGTTCTTCCACACCTTCAACGCGCTGTTCGAAGGCAAGCAGCAGATCATTCTGACCTGCGATCGCTACCCGCGCGAGGTCGACAACCTGGAGCCGCGCCTGAAGTCGCGCCTGGGCTGGGGGCTGTCGGTGGCCATCGAGCCACCGGACTTCGAAACCCGCGCGGCCATCCTGCTCACCAAGGCCGAGCAGCGCGGCGTCAACCTGCCCGAGGACGTGGCGTATCTCATCGCCAAACGCATGCGCTCGAACGTCCGCGACCTCGAAGGCGCGCTCAATACGCTCGCAGCACAGGCCAACTTCACTGGTCGCGATATCAGCGCGGAGTTCGCCCAGGAAACCCTGCGCGATCTGCTGCGCGTGCAGCAGGCGGCGACCTCGATCTCGAACATCCAGAAGACCGTGGCAGACTACTACCAGCTGCGGCTGGCGGAGCTGTCATCCAAGCGTCGCAGCCGTTCCATCGCGCGACCGCGGCAGATCGCCATGGCGCTGGCCAAGGAATTGACCGAGCACAGCCTGCCGGAGATCGGCGAAGCCTTCTCCCGCGACCACACCACGGTGCTGCATGCCTGCCGCGTGGTGCGCGACCTGGTGGAAAGCGACGGGCGTATCCGCGAGGATTGGAACAACCTGATCCGCAAGCTCAGCGAGTAGTCGGCGTTGATATCGGGACAGGAATGAAACAACGGGGACAGCTTGTGGATAAGATGGGGGCCGCGCCAGCGGTCGAAATTTGTCCACAGGCCACACACAGGCATCACGCAGCTGGCCGACAAGGTTGCTGTTGAAAATTATCCTTGTATAACAACTGGTTAGAGTGGTTTTCCGCCAAAATTTGCGACACTACCACCACCACCATTTCATTTAATCAACAATCTTTGTAGCGGTATAGCGAGGAACCACGCATGCGATTCAGTCTTCCGAGAGAAGCCCTGCTCCGTCCCCTGCAGCAGGTCGTCAATGTCGTCGAACGTCGCAATACGCTGCCGGTGTTGTCGAACCTGCTGCTGCAGGTAGCCGACGGCCGGCTGTCGATGACCGGTACCGATCTCGAAGTCGAAATGGTCGCGCGCTGTCAGGTTGAGGACGCGGAAGCCGGTGAAACCACCATCCCGGCACGAAAGCTGTTCGAGATTGTCCGGGCCCTGCCGGATGGCAGTCAGGTTACCCTGTCGCAGGGCAACGAAAAGGCGACTCTCAGTGCCGGGCGTAGCCGCTTCACCCTGTCTTCGCTGCCGGCGGTGGAGTTCCCGTCGATCGAGGACCTGGAACTGGTCGAGCGCATCGCGCTGCCGGAAGCGGCGTTCAAGGACCAGATCGAACGCACTGCCTTTGCCATGGCGCAGCAGGACGTGCGTTTCTACCTGAATGGCCTGCTGCTGGATCTGCGCGGGGATGACTTGCGCTGTGTGGCAACCGATGGTGCCCGATTGGCGATGTGCGAGATTGAGCTTGCCAAGCCGGTACAAACCCGGCGCCAGATCATCGTGCCGCGCAAGGGCGTGCTGGAATTGCAGCGCCTGCTGGAAGGCGGCGATGGTGACCTGGAACTGGAAGTCGGTCGCAACCATCTGCGCGTGCAACGCAGCGACGTCACCTTCACCTCCAAACTGATCGATGGCCGCTTCCCGGACTACGAGGCGGTCATCCCGATTGGCGCCGACAAGATGGTCAACGTGAATCGCGAACTGCTGCGCGCCGCCCTGCAGCGCGCAGCGATCCTGTCCAACGAGAAGTATCGCGGCGTGAAACTGGAGATTTCCAAGGGCGAGATGCGCATCGTGGCGCACAACCCCGAGCAGGAAGAAGCGGTCGAGGAGATCGAAGCCGATACCAGCGTGGATGGCCTGGCCGTTGGCTTCAACGTGACCTACCTGCAGGATGCCTTGAGCGCGCTGCGTGGCGAGACCGTCCGCATTGGCCTGCGCGACGCCAATTCCAGCGCCCTGCTGCGTGAGGCGGAAAACGACCGCTGCCAGCATGTGGTGATGCCGCTCCGCCTGTAACCGTGCGGTGCCGGCCGGTCGCATCGCGGCGAGCCAGATTTCTGGTTCGGACCTGAGCCAATGCGTATCCGGCAACTCCAGATCAGTGACCTTCGGCTTTTCGCCGAGGCGTCGTTGCGGCTGGCTCCCGGGATCAATTTTGTCCGTGGCGCCAACGGAGCCGGCAAGACCAGCCTGTTGGAGGCGGTCCATCTGCTGGGTTACGGCCGTTCGTTCCGCGGCGGCTCGCGGGATACGCTGATCCGCCACGATCGCGAGCGCCTGCAGGTGTTTGCGCGCTGGGACACGGACAGCGGTGAACGACGCACCGGACTGACCCGTAGCGGCAGCGACTGGCAGGCCAGGCTGGATGGCCAGAACCTGCCAACCCTGAGCGGCCTGCATCTGGCCTGCGCGGTGATCTGCTTTGAACCGGGCAGCCATGAATTGCTGGCGGGTTCCGGTGAGCAGCGCCGGCGCTATCTCGATTGGGGTTTGTTCCACGTGGAACAGGATTTCCTCCCGGTCTGGCGGCGTTACCAACGAGCGCTGCGACAACGAAACAGTCTGCTTCGGACTTCAGTGAGGAATGCCGCCGAATACCTGCCATGGGAGCAGGAAATGGCGACCACGGCGAATCGCATCGATGAACTGCGGGAGCGACAGCTATCCCGCAGCGAATCCGCGGCGGCTCCGCTCCTGGCGACCTTCCTCGCTGAAATGGGCGAACCGCGCTGGCGCTATCGGCGCGGCTGGTCGAAGGAGCAGGACTTCGCCGATCTGTTGGCATCCAATCGCGAACGCGACCAGCGACTGGGCTACAGCTTCAGTGGGCCCCATCGGGCGGATTGGCAGCTGGGTTTCGAGAACCTGCCGGAATCGGCGCCGTTGTCGCGGGGACAGCAAAAGCTGGCGGCACTGGCCTGTGTGCTGGCGCAGATCGAGGTGCTGAGGCAGGCGGGTCACGAAGTCCCGGTCGTGCTACTCGACGATCTGGCGTCAGAGCTGGATCGGGAACATCAGGAGCGGGTCTGGCAATACCTGGCAGACGCCGATGTGCAGGTGCTGGCGACCGGCACCGAGCTACCCGTGAGTCTTCCAACCGATCGAGTGGCTGCGATGTTTCACGTGGAACGCGGGACGACCGGCACTGCCGACGTGAGGCCCTTGTCCTGAGGTTTCGAACCGCCGGCCAGGGGGTGATGGGCTGCTATAATAAAAGGAGTGGCTTTGCCGCCGGCAGTTACCTTCTGAGGCCTGTGCCGGGCGGATGACCAGGCCATTTCCTGATTGAGTCCGCATGGCCCATCGGGCCGTGCCGCTGATGGCGAGACTATGACCGAACAGAATTACGATTCCTCGAAAATCACCGTCCTCCGTGGCCTGGAAGCCGTGCGCAAGCGCCCCGGCATGTACATCGGCGACGTGCACGACGGCACCGGTCTGCATCACATGGTGTTCGAGGTGGTGGACAACGCCATCGACGAGGCGCTGGCCGGGCACTGCGATCGCATTGTGGTGACCGTGCATAGCGATGGGTCGGTTAGTGTGTCCGACAACGGTCGAGGCATTCCGGTGGACATCCACAAGGAAGAGGGCCGTTCGGCGGCCGAGGTCATCATGACCGTGCTGCACGCCGGCGGTAAGTTCGATGCCAATAGCTACAAGGTGTCCGGTGGCCTGCACGGCGTCGGTGTGTCGGTGGTGAATGCGCTGTCGAAGAAGCTCACGCTCGACATCTGGCGCGAAGGCTACCACCACTTCCAGAGCTACAGTCTGGGTGAGCCGGATGCGCCCGTGGCCAAGGGCAAGCCCAGCGACAAGCGCGGCACTACGCTGCGCTTCTGGCCCAGCGAGCAGACCTTCAGCGATGTCGAATTCCACTACGACATTCTGGCCAAGCGGCTGCGCGAGCTGAGCTTCCTCAACTCCGGCGTTCGCGTCGAGCTGCTGGACGAGCGCGAGGACGACAAGCATGACGTGTTCCAGTACGAAGGCGGCATCCGCAGCTTCGTGGATCACTTGTCGCAGCTGAAAACCCAGCTACATCAACAGGTTATATCGCTTTCCGGCGAGCAGGACGGGATCGTGGTCGAGGCAGCGGTGCAGTGGACCGATGCCTACCAGGAGACCATGTTCTGTTTCACCAACAACATTCCGCAGAAGGATGGCGGCACTCATCTGGCCGGTTTCCGCGCCGCGTTGACCCGCACCATTGGTCAGTACGTCGAGCAGAACGGCCTGGCCAAACAGGCCAAGGTCAGCTTCTCCGGCGATGACATGCGTGAAGGCATGATCGCCGTGCTGTCGGTGAAGGTGCCCGATCCCAGCTTCAGCTCGCAGACCAAGGAAAAGCTGGTCAGCTCGGAAGTGAAGCCGGTGGTGGAGTCGATCGTCGGTCAGCGCCTGACCGAATTCCTGCAGGAGCACCCGGCCGAGGCCAAGGCCATCGCCGGCAAGGTGGTCGATGCCGCCCGCGCCCGCGAGGCCGCGCGCAAGGCGCGCGAGATGACCCGCCGCAAGGGCGCGCTGGATATCGCCGGCCTGCCCGGCAAGCTGGCCGACTGCCAGGAAAAGGATCCGGCGCTCAGCGAACTGTTCATCGTCGAGGGTGACTCCGCCGGTGGCTCGGCCAAGCAGGGCCGCAACCGTCGGACGCAGGCGATCCTGCCGCTGAAGGGCAAGATCCTGAACGTCGAGCGTGCGCGCTTTGATCGCATGCTGAGCTCGGCCGAGGTCGGCACGCTGATTACCGCCCTGGGTTGCGGCATCGGCCGCGACGAATACAACCCGGACAAGCTGCGCTATCACCGCATCATCATCATGACCGACGCCGACGTCGACGGCAGCCACATCCGCACGCTGCTGCTGACCTTCTTCTACCGGCAGATGCCGGAGCTGATCGAGCGCGGCCACGTCTACATCGGCCTGCCGCCGCTATACAAGATCAAGCAGGGCAAGAGCGAGTTCTATCTGAAGGACGATCCGGCGCTGAATGCCTACCTGATCAACCACGCGGTCGAAGGGGCGGAGCTGAGCTACGCCCCGGACGCGCCGCCGGTCAGCGGTGAAGGCCTGGAAACCCTGATGCAGCAGTTCGTTGCCGCCGAGGAAGCGGTGGGTCGTCTGTCGCACCGTTTCGATGCCGCGCTGCTGCAGGCGATGATCGAGTTGCCGTCCCTGGATGCCGACAAGCTGGATGATGCCGACGGCATGCAGGCCTGGATCGCGCGCCTGCTTGGTGGCCTCAACGGCACCGGCCTTGGTCGCGCCCGCTACCAGGCCAGCGTCGAGGACATGGGCGAGCAGAAGGGCCTGCGCGTCAGCCGACGCCATCATGGCCTCGACGCCGAGTTCCTGTTCCCGGCCAGTCTGTTTGCCAGCCCGGAATTCCGCCCGATCCGCGTGGCCGCCGACGCACTGGGTGACCTCATGCAGGCCGGCGCCGAAGTACGCCGCGGCAACAAGACGCAGACGGTGAAGAACTTCCGCGACGCCAACGCCTGGCTGCTCGAAGAAGCCAAGAAGGGCCGCACCATCCAGCGCTTCAAGGGCCTGGGTGAGATGAACCCCGACCAGCTCTGGGACACCACGGTCAACCCGGAAACCCGTCGCCTGCTCAAGGTGCGCATCGAGGATGCCGTCGCTGCTGATGAAATCTTCTCGACCCTGATGGGCGACGTGGTCGAGCCGCGGCGCAACTTCATTGAGGACAACGCGCTCAAGGTAGCCAATCTCGACGTGTGATGGCAGCGTCACCGGAAGCGCTTGCGCGGCGGATCGGCAACGGTCCGCCGTGTGCTTTTCTGGCGGCTGGCTATACTAGCGGCGCGGTAGGGGATCAAATCCGTGACAGTCGAAGGGGCGGGTGAGGGAGTGCGCCCGAGTCCATGAAAAAAACCCAGCTCTACATCCTGGCGACGGTGATCGCTGCGGTCGCGCTGTCGGCCATGTTCTACAAGTGGCGTGTGCTCAATTTCCCCTTGCAGCCAGTGCAGGGCGTGGAGCAGTGGACGCTGGAGGCGCGTGTCGAATACCAGCCGCGGCGTGGCGCGAACACGGTCAGCCTGCAGCTGCCGGATGCACCGCCGGGCTTTTCGGTGATCCGCGAGAATTTCATCGCGAAGAATTATTCGAAGCTGGAAGAAAGCCACCGCGACGGCCGCGAAGTGCAGTGGGCGATCCGTCGTGCACGCGGCACCCAGGCGCTGTACTACCGCGCCACGGTCGTGCGCAGCAATGACCATACCGAACTGGATCTCGACCCGCGCGTCGGCCAACCGCCAGTGCTGGAAGAACCCTATGCCACCGCCGCGCAGTCCCTGCTCGAGGACGTTCGCGAAGGCAGCGCCGACATCGCCACCTTCGCGCAGGAGCTGGTGCGGCGCTTCAATGCCGAATCGCCGGGCGAAGAAGTCTCCCTGCTGCGCGACCAGCATCCGGATGCCGAAGGCCGCGCGCGCTTCATTGCCGAATTGCTGGCCATTCGCAACATCCCGTCGCGCGTGGTGCACGGCATGCTGCTCGGCAAGACTTCCGGCGACGCCGACATGCGGCCATGGTTGCTGGTGCACAACGGCACCGACTGGATCACCATCGACCTGCGAACCGCGACCGATGGCTGGCCCAGCGACCTGTTCCTGTGGAGCGCCAGCCGGCAACCGCTGCTGGTGGTCGACGGCAACGAGGGCGCGCACGTCAGTTTCAAGCAGAACCTGTTCATGGCCGACGCCGTCGAGGCCGCGCAGGACCGGCTGAAGGTCGAGAATCCGGACCTGATCAACTATTCGCTGTTCAGCCTGCCACTGCAGTCGCAGGAGACCTACCGCATCCTGCTGATGGTGCCGGTTGGCGCCTTCATCATGCTGCTGCTGCGCAACCTGGTCGGCGTCAGCACCTTTGGCACCTTCATGCCGGTGCTGGTGGCGCTGGCCTTCCGGCAGACGCACCTGCTGGCCGGTGTGGCGCTGTTCGTGCTGGTTGTCGGCATGGGCCTGCTGGTGCGCTTCTACCTCGAACGATTGCGCCTGTTGCTGGTCCCAAGGTTGACAGCGGTCTTGATCCTGGTCGTGCTGCTGATGGCGCTGGTCAGCGTGATAAGCAACCGCCTCGGCATCGAGGTCGGCCTGTCGGTGGCGCTGTTCCCGATGGTGATCATGGCCATGACCATCGAACGCATGTCGGTTGCCTGGGAAGAGCGTGGCGGTGGCGCGGCGATGCGAGAAGGTACCGGCACGCTGGTGGTCGCCGCCTTTGCCCATCTGGTGATGAGCTGGACGCCGCTGGAGCACCTGGTGTTCGTGTTCCCGGAGGTGCTGCTGCTGCTGTTCGCCGCGTCGCTGGTGATCGGCCGCTATTCCGGCTATCGCCTGAGCGAACTGCTGCGCTTCCGCACGCTGGCCGATGAAGCCGAGGCCGAAGCGCGTCGTCATGGCGCGCCGCCGCTGGGTGATGCGGTTGCCGAGCAGACCGTGGCGGATGAGTCGGAGGATCTCCCGCGCGGGGATGATCGCTGATGCTCAACCCATTCCGCATCGCCAGGCGCCTGCGCGAGATTGGTCTGGTCGGCATCGGCCAGCGCAACGCCGACTTCGTGCTGCGCTACAACCCGCGCAAGTTCTACCCGCGCGTCGATGACAAACTGCTGACCAAGCGCCTGGCCATCGCGGCTGGCTTGCCGGTTCCCGAGCTGTACGCCGTGGTCCGCGAGGAGCACGAGATCGCCGACCTTCACGAGCAGTTGAAGGATCGCGAACAGTTCGTCGCCAAGCCGGCGCATGGTTCCGGCGGTGACGGCATCCTCGTGGTGAATGGCCGTCGCGGGGAGCGCTACCGGCGCAGCAACGGTCTGCTGATGTCGCGCAATGAGTTCGAGCATCACGTGTCGAACATGCTGTCCGGCCTGTATTCGCTGGGCGGGCATCCGGATCACGTGCTGATCGAATACTGCGTGCAGTTCGATCCGGTATTCGACCGCATCAGCTACAAGGGCGTGCCGGACATCCGCATCATCGTGTTCCAGGGCTATCCCGTGATGGCGATGGTGCGCCTGCCGACGCGCATGTCCGATGGCAAGGCCAACCTGCACCAGGGCGCCATCGGCGTCGGCATCGACATCGCTACCGGCATCACCGCCAAGGGCGTTTGGGGCAGCGAGCGCATCCGCGAGCATCCGGACACCGAGAACGCCATCGAGGGCCTGTCGATCCCTGGCTGGGAGAACCTGCTGGAGATGGCCGCGCGCTGCTACGAGCTGTCCAACCTCGGCTATATCGGTGTCGACTTCGTGCTGGATCGCAATCTCGGTCCGATGATTCTGGAACTGAACGCGCGACCGGGCCTGGCCATCCAGATCGCCAATGCCACCGGTCTGCATGGCCGCCTGGCAAAGGTCCAGGCGCTGGAAGAAGCGCACACCCTGTCGAAGGTTCCGGCGGAGCGGGTGCGTTACTCGCAGCAGGAATTCGGCTTTGTCCAGGCCCCTCCGGACACGGAAACTGCTTTGGGCAAGGCGGCCTCTTAACCCCGGCAACCCCCTTTCCGCGTTGACAGAAACCGAGGCTGAATTGTCCGGCGCGAGAAACAGTGCACAGAAATCAAGCAAGAATGGGCTTGAGCGGCGCCCACGTCACGGGTTAGCCTAGTCCGTTCACGTCGCCAAACGCGTCGACAGCGCCTCAGGGACGCGGCAGAAAGCGAGGAGGAAATCGAAATGAAAACTGGTCGAAATCTGAAGAAGGGCGTTCTGGCGCTTGCCGTTGTCGCCATGCTCGCATCACCGCTGGCAATGGCTCGCAAGAAAGAAGAGCCGAAGCCGGAGCCGAAGTATCCGAACGCGACTCGCGTCGAGCCGGAAATCAAGCCTTCACGGGCCGTGAACAAGCAGCTCAACAAGATGTTCGAGCTGTCTTCCGAAGACGGTACCGAGGATCAGGTGCGCCTGCTGGCCGAGGAAATCCTCGCGCACGGCAAGGCCAGCGCCTACGACCGGGCCATCGCCGACCAGACCCTTGCCTATCAGATGATGGACAAGGACAACTACGGCAAGGCCATCGAATACCTGCAGCATGCGCTCGACGAGAACTCGCTGCCCAATGACACGCATTTCTCGATCATGCTGCAGATCGCCCAGATGCAGCAGGCCGAGGACCAGCTGGCCGCCGCCGACCAGACGGTGAAGCGCCTGATCGAGGAAACCCGCTCCGATGGCCCCGAGTTCGTCGGTCTGCGTGGTTCCATCAAGTACCAGCAGGATGACTGCCCGGGTGCGGTGCCGCTGATCAAGGACGCCATCGCCAAGTCCGATGCCAAGGGCGTCAAGCCGCAGTCGGCCTGGCCGCAGATCCTGATCGCCTGCTATGCCGACATGGAGCAGCCGGAAGAAGCGATCAACGTCGCCAAGCAGCAGCTGGCAGGTGATCCGGACAACACCACGCTGATCCGCAACCTGAGCACGGTGTACCTGCAGGCCGAGAAATACGCCGAGGCCACGGCCCTGCTCGAGGACGCCAAGGCGCGCGGACTGATGACCACGGCCAAGGACTACGACCAGCTATATCGGCTGTACCACTATGCCGAAAAGGAAGACAAGGCCATCGCCACCATCGACGAAGGCCTGGCCAAGGGAATCCTGCAGCCGAGTGCGGAGCTGTACCACGTCAAGGCAGAGGCCTTCTACTTCTCCGATCGCAGCAAGGACGCCATCGAGTGGTACGGCAAGGCCGCCGAACTGTCGAACACTGGTGACGATTACGTCAATCAGGCTCGCCTGTTGTACGAAAACGATCGGTATGCCGAGGCAAAGGCCGCCGCGAACAAGGCGCTGGCGCGCGACCTCAAGCGACCGGGCGACGCCTGGATCGTCATTGGTGGCGCCGAGCTTGGGATGAGCAACAAGGCTGCTGGCATTGCCGCCTACAAGAAGGCAGCAGGCTATCCGGAAACCAAGAACGCCGCCGAATCCTGGCTCCGAGCCAGCGGTGTGAAGTAATAGAGGGTGCCGGCGGCGCCGATGGTGCCGTCTGGCGACATGTTATAAGCTTCGTATCCCGTTGCCGCTTCGCGGTGCACGCCGCGCCGCGGCGGGCACGCCCGACCGGCCCCGGTCATAGCAAGAGGTCACGCCGCCAATGACGGATTCCAATCACAACCAGGACAACGGCGACAAGCTGAACTGGCCGCGCATCGGTGGTCTGGCTTTTGCCATGGCCTTCCATGTGGCCGCGTTCATGATGCTGATGGCGCCGGTCAATCCGCCTCCTGCGGAAGACGAAGAAGAGTCGATCTTCGAGGTGACGCTCATCGAGCCACCGCCGCCGCCGCCGCCGCCGCCGCCACCGCCGCCGGAGCCGCCGAAGGTCATCAAGCAGGAAATCAAGCCGCCGCCAATCCAGGCGCCGCCGCCGCCGCCGGAACAGCCGCCGCCGCCGCCGGTCGTTTTCGATACCCCATCGGAAATGGCATACGAGGCGCCGCCGCCGGCACCGCCGGCACCGCCGGCACCGCCGGTCGATCAGGTCTTCGGTCCCACGGAGGACCAGAGCTATCGCCGCGCCCGCCCGCCGCGTTACCCGCCGCAGTCTCGCCGTATGCGTGAAGAGGGCACGGTGGTGCTGCGCGTGCTGGTCAGCGCCAATGGTGATCCGTTGGACATCCAGGTTGAGACGTCCAGTGGCCATCGTCGCCTCGATCAGGCGGCCCAGGAAGCGGTCAAGAAGTGGAAGTTCAATCCGGGTCGCCGTAGTGGCCAGCCGGTGGAAGGTTGGGTTCTGGTGCCGATCAACTTCAGCCTGACCGGCTGATCGGACTCTCAATCTGACTGACAACCATTCAGGGAAAGAAAAGAACAGCAGGAGCCAGCAACAGCAAGGGAAGGGACAATAACATCGAGGCCACGGGAAACCGGGCGGAAAGCTGATCAGGAGGTCATGAAGCCATGAACACAAACCATCAGCCACAGGCGGGACGCCGTTTGAACTGGGCGAGGATCACCGGAATGGGGTTTGCCGGTGCCTTTCACATTGCGGCCTTCATGGTCGTTCTGGCGCCATCGGCGCCGGTGGAAGGACCTCCACCCAAGCCTGACCCCTTTGTGTACGTGGATACCGTCAAGGAAGAGCCGAAGCCACCGACTGTCGTGCCGATGCCGGTTGCCCCGGAGATCGAGACGAAGCAGGAGCAGCCAAGGCCACAACCGGTGCAGCCTGAGCAGCAAGTAGCGATCGATGCGCCTCCGGTGATCTTCGATACGCCGTCCGACATGGGCTATGTGGCCGATGAGCAGGCGGCGCCAATCCCAACCCAACCGAAGCAGGCTTCGGAAATCGGACCTTCGGTCCAGCAGAGTTACGGCTACATCGCCAAGGTCGAATACCCGGTGCGGGCTCGGCAGAAGCAGTTGGAAGGCGATGTGATGTTGCGGGTCCTGGTTGGTGAAACCGGGGACCCGCTGAAGGTGGAAGTTGAAACGTCCAGCGGGCATCGTGTGCTGGATATGGCCGCCCTCAAGGGCGTCAAGAAATGGAAGTTCAACCCGGGATTCAAGAATGGCCAGCCGATCCAGGGCTGGGTACTGGTCCCGATCAATTTCAGTCTCAATTAGGTAAAAGGGTAGGCGTATGCAACAGGATGCTGCTTCCAATCAGCCGGTCGATCAGGCCGCAACCGCTCCGGTCGAAGCGCCGGTTGATACCGCGCCGATGGCGGCCGATCCGGGCGTGGGTCCGGGCATGGGCGGCACCAACGACGCACAGGCTCTGGAAGGCATGGGCTTTGACCACCTGATCCAGAACTTCGACGCGGTCGGCTGGATCGTGTTCATCATGCTGGTGCTGATGTCGATCGGCTCCTGGTACTACATCATCGTCAACCTGCTGAAGAACATGGTGATCCGTTCGCGCGCCGACCGCGTGATGAGCACCTTCTGGGAAACCCAGAACGCGCAGGAAGCGATCCGCTACATGGAAGACCAGCCGAAGGGCGAGCCGTTCTCCAAGATCGCCCTCGACTGCGCGGTCGCCGCGGCTCACCATCAGCGTCATGAAGGCAGCCGTCTGGTCGAGGCGCTGAACCGCTCCGAGTTCATCGACCGCGCCCTGCGCCAGGCCGTGGCTCGCGAGAGTTCACGTCTGGAGAACGGCCTGACCCTGCTGGCCACCGTGGGTTCAACCGCACCGTTCGTCGGTCTGCTCGGTACGGTGTGGGGCATCTACCACGCCCTGATTCGCATCGGTGCTTCCGGTCAGGCCTCGATTGACGTGGTCGCCGGCCCAGTCGGTGAGGCGCTGATCATGACCGCGATCGGTCTGGCGGTCGCCATCCCGGCGGTGCTTGCGTACAACTTCTTCGTGCGCCTGAACCGCGTGACCAACGCCAAGTTCGATACTTTCGCCCACGACCTGCATGACTTCTTCGCCACCGGCTCTCGCGTCGGTGAAGTGAAGGGCAAGTAATCCGTCGGACGGGAGTTAGGTAATGGCATTCAGTGCAGGTGGAGACAGCGGCGGGCCGATGGCGGAAATCAACGTCACGCCGCTGGTCGACGTGATGCTGGTGCTGCTGATCATCTTCATGATCACGGCGCCGCTGATGTCGCACAAGGTCGAGATCGTGCTGCCCGAAGCCATGCTCGAGACCAAGCCGGATGATTCCGATCGTCCGGTGACCGTGGCGATCAAGGAAGATGGCGACATCTACCTCAACGACGAGCTGGTGGACATGGAAGTACTTCGTTCCAAGCTCGCCGTCGAGGCGCAGAAGAAGCCGCAGCCGCAGGTGGACGTCCGCGCCGATGCCACGACCCGCTACCGGATCGTGCAATCGGCGGTGAAGACTGCCAAGGAAGTCGGTATCCGACGCGTGGGCTTTGTCGCCACGCCGGAACACTGAGCCAAGGAGACACGCATGGCATTTTCAACCGGAGGTTCAGGCGGCGGCGCACCGATGGCGGACATGAACGTTACGCCACTGGTCGACGTGATGCTGGTGCTGCTGATCATCTTCATGGTCACCGCACCGATGATGTCCTATCAGATCCAGATTGATCTTCCTCAGCCGGTGATTGATCCGCCGCCGCCAGATGAAAATCCGCCGGAGCCGAACAAGCTCCGCATCGATTCAGCTGGGCAGCTGTTCTGGAACGACATGCCGATGCCGCGCAAAGCGCTCGGTCCGACTTTGATGATCGAGTCTGCGCGCAAACCGCAGCCGACGCTCGAAATCGATACGTCGCCGGATGTGCAGTACCAGGTTCTGACTGAGGTGCTGGCTGAAGCGAAGAACGCGGAGATCAAGAAGATTGGCTTTGCGGAGTACAGTCGGTAGCGCTTGTTGGCTTCGGGCGCTTCGGGACTATACTGGGCCCGCAGGTGAAAACCTGCGGGCCCTTTCTTATGCGGGCGACGCGTTCCGGTCAGCGACCGGGACCAGGGATTGGCGAAATGCGGCATTGGCGAGGGATCGCCGGCTGACGGGAACTCCAAGATCGCGTGGCAAGGCCACGCTTCGACAAGGAGATCGACCATGGCATTCGCGAATCAACTGCCTTCCGGCGCCCGTTCGGCAATGGCCAGCATGAATGTGACACCACTCGTGGACGTGATGCTGGTATTGCTGATCATCTTCATGGTCACCGCCCCGGTGCTTTCCCGCCCGATCCAGATCGACTTGCCGCAGAGCGGGCCAGTCATTGAACATCCCGATTCCCCCGATCCGATCCACCTGCGCATCGGCGCACTGGGCGACCTGTACTGGAACGACAGCCCGTTGCCAGCGACGGCCCTGCAGCCGTCATTGCAGCTGGAAGCATCGCGGGACAACCAGCCCATGTTGATTCTGGAGACCTCACCAGACGCGGACTATCAGTACATGGCCAGAGTGCTGGCGGTGGCGAAGGACGCGCGCTTCCAGCGCATCAGCTTCGCAGAATTCAGCCAGTGAAAGACCGCGGCAGCCGGTCCGCTGAGTTCAGACGGATCGGCTGGCCGCAATGATGGCCAGGTAGCGGGCGACTGTCGCTGCCAGGCCGTCGTAGATCGCTTCCGAGAAAACGGCGTGTCCGATCGATACTTCATCCACACCTTGGACGTGGCGCAGGAAGTCGAGAAGGTTGCGCTGGTCGAGATCATGGCCGGCGTTGACGCCAAGCCCTGCCGAACGGGCGACTTCGGCACTTCGCGCACAGGCATCCAGCGCGGCATTGGCATAGCCGGCTGCGTGCGCGGCGGCATAGGGGCCGGTGTACAGCTCGATGCGGTCCGCGCCCAGCTCGGCCACGCGCGCGATATCCGGACTGCCGGCATCCATGAACAGACTGACACGGCAGCCAGCCGTCTTCGCCTCGGCGATTCGCTCACGCAATCCCGTCGGTTCGGGATCCAGACGCCAACCGTGGTCCGAGGTGATCTGCCCGTCGCCATCCGGAACCAGGGTGACCTGTTGCGGACGCACCGCCAGCACCAGCGGCAGCAGCCCCGGGTAGTCCCCGCGCGGTCCGGGAACCGGGTTGCCTTCGATGTTGAATTCCGGGTCCCCGTCACGCGAACGCAGCAGCAGGGACAGGGCTTCCACATCCGATGGGCGGATGTGTCGCTGGTCGGGACGCGGGTGCACGGTGATGCCCCCGCAGCCGGCCTCGAGCGCCACGCGCGCGGCTTCACGTACATCCGGCACGCTGCCGCCGCGCGAGTTGCGCAGCACGGCCACTTTGTTGACGTTGATGCTGAGTCGGGTCATGCCGGCAGATTAGCATCCGGCGGCAAATCGACCGAGCGCCCCATAGTTCAGCGCCTCCAACATCAATGCGGCGCAAGTCATCGGAATTTCGATGAAATTGGCCCTGCAAATTCCGACGAAGGCCGCGAAAACCGTGACGTACGTGAAACACCGGTGCCGCCAAATCGGTCAAACTCGGTTCATGAGCGCGTTTAGCCGCCAAATCGCGGGTTTGCTGGTCGTCGTCAGCCTGCTGTTGGGCGGCCTTCCTGCGCCCGTTTGCGCAGAAAGCGCCATCAGCGGCATGCCCCTGCACCAGCGCTTTGGGCCAGAGGACTATGGCGCCGCGCCGAGACACCTCGCCGTTCAGGCCGGCCTCGATGGCAGCCTGTTCGTTGGCAATGTCGAGGGTGTCCTGCGCTATGACGGGTCGGCCTGGGAGCGTATCGAGCTGCCGGGTAATTCCGTTGCCCGCTCGTTGGGCCGTGACGAAAACGGCCGCATCTACGTCGGCAGCTACGATCAGTTCGGCTACCTCGAAGTCCACCGCAGTGGCGAGTACGAATTTCACGATCTGCGCGACGACTTCGGCCTCAAGGGAGAGGACAGACATCTAGGGAACATCTGGTCGATCGTGGTCACTGATGACGCGATCTACGTCCAGGCCGAATCGCAGCTTCTTCGGCTCGGCAAGGACGGCGGCACGCGTCGCTGGCCGTTAGATCCTGAGGTGCGCGGCGTATTCGCTGCCGGTGACTCGCTATATGCACGCGTGGACGGCAAGGGCGTATCGCAGTTTGACGATGGGCACTTCACGCTGCTGCCGGGCGGCGAGCAGTTCGCCAACCAGCCGCTCAACTCCCTGCTGAAGCGGAATGACGGATTGCTACTGGTCGGTGCCGATGCCTTCTACCGCTATGACGGCAAGCGCGTCGTCAGACTCGAAGGCGACGCACAGCGGGTTTTCGTCGACGCTTCACCTTACCTCGCCATCACCCTGTCAGATGACAGCATTCTCGTCGGCACCCTGGGCGGCGAGCTGCTGCGTTTCGATGCCGATCTGAAGTTCCTTTCCCGCGTCCCGCTGGGACCCTATTCGATTCTGGCACTGGCGGCGGATACGGAAGGTGGGGTCTGGGCGGCGACCGAGGGCGATCTGGTTCGCCTCCGCATGCCTTCGCCCTGGTCGGTCTACAGCGCCGCCGACGGCATTCCCGGCTCCATCACCGATAGCGCATGGTCGAATGGCGCGCTTTGGGTTGCCAACTCGCGCGGCGTCGCGGTAGCCGAACGCAGTCGCAGCGGTCGCATGCGCTTCCGCCAGGTCATTGAAACCACGCTCGAAACCAACGACCTGCTGGAAGACGAAAAGGGCCTGCTGATCGGCGAGCGCATGGGTTTGCTGTGGCTCCCCAATGGCAGTGAAACCCCCGAGCGGATATGGAAAGGCGATTCCGCTTTCTGGTTGATGCGTTCGCATTTCCATCCCGACGTCGTGTTTGTCGCCGCACAGGACGACATCCTCCTCCTCGAGCGAAACAATGGCGGATGGAACGTCGCAGCGACCTGGCCGCTGAATGACATCAGCCTCAGCTCCATGCTGGAAACCGGTCCCGCCACGTTGTGGATTGGCGACAGTCGCGGTGGTGTGTATCGCTGGACGCTGAGTGAAGACGGCAGGGAGATCACCGAGAAGACCGCCTTCGGTTCGAAGGAAGGCCTCGATTTCGACCGGGACTACGGCAGCAGCATGGTGAAGATCGGGGATGATCTCATCGCCAGCTCGGGATCCCACGCCTACAAGTTCGATGGCGATCGCTTCGTGCCCTTCGACGAGGCGCCATTCACCCTGGTCGATCGGCCGATGGAGCTGGAGGTCGTCAATACGCCTCTGGGTGATTACGCGCATACCACCCGCGAACTGTGGCGACGCCCGCCGGGCGAGGACAAGTGGCAGCCGGTACGTCTGGGTTCGCGATTGGCACGCGGCTTTTCCAATGTCCATGTGGATGCGGATGGCAGTCTGCGCATCATTACCTGGAGCAGCCTGCTGCAATACGACCCCATTGCGAGCGAAGCGCCTGGCCGCGATCTGGCAGTCAGCCTCCGTCGGGTGGAGTACCGCCCGGGTGGCGACGGCCTGCAGTTGATGCCACTGGATAGCGCGGCGGACTACGACTACCAGTCGGGCGACGCGCTTCGCATCAAGTTTGCGCTGATCACCATGGAATCTGGCGCCGAGGTTCGCTGGCGCATCCTTGGTCGTGTGGACAACTGGAGCGACTGGTCGTCGGTCAACGACTCGTCGCTCAGCTTCGGTCGCCTCGATTCCGGTGAGTATCACCTGCAGGTCGAGGGCCGCGTTGCCAGTGGTCGCGAAGTGCGTCCGCTGGACTACGAGTTCAGTGTCGCACCCGAGTGGTATCGAACCCATTGGGCCCTGGCTCTGGGACTGCTGCTGCTGTTGCTATTGATCGCCGGCATCGTCCAGTTCGTCTCACGCGTTCGCTACCGCAACTTCGTCGCGATCAATCGCCGGCTGGAAGACAAGATCGCTGAGCGCACTCGCGAGCTGGAAAACGCCAACGAGCGACTGGCCGAACTGGCGACCGAGGACAGCCTTACCGGCGTCGCCAACCGTCGCGCCATGGAACAGGCGCTCACCCGCGAGTGGCAGCGCTGTGCGGAAGCAACCACGCCGCTCAGCGTGATCATGGTCGATGTCGACTATTTCAAGCGCTACAACGACCAGCATGGTCACCTCGAAGGCGACAAACGTCTGCGCTGGGTGGCCCACGAGCTGTCGAACATGGTGAAGCCGATCCGCGAACTGGTTGCCCGATTCGGTGGTGAGGAGTTTGTGCTGATCCTGCCGGGCTACAACGCCGACCGCGCCGTGCTGCGCGCCGAGGAGCTGCGCCGTCGCTTCACCCGTGAGGATAGCGACGTCACCATAAGTCTCGGCGTAGCCACGCAGGTGCCGCGTCTCGACGAGGATCCGGCACAGCTGCTGCAGCGTGCCGACACCGCGCTCTACCGTGCCAAGCGCCGCGGTCGCAATCGCGTCGAACTCGCCGAAGACTGATCGGGCCTTCGCGGGGCACCCGCAGGCACGCCAACTTCCGGCACTGACGACCGCAAACGCGACTGTCGACAATATGCCGCGATGATGCCGTTTCGCCATGGCGCGGAACCGCGCAGAGAATCCGGCGACGAAACCAGGCCGGGCCGGCGTTTCATCCACCTCAAACGCCTCTTCGCATGATGCCGTCGCGCTTGCGACGGAACTTTGCGTTGCCACATCAGTCCCTGTGACGGTCCATTGAACGGTCGGCAGGGAAAGTCGGGAAATCCATGATTCATCTGAGCGGTATTGAACGCAGCTACAACATGAGCGGACAGAGCGTGCGCGCGCTGGCCGGTGTCGACCTGGATGTCGCGCGCGGCGAGTTCGTCGCCATCACCGGTTCATCGGGTTCCGGCAAGTCCACGCTGCTCAACATCCTTGGCTGCCTTGATCAGCCGACCAGCGGCAGTTACCAGCTGGATGGCGAGAACGTGGCCGGTCTTGATGACGAAGCCACCAGCGACCTGCGCAACCGTCGCATTGGCTTCGTGTTCCAGAGCTTCCACCTGCTGCCGCGACTCAGTGTGCTGGAGAACGTCACCCTGCCGCTTCGCTTCGCCCACAACGCCAACGTCGACCACGCCGCGGTTGAGAGCCATGCGCGTGAACTGCTCGAACGCGTGGGTCTGGGCGAGCGCCTGCATCATCGACCCAACGAACTGTCCGGTGGCCAGGTACAGCGCGCCGCCGTCGCGCGCGCGCTGGTGATGAAACCATCGCTGCTGCTTGCCGATGAGCCAACCGGCAACCTCGACTCCAAGAGCGCAGCCGACGTGATGGGTCTGATCGACCAGCTGCATCGTGAAGGCCAGACCGTGGTGCTGGTCACCCACGACAATGAGATTGCCGAACACGCGCCGCGCCATGTGCGCCTGCGCGACGGAAGGGTGGAACATGACACCTCGAAATAATGCACAGCTGCGTCGCCGTGCGCTGTCGCTGGCACTGCTGGCGCTGCCGGGTCTGGCTGGCGCTTCATCGCTGATGCTGACCGGCGAGCTGCGTTCACGCGACTCAGAAGGCATCTACACGCCGTTCGCGAACAACTCGCCAGTGGTCCTGCGCTACTACGTGCCGGAGGGCGCGCGCGTGGAGGCCGGTGATCCACTGGTTCGCATCGATCCGGGCCAGGCGCTTGCACAGATCCGCCAGCTGGAGTCGCAGATCGATCAGAGCAAGGCGCGCGCTGCCAAGGAAATCGCCGAGCTCGAGGTCGCCGCACTCGATGCCGAACTGGCGCGGGTGGATGCCCGCGCCCAGCAGCAGAAGGCGGAAGTCGATGCCGCTTTGCCAAAGCAGTATCTGTCGGCGCTCGACTACGATCGATATCAGGGCGAGAAGGCGCGCGCCGACCGCGAGCTGGCGTTGAAAACCAGTGAAGCGCAGGCCGCGCGACAGGCAGTGGAGCGTCGCCGCAAGGACGCGGCGCTCGAACAGGAGCGCCAGGAAGCCGAGCTCGCCTACCAGCATGCGCAGGTGGATGCTTCCGAACAGCGCGCGACGCGTGGTGGCGTGGTCGTGCATGGCTTCGACCCGCGCATGGGAACCCGCATCGATGAGGGCTCTTCGGCGTTCAACGGCGCGCAGATTGGCGAGGTCGTCGGCGATGGTGCCATGGCGATCCGCGCCTGGGCGCTGGAACCGGATCGTCGTGATCTGAAGGTTGGCGAGAAAGTCGGCGTGGTCTTCGACGCGCTACCGGGCCAGCGCATCGAAGGCACGGTATCCGCGATTGCCGGTGCGCCGGACAGCAAGGCCGAATGGGGGGAGGGGCGCTATTTCCAGGTCGATATCGATCTGCAACCGGGCACCGACGCCCTGCCGCTGCGACCTGGCATGAGCGCGCGCGTCGAGGTGGGCGTGTCGGGCAGTGAAGTCGGTGTGTCGGTGGCCGCGCCCGAGCGCATCGAAGCCGATGGCGAACTGGTTGCGATGGAAAGCGCGGTGCTGGCGCCACCGCCCGTACAGGGCTTGTGGAATTATTCGATCACGCGGCTGGCGCCAGACGGCTCGCCGGTGAAGGAAGGCGATGTCGTCGTGCAGTTCGACGGCGGCCAGCTGCAGCAGAGCCTGATGAGCAAACAGGCCGAACTGGCGGAAAAGAAGACCCAGCAGGAACAGCTGCGTCTGGCGCTGGCCGAACGCGAACGCAACCAGCGTCTCAGCACCGAAGAGGCGAAATCCAATCTGGAGAAGGCCGAGCGCAAGGCTACCCAGCCCGCGGAACTGCTGCGTGGCGTCGACTACCAGAAGCTGGTGATCGAGAAGGCGCAGGCACGCGAGCGCATGACGCTGGTAGAAAAGCGCGAGAAGGCGGCGGCCGAGCAGCGCCGGCAGGAATGGCTGCTGGTCAGTTTCGAGGCCGATCAGCTGCAGGCCGACGTGGATGAGCTCAAGGAATCGCTGGTCGCCCTCAGCGTCAAGGCGCCGCGAGCTGGCGTGATGATGCACAAGAGCAACTGGCAGGGCGAGAAGTTCGACGTCGGTTCGTCAGTGTGGATGGGCCAGTCGGTGGCCGAGATCCCGGACATGGAAACGCTGGCCGTGCGCGCACAGGTCGATGAGCGTTACCTGGCCTGGCTGCGTGTCGGTGCCAAGGCGCGACTTCGCCTTGAAGGCGGTGCGGGTCGCGCACTGACCGGCACGATCACGGAGATCGGTCGCGTGGTGCGATCCAAGTCGCGCACGCAGCCGGTACCCGTGGTTGATGTGCTGATCGCGCTGGATGACGCGGCATCTGGACTCAAGCCGGGCCAGCCGGTACGCGTGGACATCGGCGCTGACTCGCTGATTGCGCGTCTGGCCAGTCGCGAGGAGGCCACGCCATGACCCAGACCGTGATCTGCAACCGGCGGAACCTGTCTGCTGCGCTGGCGGCACTGTTGCTGCTTTCCGGCTGCAGCGGCGAATCCGCGTCGGAGAAGCCGGTGGAAGTGGTGCAGATGCGTCCGCTGGCGCTGAGCATTGCCGCGGATGGTGAAGTCCGGTCGACCAAGTCGACGCCGCTGCCGGTTCCCGGGCGACAGTGGTCGCGCCGTCGCCTCGAATGGATGGCGCCGGAAGGCAGCACGGTACGCGAAGGCGAGCTGATCGCCCGCTTCACCGCTGATGAAGCCGAGCTCAGCCTGTCACAGGCATTGATTGACCTGCAGCGCAATGCGCTGTCGCGAAGCAACAAGCAGGGCGAACTGGATGCCGCGCAGGGGCGTGTCGATGTCGATCTGGCGGCGGTGGATTCGCAGCTGCGCATCGCTGACCGCTACGCTGAAGCCGACCTCGACATGCTCGCGCGCAACGAAATCCTCGACGCCATCCAGGACAAGGAATTCCTTGGTGCCAAGCAGGGCGTGCTGGAGTGGAAGCGCGACCAGGCCGGTGAGCGCGGTGCGGCCGAACTGGCGGTGCTGGATTCCAAACGCAGCAGCCTGCAGCTGTCGGAGAACACCAGCCGGCAGGACCTGGCCGCGCTGGAATTGCGCGCGCCGCATGATGGTGTGCTGGTTTTGGAGTCGAACTGGACCGGTGACAAGCCGCAGGTGGGTTCCAGCCTGTGGGCCGGCAACGAGTTCGGCAGTCTGCCGGACACCGCTTCGCTGGAGGTCGAGCTGGTACTGCCGCAGATCGAGGCGCAGGGCGTCAAGAAAGGTGACCGCGTGGTCATGCATCCGGCCGGGCGACCCGACCAGAAGGTCGAGTCCGAACTGAGCTGGGTGGCCAGCGCCGCGCAGGTGCGTGGTCGTCGCAATCCGATCAAGTACCTCAGCATGAAGGCGTCGATTCCGAAGGAAGCGGTGTCGCGCTACGGGCTGGTCCCGGGCCAGGCCTTCAGCGCCGAGATCCACACCAGCGACGATAGCGAGGCACTGACGGTGCCGAACGTCGCGCTGGTGTCCGAGAACGGCCGGCATTTCGTCGAGGTGGGCGAAGGCGATGATTTCGAGCGACGAGAGGTGACGCTGGGCGAACGCGGCGTCGCGCGCTCGCGCGTCACTGATGGCCTGAATGCGGGGGAGCGTGTCCTGCTGACGCCGGATCGCAGCCGTGAAACTGCTGAACCTGCGGCGCCAGCCGAAGACCCGCGTGCGGCTGGCATTGCCAAGGCCCGCGCTCGTGCTGCAGCTGCCGCCAATGCGGAGGCTGCCAAATGATCGCCAAGCTGCCCGTTGCCTGGCGCGAAGCGCTGGAAGAACTGTCACGACGCAAGCTGCGCACCCTGCTCACGCTGCTGGGCCTTATCTTCGGCATCGGCGCCATTGTCGCCATGCAGGCGGTGGGCGAAGGCAGCCGTCGTGAGGCGCTGCGACTGGTGCAGGGACTGGGACTCAACAACCTGATCGTCGAGGCAAAGAGTCGCGACGAGGACAGCCTGCGCGAGGAGCGCGCCCGCACGCTCGGCCTGACCCTGGCGGACGCGGCGGCCGCACTGTCGGTGGTGCCGGGTGCCGAGCAGTACGCGGGCTCGAAGGCGATCCGTACCTATTCGGTGGGCAGCGATGCCGGGCAGAGCGACGCCCAGGCCAGTGGCGTGAGCCCGGCCTTCTTCGAGCTGTCGTCACTGAACCTGGCTGAAGGCCGGGCGCTCAGCAATGATGACGAGGATCGCCTTGCTGCCGTGGCCGTACTGGGCCACCAGGTAGCGCATGACCTGTTCCCCAACGGCAACGCGATCGGCGCCTACATCAAGCTCAACCATGTCTGGCTGCAGGTCGTCGGCGTGCTGGCTGACCGCGACCTCGCCAAGGACCAGTTCGAAGGCGTGCAGCTGGGTTCGGAAAGCAACCGCGTATTCGTGCCATTGGCCACGGCGCTGGCGCGGTTCCGCTACCAGCCCATGGAAGACCAGCTCGATCGTCTGCTGCTGAAGGTCGATGATCCATCGCGGCTCGGCTCCGCTGCGGCGGTGCTGTCCGAACTTCTTGGCCAGCGCCATGCCGGTGTCGACGACTTTAGCCTCGTCGTACCGCAGCAGCTGTATCGCCAGCACCAGCAGACCCAGCGCATCTTCCGTATCGTCATGGGCGCGATTGCTGCGGTCAGCCTGCTGGTCGGCGGCATCGGCATCATGAACATCATGCTGGCCAACGTGCTGGAGCGGCGTCGTGAAATCGGCCTGCTGCGTGCGCTGGGTGCGCGACGGCGCGACATCATCGCCCAGTTCCTGCGCGAGACCACGGTGATTTGTGGCCTTGGCGCCCTGCTTGGTCTGTTGTTTGGTGGCCTGCTCGCCTACCTGATCGCGGCGCTGGCCGGCTGGCAGGTTGGCTGGGCGCCGATCCCGATCCTTGGTGCCACTTTTGTCTGTGCGCTGGTTGGCCTGTTGTTCGGCGTTTACCCGGCGCGACAGGCGGCGCAGCTCGATCCCATCACTGCGCTTCGCGCGGAGTAGTCCAGAACTCACTTGTCGGCTTTCGGCCTCGGCTACCGTATCCCCTTCGTTAACCACCTCGAAGGGGAGTCTACTGATGTCGTTCATCCGCCGTGGCCGCCTGGCCATCGCTGTTGCCGCCCTGCTCACCGCCAGCAGCCCGCTGTTTGCCGCCGAGAACGTCATGCTGGTGCTGGATGCCTCCGGCTCGATGTGGGGCCAGATCGATGGTCGCAGCAAGATCGAGATCGCCCGCGAAGCCACCGGCAAGGTGGTGTCGGACTGGGACCCGGCCAACCAGATCGGCCTGATCGCCTACGGCCATCGTCGAAAAGGTGATTGCAGCGACATCGAGACGCTGATCCCGCTGGGGCCGCTGGAAGGCGACGTGTTCATGGACACGGTGAACGCGCTCAATCCCAAGGGCATGACGCCGCTGTCTCAGGCCGTCATCGACGCCGCGGCGGCGCTGAAGTCCAGCGAACAGAAGGCCACCGTCATTCTGGTCAGCGACGGCGAGGAAACCTGCAAGCTCGACCCCTGTGCCGTTGGCGCCGAACTGGAAAAGAGCGGCGTGGATTTCACCGCGCACGTGATCGGCTTCGACGTGCAGAATCCGGCACACCAGGCGCAGCTGCGCTGCCTGGCCGAGAACACCGGCGGACGCTACTTCAATGCGCGCGATGCGCAGGAACTGAGCACGGCCGTGCAGGGCGCGATGAAGGCCAGCACCCAGCCGCCACCGCCGCCGGCAACCGCCACGTTGAAGCCGACAGGCCAGGCCGTGATTACCCAGCTGCTGGCGGTCGAGTGGAGTGGTCCGGCCGACGAGGGCGATTACATCACCGTGGTGCTGCCGGACGCGCCGGATGGTGCTTACCTGACGTATGCCTACGTGCCGGAAGCAGAAGGCGACGGCAGCGGCGAGGTCAGTTTCGAGATGCCCGCCACAGCTGGCGACTACGAGCTGCGCTACATCAGCCCCAGCCGCGAACAGCAGGTGCTGGCGCGCGCGCCGCTTCCGATTGGTGATCTGGAGGCGATGATCGAGGCACCGGAAACCGCCGTTGCCGGCACCACGCTGATCGTCACCGCGCGCGGCCCGAAAAGCGGTAGCCATTGGGTCGGCTTTGCCCGACCGGGCGGCGGACCCGGCGACTTCATCGCCAACCATTACGCGCGCCTGCCCGAGCAGGGCGATCAACTGGAGATAAAGGTGCCCGCGGAGCTGGGTGACTACGAGCTGCGCTTCGTCTTGAACGAAGCCGAGCGCGTGGCCTACTCGCGCCCGATCAAGGTCGTGGAGGCCGAGACCATGGTGGATGGGCCGGCCGAGGTAATGGCGGGTGATCGCGTTCGTATTCAGGCCAGCGGCCCGGTGGACGGTAGTCACTGGATCGGCTTCGCACCGGCTGGAGGCGACCCTGGCGCCTATGTCAGCAACGCCTATTTCCGGCCTGAGGCGGCCAGCGGAAGCGGCATGGTCACGGCCCCCTTCGAAGCTGGTGACTATGAGTACCGTTACGTGCTGTTCGAGGGCGAGAAGGTTGTCGCCTCGAAGCCGGTAAAGGTGTTGCCGGCGAAGGCCACGTTGAACGCGCCGGCCAGCGCCGCCGTCTATACCGAAATTGACGTCGGCTTCACCGGTCCGCGTGCCGACAGCAACTGGATCGGCATCGTCCCGGTCGGCGGCGACGGCAGCGAGTACAAGGGCTGGAGCTATGTGCCTGCCGAAGGCGACAGCGTGCGCTTCTACACGCCCGAGGAGGCCGGCGACTGGGAAGTGGTGTTCGTGCAGAACAACCAGGTGCTGGCGCGACAGCCGATCAGCGTGCAGTAAGCGCGAGCGGTTTCCTGATCGAAGCGGCGCGTCGTCAGCCTGTGATGACGCGCCGCTGTTGACGACTGCGGTAGCATGCGGCTTTCCGATTCATGAGGACGCCGCGCATGAGCAGCGACACCGACAACGCCGACAATGGCGTCACCCGCGAGCAGGCCGAAGATGCGATCCGCACCTTGCTGCGCTGGGCCGGCGAGGATCCACAACGCGAAGGCTTGCTGGACACACCCAAGCGCGTGGTCAAGGCCTACCGCGACTGGTTCTCTGGCTACGCCGATGATCCGTCGGAGTTCCTGCGGCGCACCTTCGAGGAAGTCGAAGGCTATGACGAGATGATCGTGCTGCGCGACATCGAGTTCGAAAGCCACTGCGAGCACCACATGGCGCCAATCATCGGTCGAGCCCATGTCGGCTACCTTCCGACCAATCGCGTCGTCGGCATCTCCAAGCTGGCGCGCGTGGTGGAAGCCTATGCCCGTCGCTTCCAGGTGCAGGAAAAGATGACCGCGCAGATCGCCCACTGCATCCAGGACGTGCTTGATCCACGTGGCGTCGCCGTGGTGGTCGAGGCCGCCCACGAATGCATGACCACGCGCGGCATCCACAAGCGTGGTGTCAGCATGGTCACCAGCCAGATGCTCGGGACGTTTCGTGAGGACGCGCGCACGCGTTCGGAGTTCCTCGACTTCATCAAGGTCGGCCACCGCGGCTAGGTGGCTTCCGGCTGGGAAGCGCTCTCAGCCGGCGGCGCGAATCACGCAGTTACGACCCTGCGCCTTGGCCTGGTAAAGCGCCTTGTCCGCGGCGTGGAACAGGTCGCTGGCATTGGCAACACCGGCGTTGTCGGTGCCAGCAACACCGACGCTGATGGTGATCCGGCGGTCTCCTTGCGGGCGGCTCGCTTGGACACCTTCGCGCAGCTGCTCGGCGATGTGCATGGCCTGTCCCTCGCTGGTGCCCGGCAGGATCAGCGCGAATTCCTCGCCGCCATAGCGGCAGACCACGTCTTGGCTGCGAACGCCGTCCAGCAGCTGTTTTGCTACCGCCTTCAACACCTCGTCGCCACGGGCATGGCCATGGCGGTCGTTGAATTCCTTGAAGTGGTCGATGTCGGCCACCAGCAGCGCCAGCGGTGAATGCACGCGCTGCGCGCGCTCGAACTCGAAGGCAACGCGCTCGTCGAAGAAGCGGCGGTTGAACAGCTTGGTCAGTGCATCGGTGCGGCTCTGTCGCTGCATCTCGTTGACACGGCTCGCCAGCGCCAGCGACAGCAGCACCATTTCACTCAGGGAACCGACCTGGAAGCCGTTCTGCGTGAGCATGCTGTGTGGTAGCACGCCAAAGGTCTTCAGCATGTAGACCAGCACGCCGAGCAGCAGCAGGCCCCAGGCGATCATGAAATAGCGGGCCGGTCGATAGCCGCGGATCAGGCAGGTGATGCCCATCGACATGATGGTGGCGGTCACCACCACGGTCAGCAGCGCCAGCGGCAGGATCAGGATCGAATATGGCAGGAAGAACGACAGCAGCAGAGCGACCACGGCCAGCGCCTGCAGGATGACGGCAAAGCGGTCCTGCCGCGACGAGTTCAGCCGGGTGTCGAGGAATTTCCGGGTGAACTGCATGCCGAAGATCAGCGACAGCGATAGCAGCACCAGTAGGCTCATGTTGCCCCACACCGGTTGCTGCGGCCACAGGAACTGGAAGCTCAGGCCGTTGAAGACCGAGAAATACAGGCCATAACTGATCGCGTACAGCAGGTAGTAGAAGAAGGCGCGGTCGCGAACCACCAGGAACATGAAGAAGTTGTAGAGCACCAACACCAGGAAGCCGCCGAAGTAGGCGCCATAGGCCAGCTGCTCCTCGCTGATCGAACCCAACAGCGTGGTGGGCTCGTACAGAGTCAGCGCGATGTCGATCGGTCCGCTGGAGGCGAAGCGCAGGTAGTAGGTACGTTGCTCGGACGCCGGCAGCTGCAGCGAGAACAGGAAATCGCGGTGCGAGAACTCGCGCGTATCGAAATTTCGGAGGTCGCCGGTTGCCGTGTGCTTCCAGCTGCCGTCCTGCTGCGGCGACCACAGGTCGACATAGTCGATCAGCGGGTAACCCTGGCGCAGCACCAGTTCGCGGTCATGCGCTTCGCGGTTGGCCAGCGTCAGCCGCACCCACCAGGCGGAATGGCTGAAGCCGAAGTTGGGGCCTTTCTCGGGGACCGGTTGGAAATCCGGCGACGCTGTCGCAGCGTCGAAATCCAGTTTGCCGCTGGGGTCCTCCAGCACCTCGAGTCGCGACGCGAGATCAATGCTTTTCAGCCCGTCATCGACTTCCACCGGTGCGGCCGGCACACTCGCAGCGGCGGCTGGGAGCCAGAGGCAGAGGGCGGCGGCTCGTAGGAGGCTCAGCATTTCCGTCGGCACGCGGGATGACAGGTCAGGATGATGCTCGCCGGATTTTGGCACGTTGAGAGGGGAATTGGGATGAAACAGGCAGGATCATGGCTGTTTGTCGGACTACTGGTCCTGCTGGTGGCCTGCGGCAAGGCGCCGACGGAGCCGGCCATGGTCGAAGGGCAGGCCGTGGATGGCGGACTCGGTAGCATCGACCTGGATCAGGGCTGGAGCCATGCCGACCAGGATGGCGCCTCGTTTGCGTCATTTGGTTCACGCCTGTTGCCGGCGGACTGGATGCGGCACCTTGAGCGTGCCGGCAGCACAGAGCGCTTTGTTGCCGATGCCCACATGGATGCACTGGGTTTCATCGTGCAGTCGCCGGGTCCGTCCAACCCTGACGGGTACCCGGTCGGCTTCACCCGCGAGTACGACAGCGAGGGACAGGAATGGGTGGGTCTTGGCTGTGCCGCCTGCCACACCGGTCAGGTCGATTACCGAGGCACGCGCATGCGCATCGACGGCGGCCAGGCATTGATCGATTTCGATGCCTTCGAAGGCGAGCTGGTGGAAAGCCTCAGCGCTACCGCAGAGCGAGGTCCCAAGTTCGAGCGCTTTGCCGACGCCATTGTCGTGGCGAAGGAAGCGCGCCCGGCACTCCGCGAAGCGCTGGTCGTCCGCGCACAGACGCTGGATGCCCGCCACCGCATGAATCAGTCGCCGGTGCCCTATGGCCCCGGCCGGCTCGACGCCTTCGGACAGATCTTCAACGCCGTGGCGGTGACCTTCCTTGGCATCGCGGATAACCAGCGAGTGCCCGATGCGCCGGTCAGCTATCCGGTGATGTGGGATGCCTCGCACCTGGATCTGGTGCAGTGGAACGGCTCGGCACCGAACGCCGGACCCGGGCCGTTATTGCAGAACGTAACCACGGCGCTGGCGGTCTATGGTGCGCTGGACATCAACCACGACGATGCCTTGCCGGGTTATTCGTCAGACATCGACTTCGAAAAGCTGGGCCAGATCCAGGACTGGTTCTACCAGCTGAAGTCACCACAGTGGCCGGCCCATGTGCTGGGCGAGCTGGACGCGCAGCGCGTGGCGCGTGGCCAGACGTTGTATGCGGGCGAATGCCAGAGCTGCCACGTGCTGTCCGACCGCGATGATCCCAGGCGCGAGTTGAAGGCGGTGCTGACGCCGCTGGACGAAATCGGCACCGATCCGAGGATGGCGCGCAATTTCCTGGACGCCGACGCGGAGACGGGACCGTGGAAGGGCGAAAAAGTCGCCTTCGTCGCCGGTGACGTGCTGGGCGAACGCGCGCCGACCATCGATCTTGTCGCCCATGCGGCGATCGGCGCCACGCTGCGCCATCCAGTGGAAGGCGTTCGTGATGCGGTGGCCAGCATGCACCATGTCTACAAGGCCGGGCTGTCGAAGGATCCCGATTACTACAAGGCGCGGCCGTTGTCGGGCATCTGGGCCAGCGCGCCTTATCTGCACAACGGCTCGGTGCCGTCACTGGTCGAGCTGCTGAAGCCGCCGACCGAGCGCCTGGCCAGCTTCCATGTCGGCAGCCGCGAGTTCGATCCGGAGAACGTGGGTCTGGAAACCGGCGAAGGTCCTCACAGCAGCCTCTTCGACACCAGCCTTCCGGGCAACGGCAACGGTGGCCACGATTACGGCACGGCGCTTTCTGCCGAAGACAAGCGCGATCTGCTCGAATACCTCAAGTCGCTGTAGGGGAGTCGATGTCGCGCAGCCGCTCGAACAGCGCCGGAATGCTTTCTGGCGGCTGCTCGCCAAGGATGCGCGAGACGATCTCGAAGCCGAGGCATCGGTAGGCCTCGAACTGCGGCTCGTTGAAGAACTGCTCGGAGGTTGGCTGGTCGGGAAAGCTCGGATTGGCGCGCCAGTAGCTGTAGATGTCAGCGCTCAGGCCGGCGCAGAGTATGGGTTTGATGTAGAGGATGTCGCCGTGCGACCCATCGGCGTAGCGCACCGAACCCAGCACCCAGGGGCGCTTTTCCAGCAGTTCGTTGCGCTCGTGGTAGAGGCTGTCGGCGGCCAGATCGATCTCGGCGCCGAAGTCCACACGCACGCGCTCGATGGCGCGACCGAGATCACTCAGGGTGAGTTCCGGATCGGCGCCGGCATCGCAGACCACGACGTAGCGCAGGCGACGGCGCATCAGCTCATAGACGCCAAGATTTTCGAAGCCGCCACCATCGGAGAGGTGAATGTGGCGCTTTCGCGCATCCAGGCCGAAGCCGAGCATTTCGCGGAACAGGAAAATCCACCACCAGGGCCGCAGCGGATCGCGGCCCGGCTCGCTGCGCGGATTGCGCGCCCAGTAGCCGAGGCGCACGTTGAGCAGCGCCATCAGGAAAGACACGGCCCGCGCATTGGTGGCGTACATGTCCGGGTCGATGGCGGCGCCGGAAATGGTCATCGCCGTCGACAGCGCCATGCCGCCGCCGGGATAGTCGTCAACGCGACGCCAGCCGGTCCGCTGCGCGCCGGCATACAGCGGTGAGAAGGTGAAGCTGGCGCCCAGCCGCGCGCGATCACGCTCGTTCACCGAATTGCTCATGTTCAGCGTGGTGTTGAGCAGGTGCAGCGGCGCACCCTTGTCGGGGCCGATCTGGGTCAGCGAGAAGTCACCCGAGTCCCTGCTGGCAGCGCCTTCGACCGGCGCCAGGAAACTCTCCGCCAGCCGCACGCGGTAGTAGGAGTGGATGGAGACTCGGTTCACGTCGCAGATGAAGGCGAGTACCACCGAGATCCCGGCCAGCAACGGAAGCCACAGGGACCCGGTAAAGGCCGGGTCGGTGACCACGAGGTAGTTGGCTACCAGCAGCCCGTAGACGATCAGCGACACGCCGATGGTGGCAAGGCGTCCACCGCCGGTGCCGCCCTTGGACAGGTGACTGGCGAACATCGACGCCATGCCTGTCAGTAGCGGACCCAGCCAAGCGAAATGCCGACCCATGGCCTGCGCATGCACGAACGAGAAATGCAGTTGCGCCCATTCGCCAAGCTTGGCGAGCACCGGAATCAGGCCGACCGCGATGAAGACCAGGCAACCGAGCAGCAGCTGACCCATGAACACGCGCCAGCGGTTCACCCGATGCACGCTGGACACGCCCGGGATGCCGGCAACCAGCGCGAACATCAGCGCCACCACCGGAAACAGCAGCAGGCAGGCCGCACCCAGAACAAGCAGCAGCCAGAAACCATGATGTGCGGTTGGAGCTGTTGCGCCTGGCAGCGCCAGCCAGTCTGGCCACTGCACCGGCAGCCAGGCCAGGGTCATCGCCCAGACCGCGAGCAGCAGTACCGGGCCGAGAACCAGCACATTCACCAGCGTCGAGGCCAGGATCGACGCCAGCAGCGTCCAGATCGAAAAGCCGCGATGTGCGGTCAGGTACTTGCCGTGGCTGCGGATCCAGTCGAGAACGCTGCCACCGAAACCATGCAGCCCGGCGTCGAAAGGCGCGTGCGTATCCTTCGGAAGACTGGCGCGAAGCCAGCTGAAGGCCGAGCCGATGTAGCCGCCGCCGGACACCGTCGACAGGTAGTCGACCTTCGACAGCAGGCCGCTGCGACCCAGTGACTGCAGCACACCCAGGTTGAAGATCGCCGAGCGGATGCCACCGCCAGAAAAGGCCAGTCCAACCACGTCATCGTCAGGCGCTGCCTGTCCGGCGGCGTGCCGGCGCAGCTTCAGCCATTCCTGTTCGGCAGCCCGCACCTCATCGAAATTCTCGGTGTGGCTGCTCATGGCCCGCAGTCCGCCGGCTGGAAGTCGGCCGGTGTCGCCGGTAGGTCGCGATGCACCTTGAGGTATTCGAGGATGGCATAGCGCTCGTCGTCGCCGAGCAGCGGGCCGATCACGCCGGGCGGCAGCGGACGGCCCTTCGGATCGTGCCTCGCCGCTGCCAGCTGCTCCGGCGTGGCGACGAAAGCATGGCCGCTGTTGTGGTTGCCGGTGATGCTGGTATCGAGCAGGAAACCGCCGCCATCGGCGGGTGGTGAGGTCTCGTAGCCGAGATGCTTGGCGTCATACAGGCGATTTCCGACCGTGAAGCTGCGGTCGCGGTCTTCCGGCGGCAGCAGCATCTGGTAGATGGTCGGCACCGAACCGTTGTGCAGGAAAGGTGGCGTGGCCCAGACGCCTTCCAGCGGTCGCGGCTTGTAGCCGGCGATCTGCTGCGGCAGGTCGAGGATGCCGAAACCCTGCATGCATTGCTGGCGCGCATAGGGGACATGGTTGTCGGCGAAGTACTTGCGCTTGATCAGCAGGCCGAGGATGTTGAGGCCCTCGCCCTCGGTGAGCTTGCCGATGTCCAGTGTGGCCAGCTGTGCGTCGATGTTTTTCTCGCCGGTGGTGACGTTATCGAGCAGTGCTTTCTGCTGACAGGCCAGGTCGCAGGACCACGGCGAATTGCTGGCGACCGGCTGCGGCAAGGTAGCGAGCTGCGCGGCAATCTCCACGAAAATCGCCTGCGGGATCGAAGGCGTCTCGTTCGCGTCGGGATCCGGATAGTTGGCGAGCAGGTCGGCCAGCGTTCCGTTCTCCATTCCCGCCTGTTCACGGCCGGCAACGGTTTCCGTCAGCCGATAACGGGCGTCGCGCGCCAGGTTGCGCAGCAGTTCGGGTTTCAATAGCGCGGCGAGATCGGCCTGGGTCAGCCCGGTGGGGCGCAGGTCGTAATGGCGCTCGATGAAACCCACCGCTTCGGTCGGGTCGGTGCCGATGTGTTCCACCGGAATCACTTCGATCGTCCATTCCTCGTCCGGAGACGCCTTCAGCGGCGCGCTGGCCAGCTGCGCGGCGCGGTCCGCCGGATGTGGGCCGTGGCAGCCTTGGCAGTGCGTGTCGAACAATGTCTTGCCGCGTGCCGCCAGCGCCTGGTCGACGTTGCCAAGCAGTTCCTCCGGCCAGCGCGGTGGCGTCAGTCTCTGCAGGGTGTGTTCGATGGTGCCGAGGTTCTCGATGTTCACCGAGCTGGCGAAACGCTCGGATTCCGGCAGCGGGTTGCCGTAGGTGTCGGTCAGCCGCAGCACGGCGCCCACGCCTAGCGCTTCGCCGATGTTGCGCGCCAGCGGCTGTTTCACCGATCCGTTGTACTGCACCCAGTCGAACTTCCAGATGTTCCACACATAGGGATAGCTCACCGGCGCGGTGGCGTCCTGGTAGTTGCCCGGAATGAGGTGATCGCCGAACACGGTGTTGGCGATGCGGCCCAGCGCGTCGGTGCGGCCGAAGCCTTCCTCGACCGGATACAGGTGCCGCAGCGGATTGTTCTGCCCCTGGGTGACAAAGGCCTTGATGGTTTCAGCCAGCTCCAGACGCAGACGCCACTTGCCGTCCGGATAACGTTGCCCGATCACCTTTCGCGCGAAGCGGTTGAACTTGGCCGGGTTCACCAGCGTGGCGCCCATCGACGCTACCAGCGTGGGACCAAAGGCGCCCATCTGCATGTCGGTGAAGGCGTGCATGGCCTGGCCACCGTCGATGCGGATCGCGACGGTCTTGCCGTCCTTGCGCGCGTGGATCTCGCCGGTGTGGCAGGCCGCGCAGGTGATGTCGACCACGTCCTCGCCCAGCGCGGGATCGAAGTGACGGGTGAAGCCGACCGGCAGGCGATCCGGATTGGCCGCCGTCGGTTTCGGGTCGACGATGAAGCGATAGCGTTTCAGGTGTTCAGGTGCGGTGAAGCGTTCCTCGCCGAAAGGCATTTCCAGGCTGGTGAACCAGCGGTAGCGCAAAGGCGTGACCAGCGCGCCCTGCGGCATCGAAGTGCCCTGCTGCGTGTAGTAGTAGGTCTGTCGCCCCGACGCATCGGCTCCCTCACCCCAGCCCTGGTCGAGGTAGACATAGCCGTCCACCTTTTCCAACGCCGGAATGTGGTTCGCCGGATAGACCACGAACAGATAGAAACCGACCCCGGCCAGCATGGCGACCAGCAGCATCAGCATCAGCAGCCATTTCAGCAGCCGGCCCAGGCGGATATCGAGAAAGCGGCGCAGGAAACCGGCGCGCGCAGACGCAGACGATCCTGCGTTCGTCCCACTCTTCGTCATGATCTTTGCTCCCAACCCCGCCCGATGAATAACTGAATGCCCGGGCAGAGGCAAGCTTCACGGCAGCGCGGGTGGCGATCCGCTACAATCGCGCCCCGTTCGCGGCGGGCAGTCGTCGCGATGCCGGTTTGGCTGACGATGGAGCAGGGCTCCGCCCGCGCCGACCCCTACCGCGTGATGGCGAGCTTCCGCCCGCGGCAACTGGAAACCTGATGTGAATGCTTCCTCGACACTGGGCCGCGAGTGGTTCGGCAATATCCGTGGCGACGTGCTGGCCGGCCTGGTGGTCGCGCTGGCGCTGATCCCCGAGGCCATCGCTTTTTCGATCATCGCCGGCGTGGATCCCAAGGTGGGTCTGTACGCCTCGTTCTGCATCGCCGTGGTGATCGCCTTCACCGGCGGTCGCCCGGGCATGATCTCGGCGGCGACTGGCGCCATGGCGCTGGTGATGGTGACGCTGGTTCGTGAACACGGCCTGCAATACCTGCTGGCAGCGACGCTGCTTACCGGCGTGCTGCAGATCATTGCCGGCGCGCTGAAGCTCGGTAGCCTGATGCGCTTCGTGTCGCGTTCGGTGATCACCGGCTTCGTCAACGCGCTGGCGATCCTGATCTTCATGGCGCAGCTGCCGGAGTTGATCGACGTGCCGTGGACGGTCTACGCGATCACCGCTGCCGGCCTAGGCATCATTTACCTGTTCCCCTACCTCACCCGCGCGGTGCCGTCGCCGCTGGTGGCCATCGTGTCGCTGACCATCCTGTCGATCTGGCTGGGTCTCGACATCCACCGTGTCGGCGACATGGGCGAGCTGCCGGACAGTCTGCCGCAGTTCCTGCTGCCGGATGTGCCGCTGACTTGGGACACGCTGGCGATCATCTTTCCGGTGTCGGCAACATTGGCCGTGGTTGGCCTGCTGGAATCGCTGCTGACGGCGCAGATTGTCGATGACCTCACCGATACGTCCAGCAACAAGAACCGCGAATGCGCCGGCCAGGGCATCGCCAACATCGCGGCAGGCCTCCTCGGTGGCATGGCCGGCTGCGCGATGATCGGGCAGTCGGTGATCAACGTGAAGTCTGGCGGTCGCGGTCGTCTCTCGGCACTGGTCGCCGGCTCGGTGCTGCTGGTGCTGGTGGTCTACGGCAGCGAGTGGGTCAGCCAGATTCCGATGGCGGCGCTGGTGGCGGTGATGATCATGGTGTCGATTGGTACCTTCAGCTGGCGCTCTATCCTCAACCTGCGCACGCACCCCAAGTCGTCGAGCATCGTCATGCTGGGCACGGTGATCGTCACCGTGTTCACTCACGACCTGGCCAAGGGCGTGCTCACCGGCGTGCTGCTGTCCGGCCTGTTCTTCGCGCGCAAGGTCGGCCAGGTGCTGCATGTTGGCAGCGAATCACAGGACGACGGCAGCGCGCGCCGCTACGTCGTCACCGGTCAGGTGTTTTTCGCTTCGGCAAACGCCTTTGTCGATGCTTTCGACTTCCGCGAAGTGCTGGAAACCGTGCGCATCGATCTGTCCGACGCACACTTCTGGGACCTCAGCGCCGTTGGCGCACTGGACAAGGTGGTGCTGAAGTTCCGCCGTGAAGGCACGATGGTCGAAATCATCGGCATGAACGAAGCCAGCCGAACCATGGTCGACCGACTTGGCGTGCACGACAAACCCGAAGCCGAACATTTGATGGGTGGACACTGATGAACAGCTCGCTGATCCACGTGGACGGAAAGATCCTCGCCGCCATCGATGCCTCGGTCTACGCCGACAGCGTGGCCGCGCACGCAGCCTGGGCTGCATCGCGCCTGGGCGCGCCACTGCAGTTGCTTCACACCATCGAGCGCGCTAGCGCGGCGCGCGGCGCTGATCTCAGCGGCAACCTCGCCGCCGATGACCGCGAGGCGCTGTTGCTGAAGCTCACCGAGCTGGACGAGCAGCGTGGAAAACTGGCCCAGCAGCATGGCCAGCTGCTGTTGCAGGAACAGCAGGCGAAGGTCCGCGAACAGCATGGCGTCGAAGCTGATTTGCTGCAGCGCCACGGCGAGCTGGTCGACAGCCTGCTGGAGCTGGAAAGCGGCGTGCGCATCTTCGTCATCGGCAAACGCGGTGAGCACGCCGACTTCGCCAGGGGTCATCTTGGCGGAAACCTGGAGCGCGTCGTCCGCGCCGTGCATCGACCGGTACTGATCGCCGCGCGCGCCTTCCGTCCGATCCAGCGCGTGATGATCGCCTTCGATGGCAGCGCCACCACCCGAAAATGCATCGACATGGTCTGCGCCAGTCCGCTCGCCACCGGCATGCGCGTGGACGTGCTGATGGTTGGCAGCGATACGCCGGAACATCACCAGCAGCTCGAGTGGGCAAAGCAACAGCTTCAGCAGGCCGGATTCGAGCCCGACATGCTGCGGCTGGAAGGGCGTGTCGAGGATGTGATCAGGGAGCAGGTAAGCCAGCGATCTGTCGACCTGCTGGTGATGGGCGCCTACGGTCACTCGCGCATCCGCAGCCTGATCCTCGGCAGCACCACCACCCAGCTGCTGCGCAGCTGCCAGATTCCGCTGCTGCTGTTGCGCTGATCGGCAGCGCTCAGCGCGCGCTGTCCTTGTCGGGCGGAAGGCGTTTTGCCAATTCGTCGCGCAGGGCTCGGATGTCGTCCATCTCGGCTCTAGTGTTGCGGAACTTGATCCGCGACAGCGTGTCGATCTGGCTGAGCGTGTTGATGAAGCCGGTATCGGACGCCAGCCCGGCAAAGTCGTAGTCGAGTGTCACCGGCTCGGTGAGGTCGGTAAATTCCAACACGCCAAAGCGATGGCCAATCTGCTGTCGAAAGGCGTTGATGGAGTTCGTGAAGCTGAGACTCAATGCCTGGCGCCGCTTGAGCTCGGCATCCATTCGCCCAAGCAGTGAGCGCAGCGCCACGTCGCTGATGATCGACATCGAACCCGTGGACTCCAGTTCTTCCATGGTCGCCCAGCGCACGTCCGGCCAGCCGATGAAGCCGAACAGCAGCAGGCTCTGGTCGAAGGCGGCGCGATCACCGTCAGCGAGCGTTCCGCTACGGAGTGCCGCAAGGATCAGCGCCTGCCCGGCCAGGCGTTCATCATCCCAGCCAGATACCTTGTCCCGACTGGCGAGCGTGTAGTCCATGTCCGCATGCAGGCGCTCGATGTACTCCTGCTCCAGCGCCCGCGTGTGTCGATCCGAGTTCCAATTGTCCACCTGCAGGCCCAGGAACACGCCGACCACCACGATGCCCAGCTCGAAGAACAGCGTGCTCCAGTGCTGTCGCTTCACGCGCTCAAGGATTCGGCGGAGGATCACGGCGATACCTTCGTCGGATCGGCGGCCGTTGGCGGGTCGCAATGGTAAGCGCCTGCGTCTTCCCGGCGACAGTTATCAGGCGGCCCGAATTCATCCCAGTAGGCTCCCAGCCCCGATCTGTCGATGAACACGCCAAACGAAGGTGATCGCATGGCATCGGGATCCAGCCCGGTGAACAGCCCGGAGACGCTGAGCGCCTCATTGTTGGAGATGCGTTCGCTCATCAGCTTGAAAGCGCGCTCGTACTCGCCGGATCGGCGAAGCACGTAGGACACGACGCCTGGCAGGTTGTCCGGGTGGTTGGCGAGATAGGCATCGATCAGCCCGATCGCTTCCGCCTTGGCTTCGGGATCGCGGAAGCAGGCCCTGGCAAACACTTCCGAGGCCTGGGAGGGGAAGTCCTGTGCGAAGTACGGCATGGCCGAGGTCAGGGCGGCGATGGCACGGCTGCGCTCGCCCTGGGCCATGTACAGCGAGGAAGTGCCAAGCCCAACAAAGACATGGCCAGCCTCTTCGGCTCGCCGCAGTTGCTCGGCTGCGACATCCAGCTCGCCATCGGCGATGTGCAGGCGTGCGCGCCAAAGCAGCGCATTGGGCAGCAGCGGGTCGATCTCCAGCGTGCGATCCAGTGCCTGCTTGGCCTGCTCGCGATAGCCGGTTTCCAGCAAGGCGGCGGCGTGCCAGAAGTTCACTGTCACGTCATTCGGATCCAGCACGAAGGCGCGGGCGAATGCCTCGCGCTGCTGGCGATACTGGCGCTGGTTGCCGTAGGTGAGACCCAGCGCCGCATATGGCTCGGCCAGCGACGGATCGAGCGCCAGGGCACGCCGCGCCGACTGCTCGGTGGCTTCGAGGAATGCGTTGAAATCGCCGCTCTGGTAGTTGCTGCGCACCGCCTGCAGTGTCGCCATGCGTGACCAGGCGCGGGCGAAGTCCGGGTCCAGTGCGATGGCCTGCTGCAGCTGTGCCAGCGCTTCGTCGAAATGCGCGCCGTCGCGACGGTTGAAGGTATCGGTGGCCTTCAGGTACAGCGCATAGGCTTCGGGATTGCGGGTGCCGGCATGGACCAGACGCTCGGCCTGCTTGCCCTGCAGCACGATCTTCAACTGGTCGGTGATCGAACGCGCGATGCGTTCCTGCAGGTCGAAGACATCGTCGAGATCACCGTCGTAGGTTTCCGACCATTGGTGGTAACCGTTGCTGGCCCGGATCAGCTGGGCGGTGATGCGCACGCGATTGCCCTGCTTGCGGATCGAGCCTTCCAGAATGTGCGCCACGCCCAGTGCCTGACCGATATCGGAGAGGTTCTCGTTTCGCCCCTTGAAGTAAAACGCCGAGGTACGACCGGCGACCTTCAGCCCATCGACCTTGGCCAGCGCGTTGAGGATTTCCTCGCTGATGCCGTCGGCGAAGTACTCCTGATCTTTCTGCGGACTCATGTCGACGAAGGCGAGCACGGCAATCGATTGCTGGTCCGGCTTTGCCGCGATTCCCGCGTTCTGGTCGTCCACATTGACGGTCAGTTCTGGCGCTGCGCCGGATTCTTGCGTCAGTACGAACTTGTCCACTGCGAAGTAGCCCAGCGCCAGCAACAGCAGCGCGATGATGCTGCGGTTCATGCGCTGTGCGGTCTGCGGCGCGATCGAATGTTCCGGCAGCACCTCGTCGTCACGCTTCAGACCTTCCGGCGTTAGTTCGAACACCCAGGCGAAGACCAGTGCCGGCACGAAGCCAATCGCCAGAAGGATCACCAGTGCGCGCATCACCCATGCCGGCGTGTCGAACACAGGCAGCAGCGTGTCGGCCACCTGCACTACCAGCCACGCGCCAACGACATACAGCCCGGCCATGCGGATGACGTTGCGGCGCTGGAGTTCGGCGATCAGGCCCATTCGGGAGTTCCGTGGTCGCGAAAGCCGTCGCGGGCGGATGCCTGATCCGCCCGGCATCTGGTGCCGTGCATGGTCTCCCCTTCCAACGGCATGGCTTCCCGCTCAGTAACCGGAGGCGGCGGTTTCGAGACGGTCCCGCCGTCGCCAGCATACACCGATGCGTGAACATGCCGTCGCGCCGTCGGCCGAGGGTTCCGGTGTCTGGCCCTGCCGACGCTGGCCTGACCTCGCCGACGATAGAATGGTCCTCCTTCATCAAGCGTCGAGATGTCGCCTCAATGTCAAATGCCGTACAGGATTCCGCGCTGGAGACCTTGCTGCTGCCCGTGTTTGAGGGCCGGCTGGCCTGGCCGTCGGATGGCGCGCTGTTCCTCAATGCGCGCGACGGCTGGCCGCTGCATCGGCAGCCATTGCCGGGGCTGGTTGCCGAGCAGGGGTTCAAGCCGGCCTTCGATGCCCTGCAGCGTTCCGGCATCAACCTTCTTGACGAGGCGGATGGTCGACGGTTTCCGCTGGTACTGCTGTTGCCGCCGCGCCAGCGCAGTGAGGCGCGTGCCCTTTATGCCCGCGCGCTGTCACGGCTGACGGACGGAGGCGTGGTGCTGGCCTGTCAGGCGAATGACGAGGGCGCCAAGTCGGCGGAGGCGGATCTGGCGAAGCTGATCGGTCCGCTGACGGTGATGTCCAAGAACAAATGCCGTGTGTTCTGGAGCCAGCCGGGTAATGCGGTCAATGCGGCACTGGTGGACGAGTGGCGTGACCTGGACGCGGTACGACCGATTGCCGATGGTCGCTTCCTCAGTCGGCCCGGCGTGTTTGCCTGGGATCGCATCGACGTCGCCTCGAAGCTGCTGGCTGAAAGCCTGCCTGGCGATCTGCGTGGCCGCGCAGCCGACCTCGGCGCCGGCTACGGCTATCTGTCGGCGGAGTTGCTGTCGCGCTGTGCCGGCATCACCTCGCTGGACTGTTTCGAGGCCGATGCCCGAGCGCTGGCGCTATGTCGGCGCAATCTCGATGCCGAATCGAAGCGATTGCCGATTGCCTGTCACTGGCACGATGTCACCAGCGGATTGCTGGGTCGCTATGACGTGATCGTCTGCAATCCGCCTTTCCATGCGCAGGTCGGCGCCGAGCGGCCGGATATCGGTCGGCGCTTCATCGAGGTCGCCGCCGATGCTCTCAATCCGGGCGGCCGGCTTTGGCTGGTTGCCAATCGCCATCTGCCCTACGAGCTGGCGCTGAATACCGGCTTCGACGCGGTGAACACGATAACCCAGCAGAGCGGCTTCAAGATCATCGAGGCTGTTCGTTCGCGCAAGGCTGGTGGCCGATGAAGCTGCTGCGCCTGATCGCCAATCTGGGCTATGGCAGCCGCAAGCAGGTGGCGGCCATGTTCCGCGAAGGCCTGATCACCGATCTCGATGGCGAGGTGCTCTACGCCGATGACGTGATCGATGCATCAAAGGTGCTGGTGGAGGACGAACCATTGGATCCACCGCCCGGCATCCTGCTGATGCTGCACAAGCCGGTGGGCTACACCTGTTCGCACAAGGACCAGGGGCGTCTGATCTACGACCTGCTGCCGCCGCGCTACCACGTCCGCAAGCCGGCGCTGTCCAGCGTGGGTCGACTGGATCGCGATACCAGCGGCCTGTTGCTGATGACCGACGACGGCGCGCTGCTGCACCGGATCATCTCGCCGAAATCCAGGTTGCCCAAGGTCTATCGCGCCACGCTGGCCGAAGACTTGCGCGGTGATGAGGCCGCCACCTTCGCCAGCGGAACGCTGATGCTGGAAGCGGAAGCCACGCCGTTGCTGCCGGCCGAGCTGGAAGTGATTTCGCTTCGCGAAGCACGCCTGACCCTGCACGAAGGCCGCTACCATCAGGTGCGCCGCATGTTTGCGGCCGTCGGCAACCACGTGGAATCCCTGCATCGCGAGCGCATCGGCGGAATGGCGCTGGAAGATCTCGAAGCTGGCCAGTGGCGCCAGCTCGATGAGCCGGATACGGCCCAGCTGTTTGCCACGCCCTGAGCCGGTTGTCGGAGGGTCATCGCGTCGGCTGGCGACGGGTCGCTGTCGCGCTTCTGCGATAATGCACGCCCTTGCCTGCTGTGCCGAGCCGTCGACATGTCCGAGCCCGTCAAACCCATCTCTCTCACCCAGTTCCTGATCGAACAGCAGCGCGAACGGCAGCACATCAATGCCGACCTGCGCCTTCTGCTGGAAGTGGTCGGTCGCGCCTGCAAGGCGATTGCCGTGGCTGTCGGGCGCGGTGCGCTGGGTAACGTACTGGGCAATGCCGGCGCGGTGAACGTGCAGGGCGAGGCGCAGAAAAAGCTGGACGTGCTGTCCAACGAAATCCTGCTGCAGGCCAACGAATGGGGCGGACACCTGGCGGCCATCGCCTCCGAGGAAATGGACGACCCGCACCTGATCCCGCACCGCTATCCCAAGGGCAACTACCTGCTGGTATTCGATCCCCTGGATGGCAGCAGCAATATCGACGTCAACGTCTCGGTGGGCACCATTTTCTCGGTGCTGCGTTGCCCGGAGGGCGTGGATGAGCCCAATGCCGAGCATTTCCTGCAGCCGGGCAGCCAGCAGGTGGCGGCCGGTTACACGGTTTATGGTCCATCGACACTGCTGGTGCTGACCCTGGGTGATGGCGTCTACCAGTTCACGCTGGATCGCGAGCTGGGCAGCTTCGTGCTCACGCAACGTCGCCTGCGGATTCCCGAGGACACTCAGGAGTTCGCGATCAACGCGTCGAATCGTCGCCACTGGGATCCGCCGGTGCGGCGTTACGTGGAAGAACTGCAGCAGGGCAAGGAAGGCCCGCGCGGCAAGGACTTCAACATGCGCTGGGTCGCTTCGATGGTCGCCGACGTGCATCGCATCCTCACCCGCGGTGGCATCTTCATGTATCCCGTGGACAACAAATGCCGCGACAAGGGCGGACGCCTGCGCCTGCTCTACGAAGCCAATCCGATGAGCTTCATCGTCGAGCAGGCCGGCGGTGCGGCCAGCACGGGTACGCAGCGCATCCTCGACGTGCAGCCGCAGGGCCTGCACCAGCGCATCGCCGTGTTCCTCGGTTCGAAGAACGAGGTGGAACGCGCCGCCGCCTATCACGCCGAAGCCGACTGAGCACGGCCGGGGGAAGGCATTCCGATGCAGCAGGCCGATTTCATCGAAGTGTTCGACGACGCGCTGGATGCAGCGAGCTGTGCGGCGATCATCGAGCGCTTCGAGCAGAGCGGCGAATCCGTGCCTGGCGCAGTGGGTTCGGGTGTGATGCCGGAACTGAAGGATTCGGCCGACATCCAGATCAGCGGCAAGCCGCAGTGGCAGGATGTCGAGCTACAGCTCAACCAGGCCGTGCATCGTTCGTTGATCGCCTACCTGCGGCGCTATCCGCACACACTGATCGCGCCGCTGATGCTGCAGCGACAGGATCCGAAAACCGGCGTGGCCAAGCGCATCGAGGCCGAAGACTTTGCCGACATGGATGATCGCGCCGTGTCCGGCCTGATTGGTGCGACCCTGCGTCCGGGTGCGATCAACCTGCAGCGCTACCGGGCTGACCAGGGCGGCTATCCGTACTGGCACTGCGAGCTGTATCCGAAGGCCGGCAGCATCGACCCGCTGCATCGAGTGCTGCTGTGGACGGTGTACCTCAACGATGGTTTCGCTGAAGGCGAAACCGAATTCCTTTACCAGCAGCGCAGGATCACGCCGAAGACCGGCTCACTGCTGCTGGCGCCGACCACGTTCACGCATACCCATCGCGGCAATCGCCCGCGCGGCGGCGACAAGTACATCGCCACCAGCTGGGTGCTGTTCAACCCCGCCGAACAGCTGTTCGGCAAGCCGGGCTGAACCGCGGGTTGATCATCGCCACGAACGTCCGGGAATCTGCTGCCCCGGCTTCGTCCGGCTGTTACAATCTCGGCCTAATCCCTTTGCGGTCAACCACATGCGCTGGCTCTATTTCATCCTCGCAATTGTCTGTTTTGCGCTGCTGCTGAAAGTGCAGTCGCTGGGCTTTGCCACGATTCTGCTGATCGCCATGCTCGTCTTCATGCTGGCTGGCGTGCTGTCGCTGGTGGCTGCCCGCGTGGATGGCCGCAGTCGTGACCAGGGCCAGATCGTTGATGTCGCCACGTTGACGCAGATCCGCCAACAGGCCGAGCAGCGCAAGGCCGAAGCGGAGCCGGCGGAAAGCAAAGACGACGACGAACAGGCGCCCGCAAACCCGGCTTGACGCCTACCGGACGCTGGCCCAGGCTGTACCGGCTGCATCTTTCTCAAGGGAGGTTGTCATGACGTTGGAAGGCATTCTGATCGTCTGTCTGATCGGCGGCATCGCCGGCTGGCTGGCCGGCCTGGTCATGAAAGGCCGTGGCTTTGGCATTCTCGGCAACATCGTGGTGGGCATCGTGGGTGCCTTCGTGGGCAGCTGGGTGCTCAGTCGTCTCGGCGTCGTGATCGCGAAAGATTTCGTCGGTTCGATCATCAACGCCTTCATCGGTGCGGTGATCGTGTTGTTCCTGATCGGGCTGATCAAGAAAGCCTGATGGGCGGCAGCAACGGGCCGAAAACGGCGGCTTCGGCCGCCGTTCTGCTTTGTGGAGCCGGCGGGTGATTCCCGTGTCGTCCACCCGCCATGACCATTGGCCGCTGACAAATCCGGCCGATGTCGCCGAACTCGCGGATGGCGAAGTCCACGCCTGGTGGTGCGTGGGTGGCAGCGAAGCCGTGGTCCAGCGTCGTCGCTATCTCGACGCGCTGCTGCAGCGGCTGCTCGGCGCCTATGTCGATGAAGACTCCGACGCGTTGAGGCTCGGTCGCGAGGAACGCGGCCGGCCATTTCTTGCGGATGCCCACGGCAAACCACGCAGCCCCGACTTCAATCTCAGCGACAGTGCCGGACACAGCCTGGTGCTGGTGAGTCGCACGCTACGCGTTGGCGTGGACGTGGAACGGTCGAATCGGCGATTGCGACATCGCGAGCTGGCGGAACGCTATTTCGCGCCCGAGGAAGCCGCCGCGATCAACGCAATGGATGACGAAGCGGGAAAGCAGCATTTCCTGCAGCTTTGGACGGCGAAAGAAGCCGCCTGCAAGGCGACCGGCACCGGTCTCGGCGGGCACATGCATCGTTGGGCCTTCGCGATCAACGAAGGAAACCCGACGCCGAGAAACATACCGGACGAAGCCGGCACAGCCGACGACTGGCGCTTTCTCACGCTGAAGCTACCGGAAGACGGCTTCCTCGCCACCATCGCCTTGCGCGGCCGTTTCGAACGCTTGCGACTTTTCCGGCTGGAAGACAGCGGGACCTGAGTCCCGCCGTCATCAACGATTCGTCAGCTGGATCTCGATACGCCGATTGCGCGCGTAAGCGACTTCGTTGTCGTTCGGGTCCAGCGGCTGGAACTCGCCGAAGCCATTCGCGGACAGGTGATCGGCGGGAATGCCGTGCGTCACCAGATACTTCACGATGGCGATGGCGCGCGCGGTGGACAGCTCCCAGTTGGACGGGAAGCGCGCCGTGCTGATCGGCCGCTTGTCGGTGTGGCCGTCGATGCGCAGCACCCAGTCGATGTCCGAGGGAATCTCGCTGCTCAATTCCGCCAGCGTGCTGGCCAGGCGCGACAGCTGCGCTTCGCCAGTCGTGCTCAACTCGTCCGACGCGCTCGGGAACAGCAGGCCCGATGGCACCACGAAGCGGTCGCCAACGATCTGGATGTCCTCGCGGTTGCCCAGCACTTCGCGCAGGCGGCCGAAGAACTCGGAGCGGTACTTGGCCAGCTGGTTCACGCGGTTGGCCAGCGCCAGGTTCAGTTCCTTGCCGAGGTTCTCGATCTGCACGTCCTTGCTGACGTTCTCCGACTTGGCGATTTCCAGCGCCTCGGAGATATCCGCCAGCTGCTGGCGAACCGCGGCGAGCTGGCGATTCAACAGCTCGACCTGCGCCGCCGACTTCGCCGACAGCTCGGTCTGCACGGCCAGCTTGTCCTTGTTCTCTTCCAGCTCGGCCAGGCGCGCGGCGATCTCGGATTCCAGCTGCGCTTTCAGCGCCTGCAGGCTGGCCAGGTCGGCGCCGAGGCGGTTCATCTCCTCCTCGTTCTGCTCCAGCGTGCCGTGTGCGGTGTCGAGTTCGCCCTGCGTGGTCTTGAGCTGTGCGGCAAAGGCGTTGCGCGATTCAGAGGTGCTGCTGAGCGTGGCCGCCAGCTCGCGGATGCGATTGAGCGCTGCGGCCTTGTCGGTCTGCTCCATCGACAGCGTCTTTGCCAGCTGTGACAGCTCGGCGTTGAGCTGGTCAATGGTCTTGTCGCGGCCGGACAGCGCATCGGACAGCACGAACTGACCGATGCTGAACACCAGCAGGAGGAACACCAGCACCATCAGCAGCGCGGACAGCGCGTCGACGAAGCCGGGCCAGAAATCCATGCCGCGTCGGCGGCGGGCGGCGATCAGACTCATGATTTAGCTGCTGGCCTGCTTGCCGTTCATCGCCGCCGCGATCGTGCGCGACAGCAGACGGAACTCGGCGCGCAAGTCGTCGTTGATGCCGGATTGGCTGTCGCCCTGCGACATCCGCGCCACCGCGTTTTTCAATTCGATCTGGCTGTCGGCGAGGCGTGCCAATTGTGCGCTGAGTTCTGCCATCTGCTCAGCGCTGCCGCGACGCTCGCGGTCGGATTCGACCAGCGCGCGCTGCATGCGCTCCAGGCCATCGGCGGTCTGCTCCAGCAGCGCCTGCACGTAGGCCGGCACGCTGGCGCCTTCGCCATCGCCAATCGCCGAACCGGAGCTCAGGCGCGTCATGCCCGACAGCCATTCCTCCAGCTCGTTGTAGAAACGGTTCGACGCCGCGCCGGTCTGCAGGTCGAGGAAGCCCACCACCAGCGAACCGGCCAGGCCGAACAGCGAGGTGGAGAAGCTGGTTGCCATGCCGGACAGCGGCTCGCGCAGCTGTTCCTTCAGCGTGTCGAACATGGCCAGCGCGTCGCTGCCGGCGGACAGGCCGGCAATGATGTCACCCACCGACGCAATCGTGCGCAGCAGGCCCCAAAAGGTGCCGAGCAGACCGAGGAAGATCAGCAGGCCGATCAGGTAGCGCGACAGGTCGCGCGATTCCTCAAGGCGAAGATAAACCGTGTCGAGGATGGAGCGGGTCGATGCCGGCGACAGCGAGTTCGCCTGACGCGAACGACCGGCCAGCATCTGCGCCATTGGTCGCAGCAGCACCGGCGGTTCCTTGGGCGCGCGATCCGGATCGCTGCGGCGAAAGGCCTCGATCCAGCGCACCTCGCGCTGCAGCCGCGCGACCTGCCGCAGATTCACCAGGATGCCGACCGCGAACACGGCGAGGATCAAGCCGTTGAACGCCGGATTGGCGTTGAAGGCCGCCAGCAGCGGCTCGTGGAACAGCACCGCCACCGCGGCCACGGCGCCCAGCGCCACGAAGATCCAGGTCAGCACCCGGGTCGGCTTGCTCATTTTCAAGGCGAATCCCCTCACGTTTCACCGACAGATGCCCATCGGCGAGGAATGGTTGCGTCACGGACGCGGTCAGGCACGAGACCGGGGAATCGAGGTTGAGTTCCCGCAGGTGGAAATCGCGGTCAGCGGGGGTTCGGTAATATCCTGACCATATCTCCAGACCGGGGCGATAAATGCAGTCCGGTAGTTGAGGGTTCTGTCATGCAGTTTCCCCAATACAGCGTGGTCAGGGTGCTTGGCTTTTGCGTCCCACCAAGCGCTGAAGACGACGGAATTAGCCGACGGCCACCGCGCGTGGGTGACATCGCTTGTGTAGTTGAGGTCTATTCTGACCCGCCGGGCTATGAGCTCGAGTGCACCGCTGACGACGGGACATGTCTCTGGCTTCATTCGTTCAAGTCAACGGACGTCCAGTTAGAGCTCGTGAAGCAATGAACATGTACAGGCAGAGCTGATCACTTTCTGGCTAGTCCAAGCTGACGTTTCTTTATGACTCAGTTTCACTGTGGCGTTGAATTTCGGAAAAGGAATGAGCACAACCATTTCCCTAGACGACGACGTAGCGCTCGTTCTCTTCGAGATGCTGGCGTCGCAACAAATAGAAGGCGGTGTGCCCAACCTAAAGGCACCGGAGCGCAATGCCTTGTGGGGTTTGCAGGCCAGCTTGGAGAAAGTCTTGGCGGAGCCCTTCTCCCCACATTACGACGAATTACTTCAGAAGGCCCGAGCGTCAGTGTTGGAGCGCTTGGGCAAATGACAGGGTAGAAATTAATCGTGAGAAAGGACCCCCAAAGTCTTTGGCAACGAGTGAACCACGATGTTGGACTCTTTCCATGCTCGCTGTCTGCGAAACTGCAGTACAGGTTTTTGGATGGCACCGTCTACCAATGACTATTCGCAACGATGACGAGCTGGAAGAAGCAGTAACTGAAGTCAGCATCCTCATTCAGAAGATTCAAGACTACGCTGGCCGTGATTTCTCAAAACCAGCCAAGGTCCGATTCCCTCGCGGCTACCTACGGACAGCTGCAGAATCAAGACGCAGGGTGAGCTTTCTTGAGGACGCCACGCTTCGCAGTAACATCGCTTACACAATTCAGCTTTCGGATGTTCAACATTGGATTCTTTGTGGCACGGATCTATCTGGCATGGCCAAGGAGATGGTCATAAAGCTCCAGATTTTTCTTCTTGGAACGATCGTTGAAAGTGTGACAAAGAACTACTTGCGGGGACGTTGTGGCGGCAACTTCTGCCGACGTACGGAATACCTTTTGGACAAAGGTCAAATCGATGTTGCGCTAAAAGCAGACATTGATTGGCTCTGGGATATTCGCAACAACATGCACCTATTTCAGCTAGACGATATTGAGTGGACGTCTGCCAACTACACTGTGGCAAACCATAATCGTGCTGTCCGCGCTTTCCGTAGGCTGTTGGTTGCGTTAGGCGGAAGCTGACCGCCGACACTCGCGGAATGCACAACGCGGCGATATCGCCGCGCTGTGTGCAAGACAGTCAACGACTGCTGACGTACTTCTCGCGCCTTACCTGTCGCACGCCGAAGTCCAAAGCCTTTAGCGCTTCGAAGCAGGCATCGACCATGTTCGGGTTGCCGCAGAGGTAGGCGACGTCGGTTTCCGGGTTCGGGGCGAACTGCGGTAGCGCGTCCTGCACGTAGCCGTTGAAGTCGTCGTCGCGCGGTTCGGTGGGCATCTGTCGCGACAGGCAGGGTACGAAGCGAAAGCCGGGATGCTTGTCGGCGAAGGCCTGGAAGTCGTCGGCATACAGCAGCTCGCCCGGATTGCGCGCGCCCAGCAGCAGCACCACTTCGATGCCGCGTTCGGCGATGGCCTTTTCCAGCAGCGGCAGCATGGCGCGGTACGGGGTGACGCCGGTGCCAGTGGCGATCAGCAGGTAGCGCCGATTGCTGTCATCTTCCTGCAGGCAGAAGCGGCCGTAGGGTCCGCTGGCCTCGATCTGCTGGCCTTCTTCCAGGTGCTCGAAGATGTCGGTGGCGGCGCCGCCGGGCACGTAGCTGACCGCGATTTCGATCAGGTCATCCGGCTGCGGTTCGCCGTTGCGTTGCGTTGCGACGGAATAGCTGCGCTTGGTCGCCTTGCCGTCTTCGTAGGTGAAATGCACCTGCAGAAACTGGCCGGGAATGAAGTCCAGCGCCTCGCCGTCGTCGCGACGGAAGGCCAGGTGACGCACGGTGGGCGCCAGCATGTGGCTGGAGACCAGCTTCAGCGGGAAATGCACGGGCAAAGCGGATACCTCGGAAAACGTGGGCCGGCGTACTTATGCCGGTGGTGTGACGGACCGCAGCGGTTGCGCTACGGTGGAGGCGTATACTACCGGCCTTTCGCCGCCAGCGTCAGACGCGACCGGCCCGACCGGTTCGCGGCGATCCTCTGTTTTCCAAGGATTCCGCATGACCACGCAATCCGCGATGCCGGCTTTGGCCGTCCGCGACCTCCGCAAGACCTACGGCAACGGTGTCGAAGCGCTGAAGGGCGTTTCCCTCGAAGTCGCCGAAGGTGATTTCTTCGCCCTGCTCGGCCCCAACGGCGCCGGCAAGTCGACCCTGATCGGCATCGTCAGCTCGCTGGTGAACATGAGCGGCGGTGAGGCCAAAGTGTTCGGCGTCGACATCGCCCGTGACCGTAGCGCGGCGATGCGCCTGATCGGCCTGGTGCCGCAGGAAATCAACTTCAACATGTTCGAGAAGCCCTACGACATCCTCGTCAACAGCGCGGGTTTCTACGGCATTCCGCGCGACGAGGCCTGCAAGCGGGCGAAGCAGTACCTCGACCAGATGCAGCTGGGCGCCAAGGCACAGCAGCCGTCGCGCACGCTGTCCGGCGGCATGAAGCGTCGCCTGATGATCGCCCGCGCGCTGATGCACCGGCCGAAGCTGCTGATCCTCGACGAGCCGACCGCCGGCGTGGACATCGAAATCCGTCGCTCGATGTGGCGCTTCATCGAGCAGGCCAACGCCGAAGGCACCACGGTGATCCTCACCACGCACTACCTGGAGGAAGCCGAGCAGCTCTGCCGCAACATCGCCATCATCGACCACGGCCGCATCATCGAGCACAGCAGCATGAAGTCGCTGCTCAGCAAGCTCGACGTGGAAGGATTCGTGCTTGATCTGGCTGACAACCTTTCCGGCGAACCGCCAGCCGTGCCGGGCGTGGAGCTGAAGCGCCGTGACGCGCACACGCTGGAGCTGGACATGCCGCGCGACACCGACCTCAACCGCGTGTTCGCCGCGCTTCATGATGCTGGCATCGTGGTGCGCTCGATGCGCAACAAGACCAACCGGCTGGAGGAGCTGTTCATGCGCCTGACCGGTGATCCGAACAAGGAGGCCGCGGCATGAGCGACGCCAACGCCACGCCCGTCAACGTCACCCGGGCCAACCTCACCGCGCTGTACACCGTCGCCCGCCGCGAGGTGGTGCGCATCCTGCGCATCTGGCCACAGACGCTGGTGCCGCCGGCGATCACCATGACGCTGTACTTCCTGATTTTCGGCAGCTTGATCGGTCGCCGCATCGGCGACATGGGCGGCTTCACCTACATGGACTTCATCGTGCCGGGCCTGGTGATGATGTCGATCATCCAGAACGCCTACGGCAACATCAGTTCGTCGTTCTTCGGCGCCAAGTTCGGTCGCCACGTGGAAGAGCTGCTGGTCAGCCCGATGCCGAACTGGGTGATCCTCACCGGCTATGTGGCTGGCGGCGTGCTGCGCGGCCTGATGGTCGGCGCCATCGTGCTAGGCATCGCCATGTTATTCACCCCGGTGCGCATCCCGCATCCGCTGATCACGCTGACCACCGTGTTGCTGGGCGCGACGATCTTCTCGCTGGCCGGCTTCGTCAACGCCGTGTTCGCGCGCAAGTTCGACGACATCGCCATCGTCCCGACCTTCATCCTCACCCCGCTGACCTATCTCGGCGGCGTGTTCTATTCGGTGACGCTGTTGCCCGGCTGGGCCGAGACGCTCACCCACGCCAACCCGATCTTCTACATGGTCAACGCTTTCCGCTACGGCCTGCTCGGCGTCAGCGACGTGCCGGTGGGTGTCGCGTACGCGTTGATGCTGGCATTCGTGGTGGCGCTGTCGGCGTTGGGGATTTTTCTGCTGCGACGGGGAATCGGCTTGAGGAGTTGATGGCCGTTGCCGTTGACCTGAAGTCTCAAGCAAGAGAAATGAACTCGGTAGCCGGAGGCGAGCGAAAGCTCCGGATGTCGGAGCAACCAGAGCAGTAGCTGGATGCGCGTCACTGCGGGCACAGCACCTTTGCGTGATGCCGTTCTACCGTCGAGGCTTCGCGCGGTGCGTGGCCGGCGCACTCCACGGATCCTCCGGCCACGGATGCTTGGGATAGCGACCCTTCATCTCGCGGCGGACATCGGCGTAGCTGTGGTTCCAGAAGTGGCTGAGGTCGCTGGTGACCTGCAGCGGACGTCCTGCCGGCGACAGCAGGTGGAGGGTCAGCGGAACCCGACCATCGGCGACGCGTGGCGTTTCGGCGAGGCCGAACATGGCCTGCAGCTTCACGGACAGCACCGGCGCCTGCCCGTGCTGGTAGTGGATCGGCGCGCCGATGCCGGATGGTGCCGTCAGCGCAGTGGGTGCCAGCGTGTCGATGCGGCGTCGCAGCTGCGGATCGATGCGTGGATCGTTGGCGGAGGCATGGTCAATGAAGGACCAGATGGCCTGCCGCAGGGCATCGTCGCTCAAGTCGCTGAGACGACGCTTGCCGTTGAAGGCGGGCAGCAGCCAGCCGTCGGCCTGTTTGATCAGTGACTCGTCGGACAGCTCCGGCAAGACCAGCTCCGGCATCCAGTCGTGCAGGCAGCGCAGGCGCTCCAGCAATTGCGCGCTGGTTTCGTCCCAGTCGAGCGCGGACAGGCCGCCATTGATGATCGCGTCCGTCAATGCGCGCGCGGCCGTTTCGGGATCAATGCGGCCGCCTTCGCGGCTATCGATGACGATGCCGTCGAAACGCTGCTCTCGTCGCGCCACCAGCATGCCGCGGCTGGCATCCCAGACGGCGGCGTTGATGTCGCGGAAACGCTGCGGCCAGTCGTGGCGCAGGTCGCCCTCGCTCAGTGGCAGGGCACGCTGGATCAGGGCGTCACCACGTTCGTGACGCAATTCGGCGACGGCCAGCCAAGCATGGCCGAGCAGGTCGCTGTTCGGATGCAGACGCGCGCTGCGTCCGTTGCTGAGCGCATAGCGAAGAGGGTCACCCGGGTTTTGGCGGGCGATGCGGTCGGGAAAAGCATGCGCCAGCAATCGACCCAGATGCTGTGCGGCTGCGTCGTCGCTGGCAGCCCTTTCGACGCGCAGTCGTCGTCTCCATTGCGTTGCGGCGCGATCAATCGCGGACAACGCCGCCCGGCTGCCATCGTGATGCTGCTTGCGACGGAAAGCCTGCAATGCGCGCCAGCGTGGCATCAGGTCATCGCCGGGCTGGCGCAGCGGATCACGGGCTTCCAGCAGTGCAGCCAGATCGCAGGCGGCGGCGGTATCCGCTTCTTCAACGCCGAGCAGCATCGCGGCCAGCCGTGGCGACGCACCCAGCGAAAGCATGCGTCGGCCTAGCGTGGTGATGCGTCCACCAGCGTCCAGTGCACCGAGACGCTGCAGCAGATCGCGCGCCGCCGACAGGGCGCCGGTCGGTGGTAGATCGGGGAAGCGAAGCTGGTCGTTGCCCCAGGCCGCGATCTCCAGTGCTAGTCCGGACAATTCGACCTGCTGGATTTCCGCACGACGCTGCGGATCGCGCCGCTGCTCGCTCGACCACAGGCGGATGCACAGACCTTCCGCGACACGCCCGGCGCGACCGGCCCGCTGCTCGGCGCTGGCCTGCGAGATGCCCACCGTCTCCAGCCGCGAGAAGCCGCTGTTGGGGTCGTGCCGTGGCTCGCGGGCGAGGCCGCTGTCGATCACGATGCGAACGCCGGGCAGGGTCACCGACGATTCGGCGACGTTGGTGGCCAGCACCACACGCCGACGGCCGTCGGTCGTCGGCTGCAGGGCGGCGGCCTGCGCCTCGACGCTCAGTTCGCCATGCAGCGGCAGCAGCTCGATATCGGCGGAGAGAGCGTCGCCTAGCGCCGTCATCGCCTGTCCGATCTCGCGCTGGCCGGGCAGGAACACCAGCGCGTCGCCGGGTGTTTCCGGTAGCGCCATGTCCAGCGCGCGACGAAGCTGCGCCGTGATGGGTTCATCCCGTCGTGGCGGCTGGTAATGGATCTGCACCGGAAAACTGCGGCCTTCGCTGCTGACCATCGGTGCATCCAGAAAGCGCGACAGTGGTTCGCCATCCAGCGTCGCCGACATCAGCAGGATTCGCAGTTCCGGGCGCAGCGACGTTTGCACGTCCAGCGCCAGCGCCAGCCCGAGGTCGCCCTGCAGGTGCCGCTCGTGGAATTCGTCGAAGATCAGCAGCCCGATGCCGTCCAGCGTCGGGTCGTCCTGGATCATGCGCGTGAGGATGCCTTCGGTGACCACCTCGACCCGCGTCCGCGACGACACCTTCTTCTCGAAGCGGATCCGGTAGCCAACGGTGTCACCGACGACTTCGCCCAGTTGTCCCGCCATGAAGCCGGCGGCACTGCGCGCGGCGATGCGCCTCGGTTCCAGCATCAGGATGCGCTGGCCGTCGAGCCAGCTTTCGTCGAGTAGTGCCAGCGGTACCTGTGTGGTCTTGCCGGCGCCGGGCGGCGCCTGCAGGAGGGCGCGTGACTGCCTGCCCAGCGTGGTGCGCAGGGCAGGCAGGATGTCGTTGACCGGAAACCGGTCGGCAGGCTGTTGGCGGCCGCTGTTCACGGCCGCGAGTCTAACGGCTTTGTGCTACTTCTTTGGATGCGGTGTGCTGATGCGCTTGAGCAGCAGGGCGACGTCTTTCTGGATCTGCTCGGCATGCGCCGGCAGCGCCCTGTCCGACGACCGTTTCACGGGTGTCAGCGTCGCCGACAGCGAGCGCGGCTTGAAGTCCGGCGTCATGCGCTTGCTCGGTCCGTAGCCTTCCTGGATGAAGGTGCGGCTGGCGCTGCGGTGTCCGCGCACCGGGTAGAAGTCGTAGTTGAACGGGTTGTCGCCGCAGGGATAGAGCACGACACCGCCGGCATCGCCATCGTGCAGGTAGTCGAGGCCGCCGCTGAAGAAGTCGGTGCCCGTCTGCACGTCATAGAGCAGGCAGGTCTGTGGCGCGCCGGAGCCGTCGCGACTGTCGGTGACCAGGATCAGCTGGCGGTCGACTTCGTAGTCGAACAGGCCGGCGGCATCGTGGTAATAGCTGCCGCTGTTGATCTCAGTGCAGCCCGCACCCAGCGAATCATCCGGACGACAGCCTTCGAACAGCCAGGTGCTGCCATCCTGGGCGGTGTTCTCAAAAGCGATGATGTCGCCATAGAACGGGTAGGCCGGATTGCTGGGGTGTTCGGCGAAGTCCTGGACGACCTGCCATTCTCCCAGCATCTTGGTGATTTCGATGGGTGCGCCGTCTCCGCCCCTTTGGAGATAGAACTGGAAGCGTTCGATGGCTTGGGTTCGTCCACCCCAGGTCATCTCGGCCTTGGTGGGGTCGTTCGGGTCGAAGATCAGGGAAATCGGACCTTCCGATGCAACATGAGCGGTGGGGAATCCGGTGAAGTCACAGCCAATGCACTGACCGCCGCTGAACGAGCTGAGCCAGGTGCCGTCTTCGGGATTGTCGCTGCTGCTGAACGACGCATTGTCGTCCAGGAATCCGGCAGCGCTCACCCACAACGGGTTGCCTTCGTCATCGTAGGTATAGCCGACAACGAAAATGAAGTTGTCCTGGATTTCCAGTTGAAGGCCGGTACCCGGCTCATTCGGGTTCCACCAGAAGCCGCTTTCCGGCGTGTAGGCCAGTGCCGGGCCGGTCAGGAGCATTGCGCTGGCGAGGAGCGCCGAGGAAAGCAGTCTGGACATGATGGTCTCGCGATGAGTCAGGGGAATCACCGTCTTACGCTAGTGATTTGGCACTTAATCCGCAATAAACCGTTGCTCTCGCTAGAATGCGCGACCGGAAATCCCGGCGTTCGGGAATGACCCACGGAAACGAAATGCAGTTGATCGACATCGGCGCCAACCTTGGCCATGACAGCTTCGACCATGATCGCGATGCGGTGCTGGATCGGGCTCGCGACGCGGGCGTGGTGCAGATGGTGCTCACCGGCGCCTCGCGCGAGGGCTCACCCAAGGCCTTGCAGCTGGCCATGGAGCATCCCGGCTTCCTGTTCGCCACGGCGGGTGTGCATCCGCATCACGCGGTTGAGTACACGGCGGAATGCGATGCCGAAATGCGTGCTTTGCAGCAGCATCCGGAAGTCGTCGCGGTCGGCGAATGCGGTCTCGACTACTTCCGCGATTTCTCGCCACGCCCCGCGCAGCGACGCGCCTTCGAGATGCAGCTGCAGATCGCCGTCGACACCGGTAAACCCCTGTTCCTGCACCAGCGAGACGCCCACGACGACTTCATCGCGATGTTGCGCAATTTCGACGGAAAGCTCGGTGCGTGCGTGGTGCATTGTTTTACCGACGAGAAGCGCGCGCTGTATGACTACCTTGATGCGGACTGCCATATCGGCATCACCGGTTGGCTCTGCGACGAACGCCGTGGCCAGCACCTGCGTGAGCTGGTGCGCGACATCCCGGCTGAGCGCCTGATGATCGAAACCGACGCGCCCTACCTGCTGCCGCGCACGGTGAAGCCGCAGCCCAGCCATCGCCGCAACGAGCCCATGTATCTCGCGCACATCGTCGAGGAGCTGGCGCGAGATCGCGGCGAGTCGGTGGAACAGACGGCTGCTTCGACCACGGCCACGGCGCGGGTGTTTTTTGGCCTGCCGCAAGCAGCCTAGGGTTTGCGGCAGGCCTTGATGGTCAGCGGCCAGCTCACGTTGAGTGACGGTTCGCCGAAGGCCTCGCGCAGGTCGCTTTCGATCTCGCTGACGGCATCCACGCCAGTGGCATCGAGGTGGCGCTGGCTGGCCGACCACGAGCGCAGGTAGGCCAGGTACTGGTCGGCGTTCCAGTCGACGGTCAGCGAGAACGCGGGCGTCGAGAGCGTCTGGCTGAACGGCAAGGGCAAGTTGATGTAGTCGTTTTCGATATGTGCGCGTTCCGGTGGCCAGAATGCATCCAGCGGTCCGCGGTACAGGCGTTCGAAGACGGCGTCGACCTCGGGCGAGACGGTGGAGATGCCGTAGCACCAGGTAGCGAACAGCGCGCCCGGCTTCAATGCCGGCATGGCGCTGGCGTAGAAGGCGTCGAGATCGAACCAGTGCAGCGCTTGCGCGACAATCATCAGATCGACGCTTTCCGCTGGTAGCGAAGCGGTTTCCGCCGCCTGTACGCGGTAGTCGATGCGCGGATGCGGCATGGCGTTGCGGATCTGCGACTCGCTGGGGTCGCAGGCCACCACACGCTTGAAATGACTGGCCAGGCCGACGCTGGCCTGGCCGTTTCCGCAGCCAACGTCCCAGGCCAGCTCCCGCCCCGGACCCTGTGCCGCCAGCCAGTCGAACAGCGCCGCCGGGTAGCGTGGGCGGGCGCTGGCATAGGTGTCGGACTGTCGCGAGAAGTGATCCTTGAATCCACTCATCCTGTTCTCCGCAAGCCGTTGGCGGTTCGTGATGGCCGGATACCGGCCTGCCATGTTCATGGTGCATCCGGCAGCGGCCATCCTGCCTTATAAAGGGCAGGTTGTTCCGCAACGTCGCGGAAATCCAGAGGAGAACGCCAGCTGATGGCTCGATCTGCAGAGCAGGACCCGATCCGCTGGCGACTGGCCGTGGCCGTGCTGTTGGTGCAGGTAGCCTATTGGCTGCTGCTGTCGCCGGTGTTCCAGCCGACCCGAAGGCCACTGGACCGACTTCCGCAGACCAGTTTCGCCGTTGCCGAAGTGCCGTCGCCGGGCTGGGCTGACGTTTCCGCCGCCACGTTCCGCGAGGTGTCTTACCCCTGGGAGGATTGCTGCGAACCCGGCTATCGCGCCGTGCGCATCCGCTTCGATCTTGCCGCGATTCCCGACGACGGCCTGGGCGAAGTGCCGGTAATCGGTGCCGACAATTACGAGACGCGGGTCAACGGCACGCTGGTGTTCGGCGAGGGGCGCATGCGCTTGCCCGACCCCAGCTACCAGGGACGTGCCTATCGCGGCATCAACCGGATTCCGGGATCGGCGCTGCGGATCGGTGAGAACGAGATCATCTACACCCTGGTCCGCGGCGATGGCGGCAGCGGGTTCTTCGCCGCACGCCCGACGCTGGGTAGTTATCCGGCGCTGGTGAGCCACTTTGGCTTCACCCGCTTCCTGCTCAACGACTACCTGTGGCTCAGCATCGTCATCGGCTATCTCACGGCATTGCTGGCAGGCGTTGCCTGGCTGCGTGGTGGTCGTCAGCAATACCTGTTCTGGCTGGCGCTGCTTGCAGGTGCCTGGGCGACCAGCCTGTTCCAGGGCCAGTGGATCGATCCCTGGCTGCGTGGTCGCGCGCTGGTGCTGCTGGGAGGCGCGCTGACGCTGCTGCTGCCGGTTGCCTGGCTGAACCTGGTCAATGTCTGGGGCGGACGCCCATGGCACTGGGTAATGCCGCTGTCAGCGCTGATGTGGCTGGGCGGCTTTGTCGTGTTCGCCAGTGGGCTGTTTGACGACTGGGGCTCGATCGACCGCATCGTCTTCGTGTTCAACGGTGTGGCCGCGCTGCTGCTGCTGTGGCTGCTGCTGCGCGAGTTCCCGCGTGTGGGTCGCGAGCGCATGTGGGAATACGCCATCTTCCTGCTCTGCGCCACCATCCTCCTGCGTGACGCCGTGGGCTCGGTGACACGCCTGCCGAACTGGGGAATCGCCACGGACCTGGTGCTGCCGTTCCTGCTGGTGGCACTGATGTCGGCCTTTGTTGCCCGCAACATCCGCCTGTTTCGCTCGCAGCGGCAGCTTTCGGACCAGCTCGAAACGCAGCTCAGGGCGCGCACAGCTGATCTCGAGCGGGCCCACGCACGGGAGCGCGAGCACGTGCGCGCGCAGGCGCTGGACGAAGAGCGCCAGCGCATCATGCGCGACATGCACGATGGCCTCGGCAGCAACCTGATGTCGATGCTGGTGGCGGCGCGGCGCGGCATTGCCGAGCCGCAGCAGGTAGCGGATGGCATCCAGTCCGCCATCGACGAAATGCGTCTGATGATCGACTCCATGGATTCCGTGGGCGAGTCGTTGCAGAGCGCGCTGGCGGTGTTTCGCGAGCGCACCGCGACGCGCCTGCAGGCCGCGGGTGTCGCGCTGGAATGGCAGGAGAGCCTGGCCGCCGCGCTGCCGGCACGTGGTCCCCGGGAAGTGCTGCAGGTGTTCCGTATCCTGCAGGAGGCGGTGACCAATGCCCTCAAGCATGCCGATGCGAAGCGGATCGCGGTGACCGTGCACTGGGCGGGTGGCGCCGATGACGCGGTGGTGATCGCGGTCAGCGACGATGGTCGCGGCATGGATGTGGCGGGCCAGGGAAGGGGTCGCGGCCTGCTCAACATGCGCTCGCGTGCGCAGTCGATCGGCGGCGAACTGCACATCGACGATGCCGCGCCGGGCACGCGCGTCACCCTGAGCCTGCCGCCCGACGGTGGCGTCCACCACGAACCGGTCATGGACAGCGGGACGGGCGCAGGGCGATAAAGCCGGGACACCAACCGTCAGTGCGATTCACGAAGCGCGATGCGACGGGCAAATGACGGCAGGAGCAGGCATGGACAACAGCGAGGAATCCCGTGGTCGCGTGGCGATCGTCGAGGACGACCCGGTGGTGCGAGAGCACCTGATCGACATCATCAGCGCGGCTCCGCGCCTCGATCTCGCCGGCGTGGCACCTTCGGTGGAGCGTGGGCGCGCGCTGATAGCCCAGTGTCCGGACCTGTTCCTGCTCGATATCGGCCTGCCTGATGGAAACGGCCTGGATCTGGCCCGTGAGATCAAGCAGCAGCTCGACTGTCGCGTGCTGATCCTCACCAGCTTCGGCGACCGCCGCACCGTGCTGATGGCGGTGGATGCCGGCGCCGACGGTTATCTGCTGAAAGACAGCAGCGCCGACTTCATTCGTGATGGCATCGAAGCCACGCTCGACGGCGGCTCGCCGGTAAGCCCGGCGGCGGCGGTCTATCTGATGGAGCGCCTGCGTGGCGGCGGATCGTTGCCTCCGGAAAACGAAACCCCGGACGACGATCCTTCTTTGCCCGCCAGCACACGGCTGACCCCGCGTGAAGCCGAACTGCTGACCTTGTTCGCCCGCGGCATCAGCTACAAGCAGGCCGCCCGTGAGCTGGACATTTCGCCGTTGACCGTCGGCAACCACGTCAAGTCGATCTACCGCAAGCTCGCCGTGCACTCGCGAGGCGAAGCGGTCTACGCGGCGATCCAGAGCGGCGAACTCAAGGTCTGATTCCCTCGAATGCGCACCTGCCATGAACATGGCAGCGCATGCGTGGCATGGTTGGGTGGAGTGGTGATTGTTGCAATGGCAGTCAGATTCCTGACGAGCCGTCACCATGCAAACGTCACACCCTGTCCGGATTGCCGGCGCTGTTCCGCAACTTCTGTTCGCCGCCTGCCTGCTGGCCTTTCTGCTGCCATGGCCGGCCGCTGCAGTCACCGTCACCGGAACCACGACGATCAGCGCGCTCGCCGGTACCAACGGTGATGGCGGCACGCCGTTCTGTGTGCTGACGCTGAATCCGCCGCTGACGGTCAATCACGGCAGCAACGATCAGACCATCAACAACATCGATTACTACCGCTATGCCCTCGTGGACAGTGCTGACGGTCGTCAGCTCAGCGACAGCTTCCAGCAGGTGCAGCAGGCATTCTCCCCGAATCAGGATGCGACGGTGCAGTTGCCATCAGCGTTCTCACCGGCGCCGACCGGTCCGGTGCATCTGGTGCTGGTCGACATCGATGCAGGCGGTAGCCCGGTATCGTCCTACCTGATCGACATCGCCGTCCCGGAGGCCTTGATCCGTTCAGGCCCGCAACAGTGCCAGAGCCTGCTGCCGAACCAGCCGCCGCAGGCTGACGCCGGTGCCGAGCAGCTGGTTTCCGGCAGTGCGACCGTGCAGCTGAACGGCAGCGGGTCGAGCGATCCGGACAACGATGCGCTGAGCTTCAGCTGGACGCAGATCGCCGGGCCTGCGGTAACGCTCGACAACCCCGCCGTCTCGCAGCCGCAGTTCGCCGCGCCCGCCGCAAGCACGGTCGAACAGCAGCTGGTGTTCCGCCTGACCGTCAGCGACGGCAGCGCCAGCAGCAGTGCCGATGTCGTCATCCGCATCGCAGCGATGGCCGTCTCGGTGCCGCCGGCATTCCGGGCGCCGGAGGTGATACCCGCGTCATCCCTCCCGGCACGGCTTCTGTTGCTGCTAGGCGTGCTGGGTGTCGCCGGGTTGTTCCTGGCGCGCCCGCGCCTGTCCGCCTGATCCCTGCTACTGAAATGTCGAGGAACATCGCCATGAGCGCGCGTCGCCTGTTACTGACCCTACTGTTTGTCCTAGTCGCCGGCCAGGCCCAGGCCACCCAGTTCCTGGTCACCAATCCGAACGACGAAACCACGCCGGGCAACGGCTGCTCCATCCGCGAGGCGGTGGAGAACACCGACAACGGTTTTCTTGCCAGCAACACGCCACATCCGGATTGCCCAGTGGGCAGCGCGCCGGATCTGATCGAGTTCGACGACAGCATCGGCACCATCGCCCTAAATGCGCCGCTGTTGATGACCGGCAGTGTCACCATCAACGGTGGCGGTCATGTAACCCTGGACGGGCAGGGCAGCACGCAGATCGTCATCGCCACGCCGGCCTTTGGCAGCGGCAACATCCTGCAGCGTATCCGCCTGGAGCGTGGCTACTCGGTCGGCAATGGCGGCTGCATCCTCAACAGTTCGATCCTCAACCTGACCGAAGTCACCCTGAGCCAGTGCTACGCCGCACTGAATGGCGGCGCACTCGCGACCACCAGCACTGCCCTGCTGGTGCGCTCCACCGTCGACGACAACGAGGCCAATCCGGCGGCGCCAACGGCGGGCGCGGGCGGCGGCGTCTTTGGCAACAACGGACAGGTGCGGCTCACCGACACCACCATCAGCAACAACCGCGCTCGCGTTGGCGGTGGCGTTTACGTGAATGTGGGTGCCTACACCTTCAACGCCACGCTGGCCTACAACCAGGCCACGCAGACCGGCGGTGGCCTCACCTACAGCAACGGCAACACGGCGAACCGGATCTACCTGCGTTTCAGTACCTTCGTTGGTAACAGTGCCGGGACCAACGGCAGTGCATTGCATGCGGCAGGCGCGATCAACCTCTACCAGAGCCTGATCGCTGCCAATACCGGCGCCGCCAACTGCTACATCAGTGGAGCGTCCGGACTGATCAGCGATGGCAACTACAACCTCGATGACGGCAGTAGCTGCGGCTTCGGCGCGTCCGGATCGATCAACAACGCCAACATGAGCGGCCTGGGACCACTGCAGGACAATGGTGGCCCGACGCTCACCTTCTCCTCGGCCTTCACGCCGGCCACCGATGCCGCCGCCTGCGACCTCACCAATGTGCCGAAAGACCAGCGCGGCGCCACGCGACCCTTCGGCAGCCAGTGCGACATCGGTGCCTACGAGTACGTCAAATACAACCTGACCTACCAGACCAACGGTGCCGGCAGTCTTGACGTGGGCGGCAGCCTGGTCGGCATGTGGAGCGAGAATCACGACTTCGGCGAGGACGGTTCCACGATTCTGGCCGTTCCCTTTGCCGGATACCGCTTCCTGGATTGGAGCGATGGCGTGACTGACAACCCGCGCACCGATACCGCCATCCGCGCCGACATCAACGTGACCGCCAATTTTGCGCCGTGGCTGATTCTGCCGAACACGGGGATGCCCGACGGCACGTATGACGAGGTTTATCCCACCCAGCAGTTCAGCGTCGTGGGCGGTGTCGCACCCATCACCTACGGCGTGTTGACGGGGACACTGCCACCCGGCCTGACCCTCGACACGCAAGGAAAACTCTCCGGCACGCCGACGATGTCAGGCACCTACAGCTTCGTGGTCAGCTTCACCGATGCCGCCTCCGTGCAGCTCACCGAAAGCTACGAAATCACCATTCACAAGGCTTCACAGAACATTGATTTCGATCCCGGCGATTGGGATGTCTATCTCGATCCGGGCGATACCTTCGATCTCGCGCCCCACGCCACGGTGGACACTGGCCTGCCGCTGACCTACTACCTCGACAACCCGCAGGATGGCGTGTGCAGCCTTGATGGCAGCGTGCTGACCATGCTTGACGAAGGCTATTGCGACTTCAGCATCGACCAGCCGGGCAACAGCAACTACCTCCCCGAAAACTACAGCGACAGCCTGTACTTCATCCGCGCCACCATCTTCGCGGATGGACTGGAGGCGGTTCCCTGAAGGTGGAGAGAGGAACCCTTGCGGGGCGCGCCTCGAGGTCGATGGCGCGCCCCATGTCACAAGGCGTCCTGACGGGGCGAGATCCGGGATGCCGGCGAAACAGGTCCTGGCTTCAGTCTTCCAGGCCGTTCTTGAAGATCATGGGCGGCGCGCTGGAGGCATGGATGGTGCCAATGCCGGGTGAGGCGAATACGGCGATCTGGCCCTCGCTGTGGGTATTGAGATAGAAGGTTTCGGCGTCTTCGGCCAGCTGGTCGGCCAGCACAGGCACGCTGACGGTCTGCGTCTGCACCATGTTGGATGCGGGAAACACCAGCTGACCACTGACCGCCTCGTAGTCGAGCCCTGCGATCGCCGAACCGTCCTCGGTGTGGTATTTGATGATGCGTTCAATGTCGCTGGGTGTCAGCGTCACCGAGAACACCAGGTTGGCCTGGCCTGTCGCGGGTTCATCGATGGACGGTGCGTCCAGGTAGTACATCGGGAAATCGGCGCCAACGTCGATGATGATGGCATCGACATTGGCCTGTGCGCCGAGCGATGCACCGCCGGTGGGGTTGCTCAGGCTGACGTGGAACTGCTCCTGTGCTTCGGTCACGTTGTCGGCGATGATCGGAACCAGCACCGTCTTCATCACTTCGCCATCGGCGAAGTCGATCTGCTGCGTGGTGCCGAGATAGTCGTCCGGCGCCGTGGCAGTGTCGTCACTGGTGCTGAGCGTCACCGACACCGCGCCGGCATTGCCCATGCTGCGGACAACGGTGACCGCCAGCGGTGGCGCGCCTTCCCAGGACAGCAGCGGCGAGCGCCAGACCTGCAGCGTGCCGGCGTTGGGGCCGCTCAGCGCATGGCAGGGTGAAAACGCCGAGGTGGAGCCATCCGGCGCGGTGGCCAGTGCCGTAACCACGCCGTTGTTGGTCACCAGCGGCAGCGATTGCGAGAACACACCATGCCCGCTGGCATCGGTGCTGACCACGAAATGGCCGATCGGCGTCCTGCCCTCGCCAAGACCGGAAGCGTGGCAGGCGGGGCTGTGGAAGATCTCCACGATGAAGTCGCTGGACGGCAGGGAATCCAGGTTGCCGTCGACGCCCACCATGCCGCCGCTGGCCAGCGCCGACGTGATGACCGGGAAGTTCTGGAAGTGGTTGGGACCGGTGTCCGGGTCCTGCGCGTCGTTGGCCTCCGGGCCGAGGCCGGCAAGCTCGATGCCGATGGGATCGTTGCCGTACATCGAGTTGCCGAGGAAGCTGATGCTGTGGCCGGTATCGAGGAAGATGCCGGCATAGTCATTGTTGGCGATCACGTTGCCTTCGCCGGCGCCGAGTCCACCGATCTGCGCCAGCAGGCCGCGCGCGATGAAAATGCCGCCAATGCGATTGCCGAGACCGGCATCGCCGTTGCGGTTGGTGCCGATCCAGTTGCCCTGGATGGTCGTGCCCATGGCGGTTTCGCCCGAGAGCACGATGCCGGCGCTCTCCGAGCCAGCCACCACGTTGCCGGCGCCGGGAGCGCCGACCATGGTGTCGGGCGCGGAAACGTCGATGCCACTTGAGCTGCCGTTGGGCAGTTTCGCGGTCTCGTTGGCGTTCAGGCCAACGATGTTGTTCTTCAGCACGACGCTGCTCATCCATTTTTCGATGGCGATGCCGCGACCATTGCCGGACACCAGATTGCCGTCGGCAGGCGTGTCCCCACCTATCAGCGCGTTGTTGCCCTGCAGCGCGCGGATGCCGTAGCCGCCATTCGGCAGGGCGAAAAGTCCGTCCGCGGTCGTGCCGATCCGGTTGCCGCGGATCGTGGTGTCACCGGCGTCCTCACCGCTGATGCTGACGCCGTCGGATCCGTTTCCGGAAATCAGATTGCCGTCACCGGGCTGGTCACCGCCGATCACGACGCCGGAACCATTCACGCTAATGCCGGAACCACTGTTGCCCAGCGCCGTCGTGCCGGTTGGGTTGGTGCCGATGCGGTTGCCCAGGATGGTCGTGGCGGAAGTACCCGCATCAACCGAAACACCCGTGTAGTTGCCAGAGATCACGTTTCCATCGCCAGCGTTCGGGCCACCGATCAGCGTATTGCTGGAGCTGTACAGGCGGATGCCATCGCTGGCATTGCCGAGTGTTCCGGTGCCGGCCGCGTTCAGGCCAATCCAGTTTCCGGCGATGGCGACACCATCCGCGCCAAACTGAAGGCCGATGCCGCCATAGCCGTTGCCGGAAATGAGGTTGCCGGCGTCGCTGAGGCCGATATAACTCGGACCACCGTCGGCATCCACGCCGAAGCGGTCGTTGCCGATGCTGCTCATGCCGTTGGCGCTGGTGCCGATGCGGTTGTTCAGGACCAGCGTGTTGCTCGCGCCGGTGTCGATGGCCACGCCACTGAACGCGTTGCCGGAAATCACGTTGCCATCGGCGCTGCTGAAACTGCCAACCCAGTTGCCGTCGCCGAAGACTCGCACGCCGTCCCAGCCGTTTGGTATCGCGGTGGTGCCATCGACCGACAGGCCGATCCAGTTGCGCATCAGCAGGTTGTTGTTGCCGTCCAGGGTCACGCCGTGATTCACGTTGCCGGAAATCACGTTGCCCTCGCCGGCGCTGTCGCCGCCGATGATGCACTGTTCGGTGAACACGCGGATGCCGCCACCGTTGGCGGCCGCGCCGGCAGCGGTCAGGCCGATCCAGTTGCTGCGCAGCGACCACACGCCGCTCTGCACGCGGATGCCATCGCCCGGGAAATTGATGATGTCGAGGCCTTCCACGTAGCAGTTGCCGCCGAAGCAGCCGGAGGCGACGAGGTTCAGGCCCGGCGTCGAGCCTGACAGCAGCGAGCCGTCCAGCACGATGCGCGGGCCGCTGCCGCCCGGTGGCTGGCTCAGACCCTGGATGCGCAGCGGCTGCGACACGGTGGGCAGCATGGTGGCGGGCTGGATCGTGGCACTGCCGCTGCCAATGGCGAAGCTGATCACGTCGACGTCCGGGTTGGCGTTGGCCAGCGTGATCGCCTCGCGCAGTGAGCCGGCACCGCTGTCGGCGTTGCTGGTTACGCTGAAGGTGGCTGCCATCGACGGATGGATGGCGCCCAGGGCGAGCAGGATGGCAGCCGTGCGGGTGGAGCGGTAAGGCGAAGACGTGGTCATGGCGAAATCCGTGGTTGGACTGCGCGCAGACTGCAGTGGCCATCCAGCGAAAGCCTTACGGCTTCATTGCCGGAGAATTATTTTTCCATATATCAGCAACTTGGCGCTCAGCGCTTTCCTGATTCCGCCGCTCCCGGCGGCGCCCCGATCCACAGCGGTGGATGGCTTTCCGAAGCGGAAGCGAGGCCTGTCCTGTCCCGTGGCCAGATCGCACAGCCCAGGGCGCGCTGCCGGAGTCCGGATCAGCGTCGCCCGCGCACACGCGGAGGACGTGGGTGCGGGTTGCTGCGTCGGCCACGTGTCGAAATCGCTGGCTGGTCGGCAGCGCGGGATGGGCCGGCTGCCGGCGTGGCGTCGATGACCCGGTAGTTGCCGGGCTCAAGTCCGTCCAGCGCGATGTCCCCGATGGCGACGCGGATCAGGCGCAGCGTGGGCAGGCCGACGGCGGCGGTCATGCGTCGCACCTGGCGGTTGCGGCCTTCGCGCAGGGTCAGGCGCAGCCAGGTCGTCGGGATCGATTTGCGGAAGCGCACGGGTGGGTCGCGTGGCCACAGGTTTTCGGGTTCGCCTTCCAGCGCTTCCACTTCGACCGGCAGGCAGGGGCCGTCGTTGAGGGTGACGCCACGGCGCAGGGCTTCCAGCATGCCGTCGTCGGGCCGGCCTTCGACCTGTGCCAGGTAGGTCTTCGGTTCCTTGTGGCGCGGATCGGTCAGCCGGTGCGCCAGCGGGCCATCGTCGGTGAGCAGCAGCAGGCCTTCACTGTCGTAGTCCAGTCGTCCGGCGGCATAGACGCCAGGGATATCTACGTAGTCCGCCAGCGTTGACCGGCCGTCGCGGTCGGTGAACTGGCACAGCACCTGGAACGGCTTGTTGAGCACGATCAGCATCGCGCCAGTGTACGACGCGGCATACTGCGCGCTCCTTCTCCGTTGCCGACTAGCCCATGTCGAAGCCCGTGCATCCGCTGCGTCGCCTGTTCACCTATGCGCGCCCCTATCGTGCCAGCGCCGTGCTGGCGTCGGTCTGGTCGGTGCTGAACAAGCTGTTCGACGTGTTGCCCGAACTGCTGATCGGCGTGGCCGTGGATATCGTGGTCAACCAGCGCGATTCCTTCCTGGCCAAGGTTGGCATCGCCGATCCGCTGACCCAGCTGCTGTGGCTGACCGCGATCACGGTGGCGGTCTGGGCGCTGGAGTCGTGGTTCCAGTTCCTCTACGAGCTGCGCTGGCGCAACCTTGCCCAGGACGTGCAGCATGAGCTGCGTCAGGCGGCCTATGAACATGTGCAGCGGATGCCACCGCAGTTCATCGAGCGCCACCGCAGCGGTCGCCTGATGGCGCTGCTCAACGAGGACGTGAACCAGGTAGAGCGCTTCCTCAACACCGGCGCCAACGACCTGATCCAGGTGTTCATGTCGTCGATTCTGGTGTCCGGCATCTTTTTTTTCATGGCGCCGGAACTGGCGCTGCTGGCGCTGCTGCCGGTGCCGCTGATTCTCTACGGCGCGTTCTGGTTCCAGCGCCGGCTGGCGCCGCGCTATGCGGCGGTTCGTGAATCGGCGGGCGCCCTGTCGGCGAGGCTTTCCAACAACCTCGGCGGCATGGCTACCATCCAGGCCTACACCGCCGAAGCCACCGAATCGGCACACCTCAAAGCGGCATCCGACGACTTCCGCGCCAACAACGCCGAGGCGATCCGCTTCTCCGCCGCGATCACGCCGGTGATCCGCATCGCCGTGCTGCTGGGCTTCATCGCCACCTTGCTTTACGGCGGCTGGCTGACCCTGCGTGGCGAACTGGGCGTCGGCACCTATTCGGCGCTGGTGTATCTCACACAACGCCTGTTGTGGCCGCTGACCCGGCTGGCCGACATCACCGACCTCTACAACCGCTCGATGGCCTCGGTGCGTCGGCTGATGGATCTGCTGGAGTCGCCGCTGCCCGCGCGCGCCAGCGGCGCGCTGCCGACGCCTGCGCGTGGCGCGGTGCGTTTCGATGCGGTCAGTTTCGCCTACGACGGCCGACCCGCGGTGCGCGAGGTCAGCCTCGATATTCCCGCCGGGCGCACCATCGCCCTGGTCGGCGGCACCGGCAGCGGCAAGAGCACGCTGCTGAAGCTGCTGCTGCGATTCAACGACCCGGACAGTGGGTGTATCCGTTTCGATGGTGACGACATCGCCGGCATCGATCCGATGCTGCTGCGGCAGGCGATCGGCTACGTCGCGCAGGAGCCGTTCCTGACCGACGGCAGCGTGGCTGACAACATCGCCTATGGCGTGGCCTCGCCGGATCGTGCACGCATCGAAAGCGCCGCGGTCGCCGCCGAGGCCGATGCCTTCATCCGCGCCATGCCGACTGCCTACGACAGCCCGGTGGGCGAACGCGGAAGCCTGCTGTCCGGTGGACAGCGTCAGCGCATTGCCCTGGCGCGCGCGCTGTACCGCGATCCGGCGCTGCTGATACTCGACGAGGCCACCTCCGCCGTGGACAACGAAACCGAGGCCGCAATCCAGCGATCACTGGCGCGGGTCAGCCAGGGCCGCACCACACTGGTGGTTGCGCATCGACTGTCCACAGTCCGCCATGCCGATGTCATCCACGTGATGGATGCCGGACGCATCGTTGAATCTGGCAGCCACGATGAACTGCTGAGTCGCGATGGCGCCTATGCTGCGCTGTGGCGGCTGCAGACAGGCGAACTGGCACTGGAACCGTCAACGGCCTGAGCCGGAAGGCGGCGCTTCGTGGCAGTTCCGATCCCCAATCCGATGCCTGGCCGCGCCTGGTGGCAGGAAACGTTGCTGGTCGCCGTCGCGCTGTTGCTGTCGGTCGCCGCATTCGTTGCCGCACTGCAGTGGGGCGGTGCCTGGTCGCTGCTAGCCTGGATCGCTTTCGCACCCTGGTTTCTGCTGCAGCGACGCCTTTCGCCGTGGCTGGCTGCCGTCCTCGGTGGCCTGTTCGGACTGGCCTGCGTGGCGCCGGCTTTGTGGGACGTGTTCGCGGCGGCGCTGATCAACCAGTATGGCGAAGGTTGGCGCCAGCGCGCGCTGACCCTCGCGGTGTTCACGCCACATGCCGCGCCATGGCTGCTGTTCGGTTGGCTGGATGCGCGCTGGCTGCGAGGGCGAGCGATGCCCGTGGTTCTGCGGCCACTGCTGCAGTCCGGTCTGCTGTCCACGTTGATCTGCGCGATGCCCGCAGTGTTCCCCTTCACGCCGGCCCTGCTGCTGACCCCGCAACTGCCGATGATCCAGCTCGCCGAGCTGGGTGGCGAAGCGTTGGTGTTGTGGTTGATGCTGTGGCCCAGCGCGGCGCTGGCGCAGGCCTGGATCGCACCGGAAAAGTGGCGTGGCGTCCTGCTGCCGCCCTTGCTGTGCATGGCCTTGAGTGCCGGCTATGGCCTGCTGCGCATGCCGTCGATCGACGCCGCGGCGGCATCGCCGGATGGCGTGAGTCTTTCCGCCCTGCCACAGCAGCTGGACCTGCCGGTGAACGCCTCGGCACGCAACCTGCTGC
>Ga0209607_1000026_pt1 | contig 136532 bp, 113 predicted proteins | sample AD_UKC117_MetaG_FD_184413 | JGI IMG/M metagenome (GOLD analysis project Ga0209607, IMG submission 184413) | Active sludge microbial communities of municipal wastewater-treating anaerobic digesters from Hong Kong - AD_UKC117_MetaG (SPAdes)... | ecosystem: Engineered > Bioreactor > Anaerobic >... | reverse complement strand
CCCGCATCGCCGTTCCTTGACGCTCAACCCGAATCGCCGTTCCTTGACGCTCAACCCGAATCGCCGTTCCTTGACGCTCAACCCGAATCGCCGTTCCTTGACGCTGTTACAGAAAAGGCTACCGAAATCCCGCTGACAGAACTGCCCATCGAACAGGAACGGATCGATGAGCTGACCACTGCCCTCGCCGCTGCCCGCGAGGAGCAAGTAGGTCTTCGCAACGAACTCACTACTGCCCTCGCTACCACCTGCGAGGAACAGCAAGAACTTCGATTGGAACTGACCGCTGTCCAAGAAACCCTGTCAACCCAACACGAATTTTTAACCAACCTGCGGGACATCCTGGCCCAACAACTCCAGATGCAACAGCAGCGTCTTGGGGAACTTGAATCGACTCTCGATACCCTGCGCCAGACCCCCGCCGAAGCGGCAGAGATTGATCTCCTTCCTCTACAAGACGCCCTGACGAACCACGCTGGGATATTGGATCGATTGCAAAAATCGGTTGAACAACAACTGCAAGCCCAACATCAACGGTTGGACGATCTTGAAAGCGCGCTCAGCAACCTGTCGCAAGTTCCGACCCCTGCCCTGGAAATCGCCGACCTCCAACCGCTCCACTCGGGCTTGGCGGAGCAAGCGGAGACACTGGAGCAACTACAATGGAACACACAGCAACAGTTCGGCACGCTGACGACCACTATCGACAATCAGCGAGCGGGACTTCAGGAAATCACTGACCGCATTGGCAACCTGCAATACGAAATTGAGCAAATCCAGCAGCAGACCTTGGTCGGCTCAGCCGCCGACCAACACGCGCGAGCCGAACTCGACGACACTCAAGCTCAGGAATCTCGACAAGATCTCGAAGCCCTTCAGGAAGCGGTGACCACGCTGGAAACCCGTTTGACCGGCCAGGCGCAAGCGTTCAGCAGCAATTTCGAGCAATTCCAAGGTCTAAGTACGGATCTTCAAGCGCTTCAGCAACACATCGAGAACCTGGAATCGTCTCGGCGGTTGGGAATCGTCGAGCAAGTTCTCGCCGCTCAGGGACAAACGGTGGCGCAACTGACGGATGACTTGCAACAAATCAAGCAGGATTCTCAACAGCTTGCCGAGATAGCTCAGAACGATACTCAAGGTCCGAAAATCGCCGAGCTGACAGAACAGCTCGACCGGCAACAAGAACAACTGACTGATTTATCTGCCGTCATGGACACGATACGGACTGATAGCAAGGCCACCCAAGAAAAAGTTTTGAACATGGCAGCGAACGTAGCGCAACGGATTCATGAATTCCAAAACCAATTGCTAGCGGCCAAGACTGCTCAAGGTGAACAGCTACAGGACCTCGAACAGAAGCTTATTTTGCTCCAAGCTGCGGTTGAGACCATGGAAACTCAACGCAAACCTCGCCGTTGGTTCAGCATGCCGGCGACCTTCACGACCATCGCGTTCACTGTCGGCGCGGCATTCTTGCTGGCGCTAGCCCAAGTGATTTGGGTCATCAATTAAACCATCATTACAGACCACGGATGGGAGCGATGGTGAAATCGAAGATCTCGACGCCGACCAAAAGATCGCTTTAGTATCGCTGTCCCGTCGCCCAAATCGCAGCGGCGGTTTCGCGTTGTGCGGCGGCTTGCTCTTCAGCCGCCCTAGCCTTGCGGTGTTCAGCAGCGAGCGCATCTTGCCGATCATTTTCCGCCTTATTGGCTTTGGCTTCCTCTACCCGGTACTTATCCCGCTCTTGCAGATATTGTATTCCCTGTTCGCTTAATCCAGAACCGGTACCGGTCGGAATGGGCTTCACGTTCACCGCCTCCCCGCCACCCGTGGGTGAGCAGGGCATTTGCTGGATGACCGGAGGTGCTCCCGGCGTGGTCGATGGGCATTTATAAATAGTCTGCCCGAACGCAGGACTGGCAAACAAGACGATGGGGATGATGATCGATGCGATTTTCATGATGGGCTTCTCTCTTTTAAATTACAGCCCAGAAATATTGCGCTGGACGCGATGGCTGGTCAATGCTGGCTTCATGCTCGCGAGCATTGATTCGCGCATTAAACCGCTTCAATGCGCTTCCAGCGATTCCACCGCATGGTGCCCAATCTTGGAGCCCGACCCTGAAGCGAAAAAGCCTTGCATTGCTGCAAGGCTTTGTTTTATCTGGTGCCGGAAAGAGGATTCGAACCTCCGACCTACTAATTACGAATCAGTTGCTCTACCGACTGAGCTATTCCGGCAAAAATCTTAAGTTGAGAAAATAACTAGTTTAGATTCAGAACGCAAGTCTGGAAAATTTATAACAACAATACGATATGCGACTTTTCTAAGTCATTGAATTGACATCCGACCCAAACTATATCCTGCTTCATGAGCGATGGTCACCTGAAAAATTAAAAACGCGAATCATTATCATTCGCTCCTGAAAAACCACCTTAACCGGCAGTTATATTTTGTTTTTGTCAGCGCATGATCCAGCAACGAACCCTACTTAACGAACAGCGAGGCGAATGCATGATGCGGATCGCTCCCTTGATCGTGCAAACCGGACAACGGATTTTGACAGTGCTGAAATTCGCCACTACGAGCGGGATTAGCAGCGGTCGGGACGCGCTCGGACTTGCAATTCCAGGTGTTCCAGCAGCAAATCCTGCAAGTCAGCATGAAATCGGCGAGCGGCCACAGCGGTTAATCGGTGTTGAGCATTCAGCAAAGCCCCGTGGTAAAGGCCCGCCAACAGCGGGCGATAACAAGGATGGTCGGGCTCGGTTAGCTCTCGCAACCGTTGCACCAGCGGATGATCAGCGTTTAAAAAGAAATCCAGCGGTTGCTGGCGCAGTCGATCGCGTACGTCCCCAGCCAGTTCTGCCAACCCTTCTAGCAAAAACGGCCTTCTTTCCAGCGCTCGCTCCATGTCGTCGAAGGCGGAAATACGCTGGCCGGCCAGTAATATCGCGCTCAAATGGGCTGGTTGAAACCGGCGCACTTGGGTTTTTACCCCTACCTCCTGTTCCGCCAACACCTGGTCCACGGCGCGCTCCAAGCGAGCGTATTCGGCCTGTTCCGCCACATCCAACCGTTGATACAGGGTCGGATCATCCAGCCGATCCAATGGCTTGAGATCCACCGTTTCAGCATGCTGGCCGGCGTAGCGGCGCAACAACGTTTCGTCGGAGGAGCGACCGGCGTTGATCGCCAGTAAACTGCGCGCTTCACAAAGCGTATAGAATTGGTTGGCATCCGCTTCATGGGTAAAGAAATAAAGCGGTCGCTTGCCGTTTACCGCCGTTTGACGACCGAGGTAATCGGGCAAGGTCAACTGCCCCCGATTCGTCTCGAATGGCAGGTAATCGAGCACTGCCGCACCGAATCCCGGATGTTGCACCGCCATTCCCTTGATGGCGTCGTGATGCCAATCGCAAAGCTGTAGGAAGCGCGGACGATCACGGTCGGCGAGATCCAGCAGGGCAGCGACAATGACCTTGCCCAACGCCTCGCGCAGAGTGTGATAGACCTCATCCCGTAACACATTGTCGCGAGCGGCCGTCGGATGTAAATCCGGGCAGTCCACCACGCCGCGCACAAACCGCGCCCATTCCGGCAACAACGCGACATCGTTCGGACGGATGCACATCCGCGCCTGGAATAAATCCACCGTTCCGCTGGCCTGACTACCAGGCGTATAACGAGCGGGGACGTAAAGACCGCCCACCGAGCGCGGGCGCGATAAATCCACCGGGATGACCAATAGGACCGAATCGCTGTAACGCTGACTTAAAAAAGCAGTCAATGACCGTTCCTGTTCGACAGGATCGCTCCAGCTCGATTCGTGCCACGGTGCGTTAACGGCGTTGATCGGTCCAAATCCGTTCAACAGGATTGGAAACGGCAGGAAATCGGCATACCGCCGCACGATCTGACGGAGAAGGTGGCCGTCGAGAAACGCGGTTCGGTCGGGCGCCAGCGTGACTACGACGCGCGTGCCAGGCGGTTGTGCGCCGACCGGCAAGGCTTCCAACTGGTAATCCTCGCCGCCGTGATTGATCCAGCGCCAAGCCTGCACCGTGCCCGGCTTGTAGGTGTAAACCTCAATCCGCTCCGCGACCACGAACGCTGACAGCAACCCGATACCAAACTGGCCGATGGTGGCAACCATCACATCTCGGGCGGCCAGTTCACGAGCGTGGCTGCCGGTGCCGGTGCTGCCGATGACACTGAGAAACTCCTCGATCTCCGGTCGGTCCATGCCGGTGCCGTTATCGGTAAAACTCAGCGTACGAGCACGCTCGTCGACATCGACACGGATTTCGCCGGCCGGTTCAGACCGATAAACCCGACGCAACTGGATGCTGTCGTGGGCATTCTGCAACAGTTCCCGGACGAACACGTCCGGCTCCGAGTACAGGCTCTTGGCCAGCAATCGGAGCAAGCCTTGAAAACTGGTGCGCATCTTGGGCATGGGATGACAATCTCTCAAGTCGTTATTTAAATGGCATGATGAGCTGTTTATCGATTACAAACTATCCGCCACGGCCGGTACCCACTCTTTACCAATCACGACCAGAAATTTACATGCCATTGATTGAAAAGCATTAGATAAAATCCTCATCCAAATTCGGATTGCCACCCCCGTTTTGGAAATAGCCTACTAAACTTCCCCCTGCTCGCAAATTCAGCCAAGAGAAAACCGTCATGTCCGCTGCCTTGTTTCAGCACGCCCGCGCTCTGAACGTCCGACCGCTCGCCAATGGTCGCTACGCCACCTTACTCACCGCTGCCGGCACTGGCTATTCGGCGTGGGGTGAACTGGCGCTGACCCGCTGGAACGCCGACCCGACCGAGGACGGCGATGGTTTTTTCCTCTATCTGCGCGATCTGGACAGCGGCGTGTTCTGGTCGATGGGCCAGCCGGTTCCCAAAACACCGGCATCCCAAACCAGCCGGCTTGGGACCGGTCTGATCGAGTTGGTGCGGCAGGACGAGGGTATAGAGACCCGACTGGAGGTTTGTGTTCCCGAAGACGTTGATCTCGAATTGCGGCGGATCACGCTGCGCAACCTCAGCGACCGTCCCCGGCGCTTGGAGTTGACCAGCTACGCCGAGGTGGTGTTGAACGCGTTGACCGCTGATGCGGCACATCCGGCCTTTTCCAAAATGTTCGTTCAGACCGAATGGGCGGCGGAACCACCAGCGTTGCTGGCGCGACGTCGGCCGCGCGTCCCCGACGAACCTCCGTGCTGGCTGGTTCACGCTCTGATTGGAGCCGAAACGGATCCCAAATCCATCCAGTATGAAACCGACCGTGCCCGCTTCCTCGGCCGGGGCTATACACTGGCCGCACCGCGTGCCCTGGTGGAGTCCGATCCCCTGTCCGGCACGGTCGGTAACGTGCTAGACCCTATCGTCAGCCTGCGCCGGTCGATGGAATTGGCAACGGGGGGGGAGGTTCAAATCACGTTCCTGCTCGGCGCAGCGGCGGATCGGCAAGCGGCGCTGGCACTGGCGACACACTACGCGACGACGGCGACCGTCCAGGCAACACTTCAGATGGCGGCCCGCATGGATCCCCACTCCGACCTGCTCCTTCCGCCCACCAACGAACACGAATTGGAACCGTGCCCGCCGCCGCCCCATGCCCGCATTGCGGAAACAGGAACGACCGCATCCCTGCCAGATGACGAGCCGCTGCAATTTTGGAACGGTCACGGCGGATTCAGCGCCGATGGGTGCGAATACGTCATCCGGGTCGTGCCAGACGCCGGCGGTCGGTTGCGCCTACCACCGCAACCCTGGACCAACGTTGTTGCCAATCCCCACTTCGGCTTCATCGCCAGCGAGACCGGCGCCGGTTATACCTGGAGCCAGAACAGCCGGGAAAACCGCCTGACGCCGTGGTACAACGATCCAGTGCTCGATCCGCACGGCGAGGCGCTGTATCTGCGCGACGAGGAGACCGGCGCAGTTTGGTCCTTGCAGCCAGGGCCGATTCCTCAACCAGTTGCTTACGAGGTCCGCCACGGCTTCGGCTATAGCCGTTATCACCACGTCAGCCAGGACTTGGAGCAGGCAGTGTGCCTGTTTGTGCCGCGTGAGGAACCGGTCAAGCTCGCCCTGATTCACCTTCGCAATCCAAGCGCGCGGCCGCGCCGGTTGTCGCTGTTCACCTATGCCCGCTTGGTGTTGGGCGTGCTGCCGACCGATTACGCTTCCGAACTAGCCGTGATTCAAGACCCGGCGAGCGGCGCCTTGCTGGCCGAAAATCGCAACCGGCCATTCACCGGCCGCATTGCTTTCGCTGCCTTGACCGCCCCGAACGATACCCCGATCCACGTCACCGGCGACCGTGCCTCGTTTATCGGCCATCATGGCAACCCCGCCCGACCGGCAGCACTCCTCCAAGACAAGACGCTGGACGGCCGACTTGGAGAAGGACTCGATCCCTGTTTCGCGCTCCAGGCGCCGCTGTACCTAGAGCCGGGCGCCACCCTGGAACTGATCTTCCTGCTCGGTGAAGCAGATGACCGGGATCACGCCCACCGCTTGATCGACCGCTACCGTACCAACGGTGCGGCGGCGCAGGCCCTGATCGAGGTGCAAGACTTCTGGCGAGACTGGCTGGGCGCCGTGCAAATCGAGACTCCAACGCCGGCGCTCGATCTGATGATCAACGGCTGGCTGGCCTATCAAACCCTGAGCTGTCGGTTGTGGGGCCGCTCGGCGTTCTACCAATCGGGTGGGGCTTTCGGCTTCCGCGATCAGTTGCAGGATGCCGCCGCCTTGCTCTATCACGACCCTGAACTGACCCGCCAGCAATTGCTGCTCAACGCCGCCCATCAGTTTCAAGAAGGCGATGTCCTGCACTGGTGGCACCCTCCCCACGATTGCGGTATCCGCACCCGGTTCAGCGACGATCTACTGTGGCTACCCTGGCTGGCAACGTTCTACGCCCGTTCAACCGGCGACTGGAGCCTGTTCGGTGAACCGGCCCACTTTCTCAAAGCCCCGTTGCTAGAATCCGGCGAGGATGAAGCGTTCCTGACCCCAACGGAATCCGGCGAAACCGCCAGTCTGTACGAGCACTGCTGCCGGGCGCTGGACCGCTCCCTCACCCAGGGGGCGCACAGTCTACCGCTGATGGGTACCGGCGACTGGAACGACGGCATGAACCGGGTCGGCCGCGAAGGTCGGGGCGAGAGCGTTTGGCTAGGTTTCTTCCTGTACACGATCCTGGGCGACTTCATTTCGGTTTGCGGCCAGCACGGCGACTACAACCGGGCGCGGCGCTACGCGGCGTTCCGCAGTCATCTGGCTACCGCTCTCAACGAGCATGGCTGGGATGAGAGCTGGTATCGCCGGGCCTGGTATGACGACGGCGCGGTGCTGGGTTCCGCCACCAGCGACGAATGTCGGATTGACGCACTGGCTCAAGCCTGGGCCGTCATCTCCAAGGCGGCACCCTGGGGGCGGGCGGAAGCAGCGATGGACGCAGTCGAGCAGCATCTGGTTTCCGAATCGGACGGCTTGATCCGGCTACTTACACCGCCGTTCGTCGATACCCCACACGACCCCGGCTACATCAAGGGCTATGTCGCCGGGGTCCGCGAGAACGGTGGCCAGTACACCCATGCCGCGCTGTGGGTAGTGCGGGCGTTGGCGGAACTGGGCCGGCGTGACCGGGCAACCCAGTTGCTGGAAATGATCAATCCGATTAGCCATACCCTCACCCCTGAGCAAGTAGCGGTCTATCGAGTCGAACCGTTCGTGGTGGTAGCCGATATCTATGGCGCGGCCCCACACGTCGGACGTGGCGGCTGGACCTGGTACACCGGATCGGCGGGCTGGATGCTGCGGGTGACGCTGGAATCCATTCTGGGCCTGGAATTAACCGAAGGGCACGCTTTGCGTTTGCGACCCTCCATTCCTGACCATTGGCCGGGCTTTCGGCTGCGTTACCGATGGCCGAACGGTGAGGCAACCTATGATATTGAGGTCCGTAACCCGGAACGAAACGCGAAACGGGTGGTGACAGTAACCATCGACGAGCAGATCGGTGGGATCGAGTACGGCGCGGCACGTATCCCGGTGTTCCAGGATGGCGCTGAGCATCGAGTGGTGGTGACGCTGGCAGGTACCGCCGCAAACCAGCCGGCCAACATTCCGGCCAACATTCCGAGACCTAGCGGTCGGCCTGCATGAACCACGGTTCGCCGGCCGGGCCTATTGGTTCTTTGACTGTCAGGACTCCTGCTTGAAGCTCCCAATGATTGATCGCTGCTGGTTACGAGCCTGACAGGTCAAAATTTCGCCGGCCGCTTGGTCAACTTGCGCTGCAAGGTGCGGCGATGCATGCCCAACTGTCGGGCAGTAGCGGAAATGTTGCCATCGTTATCGCGCAACACCCGCTGAATGTGCTCCCATTCCAGGCGATTGACGCTCAAGGGACGGTCGCTGACCGGAGCAGCCGGATCGCCCGCGGTCGCGACGAACGCAGCCAGGATTTGGTCGGCGTCGGCTGGCTTGGCCAAATAATTCACTGCGCCGAGCTTGATAGCTTCTACCGCCGTGGCAATGCTGGCGTAGCCGGTTAGCACCACAATGCGGATGGCGGGATTCAGGGCCAGTAAATCAGGAATCAGGCTCAACCCGGAATCGCCGGCCAAATTGAGATCCACGATGGCATATTCCGGTGGTTCGATTCGCGCCTGCTCCAAAGCCACAACGCTACCATGCGCGGCGGCCACGGCGAAACCGCGCCGGTTCAACGCCAGCCCCAGTACCCGGCAGAAAGTGGGATCGTCGTCCACCAATAGAAGACTGGAAGGTCTGCTAGAAACGGTCATGCGATTTCGAGTCGGGCGGGCAAATCGATCCGGGTGCAGGTTCCGCCCCGCGTATCGTGCGACAGGCTAACTTGTCCCCCCAACCGTTCCAGCGTGGCATTGGCCAGCAGCAGGCCGATGCCCGTACCGCCGTCCTTGGTGGAGAAAAACGCTTCGCCGGGACGATTCACCACTTCCGCTGGCAACCCCGGTCCCCGGTCGCGAATCTCGATCACCACCCGGCACGCATCCCAGCGTCCCGCCAGATCCACGCCCTCGGGACAGGCGTCGGCCGCGTTATTGAGCAAGCTGATCAAGGTCTGGCCGACGGTCTGGGGTGCTGCCACGGTTGGCGGCGGCAGCGGTCCCGCGCAGTGGACCCGCAATGGTACTCGGGGGCGGAGTAGTTGCCAGCGGTTGCGCGTGCGTTCCAACAGCGCGTCCAGCGGTTGCGTCGCTTCGCGATCGGCTGCTAGATCGGCGCTGCGCAACAGATCGCCGAGGATGGATTTACACGCTTCCACCTGCTCGCGCAGGGTGCGCAAATCAGCGTACAGCGACGGGTCTTCGACGTACTCTCGTTCCAGCTCTTTCGTCAAAACGGCGATAGTGGACAGGGGCGTACCCAACTCGTGGGCTGCACCGGCCGCGAATGTGCCAAGCGCTAAAATCTGCTCGTCGCGCAGCGCCTTTTCGCGCAGGCGCGCAACCTCGTGATCTCGGTTTCGCAGTGCCGCCGCCAGTCGTGCTACGAAGCCGGCGATCAGCAGGACACTGATAACAAACACCAGCCACATGCCCCAGAGGTGGGCATGAAAGCCAGGGCCATGGCCACTGAGCATCCCGGGTAATGGCAGATAATGAAACATCAGAACCGTGTAAACCATTATCGTCACCAACGCCATCGCCCAGACACAGCCGGCCGGCAGCAACGCGGCCGTGATGATCAAGGGTAGGAGCAGCAGCGAAACGAAGGGGTTGCTGGCGCCACCGCTGAAATACAACAGCACCGCCAGTGCCAACACGTCCAGCTGCAAATGGCCGAACAGCTCCCACGCAGTCACTGAGGCCGCTAACCGAACCCGTAGGCGTAGCACGGCACAGGCCAGCATGATCAGCGCCAGGAACAATCCGATCATCCACAGCGGTAACGGTTGGGGAGGAATCAGGCCGAAGCGCAACCAGAGTAACATGACACCGGGCCCCAAGACGACCAGCAAGCGAAGCAATAACAGGCGTCGCAAATCTTCCATCGGTAAAGTTCTTCGATAAACGGTGGTGGTTTCTGGTTGCGGCCACAATGCAGCCACAATCTTATAAGTGCTCGCTCGGCTGGCGAGTGTGGCAATATGCCGCATTCCTTGCCGACCGACGATCTCGTAGGATTCGACAGCCCCATGACGAAGCGGCCGTGGTCGCCGTTGATGTCCTATCCTTGGAGATCACCCCGATGACCCCTTCTTATCAACCGCTCCCGCTACACCGGCTGGAAAGCGGCATTTCGTATTGTCGCCCCAAACAACGGCTACCCTGGCGCGTAACCACCGACGACCCCGCTGTGTCGGTCATGACGGATCTCGGCCAAGTGACTGCTTTCACCGTCGAACTGACGACCCCGCTAGACAAGAGTCTGGACATCATGATCAAGCGCGGGATTCGCATCCTGCTGGTTTGCGATGCCGATAGCAACATCATCGGACTACTGACCAGCCGGGATATCCACGGAAAAAAACCCGACCGGATTTTAGCCAAGGCCGGCGGCGTTCGGGAGGATTTGCTGGTTGCCGATATCATGACTCTTGGACCGAAGTTGGAGGTACTACTGATGGAGGATGTGCTGCGTGCGCGAGTGGGCGACATCATCGCGACCTTGCGGCAGGTCGATCGCCAACACGCGTTGGTGCTGGACGACGATCCCGAGACTGACAAACCGGTGATGCGCGGTATTTTCTCGCTGTCACAAATTGGCTTGCGATTGGGATTAGACATCGACCCGTCGCGACAGCCCACTACGTATACCGAGCTGGAAAAGGCTAGCGCATTACAGCCGTTACAGTGACTATCGCGCCAAGCAACTTTATCTGGCCGGGCTTTGGCAACCTTATTTCGTGGCGCTTTTCTCGGGTCGGGCGCGCGGTAACTTGCTGCATTTCCATTGGTTCCACGCCATCTTAGCATTCGGGTCCAGCTGAAGCGGCGCAGCATACCGGTTTTGGAGAAAACCGATTCTGGCGTGGGTCTGGACAACGCATGTCAGCCATCGCCGAAGGTGCTAGCGGGCGAAAGTCGCCGCCACAAATTTTACCTTTCTCTTACCGTTCGCCGGTTATCGCCACCGCTTGGCACAATAGCGATTTCATTCGAACAGTCCTCCCGATTTCGTGGGGTGCGGCAATTTGTCGCACCCCACCCGGTTTTCCACAAGCATGCGTTGGCTGGATAATTTAAAGCACTGCTTCAAAACACCTACCACTCAGGTAGCGGTTGGCACTTTCGAATCCGCCCTATCGGGATCAAGATATAAGCCATCCACTCGCTGTTACCTCAAAATTTTGGAGATTTCCAGACCCATGAAAATCAACCTGTCCGCGTTAAGCCTGCTGTTCGCACTGAGTACCCCCGTTTTAGCCGCCGATACCGCGACGATCAGAGTCGAGGAACCTTGGGCGCGGGAAAGTCCACCGACTGTCACCAACGGCGCCGCCTACATGACGCTGGTCAATACGGGCAAAGAAGCGGACCGTCTAGTCGGTGCATCCAGTGATGTCTCGGCGACTGTCGAACTCCATACTCATTTGATGGAAGAAGGCATGATGAAAATGCGCCCGCTCAAAGCCATTGAGATCGATCCTGAAAAACCCGCTGTACTCAAGCCGGGTGGGTTACATATTATGTTGATCAGCCTTAAAAAACCTTTGGTCGCGGGTCAGATGTTCCCGTTGCGCCTGCGCTTTGAAAAAGCCGGCGAGATACCGGTGGACGTCATGGTGCGTAAAATGGGATCGGCAGAAATGACCGAAAACCCGCATCATCACGACAGCAAGGCACAGTGACGTTAATTTACGGAGAGGGCTAGCGTGTGGGATTCTAGCCCCATCCGACCAGGAAACCGAATCGCGATGCGTAGCAAATACATTCTTCCGATGCTGGCCGGTGTGCTGGCTTTGGGTTTGGGTCTCTGGTTGGGTCACAAGCTGACCCCCTCCCCGATTGAACTCCCGACCATCTCCGGCTTCCTCTTTCCCGAACCCAAGGCAATCGATGACTTTACCTTGACCGACCAGACCGGCCAGCCTTTTCATCGTGACTGGTTGATGGGCAAATGGACCTTTCTGTATTTCGGTTATACCTATTGTCCGGATGTCTGTCCGCTAACCTTGGTTGAACTCGCCAAGGTACAGCAACAATTGGCGCGGAAAAAATTGGACCAAGACACTGCGTACATGCTGATTTCGGTGGATCCGCAGCGCGATACGCCGCAGCGACTTGGAGAATACACCCACTACTTCAATCCAAAATTCCTAGGCGCCACCGGCACGCCGGAAGAACTGAGCAAACTGGCACAACAGCTCGGCGTTGTTTATCTACGCTCGCCTAGCCAACAAGATAATGCCCACTACACCATCGACCATTCTTCCACGGTGATATTGATCGATCCCGATGCCCATCTGCACGCCATCTTCATGCCTCCGCACACGCCCGAGGCCATGGTTTCCGATTTTGTAAAAATCCGAGAGCATTATCGATCAATAAACGATAAGTGATTATTTGATCTTTATCTATCTTAAATATCAGTAACTTAAGATTGCCTGGGAATATCCGGTAGCGTCACTGCACCGTTCTCTCCCGCCCGCAGGCGGGAGAGAACCATGAATCAGTCAGTACCCCCAAGCGCGCGCTTTAAGTTAACTGACTTTTTTCTCTCTCTTCTTCCAGGTGTTTACAGTCGATACATAAATCCGCCGTGGGCCGGGCTTCCAGCCGGCGCAGGCCAATTTCTATGCCGCAGGCTTCACAATAACCATACTCGTCAAGGCTCAACCGATCCAACGCCTTGTCGATTTTGCGAATCAGCTTCCGTTCCCGATCTCGTGCTCGCAAATTGATCGTGAACTCCTCCTCCTGGCTGGCGCGGTCGTTCGGATCGGGCAGATTCAAGGGCTCGTCCTGCATACTGCTGACAGCGCGCCGGCCTTCCTCCATGAGTTCCCTTTTCCAGGCCACCAGAATGGCACGGAAATGGGCCTTCTGCTGGTCGTTCATGTAGTCCTCGCCCTCTTTCATGCGATAGGGCGCAACTTCCGCAAGCATATCGGTCATCGTTAAATCCGCCTTCGGTCGTTACATGATTCGAAATAACCAATACCGCACAAGCGAGCATCGGCTGCAACACCGGTTTGCCGGGCGCAACCGACAATCGCGCATAACACCATAGAACATTCTGGCGAGGATTTCTGGCAAACTGATTATTCGATCCGCTCGGCGAGCGATCGTCAGGCGTCGCCCAAACAAGCCCGCAGGGCGCTGGACAAGCGCTGCAGCAGTTGAAAATAAGCTTCCGGTCCGGGTTGCAACTCCGCTCCTCCCTCAGGGTCGAGCACCCCGAGGCGGGCATTGCTCCCAGCGATGACCGTCTCCACCAAGGCCGGCTGGAATTGCGGTTCACCGAACACGCAGCGGACTCCGTGATCGCGGATACCTGCTTGAATATCGGCTAATCGCTTGGCACCTGGCCGCTGTTCTGGATCCAGGACGATCGAGCCGACCGCGCTCAACCCGTAACGTCGCTCGAAATATTGATAGGCATCGTGAAACACCACATAAGGCCGTCCCCGAATCGGTGCCAATTCCGCTGCGAGCTGTTGATCCAATCGATTCAGTCGCTCGATCAGAAGGGTGCCGTTGTGCTGGTAATCGGTCCGATGGCTGGGATCGGTCTCGCTGAGCACGGCCACGATTTGTCGGACCATGGCGGCGGCGTTAACAGGGTCCAGCCAAATGTGAACATCGCGGCCGGATTCGTGACTTTGCTCGTGATCCTGTTCCACAGGATGGGCAGCAGATTCTTCCGCCATCGCATCGTGCCGGTGCGGCTCCCAGGCTCCCCCCTCCCGCAGTGGCAAAACCACAACGCCAGGCGCATCTAACAGAGCTACTGCCCGCAACTTGCCCTCAGTGTTCCGCAACGGCTTGCTCGCGAAACTCTCCAGTTCCGGCCCGATCCAGAACACGACATCGGCCTCGCTGATGGCACGAGCGTCCGATGGCCGCAGGCTGTACTGATGCGGCGAAGCACCGCCCGGCACCAGCAAGCGCGGTTCGCCGATCCCTTGCATAACCCCGGCCACCAGCGAATGCACTGGCTTGATGCTTGCCACGACTTTGGGTTCGGCTAGCGCGATCAGCGGCAAAAGCCATAATAATCCTAGCAATTTTCCTGATAATTTTAGATTTGTCAGACTGTACCGCATCGGCTTTCCTTAATGTTATGTTATAGAGTAACAATTGTTATAAGATAACATTAATCAAACCTGATTCAAGCTGGAGCCACGATGATCCAACTCTCGGACTCTTACCGTTCCCAACCACCCGATGCTCGGCAAGCATTGGAACAGGCGGAAATTCTGTGCCAACAGCGCGGCACCCGCTTGACCGATTTACGACGGCGGGTGTTGGAAATCATCTGGAACAACCCGACCCCGCTGGGCGCTTACGCGATTTTGGACGTGCTGCGCGACGATGGTCGTCAGGGAGCACCGCCCACGGTTTATCGGGCACTGGATTTCTTGCTGGAGCAAGGTTTGATCCACCGGCTGGCCTCACTGAACGTATTCATCGGCTGCCGCCAGCCCACCTGCCAGCACAACGGGCAATTCCTGATCTGCCGGAATTGCGGGCAAGTCGATGAATTGAACAACCCGACGATCGAGCATTTACTGCGGCTCGAAGCGTCGGCTCGCGATTTTGCGGTGCTGGCTCAGATGGTGGAAGTGCTGGGTCACTGTCCGGATTGTCAGCGGGGAGCGGTATCCCATGCCGGCTGAACCGTTGCTGACGGTCGAAAACGTCAGCTTCGCCGTTCGCGACAACCTGATCTTGCAGAAGGTCGATCTTCGAGTCAGGACAGGTGAGATCGTCGCGCTGATCGGACCCAACGGTGCGGGCAAATCCACCCTCATTCGCATCGTGCTGGGGTTGCTCCACCCGAACAGCGGCCGGGTTTCGCTTCAGCCAGGATTGCGGATTGGCTACATGCCGCAACGGCTGACGGTGGCGGATACCTTGCCATTGACCGTGCGCCGGTTTGTCACTCTCGGCACGCCCGCCTCACGGGAACAGGTCAGGAATGCCCTGGCGGAAGTCGGTGCCGGGCACGTCCTCGATGCACCGGTCCAGGCGATTTCCGGTGGCGAATTGCAACGGGTCTTGCTGGCGCGGGCGCTGCTGCGCCAGCCCGACCTACTGGTGCTGGACGAACCGATCCAGGGCGTCGATTTAAACGGCCAATATGAACTGTACGAGCTGATCGGCAGTCTGCGGCGGCAACGGGGTTGCGGCATCCTGATGGTGTCGCACGAACTGCACTTGGTCATGGCTGCCACCGATCAGGTGATCTGTCTGAACCGGCACGTCTGCTGCTCCGGCCATCCCGATCACGTCGCCCGCAATCCCGCCTATCTCGAATTGTTCGGCATCGAAGGCGCGCGCAACCTGGCGATATACCACCACCATCACAACCACCGCCACGATTTACACGGCACGGTGGTCACGGCGGAGCGGCGTGACCATGGATGAATTCTTGGCGCGCGCCTTGGTGGGCGGCTGCGGTGTGGCGCTGGCCGCGGGACCGTTGGGCGCTTTTATCGTTTGGCGGCGCATGGCCTATTTCGGCGATACCCTGGCCCATTCCGGGCTACTGGGCGTGGTGCTCGGCGCGGTACTCGGTATCAACCCGGAGTTTGGGGTCATCGTGACCTGTCTGGCCGTGGCGCTGGTACTGGTGCTGCTGCAACGGCAGCGCCGGCTGGCTGCCGATACTCTGCTCGGCATCCTTGCCCACACCACGTTGTCGCTGGGACTGGTCGCACTCGCGTTCCTAGAAACGGTACGGGTCGATCTGGTCAGTTACTTGTTCGGTGACATCCTGTCGATCAACGCCACCGATCTCGGTTGGATCTGGGCCGGCAACCTGCTGGCACTGGGCGCCTTGACAGGGTTGTGGCGTCCGCTGCTAGCGGCCACTGTCCATGAAGAGCTAGCGCAAGTGGAAGGCGTGGCGGTATTTCCGGTGCGGCTCGCATTCATGCTGCTCATCGCCATCGTCATCGCCCTGGCGATGAAAGTGGTCGGCATCCTGCTCATCACCTCGCTGCTGATCATTCCAGCCGCAGCGGCCCGACGGTTTGCCCGCTCCCCGGAAGGCATGGCGGCACTGGCTAGCCTATTCGGCTGCGCGGCGGTCGGGCTGGGCCTGTGGGCTTCGACGCGCTGGGACACACCGGCCGGTCCCTCGGTCGTCGTGGCGGCGACCACCCTGTTTCTCATGAGTTTCACCGTTCCCAGCCGGTCATGACACCGCCAAGGGGTTGCTATGGTGGCAAGACATGAGATGAGCAACGATTCCGAACTGCCTGTTTGCCGAAACGTGTCATGGCCGGAGCAAGGTGAGCCGAGGCACCGCATCCGTATCGATATTCTGTCTCGTGAATACGGCTTGTTCCGGCGTTAGGGGGCCCTCCTCGGCCAACCCTGCAAAATCGACCTTGCCCCGCGGGAAAGGCACCCATTTTTGCAGCTTGCCATTGGCCAGAAAAACCAGCAGGGTGATATCGTCGCGTCCCTCGATTCCGGAGCTTTCGACCTCGGTCGCCGAATTCAGCCCCGTCACCGTCACAATATGCTCGGTCGGTGTGTACGGGGCGAATAGGAAGAGCTGATCCCATTTAAAGTCGGTCACTGCCGCCATTCGAATGGGCTCGTTCCCGGCCGAGGCTCGAACAACCTCGCCAGTCAGTTGCTCGATCAGCGGATCGCCAACTCCAGAAGAATGACCGCACGGCAGAACGACCGAACAACACAGCGCCCATATAGCGCTGAAAAATTTGTTTTTCACTTTAGCGATACCCAAACTCAAGACCCATAAGACCCATAAGCGGCCGTTTCGTAACTGTTGCTGTACACCAGATCCGAGGAACTCTGCGGATCGATCTGAACCAGCTTCTTGCCTGCCCAAGCCTCGACACACAACACCGCAAGTTGCCGATCGCTGGCGCCGATATAGGTTGAGCCAATGCCATAGCCAACGCCGTTATTATGGAGATCCATGCTCTTTTCATTTTCCGGATTTCCCTTCCAATCTTCGTGAGCGTCACCGAATTGCTTGGCAAGCGTTTTTCCCTCGTCGCGGGCATTCATCGCCGACCAGAAGCAATGCCGAAAAGCATCACCAGAGCCGTTATGCAGGCTCGAACGACTAAACCGTTTTTGTGCTTCCTCCAACGCCTTGCTAGCGTTCGAATTGAACGTTATAGCCGCAAGCGGATGCCAGAACACAAAATCCTTCTCGCTTTCATTCAACTGGTTATAGCGATCATACACACCCATCTCAGCCATCTCCCCACTTAAAACATCGTACGCATTGATGTGTACCGTAAAAGTAGACGAGCCGCGCGCCCAAGACCAGGAATTCGCAATGCCTTTTACGATTCCCGCAAACCGCGCCAAGGCGGTTGCGTCAGTGCCGACCGAGCACCAAGCCAGCCGGCCAGGCCAACGCCTAACATCCCTACCCCGCCACCCAGTGGCAAGATCCAAGGATTCCAGCGATAAGGAAATTCGAATACTTGATGGGCGAGGATGAAACCCAGCACGGTCGCGGCAGCGGCCGCCAGCACGCCGGCCAGCAGGCCCAAGGTCGCGAATTCGGCCAGCAGGCTTTCCCGCACCACGCTCCGCCGCGCTCCCAACGTTCGCAGCACGGCGCTTTCGAACCGGCGCTCATCTAATGTCGCCTGAATCGCGGCGTGCAGCACCACCCATCCCGCCAACAGGGTAAACAGGAACACATATTCGACGGCAGCGATCACTCGATCCATGATCTCGCGTACCTTCCCCATCAGCGCCTCCACATCCAGCACCGTCACTGACGGGTAATGCCGCACTAATTCCGCCAGCAGCGGCTTTTGCGCGGTCGGTAGCCGGAAGCTGGTGATCCAGGTCGCCGGATAGTCGTCCAATACGCCGGAGGGAAACACCACGAAGAAATTTACCCGGAACGAATCCCATTCGACGCTGCGCAAGCTGACAACCTGAGCCTCCAACAACTGCCCGGCCGCCTGGAAACGCAGCGTGTCATTCAACGCGATACCCAAATCCTTGGCCAAACCCTGTTCGACCGAGGCGACGGCCCGGCCGCGCGCTCCCACGTTCCACCAGTGACCGGCGACGAGGCGGTTATCTTCCTGCAAGCGGTCGGTCCAGGACAGATTGAATTCCCGATCCACCAACCGTTTAGCCCGGGGATTGTCGTAATCATCCGGTCCCACCGGCCGGCCGTTAATGGCCATCAACCGTCCGCGTACCATCGGGAACAGATCGACGCTGTTCAAGCCGTGCTTGTGCAGAAATTCCCGGACGCCTGCTACCTCGCCGGGCTGGATATTGATCAGAAAATGGTTGGGCGCATCTGCCGGTAGGTTGGCCCGCCAACTGGTCAGTAGATCGGTGCGGACCAGAGTCAACATCAGCAGCGCCATCAACCCCAAACCCAGCGCCACCACTTGCGCCGCGCTGCCAGGACCGCGCCGGGCGATGTTGGCCAACCCAAACCGCCACGCCACGCCGACCCGACCACGTAACAAATTCAATGCCTTCACCAGCCCCCAGGCTGCCAGCGCCAACACGACAACCGTTCCTGCCACCCCAGCGCAGACGTACAGCGCCAGCTGCCATTCGCCGGCCTGCCAAACCAGTAAAGCGGCGGTCGCCAGTACGGCCGGACCGTACAGGGCTAACAGGCGTGGGTCGACCGGACCCAGCTCACGCCGCAGCACTCGCAGCGGCGACACCTCCCGCAACCGTAGCAGCGGCGGCAACCCAAAGCCGAGCAAGGTCACAAAACCGGTTATCAAGGCCGGCCCCATCGGCCACCCCGACGGCGGCGGCAACTCGGTATGGCTGACCAGTTGGCCGAGCGTGCTGCTCAAGCCATACTGGGCGAGATAACCGACCACGAGGCCCGCCACGCCCGCCAGAATTGCCAGCAGTAACAACTCCAGCACGAACAGCCGAGTCACCCGTGCCTGGGTGGCGCCAATGCAGCGCATGATGGCAACGCCGTCCCAGTGGCGAGCGGCAAAACGGCGGGCGGCAATGGCCACCCCGACCCCGGCCAGAATCACGCTGACCAGCGCGGCCAGGGCCAGGAACCGATCCGCCCGCTCCAGCGTGAGCCGCAGTTCGGCGCGAGCATCACGCACGCCTTGTAACTTTTCGCCGGTTTTCAGGATCGGTTTCGCCCAGGCTTTGAATCCCTCCAGCGCTGCCGGCTCACCGGCTAGCAGTAAACGATATTCGACTCGGCTGCCGGGTTGTATCAGTCCGGTCGAAGGAATGTCGGCCAGATTCAGTAACAGGCGCGGGGCAAGGCTGAACAAATCGCCCGCGCGATCCGGCTCGTAGGCCAACACCTGTTCGATACGGAAATGTCGGGAGCCGAGATCCACCGAATCGCCGACTCGCAGCCCGAGCGTTTGCAACAATCGCTCATCCAACCAGACTTGACCGGGATTTGGAATGGCCGTGGTCGTTCGGGGTGCCGAAAACGGCTGGTCGCTGATTTGCAGAACGCCACGCAGCGGGTAGCCAATGCCAACCGCTTTTACTTCGGCTAACTGCATCGCATCTCCTGCAACGACCACGCTACGGAAATTCAGGATCTCTGCCGTCGCCAACTGCCGGTGTTGCCCTTCCTCGGCTAAGAGTGGTTGGATCGGGTTCGGCGCGGTCACCACCAGATCAGCACCCAGTAGCTCACTGGCCTTGCGCTCCATCGTCTGCTGGATGCGATCGGTGAAAAAGCCAACGGCGGCGACGCTGGCGACGGCGATCAACAGCGCGACCGCTAGCACGCGCAACTCGCCGGATTGCCAGTCCCGCCGCAACGCGCGCAGGGCCATCCGACTCAAGATAAGCCATTCGTTAATGGCGCCCCTCATCGAAGCTGGTAAACCTTCGCCTGGCAGGCTGGGATCAATCTTTCGCATTGCGCCTTTCGCCTCGTAACCGGCCGTCGTCCAGCTCCAGGATCCGGTCGCAGTACGCCGCCAATTCCGGATCGTGGGTCACCAAAACCAAGGTGGTGCCTTGCTCGCGATTGAGGGCGAACAGTAGTTCGACGATGCGATGGCCGGTTTTTTGGTCGAGGTTGCCGGTCGGCTCGTCAGCAAACAGTACGGTAGGATTGCCGGCGAAGGCACGGGCGATCGCCACCCGCTGTTGCTCGCCGCCGGACAGTTGTGCCGGATAGTGTCGGGCGCGGGTTTTGAGACCTACCCGCTCCAACAATTCCAGCGCTTGCCGGCGGGCGTCCGGCTGGCCGGCCAACTCCAGCGGCAGCATGACGTTTTCCAGAGCGGTTAAACCCGCCAACAGTTGGAAAGACTGAAACACGAACCCGACCCGTTGTGCCCGCAATAAGGCACGGCCATCCTCGTCGAGATCACCAAGATCGACCCCGGCCAGCCAGACTCGACCGTCGCTCGGCGTGTCCAACCCCGCCAACAAGCCAAGCAAGGTCGATTTGCCGGAGCCGGACGCCCCGATCACGGCCACGCTCTCGCCGCGCGCGATGCCGAAACTGATGTCGTCGAGAATGACCAGCGGTCCTTCCGGGCTCATGACCCGCTTGCTCAAGCACTCGGTCCGCACGATGCAATCGGTGACTCGATTGCCGGATCGCGGCGCGGCGGTTACGCTTATGCCGCTCCCCGCTTCCCGATCAAGATCCACCCGCATTGTCAAGTTCTCCTCATGATGAAAGCGAATCGCTCAAGATGGCTACCCGTGCTGATACTGTGGCTGGCGACGGTGTTCAGTTTACCGGCCCGCGCCGATGCGCCAGTCATTCTGATACTAGGCGACAGTCTCAGCGCCGGATATGGCATTCCCGTCGAACGCGGCTGGGTCAACCTGCTGCAACTTCGACTGGCGGAACGCAGCTTTCCGCATCGGGTAGTCAACGCCAGCATCAGCGGTGACACGACCGCCGGCGGCCTGAGTCGGCTACCGGCAGCGCTGGAACACGATCATCCCGCCATCGTCATCCTGGAGTTGGGCGCCAATGACGGGCTACGCGGCCAACCGATAATGACCTTGGCCGCTAACCTGTCTCGGCTGATCGAGCAAGCGCAACAGGCCGGATCACGGGTGCTGCTAGCGGAGATGCGGATTCCGCCGAATTATGGCCCCGCGTACACGCAAAAGTTTCAGGCGACGTTCGGCCAACTGGCGAAGCACTATGACATTCCGCTAATTCCGTTTCTGCTCGATGGAGTCGCAGGCGATCCGGCACTGATCCAGGACGACGGTTTACACCCGCGTGCCGAGGCGCAAGGGCGGATTTTGGACAACGTGTGGGCGGTGCTGGAACCAGTGTTGCGATAGGCACAATCAAACACGACGATCACATATTCCCAGTAGCGCAACCGGAATTCGGCCAAGAGTCCAACGCGCGCTCGGCCTCGGTGACCTCGACCACCACCTGAAAGTGTTTGCCTTCGTGCGGGGATAGACCATCTGGATGGCCTTGGGAAGCCGATCAGGCCATCGACGTAGGCGACCCACACGTCTCTTAGCCCCTGAGTTTTACAGCGCCATCGACACCGATGACCAAAATCTGGCGCCCTCGGCTTCGGACCAGCCACAGACCTAGCGGGCGGCTCTGCCAAGGTTGGACCGTGTTCCAGACCGCATCGGTGACCTTGGCCACCAGCAACTACCGGCCTAAAGCCGCGATGTCCTGCTCACTTCTGATGTATTGAGCTCACTCCCCCGCCAAGATTTCTAACCTCAGCGGGTACCTTCGATCCGCTGTATCAAAAGATACGTTCATCGTCGATTCTCCCAGACGCCTCGGTATCAGGTTCGGCAGTTTTAATCTCTAACCGAATATAACGTATTGGCTATCCATCATGCTTTTCTTATCGGGAATCAGATGGCATCAACCTACTGTCACATTATAAATCGAATTAAATCGTAAAGAGCTTTTTACTGTATTCAAAAAATATTCATTAGCTTATGGCTCCATACCAATAATATCTTATATGAAACCTTATGCATCATAAATTTACCATATATCAGATTTACAGAAATCAAATGCATTCTTTTTAGGCATCAATAACCAGGACACCCTCAGCACCTCATTAGCTGGACCATTAAGTCCAGTAAGACCAAATTGACTTGGACCAAAATGAATTGATGTCCAACCTAAACCATATTCTTTCGGATTTATGTGTTTTATCTTTTTCAAATACGTTTAATTACTAGCAAGATAGACATGAATCAAATAATTTATTTTATATAACAAATACTTAACTTGATCTCTTTGAGAAGGCCACGAGATAGGAAATTGATAAACCACATGCTTTGGAAAACGAAAATCAACGAAATCCTTTCCATGATAGGCTGGATAGCCCCTAACCATAAATTTCTTATTTAATAAGCATAATCAATTATATAAAAAAGTCGGCATTGTATTTGCTTAACATGTACTCGTGTTGGTGATAATCGAATCAGGTTCTTAACAAACTGTTAAAGACCAAAAGGATTGGAACATGGTTGAAAATAGCATCCAATATCTAATCCGTAGTGTTTATTTACCTGCACGACCAATGTGTAATCGTTAACCTTTAAATGTGTTCGAGGAGAATTGTGATGATCAAACATATCAGTTCCGTAGTGGCGATGGTTGTAGTTCTGGGCTCATCTACTCTAGCAATGGCGCAGAGTGCGGGTGGCGTAAAGGTGGGTGGCGACGCTACCGCGCTAGGCTTGGTGCTGGGCAATAACACCAACGCTGCAATCGGCAACAACACCACGGCGACCACTGATATCGGCAGCATCAAGGCCGGTACTGATGTGGGTGGCGACGCTACCGCGCTAGGCTTGGTGCTGGGCAATAACACCAACGCTGCAATCGGTAATAACTCCACTGCCAGAACGTCGATTGGTTCGATTGGCTCTGATTAAAACTTAGTGCCACTATAAGGCTGGGTAATTCATTGTTGAATTGCCCAGCAAATCAGTGGCTTGGAGATATTTATGAAATCGTCATACTGTGTTTTGGGCATCGCTCTATTAGGATACCTTTCCGTTGGTTATTCGCAGGAATATGAGGTAGCCGACTTTGGTGAACGGATGCCAACCAACAGCGAGCTAGTCGAAGCATTAACGCCCTTCTCCTCCGTGGAAACTGGCTATATCGCGATGCAGAGTCGCACAGAGCCGCAGACACAAGAAAAGGCCAAAATCGTATTGCATAGCAACACGGGACCACAAATCCCAGCGCTAGACATGCCTAGGGAGCCGCGACGGATAACCCTGCGCGATGATGATTCGCCAAGGCCATCGCAGAACCTACCTCAAGTCGGGCAACAACAAGGTCGGCAAAAAGCGATATCCCTGCAAGTGCAGTTCGATTATAACTCCACGGAATTGACCCCAGCCTCGAAAGCTAAGTTGGATGTAGTCGCATCCGCCCTTAACTCCATGAAATTGGCAAATTACAAATTCCGGGTCGAGGGACATACAGATTCTGTGGGATCGGCTCAATACAATCTGAAACTTTCTAAGTATCGCGCTCAATCCGTCGCAAGGTACTTGGTCAGACAGTATCAAGTAGAACCTAGTCGGTTACAAGCCGTTGGTAGAGGAATGTCCGAACCGGCTAATCCGGCTAACCCAAAAGCGCCAGAAAACAGAAGGGTGGTCATCGTTAATGTGGGTCACTCATGATTATTTTTGGGTGGCTCAATAACCACCCACTCGACATCACTGTATATATCTGGAGAGAGCGATGAGCAAATTCAATAGACGACGCATAGCATATGTATTGTTGCTTTCCTTCAATAGTATTATTGCTCATGCTCAGCAACTTAACAACAGAAAATATGTCCCTCCCGATTCGGCGGCCACTATTAATAAAATCATCGCCGCTCAGGGCAGTGTGGGGGCCGATTTAGTTGATCCAGCGCTGCTTAACACGGGCAAGGATTGTACGGTTAAAGCTGGCACCGTGAATATCCAAGCGGGGCAAACGACGCCACAAGAAATCACAACAGTCATTAAGGGCGATATTATCAATGTATGCAAATAACCTGAAACAGTTTGCCTACCGACTCGGATGGTTGGGTTCATTGGCCACAATACTGATCATGGCACTACTATACCTTGCAAATACTATAGTCAATACCAGCCAAGGGGCAGTGGTACCGCTAAAGTCCTCCTCTGTTCCCATCATGGGCGGAAGTAGCGAGCTCGTTTACCAGGTGCATTGTTGGCAAGAAGGAAAAGAAATTATTTCGGAAACCAATCTGGAGTGGTCCATGCAATCGACTCGCGGGCCGACACAGGAGTGGTTGGGTTTCGTGAGCAGCGATGGACATCAATCACAGTTGATGGTTATGCCGATTGGAACCGCAGTATGTCAAGTTCATGGACGTTCGAGAGCGCATTAACTTCTTAAATTCAGACAAGTGAGTGAATTGAAATGTGTTTTCCATGGCGTAATATCGTGATCATCGCAATTGGCCTGACTGTCGGCATGAATAGCTATGGATCTGAACAATATCACTATTTGAATATCAAAGAAGTTATATTCACGGGCCAATTCAAACAGATTATCATCAATACTCATCAGAGCTCCGATATTGTAGTCGAAAATATAACCTCCGGCGACAACCTATCTTTTCAGCAAAATGGTGATATGTTATCCATCAAAACAGTGAACAATAACATTAGAAGTTCCAGGATTGTGAATGGTAATATCACCAATATCGTCGTTGGTAAAAACGCCAGCAGCATGATTTCCATAGGTGGTGTCGAGGGTGACACTGGCCATGATGACCAACCACCTGCCGAAGTGAGTTTGAGCGTACCTAAAGGCATTAATCTCCGGCTAGAGGGAAATATTATAAACGCTAAAATCGGCGATATCTCTGGCAATCTACTGTTGGATATCGGGGGTAAGGGCAAGATAGAAGTGGGCGTAGTCCATGATGTTTCCGCTCGTTTAGCGGGTGCAACTTTCACACATATCCTACGGGCAGTGGGAGATTTACAGATTGATATGGCCGGCGCGGGCAAATTGAACATTGACGATGGTGAAATTGGCTCTTTGGCTGTGGTAACCGCCGGAGCCAGTAGCGTGAATGTGAACGCCATGGTCGATAAAGCCAATATCAAGGTAGCTGGAGCCGGCAATGTCCGGGTCAAGCAGGTCCGGACCAAACCGGACGTGTCAATTCGTGGTGCGGGTCACGTTGAGATCGGCAACGACTGACGTTGACAATCGAGGGCAACCCTGCCCTCGATTTTTTAAATCTTTCGTTCGAACCGGGCGTTGTTGCATAAATCGGCTATGGTGTTCTATCCCTTCTCAGGAAGCATCGTGAGCTAACAACTATGGCCAAGCTCGTTCTGGATTAGCGAATTGGCCTATTTTTCTTATCTATACCGACTACTCTTTATAGATTGGCCCATTTTTAGCTTAACCGAATCAGATTCTCGAATGCTTGCCTGATTCGTATGTTTTCATGGAGATTTCACATCATGCCCAGATTGCTCGTTACCCTAGTTGTCGGGATACTTGTATCCGCTTTGGCAGGTTGTGCCCTGCCACCGCCGGAGCGCACATATCTAGACCAGCAACCCAAAACCGCGCCAGTACGCAACATGACCAGTTTCACCCCGGCCTTACAGTGTATGGATCAATTGCTTCAGGCGACCGGTAAGAACAATTTCATGATCACCAGCGCTGGTATCCCGGATGCCACGGGACAGATGCAGGCTGGGACCAAGGAAATGCTGATTTCGACAATTGCCAAAATGTCCACCAAGAGCAACGCGTTCACCTTTGTCGATTTCGATCTCGATAAGCGGGATGTGTTGGCGGCACAGCAGCTGATCGGTATCCAGGCGGGTTTTGAAGTACCACGCTACTACATTCGAGGCGCGATTACCCAAGTGGACAAAGGAGTCATAACGGATCGTATCGGGGGTGGCATTGGCTTTTCTCTGGGTGGTGGTGGTAGCAGCAGTAGCAGCAGTAGTAGCAGTAGCAGTAGCACCATTAATAGTTCCGATCGGAAAGGCACTCTGGGCTACTCCAGCGATATTGGGACTTCGGTCATTACCATTGACTTGAATATGGGAGATCTAGTGACACGAAGGATTATTCCTGGCGTCTCCACAAGTAACTCCATCGTCGTGACCCGTAAAGGCACAGGCTTCGATGCCGATGCCCAGATCGAGAAATTTGGTGTCGCCTTTGAATTTTCGATGGATCGTAGTGAGGGGAGTCATCAGGCTCTGCGAACGTTGGTGGAATTAACCCTGATCGAGGTGCTGGGTAAGTTTGCCGGAGTCCCCTATTGGAGTTGTCTGCAAGTCAAGCAGACTGATCCAGGCGCGCTGGTAAAGGCGCACAGCCAATACGAAGAGCTTGAATCGGACACCGAGGCTGGCAATGAGCCGCTGCTTAAAGCGATCGTGACCGGCTTGGTGGCTGGCGGATACTTGGGAAACACGGGTGACATCCGAGACGCTGGTGATCCCCGCCTGAAGCAGGCCGTTGCCAAGTATCAGGCTGATAACGATTTAGTCGCAACCGGCCGCCTGAGCTTCGAGCTTTACTACAGCATGTTGAACAAAGGTTTAATACAATCGGGGGGTACGGTAACCGGTGGCGTTAAACCGGCCTCAAAACCAGCTACCGCAGGGGGAAACATCAATGTTTATATGAGCACCTCGCGCGGGACCACGCCTACCTACAGGGTGGGCGAGCGCCTCGACTTGAACGCGCAGGTGTCCGAGGATGGTTATCTCTACTGCTACTACGGCGATGAGACCGGCAAAATCGCCCGGATTTATCCGAACCGTTACACACCCAATCCGTACCTGAGTGCCGGCCAGCGCGTTAACATCCCCAGCCGAGACGCCCAATTCAGCATCGAGTTCACCGATCCGGGCTCGCGGCAGGAAGTGCTATGTTTGGCTTCCAAACAAGAACTTGGCGTGAAATTGCCAGCCAGTTTCAAGGTGGCGGACCTGGAACCGGTCGGGGTATCCTCCTTTGAGGAGGTGGTACAGGCTTTCCAAGCTCTCGACCGGGAAGGGCTGTCCTTCCAGCGCATCCGCTTGTCAGTCGTTCAATAACGCTTCAATCCCCCTCCTGCTGGCAGGAGGGGGAATAGAGTCCTATAAGATACCGCTGGTTAATTGGTTAATTCAGATGAGGGGTGGTGTCGATGCGAAGCAGGATGAAGGCACGCGGTCAGTTGGCATCATAATATGACCGGCTCGGGTTCCAGCTCCACCCCGAACATCGCCCGTACTGACTCCTGAATGGCTCGCGCCAGGCGTAGCACGTCTTCCCCTTGTGCCCCGCCACGATTGACCAACACTAGCGCTTGTTTTTCGTAAACGCCGACGGGGCCAAGATTCTTTCCCTTCCAGCCGCGACGCTCGATCAGCCAACCAGCGGCTAGCTTGACCGTTCCATCCGGCTGCGTGTAATGCGGCAACTCGGGATAGCGAGCGGCGAGACGGGTGAAAGCAGTAGCATCCACCACCGGATTTTTGAAAAAACTCCCAGCGTTACCGATTATTGCCGGGTCCGGCAGCTTGCGCGAGCGGATGGCGATCACCGCCCTGGCGATATCCCGCGCCGTCGGGTCGGCAATTTTTCGGGCCTCCAGTTCCCGCGCCACGTCGAGGTAACCGGTCAATGGTCGCCAGCGTTTAGGCAGGCGGAAGGTCACAGCGGCGATTAGATAGCGTCCAGCCGCCTCGCCCTTGAATGTGCTGTCCCGATAACCGAACCGGCAGGCGGCCCGGTCGAACGTGACCATCTCGCCCGTCGCCAGATCCACCGCCTCAAGCCGTTCGAACCGTTCGGCCATCTCCAACCCATACGCGCCGATATTTTGCACGGGCGCCGCGCCGACCGTGCCGGGAATCAGCGCCAGATTTTCCAGGCCCGGCCAACCCTGCTCCAGCGTCCAGCATACGAAATCGTGCCAGTTTTCTCCGGCTCCGGCGCGGACGATCCAGGCATCGTCATCCTCGGCAAGCAACTGCCGCCCCGGAATCCGGGCATGCAGCACCAGCCCGTCAAAATCACCGGTCAAGATCAAATTGCTGCCACCACCCAGCACGAAGTGCTGCAAATAGCGCCATTCCGGTGTCGCAATCAGTGCGGCGAGCTGGGCCGGCGCTTCGATAGCAGCGAACCAGGCGGCGCGGGCCGGCAACCCAAAGGTATTCAGACGATGCAGCGCAACGTCACGCTGGAACAAAGCAGTTGGCGCCATCGCCACTCAGGCCAGCATCCGTTCAAGATCGCTAATGAACTGGTCGATCGCCTCGCGAGTGGTATTCCAAGAACACATCAGCCGGACGCCACCGACGCCGATAAAGGTGTAAAACTGCCAGCTTTCCGCTCGCAGCGCTTGAATAACCGATGACGGCAGCTCCAAAAACACAGAATTAGCCTGACAGGGAAACAACGGTTGCAGGCCAGGAATCGCCCGTAACCGCTGTGCGAGGTAGGCCGCCATCTCGTTGGCGTGGCGGGCATTCCGCAACCAAGCGCCGGTTTCCAGCAACCCCAACCAAGGCGCGGCGATGAAGCGCATCTTGGACGCCAGTTGTCCGGCCTGCTTGCAGCGATACGCGAAATCAGTCGCCAGCTCCCGGTCGAAAAACAGGATCGCCTCGCCGACTGCCATGCCGTTTTTGGTTCCGCCCAAGCACAGTACGTCCACGCCAGCCTGCCACGTCAGGCGGGCCGGCGTTTCGTTCAACGTAACTAAGGCATTGGCGAAACGCGCACCGTCCATGTGAATTTTCAGCTTGTACTGATCGGCGAGTTCCCGCAGGGCTTCCAATTCGTCCAGCATGTAGACCGTACCCAATTCCGTGGCCTGGGTGATGCTGACTACCTTGGGCTTGGGATAGTGGATGTCAGAGCGCCGGGTAATCAGTCGCTCCACCTCGACGGGATCGAGCTTGCCCCGCTCGCCTTTCGCCAGCAGCAGTTTGGAACCGTTGGAGGCGAACTCCGGGCCACCGCATTCGTCGGTTTCGATGTGGGCGGTTTCGTGGCAGATCACGCTATGGTAGGACTGGCACAGTGCCGCCAGCGACAGGGAGTTGGCGGCGGTCCCGTTGAAGACGAAAAACACCTCGCAATCGGTTTCGAACAAATCGCGGAACCGGTCGGCGGCCCGTTGCGTCCAGTCGTCGTTACCGTAGGCAGACGCGTCCCCCTGATTTGCGGCCAGCAAATAATCCAAGGCTTCGGGGCAGATGCCCGAGTAATTGTCGCTGGCGAGCTGGCGCACCGGGTGATTCATCGAGGGGTCTCCAAGCGATTGCCGATGGAAATGACCGGATTATAGAGAGGCCCGGCGGCGATACCCTGCGCGCGCATAAAAAAAACCTGCCATCGAAGGCAGGTGTCATTACCGCTTGCAGTCAGGCGGTAGGCAGACAGGCCCGTAACTTTTTCATGGCGTTGTTTTCCAGTTGCCGGATCCGTTCGGCCGATACCTTGTATTCCGCAGCCAGTTCGTGGAGAGTCGGCTTGTCGTCGTCCAGCCAGCGGCGACGCACGATGTCGCGGCTGCGCGGATCCAGCCGTTCCAACGCTTCGCCCAACCGGGTGGTGGCTTGCTCTTCCCAATCGTCCTGCTCCAGCGCATCCGCTGGATCGGCCTGCTCGTCGCGCAAATAAGCCGACGGCGTATAAGTTTCGTGATCGTCGTCATCGGCTTCGGGAACCGGGTCGAACGACACATCGTAGCCGCTCAGGCGCGACTCCATCTCCAGGACGGTGTCGGTGCTCACCCCCAGCTCGCGGGCGACCGTATTGACTTCTTCGCCGTTCAGCCAGCCCAGCCGCTTCTTGGCGCCGCGCAGCTTGAAGAACAGTTTACGCTGTGCCTTAGTCGTGGCAACCTTGACGATTCGCCAGTTACGGAGAATAAATTCGTGAATTTCGGCGCGAATCCAGTGCACCGCGAACGACACCAACCGTACGCCGTGCGCCGGGTCGAAACGCTTGACCGCCTTCATCAAACCGACGTTGCCTTCTTGAACCAAGTCGCCCAGCGGCAAGCCGTAACCGATGTAGCTCCGCGCAACATGCACCACGAAGCGCAAGTGAGCCACGATCAGCCGTCGCGCTGCTTCCAAATCGTTGTGCAGCCGCAAACGCTGGGCCAGTTCCTGCTCTTCCTCGGCACTCAACATCGGCACTTGGTTGACCGCCTGGATATAACCATCCAGACTGCCTACCGGTACCGGCAGATGTTCCATGCGGGGAACCAGCGCAGTCGTTGTCATCGTCATCAATTCCTCCTTTCCACACATTAGTCTCAGGGCTAATTTTAGCACTCCGCCCGTTCGAGTGCCAAACCGACAATAAGTTCCCTCGACTTTCCTCTCACCCGCGCTCCTCATCATCGAGGAGGGCATGCACAAACTCGACTGCGTCGAACTCGCGCAAATCCTCGATGCCCTCGCCGACACCGATGAAGCGGATCGGCAGGCCCAGCCGGCGGGCAATGGCGAACGCGATGCCGCCCTTGGCGGTACCGTCGAGCTTAGTCAGGATCAAGCCCGTTACGCCGACCGCCTCGTGAAACTGCACCGCCTGGTTCAGGGCATTTTGGCCAGTACTAGCGTCCACCACCAGTAACACCTCGTGTGGGGCGGACTCGTCCACCTTGGCGATGACCCGTTTGATCTTCTTGAGTTCCTCCATCAGATTCGACTGGGTATGCAAGCGGCCTGCGGTATCGGCGATCACGACCTCCACTTGGCGGGCTCTGGCGGCGTGAATGGCGTCGTAGATCACCGAGGCAGAATCGGCTCCGCTTTGTTGAGCGATCACCGCGATTCGGTTGCGCTCGCCCCACACTTGCAATTGCTCGACGGCGGCGGCGCGAAAAGTATCGCCGGCTGCCAACAGCACGGAATGACCATCGCTCTGGAGCTGCTTTGCCAGCTTGCCAATGGTGGTGGTCTTGCCGACGCCGTTGACGCCCACTGTGAGGATGACGTAGGGTCGAGAGTCGCTGGGCCGCCAGGGCTGCTGGCACGGTGCCAGAATAGCCAGCAGCTCGTCGCGTAACGCCTGAAGCAAGGCTGGAACATCGCTAAGCTGCTGGCGCGAGATTTTTTCGGTCAGCCGCTTCATCAGATGCTGGGTCACTTCCACGCCGACATCGGCCAGCAACAGGCGGCTTTCCAGTTCTTCCAGCGCCTCGTCGTCCAGCTTCCGACCGGCGAACAAGACGGCTAGCCCGCTGACCAAGCCTTGGCGGGTGCGTCGCAACCGGTCTCGCAGTTTTGCGAAGCGCTCGGGCTTAGGTTCGGCCGGTTCGGCGGACGTTTCCGGCGCGTGGTCCTTGCGAAACGGGAAGCGAATCGGCCGGTTCAAAACTTCGAATAGGCCGGATTTCTTGCGCTCCGGCGCGTCGGGCGCGGGCGGCTGATTGGAGGAATCGTGTTTAGGGTCTGCCATGGGATGATCTAGATTAGGTTAGCGCCGCTTTAGCGATGGTTTATTGTATGCGGGGTTACGATACAGGGTTATCAAACCATGATCATAGCCGGCAAATACGAAGTCATCGGCGAACTGGGCCAGGGCGGCATGGGGGTCGTTTACCAAGTTCGCCATCTGGAACTGGGTTCGATTTTCGCGCTCAAGATGCTGCACCCCAAGCTGACCGAGGACGCGATCGGCGCTGTGGGGCGGTTTTATAACGAAGCACGCGTCATGGCCCGGCTGCGGCATCCGCACGTTATCCAGGTGTTCGACATCGACCAAGAGCAAGGGCGCCCCTACTTTGTGATGGAATTCGTTCAAGGGCGAAGCCTGCACGAAATCCTGCAACAGGAAGGCCCGCTACCCTTGTCCCGCGTGCTAGCCATCAGCACCCAGGTCGGCCAAGCGCTGGCCTACGCTCACGCACAGCAACCGCCGGTCATCCATCGCGACATCAAACCGCACAATATCATGCTCGAAGACGGCACGGGCCGCGCGGTGGTGTTGGACTTCGGAATCGCCAAGCTGCTGGATCAGCAGCAAACCCAGTATACCCGCACCGGCGTCTTCATCGGCACGCTGGCCTACGGCGCTCCCGAGCAACTGCGCGGCGGCATATCGTTGGACGGACGCGCCGATCTGTTTTCGTTGGGCTTGGTGATGTACGAGATGGTCACCGGCCACAAGTTCTTTGCGGGGCTGTCCCAAGAGGAAATCATCGGGAAACAACTTTTCGAGCGCGGCGAGTACAGTCCGGCGTTTGAACAGCCGGTGCCGAAAGCCTTCCGGCGCCTGGTCACCAAAGCCATCGCGAAAAATCGGGATCGACGCTACAGCTCTGTCGCGGAATTGCTCGATGTACTGGCCAAAGTACCCGTAACCCGCTGGGGCGAACGAGCGTGGATCATATCGATGGGCGGCGTCCTGCTGGCAGTGCTGGCGTGGATCTGGGAATCGCCCTGGCGCAGCGAAATCACCCGCTTCGTCGAGCGGCGGCTGGCTTCGACCCTCCCTGTGTCGCCACCGCCACCCCACCCGAGCCCAGGCGGGGAGAGGCCGCCACAATTCGGTCAGCCGACTAAAACCACCGAAAATCAACCTTCTCCCACGCCGCAGCCGATTGCACCAACTGAACCGCCTGTCGCCATTAAATCCACCGAAACGCGAGCAACCCACCCGCCCACTCAGCTGGGCGTGCCGCCAGCAATTCGCCCGCCCCAATTGACCCACTGGAGTTGGGCGCCCGAACCAACCACTCTGAGCCTGGCGGTGGGACAAGGCCAAGATTTCGCCGTAACCGTGGTGGAAGACGGACCGGTTTCCTCCTTCATCTATCGGTGGTGGGTCGATGGTCGGTTGGAGGCGACAACCGGCCCACACTGGCGTTACCAGCCCGGTGCTGCAGCCGCCGGCCAGACCCATACCGTACGGGTCGATGCGACGGATAGCGAGGGCGGCACGGTCCCCCATCAGTGGACGGTCACGGTCGCCGCCCTGAATCACCCGCCGGTCGCCACCGTCGAGGCGCCGCAATCGGCGCCACCCTTGCCGGTGACGCCACCGGCCGGCCGGATCACGCTCAAAGCGTGCGAAACACAAACCTTCGTAGTGAGCGACGACGCGCCCCAGCAGTACGCCTGGTGGATCGACGAGCAGCGTCAGACGGAAGAAGGACGGCAGTTGCGTTTTGCGGGGCAAGCGGCGGGCCAGCACTCCGTTCGGGTCGCGGCAAGCGGAGACGAGGCCACGGGCGCGAGCTGGGAGGTGTGGGTCACTCCGGCGCCGCCTTCCGAGGCCGAGGTGCGGCAATGGCTGGAAACCTATCAACGTGCCTTGGAAGCGCAGGATTTTGACAAGCTACGGGAGTTGGGTTACGTGCGCTCGGACTCGCGGGTGGGAGCGCTGCGGGAGAAATTCCAGGCACGCCCGCAGAACCAGGTGCGGATTCAGGATTGGCAGGCAGAAGCGCAAGACGATGAGGTTCGGCTGAGCTTTCAACAAGTCGATCGTTGGCGCGACCCTGCAACCCGATCGCTGGTGGTGGACTATTCCTCGCAGAGCGTGACTCTAGTTCGACCGGACTGCAACCGGATCGTGGCCCGTTAATGACAATTACCGCCCGCGCGGATTCGATATGTTGAATAAGTGTCAAGGCATTAATTCTGATTACTTCGCTTAGCTTTAATCGCTTTTTGTGGTGTGAAGTTCAATTTGAACTGACACCCTCTATTTTTAACAACATGAGTTCATTTTGAACCGGTTTTGGCTACTATTTTATAAAATTACACTGTAAAAGGAGGCACAATTTATCGGGTTTTTATCTATCAAGCCTTTCTGGTCATTGTGGCATTTCTATTGCTTACGAATCGCGTGGAACGATTAAAAGACAGCCCGAGTAAAATGGGTAAAGCGTGGTGAGATACACTTACTCGGTGCTACGATGATTCCCACCGTTATGACGGATATGGTTTGGTTTTAAAGCTTTCCAAAACCAGCCGATCCTACATCAAAATAGGTTTTTTACGTTGGGCTTTTATTCTGTGTTTTTACTGATGCTGAAAGGAGAAAAAGTCTTATGAAGACGCAACGCGCACCCATTGGCCTGGCCGCTTTAGCGCTAATCGCCACGGCGAGCGCCACCGACTTGTACAAGTGGACGGACGAGAAGGGGCAGGTGCACTACACCTCGTCATCGCCGCCGGACACCGCGAAAAAGCCCCAGCAGATCGATCCGGCTAATCCGAGCAACGCCGAAGCCTTGCCCGATCCGGCCCTAGACCCGGCCACATTGCCGATGGTCGCCACCGCCGCGCCAACCATCGGTGCATCGGCCACAACCGCTATCCCCAACGCCTTGTTCGTGCTCGACGGCTCCGGCAGCATGTGGGCCAAGCTGGGGGACAAGCCCAAGATCGACGTGGCCAAAACGGTACTGGCCGACATGCTGAACAAGCTGGCGCCCGAGGTCCACACCGGGCTGCTGGTGTACGGCACTCACCGCAAGGACGACTGCAACGACATTGAAATGCTGGCCCCGCTGGGCAGCACCCACGCCGCACTGGCACAGGCACTCAACAGCGTCAATCCCAAGGGGATGACCCCGCTGACCGGCGCGATCCAACTGGCGGCGGCGCAATTGCAGCAGGTCGAGGGTGCCGCCTCGGTGGTGGTGGTCAGCGACGGTAAGGAAACCTGCGCCGGCGATCCGTGCGCAGCGGCGCGCGAAGCGGCCAACGCGGGTATGAACCTGCGCATTCATGTAGTGGGCTTCGATGTTGCCCCGGATGAAACTCAGCAACTCAACTGCATCGCCAAGGAGGGTAAAGGCAAATACTTTGCGGCCAACAACGCCGAGCAGTTGGTGACCGCCCTGGCGGAAGTGCGGAAGGAAGTCGCCGCCCCACCGCCTCCACCGCCCCCGCCTGTCAAAGTCGCGCAGACCCCGCCACCCTCGCCTAAGCCCACCGAGGTATTGTTCGAGGATCATTTCGACCGCAATCAGTTAGGAGAGATGTGGGAGGTCGTGAATCCTGATCCAAATCGCCTGACCATTTCCGATGGCAAACTGCTGGTTGTAGGGACCAAAGACGATAAAAACATCGTACTGGTACAACAACCCTTCCCGGGCAATTTTGTAGTTACCGTTAAAATGGATTCACAAGTAGCGGAGCGCAACTGGGCGGGGCTGCGTTATTGGATTGATGAAAAGAATTACTTGTCCTTTGGACCTGAAGGATACTGTTGCAGTAAGGGACGCTGGCCTACTTTCACAAAAGCAATCAGCGGCGAAAAAAACGTAATCCGACTACCGGACGCCGATCAAAAGAGACTTGGGAGTCGATCACTTGCAGGCTATGCCACTACCTCTGAAATCTGGTATCTGCAACTTGAACGCTCTGGCGTGAAATATATCGGCCGGATCAGCGTTGACGGCAGGGATTGGATGGAGATAGGTACCCATACGATATTGCAGAAAAATGGCAGGATAGGCGTGTCGGCTGATTCGGGAGGAGGCACAGAAAACACCGCTGAATTCAGTGACTTCGTGGTGAAAGGGGCGAAGTAAAACAGCCGCCGGTTTGACAAACGCGGGGCGGTTCAAGGAAGAGCCGCCTTTTTCGGATCGTGAACAGACTCCTGCGACTGAAACTTGACCATCATTAATCATGTGCGAATTCCATAAATCTGGGAGCGCCCACATCGTTGATCTTGGCCACATGATGAGAAAACTCATGTCATGTTGTTGAAAAGGAAGAAAAGCATGAAATACCACTGTGTAGTCTTGACTGGCCTAGCCGCTTTGACGCTGATCGCTACGGCGAGCGCCGCTGACTTGTACAAGTGGACGGACGAGAAGGGGCAGGTGCACTACACCTCGTCATCGCCGCCGGACACCGCGAAAAAGCCCCAGCAGGTCGACCCGGCCAATCCGAGCAACGCGACGGTCTTGCCCACGTCAGCGGCGGCGAACGGCGTGGCGAACACCCCCGGCGTGCTGTTCATCCTGGACGCCTCCGGCAGCATGAAAGCCAAGATCGACAACCGGGAGAAGATCGTCATCGCCAAGGAGGTGATGGCCAACCTGCTGCGCGACTTGCCGGCGATAATCCGGGTGGGCCTGGAAGTCTACGGCCATCACACCAAGGGCGACTGCAACGACATCGAAGTAATGGCGCCCATCGGCCAGACCGACAAGGCCACCCTGATCCAGCGGATTCAAGCCATTGACCCCAAAGGCATGACCCCGATCACCCAAGCGTTGCAAGTGGCTGCCGAGCAGCTCAAGACCGCCGAGCAGGAAACCACGGTGGTGCTGGTCAGCGACGGCGAGGAGACCTGCAAGGGTGATCCCTGCGCGGCGGTGGGCAGCCTAGTGCAGCAGGGTGTCAAGCTCAAGGTCCACGTCGTTGGCTTCGACGTGGCGAAGAAGGAACAGCAGCAACTAATGTGTATCGCCAAGGCGGGGAATGGCAAATACTTCACCGCCAACAACGCCGAGCAGTTGAAAAACGCCTTGACCGAAGTGAAACAGGAAGTGGTGAAAAAGATTGAGGCACAACCAAGAGAACCAGAAGTCACAATCAGTCAAAAAGTTATTAAAGTTCAACGGCCAGAAATCGGAATGATCGAGATCAAAAACAACATGACCGGTTACGTGGAAATCCTCGATCAACAAACGGGGGAGAAAAAAGCCTCCTTCTGTAACGGATGCAGCAGCAACACCCAAGTTCCCCCTGGAACCTATAAATTGCAGTTCCCAAATTTTACCATCGATGGGATCGAATTGACCGGTGGAGAGAAAAAGGTTGTCGACGCAAACACTGTTTCTGGAATCATCGAGATCAAAAACAACATGACCGGTTACGTGGAAATCCTCGATCAACAAACAGGGGAGAAAAAAGCCTCCTTCTGTAACGGATGCAGCAGCAACACCCAAGTTCCCCCTGGAACCTATAAGCTAAAATACCCTAATTTTACGGTGCAAGATATCGTGGTAGAGGCCGGGCAGAATGTAGTTGTCGAGTAGTGGCCGTCACTACGACACCGGTTTCAGACACGGGAATAGTGCCGGCAAGGGTTGGCTGAACCCTTCCGCTTCCCCGTTGCCAAACGACCGAAATCGACCCTCGGAATCAACCGGCCCTGGAGACCCCATGTTAAGTAGTCGGATCGTTATCGCAGCCTTGTGGCTGACGCTGGCCCCTGCAAGTTTCGCGGCGGCGCCCGTCCACGAATTCACCCTCGCCAACGGTCTAAAGGTGCTGGTGCGCGAAGACCACCGTGCTCCGGTGGTCGTTTCGCAGATCTGGTACAAGGTCGGCTCTAGCTACGAGCCGAGCGGGCTGACCGGCATTTCCCACCTTCTGGAACACATGATGTTCAAGGGCACTCCGAACGTGCCCGGCGGCGAATTCTCGCGCCTCGTCGCCGCCAATGGAGGAGATGAAAATGCCTTCACCAGCTACGACTACACGGCCTATTTCCAGACCTTGGAAAAGGAGCGACTGGAACTGAGCTTCCGGCTGGAGGCCGACCGGATGCGCCATCTGTTGCTAAAACCGGAAGATATCACCAAAGAGGCGCAGGTGGTGGCCGAGGAACGCCGCTTACGCACTGACGATCAGCCCGAAGCCCTGACCCAAGAACAATTCCAGGCCGCTGCCTACGTCACCAACCCCTACCGCCATCCGATCATCGGTTGGATGCAAGATATCCAGTCGATTACGCCAGACGACTTGAAAAACTGGTATCAACGGTGGTACGCACCGAATAATGCCACGCTGGTGGTGGTCGGCGACGTGGACCCCGCCAAGATTCGTGAACTGGCCGAAAAACACTTTGGTCCGCTGCCGTCCAGCACGGTCGCGCTGCCCAAACCGGTGACGGAAATCCCACAGCGGGGCGAGCGGCGGATCGTGATCAAGACCCCGGCGGAGGTTCCCTACGTGACGCTGGGTTATAAAACGCCGACCCTAAAAACCGCCACCGAGGACTGGGAACCCTATGCACTGGCGGTGCTGGAGGGCATTCTCGACGGCGGCACCAGCGCGCGCCTCGATAAAGATCTGATTCGCGGCAGCCAAGTCGCCGCCGCCGCCGGCGCTAGCTACAGCCCGATATCCCGACTCGACGACTTGTTCGTACTGGCCGGTAATCCAGCACCGGATCACACCAGTGCCGAACTGGAACAAGCCCTGCGTACCGAAGTGGCGCGATTGCGCGAGGAATTGGTCGGCGCCGATGAGTTGGCGCGAGTGGTGGCACAGGTCGTCGCCGCCGATGTCTACCAACAGGATTCGATGTTCTATCAGGGGATGCGGTTGGGAACGCTGGAAACCGTCGGGCTCGGTTGGAACCGGCTCGACGACTACGTGCAGCGGGTTCAGGCGGTCACGCCGGAACAAATCCGCGCCGTGGCCCGCAAGTATCTGATCGATGATCATTTGACAGTGGCAACGCTGGAGCCGCTGCCGCTGGACGGTCGTCGTCCGTCCGCGCCCGGCCCCGCAACGGATCATGCGATCCGCTAACCGCTCTCATCCTTGGCCTCGCTCCTCCTAGAGCGAGGGGGACCAAGATTCTCGCTACCGACCCCTTTCCCGCCCTTGAGACAAGGGCGACAAGGATAATCGCCGTCATGTCGAATCCAAACCGTTTACTGTCTAGCCTTTTCGCCGTTGTCCTGTTATGCATCCCACCCCTTGTGGCCGCCGTGCCCGCCATCGAGCATTGGCGCACCGCCAACGGCGTACCGGTCTACTTTATTCCCACGCGGGAACTGCCGATGGTGGACGCCCAAATTCTGTTCAACGCGGGGTCGATCCGCGATGGCGAGCGCCCCGGACTCGCCATGATGACCAATGCCTTGCTAGAGGAAGGCGCCGGCGACTGGTCAGCGGACGTGATCGCCGACCGGCTGGATCGGATCGGTGCCCGATTCAGCGCCGGCTCGCGGCGCGATTCGGCCTGGGCTTCGTTGCGCAGTCTGGTCGATCCACGCTATCTGCAACCGGCCGTCGAAACCGTCGCCCGGCTGTTGAAGGAGCCGACTTTCGCGCCCGACGCCGTGGAACGGGTGCGTAAACAAATGCTGTCGGGGCTCCAGGAACGCGCCCAATCGCCCGGCGCCATCGCCCAGGATGCTTTCTTTAAAGCTCTGTACGGCGATCATCCTTACGGTTCGCCGCCTCACGGCACCACCACCAGCGTCAACGCCATCACCCGCGCCGACTTGCAAACCTTCCATCGCCGTTACTATACCGCCGCCAACGCAGTAGTCGCCCTCGTCGGCGATTTGGATCGATCCGCCGCCGAGCGACTGGCGAATGCCCTGGTTGGGGAATTGCCCGCAGGAGAAGCCGCTCCTCCGCCACCCCCCGCGCCGACGGTCCCTACCAACCGGACCATCCGCATTCCCCATCCGTCCAGCCAGAGCCATATCCTGATCGGTCAAATGGGCGTCAACCGCACTGATCCGGACTATTACGCGCTTTATCTGGGGAATCATGTGCTGGGTGGCAACGGCCTGGTGTCGCAACTGGCCCAGGAAATCCGGGAAAAGCGCGGCTTGGCTTATGGCGCTTACAGCGCATTTTCCCCCATGCGGCAAGCAGGTCCCTTTCTGATCAACCTGCAAACCCGCAACGATCAGGCCGACACCGCCCTCCAAGTGGCGCGGACCACGCTGCGCGAGTTCACCGCCAATGGGCCAAGCGCGGAGGCGCTGGAAGAAGCGCGACAGAACATCACCGGTGGTTTCGCGCTTGATCTGGCCGGCAACGGCAAGCTGGCCAGCGCGCTAGGATTGATCGCATTCTACGGGCTGCCGCTGGATTATTTGCAAAATTACATCGGCACCATCAACAGCATCACTTTGGAGCAGGTCAAGCACGCCTGGCAGCGGCACGTCCAACCGGACCAGATGATCACGGTTATCGTCGGCGGACCCCCTACCGCAACTCCGCCGGGTGAATCGAAGCGACCGGCCGGCTCATGAACCGACGTGGTGGATACGCTAACCAGATTCGCGTCATCGGCGGTCGATGGCGGAGTCAACGCTTGCGATTCCCGGATTTGCCGGGATTGCGCCCGACCCCGGACCGGGTGCGGGAAACGCTGTTCAACTGGCTAGCCCCCGTATTGCCCGGCGCGCGTTGTCTGGATCTGTTCGCCGGCAGCGGCGCACTCGGCATCGAAGCACTGTCACGCGGCGCGGGCGAGGTAGTGTTCATCGAAAGCCACGCGGCGGCGATCGGTGCCCTGCGCGACAATCTGGCGCGGTTGGATGCCCAAGACGCTCGTGTTGAACAAGCCGACGCGCAGGCTTGGTTGCAACAGCCAGCCACGCCGTTCGGAATCGTGCTGCTCGATCCGCCATTCGGCAAAGGACTGCTGGAACCGGTTTGCGCGCTACTCGAACAGGGCGGCTGGCTGACGCCGACTGCCTGGATCTATCTGGAAGCGGAAGCAGAACCCGCACGGTTGCTGCTGCCCGCAAGCTGGCGGCCGTACCGGGAAAAAACCGCGGGGATTGTGGCTTACCGGCTGACGCGACGGGAAAAAATCAGCGCCGACCCCGATTGCGAGGCAGGCAACAACCTGAATACGCGAATGGTTGCCATGCCGTGTGGCATTTCCGATAATCCAACTCACCTTTGATCGCCGCCAGGAACCGCCATGCCTGTCACTGCCATTTATCCCGGCACCTTCGACCCCATCACCAAGGGCCACATCGATCTGGTCGAGCGCGGCGCCCGCATGTTCGACCGGCTAATTGTCAGCGTTGCGGCGAACCCCAACAAACAACCGTTGTTCTCGCTGGAAGAGCGGGTCGAACTGGCGCGCGAGGCGCTCGCTCACCTGTCCACCGTCGAGATTTGCGGTTTCGATATCCTGCTGGTCAACCACGCCAAGAACATCGGCGCCCACGTCATCCTGCGGGGATTGCGCGCCGTTTCGGATTTCGAGTTCGAATTTCAGTTGGCCAACATGAATCGCCGGCTCTATCCCGAAATCGAGTCGGTTTTTCTGACGCCTGCCGAACAATTCTCCTTCATCTCCTCCAGCCTGGTGCGCGAAGTCGCCAAACTGGGCGGGAATATCGCCCCATTTGTCCACCCCATGGTCGAGGCGGCACTGGTGGCGAAATTCGCGTCCCGCGCGGGACGCAACTATCCTTAAAACCATAATGAGGAGCCAGCCATGGCACTGATGATCACCGACGAATGCATCAACTGCGACGTATGCGAACCCGAGTGTCCAAACGAGGCGATTTACCAAGGCGAGGAAATCTACGAGATCGACCCGAACCGCTGCACCCAGTGCGTGGGTCATTACGACACCCCGCAATGCATCGAAGTTTGTCCCGTGGACTGCATCATTCCCGATCCCAACCATTCTGAAACCGAGGAACAGTTGCAAACCAAGTACGAGCGGCTGACCAGCACAGCTTAGGGGCCGCGCAAAAAACGCATACCCACTATCGGAAATCTCACAAATGGACGTCCGGCAACCATCAAGAATCCGCGTGCTACTGGCAGGCGCGACCGGCTTGGTCGGCGGGCACTGTCTGACGAAGTTGCTGGCCGACGACGAGATCGATCAAATCACCGTTCTCGCTCGCCGGCCGTTGGAACTTATCCATCCGAAACTGACCGTTCGCGTGGTGGATTTTGACCATCTCCGCGAACAGGCGGGAACGGTTAAAGCCGATGCCGCGCTCTGTTGTTTGGGCACGACCCACCGAGCCTCCGGTTCCCCAGAAGCGTTCGCCAAGGTCGATCACATCTATGTCGCCGAACTGGCCAAGCTGGCGGCGACCCGAGGCGTACCCCGATTCATCCTGGTTTCGGCGGTGGTGGCCGACGCCAGTTCGCCGGTATTTTACAACCGGGTCAAGGGCCGGGCCGAAGCAGCGGTCAGCGAATTACCCTTCAAGACCGTGCATCTGCTGCGACCTTCGCTACTATTGGGAGAGCGTGCCGAACCGCGACCGGTCGAGGATTGGAGCAAGCAATTCGCGCCTTTCTGGTCGCTGTTCGCATGGGGACCTTTTAGCGCCTATCGGCCCGTACCGGCGGAAACAGTGGCTGCCAAAATGGTGGAGCTCGCCAAAAGCGATGAAGAAGGGGTTTACATTCATTACTTCAAGGGCTGAACGAACCGCGCCCCCGCGACGGTCGATCGGCACCGGATGGAAACTCCGTTCAGCGCATTTGGTTCGGATCGCGATGGTGGCGGTTATGGCCTTCGGTTTGGCAACGCTACCACCGGTGTTAGCGAAAAAACTTTACAAATACCAGGACGCCACTGGCGCTTGGACGTTCACCGATAAACCGCCCGCCGCGGATATTCCGGCCGAAGTGCGCCCGCTACCGAGCAGCGAGTTGCCGGCCAGGATCAGCGTCCGTAATCGCGGCACCCCTGAAGCACCGGTGTTCGTAGTGGTCAACGACTATTACGGGCCGGTCGAGGTGGAAATCAACGGCGATGGGCTGGAAAACATGCGGGCCGAACCGCCGTTGCCGGTGCGGCTGGTCGTGCCGGCCCGTGCCGAGATGATAGCCGTCACGCTGAAGCCGACTGGCATGCATTGGCGCTACGGCTATCGAATACGAGCGATGTTGGGCGACCCCGCCGCCTCGCATCGACCCGAACAACTCTACGCGCCGCCATTCGGTTCGGGGCAACGGTTTCCGATCGGTCAAGCGTTCGACGGCTCATTTAGCCACCAGCGTCCGGAGAGCCGCTACGCTGTCGATATTACCTTACCGTTGGGCACGCCGATCCGCGCCGCCCGCTCTGGGGTCATCATGGAAACAGTCGACGATTTCTTCGATGGCGGCACCGATCCCAAGTACCAAACCCGCGCCAATGCCGTGCGCATCCTGCATGATGACGGCACAATGGCGATATATGCCCACTTGCAGCCCGATTCGATACGGGTGGCACTCGGTCAGCGCGTGGAACGCGGCACCTGGCTGGCGGATTCCGGCAACACCGGCTTCTCGACCGGCCCCCACCTGCACTTCGCGATTCAGCGTAACGCGGGGATGGAACTGATTTCGGTGCCGTTTGAGTTTGACGGGGCCAACGGCCAAGGCATCACTCCGGTCGCGGGGATGCTGCTGACAGCACCCTGACTCCCACTTCCTGACCGCCGTCTATTCCGACTCGCGTTTGTGGGCCAGGAAAGCCTTGCGCAAAATATCGCGCAGGCGCGGAATCAATACCGGTTTTTGCAGGAACTTATAGACCGCGCCTTCGTTGATCAGATCGATCAAATCCTCCAACTCGCCGTTGCTACCTATCACAATTCGAAGGGTTTGCGGATACAGTTCGCGAACTCGCCAGAAAAACCGATCATCGCCTTGTTGCTCTAGCCGCCAATCCGCCATCATCACACCGACATCGTGGCTGGCGAGCAAATCCAGCGCCGTTCGAGCGTCGGCGGCGATGAGCAACCGATAGCCTTCCGCGGCAAGCACATCCCGAAGGGCCATCACGCCATCCGCCTCGTTGCCGACCATCAGCAGAACGCGCGAATCCCCGGCCATGGCCGATTCGTCCACCAAGCCGTATTGGGAGCGATGGAGAATCTGGGTGACTTCGTCGACCGGCAACGGCCGGCTCAGGTAGTAACCCTGGACTTCATCGCAGTTCCGAGATCTGAGAAAACGCAGTTGGGCCTCGTTCTCGACGCCTTCGGCAATGACCCGTAATCCCATGCTCTCGGCCATGGCGATGACCGCCGTGGCGATGGCGGCATCGTCGGGCTGCGAGTTGACTTCGCGCACAAAAGCCTTGTCGATCTTGAGCCGGTCCAAGGGCAATTGCTTAAGGCGGCTTAGACTCGAATAGCCAGTGCCAAAATCGTCGATTGCCAGTTGCACGCCGAGATTCTTCAGGGCCTGAAGCGTGCAGGTTGCGCCATCCGGATCCTTCATCAGCAGGCTTTCGGTAATTTCGAGTTCCAAAGCATCCGGGGCAAGACTCGTCTCCTCCAGAATCCGTGCCACCAGCCCCGGAAAGCTCGGTTGCACGAACTGTAGGACGGAAATATTGACCGCCATCCGCTGCAAGTCGATTCCCTCGTCTTGCCAAGTTTTAGCCTGCTGGCAAGCTGTGCGCAACACCCATTCGCCGATGGGGATGATGAGGCCGGTTTCCTCGGCGAGTGGGATGAAATCGACGGGCGATACCGACCCCAGCATGACACTTCGCCAGCGTAGTAGCGCCTCGACACCATTGATGCGACCGCTGGGCAAATCCAGTTGGGGTTGATAGTGAATGGACAATTCGTTCTGTTCGATGGCTTTGCGCAGTTGGTTTTCCATCGTCAGGCGCTTGAGGGCCGCGTCGTTTAAGCTGGCGTCGTAGAACCGATACAGATTGCGCCCCTGACGCTTGGCCAGATACATCGCCATGTCAGCGTTCTTCAATAGGGTCTCAGGGTTATCGCCATCCTCCGGAAACAGCGCGATGCCGATGCTGGGCGTGACGAAGACTTCGTGGCCCGCCAGGACCAGCGGTTTCGACAAATTCCTCCGGATCCGTTCAGCCACGACTGCGGCATCCTCGCCACGCCGGATTTCAGGCAACAGCACGGTGAACTCATCGCCACCGAGCCGCGCGATAGTCTCACTTCGCTCGTCGTCGAGATCGAGACGAGAGACCGTATCGCTGCCGCGCAAACTCTGCCTTAGGCGCTCCGCTGTCGCCTGAAGCAATAGGTCGCCCACACTGTGACCCAGCGTGTCGTTGATGCGCTTGAAATGGTCCAGATCCATGAAGAGCAAACCCACGCGCCGGCTATAGTGCTTGGCGAGAGCCAACGCCGCGCTCAGGCGATCCTTGAACAGCTCGCGGTTGGGTAACCGGGTGAGGCTATCGATAAACGCCAGCTGTCGGATGCGTTCCTCGGCTCGCCGCAGTTCAGTGATATCCTGCAAAGTACCATACAGATGGACGACCCGATTGGATCCATCCAGAACGGCCTCGACCTGCTGGCGAACATAATGAGGCTTGGCATCGGCGTTCAAAAGCCAATGGTTGATTCCAGCCGACTGCCCATGCTCCCGGATCGCCGCGAACCATGCCCGCACCGAAGCCCGATCCTTGTCGGGCACGCGGTCGAGCAAGACCTGCAGCGGCACTGCCCGTTTCGCCGGATCCAGCCCGACGATCCGACAAACCTCTGCCGAAAGGTGCAACGTGTCCTCGTCTGGCTGCCAATCCCAGTGCCCCAGCTGGGCGATACGTTGCGCGGTAGCGAGGCGTCGTTCGCTTTCCCGCAGATTTTGCACCGCCGCACTGGCCCGTAGTAAATACCGCACCCGATGGCCGAGCAACGCATAATTGATCGGCTTGGTGATAAAGTCGGTCGCCCCGGCATCGAAAGCCTGGTCGATCGATTCGTGATCGTCCAGGCCAGTCATCATCAGAATTGGGACTTTCATTCCCTCGGGTCGGCGCCGCAGTTCGGCGCTGGCGGCGAATCCGTCCATCTCGGGCATCATCACGTCCATCAGCACCACGTCGGGACGAACACGCTCAAACTGCTCCAACCCGAGATAACCGTTTTCAGCCTGTTCGACCCGAAACCCCGCTTGTTCCAACGACATGCTGACCAACAGACGAACCGTTAAGTCGTCATCGATGATCAAAACCAAGGGCTGATAAGGTGTATCCGCAGCTGGCATGGCGAAGATTCCGTTAGAAGGCTGGTTGATAGCGACGACCGCTCGCTCCTGGTCTGTCCGCCCGAAAATCTACCCAGATCCGACTCAAACCCACAACCCTCAGCCGGGCAGCGGGCGGGGCGGCGATTCGCTGGCCGGATCCTCGTGAATCAGTACATCGGCATTCGGAAACGCGCCCCTAATTGTCGCTTCAACCTCATCGGCCACCCGGTGTGCTTCCACTAGTGGCAACTGGTCGTCCAGCATCAAGTGTAACTGGATAAAATAGGTTTGCCCGGAGCGGCGGGTGCGGACATCGTGCACTCCACGTACCTGCGGGTTGGCACGGACAATCTCCTTGATGCGGGCATGGACCTCGGGCGGCAACTCATGATCGAGCAATAACTGTACCGACTCATAAGCAATGTGTCCTGCATTATACATAATATAGAGTGCGATACCGATTGCAAAGACCGGATCCATGGTGGGCCAACCCAGCATGGCGAGCCCGAGCGCCACGATAGTGGCGGCATTGGTCAGCAAATCGGTGGCGTAGTGCAAGGCGTCGGCGCGAATCGCCGTGGATTCGGTCCGGCGAATAACGTGATGCTGGAAGGCCAGCAACACTCCCGTCGCGATAATGGCGAACAGCAACACGCCGACACCGACCAAGGCATCGACCAACGGTTGCGGATGCAATAGCCGATTCACGGCCTGCAGGATCAAGAACAATGCCGAGCCGGCGATGAATGCCGCCTGCGCTAAACCCGCCAAAGGTTCGGCCTTGCCGTGTCCGAAGCGGTGCTCGCGGTCGGGCGGCTGCAACGAATAGTGCACCGCCAACAGGTTAATGATGGACGCCGCCACATCCATCATCGAATCCACCAACGAAGCCAGAACGCTGACCGACCCTGTCAGTAGGGCAGCCGTTAGCTTGCCGGCGATCAACAGTGTGGCAGTGGTTACCGAAGCGTAGGTCGCCCACCGCAACAGACGAGCGGCTTCTGTTGGTTCGATGGTCGGATTTTTTGCGTCGCTCATGTTGCTCGATTCTTCTTTGGTGAACAGTAAGCCGGTATATTCTACCCAGCTTTCGACCGTCGCGGCGGTGCGAATCCTCAATGGGTAGCACCTCGCCCAACCCCCTATTTCGATTCAACCGCCAAGAGCCCCGAACCGAATGCTCGAAACCCTGCGCCGTATCGTTCGGGAAGCCACCACCGCTCCCGATTTGGCTAGCGCGCTGGCCATCGCAGTCAACCGCATTCGGGACACGATGCGGGTGACCGCCTGCACCATTTATTTGGCTGAACGAGATGATCGCGAGTTCACGCTCATGGCCACCGCCGGCCTGGATCCCGCTACAGTCGGCCGGATACGGCTGAACCGCTCGCAAGGGTTGGTGGGCTTGGTCGCCGAACGCCAGGAATCGCTCGCCCTGGAAGACGCTCGATGCCATCCCTGCTTTCACGAGACACCCGGTGTCAGCGACGACGCTTGCCACGCCTTCCTGGGTGTACCCTTGATCCGACACCGCCAAACGCTCGGCGTGCTGGCAGTCCAAGACACCGCTACCCGGCCATTTCAGTCCGAGGAAGTGGATTTTTTGGTGACTCTGGCTACGTGGCTGGCAGACACTTTCCATCATGCCGCGCTTTGCGGCCCCCGTCGGGATTCACTTAATCCAGCGGCCATGCTCGACTCTCGCGACTTACACGGCTTGGCCGGGGCGCGAGGGGTGGCAATCGGCGTCGCTACCATCCCTCATCTATTAGCCGATCTAGGTGACGTACCGGATCGGCCAACCCAAAACCCCGCCGCCGAGGAAGCCGCGTTTCAGACCGCCATCGCCGCGGTCGATGAAGAGCTGCGCCTCGCCAGCGAACGCTTGGCCCCCTCCCTGCCGCCGACCGAACTGGCTTTGTTCACCGTCCACAGAATGATGCTGCATAGCAACGGCCTGCTCCAGGAGACTAGCGCCCGCATCCGAGCTGGCTCCTGGGCGCCGGCTGCCTGGCGTGACACCGTACTATCCCGCGCTCGCCTGCTGGAACAGGCCGAGGATCCCTACCTCAGTACCCGCGCCGAGGACATCCGTGACTTGGGTCGACGGGTGCTGCGGCACTTGCGCACCGACTCGGCTCAGCAAACCGATTTTCCGGCCGAGCGCTGCGTGTTGTTGGCCGAGGAACTCAGCGTGGCGCATCTGGCGGCGGTTCAGCCGGAGCGATTGGCGGCCGTGGTCTGCCTGCGGGGTTCGGCCTTGTCCCATGTCGCGATCCTGGCACGGGCTATGGGCATTCCAGCCGTCATGGGCCTTGGCGATCAGCCCATCAGTCGTTTTGAAGGTCGCGACATCATCGTGGATGGCGACCAGGGTCGAGTGTTCGTCGATCCGGACCCGGCCATCCGCGAGGAATACCAGCGACGGATTGCCACCGAGACTAAATTGGCCGTCGACTTGGACACGCTGCGCGACCTGCCCGCCGAAACCCTGGACGGTTGTCGTCTACCGCTGTACACCAAGGCCGGCCTGCTAACGGATATTCCCACAGCGCGCGACTGCGGGGCCGATGGCATCGGTTTGTATCGAACCGAATTTGCCTTCATCGTCCGCGACACCTTCCCCAGCGAGGCGGAGCAATGCGAGATTTACCGGCAAATGCTGGTGGCGTTTTTTCCGAAGCCAGTGGTCATCCGCACTCTGGACATCGGCGGCGACAAACCCCTGCCTTACTTTGCCATCAATGAAAATAACCCGTTCCTCGGCTGGCGCGGTATGCGGTTCACCCTGGACCATCCCGAAATCTTTTTAACTCAACTGCGTGCCTTGCTACGCGCTAACGCTGGGCTGAATAACTTGCGGATTTTGTTTCCGATGATCACCACCGTGGAAGAAGTGGATCAAGCACTGCGGCTGCTCGATCAGGCCCAGCGGGAATCGGAGGAAGAAGGCTGGCCCGCCGCGCGTCCGCCCGTCGGTGTGATGATCGAAGTACCCTCCGCCGCTTGGCAGGCCGCCCAATTGGCTCGCCGGACCGATTTTCTGTCGGTCGGGACCAACGACCTGACCCAATATCTACTGGCGGTGGATCGCGACAACGCCCGGGTGGCCGGGCTGTACGACAACCTGCATCCGGCCATGCTGAAGGCCGTCGCCCATATCATCGAAGGCGGCCATCAAGCCGGCCGGCCGGTACAGTTGTCTGGGGAAATGGCAAACGATCCTGGCGCCGCCGTCCTGCTGTTGGGCATGGGCGCGGATAGCCTCAACGCGAGCCCGGCCAGCTTGCCGCGAGTGAAATGGGCGATCCGCAGCTTTAGCCGCCTTCAAGCCCGCGAATTGGCTCAACAGGCGCTGCAACAGGACACCGTCGGCCAAATTCGCCATCTGATCAACGAAGCGCTTCGAAAGGTTGGCCTGAACGCGATCGCGCATGACTCGATCTAAATCAATTCGAACACGAAATACTAGGCGCGGACTGAAGCTCGCGCCCGTGTCGATCTCCCGGTGCGCAAGGGTGCGCTGCGCACCGGACAGGTTTGGTCAACTTTCGATCGCAATCCGCCGCGGTTGGGCTGCTTCGCGTTTCGGCACGATCACTTCTAAAACCCCATCCTTACACTTGGCGCTCACCTTGTCGGCATCGGCCACATCGGGCAACGAGAACCGCCGTAGGAACGTACCGCGCACTCGCTCGACCCGCCGATACTGCTGGGTCTGCTCCTCCTTCTCGCTGGCCCGCTGACCTTTCAGGGTCAACACACCGTTCTCCAGCGTAATGTCAATATTCTTGATATCGACGCCCGGCAAGTCGGCATGAATGACAAACTGGGCCGCTTCTTCCTTGATATCCACCGCTGGCATCCAATCCGCCAGAATATGTCCCGTCTCCTCGTCGCCAAACCGGCTCGTCTCGAACAAGCGGTTTACTTCCCGCTGCAACTGGTTCAACAGATTCAAGGGTTCATAACGCATCAGGGCCATGATCGATCCTCCTCGAATTTCGGTTACGGCGCTCGACTCAACGCCTTTCCGATTCAATTGATCAATGGGGACAGTTACCTCGATTTCAAGGGCACCACCAGGCATTTTTGCGTTAAGCTATTAGTGGTTATGTCACCTCATCACTCGTCCCGGAACCGCCTGTGATGGCCACCGCCTCCATCTTCATCTGCCACGCTCCGTCCGACACCGCCTTCGCCAGGGACTTGGAATTGGCGCTAGAAACCTTTCGTCTGAGCGTCTGGCGCGACAATCGCGGCTTGCGGGGCGACAACCGGCTCGCGCCAATGGTACGTTGGGCCATCGAGCAAGCCCGACAAGTCATCGTGGTGCTCGGCCTGAACACCGGCCAGCTGGCTTGGTTGCGTCGCGAAATCGAACTCGCCCAGGAAATCGAGCGGCGGCGGGAGAGTGGATATCATGTCATTCCGCTGCTGCTGCCCGGCACGGACAAGTCCATTTTGGGACAGTGGTTCTCTCCGATTCCACAAACTGCTCCCATCCAATTACCTGCCGATGGACTGGGCGCGGTCCTGCCGGCATTGCTTGCCGCCCTGGGGGAATCTCCACCCGGTGATGTGGCTAGCGGCCGCAATTCTCCACCGCCGGTGGCATTCGAACTCGACTTCAGCCGGGCGAATGCACTGGCCGCTGACTGGCAATGGACCGTCCGTCTGGGCCAGCAGCCTGAACCAACCGCAATCGCTGACCTCCGCTCGGCCAGCGGTGTCCTACCGTCCCCTCCGCCCTACCGACTCCAGCATTGGTACCTGCAAAGCTACCCTTGCTGGCCGACCGACACCCTGCGCGATTTCGCCCATCGCACCGAAACCTTGCTGATGGAATGGGGTCGCTCACTTCATCAGGCGGTCTTCGACGCGGCCGGTCTCAGCGAACCGATAACCGTACGACCCGACTCGCCCGCGCACCGCGAATGCCATCTGGTGGTGCGAACGGACACGGCGCATCCAGCTGTCACTGCCGTACTCGGGCTGCCGTGGGAGCTCCTGCGCGACCCATCCAACGTGTTGACTCAAGGCAACCGACCAGCCCAGGTGTGGCGATCGCTCCCCGGCGGCGGGGAAGCCTTTCTTCCCGCCCCTCCGCCCTTGCGGATACTCGCGATCCATCCTCGACCCGATACCGAATCAACCGGCCATTCCGACTACCGGCGCCATACGCTGCCCTTGCTAGAAGCCGTGGGCATCTTTGGTAAGTTGATGGAACTACGGGTACTTGTTCCCCCCACCCTAGCCGCACTGGAAAAACAGCTGAACGATTCTTGGGCCACCGGCCAGCCGTTTACAGCGCTGCATCTAGACGCCTCTCTTCGCAACGACACGCCCGGCAACACGATTCTGCTCGGATTCGAGGCCAGCCACGAACCGCCAAGCCCACCGTATCGCCAAGCCCACTTCGTCGCGGCCACCATACTGGCCTCTCTTTTGGCCACCTACCGTGTCCGGCTGGTAGTCCTGTCGGCCGGTACCGACGACGCGGAGAGATCCACCACCGTCGGACTGGCGTCCGCACTGCTGGCGGCGGGAATCGCGGCAGTCGTCACCCTGCATCCCGATACACCGGCCGTAACCCAGCGGCGATTCTGGACAACGTTTTACGAAGAGCTACTGCACGGTGCCTGCATCAGCCAGGCGCTATTCGCCGGCCAGTCTCGCCTGGCCAGCGACAGCTATCGCGGGCTCGGTCTGGGTGGCAATGTCCACCTGCAAGACTGGTTCTGCTACAACTTGTATCTGGGCGAGCGAGATCCTCGGCTATGCTTGCGCCCCCCCTCGGAACTCTGGCACCGCTCGCTGAAGCGGGCCCGGACCCGATCATCGGACCGCCTGCCCCCTACGCCATCCACCGGCTTCGTCGGGCGCAGCCGGGATTTGTTGCGCGTGGAGCGACTGCTGGCCGAACAGCCTACGTTGTTCCTGCGCGGACCGGGCGGCAGTGGTAAGACCACCACCGCCATCGCCCTAGCCGACTGGTTGGCACGCGGCGGCCGCTTTCGTCATATCGCCTACGTCAACGGTGACGATGCCAGTGCACCCCGCACTCTGCTTGAAACGCTCGGTCAGCAATTACTTCACCAAGGCAAGCATTGGTCCACCGATCTTTATCCGAACTTGTGGCGGGCGCTGGATCACCTCCGGCAAACGTTGGGCAACCAACCTGCCCTGATCGTGCTGGATCAACTGGAGCGCTGGCCTTCCGAACACAACGAGACTTTCGACGAGTTCTGGAAGGTCTTGCTAGGCAAATGCCCAGAACTTCGTTTGTTAGGATTGGGCCGCTTAGGCCCGCCATCCTTCGCCCAGCCCTGGAAAGAAGTCTCGCTCAGCCCGATGGACGACGACGCCGCCATCCGCCTGATCAGCCAAATCTTGATTAGCACCCAGGAAATACCGCCGATTACTGACAACGGCGACAGCTTTCGGCAATTGCGCGATCTAGTCGCACTGGTCGGCGGGCATCCAGGCGCCTTGCGGGGAGTAGCGCGCGAAATTGCCACTCGCGGCGTCAATGCGACGCTGGCCCTGCTACGCCCGCTTCGGACCGAACTGCTGCGTCGTCACCCCGACGACCCGCAGTGGCCGCTGTTCCTGAGCCTGGAACTGGCTTTGCGCCGGCTATCGGCAACAGATCGGGAGCGTCTGGCCATCTTGGCTTTTTTCAAGGGAGGCGTGAGCCGCATCGCGCTGGGAAAAGCGCTGCAACTTGACACGCAGGCCACCGATGCCTTCCAGGCGCGGCTGCGTGATCTAGAGCTGATCGAGGAGCGAGGCTACGGTTACTTGTCCTTCGACCCTGCCCTCTCCCATTACCTGACCAACCAGATCTCCCCAAGTCAGCGGCTGATCTGGCAAGCGCATTGGCGCACCGGCATGGAACAGCTGCTGGAGGTACTCTATCAGCAGTACTTCAAGGACCGTGCTCGCACCACCCGCGTGTTGCGACTGGAATTACCGAACCTACTTGTTCTGCTACGTGACTACCAGCAACGCTCCAGCCCAGAACAAAGCGCCTGTCTAGCCGGTCAGTTGGAACAATTGCTCGCCGACCTCGAAGTCCCCGCCGCGCTGGCCGAAGTCGTGACCGCCCGCGAACGCGCCGGCCAAGCATTGTCTGGTTGGACTCGGGTGCGCTTCGAAACCGAGCGATTGCACGTCGAGCGGCTACGTGACAACAGCTCCCTGGAAAACGCTTTGCAGGCGGCCCGGCAACTGTTGGGGCACTGCCAGGCGGCCGGATCGGAGTGCTATCCGGGCGCGAATTACGATTTAGCCCGCGCCCACCTTCTATTGGGCAAGCTCCTCAAACTATCTGGCGCAGCCGAACCGGCAGTGCAGGAACTCTCAGCCGCTCGCCAGCAATTTCACATCTTGGCCGACGCCGGCAACGCTAGCGCCGACCGGATGGTCGCAGTTGCCGAGGCTGAAACCGGCGATTGCCTCGTCTATCTACTTCGCCTGCGGGAAGCCGGCGCTGCCTACGAAGCGGCACTCGCCCGAGTTGGACCGAACACCTCCGACCTGACGGTCGCGGCCAACACGATGCAGTTGGGGCTGGTGCGCCAACGGCAGGAGAATTACTCCGCAGCACTCGCTTTGTATGACACCGCACGGCGGATGTTCGAAGCCCTGGGTGAGCCGGAGGGCATTGCCCGCGCCTGGCGGCAACTGGCCCTGGCTCATAAGCTGAATGGAGACACGAACTCAGCACTGCATGCCTGTCAACAAGCGCTGTACTTGTACGAACAGCAACGCAATCGAAGCGGGGTGGCCGAAGCCTTGAACGAGCTCGGCCATCTGCACCAGATGCTGAACCAACTGGGAGATGCCGCCCTGGCCTATCGCCGCTTGTCGGAGCTATACGCCCAGTTGGGCGATGGCCTCGGCGAGGAGGCCAGTCGCAATAAACTGGCCAATATTCTGATCCAACTGCATCAGCACGACGAGGCCCGCCAGGAACTGTACCGAGCCAGCGAGTGCAATCCTCCCGACAGCCCCACCACTCGCAACTGGACCATCCGGCGCGGCTTGCACGATGTCGGCCAAACGGCCCAGAACCCCAACGTCGCTGACCAAGCCCGACAGCAGGCGATGCAGAAATATTTAGCGTATCGCCGAGCTGGCGGCGAGAACGACAATCCCGGCGCGCGTCTGTGCGCCCAGATTCGCCACGTCGTCCGGATCGGCAACACTGCCGCCCTGTCCGCTAAGCTGAAGGAGACCGCGGCCAGCACCAACGTTCCAGTCGCTGGCAAACTGCTGATCGCCAAGCTGCAAGCGATCCTGGCAGGCTCTCGTGATCCTGCCCTGGCCGATGACCCCGATCTGCATTATCAATATGCAGCGGAACTTCAACTGCTCTTGGAGGAACTCGCCCATCGATGAGCCAGTTCCAACCCAATCTCCGGCAGCGAGGCGATTCCCCATCGCAGCGAGTAGCAAGCCGGTCCGTAATCCACTCGATTACAGGGGGCGAATGCCGACCCACCTCAATGCTACGACGAGGTGGACGTTGCGCGCTCTCCGCCCCGACGAAAGCGATCCCTCATCCCTGCCGTACCTTGCTCCACTGTTCCTCCAACCGCTTGACCGAGACCGGCAACAGCGTTTTCAACTCCTGGGCAAATTGTGAGACGCGCAACTCCTCCAGCAACCAACGAAAGCGAATCAATTCCGGGTCGGATTTTTCCTGCCGGGCGTTCCGTTCCCATTGCCGCTGGCAGGATTCCCACAACCGGACGATGTCGCCGCGCCGCTGCCGATCCTTGTCCGGCGCCTGCCGGAGCTTTTGCAGCCGCAGGCTGATGGCTCGCAAATAACGCGGCAGATGCGGCAACCATTCCGGCGGTGTCTGGCTGAGAAAACCGGGATAAACCAAACGCGCCAATTGAGCGCGAACGTCCGTCATCGCCTCGGCCCAAATCGGGTCATCGCTCAAGCTGCGGCGCACCTCGTGATAAGCCGCTAGAACTGCGTCGGCCACTTCGCAAACTTCCGCCCGCGCCGCCGCTAGCCGACTCTTGCCGCGCTCCAACAAGGCATCGAACGCCGCCCGATCGCGCGGCAACGGTTGATCGATCAAAAAAGTCCGGTCCAGGATGGTGTTCAGCACATCTTCGCGCAGCGCCTCCTGCGCGCCCAAACCGACGTAGTGCAAAGTCATACGCTGGAAATGGGGCAGATCGCGCGTCAATTGCTTGAATGCCGGTCCCAGCCGCCAAGCGATCAGCCGCCGCAACCCGATCCGGGTCGCCGCTTCCGCCCGCGCCGACGAATCCAGCAAGCGCAGCGCCAGCGTCCCATCCGACTCCGCGACCAATGCCGGATAGCCGCGCAATTGGACGTCGTTGCGAACGAAGTTCACCATTTCGGACAGCTCGCCGAAATCCCAATCCCGTAACTGCTCCCGCTCGAATTCCGGAGTCGGCAACGCCGCAAAGCGGGTTCGCGCCTCGCCGCGCAACTGGGCCTGAAGCGCCGCCCAATCGCGCCCGACCGCTAACACCTTCCCATCGGCGTCCACCACTTGACAGCGCATTCGCAAATGCGGCGGCACGGCGTCGAAGTGCCAAGCGTCATCGGGAGCTTGCACTCCGGTCATTTGTTGCAAGTGCTTGGTCATCGCTTCGACGAGCGACAGTTCGCCCGGCTCGATGACCGCCAACAGCGCCTGCACGTAGTTCGGCACCGGTACGAAATTCCGCCGCAAGGCTTTCGGCAAGGATTTCAGCAAGGCCGCCATCCGTTCCGCCCGCAAGCCCGGAACCAGCCAGTCCAACCGCCTCGGATCGACTTGATTCACCGCAGCCAGCGGTACGGTCAGAGTCACGCCGTCATCGTCTGCGTCGGGCGCGAAGCGATACGTCAGCGGCAGCTTTAAACCATCGAAGTCGAGATGATCGGGAAAGCGCTCGCCATCGGCCACCGGTCCCGCCTCCGCCAGCAGCGCGGCGCGGTCGAGAAACAGCAGACGCGGCTGATCCCGTTCGGCTTGCTTGCGCCAGGATTCGAAGGCTGGACCGCTGTAAATGCCTTCGGGAATGCGCTCGTCGTAGAAACGGTAAAGCGTTTCCTCGTCGGCCGCCAGATCGCGGCGAACGCGGATTTCCAATTCTTCCAGTTCGGCCAGCAATTGCCGGTTGTGCTGAAAAAACGGCGCCTTGCAGTGAAATTCGCCTTCGACCAGCGCGTGGCGGATAAAGATTTCCCGCGCCAGCGCTGGATCGAGCGGGCCGTAATTGATTCGGCGTCCGGCGACGATGGGCAAGCCGTACAGCGTGACCCGCTCAGTGGCCGCCACTTGGGCGCTGCGTTTTTCCCAGTGCGGTTCGGCGTAGCTGCGCTTGAGCAAATGCCCGGCCAGCCCTTCCACCCATTCCGGCTCGATGCGCGCCACGGTGCGGGCGTACAGCCGGGTGGTTTCCACCAGCTCGGCCGCCGCTACCCAGCGCGGCCGCTTTTTAAACAAGCCAGAGCCGGGAAACAGATAGAAATTCCGGCCCCGCGCGCCCAGATAGAGGTTTTCCTCTTGTTTCAGGCCGAGATGGCCAAGCAAACCCGTCAACAGTGCCCGATGCAGATTGGCATAAGACGCCGGTTCCTCGCTGAGCCGCATGCCCATTTCGGTGATTCGCCCCAGCAATTCTTGATGCAAATCATGCCACTCCCGCATCCGCACGAACGACAGAAAATCGCTTTGGCAGAGATTGCGCAACTGGTTCTTGGACAGTTGCCGCGCTTGGTCGTGGTAATAATCCCAGAGCTTGAGCAATGCCAGAAAATCGGAATGCTCGTCGCGAAACCGGCGATGCTTCTCGTCCGCCGCCTGCTGCCGCTCCAGCGGCCGTTCGCGCGGATCCTGAATCGCCAAAGCCGCGACGACGACCAACACTTCGCGCAAACAACCCTCCCGCTGCGCCGACAGCAGCATCCGCCCCAGGCGTGGATCGACCGGCAATTTCGCCAGTTGCCGGCCCTGTTCGCTGATGCGCCGCTGCTCGTCCACCGCCTGCAACTCGAACAACAGCCGGAAACCATCGCCGATCTGGCGCGAATCCGGTGGGTCCACGAACGGGAACTCCTCCGGCCGGCCCAAATTCAGGGCGCTCATCTGCAAGATCACCGCCGCCAGATGGGTGCGCAGGATTTCGGGATCGGTGAAGGCCGGGCGCGACCGGAAATCCTCTTCCGCGTACAGCCGAACGCAGACGCCGGCCATCACCCGCCCGCAACGGCCGGCGCGCTGGTTGGCACTGGCCTGCGAAATCTTCTCGACCGGTAAGCGCTGGATCTTGCTGCGCGGGCTGTAACGGCTGATCCGGGCGGTGCCGGGATCGATGACGTACCGGATACCGGGCACGGTCAACGAGGTTTCGGCCACGTTGGTCGCCAACACGATGCGCGGCCGGCCGCGCGGTTGAAACACGCGATTTTGTTCGGCAGCCGATAGCCGCGCATACAGCGGCAATACTTCGGTGTTGGGCGGATGGTGTTTGCGCAAGCTCTCGGCAGTTTCCCGAATCTCCCGCTCGCCGGAGAGAAAGACGAGGATATCGCCCGGCCCTTCTTTCCACACCTCGTCCACCGCATCCAGAACTGCCTGTTGCAAGTCGCGGTCGCGCTCGTCCTCGTCCGCCGCCAACAGAGGGCGATAACGCACGTCCACCGGGTAGCCTCGTCCGGAGACTTCGATGATCGGCGCGTGGTCGAAGTGGCGGGAAAAGCGTTCGGGATCGATGGTCGCCGAGGTGATGATCAGTTTCAGATCGGGCCGACGCGGCAACAATCGCTTGAGATAGCCCAGCAGGAAATCGATGTTGAGGCTGCGTTCGTGGGCCTCGTCAAGAATGATGACCTCGTACTGCTCCAACTGGCGGTCGCCCTGGGTTTCCGCCAGCAAAATGCCGTCGGTCATCAGTTTGACGAAGACGTTCGGCCCGGTCCGGTCGGAAAAGCGTACCTTGTAGCCGACCTGGCCGCCGATTGTCGTGCCCAGTTCCGCCGCGATACGGGTCGCCACCGAGCGGGCAGCGATCCGGCGCGGTTGGGTATGGCCGATCAGACCGGCGGCTCCCAAACCGAGCGAGAGACAAATTTTCGGCAACTGCGTGGTCTTGCCGGAACCGGTCTCGCCACAAACGACCACTACCTGGCGTTCGCGGATGGCGGCAGCGATGGCGTCGCGATGGGTATTGATCGGCAAACCGTCGTCGAAAGTCGGCGCCGGCAACGCGGCGCGACGGTCGTGCAAGCGCGCGGCGGCGGCGTCTATTTCGGCGCCTAACCGATCTAAACCACGATCCGCCGGCTTGCCCTCACGCAGGCGCTGGCGCACCCCACGCAAGCGACGGGTCAATATCGCGCGGTCGCGAACCGAACAGCCGGACAGGCGTGCTTCCAGAGAAATCAATAAATCTTCCACCAGAAAATCCAGAATTTTATTTGGAAAAACTCCAGCCCGCCGGGAGCGGAAGCTGGGCATTTTTGCACTAACCTTGTGCAAGTGCACACAAAATTTGCTTGCGGAAAGTAATGCTTTCACGTACTTTCCGCCGCGGGTGGAGGTCGCGGACCTCGGAGGCCCAAGTCGGCCCCCAGCCACCGAACTTATCTTTGAAGATGGGGTTGTCCTGGGTGGCCCGGCAGAAAAAATATTTTGTCGAGGTTGTATTGATGCGTACTGGTACTGTGAAGTGGTTCGACGAAGCGAAGGGTTTCGGTTTCATCGCCCCCGAGGATGGCAGCAGCGATGTATTCGTCCATTATTCGGTGATTGAGGGCAAGGGTTTTCGGACCCTGGCCGAAAACCAGAAAGTTGAATTCGAAGTTAAGGTCGGGCCTAAAGGTCCACAAGCCACGATGGTCAAAAAATTCGCGGCTGCAAAATAACGTTCTTCCACCAACTATCCAGCCCGAAGCCCCGCTCCGCGCGGGGCTTCGCCGTTTTACCGGCTTCGCTATAATGCTTCGCCCGCCTTCAGCCTAATAGAACCTCTCGTGATCGAAAAGCTTCGTAACATCGCAATCATCGCCCACGTGGACCACGGTAAGACCACGCTGGTGGACAAACTGCTGCAACAGTCCGGCACGCTCGGCGACCGTGCTGCCCCACCCGAACGGGTCATGGACTCCAACGCCCTGGAACGGGAACGCGGCATCACCATCCTCGCCAAAAACACCGCCCTGTACTGGCGCGACTACCACATCAACATCGTCGACACGCCGGGACATGCCGATTTCGGTGGCGAGGTCGAACGGGTGTTGTCGATGGTCGATTCGGTGCTACTGCTGGTGGATGCAGTGGACGGCCCAATGCCGCAAACCCGCTTCGTCACCCAAAAAGCCTTCGCCATGGGCTTTCGGCCCATCGTGGTCATCAACAAGATCGATCGGCCTGGCGCCCGGCCGCACTGGGTACTGGATCGCACGTTCGACCTGTTCGATCGATTGGGCGCCACTGACGAGCAACTGGATTTCTCGGTCATCTACGCCTCGGCGCTGCACGGTTACGCCGGGTTGGATGAAACCGTCCGTTCCGGTGACATGAGCCCATTGTTCGAAACCATCATCGAACAGGTCCGGCCGCCACAGGTCGATCCCGAAGGCCCATTTCAGTTGCAGGTCAGCTCGCTGGACTACAACAGCTACGTCGGCGTCATCGGTATCGGCCGAATCCGTCGGGGCAAGGTCAAAACCAACACCCCGGTTACGATCCTCGATCATCGGGGCAATCGGCGCAACGGCCGGATCCTGCAAATCCTGGGGTTCCAGGGACTGGAGCGGATCGAATTCCCGGAAGCCTCCGCCGGCGACATCATCGCTTTCACTGGCATCGATGGGCTGGGCATTTCCGATGTGATCTGCGACCCCAACACCGTCGAGCCGTTACCGCCGCTCAAGGTGGACGAACCGACCATGAGCATGACATTTCAGGTCAACACCTCGCCGTTCGCCGGCCGCGAGGGCAAGTACGTCACCAGTCGTCAGGTGCGCGAGCGTCTGCATCGGGAGCTGATCCACAACGTGGCGCTACGAATCGAGGACACCGACGACCCCGACAAATTCAAGGTGTCGGGCCGGGGCGAGCTGCACCTGTCGATCCTGATCGAAAACATGCGCCGCGAGGGCTACGAACTGGCAGTGTCGCGCCCGGAAGTGATCGTGCGCGAGATCGACGGCGAACCTTGCGAGCCCTACGAGCAATTGACCGTCGATGTCGAGGAACAGCACCAGGGCGCAGTGATGGAAAAGCTCGGCGACCGACGCGGCGAGCTGCTGGACATGCAGCCGGACGGCAAAGGCCGGGTCCGGCTGGATTACCTGATTCCAGCACGCGGACTGATCGGTTTTCAGACCGAGTTCCTGACCACCACGTCCGGCACCGGCTTGCTCTACCACGTCTTCGACCGCTACGGGCCGGTCAAGAAAGGCGCGATCGGCGCCCGCATCAACGGCGTGCTGATCGCCAATTCGACCGGCAAGGCGCTGGCCTACGCCCTGTTCAATTTGCAGGAACGCGGCCGACTGATGGTCGGACCTGGCGATGAAGTCTACGAAGGGATGATCGTTGGCATTCACTCCCGCGACAACGATCTAGTGGTCAACCCACTCAAGGCCAAGCAGCTCACCAACATCCGCGCTGCCGGCTCCGACGAAAACATCTTGCTCACTCCGCCGGTACGCATGAGCTTGGAGCAGGCATTGGAGTTCATCGATGACGACGAACTGGTCGAAGTGACCCCGAAAGCCATCCGCCTGCGCAAAAAACTGTTGCTAGAGCACGAATGCAAGCGGTCGGCACGGCGCGAGGGCGACAAGTAAAAAGCCGTACAAAAATACCCCTCTCCCGCTGGGAGAGGGGTTGGGGGTGAGGGTTGGTTTTCGACTGCTTAGACTGCGATAGGCCGGGAAAGCCACCAACTCTGGCTGCCCTTCGGCTACTTGACGCACTTGATCGCCACCCATGTAAAGGCTTCTAGGCTTCCCCTTGGGACGGCGTCCATTCGAAGGTGCCCCCTGAAGTATCCGGCGTAACCAGGATTTCCACTGCCCTCCTGATCGCCGAAGTCCAGATCTGGCCGATCAAGCCCGCAAGCTGCGGATACTCGCGCTGGTGTCTTTCGACCTCGGTTGCATTGAGTACCATGGTGCTGATGGTCGCCCGGCTGCATTCCAAAGGCACCAGGGTTTGCAGGTAATCGGTCAGCATCCGTTCAAATGCCTGAATGACCTTTGGGCTGGCAATTCCGGCTTCGGCGGCCCCCAATGACGCAGCATTCAACATTTGCCAAATGGCGTGATCGTCCTCACTCTGCTTGATACTTTGCTCGATAGCCCTTTCTTGTTTGAGACGACTGGCGGCGATTTGCTGGCCGATGACCGTTTGACCGGCTTGGAATTTCAGGAGCAGAAACAGCAGCTCAGTGGCCATCAATATGCCCGTGATCATGGCCCATTTGTACTTTGCCGCCGGTTCTTGCGTGAGCAGATCCGCCAAGACCACCGCCGAGGTCGGGGTATAGCTGGCTTCCTCCTTAGCCGAAGCCTCCGCGCTCTTCCGCTCGATCATGCTCTTCGTTTGATCGAATTCGGTCAGCGCTTTATTTTTTTTCTGAATGGCCGCGTTAAGTTGATCTTGGGTGCTAGCAAAATAGTCATCCCTCTCTTTCTGGGCGGTTTGCATTTGATAGCTACAACGCTGCGCTTCCCCTTGGAGTTGGGCGCTCGCTTTTCTGCGCGCTAGACCCTGTCGAATCAAGGCCACTTTCTTCGCCTTATATTGTTGCCAGCAATTCTCCGCGTTTGCCAAATGGCTTTGAATCGGCTGCGGCAAAGTTTCAACCGCTTTTTTCCATTGCTCAATTTCACTGGAGGCGGCCTCAAGCGCCGATTGTTTCCCTATCATATTATATTGGACCGTCAAATCAGCGTTACGAGTCTTCTCATGTGCTTCCCGCACCTTCAAAGCGTGGCCGGCTAGCTCATTGCGAAGCAGAAAGGGTATGATCGCTTGTGAGGTAACGCTGCTGATCATCAGGATCAATCCCACCCGAATGACTGCATAGCCAGACGCTTTGATGGAACCCCACATTCCCGGCCTTTTGGTATCCAAAAAATAAATGAAGCTCGGATCGAACACGCAGACCAGAGTGACCCCCAAAATGGCGCAGGATGCCGCCACAAGATACTTTACTGATGAATCTATATCGCCAGAATAGGTCCAACCCGCAACTGCCCAATTCAATCCAGCGAAGTTTGCGGCAATAGAAACCCCCATCCCGATGCGCAGAATACGCCCAATATCTTGCGATCCTTCCACTTCCGTTGGGGAGTATCCTCCCAGGCGATAAAGCCATTTCCGAAACCAGCTCATCGGAACACCTCCTCAGGGTTAGAATAGACGAGCCAATTTTCCATGATGAGGGTTGTACTGATCTATGACGGAAATCGAGAATGAAAAGACGGAAATCTGAGGATGACACCGGGCCAGCGTATAGCATGAAGGCGGCCTTCGGGCCGTAATTCAAGAACAACCCCACGTCCGCAGGCGGGCATGGGGTCAGAGGTGGAGAATTGTTCGAACAGTAATATGCTGGATTTGGCTTCAATTTAACCCGGCCTGCAAGGTGACTACAAGTCGTCGATCAATGATTCTCTGGCGGCAATTCTTCCGTGACTACTTCGCCTTCAATGATCGAGGCAGGGTTTTCCTTTCGGGCTTTCAGCTCTCGAATATCGTTCTCAATAGCTTGCAGCTTGGACAGAGTTTCAGCCGATCCATGCAGAAAATATTGCATCGCGCTCTCGATCTGCTGCGAAGGACCACCATAGCAATCAAACGTCATGGGGTTTGAAGATTGCACGACCAGCGCCTCGGTCATCTCCTGAAGCACCTGTTGTTCGTGATCGAGTATTTTCATCATCAACTTGATGCTCATCGCTTTATCCTCTATTTGATTTGATCTTTGGCATTCGCGATGCCATTGATTCCGCACTTATTCAGGGATTTAACGGCCTCCTTGGCCATGCCGGTGCATTCCATGGCCTGCTCATTGTCATATCGAGCTAATAATTGGATGGCGTTGATTATTTCGTTGGCTTCCTCTTGCGAAATGTAACCCCTATTAAGCTGTTCCATCACTGCATTAATGTTGTCAGCTAAATTCCTTTGGTTGACGAGAAACTGCGCGGCGCAGGCATCAGAAAGCTGTTGCTGCACGGTGGCCGTCGCGTTATTCAAGCTGGTGGTCAGAGATCCAATCATGGGCAGGGCTTTTGACACCATGCTGGTTCGGATTGCTGCCTCCACGATGGTAGTGGCAGTAATCGCCGTGTTCGCCTTTGCCCTGAGGGATCGGCTCTCGGCATCGACGAGGGCATCTTGGGCACTATCTTTCAGTCTCTTATTGGCCTCCCATCGCCCAAGAAAACCCGCTTTATGTCGGAGCTCCCTCAGTTCTTTTTCACAATTAGGCGCTTGGTGTTGAATCTGAATATCTTTCTTGCCGAATTCGAATTTCATGACGTTAGACTCCGATGGCGATCATTGAATGACTCGCTTCATAGCGACGCGATCTTGGATGACAAAGATGCTATAAAGACGTAGACTCACGGGCGACTTCCAAACTAACTCTTCAAGTTGGACCATCGGAATTGATAAGCTATTGATGAAATTTGGTAATCCCATCATTTCGATCAGCCGGCCACGGCTGTCGCCAATCGCGATAGTGGCAAACGGCTTCTCGTACAAATCAAGTTTCGTGGATAGATCATTGCAGCCAGCGGCGGTCAGAGCCAAACAGCCGATTAAGAGTGATGAACGCATCATGAATCCTCCATTCGTCAATGCCCGGGTATTAGATCAAAGATAGAGTTTTTTTGAAAAGACGGAAATCAGGGGCAATTTCCGTCCAGCGTTTTTGTTTCCGCCTTCGATCCCGTCGTCTCGGGATCAACGCCATGTAGTTCCGGTGCTGACAGAAGATAGTCACGACTGACTAACTCGATGAGGAAACAGAGTTCCTTGGCTTCGCGTTCCGTGATTAAACCCAACGCCAATCTATCTTGAATCGCTTTTATTTCGGGGATCATGACGGTCGCTCCGGTGGAAAATCGTGGTGAGTTGATTTTCCACGAAGAACCGCACCCGTCCATGACGGAATATTGGGGGGAAAAGACGGAAATCGAGAATGAAGCTAGAGCAGCGTCCGGTGTGACGACAGCTGTTTTGGCCAGAACTCAAGGGCAACCCCTCGTCCGCTGGCGGGAGAGGGGTTGGAGATGAAGGATTCTTTCGAGGGGCAAAACGCCGGATTTCTGCTTCGCTTTAATCCGGCTTACGAGGCAACAATTAAAATCTGCCAAAACTTCATATCAGGGCTGATATAACACGGCCACCACATGCGCGGTCGTTTCGTCATTCGGATCGAGAGCCGTTCCAACCTTTACTGCGCACGACAGATAATCGATTTCAGAGAGAGAATTGTCTGATCCTGGCATAAAGTAATAACCATCGGATGGTTTTTCAGATTGATCCTTGCAATCATAAGACTCAATGTAATGAAAAGAAAGTTCTCTTTTATTCATGTCGAAAAAGTGAAATTTTAATTCGATGACATCCTCTGGCAAACTGCGACTATCGTTTGGAATCACAATATGCAGCGATCCGCATTCATCAACACCATCGGGTTCATCTGGATTTGTATCATTTATAAAAGCTTGTATGTCATTGAACAGACTGCTTGCTTCGAAGCGAGTTGTCCGACCATTCCTTTCATCATGAATAGCTTTTGTTAATTCTTCCACCACTTTGTCAAGAGCTTGTTGGAGGTTTGGCATGATAGCCGCTCCCAAAAGATAATTTGATGTCTCTTTGGCGTTCTGAATGATTTCCTCCACTTTTGCCAACGGATCACAACACTTTTTTTCCAAAAACACCCGTTCCGCCGTTGCACAGAAGACGAACAAAGCGGCCGCGTTTTTACCGCCACGATTTTCAAAATCCAGTTTGCTTGTGGTTCCATTTTCTACATTTGAAAAATCAATACTTCTATCGACTTTTAAGTATGTTTCTTTAGAATTTGACGCGAAGTTTAACTCGAAAATTTTCGTCATGAAGATCGGGCCGGAGAGGACTGGTTTTCTATTAAATTCTTTACATGAATAGTCGTTGAATCGCGGAATTTTAGTATCGAATACCCCTCGTTTTTCGCAATAAATCTTATAGATTTTATCTATGTAAAAATTATGTTGAGCTTCCTCAATGCCATCATTTGGGGGCGGATCATTAAAAGCAGATTTCAGTTGATCCATAGTAATTTCGTTTTTAACAATTTCTTGGCAGAGAATAAAAGCATAGCAGTTAAAAAACATCCTTCTCGCATGATCGCGCATTGCTTTCTCAGACCGAATATCATTTTTACCTTCCTCATTTTTACCTTGTGAGTCGTAATACCTGACGCACTCAGTTGAAAAATCTCTATTACCTATCTTCACCCCATGAGTAAGCTGGATAACTTCATAAAAAAATGTGGCTGGCAAGTCATGTTCTTCTGCATTGGATAATCCTTCGTTGTGCGGAAACTTCGTCAATCGACCTTTTTCATCGAGCAGATATTCTCTCCGCACATACGGCCACGAGTGATCATCCAATGCTCGCTCCAATGCCATATTAACCGGCGAGCCATAGTAATCGCGTTCGTTGGTATAGTTTTTCTCATCAGGATGGATCGCGGCGGCGATGCGGCCAAGAATGGGGATATTGGAATCAGTAGACATGGTAGTTTCTCCGGTTCGGTGAAGTCATGTGGGTTGAGTTAACGCGCAGCGCGTAACCTAACAAGGCATTTGGGAACGCTATAACGCCTAAACAGCGGTGGGCGGATGGCCGGTTGAGCCGAAGCCCAAGGCGAAATGGCCGACATAGCGAAACGGGAACTCGGCGCGACGGTCGAGAATCCGGGTGGCAAGCGTTTCGGCAGCGACTGAGGCCGCATTCACCGCTCCCCGCTGCCGCCAGGCGTTCAACTGAATCTCCCAACTATCAAGCACGTCAGGCGACTCGCCGAAGTCTTTGTACAGGTTGCACAACACTTTTCGCAGGCGCTCCTTGCGCACATTCTGGCGACTGGGAATTTTGATCCACTCCACCAGCAAGTCGCGCAGATGCGCGGCCAGCAGGGGCTGCGCCCATTCCACGGCGGCGGCGGGCCAAGCGCCGGTCAGGAAGGCGCTCCGGGCACGGGTGAGCGCCGCTTCGGGGTCGGCGCAGTCGCGCCAGAGCCAGTGATACAGCAGCGCAAACAGCGCCGCGCCCAAATCGTCCACCGGCACGCTCCACCCCACCAGATAGCGCGCGCCGCGCAGCAGTCCGGCGCTGATCAGCCCCAGCGGTTCGCCATTGACTTCGCGGGTTCGCCCCACGACGCAACTGGAGAAGTAGAGGGACAGGAGGAACCGATAGGGGGCGTTCCACAACTCGCCAAACCCGACATAGCGTGGTTCCCCACCCTCGCGCCCCACCCAAATCCTCGCCGCGCCGGGAATGGCCGCGTCGCTGTCGCCGTGCCCGCCCAGGACGAGATGAGCGGGCGGCGGCGCGGGCACTCGGTCCAGCCCAGCGAGGGCGTGCGCGGCATCCTCCCAAATGGCCCGCATCCCGCGCTCCTCCAAGGCCATGTGGAGCAGTTCCTTATCGCTATCGGGCGCGGCGTAGGCCAGCACGTCCAGCGGCGCGGCGGCGGTCGGGCAGAGCGGCGCGGCGGCGGGCGCATCCAGCGCCTGGTGCACGAACCAGGGCGCGGGCGCGAGCCGGCAGTGCCAGTCCGGCGGGGCGCTGGCCTGCCACGGCAGGCCGTGCAGATCGCCGGTGGGGAGCAGCCAAACGGTTTTTACCTCATCGCCCAAGACGTCTTGGATCGGTTTCCAAAACTGCTCGGCCAGCGCCTCGGTCAATGCCTCGGTTTGGGCATCCGCCAGTTTTGGCGGCGCGGCTGTGGCGTTTGCTTCCGCGCTCGCGGTCCGGGTGTCCCCACCGGGACCGTCGCGTAGCGTCCGTCCTTGGCCTTTTAAGGTTTCCGTGATGCGCTCCAGCCGCCGGGTCCAATCCGACCCTCCTTCCATCGTTAGCACCTGGCCACCGTCGCGGGTCAGTACGACCACGAAATGCGCGGGCGGCGCACCAAATTCAACCAGCACCAGCAACGCCGCTGTTGGCGGGAGCTTTTGCCGCAGCCCGGCGCCGTCGAACAGGCCCGCGCCCAGATCGGGCAAGAGGCCCTGTTCCCGCAGCGTTTGTTCCAGCTTGTCGAGCTTGCTACGCAGGGCGGTGTATTCGTTATACAGCGTCTGGTATTGCTGGCCCGCATCCTCGTCGCCGCCGCCATGATCGCTCGTAATCCCTTCCCCGCCGGGTCCAGCCTTGACGTTGAGCCGGATTTCCAATTCGGCGATATGGTGATACACCTCGCGGTACTTGCGCAGTTCAGCGGGGTCGTCTTCCCGAGCGGAGCGGCGCAGCAGGTCCGCTTGCGCCAGCTTCGCCAAGCGCTGGGCGCGCGCCGTCCCGATCACGGTCAAGGCCAGATCCCACTCTTGCTGGTCAAGGGCGGCGCTGATGGCAGCCCAGAACAGATAAGTGAACGCTTGCTCTGCTGAGGGATAGAATCGCCCCAGATTTTGAGGAGCGACGCCGCCTAGAGCGCGGGCGACCTCCTGCGTCAACCGTTCGACCCGCGCCGCAAATCCGACAGCGGATCGGGTTACAGCAATCAGGGCGGCGAAGTAGGGCGCAGTGTCGAGAGCGTCCGCTGGCATCGCTTCAGCACCCTCCCATACATCCAAAGCGAGCTGATAGCAGGTGTGGGCGTCCGCTGGGCGCTGCAAAGAGTTGAGAGCGATACCTTCGTTTATCCGGATGTTGACCAAATTCAGGCGGTACCGCGACTGGCCAACGGTGATCAGGTTCCCGTACAGATCGGCCGCTTCCCGGTAGCGAGCCAGAGCCTCATCGGAGCGATTCAGGGTGAAGAGGGCGAAGCCTTCGTTCATCCGGGTACAGGCCAGATTCGGGCGGTATTGGATATGACCTTCGTCGATCAGGTCCCGATATAGCTCGGCCGCTTCCCGGTAGCAGACCAAGGACTCTTTGGGGCGTGCCAGAGCGCGGATGGTGTTGCCTTCGTTCATCCAGGTAAGGGCCAGGTTCGGGCGATATTGCAGCTGGCCGGCAGCGATCAGGTTCTCGTACAACCCAACCGCTTCTCGATAGCGGGCCAGAGCCTCATTGGGGCGATCCAGAGTGTGGAGGGCGTTGCCTTCGTTCATCCAGGTAAGGGCCAGCTCCGAGAGGCAGTCCTGACCTTCACCAACCAGGGTTTGGTAAGTCTCGACGGCCTCCCGGTAGCGGGCCAGGGCCTCATCGGGGTGATTCAGTCTGAGGAGGGCATTGCCTTCGTTCATCCGGGTGTGGGCCAGATCCAGGCGATAGTGGGTCTGGCCAGCGGCGAGCAGGGTTTGGTAAAGCTCGACGGCCTCCCGGTAGCAGGCCAGGGCCTCCTCGGAGCGATTCAGGTTGAGGAGGGCGTTGCCTTCGTTCATTCGGGTGCGGGCCAGGTCCGGGCGGTACCGCGTCTGGCCAGCGGCAATCAGGCCCCGGTACAGCTCGGTCGTTTCCCGGTAGCGGGCCAGGGCCTCCTCGGGGCGATTCAGTCTGAGGAGGGCGTCGCCTTCGCTCATCCGGGTAAGGGCCAGGTCCGAGCGGAGGTCATGACCTTTGTCAATCAGGGTTTGGCAAAGCCCGGCAGCTTCCCGGTAACGGGTCAGGGCCTCCTCGGGGCGATTCAGGTTGCAGAGGGCGCTGCCTTCGTTCATCCGGGTGAGTGCCAGGTTCAGGCGACAGTCCTGACCTTCGCCAATCAGGGTTTGGCAAAGCTCGGCGGCCTCCCGGTAGCGGGCCAAAGCGTCCTCGGGGCGATTCAGGGCACCGAGGGCATTGCCTTCGTTCATCCAGGTGCTGGCCAGGCTCAGGCGGCAGTCCTGACCTTCGCCAATCAGGGTTTGGTAAAGCTCGGCGGCCTCCCGGCAGCGGGCCAAGACGTCCTCGGGGCGACTCAGCTCACCAAAGACACGGCTTTCCTCCAGCAGGGTGGCGGCCAGTCTCCGGCGGTATTGGCGTTGATTATCAGCGATCAACGCCCGATACAGCACTTCCGCTTGCTCGAAAGCGGCGAGCGCCTTTTGGGGATCTCCAGCTTCGTAATGCCGAACACCCTCATCAAACCATCTTTCGGCCTTCGTCGAACGCTTCATTCTCCCACCCCTCCCACAAGCTAACTAATTGAAAAAATACCCTCACCCCTGCCTCTCTCCCGCTTACGAACGAGGGGTTCTTGCACAGTCTCTCAACCGCCGACCATGCGTTGGGCGCTGTCGTCAGTCAGATCACTCAGCGCATCGAACATCAACAAATCGTACAAAAAATCTTTCAACTGGCGCTGACGCCGCCTCACGCACCACCGCCGCACGCGACAACAAAGACAACAACCCTCTTCCACCGCGATCTCATCGCCAGTCAGTCTCACGGATTGCTCGTTCATCTTCAGCCCTCCAGTTATCCAGGGAAATCCCCAAACCACGCCCACCATAGAGCTGCTTCACCCCGAATGGAATGACGGAAATTCGGGGGATGTGACGGAAATTCGCTTTGGCGGTGTCGCCGATAGGCTCTTAGTCCAACCCTTCGTCGCCGATCCGGCGGACATGGGTCTTGAGCAGATCGATCAGCGGCGCCAAAGTGGCGGCCAAGGGCGCGGCATCGCCATAAAACGACAGGTTCGCCCCCTGGAAGGTCTTGGCCAAAGCCTCGGCGATTTCCGGGCGCTGTTCGAGCGGCAGGATCTGCTGGCGCAAGACCTGCTGCGCCCGCTTGGCCATCAGCTCGTTTTCCACGGCCAGCGCCTTGACCTGGTTTTCCAGTTGCCGCATCGCCAGCTCCTGCTCCAACACTTCGCACTGCTTGGCCAGGCGCAGCAAGCGCACGGGCGTTTCCTGCTCGATCACCGCCTGCTCGGACGCCTGCTGCAAGCGGTGTTTTTCCTGCTCGATTTGAATGCGCTCCCGCTCGGCGCTCAGATGTTCGTTCTGCAAACGGCGTTTTGATTCCGATTGCGCCTGCTGGATCGCTTCCTGGGTACGGATATTGGAAAGTTCACTGGTGGACTTGAGCTGGTTGCGGACTTCGGCTTCCAACTGGCGGCGCAGCTCGTCATCGACGATGAAGACTTGCGCAACCTGCACCACATCGACGCGAATGCCCCAACCCGGCTGCCCGTCCCGACCATGCGCGACCTCGCGCAAGGCGGCGGCCACGGCTTCGGTCAGGGTCGTCTTTCGCTGTTCGATGCACTCGACCATCGTCATGTGCGAGACTTGCTCGCGCAGCGCGAACAGGCACACGCCCTTGGCGTGAGCGTTGATCTCCGCCACGCCTGCCCCGGCGCCCTGCGTGAAATCGTAGTGCTTGGCCGCCGTGACCGGATCGTCGATCCAATAGATCGCACTGCCCTTGAACCGCAGCGGGATGCCGTCCTTGCTCTCCTGGCGCATCTCGAAGATGGTTTCCTGCTGGGTGCTTGGCACCAGCACATGGGTCGCGCCCGGTGGTAGAAACGCGCTCGCCGCCGGACCGAGGTTGCGGATCGCGCCGCCCCGGCCGACGATCAGATATTCGTGAGGGTTCGATTTGGCAAAGAATTGAGGCGACATCGCTATGCTCTCTCTATCGGTTGCCCGGGGAAGTCCCAGCACAAAGCCCACGATAGAGCGGCTCACGCTTGGATGGAATGACGGAAATTCGAGCGGATTTCCGTAAAAATCCATTCGCCGTCCGAGCAAGAAACCGAGGTGGGAACACGAGCGCAGACAGGCGGCACGGCGGGAGGGCAATTGACCGATTTAGCCCGAATCGAACCGCTTTTTCCTTCACAATCGGAAAATTTCTTCTATAGTGGGTTCGGGCTGTTCGAGGTACCGCCTATCTCTCCAATGTCCAAATCCGAAAAACGCGGACCGCAGCCCAATAATCCAATGGGAGAGGTCAAAGAGGTTAAACGTATGGCAGAACAAAAACTTGGTAACCCGGCGGTCGTTGGTTTGGCTGGCTTCGGCTTGACCACCTTGGTCTTACAGTTCCACAACGTCGGCTGGATGCCCAGCATTGGCCCGGTGGTTTGGTTGGGCCTGATATTCGGCGGCACGGCGCAACTGATCGCTGGCCTGCAGGAAATGAAGACCGGCAACAATTTTGGTTATTGCGCGTTCACATCCTACGGGACATTCTGGATTGCCTTGTGCTTTATGCTGTTGGGCAACAAATACGACCTGTTTAAGGCCGGCACCGAGGATGTCGGCTGGTTCTTGGTGGCTTGGACATTGTTCAGTGTGATCCTCTGGATCGGCTCGCTGCGCATTCACGGCGCCATGGCGCTGACTTTCACCACGTTGGTGATCGGTTTCATCCTGCTCGATCTGGCGCACTTTGGTTATCCTGGTCTGACCGTAGTCGCGGGTTACGAGCTGATGTTTTGCGCCATGATGGCCTGGTACATGATGGCGCGCATCATCCTGAATGAGCTTTACGGGAAGGAAATCTTGCCAGCGGGCAAGCCCTGGGTTTCCTGATCGAGCCAATATTCCCGCGATTGCCATCAAATTTTGGAGGGTTCGAAATAATGAGGAAAACAACACTCGGTTTCGCCAGCTTGGCTCTGGTACTCAGTACCGTACCAGCCTGGGTCAGCGCCGCAGACCCCGACTCCGGTTCCGCCACCGCCGCCGCTACCCCTGAGGAAGTGATCGTCAAAGTTCACGAGGCCGTTCAATATCTGAACGATAAAGGCTTGGCCGGTTTCTCGGACTTCAACAACAACAAGGACGCCCGCTGGGTATGGAAGGACAGCTACGTGTTTGTCTACAGCTGCCGCGATAACGTGATGATCGCGCATCCGCTGCGGCCCGACATGGTGGGAAAACCCATCCTGCAGATGAAGGATGATAAGGATCACTTGCTGTTCCAGGAGATGTGCAAGGTTGGCGCCAACAAAAACGGCGGCTGGGTCGAATACTGGTGGCCAAAACCGGGCGAAGCCAAAGCCTCCCGTAAGATTTCTTACGTCCACGGTGCCGAGGTTTCCTTCAAACCAGACATCCAGGTTGGCGCCGGCATTTACGACGACAAACAGAGCGTCGCCGAGTTGAATAAGCTCGTCACAGAGGCCCAACAAACGAAGAAAGATGCCCCCTAGGCAAAACTTTGCTTTTGCCGATAAACAACCGCCCCTCAAATGGGGTGGTTGTTTACGGATTCTACGGTTTGTTCTGAGAGGGCATCACATTGGTATTGGTTCTGTAAGTGATGGTTTCATAAGGCCGATTTCTGGGTGGTTTATCGGTGATCTGCTCGCGGCCCTTGTCGTCCCGCCAACGGTAGAGTGGTCCGGTATATTCCGGCAAACCCGGTAACCAATTACGAACCCAGGATGGCGCATCCTGAGGCGTCGTATACCAGTACAACACCAGTCCACCCAGTATTCCCAATCCGAGCAACAGTCCCATCGATACCCTACCGGCTTGCCGTCGCCGGGCCCGAACCGACTCCTTGCACACCGCCAGACCGGCAGCTCCCAAGGCACTGCATTGCATGATGCACCTCCTCCCCATCTCACCGCCAATCGCCTCGCAAAGCGGCGACCTGCTCGCGCAACACCTTCGATGTCGCCTGTTCCGGCGGCACCGGCTCGCCCACCACTAACTCGATCCGCGACCAGAACCGGCGCGGGAAGTGGTTCATCGCTTTCCCAAGGCGACGGCTGAAAAAACTGCCCCATAACCCCCGCAGCGCCATTGGGATCACCGGCGCGGGCGTGCGTTGGATAATCCGCTCGATACCGGTCTTAAATGGACCGATCTCCCCATCCGGCGTCAATCGTCCTTCCGGAAAAATCCCGACGACCTCACCCTCTTCCAGATAATGAGCGACTCGCTCATAGGCTTGTTCCAGTATTTTGGGATCTTCTCGTGCTGGCGCGATGGGAACAGCGCCTGCGGTGCGGAACACGAAGTTCAGCACCGGAACCTTGAAAATTTGATGATCCATCACAAACCGGACCGGCCGCCGGCAACAACCGATCACCACCAGCGCATCCATGTAGCTGATGTGATTGCACACCACCACGGCCGGCCCTGTATCGGGAATGTTGTCCAGCCCTTTCGCCTTCAAGCGATAAACAAGGTTCACCAAAATCCAGACAATGAAGCGCATCAGGAATTCGGGAACGAGGGTGAAGATGTAGATCGCCACCGCCGCGTTGAAAATCGCCATGACCAACAACAACTGCGGGATGCTCAAACCCCGATCCAGCAGCGCGACAGCGATCAACGCGGCCGCCACCATGAAGACGGCGTTCAGGATGTTATTGCCCGCGATTACCCGCGATAGATGACTCGGCGCACTGCGCTGCTGCACCAAGGCATACAGCGGCACGATGTAGATGCCGCCGAACATGCCGATCAGCACCACATCCAGCACCACCCGCCAACTGCCCGGCTGCATCAGAAAGGCCCACATTCCCAGTAATTCGCTGCTCGGCGCGGGCGGTGCCGGGGTGGCAAAAAACAGGTCGATACCGAACACGGTCAGGCCAATGGAGCCGAACGGCACCAAGCCGATTTCCACCATCCGCCCGGACAACCGTTCACACAACAGCGAACCCACCCCAATACCGACAGCGAACAGCGTCAATAGCAGCGTTACCACATGCTCGCCACCGCCAAGCGTCAGCTTGGTGAAATTAGGCAGTTGCGCGAGATAGACACTGCCGACGAACCAGAACCACGAAATGCCCAGCACGGACTGAAAAACGACGAAGTTCTGGTAGGTAAATTTGAGAATGCGCCACGTCTCGGTGGTCGGATTCCAGTTGATCTTGAGGTCCGGCGCGGCGGGTGGCGCCTTGGGAATGGCCCAGCTGCTTAAAAAACCGAGCACGGCAATGACGACCACCGCGCAGGATACCCACAAATGCCCCCCTTGCTGGGCGATCAGGATGCCACCCAGCATGGTGCCCAACAAGATGGCCATATTGGTACCCATCTCGATCCAGGCATTGCCACCGACCAATTCTTCCGGCCGCAAATGTTGCGGCATGATGCTGTACTTCACCGGCCCGAACAGCGTCGAATGCAAGCCCATCATGAACAGCATGGCAACCAGTAACGGCATGTTATCGATCAGGAAGCCCACCGCCGCGCCGAGCATGATGACGATCTCCAGCAGCTTGACCCAACGGATGTAACGCGACTTTTCATATTTGTCGGATAGCTGCCCAGCGGTCGCCGAAAACAGGAAAAACGGCAGCACGAATAAACCGGCGCAAAGATTGATCAGAGTATTGGCCCGGACAGGATCGGATGCCGCCGCTTGAAACGCGATCAGGATGATCAGGGCATTCTTAAACACGTTGTCGTTGAACGCGCCTAGAAATTGGGTGATGAAAAACGGCAGGAAGCGCCGCTCCTTCATCAGCGTGAATTCATTATCGTGAGCCATGCGGTAAAGCGCTCCAAATGGGAGGGTTCGGTTAAGTTTAGGCGATGTGATCCGGCATCGAATCAGAGCGACGAATGACGAAGCAACGCCTCTTCAATACTGCTCGGAGACCGTTCCGCGATTTCTCAGAAACCGTGAATCTTCCGCGCATCACCACCCGTTCCGGCCAACACAGCACCATCCGCACATCGATATTATCGCCAGTGAGGCGCTTCTTCAGCTGTGCTATTACCGACAATCTTCCACTGTATTGTGGCGACCCCCACAGCAATCCATTTTCGCCACCAGAAAATATCATGCATCAACAACAAGTTAAAAAACAATTCTCATCAGGCATGGCGATTGCTAACGAGGGCGTGCCGTCCGTTCCGTTTCGCGGTGGTGGCGGATTGAAGACTCCGCCTCTGACCAATCTGGGGTCACCTTTTGGAGTAAAATTCATGACATTCGCAAGTTCGGCCCTCGCGCGCGCAGGGTGTCGGGGCATGACACGCCAAGTGTTATTGATATTGTTCATTGCATTCGGATTAAGCATACCGTCAGCGTTCGCCGCAACAGCTCATGTCAGCGAAGCTAACTTGGTATTGCCCAATTTTGCCGACACCGGACTCGCCAAATTCTTTGGCGGCATCTCGGGTTGGACCCTGTTGTCCTGGGGTCTGCTGGTCTGCGTCGGCGGATTGATTTTCGGCGCGACGATTTACGGTCAAGTTCGCCGCCTGCCGACGCATCGTTCGATGGCCGAGGTCAGCGAGCTGATCTACGAGACCTGCAAGACTTACATGCTCACGCAAGGCAAGTTCTTGCTGATCCTGGAAGCGTTCATCGCGGTCATCATGGTCGCCTACTTCGGTGGGGTCCAGCATATGAACGTGTCCGAAGTGCTGTTGATCCTGGCGTTTTCGTTGATCGGCATTGCCGGCTCTCTGGGTGTGGCATGGTTCGGTATTCGCATCAACACACTGGCTAACAGCCGAACCGCATTCGCGGCGCTGCAAGGTAAAGCCTATCCGGTCTACGCGATTCCGCTCCAGTCCGGCATTTCCATCGGCATGCTGCTGATCTCCACCGAGCTGCTGATCATGCTGGCGATTCTGTTGTTCGTTTCGCCCGCGCTGGCTGGCAAGTGCTTCATCGGGTTCGCCATCGGTGAGTCGCTCGGCGCCGCCGCCCTGCGTATTGCCGGCGGTATCTTCACCAAGATCGCCGACATCGGTTCCGATCTGATGAAGATCGTGTTCAAAGTCAAGGAGGACGATGCTCGCAATCCCGGCGTGATCGCCGACTGCGCGGGCGACAACGCTGGTGACTCCGTTGGTCCTACCGCCGACGGTTTCGAGACTTATGGCGTGACCGGTGTGGCGCTGATCAGCTTCATTATGTTGGCCGTGCCGGAAGCCGCCGTCCAGGTACAATTGCTGGTGTGGATCTTCGTTATGCGGGTCATGATGATCGTCGCTTCCGGCGCCTCCTATCTGGTCAACGAAGCCCGCGCCAAACAGCGTTACAGTAACCTGGCCCGTTTCGATTTCGAAGCGCCACTCACCTCGCTGGTGTGGATTACCTCCGGGATTTCGCTGGCCTTGACCTTCGTGGTGTCCTACCTGCTGATCGGCGACATCACCGTCGGCGGCAAGATGTATAGCAACCTATGGTGGCAGTTGTCATTGATCATCACCTTCGGCACGCTGGCCGGTGCGATCATCCCCGAAGTGGTCAAGGTTTTTACCTCCGTCCGGTCCGGCCATGTCCGCGAAGTCGTGACTGCCTCCCGCGAGGGCGGCGCTAGCCTGAACATTCTCGCCGGGCTGACCGCTGGCAACTTCTCCGCCTTCTGGATGGGCGTGGTGATCGTGAGCCTGATGTCCGGCGCCTATATCGTGTCGCAGTACGACCTGGCCGCCATCATCAATCCGGTACCGGCCAAGGCCACCATCATGGCTGCGGTGTTCTCGTTCGGCTTGGTCGCGTTCGGGTTCCTCGGCATGGGGCCGGTGACCATCGCAGTGGACAGCTACGGTCCGGTGACCGACAACGCTCAATCGGTGTACGAATTGTCCACCATCGAGCAATTGCCCGGCATTGCGGCCGAAGTGAAGCGCGATTTCGGCTTCGAGCCGGATTTCGATGTGGCCAAGGATCTGCTGGAAGAGAACGACGGCGCCGGTAACACGTTCAAAGCCACCGCCAAGCCAGTGCTGATCGGCACTGCCGTGGTAGGCGCGGCGACCATGGTGTTCTCGATCGTGATGCTGCTGACCGCTGGCCTGACCGAGAATCTCGATAAGCTGTCGCTGCTCTATCCGCCATTCCTGCTCGGTTTGATTTCCGGCGGCGCTACTATCTTCTGGTTCTCCGGTGCGTCCACTCAGGCCGTGTCCACCGGTGCCTATCGCGCGGTGGAGTTCATCAAGGGACACATGAAACTCGACGGTGAGGCCAAGGCGTCCGTTAAGGACAGCAAGAAAGTGGTGGAGATTTGCACGATCTACGCGCAGAAGGGCATGTTCAACATCTTCCTGGCCGTGTTCTTCGGTACGTTGGCCTGCGCCTTTATCGAACCGTTCTTCTTCATCGGTTACCTGGTCTCGTTGGCCGTCATCGGGCTGTATCAGGCGGTGTTCATGGCGAATGCCGGCGGTGCTTGGGACAATGCCAAGAAGATCGTGGAAACCGAGCTGCGCGCCAAGGGTACCGAGCTGCACGCCGCTGCCGTGGTAGGCGACACCGTGGGCGACCCGTTCAAGGACACGTCCTCGGTTGCCATGAATCCGATCATCAAGTTCACCACGCTGTTTGGTCTGCTGGCGGTCGAAATGGCGGTTGGCCTGGTGTCTCAAGGTCAACAAACCCTGGCTCTGAACATGGCCGCCTTGTTCCTGGTCGTGAATCTGGTGTTCGTGTTCCGCAGCTTCTATCGGATGCGGATCGACGTCGAAGCGCCCAAGGATGAAAGCGACTCGGACGACGAGGGCCAGACCGTCACGGAATCGGCCTGATCCGTCTTTCCCACCCCTTGCGGGTGGGGAAAGGGATACCGATACAAAAGGTCTTCGCTTTGCGAAGACCTTTTGCTTTTTGCCTCGGCCGGCAGACTGAGTGGTACGGGCAGCATATACTGCAAACAGACATTCTGCCCGGAACCCCCTTATGCGTCCCATCACCCGCGATCTACTGACCGCCGAGATCACTGAGTGGCACCAACAGGGATTGATCGACCGTTCCCTGCTGACCACCCTGCTCGAACGCTATGCCCGTCGCGGCGAGTTTTTAGCTGCGCTGCTGAAGTGGCTTGGAATATTCGCCATTTTCCAACTGGGGTTAGCGGTACTGACGTTTATCGCTTTAATGGCGAAATCAGCCGGTTTAGCGACGCTGCTGCTGGGCGGGACCGGAGGAGGGCTATGGTATTTCGGGGTCCAGATGGCGACCGACCCGCATCGACGCCATCCATTTACCGGCGCAGCGCTGGTGACTGCCAGCTTGGCGGCGGCATTTGGCACGTTTGTGTTGCTGCATGTCGCATTGGGAGGTGACCCCGAAGGCCACACGCTATCGCTCATCATGCTGCTGACCGGCATCTTGGCCACCTTGACCGCTTATCGCTACCGTCTGCGCTGGCCGCTGCTGCTGGCGCTGTTATTGTGGTTTCACGGCTTGGGCGCGTGGCACGCCTACGGCGGGCACGGCGCGTATTTCGCCAATATTCAAGACCCAAAGCTGATGGCGGTGATCGCGCTAGCCACGATTGTGTTGGGAGTCTGGCACGAGCGGCGATTGGAAATAGGCCCCTTGCGGCGCCACGTCGGTTTCGGTGGGCTGTATCTGATCTTCGGCTTGTTGTATCTGAACCTGTCACTTTGGTTTCTCACCCTGCCCCACGGGTCGCTGGCTTGGGTGCTGGTGTTCACTGCGGCGGGTATCGCCGAAATCGTCGTGGGCGCTCGCCTACATGACAGCCGCTTCACTGGCTTCGGCATCGTGTTTCTGGCAATTGACCTTTACACCCGCTTTTTCGAGCATTTTTGGGATCAGCTATCGGCCGGTACCTTTTTCCTGCTTGGCGGCGCGCTGGCGATGATCTTCGGCTATGCCTGCGAGCGCTGGGGTCACACCGCTGTATTGGAGCGGCCGCGATGAACCCACAATCTCACAACCGCCGTGTCCGGCGAGAACTCGATGAACTGCTCCGCGAAGGGCTGCTCGATGAAACCACCCATGGGCGATTGCGCGAGCGCTATCCGACTGAGAACTGGGATTGGCGTTCGCTGGGCCGCTGGCTGCTGATCTTTGGCGCGATCAGCGTCATTGCCGGGTTGGCGATTCTTGGTCGGACCCTGTTCCACTTCACCCTGACCAAACTGGCGGTGTTGGAAAGCGTTGCTCTGTTGACCAGCTTCGTTGGCGCGCAATGGTTGAAGCGCGCCCGTCCCAGCTTGACCTGGACCGCGCTGAGCTTGGAACTGCTGGGCGGGCTGGTATTGATCGGGCTGACCTTCACGCTGGGGACCATTTATTCCACCGGCTCCGGCAATTGGCCAGCGCTGTTGCTGATCGACCTCATTCTTCTGCTCGGTTTGAGCTACGCCCTGCGGAACGTTTTGCTGCTGGTATTAAGCGCCGTGGTGTTTTTCTGCTGGTTCGGTGGCTTCACCGGCTACGCTTCTGGTTGGGGCGCCTACTGGTTCGGAATGAACTACCCGCTACGCTTTCTAGCGGCGGCAGTGGCGATCATCGCCATCGCGGTCATCCACCAGCAAAGCGAGCGGGGGCCGCTGGCCCCGTTTCGCGGCTTCTGTAAGGTTTGGTTGTCGTGCGGTTTGTTCTTCGCGGAAATGGCGCTGTGGCTGTTGTCGCTGTTTGGCAATTTCGATCTGGAAACTCATTACCGACATCTGACCGGGGCAGCCGAACTATTCCTGTTCAACGGACTGTGGGCAGGCTTAAATGTCGTCTTGATCTGGCTAGGGGCACGGCTGGCGATGCGGATGTTGACCGGCTACGGCGCGACGTTTCTAATCATTCAGATTTATACGCTATTTTTCGCTCATCTAGCCGAAAAGCTGGGATTGCTGCTCAGCTTGCTGATCGCAGGTGGCGGCACCCTCGCGCTGACTTTCTATTTGGAACAGCGGCGGCGCTCGATTAACTGACATTGACAAACAGGAATCTCTTCCAACTTTTTCAATATAAATTCTCCTAGAGACATTATGAGGCCGTCCTAAGCAAGTAATCGGGCCGAAAGTACTCAGGAGAAATATCTCGTTCGCGTGGAAGATAAATAGCGACAGGCATGTCGAGCTTTGCAAGATATCGGCACATAACAGGGCCAACATCCTTCCACTCAAGGTTTCCGAGGCCGCAGCCCAGCGCTGGCATCGCTAAAGACTTAATTCCTTCTTTCAGCGCATTTTTCGAGACCCACTCTAAACCTTCGATGATGCCAGGCAGATCCGAATTTTGGCGCCAGTGACTCTTTGTTGCAAATAGCAAGAACCACTTGACGCCGTTTGGTGAGGATATTGCTCCTGGCCCATCAACGAGTTCTTCGTCAAAAGAAGCCTCGCGCTTATAGAGATAGGGTTTACCCATCCGCAGCGTCTTGCGGCGACAAGCATCTTGGTAAATTACATACACATCGGGAAATTGATATTTGGCCCGAGAAGCGAGACCCTTGCCCATGATACCGACTACATTCACGCTCACAGTGAGAGTTTGCATACTCGAAAAAAACATGTCCCCTTCGGCAAGAAACAGATTCGGAGTAATCCGATATCTGCGGGCCGGCAAGAAAAACAGGTTTGGCTCTGGGACAACAGGTACCCGAGATGTTCCAATGGTTAAGCGGAGATCATCAGCGATCTTTTGATTTGCAACATAAATGGAATGAATATACTCTGGCGGAATATTGCTAGGAATCAAGCACTCAGCCATGATTTTCCGTTTGGATCCATCCATCGAGTTCCACCATTCTCCGTTAACGATGTCCCAAATCTCGGTCAATGCGGCCATACCTTCTCGCTGATAGTAGAAATTGGTTCCAGTATTAGCAGCATTGCCGTCAGTGATAAAGACACCCGGCAAACTCAGGACACTGCTATTCAAGCCAATGACGGCAAGATCATTTTTGCCTTTCTCGTGGGCAACGCGGTACATCATCGGGTTCCGTGCTTGAAAATAGACGTTCGCGAACTGCCACAAGCTTTGGCCATCTGGCGCCAACTTCTCCTGTCGATTGCTCACGATCTCGGAATCGTAAATAGCTCGATAAGAGACTTCTCGCTCGAGAACAGAAGCGTGTGAGAGAATTCCATGCCGAAGCATGGATGGCACATTATCCTTATGAGTTATATAGAAAAGCCCCTTAACCTCAACTTGCTTCCGCTTTTTCGTGGGCATAAATACAATCCATAGGATGAGTGGGCTAGCTAATAATCATTAGATCTCACACAATATGCAGTAGTCTCTTGGATAAAGGATCGGTCCGATCAGCACAATATTTTCAAAATTGCGACTATCCAATTTGGATTTATCACAGTCGCTCCAAGGTGCTACACCACCTCCACTACCTGCCTCAATCCTGGCTGACCCTGCCAATAACCATCACAAGCACCATACGGCAGCTTGGCGTTGAGTGCCCGTGCCACTTCTAATGGGTCGCTTTCCCCGCGCAGACAAGCGGCGAATGTTTCGATCACCGTTTCCGTTCTCTCGGCCTGCGGGCTGATACGCAGCACATCCACTTTTAATTCCCGCAATTCCGCCAATTCCGCCAATAAATTACAGGTCTGGGCTGATTGAGTCTGGATCCCGTTAATCGCCAGAAACGCCTGCCCCTCGCGGGTACTCAAAGTCAGCCCTTCCGGGTCATTGAGACAGCGATACTGGCAATCATCCTTGGGTAGATTGTGATGCCGTGCGGTGAAGCAGCGAGCCGAATACGCCAGCGGCAGGCGGCCGTAAACAAATACCTCGGTTTCCACGTTATCCGGCCGCTCGGCCTGGATCGCGGCCAGCGTCATCCGCGATAATTCCACCGGCATCACCCATCGCTTGGCGCCCAATCCGGCCAGAAAGCGCAGGGTCCGACTGCTGTACACGTTGATGCCCGTCCCCAGCACAAACGCTGCTTTCTGCTCGGACAGTAACCGCACCGCGCCCATGTCGTTGGCTTCCACGGTAAACCGGCCGTTCTCGCACAAGCGGCGCAGGGTTTTCAGCTCCGATTCGGCTTCCAACAGCGCCATCGTGGACAGCACGACCTCCTTGCCAGCAGCGGTCAATCGTTCCGCCAATTCCAACCATTCTTCGATATTGAAAGCGCGGCGTTTGGAACACACCGTCTCGCCGAGATACACGATATCCACCGGCGCAGCACTCATCCGCTCGTAAAAATCGAGCAGCTTCTCCTTCGGCCAGTAGTACAGCACCGGCCCCAACGCCAATTTTGGCTGATATTCGATCATGGTCGCCGCCCTCACTGCCAGGTCCGGTGATAGGCGCCCAAGGTAGTCTGGTGGCCTTCGGATACCTTGCCCAGTTCTCGCAACCACTCCGGTTTGGGCGCGTAAGCGGCGGGATTGCGTCGGCAGGCATCAATAGCCGCGCGCCAAACCTGGGTCACCTGGGTCACGTAAGCTGGACTACGTTGCCGGCCCTCAATCTTGATGGCCGCGATGCCCATCTCGTACAACTCCGGCAACAATTCCAAGGTATTTAGGCTGGTCGGCTCCTCGATAGCGTAATACGTCTGATCGGCCACTTCGAACCGGCCCTTGCACAGGGTTGGATAACCGGCTGGTTCGCCTGGCGCGTAACGGTCGATCAGCAGCCCGCCCAAACGGGTTTCCAACCCACGCGGTGTTTCCTCCCAGCGTACCGCCCTGGCCGGCGAACAAACGCCGCACATGTTGGGCGACTCTCCGGTGACGTAGGACGACAACAGACAGCGCCCCTCCACCATGATGCATAACCCGCCGAAACCGAACACCTCGATGCCGACCGGGCTGTTTTCCAAAACGTGCTTCACTTGCGGCAAGGACAACACGCGGGGTAACACGACCCGCCGAATACCAAAATGCTCGTGATAAAAGCGGATGGCTTCGTAGTTGGTCGCGGAGCCCTGCACCGACAAATGCAGCGGCAATTTCGGATGCTGGCGACTCGCGTAGTCCAGCACGCTGATATCGGCGGCAATGATCGCGTCCACCCCGAGTTCCGCCGCTTGATCCACCGCTCGCTGCCAGCGTTCCCAACCCGCCGGCTGTGGAAAGGTGTTGAGCGCGACGAACACCCGCCGACCCTTGGCGTGGGCGTATTGCACGCCCTGAGTAGCCGTCTTGGCGTCGAAGTTCAAGCCGGGAAAATGGCGGGCGTTGGTATCGTCGCGGAAGCCGATGTAAACCGAATCGGCACCGTGATCCACGGCAGTTTTCAGCGAGGGCAGATTGCCGGCGGGACAGACCAGTTCGAGAGATTTCGGCTGAGAGGATGAGACGGAAACGGCCACGATTCTACTCCCCACGCTCTCGTGCGATGGCCCGATAGCCGATGTCGGTGCGGTAATAAACACCATCCCAATACACCCGCTTGACCAAGTTGTAGGCCAGGCTTTGCGCTTCGGCGACCGTACCGCCTAGTGCGGTGGCGCACAGTACTCGGCCGCCGTGCGTCACGATATGGCCCTCTTTCGTTTCCAGCGTGCCAGCATGGAATAGCTTTACGTCGCCACCCCGTTCCTCATCGTGGCGTGGCAAGCCTTCGATGACATCGCTTTTGCGATAAGCACCCGGATAGCCGGCGGCGGTCATCACCACGCCCAACGCCGGTCGAGGGTCCCAATCCACCTTGACCTCATGCAACCGCCCGTCCAGAGCCGCACCGCATAACTCCACCAGATCGGAGCGTAGGCGCATGATGAGCGGCTGGGTTTCGGGATCGCCCAACCGACAGTTGTATTCCAACACCTTGGGACCGTCGGCGGTCATCATCAAACCGGCGTAGAGAAAGCCGACATAGCGACAACCTTCCGCCGCCATGCCGCGCACGGTGGGTTCGATGATGTCGGTCATGACTCGGTCATGCAATTCCGGCGTCACCACGGGCGCGGGCGAATACGCGCCCATGCCACCGGTATTGGGACCTCGGTCGCCGTTGTCACGCGCTTTGTGATCCTGCGAGGACGCGAACGGCAAAATGTGTTCGCCGTCGGTCATGACGATGAAGCTGGCTTCCTCGCCCCGTAGAAATTCCTCGACCACCACTCGATGGCCGGCCTTGCCGAAATCCGTACCGCTCAGCATCCCACGCATGGCGGCGATGGCCTCGTCCTCGCTTTGCGCCAAAATCACGCCCTTGCCCGCCGCCAAACCATCGGCCTTGACCACTACCGGCGCGCCCATCTCGCGGATATAGGCTTCCGCCGCATCGGGATCGGTGAAGCTCTGGTAACGAGCGGTCGGGATGCGATGGCGGGCCAGGAAATCCTTGGCGAAGGCTTTGGAACCTTCCAGTTGCGCCGCCGCCTTGCTCGGTCCGAAACAGCGCAGGCCGGCGCTGGCGAACAAGTCGGTGATCCCCAGCACCAGCGGTACCTCGGGACCAATGATGGTCAAGTCCACATGATGACCCAAGGCGAACTTAAGCAAATCCGGCGGATCGTCGGCGGTGATGGCGATGTTGGTGACCTTGGGTTCGCGAGCGGTGCCAGCGTTGCCCGGCGCGACGTAGACGTTGCTCACCCGGCTGGATCGCGCCACTTTCCAGGCCAGAGCATGTTCGCGGCCACCGCCGCCGACGATCAGGACATTCATATAACCCTCACAACCCTTCTCCTTCGGAGAGAGGGAAGTTATTGTTAGTGTCGGAAATGCCGCATTCCGGTGAACACCATCGTCATACCGTGCTCGTCGGCGGCGGCGATCACCTCGTTGTCGCGCATGGAGCCACCCGGCTCGATGACGGCGGTGATGCCCTGTTCGGCGGCGAGATCGATGCCGTCGCGGAACGGGAAAAAGGCGTCGGAGGCCATCGCCGCGCCTTTCAGGTCCAGCTTTTCCTCCCGCGCTTTCATGATGGCGATATTCGCCGAAAACACCCGGCTCATCTGGCCGGCCCCGACCCCGAGAATCATGCCATCCTTGCCGTAAACAATGGCGTTGGATTTGACGAATTTCACCACTTGCCAAGCGAACAGCAGATCGATCATTTCCTGGTCGGTCGGCTGCCGCTTGGTCACCACTTTCAATTCCGACCGAGTGACTCGGCCCAAATCGCGGTCTTGTACCAGCAGGCCGCCGGTGACCCGCTTGTAATCCCAGCCCGGCGCGCGCTCGGCGCCCCAACTACCGCAGGCCAGCACTCGCACATTCTGCTTGCTGGCGGTCGCGGCCAACGCCTCCGGCGTAACTTCCGGAGCGATGATCACTTCGACGAACTGCCGATCCACAATCGCCTTCGCGGTCGCGCCATCCAATGGCCGGTTGAAAGCGATGATGCCGCCGAAAGCCGAGGTCGGATCGGTTTTATAGGCGCGGTCGTAAGCTTCCAAAATGCTTGAACCGATCGCCACGCCACAGGGATTAGCATGCTTGACGATCACGCAGGCCGGCTCGTCGAAACCCTTGACGCATTCCAATGCAGCATCGGTATCGGCAACGTTGTTGTAGGACAATTCCTTGCCCTGTAACTGGCGAGCGGTGGCGATGCTGGCTTCCGCCGGCTTCGGCTCGACGTAGAACGCCGCGCCCTGATGCGGATTTTCGCCGTAGCGCATGTCCTGCGCCTTGATGAACTGAGTGCTGTAAGTGCGCGGAAACGGGTCGCGCTCACCCTCGGCCTGGATGGACCCCAGATAATTGGCGATGGCGCCGTCGTAGCGGCCGGTGTGCTCGAACACCTTGACTGCTAGATCGAAGCGCGTGGCCTGACTCACCACGCCGTTGTTGTCGCGCATCTCGGTCAATACCCGCTGGTAGTCATTAGCATCCACTACCACGGTCACCGCCGCGTGATTCTTCGCCGCCGCCCGCAGCATCGCTGGCCCGCCGATATCGATGTTTTCGATCGCATCGGCCAGCGCACAATTCGGCTTGGCGACCGTGGCCTCGAACGGATAAAGATTCACCACCAGCAGGTCGATGGGTGGAATACCGTGTTCAGCCATGGCCCCGTCATCCTCACCACGCCGCCCCAGCAGGCCACCGTGAATTTTCGGATGCAAGGTCTTGAGGCGGCCGTCCATCATCTCGGGAAAGCCAGTGTAGTCGGCGACTTCGATGGCGGGAATGCCGTTGCTGGCCAGCAGCTTGGCGGTGCCGCCAGTGGAGAGAATCTCCACGCCCCGTTCGATCAGAACGCGGGCGAACTCCACGATGCCGGTCTTGTCGGAAACGCTGATCAAGGCGCGGCGTATGGGTAGAGCGGAAGAGTTCATGCAAGAATCCGTTATGTCGATTGTGATGGCGAAAAATGAAGAGCGACAGGCCTAACGATTAGGCGTCTTCTGCGGGTATCGGGCCGAAATACAAATCGTAAAACCGGTCCTTATCGGGGTCGTACTGCATCAGTTCGCCGTTTTCGAGATCGTAGTACCAGCCATACAAGCTCAGTCGACCTTCCTCGACCCGCTGGCGGATGAATGGAAAGGTCATGAGATTAGTCAACGAGGTTCGCACGCCAGCCCGCTCGCAGGCTCGCTGCTTAAATTCGCGGCTGGCGTCCGGCCAGCGCCGCAGCACCTCGTCGCGGGCCGGTGCGGCGATCCGTACCCAAGGTGCGATATAACCTTCACCTTCGTCGTTTTCGCCGTAGCCATCCAGCAAGGCGCTGATGCCGCCACAGCGCGAATGGCCGAGCACGATGATGTTATGCACCTTCAGGTTGCAAACGGCGAATTCCACGGCGGCGCTGGTACCATGATAACGGCCGCCCGTCTCGTAGGGTGGTATCAGGTTGGCGACGTTGCGCACCACGAACAGATCGCCGGGCGCGGAATCGGTCAAAATGGCGGGATCTACCCGGGAATCACTGCAACCGATCAGCAGTGTGCGCGGCGTTTGCCCTTGCATTGCCAGCCGATTGAACAATTCCCGGTTCGGCTCGAAATTCTTGACGCGAAAGCGTTGGAAACCTTGCAATAGCTCATTAATCGTGGTCATGGCGTACCATCCGTTAACCTTAGTCGGTTTCGCATTATATCCTGTCGCTCCCCAACCTTCTGCCCGGAGAGACCCCATGCAGTGCGCAATCTACAAAAGCCGAAAAAAGCAGGATACTTATCTCTATCTAGCCGCCAAGGATGACTTCTCCCGCGTCCCCGAACCTCTGCTGCAACTCATTGGTCAACCGGTTCACGTCCTGGATCTGGAACTGTCTCCCGACCGTAAGCTGGCTCAAGAAAACGCAGCCGAGGTGCTGCGCAACCTCCAGGAACGCGGCTGGCACTTGCAGATGCCGCGTCAGAACGAGTGGCTCGGCATTAAGCACTGAAATATCACGGAATCCAACCTTATGCTCTCCGAACGCATCGACCGCTTGACCAGCTCCCTCATCCGGGAATTGCTCGCCCTCACCCAGAAGCCCGACATCATTTCCTTCGCCGGGGGACTGCCAGCCCGCGAAGCCATGCCCCCGTTGGATTTGGGCGATCTACCGCCTGACCTCAGCCAGTACGGCACCACCGACGGCGAGCCGGAACTGCGGACGGCCATCGCTGCGCAGTTGGCCGATCTCGGCCTGGGTTGCCGGCCGGAACAGATTTTGGTGACCACCGGTTCGCAGCAGGGGATCGATCTGGTCTCCAAGCTGTATATCGACCCCGGCACACCGGTTGCCGTGGAAGCGCCGAGCTATCTAGCCGCCCTGCAATCGTTCCGGCTGTTCGGTGCCCGCTTTGAGGAACTGCCACTGGCGCCCAACGGTATCGACCCGGAGCAGTTGCGCCAAGTTGTTCATCGCCACCGACCAGCGTTCGTCTACCTCATCCCGACTTTCCAGAACCCGGCCGGCGTCTGCTATGACGAGGCGACCCGCGCGGCGGTCGCGGCAGTACTGCGCGAGACCGGCACGCCGTTGCTGGAGGATGAACCGTATCGGGAACTGGTCTATGAGCCGGTGGACCGCACGCCGCTTTGCGCCCGCTTGGGCGAGAAGGACACCTGGATGTATATGGGTACGTTTTCCAAGACCGGCATTCCCGGCCTACGGATCGGTTACGTTGCCGCGTCCGAGAACGTGCATCCCTATCTGGTACGGCTCAAACAGTCCACCGACCTGCACACCAACCGCATCGGTCAGTGGTGGTGTGCCCGCTTCGTGAATTCCCGCGACTATCCGGCACACCTGGAACGATTGCGAACGTTTTACCGGGAACGACGCGATGCCATGCAAGCGGCCCTGACCCGCCATCTCGGCGAACTGGCGGAGTGGACCCTGCCCAACGGCGGGTTATTCTTTTGGGTTCGCTTGAAGAGCGGTGGCAATACTCGCGCCCTGCTGATGCGAGCGCTGGAACACAAAGTGGCGTTCATGCCGGGCGAGGCGTTTTTCGCCAATCCCGACGCTCGACAAGGGGCGTTCATGCGCCTCAACTTCAGCCATGCCACGCCCGAGCAACTGGAACGTGGCATGGCGGTACTGGCTGACGTGATTCGGGAGCAGCAAGGAACCGTCAGCGTGGAAACCGCCACCGGGATGGTGGAAATTTAGCGCGGGGTAACCCTTATCAATCGGAGCACTGCCGCCATTGCGATGGTCTCGCTCCTGGCCGATGTCTAGGAGCGACCGATTTTTGGGCTGGAACGGCTCAATACCCGGCAGAACATCCCAATTTTGTCGCGCCACCCCATTCGCTCATCCGACAACGCCTCCAGGAAATCCGATAGCGCCTTGGACTTGGCCACGGCATAGATCACCAGCAAGACGCTGGGAACCAGTACCCCGATCAGGATCAGCAGTTTGAGCCAAACTGGATGGTCGGTTTCGTCGAAAATGTTCATACCCAAAAAGCCGGTCGCAACGGTGGCGATCAGCCCCAAGGTTGTCACCACGGTCAGCCGCACCACGGTATTGGCTTGTCGCCGTAGACCGTCGCTATCCAGGTATTGGTTCATCTCTTTCACGGCCGCACTGACATCTTGATAGATGCGATCGGTGTCCAAATGCCCCGTCAACAACCGGAATAAATCACGTGCCTGCGCTTGGTTGGACACTTCATGAAACCAGTAACGGTGGGTGAAGCGCAGGAAAGTTTCCATGATCCGGCGAATTTCGCGCTTGAAGATTTTCACCGAATCCATGTCGCGGATATCGAGTTGGCTGATCGCCATGACCAACCATTCCGAGAACAGCATCAGGGTCGCTTTATGGAAATGAGCGATCAGGTTGACCAAAAAATACTGGTGGCGAAATTGACCCAGCAGGCCGGTTTCCGGATCGGCGAAAAACCGTTCACTGGCCTTGCCGACCACCACGAAAGCGTGGCCACAGCACAGATAGCGGCTGCTGAGGGCCGGGTTCGTGGGATCCCAGAATTTGTCGTAACAGTATTGCCACTCGAAGTGCGCCAGCTCAGCCTCGGAATAGGGCAAAGTATCCGACGGCCCAGCCTTGGCGACCAGCGCCAGCCGCGCAAAATCGCCGCGCGTTAGGGCTTGCGGATCGTTGAAGCTGAGGTAGGCCAGCAACGGCATGCGGTGGTATTCGATCTGCCGGTAGCGGATGACACCCTCGCGGTCGGAGTGGTAGAGAGCCAGCGGCCACAACAGGTACTCCCAGTGAGCGGCGACATTGGGCGAACGATGCCGGCAGACGAAACGGAGATATTTACGCCGATTTTCGTAGTCGGACACCGCCAGCGTTTCGCCCGCCGCCGAAAGCCATTCCACCCGGTACGGACATTGTCCGCCCTGACCGTTGGTCTCCCAGAATGCCGGATAAGCCCGTCCGACTTTGAACAGGACATCCTCGGCCAGCAACAATGGGATATCGTTGGCGAAAAACTCCACCGCCAAAATGACAACGTCGAGATCATAGAAGAAATGGAGATCGACGTGGGCGACATGAAACAGCAGCGGCGGCGCTTGCTCGTCCAATATCACTTTCATTCGGGCGATATCGCGGCGACGAAAGACCCGGATCGGCGATTTACCGTAACCGGACTGTCCTTCGCGGCCGACACCCTCACCGTATAAGAAACGCTGCACGTAGGGCAGGAAGGTAATGAATTCCTTGTAGTGCCGTTCCTGGAAATCGTCGGGATCGCCGAATTCGTCGTCCACTTCCCGCCACGGGCACTCATCCCCCATCGCCTCCAGCAATTCCCAATATTTGGAAATGTGCGGTTCCCGCACCCGCGCGTGCATAATCTGCAAGGGCCACAACAAAATTTGCCGAAAGTGGCGAACGATGGGAGCAGCGTTTTGTGCGATCTCGTTCACGGGGTGGATTCTCGTGGGTCCCGTTATGGGAGAGGCTGATTTATCGCAAGGGTTTTTGGAGCATTCCTGAAAAGGATTTTACCTGCTGAGCGGGCTAGATTAGGAATCCTATTTTTTAGGGAAGCAGGGGGTGTCACCCAATCACCCCAAGCAAAGAGGCCGCGCCAGCAGCCTTATCGGGTAGCTCTTTAACCGTAACCTCACCCGGCCCGCGAATCAGCCAGAACCAGTACCAAATTATCCCGATGGATCAATTCCGGGTCGTCCATGTGCCCCAACTCCATTTCGATCCGACGGGTGGTTTTGCCGATCAACAACAGGGCTTGCTCGGTACTGTAATTCATCAGGCCGCGCGCCACTTCCTCGCCGGACGGATCGAGACAGGCTACTAAATCGCCGCGATCGAATCGACCCTCTACCGCCGTCACTCCGACCGGCAGCAGACTCTTGCCATCGGCGCGCAATGCTCGCACCGCTCCCGCGTCCAAATGCAATCGACCCTTTACTTGTAGCCGCACCGCCAGCCACTGCTTGCGTGCCGCCAGTGGGCTCTGACCAGGTCGCAGCAGCGTACCCAAATCCTCGCCCGCCGCCACCCGCCGCAACACCTCCGGCTCACGGCCCCAGGCCAACAGAGTAAAAGCACCGGAACGGGCCGCTTTGGTCGCCGCGTGTAACTTGGTCGACATACCGCCACTGCCCAAGCTACCCGCACCGCTCGCCATCGCTTCCAACGCCGCATCACCGGCCCTGCCCTCGCGAATCAGGCACGCATCCGGAAACTGGCGCGGGTTTTTGTCGTACAGGCCTTGCTGGTCGGTGAGGATGACGTACAGCTCCGCCTCGACCAGATTCGCCACCAAGGCACCCAACGTGTCGTTGTCGCCGAAACGGATTTCCTCGAAAGCGACCGTGTCGTTCTCGTTGATAACCGGCACCACTCGCAAGCGCAGCAGGGTGCGCAGGGTGTTGCGGACATTGAGGTAGCGCTGACGGTCGGCCGCGTCCTCGTGGGTCAACAGAATCTGTGCGGTCTGGATGCCGTGATGCGCGAATGCCGATTCCCAGGCTTGTACCAGACCCATCTGTCCTACCGCCGCCACCGCCTGAAGATCGGCCAGCACGGTCGGGCGTTGCGACCAGCCCAGCCGCCGCATGCCTTCCGCAACCGCCCCGGAGGTTACCAACAACAGCTCGCGCCCGGCACGATGCAATTCCGCCATCTGCGCCACCCAGGCGTCGATGGAAAAATTGTCGAGCCCCTGCCCATCGTTGGTGATCATCGCGCTGCCGATCTTGACCACCCAGCGGTGAGCTGCCCCCAGTTGTTCACGCGTCTTGTTGAACATTACCCGTTTCGCCTTGCATCGGAGCCAACATCGTTGTCTCTTGAGCCGCCTCAGCCGCTTGTGCTTTCCGCAGCTCTTCCAGTCGTTCCATCACCGCCTGCATCACTTCTGCCGTTCCTTCCCCGGACAGGGCGGAAACGGCGAACCAGGGCCCTCGCCAACGCAAGGAACGGCGGATTTTGGCAACCAGCGTCTTGCGTTCACCTTCCGGCACCAGATCCAGCTTGTTCAACACCAACCAGCGTTCCCGCGCGGCCAGTTCCGGGCTGTAACGCTTCAATTCCTTGAGGATCACCCGCGCGTCTTGGACCGGATCGCCACTGTCGCTATAGGGCGAAACGTCGACCAAATGCAGCAACAGCCGGGTGCGGGAGAGGTGGCGTAAAAACTGGATGCCCAATCCTGCCCCTTCCGCCGCGCCCTCGATCAATCCGGGAATATCGGCCATCACGAAACTTTTGAGCGGACCGATCCACACGACGCCGAGATTGGGATGTAGGGTGGTAAAGGGATAGTCGGCCACCTTGGGTCGGGCGGCGGAAACAGCACGGATCAGGGTGGACTTGCCGGCGTTCGGCATCCCCAACAGGCCGACATCGGCGATGACCTTCAACTCCAGCCGCAGATCGCGCCCCTCACCCGGCGTGCCTGGCTTGAACTGGCGCGGGGCGCGGTTGGTGCTGCTCTTGTAACGGGTGTTGCCAAGGCCGTGAAAACCGCCGCGTGCCACCAGTAACCGCTGACCAGGCTCGACCAGATCGCCGATCAGTTCGCCAGTGTCGGCATCGTGGGCCACGGTGCCCACCGGCACGATCACGGTCAGATCGGCACCACTACGTCCGGTGCAATTAGCGCCCATGCCCTTCTGACCGTGCTCGGCACGAAACAGTCGCGTGTAGCGATAATCCGCGAGGGTGTTGAGTCCGGCGTCGGCTTGCAGATAGATGCTGCCACCATCGCCGCCGTCGCCGCCATCCGGACCGCCGAGAGGAATGTACTTCTCTCGCCGAAAGCTGACGCAGCCGTCACCACCGTCACCGGCTTCGACCCGAATGGTCACTTCATCGACGAATTTCACGGCGTTCTTCTCAAAGCGGGGACAAAAGAAAAGCCCCGAACGGGGCTTTCGCTGCGCTCGGGCACGTTCGGTGGTTCATCCCGGCGCCGGATAGATGCTCACGTATTTGCGGTTGAACGGCCCCTTGACCTCGAAGGTCACATGGCCCTCCGCTTTGGCGAACAGGGTATGATCCTTGCCGCAACCCACATTGACACCCGGATAAAATTGGGTGCCGCGTTGCCGGACGATGATGTTGCCAGGCAACGCCAGTTGACCACCGAACAATTTGACGCCCAAACGCTGCGCATGGGAATCGCGGCCATTGCGGCTGCTGCCACCCGCTTTTTTGTGTGCCATGTCTTAGCCCTCTTGAATCGGCGCTGTTTCCGCTTTTTCAAGCGACGGCGCGACGGACAAACCGGTGATGCCGCCGATCCGCAGTTCCGTATAGGATTGCCGATGGCCCTGCGTTTTACGGTAGTGTTTGCGGCGCCGGAATTTGATGATTCGGATTTTCGGTCCGCGCCCCTGGGATTTGACGGTTGCGCTCACCCGAATGCCTTCGACGTAAGGGGCGCCAACCTTGACCTGATCCCCGTCAGCGACCATCAGCACCGTGTCGAACTCCACGGAGGCGCCTTCCTCGACTTCGAGTTTCTCGACCTTCAGGATCTGCCCTTCGGTCACCCGGTATTGTTTGCCCCCGGTTTTGATCACAGCGTACATTTATCGGTTCTCCAAAACGATTCGACTATCCCGACTGAAGAGGGGGGATTCTAGCGGCGCACTGGGCCGAGGTCAAACAAATTCCAGCCAATAGCGGCGGTTAGGCGCTTGCCTTGACCCTGCCGCAACCAATCCGTAGCATGACGGGCGTTTCCTTCCAGGTCACCGTTTCCCATGAATATCGCAGAGATCCGCGCGCCTGTCGCGGATGACCTCCAAGCCGTCAACGCGTTGATTCGCCAACAGCTCCGCTCCGACGTGGCGCTGATCAATCAGTTGGCCGGCTACATCATCGACAGCGGCGGCAAGCGGCTGCGCCCCATCACTGTGCTGCTGGCGGCACACGCCTGCGGCTATGCCGGCTCCCGGCATATCGACGCCGCCGCCATCATCGAGTTCATCCACACCGCCACTCTGTTGCACGACGACGTGGTGGACGAATCGAACTTACGGCGAGGCCGGGAAACGGCGAACGCTATCTGGGGCAACCAGGCCAGCGTACTGGTGGGCGATTTCCTTTATTCCCGCTCGTTTCAAATGATGGCCGACATCGGCAGCATGCGAGTTATGGAAATCATGGCCGACACCACCAACACCATCGCCGAGGGTGAGGTCATGCAGCTGCTCAATTGCCATGATCCCGATACCACCGAGGAACGCTATATGACGGTGATTCACTGCAAGACCGCCAAACTGTTTGAGGCAGCGGCACGGTTGGGCGCGGTGCTGGCGGATCGCCCACCAGCAGAGGAACAGGCGCTGGCCCGCTATGGGCTGCATTTAGGTACGGCTTTTCAGTTGATTGACGACGTGCTGGATTACAACGCATCCAGCGCCGAGCTGGGCAAGAACATCGGCGACGATCTGGCGGAGGGGAAACCAACCCTGCCACTGATCCACGCCATGCGCCACGGTACTTCCGAAGAAGTGCGGATCATCCGCGAAGCCATCGAACAAGGCGGATTGGAACGCATCGACATCGTTACCCGGACTATTGAGTCCACCGGAGCGCTGGACTATACTGCGCGTCTTGCCGATGAACAGGCCGAGCAAGCCATCGCTAACTTGGCGTTGCTTCCGCAGTCCCTTGCCAAGGACGCGCTGATCAGTCTGGCTCGGTTCGCGGTAAACCGCCGCTATTGATCCTTCCCTATGTCGGGGTGTAGCTCAGCCTGGTAGAGCGCTGTCTTCGGGAGGCAGAAGTCGCAGGTTCAAATCCTGTCACCCCGACCATAAAGCAACAAGTTATCGCATTCCCTCCATCATCGAGTCAGGCGGCATGACCTGATGATGATGATCCAGCCCCCTCACTGTTTCCCCGAGCTGATCCAGCATCAGGCTCTCTGGATCGACGAGAGCGGATTCGCCGAGGCGTAGCGCCATCCGTGGCGGCCCTAATCAGTCCTTCAGAACGTCAGCAGCGTGTTCCGCGCGGCCTTGAAAGTGGCAACACCTAGCGATGCCGTGCACGAGTTCGCGGCACTTCCAGACCACTAGAGGTCGCCCCCCGAACAGAACCACAACTTGTTTCCCTCGCTATCGAGAAAGCTGCCGACGTGATAACCGTCATAGTCACTCACCGCATCGGCAATGACAATTTCACGAGCCCGAAGGGCCTTTTGAGTCGCCAGGGCATCATCGACTTTGAGGGTGATCCGAGGGTTTGGGACGGAAGTCGGCGTTTGCCAGTCGGGTTTTAGCATCATAATCACCGACCCGAGCCACCACCCTACCCGTTCATCGCCTTCGTAAGCAGGCGTTAGTTCCAGCATTTCTTCATAGAATCGATTGGCGCGGTCCAAATCTTGGACCGCCAGGGCGATCACTTTTACCTGTCGCAACCCGAGTGGGGGTAAAGGTTCGTTCATCGCAAGATCCTCCTCAAGCAACCCAAATTCCCACCGATAGCGGTACGGCCGCCCGATGATCGCGGTTACCAATGCCTGTTCGGCCAAATCGCTCTTGTCGGTGGAGTCACTTCAATCACGCATTCCTCACTATTCATCTCAACGCTTACCGATATGTCTCCATAGCATTTACATGCGTCCGATGAGGTTGGTTAGAATCTTTCTCTAAAAGGGTCGGACCTCCCCTGACCCACTTCATGATTGGACAATGGCTAAAATTCATTTGGTCGAAGGCCCTGTTGGAGCCGGAAAATCCACGTACGCGGTTTCCCTTGCGAGCCGGATCGGCGGCGTTCACGTCGCGTTGGACGAATGGTTCGCGCGTCTCTTCAGCCCCGACCGACCCGACACGGACTTCGTGCGGTGGTATATCGCGCGCAAGGAACGCCTCATCGACCTCATCTGGAACCACGCGCGCGCGCTTCTGGAGGCCGGGACAAACCCCGTTTTGGAACTGGGCCTGATCCAACGACAGAGCCGGGAAGCGTTCTACGAGAGAGTCCGCGCGGCGGGCGCCGAACTTGTCGTGTACGTTCTCGACGCTCCGCGCGATGTGCGCCGCGAACGGGTGCGGCGCCGAAACCTAGAGCGAGGTTCGACTTTCTTTGTGGTCGTGCCCGACCACATCTTCGAGATGGCCAGCGATTTGTGGGAACCCCCCGACGAAGACGAGATCGCCGAAAACCACATTCAGTTGGTTTCCACCCCCATCGGCGCGGTCGCGGGGACGCGATGAATGCTCGCCTACCCGCGTTGGCCCTGATCGCGACCATGCTGTTCGGTGTCGGTTTGCTGTAGGGAACCGGCGATTCCCTGCCGTTCGTTCGCTTCCGCAGGCGGGCCTGTTGATCCCTAAGCACAAAGCCGGTTTGGTTCGCTGCACCTTCCCTGACGCGGTCCCGATCAGGCCCTCAGACGAAATTACCCGAACAAATTCCCTTGCGCCTTAGGGGAATCAACATCCTCGCTGGTACGCAATACGCCTATGATGCTGAAGGCACGGGGGTGCGCCAACATCGTGCCCATGATTAAGTGCAAATTCCTCTTCACGAAATCCTCTTGCCACATCTCCCGCATTCGAGGCAAGGCTTCGTTTCCGTATTTTTTTGAGTAATTGTAATAGGTTGCTTGGACTTCCCAATCCAGGATTTGGCAGCGGTGCCGCTTTTGGCCGGTGGTGAAGGTGTAGAAGAACGTGAAATCTTTTTGCAGCGGAGTGAGTTCCTGTTCGAGCAGCATGACCTGCCGGCCTACTCGGAGATTTTCGCGCTCTTCCTCGGAGGCATCGACGGCGGCTTTCCAGGAAAACCGGACGGATGCGGGATCGGGGCAGATAATGCCGAGGCTGCGGCCGGTTTTGATGTTCTCTTGTTGGAGGGCTTCCAGCGAATTCGCGACGAAGGGCAACCAGAGCTTGAATCGCTTGCTTTTCGGCAAGGTGCGTCCGGCGATGATGGCGATGGAATCTTCGATGACCCGGACGCTTTCCGGGCGCGGGTCGGATGTGGGCTGGAAGGTTTCCAGTGCCACCAGATCGTAGCGGTCGAATTTTTGCGAGCGGTTCAGCCAACGGTAGCGAATGGGGTAGAGACGCAGCATTTCGCAGCCGTCTTCGGTGATGCCGGCACAACAGACGGTTTCTTCATATTGCTAGCTCGGTTGCGGGAACGCTTTGACCAGAATCCACACGCGTTGCTGTTTCCTGTCGTTTTACGCCATGTCCTTTCCATACTCCCAAGTGGTGCGGCGTGAGTCCCGTCAGCTCGGCCAAGGCGAACGCCACCGCGCGGCGATGGCAGATTTGGGGGTCGCGTTCGTAGCACATCAACGCCACCTTGCCCGGCAATTGGGTCGCCAGTGTCCGTAGTAAATCGATCTGAGTTTGTAGGTAGATGTCGAAGCGTTTGAAAAATAGGTCGTAGTCGCGACGATCTCGATGCAGTTGGTCGCGGATGGCTTTCGGCGAGCCGAGGCGTTTTTCGTGCAGGTAATCGATGTTGACGGCTTCCACGGCTTGCTTGAGCGCGGTTTTGGAAAAACCTTTGCGGCGTGAGATCGGAATTTCCCGGATGTCGAGCAATAAGGTGACGCCGGCTTGACGCAAGGTGATAAGGAAGTCGTCTAGCGCCGCGCGCTCGTAACCGATGGTGTAAAGCGCTTTCATCAGGGTTTCCGCTCTTTCGCTTTGCTTATAGTGTAGTTGAAACTCGCCATCCGTCGGTTAGTCATCCGTGGCACCCTCCCTGGAACGCCTCTTTTCAGTCCCTCAAAAACTCAGTGGCTGTTGCTTCTCAGACTCGCCACGCCCGCCCGGTAGTAGCTGAGTTCCTTTCGCTTGGCGAAGTCGCGCCAAGCGTCCAAGGCTTGATCGATGGCGACGAGGTCGGCGAGATCGACCACGGTTTCGGTGAGGCCCGGGGAGCGCGCTGTAGCGGCCGCCGCTTTCAAGGCGGATCAGCCGCCGCGTTCCGATTTCGCCTTGCAGGAATGGCAGATTACTTTTACCTTCCAATCACTTGGCGCAGAGCAGGTCTATGGCGTTGACGTAGAGAATGGCGTCAGTGAGTTGCTCACAGGGCAGGTCAGTATAGCGCGGTACCCAGAACTTGTTCTTGAACCAGCTCCAGATTTCCGAGACAGCTTTGCGGTACAGCGCGCCCGGGGCCATGCGGGCCTTGGCGTGGATGAGTTCGGAGAGGGTTTGCTATTCGGAGAGGAGCAGGGTTTGCGCGGCGTTGGGATCGGGGATGGCGGTCTCGCGGTCCAGGACATCCGGCACCCATTTGCGGAATTTCTTGGCGACCTGGGTTCGCGCCAACATCGCTAGCAGGTGACAACCGCGCAGGGAGAAAATGCGGACCTGTTACTTGCCGCCGTTGGTGTCCAGTTCGACCAGCGCGGTCATGGCGTCGGTGAACTCGTCTAAACAGATCGTTTAGGCAAAGGCATCAAGCAAGCCACCCAGTGCCTTGTCGCTTGTTTGGATGATTTTCGCTCCAGCTTGAACTTGGTACAACGCCTGACGCTGTTCGACCAAGGCTTGGGTCAAATCCCCGGTAGGCGAGATGTACTCGGAAGTCCCCGACACCGAACTGCTGGTTGTTTGATTACTCGAATCGGGCGAGGTCATGGCTTGGCGAGCGATGGTCTGCGCGCTGCCGTCCATGAGCTTCATACCCGAGTGGATGCTCGCTACGCCAGAATAAAACGCACCACTGATCATCATTACGCCCTCAAGATATTCAAAGCCTGTAACCAATACATCATAAAAACCAAAATACAGGATATACTAAGAACACGATATATTATAAAAAACTTCCTAAAAAGCATCAATAATAAAATTGATGTCATTTTTTTATTAATTATTCGTCATCCTTCTTGAGCAGGCTGCGGTGGCAAATCACACCCGATAGGATCCCTAGGCAACGCGTTGAACAGCATGGCGTTTTTCTATCCGATCCCGCCAAGTAACTGGTCCGTCAATTCGACCATTTTTTCGATGGCGCTGGCAGGGGACTCGATCTCGACATCGCCCACCTCCCAATACTCGATGGCTCGCCCGTAAGCCGGAAAGAACGACTCCACCATGGGTTCATGCTCGCGTCGGCTCAAGGCGATGGTTCGATCCGCTTGGGCCAAGTCGGCGGAATGCGCCGCCAGCGGATATCGGAGATCACCGTCGAGAGCGACACCCCGATCCCGAAGCGCTTCCAAGGTCTTCGGCGACAAGGGGCCGGGATTGCGAAAAACGGTAACATCGGGCGCCAATCCCCGTGAATCGGCCCGCCATGCCAAACCGCGAAGCCCTGCCCCATGATTGAAATACTCTTCGCAGAATCGACTCCGGTAGTAATTACCGGTGCATAGAAACAGGATGCGCTTCATTGAGTTGTTCTCACCACAATACGGAACCGCCTTAAACCGGCGCCATCAGCTCAGGGCCGTCGTTGCCAGGCCGGTTGACCGCCAGCCCCACCGGCCAGAGCATCGTACGGTCGGCTAGATACGGCCGCAGCAGCGGCAGCAACTGGACCGGATCCCGTACAGTTGAATCCAGCCAAACGTCATAGGCCGCCGGGTCTAAAATCACCGGCATCCGATCGTGAATCGGAGCAATGGAGGCGTTAGCTTGGGTCACCAAAATCGTGCAGGACTCAACGGCTTGCCCTTCCCGCTCCCAGCGCTCCCATAAGCCAGCAAGCGCGAACGGCTGCTGACCGACCAAGCCGATGCAGTAGGGTTGCTTGCCGCTGTCGATCTGCCGCCACTCGTAAAATCCATCGGCGGGAATCAGGCAGCGCCGCTGGCGGAACGCTTGGCGGTAGGTCGGCTTGTCCGCCACCGTCTCGGCACGGGCATTGATGGTGCTGTATTTCAGGCGCGGTTCCGGCGACCATGCTGGAATCAAGCCCCAACGCAACCACGCCGGTTCCCGTGCGCCGGCGGGAGCGCGAATCGCCAAAATCGATTGATTCGGAGCCACGTTGTAGCGCGGGGCGTAATCCGGGGGAAGCGTCAATCCCAGTTGCTCGGCCAAGATTTGGCCAGCGCTTGCCTGAATGAAACGACCGCACACGATGCAGATCTCCCGTTGGTGTGCTGCCCCAATACTCCTGAAACCCCTGATCAGAAACCGGCAATGACAGGCGACTGTCGTCGCCGGCAAAGCTTGCGTGGATAGAATTGCCTCAGGCAACCCTATCCACAACGCCAATCCTTTACGCCTCTACCACCGGAATCTTGCCGATCCTCGCCTGCCATTCCTTCGGTCCGGTCTTGTGGACGCTGGAACCCTTGGAATCGACCGCCACCGTCACCGGCATATCCTTGACATCGAACTCGTAGATCGCTTCCATGCCGAGATCCTCGAAGGCAAGCACCTTGGCCGCTTTAATAGCCTTGGACACCAGATAAGCCGCGCCGCCAACCGCCATCAGGTACACCGCTCGGTTGTCCTGGATAGCATCGATGGCGACCTGGCCGCGCTCGGATTTGCCAACCATGCCCAGCAGGCCGGTCTGTTCGAGCATCTGGCGGGTGAACTTGTCCATGCGGGTCGCGGTGGTGGGGCCAGCGGGACCGACCACCTCATCGCGCACCGGATCGACCGGGCCGACGTAGTAGATGAACCGGTTGGTGAAATCGACTGGCAATTTTTGCCCCGCGTTCAGCATATCGGTCATCCGCTTGTGAGCAGCGTCGCGGCCGGTCAGTAGCTTGCCGTTGAGCAACAACACCTCGCCGGTCTTCCAGGTTGCCACTTCCTCGCGGGTAACGGTGGCCAAATCGACCCGGCGGGCGTTGGTCGGCGCGTAGGTCAGCTTCGGCCAATCGTCCAAGCTCGGCGGCTCCAGTTTGGCTGGACCGCTACCGTCGAGGTGAAAATGCGCGTGACGGGTCGCCGCGCAGTTCGGCACCATGGCGATGGGAAGGTTGGCTGCATGGGTCGGATAGTCGAGCACCTTCACATCGAGCACGGTGGTGAGGCCGCCGAGCCCCTGCGCGCCGATGCCGAGCGCATTGACCTTCTCGTACAGCTCGATGCGCAGTTCCTCGGCGCGATTCTTAGGACCGCGCGCGATCAATTCCTGAATATCGACCGGCGCCATCAGCGATTCCTTGGCCAGCATGAACGCCTTCTCTGGCGTGCCGCCGATACCGATGCCGAGAATACCCGGCGGACACCAGCCGGCGCCCATCTGCGGCACGGTTTTCAACACCCAGTCCACCAAATCATCGGACGGGTTGAGCATCGCGAACTTGGATTTGGCCTCGGAACCGCCGCCCTTGGCCGCGCAAATCACTTCCACATGATGGCCGGGGACCATTTCGTAATGCACCACGGCCGGCGTATTGTCCTTGGAATTGAGACGCTTGCCGGCCGGATCGCGTAGCACCGAAGCCCGCAGCTTATTGTCCGGGTTGAGATAGGCGCGGCGCACACCCTCATCGACCATCTCCTGCACCGACAGCTTGGCATCCCAATGCACGTCCATGCCGACCTTGAGGAAGACCAAGGCGATACCGGTGTCCTGACAGATCGGGCGATGGCCCTCGGCGCACATCCGTGAATTGATCAGAATTTGCGCGATGGCATCCTTGGCGGCCGGGCTTTCCTCGCGCTCGTAGGCTTGGGCCAACGCCTTGATGTAATCGACGGGATGGTAATAGCTAATGTACTGAAAGGCGTCGGCGATACTCTGGATGAAATCTTCTTGACGAATGGTGGTCATGGTATCTCCTACTAGCGAGGAATCAGGCGCAACCGCGCCCGGAACTTGTGATGGCAGCGGTCATTTTACCGCATTCCAGCGAGCCCGGCGGGGCAGCATTCCAATCGCTTGAGCCCGGCGTAACAGGCACACTTTTTAGTGCTACACCCCTCTAATAGCTTTGCAGTAACCTTACCTCCCCTTGACCACTACCCTATGGCGATATCCCGCCATCTTTACCAGGAACCGTTCGAACATGGCTGACGATTTCAACGAACGCGCCTTGCGCTACCATCGCATGGCTCCCTACGGCAAGATCGAAGTGACCCCGACCAAGCCGCTCGCTAACCAACGCGATCTGGCGCTGGCCTACTCCCCCGGTGTCGCCGCTGCTTGCGAAGCGATCGTGGACGATCCTCGCGAGGTCTCCACCGTCACCGCTCGTGGCAACCTGGTAGCGGTCATCACCAACGGCACCGCCGTGCTCGGTTTGGGCAATATCGGTCCGCTGGCGGCCAAACCGGTGATGGAAGGGAAAGGTGTCCTGTTCAAGAAATTCGCCGGCATCGACGTGTTCGATATCGAAATCAGCGAACACGACCCCGACAAACTGGTCGAGATTATCGCCAGCCTGGAACCCAGTTTCGGCGGTATCAACCTGGAGGACATCAAGGCTCCGGAATGCTTCTACATCGAGCGCCAGTTGCGCGACCGCATGAAGATTCCGGTGTTTCACGATGACCAGCACGGCACCGCCATCATCACCGCTGCCGCCGTGCTCAACGCTCTGTCGCTGGTAAGCAAGGATATTGCCCAAGTGAGAGTGGTCACTTCCGGCGCTGGTGCGGCCGGTATCGCCTGCCTCGATTTGTTGCTCGGCCTGGGCCTGCGGCGGGAAAATGTCATCGTCTGCGACAGCCGGGGCGTGATTTACCAGGGACGCGGCAATCTCGACCCGGAGAAAGCTGCCTACGCCGCCGATACTCCGGCCCGTACGCTGGCCGAAGCTATCGTTGGCGCGGATATCTTTCTGGGACTGTCCAAGGCTGGAGTTTTGACCGGCGACATGGTGAAAACCATGGCCGACAAGCCGCTGATTCTGGCGTTGGCCAACCCAGTGCCCGAGATCATGCCGGAAGAGGCCAAGGCGGTGCGGCCCGATGCGATCATCGCCACCGGCCGCTCCGACTATCCCAATCAGGTCAATAACGTCCTCTGTTTTCCCTATATCTTCCGGGGCGCGCTGGACGTGGGCGCGACCCACATCAACGAAGCGATGCAGCTCGCCTGCGTGCGTGCCTTAGCGGCGCTGGCCCGCGAGCCCCATTCCCACGAGGAAACCGCTGCCTACGGCGATCAAGCCATTACATTCGGTCCCGAGTACCTGATTCCTAAACCGTTCGAACCACGCTTGCTGCTCACCCTGCCCCTGGCGGTCGCTAGGGCCGCGATGGAAAGCGGCGCTGCGACCCACCCGATTTCGGACTTTGCTGCTTACCGCACGCAACTCAGCCAACGGGTTTACCGTTCCGGCTTGATCATGCGACCGGTGTTCGATCGCGCCAAGAGCGATCCCAAACGGGTCATTTACGCCCAGGCCGAAGAAGAGCGGATGCTATGGGCGGTGCAGGGTGTCATCGACGATGGCCTCGCCAAACCGATCCTGATCGGGCGGCGCTGGCGGATCGAGCAACGTATCGTCGAATTGGGCCTGCGCATCCGTCCCGATCAGGATTTCGAGATCATCGATCCTCAGAACAACCCCCACTACGAGGAATGCTGGCAGGAATATCACAAGCTGCGCGGACGCTATGGCGTCGATCCCAACAAAGCCCGGGTTCGGGTCAACACCCGCGCCACCGTGATCGGCGCACTGCTATTACGCCTCGGCTACGGCGATGCCCTGCTGTGCGGACTGATCGGCGGCTATCCCGACCATGTGGAATATATATTGGATATCATTGGCTTGCGCGAAGGAGTCAAGACGCCTGCGGCGATGAACATGCTGATCACCTCGCAAGGGCCGTTATTCTTCTGCGACACCGACATCAACGCCGACCCAACGGCCGACGAAATCGCCGACATCACTTTGCTGGCAGCAGAGGAAGTGGGCCGTTTCATGCCGCCGAAAGTCGCCTTGCTCTCTCACTCCAGCTTCGGTTCGCACAAGTCGCGGCAAGCGCGCAAGATGGCGGAAGCTCTACAGCTGATCCGCCAGCGTGCGCCCGACTTGGAAGTGGACGGCGAAATGCGCGGCGATGCCGCTTTGTCCGAAGAACTGCGCAATCGGACCTTTCTACATTCGCGGCTGAAAGGCGCGGCTAATCTGTTGATTATGCCTAACGCGGATGCAGCGAACATCTCCCACAACCTGTTGAAGGAAGTGACCAACGGCGTATCGGTAGGACCGATCACGCTCGGGCTGGCCAAATCGGCGCATATCCTGACCCGTTCGGCTTCGGCGCGACGCATCATCAACATGACCGCGATCGCCACGGTTGACGCCCAAGATTACGCGCTGCGTCGCTATCGGATTTAAATCCGGGCAAAACTCATTCCCCGCTGGTGGGGACCCAGCGCCGAAGAGAGAGCGCCGCCTCAATACTCAACTGATCGGGGGCAGCAATGACGCTGCCCCTAAAACAGTTCGATATCTTCGTCGCTATCGGAACCGGAACCAAGGTTGGCACCTTTCTGCTTTTTCTCCTCCATCGCCTGAACATATGCAGCCAACGCTTGCTTGATAGTTTTGCCTTGCATAATTGCATCGAACATGATCCGCTCTTCCTCCATGGTATAGCGGGATTTGATCTTTTCCTGCATCCCCATCCACTCGTAAGGGTTATATAACCGCCGTTGATCGGCGATCAAATCCGCCAACGCACTCATGCTGCCATTGACGTGCCCCAGACGCTGAGTCAGCTTATCGTAGAACTGAAAAGCCACAATGGCGGAGCGCATCATCTCGCTCACTGTGTTGCAATTGTCGATGATCGCGGCCTTGGCACCGGTGACTCCCTCCATCTCTGGTAAAGAGGCAGCGGTTCTCTCGATCATCTTGACCTGTCCCATCATCGAAGTGAACGAATTGCTCAATACTTCCACTGACCCATCGCTATCCCGCATCGCCATCTCGATCTGCGCGATGGTCAAAGCCAACATAAGAATAGTCTCGCGGATCTGGGACCAATCAAGATCAGGATTGCGCGCGGTCGAACCCGGCAACTGACTTTCCGACATTTTTGTTTATCCTCCAGCAGTAGCCGACAGTTCATTGGCCCAACCAAGCGCCTGGATTTGCGCCTGATTGACCTGCGAAAGCGACAATCGCGGCAACTCAGCCAACAGTGCAATCACGTCGGCAAATCGATTTTGTTCGAGCGCCCGAACGATACTGAGCAACCGCCCCAGCAGGCCCTCGCCATTTAGCAAAGCGGAGCGCACAGCATCCGCCAGATTTAATTCCACCAGCAAATCCGGCAACGGTATTCCAAACAAGACATCCAGCAACGAAAGCACTCCCACCATAAACGCTTGATCGACTTGCCCGCGATTACCGGGAGCGATGCTGTCCATCATGAGTTCCATCAGCTTGCCCCGAGTCGCGGCCAAAGCGAACAAGGGTTGGCCCGGCGGTGCACCCTCAGCGCGCTGGGTGAACAGTAGCAACTGTAGCCATCGCTGCAATTGCCGTCGCCCCAATATCGTGATCGCATGACGTAAGGAGGCAATCTGAGTGGCCACCCCAAACGCTACCGAATTGACCAACCGCAACAGCTTGTAGGTCAAGTGAGGATAATGCTTGAATTCCTGTTCCAATTCATCCGCTTCCGCATCGCTGATCACCAGTTTGATCAGTCGCAGCACTCCGATGCGGGCAGGATCGATACGACGGCCGACCAAAATCGTCGGTTTAGCGAAATAATAACCCTGAAATAACTCGAACCCCAGTTGCGAACAATGCTGAAATTGCTCACTGTCATCAATCTTTTCCGCCAACAACTTGAGCGGCCAGCGATGCAGATACTCGACGATGGGGGGAATTTCGTCGGCCTGCAAACCGAGTAAATCCACCTTGACGACCTCGACCAGATCCAACACTGGCACTTGTTCCGGTCGCAAGTGGGTGAAGTCATCCAGCGCTAGTCGCATCCCTTTTTGCCGAAGTTCGCGTAGTCGGGTCACGACCGCTGGCGTCAATTGAACGGTTTCCAGGATCTCCAGCACCACTCGGTCTCGTGGTAGCAATTCCACGAGTTCGCTGGCCAAGAACCGCTCATCCACGTTGATATAACCTGAATAATTACCCAGCACGTTGGCCAGCCCCATTTCGACAAACGCCCGGACCACTACCTCGGCCGTCGCCCTGAAATTATCCTCGATCAGTGCAGCGTTACTACCACCTGAGGCTCTGAATAACAATTCATAGGCAACGATCTGCTGAGTACGATCAAGGATGGGTTGCCGCCCGAGAAAAACGGCATTATCGATATTATCGGTTTGCGGGATTGTCAACGCGTATTCCTTTGATACGAGCCGATACACTATTAAAGATTAATGTAGTCCCGATAAGACCAGGCACCAAGCGTCAATCCTCCGACGGAGGACATGTCAATCTCTCGCCGGCCCTAGGGACCACCTCTTGCGAAAACCAGTTTATTTTCAAAAAAATATTCTAATTCAACAGGTAATAATAAGACTGGTTTGCTGGACGCTCCAATCTAGCGGTATACTTGATCAAGCATAGTTGAGTATCGCAAGGAGCGTTCCGACTTTGGTTTCGGAGCGCTTCCCGTGCCAGGCTTCGCCGGTCGCTCGGCGTTCGAGTCACGGCCATCAGGTCATCGATGCACGCCCACCACTCAGATCAAATCGTGAAAGTAGAGTTCGTGCTCGACATCGAGATCGGCTGCTACCCAATCTTTTTCATAGTTGTCGGACGAGCGTGATGCGGCATTCCTCAGCAGGGGCGCCTACACTTAACGATTGGAAACTGCTTCCCCGGCCAAGACCGGACCGGCACACACGGCGCCTACCCGATTCGATTTCCGGCGTGAATTGACTGATAAACAGTAAGGAAATCCGAGATTTTCTGGATGTCTGATACCAAGAAAACGAGAAATCGCATGACCGAATTGAGGAATGATCGCCTGTTGCGAGCGCTGTCGCGGCAACCGGTTGATCTCACCCCGGTCTGGCTGATGCGCCAAGCGGGCCGCTATCTGCCGGAATATCGTGCCGCTCGCGCCCGTGCTGGCAGTTTCCTGGCGCTATGTCAGACCCCGGAATTGGCCTGCGAGGTCACTTTGCAACCGTTGGAGCGGTTTCCGCTGGATGCGGCGATTTTGTTTTCCGACATCCTGACAATCCCCGATGCGATGGGGCTCGGTCTGTCGTTCAGTGAAGGTGAAGGGCCGATTTTGGCGCATCCGGCCCGGTCGCGGGCCGATATCGACCGATTGGGCGTACCCGACCCCGAGCTTGAATTACGCTACGTGATGGACGCGATCCGGCTGATTCGCCGAGAATTAGCCGGCCGAGTTCCCCTGATCGGGTTCGCCGGGAGCCCATGGACGCTGGCGACTTACATGGTCGAGGGCGGTTCCAGCAAGGATTTTGCCCGCATCAAAGGCTTGCTTTACGATCAACCCGATCTGCTCCACCGATTGTTAGCCGTCACCACCCAAGCGGTGACAGCCTATCTAAACGCGCAAGTGGCCGCCGGTGCCCAAGCCCTGATGATGTTCGATACGTGGGGCGGCATTCTGTCATCGCGTGCCTATCGCGAGTTCTCGTTGGAATACATGGCGCGAACCGTCGCCGACCTGACACGCCAGGTTGGCGATCAACGAATACCGATCATTTTGTTCACCAAAGGCGGCGGCGCTTGGCTAGAAGATATCGCCGCGACCGGTTGTGACGCGGTAGGCGTGGATTGGACGGTCGATCTAGGCCAGGCCCGGCAGCGAGTGGGATCGAAAGTGGCGTTGCAAGGCAACCTCGACCCTGCGGCACTGGCTGCCACGCCCGAGCGTATTCGCGCGCAAGTTGATCAAGTGCTTGCCGATTTCGGCTGCGACTCCGGTCATATTTTCAATCTCGGTCACGGCATTCAACCTTGGACCGATCCCGAGCACGTCCGGGCGTTGGTAGAGGCCGTGCATGAATCAAGCGCGGCCTATCATGCTGGAGCCGTCGCGTGAACGGCAGAGAGTAACGCGCATGGTGAACCCCCGACCGGTCAGCAACCGCATCTTGTCCTCTGGTGTTGTCGTCGTCCATTGGAAGCAGGATCATTACCATTACCTGCTGCTGAGGGCTTACAACTATTGGGATTTTCCCAAGGGGGTGGTGGAAGTCGACGAATCGCCCTTGGAAGCGGCCATTCGCGAAGTGGAAGAAGAAACCACGCTGACCGGACTGCGCTTTCGGTGGGGCGATGTGTACCGGGAAACCCATCCTTACAACCAGGGCCGCAAGGTGGCACGTTATTACATCGCCGAATCGGCGACGACCGAGATTCACTTACCCACCAATCCGCAACTCGGCCGACCCGAACACAGCGAATTCCGCTGGGTCGATCACGCCGAGGCTTGGAGCCTATTAACCCCACGAGTCCGAGCGATCTTGGAGTGGACGGACAGTATCATGGCCCGGCCCACTCGGCAGCGTTGACAGGGTATTTCGACCGAAAGCTGGCCAAAATATGGATTCCCGATTTTCATGAAATTGTCTTTCCCCGGCAACCACCTCGTCTAAGGAGTCCTCCGATGCCTCAGCCTTACCAGACACTTCCGTTTCACCACCTCGAAAGCGGTGCGGGTTACTTTCGCCCGCAGCAGCAGCTGCCCGAGGTCGTCACCGAGGACAATCCCGCCACTAGCGTCATGACCGATCTGAGCCAGGTCACGGCTTACACGACGGAACTTGACACTCCGCTGGCCAAGGCGCTGGAAATCATGGTGAAGCGCGGCGTTCGCATGTTGCTGGTACGCAATACCGACGGGCAGATCGTTGGGTTGCTGACGAGCCGCGACATCGAAGGAGACAAACCCAACCGCATCCTGGCCAAGGCCGGCGGTACCTGGGAGGATTTGCTGGTCGCCGATATCATGACACTTCAGCCCAAGCTGGAAGTGTTGTTGATGGAAGATGTATCACAGGCGCGGGTCGGTGACATCATCGCCACCTTGCGTCAGGTCAATCGCCAGCACGCCATGGTGCTAGACACCGATCCTCAGACCGGCAAGCCGGCGGTGCGTGGGCTTTTCTCTTTGTCACAGATTGGCTTGCAGCTCGGTCTGGACATTGATCGCTCGCACCACCCGACGACTTATTCCGACCTGGAAAAGGCGAGAGTGTCTCAATAAGTTATGATAGATCGACTTTTGGGCGACAACCCATCGAGATAAAAATAAGAAAAATCAAAAAATAAGATACCCCTCTGAGGCAACATTTCTTCGGGCCAGATTTCATCCGCCGGATCGCGCTTCGTCGATCCGCCTTCCTCAACCTGGACGGACCTCCAGCGTATCCCGCAGCAAGCGCGGATCAACGGCCTCGGCAATTACGCCATGACCTAGAGCGCGCAGCAGGATGAATCGCAGCTGGCCTTCCTTGACTTTTTTGTCTACCGCCATCAGCCGCAGGAAATCGTCAGCAGTCAATCCCTCTGGCGCGTTCAGCGGCAACCGGGCGCGGGCGAGCAGCGTCCGGACCCGCTCGACCTGCTCCCCTTTCAGCCAACCCAGGCGCGCCGACAGGTCAGCCGCCAGATTCATTCCCACCGCCACCGCCTCGCCGTGCAGCCATTCACCGTAACCCATTCCGGTTTCGATGGCATGGCCGAAGGTATGACCGAGATTGAGCAAGGCACGCTCGCCGGTCTCCCGTTCGTCGGCGGCGACGATGTCGGCCTTATTGCGGCACGAGCGTTCGATCGCTTCGGTCAGGGCTGCGGCATCGCGGGCTAGCAGCTGTTCGATGTGATTCTCCAGCCATTCCAAAAACGGCAAATCGCGAATCAAACCGTACTTAATGACTTCGGCCAGTCCGGCGCTGAGTTCGCGGTCCGGCAGAGTCTTTAATGTATCGGTGTCAGCCAGCACGCAGCGAGGTTGATAAAAGGCACCGATCATGTTCTTGCCAAGCAGATGGTTAACGGCAGTCTTGCCACCGACCGAGGAATCGACCTGCGCCAGCAAAGTGGTGGGAATCTGGATGAAGTGGACGCCGCGCTGATAGCAGGCTGCGGCAAAACCGGCCATGTCGCCGATCACCCCGCCGCCGAGGGCGACGAGGGTGCAATCGCGGTCGAGACGATGGCTCAACAAGGCGGTAAAGATTTCGTCAAGCGTCTCCAGCGTTTTGTACTGCTCACCATCGGGCAAGACCACGGCTTCATGGCGCAGCCCGGCCAGTGCGGCACGGACGCGGTCGAGGTAGAGCGGCGCGACGGTGGTATTACTGACCACTAGCACTTGTCGGCCCGGAACATGCGCCCGCAGCAAATCGGGCCGATCCAGTAGGCCGGGACCGATGTATATCGGATAGCGACGGTCGCCGAGTTCGACATAAAGCGTTTTCATGATGGATGATCGTTTGGTAAGAGTTTCAAGGTTGATCGCATTCCAAACAGCGCAGCATTTCGCGCAAGATTTGTTTGAGGGACCGATCTTCGGTGGAAACGATGTGGTCGGCCACCTCACGGTAAAGAGGATCGCGCTGCTCGAACAATTGCGCCAACCGTGACCGAGGGTCGGCGGTTTGCAGCAGCGGCCGGTTGCCGTCGAGCTGGGTACGACGAAACTGCTCGTCCACCGAAGCGCAAAGATAAAACACGATGCCACGCCCCGCCAAACAGCGGCGGTTGTCGGGATTAAGCACAGCGCCACCACCGGTGGCGAGGACAATATTTTGACGCTGGGTCAGTTCGGCGATGACCGTTTTCTCGCGGGCTCGGAAACCGGCTTCGCTCTCCAGTTCGAAAATGAGCGGAATACTGGCTCCGGCGCGCTGTTCGATCTCCTGATCGCTATCGACAAAATCCCGTTGCAACACTTGCGCGAGCCGACGGCCGACCGTGCTCTTACCGGCACCCATCGGGCCGACCAGGAAAACAGGAGGAATGACAGGGGGCATCATGACGAAAAATCTGCAAACGACCGAAAAGCGGGTTTCACGACCCATTGTAGTCAAAATTTCGACTCGATTATCCCTTTCAGTTGGCTAAGCGGATCGACTCGGACCGGCGAATCCAATCAGCGTTGGCACCTCGTTTGCTTTACAGTGGCTTCAAAACTAATGATGCTATACTTTGCTTTGGAAAAAGGGGGACGACGCGGCTCGCAGAACCGCGCCTTCCAAACAAGGCGTATAGGGTGCAATGCCTCAAAAATGAGGAGCTTTTGATGAGAGCAAAAATCCAATTCTTGTCCACGTCGTTCCTGCTGATTTTTCTAGGGTTAATATTTTCGATAAACTTAGCGTTTGGCGCTTGCACCGACCCATTAAAACCGGTAGCGGTGCCTAGCGTGATCGGAAAAGCTCAAGCCGACGCTGTGAGTGCTATCTTAGGCGCTGGACTTGGCGTGGGGACCGTGACCACGCAAGTCACCTCTGCAAGTCCTGCTGGAACTATTATTAGTCAGTCGCCAACGGCCTCCTTGCCGAGCGATGATCCAGCTCCTGATACATGTGTATCCGCTACCACCCAAGTCAACTTGATCGTAGCCATAAATCCGCTAATTACCGTTCCAAATGTGATTGGCAAACCACAGCAAGAGGCCACATTAACCATCAACAATACTTGCTTGCCTACCAATCCCACCCTGTGCCTGAAAGCCGGCACTCTTACCCAGGCAGCTAGCTCCACCATTCCCAAAGGTAACGTCATCAGCCAGGATCCCGCCGCCGGCTTTCAGACTCCCGCCGGCTCCGCCGTCAACCTTGTTATCTCTTCGGGTCCCGCGTTGCTGGCAGTTCCGGATGTAGTCGGTAAAACTCAACTGGACGCCGAGGCGCTGATCAAGAGCACCTGTGTGACCGGCACTACTCAGTGTCTACGAGTCGGTACTGTCACCCAAGCTACCAGCGAAACCGTCGCTGCTGGCAGCGTAATCAGCCAAGATCCCCCTTCTGGCTTCCAGGCTGCCATCAACACCGCCGTCAACCTCGTCGTCTCGTCCGGGAAGGCGCCGGTCACAGTACCCAACGTGGTCGGCCAAGCCCTGGCCAGTGCCCAAACCGCGCTTGAAGGCGCAGGCTTTAAACTCGGCACCATTAGCCAGGCTTCCAGCGAGACCGTTGCCGCCGGTGTTGTCATCGGCCAAAATCCCAGTGGTGGCTCTCAAGCGGCTCCAGGATCCCTCATCAACGTGACCATCTCCTCGGGTCCCGCCAAACCGAGCACGCCCACGGTAACACCTGGCGATATCGAGGTTCCGGACGTGGTTGGCTTGAGCAAGACCGCCGCCACCGCTGCTATCCGCAATGTCGGGCTACTCGTCGGTGCCACCATCTCGAAATTTGACGACAGTGTTCCCGCCGGCAACGTGCTCGACCAGAGTCCAGCGGCCGGCAGCAAGGTGGCAGCTGGTACCGCCGTCAGCCTGACCGTCTCCTTGGGTCCGGCAGGCGTTGTCAAAGTTCCGGACGTGACGGGCCTGTCGGCGGAAGCTGCTCGATCGGTCCTGCAAACCGCCGGCCTCACCGTGGGTAATACGCTGACCCAGCCGGACCCGAGCACCCCGTCCGGCAACGTGATCAAGACGGACCCGGTGGCTGGCACTCAAGTCGAGGCCGGCTCTGCCGTCGACTTGATCGTCTCCACCGGTCTTTCCCAAGCGCAACAATGCACCGTGCCTGATGTCGTTAACCAGACGGTCGATGATGCCCGCCAAATCCTGTTCGCGACCTGCCTGTCGGAGATCGGCTCCACCACCGTGCGCAGCGATCCTGAAATTCCAGCCGGTAAGGTTGCCGCTCAAGTTCCGACCGCCGGAACCTCGATCGGCTACAACACCACGGTCAATCTGGTCGTATCCTCTGGCTCGCAGCCGCCGGTCGTCGCCCCGCGCGTAGTCGGGTTGACCTTGGCTGATGCGACGGTTGTAATCAATAATGTCGGTTTGACGGTCGGTTTCGTGTCCCGCCAAACCAGCAACACCGTCGAGGAAGGCCGCGTTATCAGCCAGAATCCGCTGATGACCGCTTCTGTGCCAGTGGGCTGGCCGGTCAACCTGGTGGTATCGCTGGGACCGATTCCCGAAGATCCAGCCGCCCGCCCGCAAACTCTGGTTCCCGACCTCACGGGCCTCACACTGGCAGCGGCTACTACCAAGCTGATCGAAGCTAACCTACAGGTCGGCCTGGTGTCCAACCAGCGCAGCGCGGAAGTACCGGCCGGACAGGTCATCCGCCAAAGTCCAGCATCGGACTCCACGGTCGCGATCAGTAGCAAGGTCAATCTGGTGATGTCTTTCGGTCCCTACGCCTACGGACTATTCAGTGGCCCGGCCTACATCACCAATTACGCCGGCGGCACGGTTTCCATCCTGAACCCGGAAACCAATCAAGTCGTGGACAACATACCGGTCGGCATCAGTGGCAGCGGCCCCAGCGGTATCGCGGTCCATCCAGATGGAACCAAGCTTTACATCGCCAACCGCCCACGGTTCGGCCAGAGCGCCGGTACGGTTTCGGTCATCGATCTGATTGAGCGCAAGGTAGCCACCACCATCTCGGTCGGCGTGGCGCCGTTGGGTATCGCTCTCAACCCCACCGGCGAACGGCTGTTCGTCGCCAACGAGGGTAGCTTCAGCCTCTCGGTGATCAATACTAGCACCAACCAGCCGTTCATCGACCTCAACGTGCCCAACTTGAGCGCGAACTCTTACCCACGCGGTATAGCTGCACATCCCAATCCGTTGCGGCCGTTGGTCTACGTGACCAACCGGACGGTCAACTCGTTCTCGGACGACGAAACCAACCCCTACGTCGATCAATGTGATGCGCTGGTGGCCCGCCCGCCGGTCAACGTCAACCCTGATCAGTGTGTTGGCTCCTTGTCGATTTTTGACGCTGATCTGAAGACGCAAGTCGGCTCGGTCGCGGTTGGCTCGGCGCCCGAAGGCGTGGCAGTCCATCCGGATGGCTCGCTGGTCTACGTGGCCAATTCCGGCGACCGAACTGTTTCGATCATGGAAACGGTGTTCAACCGGGTGATCGGCGTCATCACGCTGGACGAGTTCGGCGGCGCGCCGCAACCCCTGGTACCGCGCGGTGTTACGGTCAGCCCGGACGGCAACCGACTGTACGTCACCGATGGCGCTGGTAATCGTTTGTTCGTGATCGACACGACCGCGAATCATGCCGTGGTCGATATCATCCCGGTTGGCAAGAAGCCCTACGGCGTCGCGGTCAGTCCAGACAGCAAGCGGGTCTACGTCGCTAACACCGATGACAACACGGTTTCCGTGGTCGATAGTCAAAGCCATGCGATCATCGCCACGATACCGACGGGATTGGGGCCGTGGGCCTTCGGACAATTCGTGGGACCGCTCGCAACCGTGGCGACGCCGACCCTGGATCCTTCCAGCGGCGCATTTCCGGGCAACGTGACGGTCAAGATCAGCACCACGACAGCAGGGGCCTCTATCCGCTACACCACGGATGGCACTACACCGACTTCTACCGTCGGAACTCTGATCGGTAACGGGGAATCCGTTGCGCTCGCGGCGAACACCGCGAACGTCAAGATTATCCTGAAAGCGATCGCCTTCAAGGATACGTGGGCCGATTCAGAGGTCGTGGAAGGAACCTATATGCTCAATAGTTGGCTGTTCGGGGGCGATAACGCCGACCCCTGAACCAGTCTGAATCATCCGACACAGGCCGCGAGTCACATCGCGGCCTTTTTTGTAAGGCGGGGAAAACCAATGGAAATAAAGACCTGCCAAAAACAAATAGCGGCGATGAATGATATCGCCGCTAGCTCAAACGCGCTTATTGGAACTCCATCGATTTATGAGTAACAGCATGAATTGATGCAGATTGTGGCGAATAGAAAAACAAGGCTATCATCAACACTGATAGCATTTTCTCTTCTTCGTACCTCCCTCCCACCAAGTATCACAACATATGCCATACAATGTGAATTGATTTGGGTTAATTTGGCCCATCTCAGAACCAGCCGTTTTGGTAGTAGCTTTTTGGCGCTCTTCTGCTCCAATACCAGCATTACGATCAACGCCTAGGGCCAAGTTAGGTAAATGATTCATGACAACTCCTTGAAATTATGCACCATTGATATTGCTCATGGTTCATGGACGAACGTACACAAACCAGGAACGCACTTTACCAACCATCACCGGAACGACATCGCCTACGTCGACTGTAAATAAATACACTTTGCTGGCCTGTTCAAATATCTTGCTAGGATTAAAAAAGGTCAGCTTGACATCCCAGCAATCCGATTCAGGCCGACAAACCGGACTTCGTTCCACCTCGTACTTGCCAAGTACGAGGTTTTCCTTAATAGCTTCCTTGAACACTTGTGCGACCAGCATGGCATTAGTAGCGGAGTAATTGAGCGCCCGATCCTGAGGAGAGATACCCAGATTGCGCAATTCCTCGTAGGCTCGAACAAAAAAATTACCGACTCGCTCCTTACATCTTGCAAGTTCATCCTGTTCGGATTCGCTATACCCTAGTTCTTTTGAAACAAGGTCGATCAATTGGTCAGTTCTCCAACTGTACATGCCGCGCCGATCCGGCTGAATAACTGGCACTACTTGCCCGTTCATCAATCGCACATTACCTGCGATGCGGCCAGGGATTGATACACGCTCCACGGCATTATCGAGTTGTTGATGTAGAAAATCACGCAGCCGCTCATAAATTTCCCTTGCGAAAGCGCCACAAGATTTTATTGCATAAATAGGAGTGGCATCGAGGTTCAGCGTCCAAATAATGGCGGCAGCCTCCCAAGAATTATCCTGAAGATAGCTTAATAGTTGCGCCGGATCGTGAGGGTTTGGATCAAAGCCAGGAGCTGGCTGCTGCATGTGCTGGCGGATGGAATCACGACGCGCCTCGGTTCCAAAATCATAGCCCAGCTTTCCCAAGGCGAATACCCATTGCATCAGTCCGCCGCCACAATTGCAGTCGATGCCAACGGCAGTTCGGGGTGCGCCCTCGATCAATGAGGTTCCAGTAGTAAACGCGGAAGCATCCATTGAAAAGGGCAGGTATCGATCTGTCGAGATCTGCGCCGGTTCGTTGGAAAAATATATCTGGGATGACTTGCCAGGGTGGTCAATATCGGCAGTTGGTTGCCCGATCACTGGTGTTTCGGTTACGTTTGGCATCGTACTAACTCCTTGAAACATGAGCGATTTCGCCCCATCAATATTAAGTCGCCCAGCCAACAGACGGCGACAGTCTGGCGCAGATTGTGCTTCGCAGCCCGTCGCGCTGCGCAGGATCGCCTCTCGTATCGCGCGAAGATTGGGCCGAAACCCACGTTCGAGTTGCAAGCTTGCCAGCAGGGCGACGACCCCGGAAACAATCGGGGTGGCATAACTGGTGCCACTGCTGATGGCGATATCACCGCCGCTATTCGCGGTCGGAATGTTTTCGCCGAGGGCCAAGATACCCTGGGTTCGGTATTTCTCGCCCCAATTGCTGAACTCCAAAGGCACACCTTGGCTATCCATCGCCCCCACCGCCAACACCGAGGGTAGTGCGGCTGGGATGGAGAGGCCATCATGGCCCTCGTTACCGACGGCGGCCACGATCAGTACATTGCAGGCGACGCAATCGTTGACAGCCTTGACTAATAGCGGATGGGCAACTCCGTCAGCGGAATACTGGCCTAAGCTGATATTGATAATATTGGCGCCCGCCTGAACAGCCAACGCAATCGCTTGAGCTAACCCAAGCTGCGAATAGGAAGCGAACGAACCATCAGCCCTATCACTGATGACAGGTACAATCAGGCCACGGCAACGGGGGGCGATACCTTGGATATACCCATTGCGCTGACCCAAAATAATACTAGCGACTTGGGTACCGTGGCATAAAGCAAAGCCTCGACCCACGCTCGTATCGCTGGTACTTGCTAAAGCGAGCTTCGCGCCAACCAGGGCCGGATGAGTGCGATCAATTGGACCATCCAAGAAAGCAATGAGGATACGAGGGTCGCCGAGAGTTTCAGCCCAGAGCGCCCGAAGACCTGCTATTTCCTCGATATCGGTGGCGGTGATACTTGCGCGATCCACTAATTGCATCGCTTTAGTCCAGATTAGTCGGAAATACGGACCAGTTAGAAGTTGAGCGTAAATTTCGAAAGAATCAGACGCTCAGGAATGAAGCGAGGATTTTCCGTTTCAGGCGATAACAGATCGGATATTTCTTCATAGGAAAATTTTCTATCGAGTAAGTTACTTACCTCCAAGCTGACGATACCTCGCCGCTTGGGAAATCGATAACCGATCACCACATCGAGCAGGATGAAATCCTCGCTGCCAGACACGCTTTTTAAATCATCTCCCGATAAAAATCCTGTCTTATCGACTTCTTGGTGGACATATGTCATTCCAAATCCACTGAAAAAACCTGATGGATTAAAATACCGAACAGTCAGCGGCACGCTAGTAGTATCGACTTGATAGGTACCAGGAATAGATGGCTGATTCACTATTTTGGCGAGATCATCAGATAAACGAAATTCTCCATCCACAAAGATTTTATCAAGTCGATATTCACCCCGAATCGCCCATTGGGGGTGTGGTGTCCAATAGAAATACCCAAAATATAATCTCTCCCGCCCATCAAGGAAATCAAAATCCATCAAATCTTCGTTGAAATCTGGAATCTCCAGATCGCGTCTGGTTCCCTCCACGCCCACATAAAATCCATCGGCAAGGAGAAAATCCAGACCAACGCCATAATGTTCGGCTATAGTTCCATTCGCTCCATCAAATAATTGATTGAAACCCACAATTTGAGTAGGCTCAATGGTTTGCTGAACCACTAACCTCGGCTTCAAGGTTCTAAAAGCAGCCAATCTCAATTGAGCATTGTCGGCGATATGCCATTGTAAGCCAAATTTTGGATTGATTTTATCGAGATCAAGACGTTGGTTCTCGGATTGTTCGAGGGCGTTGTAGCTCAAACCAAAGGTCCAGATTAGATTTTCTGGTGTGGTGAAATTGGCGTAAGTATACGCATTCCGCTGTTTTGCCGTGAAACCCGATTCAGATGAGCTTCCCCAGTGATCGATATCATAGCCTCCGATACCTGTTATCAAATTAAACGGGTTGGATCGAAATAGATATTGAGCCTCGATTTGATAGCCTTTATCGTTACTATTATGCTCTTCTTCCTCACGATTACCGTGGATTACCGAGAAAATCACATCGGATTGTGGCGAAGCCACGAAATGCGCTCCAAACCGGGCGGTATCTTGTTGAACCGTAGAGCGCAAGTTCCTCTCGAAGCTATCATCGAACCGCAATCCTAGATCGCCACTTTCAGTTTCCCGCCGACGATACTCAGCTTGCAAGTTGAGCTGAGGCATTACCGCAACTTGTACAAAAGCGTTGTAAATATCGTGCTGGAGATCGGCATTTTCCCGAAAGCCATTGGTTTCATAATGATATTGACCGAAGCTGTAGGATAGCTTCCCTTCCAGACCTGATAGCACCGCCTCCTCTCCTAAGGTACTGTTATTCCCACCAACGCCGGAAACTAAAACCTGCGTTCGATCACGCTCGAATAGCGACGTGTATTCATTGAATGTGGCAGCGCCAAACCCATTGATGATTTTCAAGTTGGTTTCACTGAGGCTCGGCTGTATCGGGTTGATGTTGATTGGCTGTAAAAGTTGAGCTTGCAGCAACTCGCTGACCCGCGCGATTTCATGGCGTGGTCGATACGCATAGCTATCCGACAAGAAACGATGCGCCGAATAATTCGCTGGGTCGAGAGTCAACGATTTAGAAGCTTCGATCTGGGCAAGTTGCTCGAAACCCAGATCATCATAAATACGAGCCAAACTCGCTTCGCGGGCGGCCAAATCCTCGTCCAGTAGCAGCTTGGAGCGATAGACGGCGCGGTTGTGGTTCAAGTCGATGGAGGTTTGCAGATCCTGTACGGCCTCGACGGGGCGGTTGACGCTCTGCTGGCGGATGGCGTTGTAGAAGTAGGGCGTGGGGTCGCGGGGGTCGAGCCGCTGGGCGGCTTCTAGGTATTTGCGCGCGAGCCGGTTGTCTCGGGTTTCGTAGTACGCTTTGCCCAGGTAGCTGTTGTAGAGCGAGACTTTGGGTTCGAGTAGGGTGGCCTTTTCGAGTTCGGCGACGGCGGCGGCGGTCCGGTTTTGCCGGAATAGGATGAGCCCTAGGCCAAGATGGGGTTCGCCGAGGGTCGAGTCGTGGGCGATGGCGTGCTCAAACGCGGCGGTCGCGTCGGCCCGTCGGTTGCGCGCCAGTTGTAGGAAGCCCCAGGTGGAGTTGACTAGGGCGTCTTGTGGGGCGCGCTGCCGGGCCCGTTCGGCGAGGGCGAGGGCGTCTTCGGTTCGGCCCATGCCAAACAGTAGGCGGCTTTCCTGGATCAGGGCTTGTGGGTCGTCGGGGGCGAGTGCGACGGCTTGGCGGGCGCTGGCCAGGGCGCCGTTGAGGTCGAATTCGGCTTGTTGGACCCAGCTGAGACTGAGATGGGCGATGGGGGCGGTGGGGTCGGCCGTGACGGCTCGCTCGGCGGCCGTGCGCGCGGCGTCCTTGCGGTTTTGCACCAGGGCGACTACGGCTCGCAGGCTGTAGGCGGTGGCGTCGTTCGGGTCGAGCGCTAGGGCTCGGTCGAGCGCTTGCTGGGCTGCGGGAACCCGGCCACGCAGGAGTTGGTCGCGCGCGGTCTGGGTCCAGTATCGGGGGTTGCTTGGGTCGGTCCGCCCGCCGCCGGCTGTGCCGGCCGCCGGTAGCTCGGGGTAGTAGAGCGACCATTGCACCGCGTCTAGCGGGTCGAGCAGGATGCCCTTGCGGGGCGCTTCGCCCCGTCGGGCCGTCGCTTGCTCGTGGGCGGCAACCTGCACGCTGCCCTGCGCGTTGTGAAATTCGACCAGCCCTTCCAGCACCGCTAGCCGTGCTACCTCCCCCGGCCCAACCGCTAAATTAAATTCAGTCCCCCGAATCGTGGCGGTCGCGAGTATGCTCCGTACTTCCAAAGATTCGTTGTTGCCGCGAATCCACACCTCGCCGCCCTGTAGGTGAAGAATATTTCGCAAAGGCGCACCCGAAGCAGGAGCCAAACCACCTTCGGCGACGATCTGCTTGAGTTCCAGTTGGCCGTTGGCGTTCATTTTAAGCTGCGAGCCATTGACCAGCCGCAGAGCGATACGACCATCCTCGGCGGTCCTGATCACGTCGCCAGCCGCCAGTGTCGCGCCGGCCCCGAGCGGCTGCCAGCGTCCGTTCCGCAACACTTCCGCCACACCAACCACGCTTACGACCTCTCCGGCGTCTTCCGCCACTGCCGGACGGAGCATGAGTAGTAGTATCACCATCACCAACCAGAGCAACCCAGCGTAATACTGGCGACTCCCCCCTGCAAGACGTTGATTCGGCACTACCAGAGCAGCGCCTTTAAAACAACGGCAGATACGCATTATCGTTATTCCCCCAAAAAATGGGCTTGGCCTGATCAATACATAGTTCATTGTATCGATAATACAACCCCGCACTTCTGTCAGGATAAAGTAACAAAATAAGAAGCAATAAGAACACCATAAATTGAAACAATCCAGCAGCGAATCGGGATGTAACCCTAACCTGATAAAAACCAAACGCGACATCTAGTGGAACAAGCGAGCGTATTTGATGTTTCAAAATGAAACGATGATTTATACAATATTTTCACTATTGAAACATCTAATTAACCCCTTTCGCGGCGAATCATCAAAGACATTCAGGTGAACTGTTCGATGATGCCGATATGGTGGGGATACTGCCGGACGAGTGCCGACCGATTCGCCAACTCAAAATCGGCGAAATCGAAACCGGGCGCCACGGTGCAACCGACCAAACTGAAACCGGCGGGATCGTCCACGGTCGCCCCAAACCAACAACCGGCGGAGATCGAAAGTTGAAACTGCTGACCGAGAGTTGGATCGTGGCCCAGCAACCGGGCCGCATATTGGCCTTCGCCATCCAGAACATGGACGGTCAGCGGCGAGCCGGTATAAAAATGCCAGAGTTCGTCGGATTTCAGCCGATGCAGGCGGGACCGCTGGCCACCTTTGAGCAGATAGTAAATCGCGGTCGCTACCGGGCGTGGTCCCGCCCGATCCGGCAAGGCCAGCGTCAACTCGGCTGTGTAACTGCGCCGGAAATAGCCTCCTTCGGGATGCGGTTCGAGTTGCAGATAGGCGATCCACTCCTCGGCGGTCATGCCACACGATCTCCACACGCCGGACAAGCCGGATCGCGCCGCGCTTTCATCGCCCGCCATTCCATACGGGCCGCGTCCAGCAGCAGCAAGCGGCCGTCCAGCGTTTCGCCGAGGCCGGTCAACACCTTGATCGCCTCCACCGCCTGAATGCTGCCGATGATCCCGACCACCGGCGCGAGCACGCCGGTCTGAGCGCAGGTTTCCGGAGGCATTGCGGCATCGCGGTACAGGCAGCGGTAACAGGCGCCCTCCCCATCCGGCCGCCAAACCAATACTTGACCTTCCAACCGGATCGCCGCTCCGGATACCAGCGGCACCTTGGCCCGGACGCACGCGGCGTTGATCGCCAGTCGGGTCAGCAGATTGTCGCTGGCATCCACCACCACGTCGGCCTGCTGGACTCGCTCCAGCAATTCGGCATCGTCCAGCATTTTCGGAACGGTGATGATTTCCACCAGCGGATTCAGCGCCAACAGCGTATCGCGGGCTGATTCGACCTTGGGCCGGCCGATATCCGCCGTGCGGTGGACGATCTGCCGTTGCAAGTTGGAGAGGTCTACCTTGTCGAAATCCACCAGCGTCAACCGCCCCACGCCGGCCGCTGCCAGATACATCGCCACCGCCGATCCTAACCCGCCCAGCCCGACGATCAAGACACGGGAGCAGCGCAACCGCTCTTGACCTTCAATATCGAATTCCGGCAACAGAATTTGCCGGCTATAGCGCAACAGTTCTTCGTTGGTCATCACAGCTCCAATCGATGAGGGAACGCCTGCGATTGTAGAGAGATGAATCGCGTGCTCGCACCCTCGTCCACCCCGGCAAGCTGATAAACTGGGCCCACTATGCTGACTCTGCGCCAACTCTCTCTGCAACGCGGCGGCAAGCCGCTGTTCGAAAACGTGTCGCTGACGGTTTATCCCGGCTGGAAAGTCGGGGTGATCGGTGCCAACGGCAGCGGCAAATCCAGCCTGTTCGCCTTGCTGCGCGACGAATTGCACCCCGATGTCGGCGATCTCGACCTGCCGCCGCGTTGGACCGTCGCCCACGTCGCGCAAGAAACCCCGGCCTTGCCGGCTCCGGCGCTGGAGTTCGTGTTGGACGGCGACGCCGAACTGCGCCAGATCGAGCGCGATTTGCAAGCGGCCGAAGCCGCTCACGACGGGGTGCGGCAAGCCGAGTTACACGCCCATTTCGATGCCATCGACGGTTACAGTGCCCGCGCTCGCGCCGGTAAACTCATGAGTGGCCTAGGCTTTGCCACCGATCAACTGGAGCGGCCGGTCGCGGAATTTTCCGGCGGCTGGCGGGTGCGGCTGAATCTGGCGCGAGCGCTGATGTGCCGCTCCGATCTGCTGCTGCTGGACGAGCCGACCAACCACCTCGATCTCGACGCCGTGCTGTGGCTGGAGCAGTGGTTGCGCGGCTATCCGGGCACGCTGCTGTTGATTTCCCACGACCGCGACGTGCTGGACAACGTCGCCGACCACATCGCCCACATCGACCAATGCCGTATCACGCTTTACCCCGGCCATTACACTGCGTTCGAGGAACAGCGCGCCGCCCGACTGGCCCTGCAACAAGCGGCCTACGAAAAGCAGCAGCGAGAAATCACTCATCTGGAAAGTTTCATCGCTCGCTTCCGCGCCAAGGCCACCAAGGCCAGACAAGCCCAGAGCCGCATCAAGGCGCTGGAGCGGATGGAACGCATCGCCGCCGCCCACGTCGATTCGCCGTTCGAGTTCGGTTTCGCCGCGCCGGAGCGGCTGCCCAACCCGTTGCTGGCGGTCGAAAAAGTTGCCGCCGGCTACGGCGAGCGGCGAATACTAGACAGGGTCGATCTGGTCATCGGTCCCGGCACCCGGCTTGGTCTGCTCGGACCGAACGGGGCCGGCAAGTCCACGCTCATCAAACTGCTGGCGGGAATGCTGCGGCCGCTGGCCGGACGGATCGAAATCGGGCAAGGCTTGGCGGTCGGTTATTTCGCCCAGCATCAGTTGGAACAGTTGCGGCCGGACTGGAGCGCCTTGCGGCACCTGCAACAGTTGGACGAACGCGCCAGCGAACAGGAGTTACGCAATTTCATCGGCGGTTTCGGTTTCCACGGGGACCGGGCGCTGGACCCGGTGGCGCCGTTTTCCGGCGGCGAAAAGGCGCGGCTGGCGCTGGCGCTGCTGGTCTGGCAACGGCCCAATCTGTTGCTGCTGGACGAGCCGACCAACCATCTCGATCTGGACATGCGCCACGCCCTGACGCTGGCCTTGCAGGATTATCAAGGGGCGTTGATCGTGGTCTCGCACGACCGGCACCTGCTGCGCACCGTCACCGACGAGTTTTTGCTGGTGGCGGAAGGCCGGGCGCAACCCTTCGACGGCGATCTGGACGATTATCGCGATTGGCTAAACGAACGGCAGCGAGCCGCGAACCGGGACGCCGCGCCGCGTACCGCTGGCGACGGCAACAGCGCCACCGAACGCCGCAACCAGAAGCGGCAGGAAGCGGAGCGCCGCCAGCAACTCGCCATCAAGCGCAAGCCGCTGGAGCAACGCATTAAAAAACTGGAGCAACGGCTGGAGAAGTTGCACGTCGAGCAAACTCGCCTGCACGATGAATTGTCGGAGCCGGCGTTGTACGAGGACGCCAACAAGAATCGGCTGAAGGAATTGCTGTTGCGTAAGGCGCAGGTCGATAAGGACGTGGCGGAAATCGAGGGCGAATGGCTGGAAGCGCAGGAGGCGTTGGAGGCGCTGGCGGGTGAAGAGTGATCGATCATTGCCGTGATCGTTTCAGACACCTAATATTACACATCAGGAGGTGTATATGCGCACTAATATCGTACTCAATGACAAACTCATCAATGAAGCCATGCGGCTGGCCAACGTTAAAACGAAGCGTGAAGCGGTAGACATTGCTTTGCGACGGTTCGTGGCGAACCAGAAACAGCGCCGGATTCTTGAACTGGTCGGTCAGGAATTGATCAGCCCCGACTACGATTACAAGGCGGCCCGCGCTGGCGATGATGCTCGTTGACACCTCAGCATGGATCGGTTTGTTACGGAATGTTGATCGGCCAGCAGTCCATCAGTTGAAACGGATACTGGATTCGGAAACGACCGTCGCTTTGACGCCGCTGATTCTTCAGGAAATTCTGCAAGGCGCGGGTTCCGAAGCGCATTTCACTACCTTGCAACAGTATTTCACAGACCTTCCTCTACTCGTGCCCAGCGATCTGGCCGCAACGCATAGCGCCGCCGCCCATCTCTATTGCCGTTGCCGCTGGGCGGGCGTGACTCCGCGCAGTTCAAACGATTGTCTGATCGCGTGCCAAGCCATCGAGCATGACGTAGCGTTGTTGCACGATGACCGCGATTTCGAAGCGATTGCCCGAGTGGAGCCGCGACTTCAATTGCTCACCACCTGAAAGCTGGTGTCAAACGCTTGGCTGATTATGGGTTTTGAGCCAAGCTACGGTTTCAGGGTCGTCTTTCCAACCGACTTAGCGCTGACAGCGCTACCCGCCGTACACCCACATAATCATCAGTTTCGGCTCGCTCTTTAAGCAAAGACAAAACATCAGGGTCGTCTTCCCAGTTCCGCGCCAGCCACCACGCTGCCACCCGCCGCACAAGCCAACTCTCGTCGTTCTGGATGCAAACTTTGAGAAGAGACAGTGTTTCACGATCATCCTTCCAATCCTGTGCCAATGCTTCCACCGCTACCCAGCGTATCCAATCGTCTTCGTCGCTTTGAGCGCGACTTTTAAGGAGCGGCAATAGGTCAGGATCGTCTTTCCAATCGCGTGCTAACGCTTCTATCGCTGTCCGCTGCACAGTCTTATCCTTATCGGTCCTCGCTCTAATCTTGAGCATAGGCAAGACATCAGGATCACCCTTCCAATGCTGAACAAGTGCTTCTAACGCTGATTGCCGCACATGACTACTTTCGTCGGATTGAGCAAGTACTTTGAGAAGAGGCAAGGTATTAAGATCATCTTTCCAACCTCGCACCAATGCCTCCACCGCTGCCCATCGTATATCCCAGCTTTGATCAAATTGGATGCAATATCTGAGAAGGAACAAATTATTAAGATCATCTTTCCAATCAGCAATCTTTAAGATTGCAAAAACTCGTGCAGACGTATCCTGATGATCTCTAATTATATCCCGAAGCCAACTTAGGATTGCTGAGTGATTACGCCAGATACGAGTTATTAACTCTAGCTTATCACTGGTCTTTGATTGTACGCTTGGCGGCTTAAAATGGATTGTCGAGCTATACGATCTATCTTTCCAAAAGCACTCTTTTGCCTTACTAAAAATAATGCGTTCAATCTGACCAAGTTCCGATACCTGGTATTCCTGTATTTCTCCAATACACCGCACTGCCAGAAAAACGTTTTTCCCTATTTCTGCTGTATCTACTTGATCTATCAAGAACTCCAAGATACCCGCCAATACTTTTGGATGAATCATCCCCGCCACGAGACACAACACTTCATGCCAGGTTTCGTCCGGCCAATGCAGGCCAAACACTTGTGTCTTGAGATAGTCCGCGTCGATGCTCTTCTCGTGCTCGAAGCGCACGCGCAGATCGTCGGCGCAAAAATATTCGAGAAAAGTGCGATGGACAAAAGCGTAGGAATCGCCTCCCGCAAAACAGAGGATGAAATTGCGCTCGCGCAGGTGGCGAATCAAGGCGCGGGCGACGGCACGCGGATTGCCCTTCACCAACGGTTTCACTGCATCCTCAATGATCGTTTCCAACCGGTCGGTCGCAATCAAATTTCCTAGCGGCCCGTTTACACCGGTCTGCATGGCGCGTGCAAGGCGGCGGAGTATGCCTTGCTTTTCTCGCAACCCGATTGCCAAGGCGTCCGTTACTAAATCAGGATCAGCACGCAAAGCGTCTTCAACTTTCCACTGTTGCAGCAACAGCTTAGAACATTCCTCGTACAACTCCGCCCGATCGCGCGGCAAGTCGCGATAGCGGTTGAGAATCGCCATCATGGTGAGTAAAAGCGGATTACCCGCCAGCTCGCGGATGGGTCGAGAATCCTTAATGGCGCGGGTCAGACGGGCGTGTTTTTCATCCCGCTCGCCAATCTCGATGGAATGGTAAGTATCACGATACCACTGTTCCAAAAAAGTCGTGATTTGGTCGTCGTCCAATTCCTGAAGCAGGAAATGGCGAAAATCGGCGCTGCGGAAACTCTCGCCTTTGTAGCCAATGACTCGCGAGGTTACGATGATGCGAACGCGGGGAAAGTCATTGGCGAAACGCTGAATCACGTTCGCCACTTCCTCGCGCAACGCGGGATTGAACACTTCGTCCAATCCATCGAAGAACACCTGCGCCTGCCCCGCTTCCAGCAGTTCGCGCAATCCCCGCGAATCAAACTGACAGAGCGCCAATGGACTTCTTTGCCAGAAATCGAGAAAACCGTTAATGTGATCGCGTTCGCAGGCCTGTGCGTAGGCACGCAATTCGATCAACAACGGCAAATCCAGACGCAGCCTTTCAAGTTCCGGCTGTTCGGCCCAGCGTAACGTCAACGCTTGCAGCAAACAGGATTTGCCCGCGCCAGGGTCGCCCAGAATGACCACTTTCGGCAAAGCAGGATCGTCCACCAATTCCAGCACATTGCGAGGTGTTTGGCCGAGATAGCGGCGGCGCAGTTCTTGAATTCTTTCAGCATCCAACTCGCCGCTCTCGATTTGGCCTTCTTCTCGCAGGCGGCGCAAATGCTCCTTGGGCAATTCCAGCACTTGCGGCAAATAGTCCTGACACTCGCGGACGTGCTGCGGCACGAACACTCGCCAAAGCTCCAACTCACGGTAATAGCAACCGGTGGGGTCGAGGGCTTCCAGCTTGAGCTTGGCGTAACGGTCGCGCGCGGCCTTGGCGTAAACAGCAAGATTGGGTGGCGGCGGTTTCGGCGGCGGCCCGTGCGGATGACTGGGTGTTGTGGCGGGGGCCAAGCTACGCAGGAAGGGCAGCAAATCTTCGTGCTTTGCCCCGAATACGATGGGATAAAGCCATGGGGCCGTTTTCTGAAGCTCCACGAACTTGGGTTTTTCGCTCTTTCGGCAGAGAACGAAGTGCCGCGCGGTGGAATCCTTGAGCGCCTCCCGCCCCCATTCGATCAGTCGGCTGAAGTTTGGGTCTTGGAAGGTGCCGCCGCACCCCACGAACAGCAACGTGCGTCCCAACGTGAACAGTTGCAAAACCGCCTGAGTGTGCGGGTCGTTGACGACCTTGGCATAGGACGACAGGCCGAGGATGACCGACTCCGGTCGATCAAAATCACCGTGAAGGTGAATAACTGCGTCGCCGCCGTAACGCAGAATGTCTTCGATCTTGTCGCGGTCTTGCCAAGTGAGCGATGGACGACTCGTCACCGCTTCCAGCAAACGGTCGTAATTCAGCGTCGCCAGCTTCACCGGCCAACTCGCCAGCGTTTGGATGATGTCCGGTTGCGTGGGCGCAAGTTTGCCGACCGAATCCTTCAGCCAGCCCCGAAATGCGCCGGGTCTTTTGCCGCGTAGACGCTTCGTGACGAGCTCGGCGGCGGCGATGAGGAAGTCCGTTTCACCCACACGGATTTGCCCCAAAAGAGCTTTGGCCTCTTTTGCGTTCAAGGTGCTCTCGGTGTGCTGGCAAAAATGAACACCGTGTTTCAACAACCCTGTCCAAGTTGCAACTGAAAATCCGTCCACCTGCTGATTCTCACAAGCGGCGACGGATATGCCGGTGCCGGTTACTGTGACTACCTGCCCACGCGCGATCTGCTGCTTGAGGTCATCGACTAGATTTTTTTGATTCATAACGCTCATGGCTTTGTCTCCATTCAGCCGTCCTCCGCTATCAATAGTCTGATTTTATAAAACTGCATCGCTCTTGGTAGATGCCCCCGAAGCAGTCACGGTATCGCCCACGTCAATCCGCTATGCTTGAAGGTATTTCGCCCCCACCGACCGAACCGCATGGACTGGAACCGCCTGCTCTCCCGCGTCCGCCTGGGTCTGTCGCGCCAGCACCGTGACAGCGAAGCGCGCACCGACTTTCAGCGCGATTTCGACCGCATCGTGTTTTCTTCGGCATTCCGGCGCTTGCAGGACAAAACCCAGGTCTTTCCGCTATCCCAGAGCGATTACGTCCGCACCCGGCTAACCCACAGCCTGGAAGTCTCCAGCGTCGGCCGTTCGCTGGGCACGATGGTCGGCGACAGCGTGATCCGCCGCCACGACCTGAAAGGCGTCTATCCACAGGATTTCGGCGCGGTGGTCGCCGCCGCCTGTCTGGCCCACGACATCGGCAACCCGCCGTTCGGCCACGCCGGCGAGGACGCCATCCGCCTCTGGTTCACCGCATCCGCCACCGGTCGGGCGGTACTGGAACAGTTGAGCGAAGCGCAACGCGAGGATTTTTTGCGCTTCGAGGGCAACGCCCAAGGCTTTCGCATCATTACCCGGCTGCAAAGCCCGGATAATCCCGGCGGAATGCAATTGACCTGCGCCACGCTGGGCACCTTCACCAAATACCCATGCGCCGCATGGTTGCCAACCGATCCACCGCCGGGTATCGCTTTCAAGAAATTTGGCTTTTACCGGGACGATGGCGATTTGTTCGCGGAAGTCGCCGACCAGCTCGGACTGGAACCGGTGCAGCCCGGCGCCTGGAGCCGCCACCCGCTCGCCTATCTGGTCGAAGCCGCCGACGACATTTGCTACCGAATCATCGATGTGGAAGACGCTTTCCGGCTGCAACTGCTCCGCTTCGAGGAAGTCCGCGACCTGCTGCTGCCGCTCACCGGCGAGCCGGATCGCGCCCAGCGCAAGATGGCCCACATCACCCGGCCCAAGGAACGAATCGAGTATCTGCGCGCCAAGACCATCGGCGCCATCATCGAACAGGTCCATCGCTGCTTCATGGACAACGAGAATGCGATCCTGGCCGGGATACTCGCCGAGGAACTGCTGGACATGATCCCCGCCGCCGACGCCATGCGCGCCCTCAAGGCGTGCGGCGAAAACCAGGTTTACGTGTCGAAGCCGGTGGTGGAAGTGGAAGCGGCCGGCTTCGAGGTGCTGGCCGGCCTACTCGAAGCATTCGTCACCACCGTCAACGACCTTGCCATCCAAGGTCCGACGGCTTCGCCGAAAAGCCGGATGTTGGTGCACCTGATCCCGGAACAATTCGCCGGGCCGGGCCGGCAACCCGTCGCCGATCCCTACCGCCGGGTGCTGGCCATCACCGACTTCGTCTCCGGCATGACCGATTCCTACGCGGTGTCCTTGTTCAAAAAGCTGACCGGCATCTCCTTGCCGAACGGTTGACCCACAACAATGAAAAGGCCGGTCACATGACCGGCCTCTCGTCTACTCGCGGACGCCCTCGGCGCCCGATCCGGTTACAACCGTTCTGGCAAATACCGACGGATTTGCTTCGATGCCAGTCGGGTCAAATCCTTGCTGACCGTTTCCACCACCAACCCGGCTGTCTTGGCGTCCAAATGGCGGCGCAACAACCCCAGGAACGCGGGCGCGGCAGCAATGTACAGCTTGCGAAACAGCCCACCGACCCGACCCCTTCTAAGCTGCTCGCTGATCTCCCTGGCGAACTGGATGGCCAACTGCTGCTTCGGCGCCACGTCATAATCCATGTTCGGACCATTGCCAGGCGAGCGGCCCTGCCGGTCCGAAACCAAATCCCGAGTCTTGGCTCGACCCTCTGGATTGATAAGAGACTGAATCTCCCGCAAAGGCGCCAGCGCTTTCTCCACACTGAACAACCTGGCCGGACTACCGTCGGCAATCAACACCCACGTCGCGTTCATAGTCCGTGCCTCCTCTCACTGGCCGGGCCAACCTGCCCGGCGATACTTCACTCGCGATCACGAACCAGCGGCACGAACACGACCGGCAACACACTGCGCGTTTCCACCCGACCCCGTTCGTCCTTGCTCATTACGCGCAGATCCTGCGACCGGTACGGCTCGCCCACTGGGATAACCAGTCGCCCGCCCGGCTTCAACTGCCGTATCAAGGCCGGCGGCACCGTCGCGGCAGCGGCCGTGACCATGATGCCGTCGAACGGCGCCTGCTCTTCCCAACCCAATCCGCCATCGCCATCGCGAATCTCGACGTTGCTGTACCCGAGTTCACGCAGACGCCGCTCGGCGGCCTCGGCCAACTCGGGAATCCGCTCGATGGAGTAAACCCGCCGCACCAGCCCGGCCAACACAGCGGTTTGGTAACCCGAACCGGTGCCGACCTCCAGCACGGTGGCTTGGGAATCGGGTTGCAACAATTCGGTCATCAGCGCCACGATAAACGGCTGGGAAATGGTCTGGCCGTGCCCGATCGACAAAGGCTTATCGACATACGCGAAGCCCGCTTGCTCCACCGGCACAAACCGATGTCGGGGAACCGTCGCCAGTGCCCGCAGCACTGCCTCGCTCAACTCATAACAGCCGGTCAAGTCACCCGTTTCGCGGGTTTCGGCTACCACCTGCTCCAGCAACCGCTGTCGGACACTTGCATACTCGGCTTCATGCGCTACGAGCGGTCTCTCGGCCATGTTGCTCTCCCGATAGCTTGACGGCCGGGTCCGCTGGCCGGCACCAGAATACGTGCCAACAATTCTCCCTTGCACAACAGCGGTTGCTGGCGCAGGCTGGCCAATAACCCCGTCACCGGCGCCAATACCTGGGCTCGCGTATTCCCGGTCAGGCCGTCATGAATCAGCCCCAGAACCTCTCCTTCCCGCACCCAACGACCGACTTCCAGGCGCGAGGAAAAAATGCCGGACTGTTTGGCCAACACCACGAAAATCTGCCGCAAATCGAAGTAGCGTAGCTCCTCTTCCTCATCGGTCGGGCTCAAGCCACTGACGATACCGGTGCGGTCGAGAAATGACACCAACGCCTTGAACAGGGTCTCGCAATGCCGGGTTTGCACCCGGCCCGCTTGTCCGGCGTGGATCGAAAAATTTTCGCCACCTTGCCGCCGCCAAGCGCACGCCAGATCGGACGCGGCACCGGGTTCCATCGGCCGTTCGATAACGGCCGGTAGACCGAACAGACAAGCAGTAGCTCGCTCATCGTCACTGGGCGCGTACAAGCGCACTTGGGGCATTTCCTCGACATCGAGACTGGCTTGGTTAATGTCTACCCGGTAGTATGCGGTCCGAGTGACCGCCACCAATGCCTCGGTGGCAGCAGCCCCCATCGAGCGGTATCGACCGATGCCGACCCGTTGTCGCGCGGCACCGGCATCACTCGCTTGGAGGATATTCGCGGTGGGGACCAGCACGACTCGCTCGCGCAATCGCAAGCCCGGCTGCTCGTTCAAATCGATACTCCGCAGAAAAGCGGCCAGTCGCGACAGCACGAACATACCGTTCAACTCATTGCCATGAAGGTCCGCCACCAGCGCCAATCGTGGCGCGGGTTTCTGCGGTCCGACTTCATAGCAGGGAAACCATCCCTCCTCGCTCCATGGAGTGGCCCACCTAGAAATCATCGTGTTAATCAAGGCTTCGCTCCGTGATTGCACTGCCGATTTAACCGAAAGCCACCTGACTCAATGTTATTATATAACATAGTTCGATTTGGAAATTTCACCTCGTGAATTTTCCCGATGGACACCCGGTCGGCTGCTTTTGGAAGAAAGCAAACTCCGACCCGCCGCCCAATCGACGGGCGCCGCGCTGCATGAAAGAACACAAGACTTGTCAAAACTGTCGGTCGATTATTATACTGCTGATCCGAATTCAACGGGCGATTAGCTCAGTGGGAGAGCACTACCTTCACACGGTAGGGGTCGCTGGTTCGAGCCCAGCATCGCCCACCATATCCTTTTCAGATGGCAATTTCCTGTCGGGGTTCACCACCCGTCAAACGCCTCCCCCCGCTCGCCATCCTCCGCCTGCCCAAAACCAAATCCGCACGCGCTGAATGCACGCGCCCCAAATCAAACAGGGGCACCGCAACCGGCACCCCTGTAGGCACTGCTTCTCGACTCCCGGCTCGGTTCCAGGCAGAACGCAAGCCGGATGATGATTTACACCTTAGCGGCCTATTGCCTACTCCCCGATGATTTTGCGGACGACATCGGTCATGGAGAGGACACCGGTGGGCTGACCGTTCTCGGTGACGACCAAGCGATGCATCCGCCGGCCGGTCATCAGGCTGACGGCCTCGCTGAGCAAGATCTCGGCATCACAGGTGGCACAACCGGGGGTCATGATGTCCTTCGTCAGCATGGCGCGTGCCTCTTCCGGCGTGCGACCCTGCCGCGCCAGCACCATGTCGGTCTGCGAGACCACGCCGACCGCCTGGCCGGCATCCATGACCACCACGGCGTGAATCTCATGATCGACCATGATCTTGGCGGCATGGCCAACGGTGTCGGTGGGAGCGCAAGCGATGATCCCGCGATGCATCAGATCCTTGACCCGAGTGCCGTCGTCGGTGACGGTCATCGCCTCGGCCTGGGCAACGCTGGGCAGCGGCTCGGACATCGGGTAGGGGTGCGGGGTGGTGTGCACGTCGCCGGTGGGCAGGGTCGGGTGGACAGTCGTCACCGGCGGCTTGCCGCTGGCGCCTTGGCCGAAAGCGGTGGCACCGACCAGCACCGCCATGTTGCCGTGCGGGTGTTTGTTCTCGTGCATCAGTTGATGGGCGACCGGGATTTCCTCATAGGTGAACGCCCGCGACAGGCAAGGGTCGAGCAAGCCGCGCAGCGCCAGTTCGTTCATTTGGTTGGATTGCTCGGTGTTGGCAAAGTGGGAGCCTTGCAGCCGCTTTTGGCGCATCCACAGGTAACGTAGATCCACCGTGGCGTTGTAGCCGGTGGTGCCGGCGCAGACCACCACCATGCCGCCGGTTTCGCAGACGAAGATCGAAGTCGGAATGGTGGTTTCGCCGGGGTGTTCGAAGACCAGGTTCGGCGCCCGCTTTTCGCCCAACACCTCCCAGATCTTGGCGCCGAAGGCCCGCACGCCCTTCATCCATTTGGCGTAGCCGACGTTGTCCTTCCAGTGCGGCAGCATACCCCAGTGGTCGAACTCGTTGCGGTTGATGCAACCCTTGGCGCCCAGCTTCATGCAGTAGTCAAACTTGTCTTCGCCAGAGACCATGGCAATCGGGGTCGCGCCCGCCGCCTTGACGATCTGGATGGCCATCGAGCCTAAACCGCCGGCACCGCCCCACACTAGCACCACATCACCCTTTTTGACGGCGTTGACGCCCCAGCCGTGCAGCATCCGCCAGGCGGTCGCGGCGACCAGGGTGTAGGCTGCCGCCTCTTCCCAGTTCATGTGCTTGGGCTTGGGCATGCACTGTTGGGCCTGGACCTTGGTGAACTGGGCGAAGCTGCCCCAGTTGGTTTCGTAACCCCAGATTCTGAAGGTGGGCGAGTACATGGGATCGCCGCCACTCTTGACCCAAGCGCAATCCCGGCTGTACTGGCCGCAATGCATCACGACTTCATCGCCGACCTTGACGTTGGTGACTCCCTTGCCGACCTTGTAGACGATGCCGGAGGCGTCGCTGCCGCCGATGTGGAAATCTTCCTTTTCGCCGGCCTTGTTGCGGGCGCCGATAACGTTGACCGGAATGCCTAGCCCGGCCCAGACGTTGTTGTAGTTGATCCCCGCCGCCATCACGTACACCAGCACTTCGTCATCGGCGATGGGCGGGACGTTGACGACTTCCTTTTGGAACGCTTCCGTCGGCTTGCCGAACCGTTCGGCTCGGATCAGCCAGGCGTGCATCTTCTCAGGGATTACGCCTAACGGAGGTTGCTCGCCCAGGTTGTAAAGTTCTTTAGCCATTTTGATTCCTCTTTTGTTGGAGTTTGTTGCTTAAGTCAGATACCGTGGGGCACCGATGGGTCAAGCATTGACTTGCTAGCCCCCGGCTTTGATTTCCTGAATCACGCGTGCGCGCAGGGCCTCATATTCGGCGATGGGCGAGCGGCGCGGGACTTCCTCCAGAGCGGCGAACAACGCACTCTCGCCGCCTAATCGGTTAATGCCGTAGCGACCGAACTCCTCGCGCAAGTGCTTGACCAGCCATTCCGCCTGACAGCGCTGGCGGCGCGCGGTGAACTGGCCACGCGCCAACAGCCATTCCCGGTGGCTGTCCAGCGCGTCGGCAAGCTGCTCGATACCGCTACCCAGCGCGGCGCTGGCGGACAAGGCCGGCACCTGCCAACCTTCCGGGTCCATCTGCCGCCGCAGGGTGTTACGCAATTCGGACAGGGTCTTGCGCGCCGCCATACCGATGTCTTCCTTGTTGACGACGATGACGTGCGGAATTTCCATGATGCCGGCTTTAAGAAACTGGATGCTGTCACCGGAAGCCGGCTGAGCAACGAAGCAGGTGGTGTCGGTCATCTTCGACACGTCGATTTCCTTCTGCCCGACGCCGACCGTCTCGACCAGCACGATATCGAACGCCGCTAGCATCGCCAGACTCATCGGCCAGACTTCCGCGCTCAGGCCGCCGAACTCTCCGCGACAGGCCAGCGAGCGGATGAACACTTCACGGTCGGCACCGCTGGCGTGCATCCGCAACCGATCACCCAGCAAGGCACCACCGGTGATTGGACTGGACGGATCGACCGCCAGAATAGCGACCTTCAATCCCCGCCGCCGCCAGACCTGAATCAGCGCGGCGGTCAGCGACGACTTGCCGGCGCCTGGTGGACCGGTGATGCCGATCAAGTGGCCACTACTATCCAGCTTCTCCGTCGGCAACGCATCCAGAAACGCGGCAGCACATTGGCGGGCCGCTGGTCGGCGGTCGTCCAACAGGTTAAGTGCCTTCGCCAGCGCCAGCCGGTCACGTCCGCCGACGGCGGCAGCCAGCGCGGCCGGTTCGGGGAGCGCGGATGTCATACCACCGCGACCGGTTTCAGGTCATTGGCTTTGCGAATCAGGTTGAGGATGTCCACCATAATGCCGTTCATATCGATGTCCTTGGGCGTGTAGACGGCGGCGATACCGCGATCCTTGAGCAGCTTGGCATCGCTTTCGGGAATGATGCCACCGATGACGACCGGCAATCCCTTCAGCCCGACTTTACCCAGTTGATCGAACACGTCCTCGACCATTTCCACATGGCTGCCGGACAACACCGACAGCCCGATCAAATGCACCCCTTCTTCCAGCGCCGCCTTGGCGATTTGTTCCGGGGTCAGGCGGATCCCTTCGTAGACGATCTCGAAGCCGACATCGCGACCCTTGACCGCGATCTGCTCGGCGCCGTTGCTGTGACCATCCAGGCCCGGCTTGCCGATCAGCAGGCGCAGCGGTCGGCCCAATTCCTCGCCGGTCTTATCGACCTGAGTGCGAATCGCCACCGCCCGGACACCGCGACTGTCGTCGTTGGCGGGAATGTCAATGCCAGTGGGAGCGCGGTATTCGCCGAAAATGTCGCGCAGAGTCTGCGACCATTCGCCAGTCGTTACCCCGGCATGGGCGCATAGAATCGATGCCGGCATGATATTGGCGCCGCTGCGTGCCGTTTCCGCTAAATTAGCCAGTGCTGCCTTGACCTCGGCACCGTTGCGCTGAGCGCGGAAGGCGTTGAGCCGCTCGATTTGCTCACGCTCGGCGCGCGGATCGACTTTCATGATGCCGCTGTCCTTGCCGCCGGTCAGCGGTGACTCCTCGGTTTCCTTGAAGCAATTTAGGCCAACGATCTTCAGGTCGCCGCGTTCGATGGCCCGCATCCGTTCGGTGTGGCTGGTGACCAGTTGCCGCTTGACGTAGCCGGATTCGATGGCCTGCACCATGCCGCCCTGTTCCTGCACGCGGGCCATTTCCGCCGTCGCGCCGTCCATCAGGGATTTGACCTTGGCGGCGATCACCGGCGAGCCGTCGAAAATGTCGCCGTATTCCAGCAAATCGGTTTCAAGGACTAGCACCTGCTGCATCCGCAGCGCCCATTGCTGATCCCACGGCCGGGGCAGACCCAGTGCCTCGTTCCAGGCCGGGAGTTGGATGGCGCGGGCGCGAGCTTTCTTGGACAGACTGACGCCGAGCATTTCCAGCACGATGCGCTGGACGTTGTTTTCCGGCTGCGCCTCGGTCAGACCCAGCGAGTTGACCTGCACGCCGTAGCGGAAACGGCGCATTTCCTCGCTTTGCGCGCCGTAGCGTTCCTGGGTGAGCTTGTCCCACATCTCGCCGAACGCCCGCATTTTGCAGGTTTCCTCGATGAAGCGGATGCCGGCGTTGACGAAGAAGGAAATGCGCCCGACTACCTGCTCGAAACCGTCCGCGCCGATCTGACCGGAATCGCGTACCGCGTCCATCACTGCGATGGCGGTGGACAGGGCGTAGGCGAGTTCCTGAGTCGGGGTCGCGCCGGCTTCCTGCAAGTGATAACTACAGATGTTGGTCGGATTCCACTTAGGAATGTTCTTGACCGTGTAGGCGATGATGTCGGTGGTCAGCCGGACCGAAGGCGCGGGCGGAAAGATGTAGGTACCGCGCGACAGATATTCCTTGAGGATGTCGTTCTGGGTGGTGCCTTGCAGTTGCGCCGGTTTCGCACCTTGGCGCTCGGCGGTAGCGACGTACAGCGCCAGCAACCAAGCGGCGGTGGCGTTGATGGTCATCGAGGTGTTCATCTGGCCCAGAGGGATCTGATCGAACAGCGCCTCCATGTCGCCGATGTTGCAAATCGGCACGCCCACTTTGCCAACTTCGCCGCGCGCCAGCGGGTGGTCAGCATCGTAGCCGGTCTGGGTCGGCAAGTCGAAGGCCACCGACAGCCCGGTTTGTCCCTTGCTCAGATTAGTGCGGTACAGCTCATTAGATGCCTTGGCGGAAGAATGGCCGGAATAGGTCCGCATCAGCCAGGGTTTATCGCGTTTGATTGGGGTGGTCATGGGAGCCTCTTTATGTGCGACAGCGG